>Ga0209758_1000021_pt1 | contig 697691 bp, 641 predicted proteins | sample AraplaMF_Col_mMF_FD_184258 | JGI IMG/M metagenome (GOLD analysis project Ga0209758, IMG submission 184258) | Arabidopsis root microbial communities from the University of North Carolina, USA - plate scrape MF_Col_mMF (SPAdes) (version 2) | ecosystem: Host-associated > Plants > Roots >... | reverse complement strand
CAATAGCCGGCGGACCGCCTCAAGCTTGAATTCTCGATCGAACTTACGCGGTGATTTGTTGGGCATCCGTTCTCCTTTAGAGAACTGTCCCCGGTTTTGCTTGTCTCACTTTTGGGGTGCACTCCAACACAAGACCCCGGATTGCGCTACGCTCCATCCGGGCTACGCCAACGTTGGGACCGCATGCCGAAACGCGCGAAAAGCAAACCGACACGGAAACTGAAGACCTACCAGACCTCGCTCGGTTTCTTCGACCAGGCCATCGCCGCGCCCTCGATGAAGGCGGCGCTCGAGGCCTGGGGCGCCAGCTCCAACCTGTTTCATCAGGGCGCCGCGAAGGAGACTGACGACCCCGATATCGTCGCGGCGACGCTGGCCAAGCCTGGGGTCGTGCTCAGGCGGCCGGTCGGATCGGATGGGGCGTTCACCGAGAGTGCGGAGCTGCCCACCGATCTTGCCGAGGACGATTCCAAGCCCAAACGCAAGACCAAGCCCAAGACCAAGCGTCCGGCCAAGAAAGCCAAAAGCGCCAAGAAGGCGTCGCGCCAGCCCGACGATCAGGCCGCCCGCAAGGCCGCCGCGGCATTCGAGAAGGAGGAGCGGCGGCGCGAGGCCGCGCGTGCGAAGGAGGAGGCCGCTCGCGCCAAAGAGCGCGCGCGCCGCGACAAGGCGGTCGCGGCCGCCGAAGCGGCGCTGGACGAGGCGAGGCAGGAGCACGAGGCGAGGGTGGAGGAGATCGAAGCCGCGCGCGCCGTGCTCGACGACCGCGCCGAGGCCGAACAGACCCGCTGGGACAAGCAGCGGATGAAGCTGCAGGAGGCGCTGCGACGGGCGCGCGCGTGATCTGCCGCGCCTGTTCACGCGTCCACGAAACGCGCCGTCCCCGAGACCCGGATCGAGCTGCCGCCGGCATCGCCGATCTCCGCACGGATCAGCGACCTCGCGCCCATGTCCTCGCCCTGGACGATGTCGATGGCACCGCCATGGGGCCAGCCGATGTCGCGCAAATAGCCTGCAAACGCAGCGGCGGCCGCGCCCGTCGCGGGATCTTCGACGACCCCGCCTGCGGCGAACGCGTTACGCACGTGAAACATTTGCGGCCTCTCCACATGGACGAGCGCGATGGTGACGAGCCCGGCCTGCTCCATCAGGGTGCGGCCGTGCGCGAAATCATAGGCCATGCGCGCGAGCGCTGCGCGAGATGTCAGGCCGAGGACGGCATGATCGGCGCCGGCATGGATTTTCGCCGGCGGGATTTTGGGATCGAGATCGGAGGCCGCATAGCCGAACAGATTCAATAGCTGATCCCGCAGCGATGGATCGAGCGGCGCGCTGCGGGTTGGCGGCGATTGCAGCGCCGCCGCGATGGTGTCGCCGTCGCGGCGCCCCGACACCGAGATGACGGCATCGTTCAAATGCAGCTCAAAACGCCGGTCGCCGTGCCGGTGCGCAAGCGCCGCGCCCAGCGCAATCGTCGCATGGCCGCAGAACGGCACCTCCATCGCGGGCGAAAAATACCGGACGCGCCAGGCTTCGCCCTCGGGCGCGGCGAAAGCCGTCTCCGAGAAGCCGATGTCCGCTGCGATCGCCTGCATCCTGGCGGCATCCGGCAGGACGTCGCCGATCCAGACGCCGGCGGGATTGCCGCCGGTGTTGCCGTCGGAAAAGGCCGCGATACGGAGGACTGCTGTCATGGGGGATCCTGGTTGCTGCCTTCAGCAAGGCGACGGGTCGGCGCGGCGCGGCGGGAGCGGTTGCCCGGGAGCCATTCCTTACCATGGCCTCCGCTCCCGGTCGCAGCGGCGAAGGCGCGGTTCCATGACTATATGAGCTGCGGTCTCATACAGGTTCTTCATGCCCGACAACAAACAAAAGTCCGCAAGCCCGATGATCGTGCGGCCTCGCCGCGCGGCGCCGGTGCTGGTCTGTCGCAAATGCCTCAAGCGCAGCGATGACGGCCGCAACGTCAGGCGTGCGCTGAAATCCGAGCTGAAGGCGAGCAGGCGCGACGGCACCAAGCCGGCCAAGCTGATCATGACCGGATGCTTCGGCCTGTGCCCGAAGAAGGCGATCGTGCTCGCCAGCGGCGAGAGCCTTGCGCGGCAGGAATATGTGCTGGTGGCGGATGGCGATCAGGTGCCGCGGGCGCTCGCGCTGCTGAACGGCGAACGCGGCGACTGATGTTTTCGGTCGGCGCCGCGCGCGCCGTCGCGAGGGCCGCCGGGACACTTGGACAAGTACCTTGGGCGGCTCGTTGATCTGGATCAACGGCCCCGCGCGCGATCATCGGACCTTTGTCGCATCGTTCGGAGGAAATTTCATGGTCCCGTTGAAAGCGGCAGCTGCCGCGCTGTTTGCCGCCATGGTGACGGTCGCGCAGGCCGAGGCCCAGGTGACGGTCGACGTGTCGAAGATCACGTGCGACCAATACATCACCCAGCGCATCACCCACACCCGCACCGTTAACATCTGGCTAAGCGGCTTCTACGCCGGACGGCGCAACGACCCGGTGCTCGATACGCAACAATTGGAGCGGAATTCGAACAAGCTGTCGCGCTTCTGCGAGCAGAACCGCGACATGCTGCTGCTCGATGCCGTGGGCGCCTTGAAGAAGTAGGTGACGTATCCTTTACCATAGACGCTTGTCCCGGCCGAACTGGCGCAAGTTTAGGGCTCGCGGAAAAATTCTGCGCTAGCGTGCTCCGATCACGGCGGCCTCGATCCGTTTCGACACCGCCGCAGGATTTTACGGAGCTGTCATGAGCGATCTTCGCGCCGCCCTCAGGCATCACACCTTGCGCACCGGCCTTGTCGAATTCGACAACGGCGCCGGCAGCATCGTCAGCGTGCCCTGCACGATCCGAGACGTCTCCGCCACCGGCGCGCGGCTGCAGCTCAACAGCTCGGCATGGGTCGCGGAGCAATTCTCGCTGATCTTCAGGAGCGGCCTGCGCAAGGACTGCCAGCTCGCCTGGCGCAAGGAACGACTGATCGGCGGCGCGTTCAGCGCGGGTTATGCGAGCGCGACCGAGCAGGCGGCGATGATGACCGCGGACGAGCAGTCCCGGCACCGCCTCGGCATCGGCGCGCGCGTCAAGGCCGCGCGCGAGACCCGCGGCTACACGGAAAGCCAGCTCGCCCAGCGCCTGGGTGTCGCGCCGGCGTTCGTGGCTCAGGCCGAGCGGGGCGAGGCGGACATTCCGCTGTATCAGCTGATGCACATCGCTGATCTGCTGATGGTCGGTCTCGACGGGCTGGTCGCAGGGCCGGTGCCTGAGGAGGTGGAGGCGTAGGGCTACGCTCGCGGAGCAGAAAAAATCTCGCGCGAAATTTGCTTGCCTTGCCCGGCGTCCTTTTGCACTCTCGCTGCGAAGGAGACTCCTGCATGACAAAAATCACCACCGCCTGCGCGCTCGGAACCGCCCTGGTGCTGTGCGGCCTCGCAACATCTGGCGCTGAGGCCAAGACGCGCAAGGCCGTCGTCGTCCGCGCGCCGCAAGAGCGGCTCATCGTCACCGCGCCCGTGCTGCGGCCGACGCCGTGGGATTACAACGTCGTTCCGCGCTATCGCTACCGCCCCGAGGACGACAAGGTCGATCCCTACGGCCCGCCGATCGTGCCGTCCTATGTTCGCTATGAGGGCTGGCGCTGGCCGTATTGGTGGTAGGACTCGACGACTCGTAGGGTGGGCAGAGCGACTTGTCCGCCGTAGCTCGAAGAGCGAAGGCGGAAGCGTGCCGGCGTGTCTCTGGCCGGATCGGAAAGATCGTGGGCACGGCGCGGTGCGTCTTTGCCCACCCGCTGCTAGTCCGTTTCGAGCGATGTGCGACGCGGCCATTCAATACGTTGCGCGATCGGGCGCGCTGCCGAACTTGTAGTTGACCGTCAGGCGGGCGGTATCCACGGTGAACCGCTGGCTCTGCGTGATCGTCGTCGAGGGAAACAACCCCACTTGGTCGAGCGCTGTGACGGATGAGCGCCCGAGGTCGACGTGCAGGTATTCGAGCCCAACGTTCCAGTTGCCGAAAGCCTTTGAGACGCCAGCGCCCGCGCTCCAGCCCAACCGTGTCTCGGCCGTCGTGCCGGTCATATTGATGCCTGTACATCCGGTCCCGCCGGGCGTGCAGGCAAAACCGATGCTGGCCCTGGTGCGGCCATAGGCGAGGCCGCCCGTGCCGTAGAGCAGCCAGTCATTCACGGCGTAGCCGAGCTTGCCGCGGAGGGTGCCAAACCAGTCGATGTTTGCAGAAAGACTTTCGTCGACATTGGCGAATGTGGCTGCTGCCGAGGTCGTGACCAGGCGGCCGGCGTGAAAGTCAGCGGCCTGGATGTCCGTGACGGCACCGAGCACCCAGTTGCCGAACTGCCTGTCGTAGCCGAACTGAAGCCCACCGAACACGCCATTCGGATTGAGGTTCGGGAACGCGTTTCCACTGGCGAAACCGGGGAGGCCGGTGGTCAGAAACGTCGTGATGGCGCCGGCATCTCCGGGATTGACGAGACTGAGACGCGGATCGGTGTTCCCACCCCAGCCATAACCGACATTGCCGCCGACGTAGAAGCCGGTCCAGTCGTAGACCGCAGCGAGAGAGGGAGCCTTGAAAACGGGGCGGGCGGCAAGATCCGCGGCGTTCGCGTTGCAGAGGCCGGAAACGGCGATGGCCGCAGCCAAAGACAGGATGTTCTTCACGACAGTCCTCATTGATCGACGCCAATCATGCGGCCGCAATCCAGCGCGAATCCCGCGGCTATCGGCGGCAGCCCACGCGCGCAGGGATAGCAAAGGCCTGACTCTGTGGCGTCATCCGTTTGGAGTATTTTTCGGTCATCGCGGCACTGACAAGAAGGGGGGGCTCGGCCATGGAACGGCTGCCTCCGCGTTTCTCCACAGGGCAATGCGCACGGCCTTCGAGGTTAATACATTGGTGATGTCTTTGCGGTCATTTTCGCGACCTCAGTCAGCGAGGAGACACCATGTCCGACATCACCATTCCCGGCGGCAAGATCCGTTCCTTCGTCGAGCGGATCGAGAACCTCGACACGGAGATGCAGGAGTTGAGCGAGCAGAAGAAGGAAGTCTTCGCGGAAGCCAAGGGCGAGGGTTTCGACGTCAAGATCCTCAAGGAGATCATCAAGCTGCGCAAGGAAGACAAGAACGAACGCGACGAGCGCGAAAGCCTGCTCGACCTCTACATGCGCGCGATGGAGACGGCCTCGCCGGAGCAGGCGAAGGCGGCGTGAAGCGAACGGGTTAACCCTCAAGGAGCTGACCGCGATCTCAGGGATCGCGGTCGGAGTTCGGCGCGTCGCGCGCGAATGGGTCGCCGCAAGGCGTGACCGGCCCACGTGCCGGAGCGCTCGTTATGACGGTTCCTGGCGCTCGTGGAACGCCGACGAATTGTCGCCGTCACGTGAGGCGAGGGGAACGAAAGGCAAAGCCATCCGGTTGGTGGGCATCACCTCACATCAGCGGAGACGAAGGATGGAACTGTCCGGGAAAAAGATCGCGATTCTGGCGACCAACGGTTTTGAGCAATCCGAGCTCGAAATGCCGCGGGATGCCCTCAAGGCCGCCGGCGCGACGGTGGAGATCATTTCGCTGCAGCCTGGCGAGATCAAGGGCTGGGACAAGAAGGATTGGGGCCGCACGGTCAAGGTCGACAAGACCCTCGATCAGGCCACGGCCGGAGATTATGACGCCCTGGTGTTGCCCGGTGGCCAGATCAACCCCGATCTCTTGCGCGTCGAGCCCAAGGCGCTCGCGTTCATCAAGACCGTGTTCGACGCCAAGAAGGTCGTGGCGGCGGTCTGCCATGCGCCCTGGCTGCTGGTCGAGACCGGCATCGCGAAGGGCCGCAGGATGACGTCCTATAAATCGATCAAGACCGACATCGCCAATGCCGGGGCGAAGTGGGAGGATTCCGAGGTCGTCGTCGACCAGGGTATCATCACCTCGCGCAACCCCGGCGACCTCAAGGCCTTCAGCGCCAAGATCATCGAAGAGGTGAAGGAAGGGCGCCACACCCAGCGCAGCAACGCGGCCTGATTGGGCTTGCGGTGACGGCGCACTTCAAGACGTGATCTCGCTCCGGCTCTCGGAGCGATCGCGCATAGGGGCGCCGTCACCTTGCTCCGATGAGGAGGCGGCAGCTGCGCAACGAGCCGGTGCTCAATAGCGGTTGCCGCTTCCTTTCTGCTGAGAGATCCAGTCCGACAATGATTTCGACGCCGATTTTGCAGCTCGGCCAACTGGCACCTTCGGATTGTCGCGGGCGCCTTTCGCCGGACGGGTCCGCGGCGTGTCCAATGCGCTGACGCGCTTCATACCAGCCGTCGATCCCTCCGCGGCTTCCTTCTCCAGGCGCAACTGCTTCAATCGCGCCATCTTGAGGCGCTCTGCCTCGACTTCGGGTCGCTCGGCGAGCAGCGGCTTGTGTTGAGCCAACTCGGCCGGAACCAGGACGCCGAGAATGGTCGTCTCCCCGAGCGCCTTGCAGGCCTCTAACCGATGCAATCCCTCGACCAGAACGAGGCGGTCTCCGTCGAGCCGAACGGAAATGGGGGTCTGTTGCCCGATGTCCAGCATGCTTTCCGCGATCTGCGCCACGGTCTCGGGCTTGAGGGCCTTCTTCTGCTTCGTGGGAACGAAGATCTTCTCGATCGGGAAGCTTTCCGGCTTGGGCATGACTCGACTCCGCTTCTACCGGGCCCGTCGGAACCAATGCCGATGGTGTCGGGAGCTTAGACGGGAAGGGCGCGACGGCAAAGGCAAATTCGGAGGCAAGGATTTATGTGCAGCGAAGCCCAAGCAAACTGCGATTAAGGTGTCAATGCACTCAATTTGGCGCTGTCAACCAAACACGGGCCGAAATTGCAGACCACTAGGAGGAGCGAGCGAATTTTAGTGCGTTGTAAATTTGATTCCGCAATTCCGCAGGCTTTTCACTCGGTTTTGGGCGAACTCTTTCTCCATCGAGCCGGACCAAATTCAGCGTCGACTATTGGACGACAAAGTCGCTCGATCTCGACTTGAAACTCCCTTACGTGTTGGCCTACTTCATCGTCTGATCTCAATTCACCGGGGCTAGAGAAAACTTCCTTCCGCAGCTTGACCAGCCGTACTCTTGCCGCGCTGTCCGAAGGATCATGTTCGATTTCATACTCCTCAAGTAAGGCCTCGGCAGCCGTCTGAACCTTCAGCTTTGCTCGATAGGAATTGGAAAAGATATTACTTGTGGCAGCACCGAATATCGCCATGAACTTTGGCTCGATCTTTGATGCGCGTTCGAAAAACTCCTCACTTGCTGTGATGCGCTTCAACACTGCATACGGACCCCGTTGCCCCTCACGATGTTGGACGACGATTGTTGCCTCAAATCCGCCGAATGATAGCGGACGCGAGCGCGTCGATAGCTACCTCGATCCGCCTCTCTTCGAGTTTTTCTCGTTTCCAACGACCAAAAGTACGGAATCCTCCGACTGCAATTCCAATAGTTATTCCGAACCCTGTGAGTGTTAGGAGCTGCGTCCAGCCGAATGCCCAAGGATTATGGTTCCCGACGAAACGCGTCTTTGCACTTGATTGATTGCTCGATCCACAGAAGCCTTGATGGCTGTTAGTTCGTCATTCTCGAATCCTCCTAAATCAAAAAATGTTTTGGCAAGCCCGACAAGCAATTTGTGAATGCTGGTCTCATAATTTGCGCTTCCAAATATAGTTTGCGGCTTCGCCTCGACCGCGCTTGTTTTGGCGCTAGCCTCCGAAAGTTTTCGAGTTAGGAGGAGCAGCTCTTCAATTATATCTCGGTCGGATCGAACATCCTTGGTCGATTTCGAAGTCTTATGGTCATTCATCACTTTCGTGATCTGAGTCTCAAGGTCCGGCCACCATTTTTCAAAGACCGCGCTTGCAACGCTATCGGACAGCTTTTGTTCTGCAGCCGCGCCATTGATTGTGAAGAATAGCTTGCGAACGTCTTCCTTGAAGAATCTTGTCGCTTGAAATTGCGCGAGTGGTCCTTGCAGGTCTGTCTCCTCCAGATCAAAAATTACTGGGCAAACCTTTGCTCGATCGATTGTGGTAGAAATTGCCCCAGCTTCAAACATGATCCAATTGCTGGCTAGGTTGTCGCGGGTCAGAACCAAAACGCAAATTGACGATGCCGAAAGTTCCTTAAATATCTCGGTCGCCCACTTCGAACCCTTTTCTATATCTGCGGGTGTGAAGTAAGGCTTGACGTATTGGAGTGCGCTAGGGAGCCAATTTCGAAAGGCTTCAGCGAGCTCTCGGCTCAATTCTCCCGACCAGCTTATGAATACCCGCATCGCAACTCTCTTAATGCAATCAAAGAATGTGTCAGCCTAAACGGCAACCTGAAACGTGTAAAGAGTAACAAAAGGGGCGGCCTCTTGGCCGCCCCTTGTAGATGCCCGTGGCTAACGTTTGTTCGTCGGGGCGCTCTACCGCCTCACGAACACCCCGTCGTGCTGCCGCACGTATCGCACTTCATGCAGGTCCCATTCCGCACCAGCGTGAAGTTGCCGCACTCGCTGCACATCTCGCCTTCGTAGCCCTTGGCCTTGGCTTCCGCGCGGCGCTCGGCCTTGCTGGGGACGGCGGTCGCGGCGCTGCCGGCCTTGCTCCATTGCAGGGCTTCCAGCTTCTCCGTCGGCGAGAGGTCGTGCTGGACTTCCTGCTTCAGGGCGACGGCGCCTTCGAGGGCGTCGCCGACACGGGCGCTGGTGGCGTGGGCCGCCATCGCCGTGACCTTGCTGCCGCCGGAGGGCGCGCTGTCGTTGCCTTGCGTGACCGCGGCGCTGCCGCCTCGCATCACGACGAGGTTGTCGGTCCGCGAGCGGGTGAGGCCGCGCGAGACCAGGCGGGTGGCGTGGTGGCCGCCGTTCTCGTCCGGCTCTTTGCCTTCCTCGACGCCCTTGCCGAGCGCGTCGAAGCCGGTCTCGTTGGGATCGACATGGGCGAGGTCGAAGCGCGACATGTAGCTCACCGCGAGCTCGCGGAAGACGTAGTCGAGGATCGAGGTCGCGTACTTGATGCTGTCGTTGCCCTGCACGGGGCCCGCCGGCTCGAAGCGGGTGAAGGTGAAGGCGTCGACATATTCGTCGAGCGGCACGCCGTATTGCAGGCCGAGCGACACCGCGATGGCGAAGTTGTTGATGAAGGAGCGCAGTGCCGCGCCTTCCTTGTGCATGTCGATGAAGATCTCGCCGAGACGGCCGTCGTCGTATTCGCCGGTGCGGAGATAGACCTTGTGGCCGCCGACGACCGCCTTCTGGGTGTAGCCCTTGCGGCGATCCGGCATCTTCTCGCGCTCGCGCATCACGATGATGCGCTCGACCAGCTTCTCGACGATCTTCTCCGAGACCTGGGCGGTGCGCGCCGCCATCGGCTTCTCGTAGAGGCTCTCGACCGCATCGTCCTCGTCCTCATCGTCGCTGATGAGCTGCGAGTTGAGCGGCTGGGAGAGCTTGGAGCCGTCGCGATAGAGCGCGTTGGCCTTCAGCGCCAGCTTCCACGACAGCATGTAGGCGGACTTGCAGTCCTCCACCGTGGCGTCGTTCGGCATGTTGATGGTCTTGGAGATCGCACCCGAGATGAACGGCTGCGCCGCCGCCATCATGCGGATGTGGCTCTCGACCGACAGGTAACGCTTGCCGATCTTGCCGCAGGGATTGGCGCAGTCGAACACCGGATAGTGCTCGGCCTTGAGGTGCGGGGCACCTTCCACCGTCATCGCGCCGCAGATGTGGACGTTGGCCGCCTCGATCTCGCGCTTGGTGAAGCCGACGGCCTGGAGCAGGTCGAAGCCGGGAGCCGCAATGGCTTCAGCGCCGATGCCGAGCTGGTCGCGGATGAAATCCTCGCCAAAGGTCCACTTGTTGAAGGCGAACTTGATGTCGAAGGCGGTCGGCAGCGCCTTCTCGACCTTGGCGATGGCTTCATCGGTGAAGCCCTTGGCCTTCAGGGTCGAGGCGTTGATGCCGGGCGCGTTGGAGAGCGAGCCGTGGCCGACGGCGTAGGCTTCGATCTCCGCGATCTCGCTCTCGCGATAGCCGAGCGCGCGCAGCGCCGCGGGCACCGCGCGGTTGATGATCTTGAAGTAGCCGCCGCCGGCGAGCTTCTTGAACTTCACCAGGGCGAAGTCGGGCTCGATGCCGGTGGTGTCGCAATCCATCACGAGGCCGATCGTGCCGGTGGGCGCGATGACCGTGGTCTGGGCGTTGCGATAGCCGTGCTGCTCGCCGAGCTCGAGCGCCGCGTCCCAGGCCGCCTGCGCGTGGCTGACGAGGTCAGCTTGCGGGCAGGAGACGAGGTCCATCGGCACCGGGTTGACGCTGAGTGCCTCATAGCCGTTGGACTGGCCATGGGCGGCGCGGCGGTGGTTGCGGATGACGCGCAGCATGTGCTGGGCGTTCTTCTTATAGCCGGGGAAGGTGCCGAGCTCGGCCGCCATCTCGGCCGAGGTCTTGTAGGTGATGCCGGTCATCACGGCGGTCAGCGCGCCGGCGATCGCACGGCCTTCCTTGCTGTCATAGGGCAGGCCCATGGTCATCAGCAGGCCGCCGATATTGGCGTAGCCGAGGCCGAGCGTGCGGAACTCGTAGGAGAGCTCGGCGATCGCCTTCGACGGGAACTGCGCCATCATCACGGAGATTTCGAGCACGATGGTCCAGAGCCGGCAGAGATGCTCATAGCTCTCGACGTCGAAGCGCTTGGTCTCGGTGTTGTAGAACGTCAGCAGGTTCGCCGAGGCGAGGTTGCAGGCGGTGTCGTCCAGGAACATGTATTCCGAGCACGGATTGGACGCGCGGATGTCGCCGGACGCCTTGCAGGTGTGCCAGTCGTTCATGGTGGTGTTGAAGTGCAGGCCCGGGTCGGCCGAGGCCCAGGCGGCGTAGCCGATCTTTTCCCAGAGGTCGCGCGCCTTCAGCGTCTTCGTCACCTTCTTGGAGGTGCGGGCGTTCAGATTCCAGTCGCCATCGGTCTCGACCGCGCGCAGGAAGTCGTCCTTCAGCGAGACCGAGTTGTTGGAATTCTGGCCGGAGACCGTGAGATAGGCTTCGCTGTCCCAGTCGGTGTCGTAGGTGTCGAACGCGATGTCCTTGTAGCCCTGCTTGGCGAACTGGATGACGCGCTTGATGTAATTGTCAGGCACGAGGCTGCGGCGCGCGAGCTTGATCTCGCGGCGCAGGGCAGGGTTCTTCTCGGGGTCGAAGCAATCGTCGCCCGAGCCTTCGCAGTTCACGCAGGCCTTCAGCACCGCCTTGAGGTGCTTCTGGTTGATCTTCGAGCCGGTGACGAGAGCCGCGACCTTCTGCTCCTCCTTCACCTTCCAGTCGATATAGGTCTCGATGTCGGGGTGGTCGACGTCGACGACGACCATCTTGGCGGCGCGGCGCGTGGTGCCGCCGCTCTTGATCGCGCCGGCGGCGCGGTCGCCGATCTTGAGGAAGCTCATCAGGCCGCTCGAGCGGCCGCCGCCGGAGAGCTTTTCGCCTTCGCCGCGCAGGCGCGAGAAGTTGGAGCCGGTGCCGGAGCCGTATTTGAACAGGCGGGCCTCGCGGACCCAGAGGTCCATGATGCCGCCTTCGTTGACGAGGTCGTCACCGACGCCCTGGATGAAGCAGGCGTGCGGCTGCGGGTGCTCGTAGGCGGACTTGGACTTGGTCAGCTTGCCGGTGAAGGGGTCGACGTAATAATGGCCCTGGCCGGGGCCGTCGATGCCATAGGCCCAGTGCAGGCCGGTGTTGAACCATTGCGGCGAGTTCGGCGCGACCATCTGCATCGCGAGCATGTAGCGCAGCTCGTCGTAGAAGGCCTGGGCGTCCTCGTCGGTCGAGAAATACTTGCCCTTCCAGCCCCAATAGGTCCAGCAGCCGGCGAGGCGGTCGAACACCTGTTTTGCGCTGAGCTCGCTGACATAGCGCTCCTTCTCGGGCAGGGCTGCGAGGGCGTCGGTGTCGGGCACGGAGCGCCACAGGAAGGAGGGGACGGATTCCTCTTCGACCTTCTTCAGGCGCGCGGCAACGCCCGCTTTGCGGAAATACTTCTGGGCGAGCACGTCGGAGGCGACCTGCGACCACTCGGTCGGGACCTCGACGCCGTCCAATTTGAACACGACCGATCCGTCGGGATTCCTGATCTCCGACGTGGTCTGGCGGAAATCGATTCCCGCGTAAGGTGACTGTCCCGAAGTGGTGTGGCGCCGCTCAATCCGCATCTTGCCCCGTCCTTAAGTTTTGACCGGTCCCGCCTCCGTTCAGGCGTGCCGGGTCGACATTTCGTTTCGCGAGTCCCTTCGGCCACTCGGCCTCCGGGCATCGCAGTTCAGCCGGGTGGACCCGGCCCTTGTTCTCCCGGCGCGATTCTTCGATGCGTGCATCGATCATCCGCCGGCATGTCCAGACACATCCGCCCCCAAGGGGATGGGCCCGACATGCGTTCAACGCCCCACAGTCACTTCAACACCTGCCATGCGAGCCTGTTGCCGGCCCGTTCTGGCGCCCGAAGAGTCCGCCTTTGGCAGGCAGACAAGCCCTCAACCGCTGCCTTTGGCTGGCTGGCGGAGCGAAGATTTGCGAGACCCTTTGGGGGAGTGCCGGCGGGACGCAAACTCACTCGCGCCGAACGGATCGAAAACTAGGACTCTCCGTTGCGCCCGTCAAGAACTAGTGCGAGTTCCTGAATCAAATACTAAATATGGTGGATTGCGGGGGATAACAGGGGGCAAGCCCGCGCCTGTTGTGGGGGCAAGTATCAGTGAGTCCTCAGAGAATCCCAACCGAAAAAATTTGCATCCCGTGGTGATCCGGGACCTTCATCCCGCTGTTCACAGGGCAGGTATATTTTTGGGCGGAGGGATTGCGTCAGCAGGACTCACGTAGCCCTACGGAAGGCGAGGGCAGGCATGCCCGCCGGGCTGGTGGTAGCGCCCGCGAATCCGCGCCAAGCTGACCCAGATTTTGCCGGACTGCCCTCATGCTTGATTCGACCCGTCGGGATGCGCGACCGCGCATCGCCCCGGCCGGCCTGATGTTCCTCGCGATCACCTCGATCGGCTGGGGCTTCAACTGGCCGGTGACCAAATTCCTGCTCTCCGAGCTGCCGCCGCTGACGCTCCGGGGCGTGACCGGGGTGCTCGGCGCGCTGCTGCTCGCGAGCCTTGCGGTGGTCCGCCGGCAGAGCCTGAAGGTGGAGCCGGGGATCTGGCCGCGCCTCATCACCGCCGCCATGCTCAACGTCACCGGCTGGATGGTGCTGATGGGCCTGGCGCTGCTCTGGCTGCCCGCGAGCGAGGCGGCGCTGATCGCCTATACGATGCCGGTGTGGGCCTCGGTCATCGCCTGGCCGGTGCTGGGCGAGCGGCCGACGCTGCTGCGCACGCTGGGGCTGGTGATGGCCTTCGTCGGCCTCGCCTCGATCATGGGTGGCAACGGCATCACCGCCAGCATCGAGAAGCTGCCGGGTATCGTGATGGCGCTCGCGGGCGCGTTCGGCTTCGCCGTCGGCACGGTGTTCTCGAAGAAATACCCGATCCATCTGCCGCCGATCACGGCCGCGGCCTGGCAGATCGGGATCGGCTGCCTGCCGATCTCGATCATCGGCCTGCTGGTCGAGACCACGCATCTTTCCAGGGTGACGCCGGTGGGCTGGTGGCTGCTGGTCTATTCGACCGTGGTGCAGTTCTGCATCGCCTATGTCAGCTGGTTCGCAGCGCTGGCGCGGTTGCCGGCCTCGGTCGCCGCGATCGGCACCATGGCCGTGCCTGTCATCGGCGTCGTCGCCTCCGCGATCGCGCTGCACGAGCCGCTAGGGCCGGGCCAGATCGCGGCGCTGGTGTTTACGCTGGCGGCGGTCGTGCTGGCGACGCGTTAGGTGCCCAGCGCCTTCCGGATCATCTCCGCGAGCTGGTTGCGGCGATACGGCTTGGTCAGCAGCATTACGCCGTCATCGAGCTTGCCGTGGTGGACGATGGCGTTGTCGGTGTAGCCGGAGGTGTAGAGCACCTTCACGCCCGGCCGAAGCCTCGCCACCTCCTCGGCGAGCTCGCGCCCGCTCATGCCGCCGGGGATGACGACGTCGGTGAAGAGCAGGTCGAAGGGCTGGCCGGCCGTGATCAAGTCCAGCGCGGACTTGCCGTCGGCCGCGGCGATCGTCTTGTAGCCGAGGCTCTGCAGCTGTGCGGTGACGAAGTTGCGCACAAGGGAATCGTCCTCGACGACGAAAATGGTCTCGGCGCCGCCCTCCACCGGCGGCGTGGCGGCGGCTGCGACTTCCGCCGTGCCTTCGCCGGGCGGCAGATAGAGCTTGATCGTGGTGCCGTGGCCTTCCTCGCTGTAGATCTTGATGTGGCCGCCGGATTGCTTGACGAAGCCATAGACCATCGAGAGGCCGAGGCCCGACCCCTTGCCGACCTCCTTGGTGGTGAAGAACGGCTCGAACGCCTTGTGCTGGGTCTCGATGGTCATGCCGGTGCCGGTGTCGCTGACGGCGAGCATGATGTAGGGGCCGGCCACCACGTCCGCATGGGCCTGCGCATAGGCCTCGTCCAGCACGACGCGGTGGGTCTCCAGCAGCAGCTTACCGCCGTTCGGCATGGCGTCGCGCGCATTGATCGCCATGTTGAGCACGGCATTGGTGAGCCGGGACGGATCGATGTGCGCGGTCATCGGCCCCTGTTCCAGCACCGTCTCGATCTGGATCTGCTCGCCGAGGGTGGGGCGCAGCAGTTTTGCGATGTCGGCGATCGCGCCGTTGATCTCGACGTTGCGCGGCTGCAGCGGCTGCCGGCGCGCGAAGGCGAGCAGATGCTGGATCAGCTCGGCGCAGCGCTCGGCAGCATCGTCGATCAGCCGCGCAATGCGCTGCAGCTCGGGCTGCTGCTTCAGGCTTTCCACCAGCGTCTCGGTGTTGCCGGAGATCACGGTCAGCATGTTGTTGAAGTCGTGGGCGACGCCGCCGGTCAGCTTGCCGATCGCATCCAGCTTCTGCGACTGGTAGAGCTGCCGCTCGGTCTCGCGCGACATCGTGGCGTCGTGATAGACCAGCACCGCGCCGGAGATGTCGCCTTGCCCGTCCAGCATCGGCCGGCCGCTGACCATGAGATGGCGGGGAGGATTGCCGCTGTAGGGGCGGACGATCATCTCCAGGTCCTCGAACTTCTCGCCCCGCAGCACGCGCACCGAGGGCAGCTCGTCCGCCTGCATCGGCGTGGCGCCGTCGCCGTGAAACACGTCCGACATCGCGCGCAGATTACGCAGGTTCATGCCGGTGCGATGCAGCAGCATGCGCTCGGCGGCCGGATTGGACAGCAGCACGTTGCCCTCGGCGTCGATCACCAGCACCGCCTCCGCCATGCTGTGAAACGTGCTTTGCAGCACGTTGACCGACAGGCGCAGCTCGTCATGCGCGTCCACCAGATGCTGCGTGCGTTCGGCCACCGCCGCTTCGAGCGCCTGCTTGGCAGCCTGCGTCTGATCGAGCGAGGTCTGGAGCTGCGCCGTGGCGCGCCGGCTCTCACGCATCACCATCACGACCAGCAGCAGGATCACCATCGCGCCGGCGACGTCGATGCCAAGCAGCACGACGCCCGTGCGGCGCGAATCCTGCGAGCGTGCGGCGAGCAGGCGTTCTTCCTCGGCGCTCAGCTGGTCGAGATTGCCCATCACCGTGTCCATGAGGCCGCGGCCCTCGGCCTTGCCGTTCAGCGCGGCAATGCCGGCCTGGTCGTTCGCCGCGCGCAGCCGCATCGCTTCGGCCGCGATCTCGACCCGCCGCAGCGCCAGCGGCTCGGTGCCCTCGAGCAGGGCGACCTGGTCGGGATTGTCGCGCACGCCGCGCTTGAGCTCGGCAAGGGCCGGCGCGATCTGGGCGTGAACGGATTCGAATTCGGTGCTGAAGGCCGGGTTGCGATAGAGCTCAAAGCCGCGCGCGGCGCTCTCGGCGCGGCGCAGCAGCACGCGCAGATCGGAGATCTTCTTCTGCACCTGAACCGTATGATTGACCCACGTCGCGTCGGATCGCGATTTGACGTCGAGGGCGATCGAGGCCGCGGTGATGATCAGGAGGATGGCAAGTCCGGCACCCAGAATGACGCGCTGCGTGGGAATCAAGGGGCTTCTTTCTTGTCCTTCGACTGCGCGCTCTCGCCCGCGAGGCATTCCCGGATCGTGGTCAGCAACGCTTCCGGCGTGAACGGCTTGCGCAGGCAGCGCGTGGCACCGAGCTCCAGCGCCATGCGAAGGAAATCGGGAGAGGGCGAGGCGGATGACGCAAAGGCGTAGCCGGACATCGCGATCAGCGGAGTAGCCGGTGCGCGCTCATGGAAGATGCGGATCGACTCGAAGCCGCGCATGTGCGGCATGAAGATGTCAACCAGCATCACCTCAAAGGCCTGCGCTTCCAGCGCAGCCAGTCCTGTTTCGCCACCGTCGGCCAGCGTGACGTCGAAGCCCTGACGTTGGAGGAGGACCTCGATGGTCGCGCCGACCATCGGATCGTCATCAACCACGAGAACGCGCGGCATGACACTTCCCAGTAGATCGAAGTCCCCACTGTGATTGGTGATATCCGCGAATCGTGTGCCGGGTCAATTTTGGATTGGATCAGATGAGATATGCACGGTGCGGTGCATAGGATGAAATGGTTCCATCAGGCCGCCGAGGGGCGTCTGTGTGCGAGGGCAGCGCGACACGCGATTTGCGCGCGGTTCGTTGAAAGGTCGAGGCAAAGTCGAAAGGCTCGACGAATCCGAAGCAGGCACCATCGCTGCGTTCTCCGTGCTGTTCGGATTGGTCCGCGTGTCACCATCGCGCTGACGGGCGGCGTCGGCCTTCACCGGCACCGCCCACGCGATTCGTGACATCGATCGTTCAGGCCCCCTTACGGGCAGGGATGCCGCTGACCGTCATAGCCGAGATAGGTTCCCGAGGCCGGGTCATACGACTTGTAGCGCTGCGCGCAATAGGCCGAGGAATCGCCTCCGCTATCGGGGACCACCGCCACTGACGGCTCATCATAGTAGCTGTCGCCGTAGTAATAGGGGTCATCGTAATAACCGCCGCCGTAATAGGCGTATGAGCCGATGCCGCCGATCGCGGCACCCGCCGCGAAGCCGGGCCAGAATCCGCCACGACGATGATGATGATGCCAGCCTCCGCCGTTCCAGTTGCCGCTGCCGGCTGCAAAGTTGCGGCCGCCACCGGTGAAGGACGTCCCGCCGCCCGGACGCGCCGCCGGGCCGGCCGCGAAGTTGCCGCCACCGCCGTGGAAGGCGGGTCCGCCACCCATCCGTGCTCCGCCGCCACTGAAGCCGCCGCCGCCCATACGCGCGCCGCCGCCGCCGAAGTGAGCGCCGCCACCACCACCACCGCCGCCGATGTGGACGCCACCGCCACCACCGCCCCCCCGGCCGCCGCCGCCAGGCCCCTGTGCGAAGCTGGGCGCGCTCATGGGTAGAACGAGCGCCAGCGCCGCGGCCGCACTCAAAATTTTCAGACTGTTCATGGTCAAACTCCTTTTCCCGGAAGCAAACCCTATGCAAGCGCTGGGGTTCCTGGGATCACGCCGGTTTGCGTGTGAATTGGAAGCCTCGCTCGCGAGCCCTGTACCCGGCATGAACGGATCGCGCCCGATTTGCGGCGGCGTCCTGCGTCGCGGCCGACATCCGCGGAGGCACTGCCGCCTCCGCCGAACTGGACATTTCGCCGCCTGGATGGCATCAGGGCCCGACGAAGCAGGGCCCTTGCCGCATGAAACAGTTCTTCCTCAAGTTCTTCACCTGGTGGAATGGCCAGACTTTTGGCACCCAACTCTGGACCAAGCGGTACGGGGAGCTGGTTGGCCAGGACGAGCAGGGCAATCTCTACTATCGCACCCGCGGCGGGGTGGTCGATCCGACCCTCGGCTTCGAGCGACGCTGGGTGGTCTATAACGGCTATGCCGAGGCGAGCCGCATTCCGCCGTCCTGGCACGGCTGGATCCATCATGTGGTCGATGTGCCGCCGACCGAGGACAATTATCAGCCGCGCGAGTGGGAAAAGCCGCACCAGCCGAATCTCACCGGGACGGCCAAGGCCTATCGTCCCTCCGGCTCGACCCTTGCCAGCGGCAAGCGGCCGAAGGCGACCGGCGACTATCAGCCCTGGACCCCCGGCTAGGCTTCCGGCCCCCGCGATCTCGGTCGTCAATTTGGATGCACGCGCATCCGCCGTATCCTGCTGTGGACAACGGGAACAGCGGGGACGGCGGCTGCGCGGCCGTTGTGCTCTCGCCCGCGATGCGGCTCAATGATCCCATCTTACGGAGATGGGAGACCATCGCGTTCGGTTCGGGCAACAGTTCGCGACTGTCCCGAAATGCAGCGGCCGCCGACCAGGACTCGATCGGGAGATAGGCCCCCGGTCTGGAAGCTCCGAAATCGCCCGATGAAATGTGCAGCCGTCGTAAGACAGGAAAGGCCGCTTGGGAAACCGAGCGGCCTTTTTCTTTGAGCAGATCTCGTGCCCCGGACGCCGCGCAGCGTCTCTTCGAGAGTGCGCTGCAGAGAAGGGGCCCATGTTGCAGCGGACAGCGTGGCTTGCCGGGTCCCGGCTCTGCGCAGCAGCGTTGCACGCTGCAGCGCGTCCGGGACCCGAGAGCGAGGAATGATGAGCAATCGCCGCTCCTCAGAGATGCAGATGGAGCGGTGGTGAGTTGCCCAGCGGCATCATCTCATAAGGCGGCTTCCAGCCCGGCAGCTCGGCCACGCGTCGTCGCCAGGCATCGATGGCGGGGAAATCCGTCGCAAGATCGAAGCCCGTCTCCTCGGCCGGATAGTACAAATAGCCGAGCAGCGAGAAGTCCACGATCGTGGGCCGGTTGCCCAGCATGAAGCGGCGGTCGGAGAGGTGTTTGTCGACGATCGCAAAGGCGCTTTCGGTCCGGCCTCGCAAATAGGCGAGCAGGGCGGGATGGGCAGGCTCGGGCATGAAGCAGCGCTGATACCGGTGCTGCGCAAAGTTCGACGTGAATTTGTGGTTGTCGAACAGCAGCCAGCGCGTCGCCTCGAACATCTCCTCGCGGGTCGGGCCGAACACGTCATGCGTGGCGGCGAGCCACATCAGGATCGCACCCGACTGGCTCATATGCCGACCGTTGATCTCGAGGACGGGGACTTCGCCCATGACGTTGGTTGCGGCCCGCCAGTTCGGCGTGCGGATCTCACCGCCGGCGAAGTCGACGCCGACCGGCTCCCAGTCGAGCCCGGCGAAGTTGAGGAAGAGCGCGACCTTGAACGAATTGCCCGAAGCTCCGACGCAGTGTAGCCGGTATCGCGCCATGGTCAGGTCCTCCCGTGCGGCGACCGGAAAGGAGGGAGCGGTCGCGAGCCGAATTGTCGCGCCAGGCTCCTGACAGCGTCATGTCAGCAATGCGACTGGACGAAAGCTCTGGTCCGTGCCCCGGACGCTGCGCAGCACGAAGTGATGCGCAGCAGAGCCGGGGCCCATCCCGCGGTGCGCCGGGTGGCTCCTGGGTCCCGGCTCTGCGGAGCAGCGTTGCACGCTGCACTGCGTCCGGGACACGGACTACATCACCCGCGCCGCCGCGCGCTTCACTGCCTCCAGCCGCCGCGCCTGATTTTGCGCGCCGCGCTCCCGCAGCAGGGCCATCACTTCGGCCGGTGCCGTATCGGGCGAGCCGGAATTGAACGGCGGTGCCGGATTGTATTCCATCTGGAGCTGGATTGCTTCGGCCGTGGTGCGATCAATCATGATGGACACCAGCGTCAGCGCGAAATCTATCCCTGCGGTGACGCCGCCGCCGGTGATGCGATTGCGGTCGACGCAGACGCGCGTTTTGGTCGGCGTGGCACCGAACTGGCTGAGCATCTCCATCGCGGTCCAATGGGTCGCGGCCCGGTAGCCCTTGAGCAGGCCGGCGGCGCCAAGCGCCAACGACCCCGTGCACACGGAGGTGACGTATTTGGCGCCCTCGGCCTGCTTGCGCAGGAAGGCGAGCACTTCCTCGTCGTTGAGCAGGTCGTTGGTGCCGCCGCCGCCGGGCACACAGATCACATCGAGCTGCGGGCAATCCGCAAACGTCGTGGTCGGTGTCAGCATGAGCACGGAATCGCTCGGCACCGGCTCGATCGTTTTCCAGATCAAATGCAGCTTTGCGCCGGGCACCATGGCGAACACCTGCAAGGGTCCGGTGAAGTCGAGCTGGGTGACGCGCGGAAATATCAAAAGACCGATCTGAAGCGGTGACGACATCGGCGGGGCCTCCAAAAGATGAGCTTGACGGGCGGAGATTGTCATGGTGCCCTCATGTCTGAAATGGCATAATTCCCACTATTTCGGACATGGCTATATGATCGGCATCCTGATCTTCCCGGACTTCCAGCTGCTCGACGCGGCCGGCCCGATCTCGGCGTTCGAGGTCGCGGCCCGCTGCGCCGGCAAGCCGCTGGCGCTCCGCGTGCTGGCGCTCAACGCGGGCCCGGTGCGCAGCTCGTCGGGCGTCGAGATGATGGCACGTGATTTCAAGTCGGCGAATGCGATCACGACGCTGGTCATCGCGGGCGGCGCGGGCGTGACCGAGGCCGCGCGCTGCGAGGCCACGCGCGCCTTCGTTCAGCGGCTCGCCAAGCGCGGGGTGCGCGTCGCGAGCGTCTGCTCGGGTGCCTATGTGCTCGCCGAGGCCGGTCTGCTCGACGGTCGCCGCGCGACCACGCATTGGGGGCGGACGCGCGATTTCGTCGCGCGGTATCCCAAGGTGAAGTTCGAGGCCGACCAGATCTTCACCCGCGACGGCAATGTGTGGACGTCGGCGGGCATCACCGCGGGCATCGACCTTGCGCTCGCGATGGTGACCGAAGATTACGGCGAGGAGATCGCGCAAGCCGCCGCGCGGCATCTCGTGCTGTATCACCGCCGCAGCGGCGGCCAGTCGCAGTTCTCATCGCTGCTGGAATTGAAGGCGCCGAACGGCCGCTTCGGCGCCTTGTTGTCCTGGGCGCGCGAAAATCTCGACGCGCCGCTGACGGTGGAGGATCTCGCCGATCGCGCCGGCATGAGCGCGCGGCATTTCGCCCGCGCCTTTGCCGCCGAGACCGGCACGACGCCGTCCAAGGCGATCGAGCGGCTCCGGCTCGAGGTCGCGCGTGAGCGCGTGCAGTCTTCGCGCGAGGGAATCGAGCTGGTTGCGGAAGCCACGGGCTTCCGTGATCCCGAGCGCATGCGGCGCGCCTTCATCCGCGCCTTCGGCCAGCCGCCGCAGGCGCTGCGGCGCGCGGCGCGGGCCGGTTAGGTTGTGTTGCCTGCCGCCGCGCCAGCCGCATCCGCCCGCGCCGTCAGCCGCCGCGCGATCGGCATCAGCATGTACGGCGCAAGATGAATTGGAAACTGAGTCATCGCGAAATAGAGCCAGGTGGTGGGCGGCAACGCGCCGGCTGTTGCCGCCAGCATCAGGCCGAGATTGCGCTGTGACACCATCAGTCCGAGCGCCAGCGCGCGCTCGGTGCCGATGCGGCGGAATAGCAGCGCGGTGATTGCGAGCAGGGTGAAATAGATCGCGAAGGACAGAGCCGCGAGGCTGACGGTGAAAAGCGGCTGGGCGATGAGTTCGCTCACGACGTCGCCCATGATTGCCGCTGCAAAGATGAAGAGGATGATGATGTTGAGGCCGTCGATCGGCGTCTTGTGACGCTGGATCGCCTCGGCGCCGAAGATCCATCGGATGATCGTGGCGGCCAGCAGCGAGGCGGCGAGGATCCCGAGTAGTTTCAGGCCCAGCGTCAGCGGCGTGATGCTGAGCATGTCGCCGAGGAAGAGGCCCGCGAATAGCGAGGCGGTGAAGGGCACCAGCGCGGTCGACGTCACCAGCGTGATCAGCACGAGCGTGGCATCGAGACCCATCAGCGCGGCCAGCGCCGGAGAGGCCATCATCGGTGAGGCCATGCTCTGGAGGATCAGGGCGAGCGAAAGCCCGGGCGCGCGCGCCGTGAGCCCCGTTGCGTGGGCGATCGATCCGACGATCAGCGGTACGCCAATCGTGGTCCAGGCCGTCGCGGTTGCAACCAGCGCGGGCCTGCGCAGATGGCTGTAGAGCGCGGCCAGATCGACCCGCATGAAGGAGATGCAAAGCAGGCCAAGGATGGCCTCGGTGAGGTAGGGACGCAGCACTGCGCCGAGCGGCGGTACCGCGGTCGCGATGAACACCACAGCGGCCACCGCGCGGGTGCCCTGGCTGCCGAGCCAGGTCAGGACGCGCAGCGGCAGGGCGGCGACGGTTTGGAGCGGAGAAACCATGGGCAACAGCGTTCAGCCGGTATCCTTCAACCACGCGCCGATCTCGCCGACAGCGACATTGGCCTGTTGCAACAGCTTGCCCATCGTGAAGAAGCCGTGGAACTGGCCGGGATAGTGCCTGGTGGTCACGGGCACGCCGGCTTGGCTCAGGCGCGCGGCATATTCATTGCCTTCGTCGCGCAGCGGATCGGCGCCGGCGGTCAGCACAAAGGCCGGCGGCAGGCCGGCAAGGTCTTGCGCACGCGCCGGCGAAGCGCGCCAATCGTGGATGTCGGCGGCGCCATTGAGGTAGTGGTCGCGGAACCAGCGGATCACTGAATGCGTCAGCAGCACGCTGGTCTCGGGCTCGCCGTGGGAGCCGTGGGTCATGGCAAAATCGGTGGCGGGATAGATCAGCACCTGGCCCGCGATTGCGGGGCCGTTGCCGTCGCGCGCGGCCAGCGCCACGACTGCGGCGAGGTTGCCGCCGGCGCTGTCGCCGCCGATCGAGAGGCGCGAGGCATTGATGCCGAGCTCGCGCGCATTCGCAGCAATCCATCTGGTCGCGGCGATGGCGTCATCGGCCGCGGCGGGAAATTTGTGCTCGGGGGCGAGGCGGTAGTCGACCGAGATCACGATCAGCGCGCCTGCGACGGCGAGCTGACGGCAGACGACGTCATGGGAGTCGAGATCGCCGATCACCCAGCCGCCGCCATGGAAGAACACCAGCGCGGGCGACAGGCCCTCATGCCGGCGGGGTTCCTTCGGCACGTAGAGGCGGGCGGGGATGACGCCGTGCGGCGCGGGGATCGCAAGCTCCGCGACACGGGCGAGTTCCGGCGGCTCCGGATTGGTGGCAAAGCGCGCCTGCGCATAATAGGCGCGTGCTTCCGATGCAGTGAGGGTCTCATAGGCGGGGCGGCCGGCCTCCTGGAAGGCCCTGTAAACGGCGGCGGCATCGGGATCGAGCACAACAGGCATAGGGAGGGGCCTCGGGCTTTCCGGTCAGGGTTGGACGTCGTTTTCGGAAGGCGGTGCTCGCCTCGCACCCCCGGGAGGGGCCATCGACTATCCCATTCGGGGGCCGATCTGGCCAGACGAGGCCGGGAAGGGCAGGGTTGCCGCCCTTCCCCCGCCGTATTCGCCGTGTTAACCCGAGGGCCTGCGAGCGGCGGTATCCCCTGTAGAATGTCCAACAAGCCCGATTCGCTGTTGAAGCCGCGCGAGATGTTTCGAACCATTACTCTGACAGGTCTTGCGGCGCTTTTGGCCGCCACCGCACTGACGGTTGCGACGCCGGCGCAGGCGCAGATCGGCACGATCTTTTCCGATCCGCCGCCGCTGCGGCCGCCCGGGAACATTCCACGCGGCCAGCCACAGCCCCAGCAGATTCCCGACGACGACGAAGAGGTGCCGGAGCTGCCGCCGCAGGGCCGTGTGCTGCCGTCGCGCCCGATGCCTCCGCCGCCGCAGGGCCGGCAGGGCAATGTGATGCCCGGGCCGGTCGAGTCACAGCCGCTGGCGCCGCCGCCGGGCTCCACCGTCGCGCCGCCCAACCAGCCGCCCGTGGCGGTTGCGCCGCCAGGCGCCCAGCCGGGCGCGCCGGGTCGTCAGCCCCAGCAGAAGGGCGCTCCGGGCGCGGTGCCGCAGACCCCCGCGAGCCTGCAGCCGGGCGACGAGGTCGTCACCGAACCTCCGGCCCAGAAGATCGTGAACAAGAAGGCGACCTTCTCCGGCCTCGACAAGATCACCGGGCGCATCATCAATTTCGACGAGGAGATCGGCGAGACCGTCCAGTTCGGCGCGCTGCGCGTCAAGACCGATGCGTGCTATACGCGGCCGGCGACCGAGGCCACCAACACCGACGCCTTCGTCGAGGTCGACGAGATCACCTTGCAGGGCGAGGTGAAGCGGATCTTCTCGGGCTGGATGTATGCGGCAAGCCCGGGCCTGCACGGCGTCGAGCACCCGATCTACGACATCTGGCTGACCGACTGCAAAGAGCCGCAGCAGACCATTGCGACCGCCGCGCCGGATCCTGCGACCAAGCCCGCACCTCCGCCGCCGCCCGCGCAGAAGAAGGCCGCGCCCAAGCAGGTCCAGCAGCGTCCGCCACAGCCTCTGCCGCCGATCCAGCCGCAGCAACCGGCACCGCCGCCGCCGCCCCCGCCGCCGGAGCAGCGGCCGGGCCTGTTCGGTATCCCCGGGTTCGGCAGCCGGTAAATCTGGATTATTGTCGCGAAGCGATGATCTCGAGCGCGCGCGCGCCCGGGATCGGCTCGCCCGGTGAGAGCCTGAGAAAATCGCCGGGCTCGCCGGCCAGCGCCTTGTCGAGCAGGGCGGTGTAGCGCCGCCGCGAGATCTCGGCCGCGCCGAAGCTCTTCAGGTGCTCCGTGACATATTGCGTGTCGAGCAGTTCGAAGCCGCCATGGATCAGCCGCGCGACCAGATGCACCAGCGCGACCTTCGAGGCATCGCGTGCGGTGTGGAACATGCTCTCGCCGAAGAAGGCCCGTCCGAGGCTGACGCCGTACAGGCCGCCGACGAGATCCTCGCCTTGCCAGGCCTCGACGCTGTGGCAATGGCCGAGCTCGTACAGGCCGCCATAGAGGTCGCGGATGCGCTTGTTGATCCAGGTGTCCTCGCGTCCGGGCTGCGGCGCGGCGCAGCCGGCGATGGTGGCCTTGAACGCGGTGTTGACGGTCACGCGAAACATATCCGAGCGCACGGTGCGCGCGAGCCGCGAGGCGACGCGAAATCCGTCGAGGGGAATGACGCCGCGCAACTCCGGCTCGACCCAGAACAGGGTCGGATCGTCAGCGCTCTCCGCCATCGGGAAGATGCCGCAGGCATAGGCGCGCAGCAGCACGGCCGGTGTGATTTCAGACGAGGCGGAGTCGCGCGAAGTCATGGTTCGCAATCATAGCAGGATCGCAATGCAGTTGCGATGGGGCAGCCGGGCGCGACGTCAGCCCGCTGCAACGGTGCTGGTTTTGCCGGGGCTTGCCGGCACGCGACCGAACTTCAGGACGATCCGGGTTCCGGAATGCGCGGGATCGCGCTCGACCGAGGCGTCGAGCTTCGAGGCCATGGCCGCGACGATGCGCTGGCCCATGCCGGTGGAGCGCGGATCGGCCTTGACGTTGTCGCCGACGCCGTCGTCGGTGATCGTGAGCTGGAGATCCTCGCCTTGCGAGGTCAGCTCGACATGGATCGGGCCGGCGCCATCGGGATAGGCGTATTTCACCGCGTTCATCACCAGCTCGTTGACGATGATGCCGACGGCGACCGCGCGGTCCGGATCGATCTCGACCGGCTCGGCCTTCAGCGTTAGGCGCGACATCCGGTTGCCTTCGGCGGAGCGGCGGAGATCCTCGAGCAGGGAGTCCAGATACTGGTTCAGGACCACGCTCTTCAGATCCTGCGAGGTGTAGAGGCGGCGGTGTACTTGTGCGACCGCGGCGACGCGGCCCATCGCATTGGTCAGTGCCGCCTTGACCTCGTCCTGCGCGGCGGAGCTGGCCTGAAGATGCAGCAGCGAAGCGATGATCTGCAGCGAATTGCCGACGCGGTGGTTGACCTCGCGCAGCAGCATCTCGCGTTCGGCGGCAAGGGCGGCGTAGCGGTCGCGCGAGGCATGGATCTCGGCCTCGGCTTCCTCGCGCGCCTTCTGCAATTCGGCCTGGCGCAGCGCGCCTTCGCACGCGACATGGAGCAGGGGGATGAAATCGCCGGTGACGTCCTTGACGAGATAATCGGAAGCGCCCGCCTTCAGCGCGGTGACCGCGATGTTGGAATCCTGGGAGGCCGTGACGAACACCACGGGCGGCGCGCCCGGGATCGCCATGATCTGCTCCAGCGTGTCCAGGCCGTCGAGGCCGGGCATGTACTGGTCGAGCGCGACCACGTCGATGCTTCCCTGGGCACCCGCGCGGCGGATGTGCTCCAGGCCTTCCTCGCCGCTCGCGGCATGGACGACCCTGTAGCCGCGCCGCGTCAGGCCGCGATCGACCAGGCGCGCGAGCGCACCGTCGTCATCGATGTAGAGTAGGGTGGGCGTGCGCTGGTTCATGGGGCGGCGGGCGGGACCTGAATGACCGAGAAGAACAGGCCGAGCTGCCGGATGGCATTGGCGAAATTCTCGTAGTTGACGGGCTTGGTGATGTAGACGTTGCAGCCGAGCTCGTAGCAGCGCTTGATTTCCTGGGAATCGTCGGTGGTGGTCAGCACCACCACGGGCGAAGCCTTCAGGTATTTGTTTTCCTTGATCTGCCGGAGGATGTCGATTCCGGTCATGTCGGGCAAATTGAGGTCGAGGAGGATCAAGAGCGCGTTGCCTTTCTGCACGAGCCCGGAGCCGTCGGCGCCGAACAGGTGCTGCATCGCGTCCGTGCCGTTCTTGAACGAGACGATCTCGTTGTTGACGCCCGAGCGGCGGATGTTGCGCTCGATCAGGCGGGCATGGCCCTCGTCGTCCTCGATCATGATGATGGTGACAGGCTGGGTCATCAATCTCTGTTCCGGTTGCTTACGTTCCAGGCGATCGGCAGCGTGATCGTGAAGGTGCTGCCCGCATTCAGTTCCGATGATACCGACATGGTGCCGCCAAGACGACGCACAAGTGCACGCACATGCGCAAGACCGATACCCTGGCCAGGCTTGTCCTGGGTTCCCGCGCGGCGGAACAGGTCGAAAATCCTCTGGTGATCCTTGGGGTCGATCCCGCGGCCGTTGTCGCTGATCTCGAAAATAGCGTAACCGAGCTTGGTGCGCCCGCGAATTCTGATCTCCCCGGGCACGCCGTTCTTCAGATACTTGATGGCGTTGTCGATCAGGTTGGAGAAGATCTGCTCGAGCGCGAGCCGGTCGCTCACGACGTTGGGCAGGGCTTCAAGGTGGATTTCGGCCTGCGCCTCGGCCGCCTGGTGCGCCAACGTCGACACGATGGCCTCGATCAGCTCGTTGGTGTCGATCTTCACGGGCTGAAATTCGCGCCGGCCCTCGCGGGTGAGGTTGAGGATGGCGGAGATCAGCCGGTCCATCTTGGCGATCGACGATTTGATGAAGCCGAGCGCTTCGGAAAAATCCTCCGAGAGCTGCTTGTCGGCGCCATCGAGCACGATTTCGCCCGGTCCGGCGGGGGCGAGCGGCGCCCCGTTCGCAGAAACCTGGGCGAGGCCGCCGATGCGGCGGAAGATGTCGCCGCCGAGTTCTTCGAGCTCGCTGGTGAAGCCCATGATGTTGACGAGCGGCGAGCGCAAATCATGGCTGACGATATAGGCAAAGCGCTGGATCTCGTCGTTGGCCTCGCGCAGGTCCGCCGTGCGCTCGTCGACGACGGATTCCAGATTGACGTTGGCATCGCGCAGGCGCGCCTCCGCCTCGTCACGGGCGCGGGCCGAGCGCCGCACCAGCCAGGTCGAGATCAGGGCCAGCAGCACGACGAGGCCGGAGCCGATCCCGGTCATCGACGCCGCGAGCGTCTGGCTGCGGTCGGAGTTTTCCGTTCGGATCCGGAACAGCCGTTCCTCCTCCTGGATCATGCCCGTCGCGACCCTGGTGATGGCTGTCGTGGCATCGGTGGAGACGACTTCGCGGATCAACGCCGCCGCCTTATCGGGCTGGCCTTGGCGGATGAACTCCATTTCCTGCGCGAACTGGCCGAGGCGCATCTCGATCGCTGCGCTCAGCTTTTCGATGTTTTCGCGTTGCGCGGGATTGTCGCCGCTTTGGCGTGTCAGCTTGTCCAGTGCCGGAATGACCCCCGCCACGGCCTTTTCGTGGTCGATTTTGAAGCTCTCTGCCTGGGTCAGCAGGAAACCACGGGCGGAGCTCTCCGCGCGCCGGATTTCCAGCAGGAGGCTGTTGATTTGGTTCTCCACCTCGATGGTGTGAACCACCCATTTGTTGTCCTCGCGGGCCTTGTTGACGAGATAGACCGAGCCGGCGCTGATCACGGTCAGCACCAGAAGACCCGCCGAGATCAGCAGGATCTGCCAGAATGCCCGCCGTCGTTGGGCTTCAGCCGTCACGACGGTTCACCTGTTTACGGTCAGTGGATTTCAAAACGCCCCCTTGGAACTAGCCCCAACCGTCCAGAACGCGATTGAAGCCAAAGGGTTCCACAAGGCGATGAATTTTATCGCGGGGCGGGTTCCGCCTTGCCGGCCAGGTACTGTTCCAGCCAGTGGATGTGATAGTCGCCGTTGATGATGTCGTCTTCACGTACCAGCGCCCGGAACAGCGGCAGCGTGGTCTCGATGCCCTCTACAACCATCTCGTCCAGCGCCCGGCGCAGCCGCATCAGGCATTCGGCGCGGGTCTTGCCGTGCACGATCAGCTTGCCGACCAGGGAATCGTAGTAGGGCGGGATCATGTAGCCCTGGTAGACGGCGGAATCGATGCGGACGCCAAGGCCGCCCGGCGGATGGTACTGCAGGATGCGACCGGGCGAGGGACGGAAGGTCTCGGGATTCTCGGCGTTGATGCGGCACTCGATCGCATGGCCGATGACCTGGATCTCTTCCTGCTTGGCCGGCAGGTCGCCGCCGGCGGCGATGCGGATCTGCTCCAGCACGAGGTCGATGTCGGTGATGCTCTCGGTGACGGGATGCTCGACCTGGATGCGAGTGTTCATCTCGATGAAATAGAACTCGCCATCCTCGAACAGGAATTCGATGGTGCCGACGCCGAGATATTTCATCTCGCGCATGGCCTTCGCGCAGGTTTCGCCGATCTTGGCGCGCGCGGCGGCTGACAGCACTGGCGAGGGGCCTTCTTCCCAGACCTTCTGGTGGCGGCGTTGCAGCGAGCAGTCGCGCTCACCGAGATGGATCGCGCCGCCGCGGCCGTCGCCGAGGATCTGGATCTCGATATGGCGCGGCTTCTGGAGATATTTTTCGAGGTATACGGAAGCATCGCCGAAGGCTGATTTGGCCTCGTTGGCCGCCGTCGATAGCGCGACCTGGAGGTCGGCCTCGCTGTGAGCGACCTTCATGCCGCGGCCACCGCCGCCGGCCGCCGCCTTCACCAGCACGGGAAAGCCGATTTTCCTGGCGATCCCCAATGCGTCGTCATCGGGACCGACCGCACCGTCGGAGCCGGGCACCACGGGGATGCCGAGCTTCTTGGCGGTCTTCTTCGCCTCGATCTTGTCGCCCATCAGGCGAATATGCTCGGCCTTGGGACCGATGAAATGCAGATTGTGCTCGGAGAGGATCTCCGCGAAGCGGGCATTCTCCGACAGAAATCCGTAGCCCGGATGCACGGCATCGGCGCCGGTGATCTCGCAGGCCGCGAGCAGCGCTGGGACGTTGAGATAGCTGTCCTTGGATGCCGGCGGTCCGATGCAGACGCTCTCGTCCGACAGGCGCACATGCATGGCATCGGCGTCGGCGGTGGAGTGCACGGCGACGGTCGCGATGCCGAGCTCCTTGCAGGCCCTGAGGATGCGAAGGGCGATCTCGCCGCGATTGGCTATGAGGATCTTGTCGAACATGGTGCCTCGGGGGCGAACGGGAAATAGCGAATGGCGAACAGGCAGGAGCAACTATTCGCTACCAGCTGTTCGCCAATCCCTCACTCAATGATGACGAGCGGCTCGCCGTACTCGACCGGCTGGCCGTCCTCGACCAGGATCTGCGTCACCGTGCCGGCGCGCGGCGAGGGGATCTGGTTCATGGTCTTCATGGCTTCGATGATCAGCAGCGTCTGTCCGACCGAGACCTTAGCTCCGACCTCGATGAACGGCTTGGCGCCGGGCTCCGGCGCCCAATAGGCGGTTCCGACCATCGGCGAGCTGACGGCGCCGGGATGCTTCGACAGGTCGGGCCCGGCGGCGGCAGGCGCGGCGGAGGCCGCCGGCAGGGCGGCGGGAGCCGCTGCCATCGGCACCGGCATGGTCGCGGCAACGCTGATGTTGCGGGCGACGCGCAGGCGCAGGCCGGCACGTTCGATCTCGATCTCGGTGAGACTGGTCTCATCGAGCAGAAGTGCGAGCTCGCGGACGAGCGCGGAATCCTCGCTGGAAAACTTTGCGGCTGCTTTGTCGTCTGGCTGGCGCGCCATGTTCTTTGATCCGAATGTTCTGTTTGATGAGGGAGACTTCAGGCTTTGGGCTTGATGGCAAGCTTGGCGGCAAGGCCCTGGATGGCGAGGCGGTAACCCTCGATGCCGAAACCGCAAAGCGAGGCGAAGGCCGCGCGTGCGGTATAGGAGTGGTGACGAAAGCTCTCGCGGGCGTGGATGTTGGTCACATGCACTTCGACCGTCGGGATCTGCACCGCGAGCAGCGCGTCGTGCAGTGCGATCGAGGTATGCGAATAGCCGCCGGCATTGATGATGATGCCCTTCATCTTGCGCGCATGCGCCTCGTGGATGAAGTCGATCAGCTCGCCTTCGCGGTTGGACTGCCGGCAATCGGCCTTGAGGCCAAACGTTGCCGCCGTCTCCCGGCACAGCGCCTCGACGTCGGCCAGCGTCGCATGGCCGTACTTTTCCGGCTCGCGCGTCCCCAACATGTTGAGGTTCGGCCCGTTCAGGACGAGGATCGTGTCGGTTGCTGGTTCGGCCATTCCAATCCCGCAAAGAGGTGCGTCGGCGTGGCGGGGTTATAGGTAACAAAGCGCGTGAGGGGAAGCCTTGAAGGGCCTCCCAGCGGGCTTCAACGACCTCATCCCAGGTGCAAAAACCTGTGCGGAAGCTACGGAAATTGCTTGTTAACCAGTCCAAAGCATGGGCTGCCGGCCAAGCCGGATGGGAGGGGGCGGCCAGGACGCCAAACGCCCCCGCCGATCTGTCGGCGGGGGCTGATCTGGGGTTCAGCGAGGCGGCTTAGCCTTCGATGATGTAGACGATCTCGCGGGTCTGCGGACGAACGATCACATACTGGCCGCGGACGAAGATGACTTCATATCCACGCCACTGCGGATAGATCTCGACGATCCGGGGCGGCAGCGGGTGGAAGTGGACGGACGCCGGGACCGCGGCGCCGACCGAGATGTTGAAGTTGACGTTCGTGGTCTCCTCGATCTTGGTCGACTTGATAGCGGTCGAGATTTCCGTCCGCTTCTCGGCCGGCGGGGCAGCGGCGGTGGCCGACGCGTTACCGGTCGTGGTCTGCGACGACTTGGTGTCGGTGGTGGCCGGACGGTTCTCGGCGTTGTTGCTCTTGGTGGCGCTGCCGGCCTTGTTGTCCTCGGCCTTCATGTCCTTGGCGCCGGACTTGGTGGAATCGGACTTGGTGGAGTCCGAGCTCATGCTCTTCGACTTGTCCATCTGGCCTTGAGCACGCTCGCCCTTGGCACCAGCCTTTTCGTCAGCCGCGTTCTTGTTCATCGCGCCGGAGCCGGACTTGTCCATGCCGGACTTGTCTGCCGCGCCCGACTTCTCCATCGCACCGGACGACTTTTCGTCGGCGGCTCCGCCGGGCTTCATCGCGCCGCCGGCCTGGCCGACAGTACCCTTGTCGTGGCTCATGGAATCGCGGCCCATCGAGCCACCGCGCTCGGCGGCGCCGCCGGAAGGCTGCGAATGCTGCGTCTGCGCGCCACCGGCGCCGCCGCCGCTGTCGCGGCCCATGGTGCCCTGCGCGTTAGCTACACCGGTACCCGCGACCAGCGCGAGTGCGGCAACCGAGATCATAAAGCGGTTCAACATCTAAATTCTCCTCACGTGTTTCTTTGCGTCATTGCCCGCGCCGACAACGAAACGAGATTTGAGTTGTTCCGGAACATGAGCCGCTTTGCGGTATTTGTTTCTTAAACGCGAGATGAATGCGCGCGCCGGATTCGCGCCCCATTCCTTCGAGGTGCTCGGCCAACGAAAAAGGCCGGCTTTTCAGCCGGCCTCTTTGAATGCGCGAGTTGTAAAAAGGCGTGATCAGCAGGTTGCCTTGCCGCAGCGGGCAATACCGATCTTTTCCTTCAGGCCTTCGACGCCGACGGCGCCCACCACGATCTGCTTGCCGATGACGTAGCTCGGCGTGCCGTTCATGCCCATCGCCTCGGCGAGCTTGAAGTTCTCCTCGATGGTGGCGCGCACCTCGGGGCTGGCGATGTCCTTCTCGATTCTGGCGGTGTCGAGACCGGCCTCCTTGGCAGCCTGCATCGCGCGGGCCTTGTCGGCGGCGCCGCGGCCGCCGAGCAGCTTCTGGTGGAAGTCGAGATATTTCTTGCCGGTGGGGTCCTGCATGCGCACGGCGACTGCGACCTGCGCCGCCTCGACCGAGCCCTGGCTCAGCACCGGAAACTCCTTCAGCACGACCTTGAGCTTCGGATCGCCCTTCATGATCGTGAGCATGTCGTCCATCGCGCGCTTGCAGTAGCCGCAATTGTAATCGAAGAACTCGACGAAGGTGACGTCGCCGTCCTTGTTGCCGAGCACGACCTGGCGCGGCGAGTTGAAGATCGCATCCGAATTCTGCGCGATGCTGGCTTCGTGCTTCTGGGTCTCGGCTGCGGCCTGACGCTTGCTGAGCTCGGCCATGGCCTCCTCGAGCACCTCGGGATGGCTGATCAGATAGTTCTTGACGATCTTCTCGATGTCGGTGCGCTGGGTGTCGGAGAAGCTGTCGGCCGACGCAGGCGCGGCTGCGCCGAACAGAGCGAGCGCGAACAACGCGGGAGCAAGCAGGCGCAGCGAAGGCATAGGCAAATCCTCTTATCCAAAGCAGGTTTCGGAATACGTCCCGGCGGACTCAAAGCGAAGGTCGTGACGTCGTGGTGTCAGGCGTCGTGGTGTCAGTTGCGCGGCGGCTTCGCCGCCACGATGTCGTCGGCCTTGACCCATCCGGGCGTGCCGACGGCGAAACGGGTTTTCGCGCGCGTGGCGAGCTCGCGGGCGGTCTTGTTGTCGCCGCGCAGATAAGCGGCTTGGGCCGAGGCGAGATCTGCCTCGGCATATTCGCCTTTCCGGCCATAGGCCATCGCGAGCTGGGTATAGCCGAGCGCCGCCTCAGGCTCCCGTGCCACCGCTGAGCGGAGAATCCGAACGGCGTCGTCGGTGTAGGCCTTATTATCGGTTCCAACCAGCGCCTGCCCAAGTAACATCTCGATGAGGGGTGAATTGTTCGAGAGTGCGACAGCCTTGCGCAGGGCAGGGATCGCCTCGGCCGGCTTGCCGCTTTCCAGCAGGGCCTGGCCGCGCACCTCGTAGAAGTACGGGTTGTTCGGCTGGACCTGGATCAGCGCGTCGATCTGAGTGAGCGCGCTTCGCAGATCCCCGTGCAGATAGGTGCTGATGGCCCGCGCATACCGCGCCGGCATGCTGTCGTTGGTCTGGGGATAGCGGCGGTACACCGTCTCCGGCCGCTCCATGAAGGCGGATATCTTGGCGCGCACCATGTCGTGGCGGAGCTGGAGCGCGGGATCGTCCTTCTTGTTCCAATACGGGCTGGTGCTTGCGAATTCCTGGAGCGCGGCGACGCGCTCGGCCGGCATCGGATGCGACTGGAGATAGGGATCGGCGCCGCGCGCGGCGAACAGGCTCTCGCCGGTGAAGCGCTTGAAGGTCTCGTACATGCCCTTCGGCGATTGCTGGGTCGCGGTCAGGAATTTCACGCCGGCGCGGTCGGCGTTTTCCTCCTGCTGGCGCTGGTAGGACAGCAGCGTGCGGCGGATCACTTCCTGCGGAGCGGAGATCGCGGCGGCGCCGGCATTGGCGAGCCCGTTGTTGCCGGCGCTGCTGCGCTGGGTGCTGCCCGCGGCGATCGCGCCGGCGCCGAGCAGCATCGCGATGATCATCTGGGTCTGGGCGGCGGCGAGCTGCTCGCGCAGCTTCGACAGATGGCCGCCGGCCAGATGCCCGGTCTCGTGCGCGAGCACGCCGATGATCTGGTTCGGCGTTTCCGATTGAAGGATTGCGCCGTAATTGACGAAGATGCGGCGGCCATCGGCGACGAACGCGTTGAACGAGCTGTCGTTCAGGATCACCATCTGGATGTTCTGCTTCTCCAGACCCGCGGCGCGCAGGATCGGGCGCGTGTACTCGCGCAGCAGCTGCTCGGTCTCGGTGTCGCGCAGGACCGGCGGGCCCTTGGCTTGCGCGTGCGCGGCCGAGAACGGCGTCAGCGAGACCGCCGCAGCCGTGACGAGGGCGGTGATGGCGGAGGCCTTCTTGCGCAATGCGATCTGGAGCAACATCAGGCGGTCTGGGTCAAACGGTCTTGATCAAGCAGTTTCGTGATTGGTTTTGGCGATTGGCGGCGGACCGGATACGCGATATGCCCTTGCGGGCCGTTCCCCTTATGAGCCGTACAATGCGGCCAGTCTGGGGCGCAAGCGCCCCGTTCCAGGACCGGAGACACCGGTCCGCCAGCGAAATAGCAGAAATCGATGCACGATGCGACATTGAGGAACCGGCTGGGACAGTGGCTCGAGCCCTCCCGCCGGAGCGATGTTCCCCCGTTCATGGTGATGGACGTCATGGCCGCGGCGGCCCGAATCGAGGCCGCCGGCGGCCATGTCATCCACATGGAGGTCGGTCAGCCCGCGGCCGGCGCGCCCAGGACCGCGATCGCGGCCGCCCATGCGGCGCTCGAGGCCGGGCGGATCGATTATACCTCCGCGCTCGGCATCCCCAGTCTGCGCGAGCGCATCGCACGGCATTATCGCGATGCCTATGGCTGCGACGTCAGCGCTGACAGGATCGTGGTGACGACCGGTTCCTCCGGCGGGTTCATCCTGGCCTTCCTGTCGATGTTCGAGCCGGGCGACCGCGTCGCCGTGACAGTGCCGGGCTATCCGCCCTATCGTCATATCCTCACGGCGCTCGGTTGCGAGCCGGTGCTGATCGAGACCAGCAATGAGACGCGCCATGCGCTCACCGGCGAGGCATTGCTCGCGGCCCATCGCAAGGCGCCGTTGAAGGGCGTGCTGGTTGGCAGCCCCGCCAATCCGACGGGGACGATGATGTCCCGCGAAGCGCTCGCCAGCCTGATTGCTGCGGCGGAAGACGCGGGCATCCGCTTCATCTCGGACGAGATCTATCACGGGCTCGACTATGCGTTTCCGGCCATCACCGCCGCCACGCTCTCCGAGCACGCGCTCGTGATCAACTCGTTCTCGAAGTATTTCTGCATGACGGGCTGGCGCGTCGGCTGGATGGTCGTGCCCGAAATCCTGGTGCGGCCGATCGAGCGGCTGCAGCAGAACCTGTCGATCTCCGTGCCGTCGCTGTCGCAGATCGCGGCAGAGGCGGCCTTCGACGGTGCGGCTGAGATGGAGTCGATCAAGCACGGCTATCAGGAAAACCGGCGGATCTTGATCGAGGGATTGCCCAAAGCCGGCCTGGACAAATTTCTCCCGGCCGATGGTGCATTTTATCTCTATGCCGACGTCTCGGACTTCACCTCCGACAGTTTCGAGTTCGCCAAGCAGATGCTGGAGCAGGCGAAGGTTGCGGCCACGCCCGGGCTCGATTTCGATCCCGTTCACGGCCGTTCGTTCATACGGTTCTCTTATGCCCGTTCGGCAGAAGAGATGCGGGAGGCAGTTGACCGGATCGCTCACTGGCTTAAATAGCCGCCAGTTTTCGAGCCACCTGGAGTTCATCTTGTCTGACCGATCTGTCCCGACCGCTGCCGCGCCGCATTTTTCTCTCGCCGCATTGATGTGGCCGACCCGACCGGGCGAAACCGTTGGTGCGGTGCGCGCTGTCGTGCTGATCGCGCTCGGCACCGCCTTGATGGCGCTGTCAGCCAAGGTGAACCTGCCGCTGCCTTATGTCCCCATGACATTGCAGACGCTGGTGGTGCTGATGATCGGTGCCGCCTATGGCTGGCGTCTTGGCAGCGCAACCATGGTTGCCTACCTCGCCGAAGGCGCGCTTGGCGCGCCGGTCTTTGCCGGACCGGTGGGTGGCATTGCACCGCTGCTCGGCCCGACCGCGGGATATCTGTTCGGCTTCATCGCGGCCGCTTTCGTGACTGGCTGGCTCGCCGAGCGCGGCTGGGATCGCAGCGTCATGCGGCTGTTCGCAGCGATGGCGGTTGGCCATATCCTCATTCTGGCCGCCGGCTTCGGCTGGCTGGCGTTCGGCCTTGGGCTCGGCGTTGCGAAGGCCTGGCAGGTCGGCATCATGCCGTTCGTTGCGGCTTCGCTGGTCAAGAACGGGCTTGGCGCGACGTTGATGCCGGCCGCACGCAGACTGATCGAGCGCCGCCGATAAAGCGCGGCATGAGTTCGCGGTTCCAATTGACAGGGCCGGCCAAGTTGATCTTGGCTGGCCCAGCGTTTTGAGGGGGAGTGAAACGATGACGACGACAACGATGGCGGGGGCGCCGATCGCGCCGCCCGCAGCAAAGCCGTGGTACAAGGTTCTCTACGTCCAGGTGCTGATCGCCATCGTGCTCGGCGCCATCGTCGGCTGGCTCTGGCCACAGGTCGCCACCAATGAATGGATCAAGGCGCTCGGCGACGGCTTCATCAAGCTGATCAAGATGGTGATCGCGCCGATCATCTTCTGCACCGTCGTCTCCGGCATCGCCCATATCCAGGACGCCAAGAAGGTCGGCCGCATCGGCGTCAAGGCGCTGGTCTATTTCGAGGTCGTCTCGACCTTCGCCCTGGTGATCGGATTGATCATCGGCAATTTGGTGAAGCCGGGCGCGGGCTTCGGCAGCGGCGCGGCCAACGAGGCGGCCGTTGCCAATTACGCCAAGCAGGCCGCCGGCCAGAAGTCCGTCGACTTCGTGCTGCACATCATTCCGGACACGGTGGTCGGCGCCTTCGCGCAAGGCGAAATTCTCCAGGTGCTGCTGTTCTCGGTGCTGTTCGGCTTCGCCATCATGAGCCTGGGTGAGCGCGGTCACACCATCCGCAGCTTCATCGACGACGCCGCGCATGCCGTGTTCGGCGTCATCTCCATCGTGATGCGTGCCGCGCCGATCGGCGCGTTCGGCGCGATGGCCTACACGATCGGCAAGTTCGGCACCGGCGCGATCCTCAACCTGGTCGGGCTGATCGCCACGTTCTACGTCACCGCGGCGCTGTTCGTGTTCGTCGTGCTCGGCATCATCGCCCGCCTGGCTGGGTTCTCGATCTTCAAGTTCCTGGCCTACATCAAGGACGAGCTGCTGATCGTGCTCGGCACCTCGTCCTCGGAAAGCGCGCTGCCGTCGCTGATGGAAAAGCTGGAGCGGCTCGGCTGCTCCAAGTCGGTGGTCGGCCTCGTGGTGCCCACGGGGTACTCGTTCAACCTCGACGGCACCAACATCTATATGACGCTGGCGACGCTCTTCATCGCGCAGGCGCTCGGCTACGATCTCAGCTTCAGCCAGCAGCTGACCATCCTGGTCGTGGCGATGCTGACGTCGAAAGGCGCCTCCGGCATCACCGGCGCGGGCTTCATCACCCTGGCGGCGACGCTCGCCGTGGTCGATCCGCGCCTCGTGCCGGGCATGGCGATCGTGCTCGGCATCGACAAGTTCATGAGCGAGTGCCGCGCGCTGACCAATCTGTGCGGTAACGGCGTCGCCTGTGTGATCGTCGCCTGGTGGGAGGGCGAGCTCGACCGCGACAAGCTCAACGCCAACCTCGCCAAGCGGATCGATCCGACCGACATGGAGACGGCGATCACGACGGACTGATCGTGCCTTCAGGCATGGGAATGTGAAGGGCTGGTCGAGATCCTCGATCAGCCCTTTTGTTTGGACCTAAAACCGCTCCGGCCGGTAGGGTGCTGGGTCGATCGCCGGCGTCTCGCCGCTCATGATCTCGGCGAGCAGGCGTCCGGTCGCCGGTCCCAGCGTGAAGCCCTGGTGGCCGTGGCCGAAATTCATCCAGAGGCCCGGATGGCGCGGAGCTTGCCCGAGCACCGGCAGCATGTCGGGCGTGCAGGGACGGGTGCCGAACCACGGCTCCGGCTCGACGCGCTTGCCGAGGTCGATTAGCTCGCGCGCGGAGCCTTCCGCACTGGCGAGCTGCACGGGCGTCGCGAGCGCGTCCATGCCGGTCAATTCCGCGCCGGTGGTGATGCGGATTCCCTTCGCCATCGGGCCCATGGCGTAGCCGCCGCCCTTGTCGACGAGAGGCAGGTCGAGCGAGGCGCCGCCGCTGTAATGCATGTGGTAGCCGCGCTTGCGCACCAGGGGAATGCGATAGCCGAACTTGTGCAGCAGATCCGGCGACCACGGCCCGAGCGTCACGACGGCATGGGGGGCGTCGAGGCCTCCCTGGTCCGTATCGACGGACCAGCCGGTCGCGGTCTGCCGCAGCGATTGCGCATCGCCGAGCACGATGCGGCCGCCGCGGCGCTCGAACAGCCCGGCATAGGACGTGACCAGCGCACCGGGATCGGAGACGGTCCAGGTATCGAGCCAGTGGATCGCGCCGGGGAGATCGTCGCGCAGGATCGGCTCGGCCTTGGCAAGCTCGCTGCCGGAGAGCACGCGAAAATTCACGCCGAATTCGCGCTGGTCTTCCTTCGCGGCCTTGATCGAGAGATCGAGGTCCGCGGCATCGCGGTACAGCGCGCGATAGCCGGCGCGGCGGATCAGATTGTCGGCATGGGCTTCGCGAATGAGGATGTCGTGCTCCGAAGTCGCGTAGGCGATCAGCCGCGCCCAGGCCTCGATCGCGTCGCGATGCCGCTTCGGCGCCGAGTGCCACCAATAGCGGAGCAGGGGCTCGACATGGAGGTGAAGCGACGACAGGCTGTAGCGCACGTCGTTGGTGCGGCCGGTCGCGATCTTCAGCAGCGTCGTGAGGTCGCGCGGCATCGGATAGGGGCGGACCGCTTCGGCCTGGATCATTCCGGCATTGCCATAGCTGGTCTCGCGGCCCGGCTCCCTGCGATCGACGAGTGTAACGGCCCAGCCGCGCTGCTGCAGGTGCAGCGCCGCGCTGACGCCGATCATGCCGCCGCCGAGAACGATTGCGCTTTGCATCGGAAGAATTCTCCTGTCGGTTATTCCCAGGTGAGGAAGCCGGGAGCGGACGATAGGGCCGGTGCTGCGGCGAGCCGTGCCAGGTCAGGCACGGGCCGGCACATCTGCGCATCGCTCGCGAACGCGGCCTCGATGCTCGCGGCAACCGAGAGCACGATGGCATCGCCGCCGCGCGGACCGACGATCTGCAGGCCGAAGGGCAAGCCGGCTTCATCGAGCCCGAGTGGAATGCTGATCGCGGGATGACCTGCAAGCGTGACGGCGTAGGCCAGCGCGAGCCAGTGGAAGTAGGATCTGGTCGGCACGCCGTCGATCTCAGCCGGATGGGGCTCCGACCACGGCCGCGGGCTCAGCGTGATGGTCGGGCTGACCAGCACGTCGGTCGTTTCGAAGAAGCTTTGATAGGCGCGATAGATCCGCGTCTGCGTCGTCGAGGCTCGCGCATGGTCTTCGAGCGTGTAGCCGAGCCCTTCCTCGACATTGGCGCGGACATTGGGGCCGAGCATCTCGGGACGCTCCTTGTAGTTCTTGCCGTGCGTCGCCAGGAACATGCCTGCGCGCAGCACGGCAAAGGCATCGTCGGCACCGGAGCAGTCCGGCGTTGCTTCGCGGGCTTCTGCGAAGAGCGGCGCGAGCTTCTTCACCCGCGCGCGAAACACGCGCCTGACTGCCTGTTCGGTCGGCGCGAAGCCGAAATCCTCGGTGAAGGCGAGGCGCAGCCTGCCGAGCTCTGCAGGCCGCGGGGCGGCCCAGCGCTCGGCGCGCCCACGCACCGGCTCGCCCGGCAGCGTATAGGCGAGCGGATCGCGAGCATCGTCGCTCGCCATCACCGACAGCATCAGCGCGGTGTCGGCGACGTCGCGCGCCATCGGTCCGTCGGTCGACAGATTGGACCAGCCGAACACCCGTTTTTCGCTGGCGACGAGGCCGTAGGACGGACGCATGCCGACGATGCCGGCGAAGCCGGCAGGATTGCGCAAGGAGCCGCCGGTGTCGGAGCCCGAGGCGAGCGGGGCCATGCCGCAGGCGAGCGCCACCGCCGAGCCGCCGGAGGAACCGGCCGCCGAGCGCATGGGATCGAAGGGATTGCCGGTCGCGCCGAACACGGGATTGCGGGTGTTGCCGCCCGCGGCCCATTCCGGCGTGTTGGTCTTGCCGAAGATGACGGCGCCGGCGGCGCGCAGGCGCGCAACCGAGCCCTGGTCGGCGGCCGGGACGTTGTCCTTCAGCAGCGGGCTTCCATAGGTGGACCGTATCCCGGCGGTGTCCTGGGTGTCCTTGATGAGAACGGGAAGCCCGTGCAGCGCGCCGCGATCCTCGCCGCGCAGGATGGCGGCCTCGGCCGCCCTGGCAGCGGCGCGAGCGCCTGGCTCGTCGAGCGTCACGACAGCGTTCACGGCGGGATTGACGGTGGCGATCCGCGACAGGCAGGAATCCAGCAGCTCGACGGGCGAGATCGCCCGCGCGGCCAGCAGGCGGCGCAGCTCGACGGCACCGGAATCGCAAAGCTCTGACAATGCCGTCCCCTAATCTGATTGCGAAAACGGCTTAGCACATCGGGACAACGGCGAAACGAAAACGCCCGGCAGTGCCGGGCGTCGTGTCTTGCATAGGTCGTTCGGCTTTACTCGCCGCCGCCGAAGCGGCGGGACCACCAGCCAGCGCGGCGCGGCGCGGCCGGCGTTTCGCTGGCCGCTTCCGGGACCGGTTCAGCCGCCGGCGTCGGCGCGGTGACCGGCTCGGCTGCTTGCGCGACCGGCGCTGCCGGCTCGCTCGGGCTGCTCGTCAGGAAGCTCACCTTTTCGCGGACCGTGGAGCGGCGCCGTGCCGCCTTGTCGTCAGCGGGCTCTTCCTCCGGGGCAACGGGCTCGGGCTGGGCCGGCGCCGCGGTCTGCACCTCGGCGCGCGGCTCGGGCTGCGAGACGTGGGGCTCGGCGCTGTGCTCGGCTTGCGCAATCGAGGGCGCAGCCTCGCTGCTGAAGCCGTCGAAATCGGCAACCGCGTCGGCAGCTTCCGACGGCTGATTGGTGCCGAGCTCATCGCCGATGGAGCCGGCAAGACCTTCCTCGCCGCCACCGCGACGGCGGCGTCCGCCGCGGCGACCACGCCGGCGTCGGCGGTCGGCGCTGCTCTGCTGCTCGCCACGGGCTGCCTGTTCTTCGCCTTCCTCGCCGTCCTGCTCGGACTCGGCATCCTCTTCGCCTTCGCCGGCCGCCACGGCAAGGGTGGGGGCGCCATCCTCGCGCAACTCGCCGTCGCGCTGGCCACCGCGGCCGCGGCGGCGACGGCGCCGCTTGCGACGCTGGCCGTCCTGCTCGGAGGCGGCATCGCCTGCAGTCTGCTCCTCGGCGAGACCTTCGGTCTCCTCGGTCTCGACCTCGGATTCGGTCTCCGGATCGAACTCTTCGTCGTCGTAAGCTTCCTCGGGCAGGGGCGGCGGGCTCGCGGCTGCCTGCGCCACCAGCAGCGCCTTGGCGGCCTCCAGCGTATGCACCTGCTCGCCGCGGTCGATGAGGTAGGCCTGCGGCCCGCTGACGCTGGGATCTGCGATCACCGAGAGGGTGACCTTGAAGCCATTCTCGAGATCACGCAGATGGCCGCGCTTGTGGTTGAGCACGTAGAGCGCGACATCGGTGCGAGTGCGGACCACGAGATTGTGGGTCGCGCCCTTCATCAGGATCTCTTCGAGGCCGCGCAGCAGCTGCAGCGCCACCGAGGACACCGAGCGGACATGGCCGGTGCCGCCGCAATGCGGGCACGGATCGGTCGAGCTCTCGAGCACGCTGGCGCGGATGCGCTGGCGCGACATCTCGAGCAGGCCGAAATGCGAGATGCGGCCGACCTGGATGCGCGCGCGATCCTGCCTCAGGCAATCGGACAGCTTGCGCTCGACCGCACGGTTGTTGCGCTTCTCGTCCATGTCGATGAAGTCGATGACGATCAGGCCGGCGAGGTCGCGCAGGCGAAGCTGGCGGGCGACCTCTTCGGCCGCCTCCAGATTGGTCTTGAGCGCGGTGTCCTCGATATGGTGCTCGCGGGTCGAGCGTCCGGAGTTGACGTCGATCGAGACCAGCGCCTCGGTCTGGTTGATCACGATGTAGCCGCCGGAGCGCAGTTGCACGGTCGGCGAGAACATCGCGTCCAGCTGGCTCTCGACGCCCATGCGCGAGAACAGCGGCTGGCCGTCGCGATACTGCTTCACCGCGCTGACATTGGCGGGCATCAGCATCTTCATGAAATCGCGCGCTTCGCGGTAGCCGGATTCACCGGCAACCGAGATTTCGTCGATCTCCTTGTTGTAGAGGTCGCGCAGCGAGCGCTTGATCAGCGAGCCTTCCTCGTAGACGAGGGTCGGGGCCTGCGACTTCAGCGTGAGGTCGCGCACCGTCTCCCACATCCGGATCAGATATTCGAAGTCGCGCTTGATCTCGGGCTTGGTGCGGGCGGCGCCCGCGGTGCGCAGGATGATGCCCATGCCCTCGGGCACGTCGAGATCCTGCACCACTTCCTTCAGGCGGGAGCGGTCCTGCGCGCTGGTGATCTTGCGGCTGATGCCGCCGCCGCGCGCGGTGTTCGGCATCAACACGGCGTAGCGGCCGGCCAGCGACAGATAGGTCGTCAGCGCCGCGCCCTTGTTGCCGCGCTCTTCCTTGACGACCTGCACCAGCATCACCTGGCGGCGCTTGATGACTTCCTGGATCTTGTACTGGCGGCGCGGACGGAAGGTGCGCTCCGGCACCTCCTCAAGCACGTCGTCGCCGCCGACGGATTCTACGACTTCCTCTTCGGCGTCCTCGCCGTCCTCGTCGTCATCCTCGTCGTCTTCGTCAGTTGCTTCCGAGGTCTGGGCAGGTGCTGCCTCGCCACTCTCACCATAAACGGCGTCGGCAGGTTCCGCGGCAGCGGTCACCGCTTCGGCGAAGGCCTCGGCGTGCACTTCAGAGGTGGCGGCCTCCTGCGGCTCGGCAACCGTCTCGGTCGCGACCACGGGCTCGGCGCCGACGGCCGCGACGGGCGCGGGAGTCTCGTCGGCATGATCATGGTCGTGATGATCGTGCTGGTGGTCGTGCTCGTGACCATGGTCGTGATGGTGCTCGACATCATGGGCATGATGATCGTCGTGATCATGCTCGTCATGATCGTGGTCGTGGCCTTCGTGCTCGCCGTGATGCTCCGCATCGGCGTGCAGATGCTCGCCGTCATGCGGCGCGCCTTCGGCATGCAGGGTCTCGCCCTCGATCGGCTGGGCGGCGGGATCGGCGCCCTCGACGATGTCGCTGCGCACGCGCTCGCCATGACCGCGGCGGCGGGAGTTGCGGTGGCGCGAGCGGCGGCGGCCGTGGGAGCGGTTCTCGCTCTCTTCCTCGGCCTCGCGATGGGCCTGTTCCTCGGCCTCGATCAGCGCCTGCCGGTCGGCGACCGGAATCTGATAATAGTCGGGATGGATTTCGCTGAAGGCGAGGAAGCCGTGGCGGTTGCCGCCATATTCGACGAAGGCGGCCTGGAGCGAGGGTTCGACCCTTGTGACCTTGGCGAGGTAGATATTCCCGCGTAGTTGCTTGCGTTGCGCGGTCTCGAAATCAAACTCTTCGACGCGATTGCCGCGGACCACGACGACCCGGGTCTCTTCCGGGTGGGTGGCATCGATCAACATCTTGTTGGGCATGTCTTAACTCTTGGCGGCGGCGGGCGCTATTCACCGTGGGCGCGTATCGCGCCGCCGGGTGACGCGACGGTCCACCTGATTCGGGGGTGAGGGGAAGGCCGAAACGCCGTCTCTCGCGCCTTGCCGAACCGGAAGCTTCAGGACCAAGGCGGCGCGCGGGATTTTCACTCCGCAGCGTCGCGAATGGTCCTTCAGAATTCGTCGGCACAGTCTGGCGCATCAAGCGTCGGCCCGTATGAAACATTGGGCGGCGAGGCCGCCCTTCAATCAGTTGCTGCAGGCCAGGCATGGCGCGAGCGCGCTCGCCTTGGGGATCACGAACCGCTCCCTTGGGATCAAGGGACCGGGTAATGGGTTACGTCGCTGTCAGAACTGTCCCGGTAACGCGAGTGGTAACCCAGGACCGTCCGCCGCCGGCGCTTGACCCGTTCCATCTCGCTGCCGCGCACCGCGCTGGTCTTAGAGGGGAACGGAAAACGCTGGAATCCTCAAACCTTGAGAGTTCCGGCGCTGCACCGGGAGGCTGAATGCGACACAACCGGAAATATCGGCCGTCAGCATTCCGTACATACGAGGAATGAGCCATCCGTGCAAGGGAGCGTCAAGGGAGCGTCGCACGGCGGTCACAGTCAGAGAGTTTCGCGCTTCTGTCATTAAGGATCGATTAACCCTGTGGTTCTATTGCGTTAAAAGGGCTGCTCGGAGGCACGGAATCGGTGGCGAGCCGCACAAAACAACGGGTTCTGCTGGCATGCGCGCTGCTGTGCGCTGCAGCATTGCCGTACGCCGATTCCTCGCGCCTGAAGGCGGCGGAAAGCCAGCTGCAACCCGCTGTTGCGGTAGCGAATTTCCCTGTTGCCTCGGCCGCCCGGCTGGCCGGCGACGGCAAGCAGACCCGCTTCGTTCTCGACATCGATCAGGCCATTACCTTCCGTGCCGTCACCCTGGCCGACCCATACCGGGTGGTCGTCGACGTGCCGCAGGTCAATTTTCAGCTGCCGGCGGGCGCCGGGGCCGGGGGGCGCGGATTGGTCAAGGCCTTCCGCTACGGGCTCGTCATGCCCGGCGGCTCGCGAATCGTGTTCGACCTGACGGGGCCGGCCAGGATCGCCAATTCCTACGTGGTGGAGGCGGCCAACGGCCAGCCGGCCCGCCTGGTGCTGGAGCTGGAGGAGGTCGACCGTGCCGCCTTCGTGCAGTCGCTCGCGCCCGAAAACCGTCCCGAGCTGCGGCCCACCATCGCCGAGGCGAAGCCCGCAACGGCTTCCGCGACAGCTGCCCCGGAAGCGACACAGCCGAAGGCCGATGGCCGCCCGGTGGTCGTGATCGATCCCGGCCATGGCGGAATCGACAACGGCACGCAGTCGAGCGGCGAGAGCGAGAAGAACCTGGTGCTGGCCTTCGGGCTGGCGTTGCGCGACAGGCTGGAGAAAGCCGGCAAATATCGTGTGGTCATGACGCGGGACGATGACACTTTCATTCCCCTCAATGACCGGACCAAGATCGCCCGCAACCTCAAGGCGGCCTTGTTCGTCTCGATTCATGCGGATGCGCTGCCCCGGGCCGAGGGCGATGCGCAGGGCGCGACCATCTATACGCTGTCCGACAAGGCGTCCGACGCCGAAGCCCAGCGGCTGGCGGATGCGGAAAACCGGGCAGATGCGATCGCCGGCTTCAACCTGGCGGAGGAGCCGACCGATGTCGCCGACATCCTGATCGACCTCACGCAGCGAGAAACCCGCACCTTTTCAAACCGTTTCGCGCGCCTTCTGATGGGCGAGATGAAGTCGACGGTGCGGATGCACAAGCATCCCCTGAAGTCGGCCGGCTTCCGGGTCCTGAAGGCCCCCGATGTGCCCTCGGTGCTGGTCGAGATCGGTTATGTCTCCAACAAGGGCGACCTCGAGCATCTGGTCTCGGAGGGCTGGCGGTCCAAGGCCGTTGGGTCCATGGCGCAGGCCATCGACGGGTTTTTGACCAAACGGATGGCCACGGCGGGATCGTCGAATTGAAAGGGTTTTTGCGTCCGACCGCAAAAGCCCTAGTTTGGCCACAGCGGGCGCTTTATAAAAACGCCGCAGGGGGTTCCGGAATCGACGAGAATCCTGTTCGGCAAGCGTCTTAGGTCCGGCACTGATGTATTGCGTAAGCCGGTGAATTCGCGACGTGAGGTTGGCGCCTGTTTGGGGTGTCAAAGGGCTGATACTGGGCTGATCCAGAGTTTGAACGGATAAACAGATAATGCGCTTGCTGGTGCGGTTCATGGGCTTCCTGTTCGCCGCGGGAACCGTGGTGTTCCTTGTCGGTGTCGGGGCCGTGGCAGGCCTGATCTGGCATTTCTCCAAGGACTTGCCGGACTACTCTCAGCTTCAGGATTACGAGCCGCCCGTGATGACCCGCGTGCACGCGGTCGACGGTTCGCTGCTCGGCGAATACGCCAAGGAACGGCGGCTGTACTTGCCGATCCAGGCGGTGCCCAAGCTCGTGATCAACGCGTTCCTGGCGGCCGAAGACAAGAATTTCTATGAGCATGGCGGCATCGACTACACCGGCATGGCGCGCGCCGGCGTTGTCTACATCCAGAACTACGGCTCCAATCGCCGTCCGCAGGGCGCTTCCACCATCACCCAGCAGGTCGCCAAGAATTTCCTTCTGACCAACGAGGTCTCCTTCGCCCGCAAGATCAAGGAAGCCTTGCTGGCGATGCGGATCGAGAAGACCTACTCGAAGGACAAGATCCTCGAGCTGTACCTGAACGAGATCTATCTCGGCCTCGGCGCCTACGGCATCGCGGCCGCTTCGCTGGTTTATTTCGACAAGTCGGTGAACGAGCTGACGGTTGCGGAAGCCTCCTATCTGGCGGCGCTGCCGAAGATGCCGGCGACGCTGCATCCCGTCCGTAACCGTGACCGCGCCATCGAGCGCCGCAACTACGTGATCGACCGTCTTGTGGAGAACGGCTGGATCAAGCAGGCCGACGCCGACAAGGCCCGCAAGGAGCCGCTGGCCGTCACCAACCGTTCCAACGGCGCCCACACCTTCGCCGGCGAATATTTTGCCGAGGAAGTCCGCCGCGACATCTTCGAGCGCTATGGCGAGAAGAAGCTCTACGAAGGCGGTCTCTCCGTCCGCACCACGCTCGATCCGAAGATCCAGGTCATGGCGCGCAAGACCATGGTCTCGGGTCTCGTGAACTATGACGAGCAGCAGGGCTATCGCGGCGCCATGAGCAAGCTCGATATTTCGGGCGACTGGGGCGTGAAGCTCGCCGAGATCAAATCGCTGTCCGACATCTCGCCTTGGCGCATGGCGGTGGTGCTGGAGACCAGCGACCAGTCGGCGCGCATCGGCTTCCAGCCGAGCCGCGAACTCGGTGGCGCCGTCAGCAAGCAGCGCGAGACCGGCCTCGTCACACTCGATGGCGTGCGCTGGGCACGGGCGGCTCAGGGCAATACCAAGGGCAAGACGCCGACTTCGGTCGCGCAGGTGCTTGCCCCCGGCGACGTGATTTACGCCGATCCGCTTTACAGCAAGGAGGGACAGCCGGTCGAAGGCCAATACCGGCTGCGCCAGATCCCCGAAGTGTCCGGCGCGATGGTGGTGATGGATCCCTGGACCGGCCGCGTGCTCGCGATGGTCGGCGGCTTCTCGTTCGACCAGAGCCAGTTCAACCGCGCCACGCAGGCCTATCGGCAACCCGGTTCGTCGTTCAAGCCGATCGTCTATTCGGCTGCGCTGGACAACGGCTATACGCCCTCGACCGTCGTGCTCGATGCGCCCATCGAAATCGACCAGGGGCAGGGCGCCGGCGTGTGGCGGCCGGAAAACTTCTCCTCGGGCAAGTTCCAGGGACCGGTGACGCTGCGCAATGCGCTGCGGCAGTCGCTCAACACCGTAACGGTGCGCTTGGCGCAGGACATCGGCATGCCGCTGATCGGCGAATATGCCCGTCGCTTCGGCGTCTATGACGAACTGCCGAACTATCTGTCCTATGCGCTCGGCGCCGGCGAAACGACGGCGATGCGCATGGTCACCGCCTATTCGATGCTCGCCAATGGCGGCCGCCGGGTGAAGCCGACGCTGATCGACCGTATTCAGGACCGCTACGGCCACACCATCTTCAAGCACGACCAGCGCGAATGCCGCGGCTGCGACGCGCCGGGCGGCTGGAAGAACCAGCCCGAGCCGCAGCTGATCGACCGCCGCGAGCAGGTGCTGGACTCCATGACCGCCTATCAGATCACCGAGCTGATGGAGGGCGTGGTCCAGGCCGGTACCGCGACCGTGGTCAAGGAGGTTGGCAAGCCCGTCGCCGGCAAGACCGGTACCACCAACGAGGCCAAGGACGCCTGGTTCGTCGGCTTCTCGCCCGACGTCGCGGTCGCCATCTATATGGGCTACGACAAGCCGCGTCCGCTGGGTAAGGGCAATGCCGCGACCGGCGGCCATCTCGCGGCGCCCATCGCGCGCGATTTCCTCAAGCTCGCGCTCGCCGACAAGCCGGCGGTTCCGTTCAAGGTGCCGGCCGGCATCAAGCTCGTGCGAGTCGTCTCCAAGACCGGCATGCGCGCCGGTCCCGGCGAGACCGGCGGAACCATCCTCGAAGCCTTCAAGCCGGGCACGGCGCCGCCGGACAATTACTCGGTTATCGGCGTTGCTGACGCTGACATGCGTGGCGGCATGCCGGCCTCGCAGCAGCAGCAGCCGGATTCCGGTTTTCTCATGCGGCCGGGCACCGGCGGTCTGTGGTAGCGGATAAGGCTGACGATCGCAGTTCCGGCGGTTGCGCTTTGCGGCTTCCGCCGCTACATCCCGATCTCGAATGTACGCGGGATTCCGCGAGATCAGAGAACGACATGCGCGCCGAAATCGAACGGTTGGTAGAAGAGATCAAGCAGTCAGTCGGGCTGCTGAGGAGGCATCTTTGACGTCGAGAAATCGACGGCGCGCCTCGCCGAGCTGAACAAGCTCGCAGAAGATCCCAATCTCTGGAACGATCCCCAGAAAGCCCAGAAGTTGATGCAGGAGCGCACCTCGCTCGAGGATTCGCTCTCCGGCATCGGCAAGGTCGAGCAGGAGCTCGAAGACGATATCGGCATGATCGAGCTCGGCGAGGCCGAGGGCGATGACGGTGTCGTCGCCGAGGCCGAGGCCGCGCTGAAGACCCTCAAGAAGGAAGTGGCGCGGCGCGAGCTCGAGGCGCTGCTGTCGGGCGAGGCGGACCGCTTCGATTCCTATCTCGAAGTCCATGCCGGCGCCGGCGGCACCGAGAGCCAGGACTGGGCGCAGATGCTGCTGCGCATGTACACGCGCTGGGCCGAAACGCACGGCTTCAAGGTCGAATATCTCGAAGAGTCCGAGGGCGAAGAGGCCGGTATCAAGTCGGCGACCATCCAGGTCTCGGGCCACAACGCCTATGGCTGGCTGAAGACAGAAGCCGGCGTGCACCGCCTCGTGCGCATCTCGCCGTTCGATTCCAACGCGCGGCGGCACACCTCGTTTTCGAGCGTGCAGGTGTTTCCGGTCATCGACGACAGCATCAAGATCGACATCAAGGAATCCGACGTCCGTGTCGACACGATGCGGTCGGGCGGCGCCGGCGGCCAGCACGTCAACAAGACCGAATCCGCAGTACGCCTCACGCATATCCCGACCGGCGTTGCCGTGGTCTGCCAGGCCGGCCGCTCTCAGCACAAGAACCGCGCGCAGGCCTGGGACATGCTGCGCGCCCGACTTTATGAAATGGAGCTGAAGAAGCGCGAGGAGAAGGCCGCCGCCGACCAGGCCGCCAAGACCGATATCGGCTGGGGCCACCAGATCCGCTCCTACGTGCTGCAGCCCTACCAGATGGTGAAGGATTTGCGCACGGGCGTGCAGACCTCCGACACATCAGGCGTTCTCAACGGCGAGCTCGACGAGTTCATGGCAGCGACCTTGGCGCAGCGCGCCTTCGGGACTCCGGGTGCCGACATCGAGGACGTGGACTGATCATGCCCCGCGTCGCCTTCATCGGGCTTGGACGGATGGGCCACGGCATGGCCGGCCGTTATCTCGATGCCGGCTTCACGGTCAGCTTGTGGAATCGCAGCAAGACCAAGGCGGAGGACCTGATCGCGCGCGGCGCGCATTGGGCGACCTCGCCGGAGGATGCGGCGATCGATGCCGACGCCGTCGTGACCATGGTGGCCGATGACGAGGCCTCGCGCGCGGTGTGGCTCGGGCCCAAGGGCGCGGCCAAGACCGCCAAGGCCGGCACCATCGCGATCGAATGCTCGACCGTCTCCTATGACCACGCCCGCGAGATGGGCCGCGAGCTCAATGCACGCGGGCTGATCTATATCGATTGCCCCGTGACTGGCTTGCCGGACGCGGCGGCGGCCGGAAAACTGACGCTGCTGATCGGCGCCGACGCCGCCGATCTCGAACGCGCGCGGCCCTATCTAACTCCGATCGGTTCGACCATCCGCCATTTCGGCGCGGTGGGCTCCGGCACTGTCTACAAGCTCATCAACAATCTCATGGGCGCGATCCAGATCGCCGGCCTTGCCGAAGGCCTTGCGATCGCCGAGCAGGCCGGGCTCGACATGAACCTCGTGCTGGAGTCGATCCAGGCTGGCGTGGCCGCAAGCCCGCAGGTTCAGCGTCATTCGAAGCGCATGGTTGCCCGTGATTTTTCCGGTGCAACGTTCACGGCGGCGCTGCGGCACAAGGATGCCGCCTATGCGGTGAAGCTCGCCGAGAGCCTTTTGGCCGACAAGCCGCTGGTCTCGCGCGCCGCGGTTGAGGCATACGCGCAGGCAAAGGCCGCGATGCCGGATGACGATGAAGGCAAGATGATCGAGCTGGTGTCGCGGCCGAAATAGGCCCGGCGGTGCGGGACTCGATTTCGGAGCCAGTAAAGAATGCTTCCGCGCCACTCTTTGAGGCGACATGTCGGCGGAACTGTCATTTCGGAAGCTGAACGACGGGTGGAATGCGGAGCCGAATGCCCCGCACCCGCGAGTGGCGATATCGGGCGATGACGTCCTTCTCCACTTCCTGCTCAATCCCTTTCAATTCAAATCCTTTGCCGGGGAAGACGAAGGCGTCCTTCGCTTTAGGAATTCCTCTCGATATCGCCTCGGCGCAACCAACGATGAAGGATGGTACGGCGGGCAATGTCGCTACGGCAAGCTGGCGCCGGGTTGGGGCGAATTTTACGAGATCGTTGGTCCCGATCCGCATCGGATGGAGCCGATCGACTGGACCCTTGTGCATGAGGCTTCGACATCGTCGCGTCACTTCCTGTTCTATTTTCGCGATGAAACGTTCGAGTGCATCGCGACCGATTGGACGTTCGAGCCTGTTCCAGAGAATGCGCTGATCCATAAGCTGCGCGCCGGCTGAAGCGAGACGTTTGGCATTGCTGACGGAAATCGGGTGGCGCTATCTGCCGGTCCGGTCTAGCCCGGCCGCCGAGATGAAACACATGTCCCCAACCGATAACCGGATCCACGCGCGCGACTGGTCGCTGCTCGCCGTACTCTCGATCCTCTGGGGTGGCTCGTTCTTCTTCAACGGCGCGGCGTTGCGGGAATTGCCGCCGCTGACGTTGGTGTTCCTGCGCGTCGCGCTCGGTGCGGCCATTCTGCTGCCGCTGCTGCGCATGCAGGGGATCGGCTGGCCCAAGGGCATGACGGGGTGGACGCCGTTCGTTGCGATCGGGCTGCTCAACAACGTCATCCCGTTCTCGCTGATCGTGATCGGCCAGACTTTCATCCCGAGCGGCCTGGCATCGATCCTGAACGCGACGACGCCGCTGTTCACGGTGCTGGTGATGGCAGCGGCAGGCGAGGAGACCCTGCATATCCGCCGCGTCGTCGGCGTGGCGCTGGGCCTCGTCGGCGTCGTCATCCTGCGTGGATGGGGCATCGAGACGAGGCTAGGGCAGGGGCTCGGCATCCTGCTCTGCCTGGGCGGAGCGCTCAGCTATGGATTCGCCGCACTGGTAGCGCGGCGATTGCTCAAGGACGCAGCCCCGCTGGGCACGGCGACGTTTCAGCTGATGGCGTCGACGGTGATGATGGCGATCGTCGCCGGCCTCGTGGAGCAGCCTTGGCGCCTTACAGTGCCGGGCCTTGCGACATGGTCCGCCGTGATCGGTCTTGCCGCCCTGTCGACGGCACTCGCCTACATCGTCTTCTTTCAGATCGTGCGGCGCTCGGGCGCGAGCAACGTCATGCTGGTGACGCTGCTCATTCCCGTCACCGCCATCCTGCTGGGATGGCTGGCGTTGGGGGAGCCAATCTCCGCGCGTGAGATCGCAGGCGCCATCGTCATCGGCAGCGCGCTGCTGGTGATTGACGGACGCGCTCTGAACCTGCTGCGGCGCAACGCGTAGTTCCGCATCCGCTGTTTCACCTTGCGGAAAATCGCGGCGCTTGCCAGCCACCGTCCGCCTTGCGACACTCCCCAGCAAAACAAGACTACAAAACGTAAGGGGAGAGACCAATGCCGGGTCGTCGCGAAAGCCTTGCTGCCCTCGCCATGCTCATTGCCGGCGTGCTCGTCACGACACCGGCTTTGGCGCAGAAGACATACGACCCCGGCGCCACCGACACCGACATCAAGATCGGCAACATCATGCCCTATAGCGGGCCGGCGTCGTCCTATGGCGTGATCGGCAAGACCGAGGCCGCCTATTTCAGGATGATCAACGAGCAGGGCGGCATCAACGGCCGCAAGATCAACTTCATCAGTTATGACGATGCCTATTCGCCGCCGAAGGCGATCGAGCAGGCGCGCAAGCTGGTCGAGAGCGACGAGGTGCTGCTGATCTTCCAGCCGCTCGGCACGCCCTCGAACTCCGCGATCATGAAATACATGAACGCCAAGAAGGTGCCGCAGCTTTTCGTCGCCTCCGGCGGCACCAAGTTCGGTGACCCCAAGAACTTCCCCTGGACCATGGGCTTCCAGCCGAACTACCAGAGCGAGGGGCGGATCTACGCAAAATACATCCGCGATCATTTCCCCAACAGCAAGATCGCGGTGTTCTGGCAGAATGACGACGCCGGCAAGGACCAGTTCAAGGGTCTGAAGGACGGTCTCGGCGACAAGGCGAACATGATCATCGCCGACAAATCCTACGAGGTCAGCGATCCCTCGATCGACTCGCAGATCGTCGCACTTCATGATTCCGGCGCGGACATCTTCTTCTCATGGGCCGCGCCGAAGGGATCGGCGCAGGCGATCCGGAAAGTGGGCGAGCTCGGCTGGAAGCCGAAATTCTTCCTGGCCAACACCGCGACCTCGGTGGCCTCGGTGCTCAAGCCCGCCGGGCTCGATTATGCCAAGGACATCATCTCGACCGTCTACCTGAAGGACCCGACCGATCCGACCTGGGACAAGGATCCGGCCGTGGTGAAATGGCGGGCGTTCATGGACAAGTACTACGCCGACGGGGACAAGACCAACTCCAACAACATCTATGGCTACGTCCAGGCCGAAGCGATGGCGCAAGTGCTGAAGCAGTGCGGCGACAATCTCACGCGTGAGAACGTCATGAAACAGGCCGCGAACCTCAAGGATTTCCATACCGATCTGATGCTGCCAGGCATCATGGTCAACACCTCGCCGGACGACTACTTCCCGATCGAGCAGATGCAGCTGATGCGCTTCAACGGGCAGGCCTGGGAGCTGTTCGGCGACGTCATCACCGGCGAGGTCGGCCACGAGCGCAGCCAGTAGTCAGGGCCGGCTGTCGGCTTTGGCCCTGAGTGCCATACCGCCGGCGACGCCGACGCCGAGCACATACATCCAGCCCTCGTGGAAGTCGAACAGATGCGAGTTCAATAGCGAGCTCGCGATGTTCTGCACGACGACCACGAGACCGATCCAGGCGGCAAGGCCTTCGCCCGGGAACAGGCGAAGCTGTGCGATCCACATCGCGTAGAGCAGGACGACACCCAAAAGGCCCCACTGCACCGCGACGTTGAGGGTCTGATTGTGGGGGTTGCTGACGATCTCCGCATCGAGGCGGCTCTCGCCGGTGGCGGCGCGTTCGAACTGGCGTTTGATCGAGCCCGTGCCGTGGCCGATCAAGGGGGCCTCGGCAAAGGCATGAAGTGACTTGCGCCAATAGGTCAGCCGCTGCGCGGTCGAGGCGCGGCTGATGTCTTCATGGCCGTGGCGGTATTCGACGGCGATGTCGGTGATGCGCTGGCGCAGATAGGGCGACGTTGTCCAGGCCAGCGCGCTCGCGGCGAGCGTGGCCGCGAGCAGGAGCAACGACGCCCGCCGGCTTAGATGTTTCCAGGCGAACAAGGCCAGCAGCACCGGGATGCAGAGCAGGGCCGTGCGGCTTGATGCGACGAACACCATGTTGCCGGCGAACAGCAGGATCAAGGCAAGGCAGGCGGCTGACGCGATCGCGCGTCCACCGCGCCAGAAGGTGAGCGCCGGCAGCGCGAGCGCAAAGGCGCAGAGCGTGAACTCCTGGCTCTGGTCGATGTAGTTCTTGACGGGCACGCCTGATGACGCCGTCGCGGCGATCTTCCAGGCGGGATTGAGCAGCACGATCCAGGAGAACATTGCAAGCAGCGCGCAGGAGGCGAGAAAAGCGAGGCAAACCTGGAAGCCGCGCTCCGATCGGCTGAAATGGTAGAGCAGCGGCGGAATGAGCACGAGCTTTGCGGCCGGCTTGATCGCATGCAGCCGGTCCGGCCAGGCGCCGTCCGACCACAGCACGCCGAGGAGTGCGAGCAGCAGCAGTGCGAACGGCAGGGCAAACGCCGGCCGTGTGAGATCGCGCGCATAGTCGCGCCAGTCGATGGTCGGCGTGACCGCCAGCAGCCAGAGCCCGACGAAGATCGAAGGTGCCGTGGTTGACCACGGCAACGACCCCGCGATCAGGATGGCGAACACATCTGCCGCCCGGGCCAGTGCGGACGGGTGGCCCAAGGTCTGCCATCGGCCGCGCCTGCCCTCCGGATCGGCAGGACTGGGCCATGTCGCGGATTCCGCGGTCATCCGTACGATGCGAGTGGTGCGGCGACGAGGCTGTCCGTGCGCACCTTGTGCCCGAGGAAATCGCGGGCCTGGGTCTCGTAACCGAAGCGTTCGGCAAGCTCGTGGCGCCTTGCGCGGATCTTGCAGCGCCACTCCTCCTGCCGCGTCAGCACGCGGATGACGGAGGCTGCAATCGAGTCCGTCGAGAACGGGTCGAAATAGTCGGCGAGCTCGCCCGCGACCTCGCGGAACACCGCGATGTCGGAGCACAGCACCGGCGTGTTCGCGGCCAGGGCCTCGATGATCGGCACGCCGAACCCCTCGGCGAAACTCGGCATGATCAGACCGTGTGCCTCGGCGATCAGGGCGGCCTTTTCGTGCTCGTCGACATAGCCGGCAAAGCAGACGTTCGGCGGGAGATTGCGCATCCGGCTGGTCTCGCCGGCATAGCCGATCACGACGAGATCGGCCTGTGGCACGCCACGGAAGGCACGGATGACAGCGGCGACGTTCTTGCGCGGCTCGTTCGAGACGATGACGACAAAGCTCGGCCGCCCCGGACGCCCCGACGGGGCTGGGATGTGCAGGACATCCGGGGCGTCGAACCGGGTGCGGGGATACACGACCCGCGCCGGTAGGTGCGCAAATTGCGGCAACAGCTCCCTGAACCGCATCATGCCGTAGTTAGAAACGAAGGCGAGCTCGTCGGCCTGGCGCAGGCTGGTGCGGATTCGCGCCAGGAACTGCCGCGTGGCGATGTCGCTGAGCTTGAGATCGGTGAGCGGCAACAAATCGTGGACGACGCAGATCACCTTGGCGTCCGGCCTGCGCTTGATCGCCACGCGGGTCGGGGTGTCCACGACGATCACGTCGTAGTCGCGCGCGTCTATCCGCGGCGGTGGGAGCAGGAAGAAGGCCGAGGAGTCCTGATAGTTGAAGAATCCGGGTTCGAGTTGAAAGTCGCCGAACAGCTCGAGGTGGCTCAGATCGGGCGGAATGTATTCGAGCGCGGCGGGTCGGTTCTCGATCAGCCGCGCGTTCAGGCCACGCAGGCCGATCGCGCGCAGGAGGCAGAGCACGTTGTCCTGCGACAGCAACATGCCGGCCTTGTGACGAAGCCAGTCGAACTTGCGGCGTGTGCCGCTGAGCGTCACCGGCCCGCTCACGTTGATTTCGTCAAGGAAGCGATAAAGAGCCAGCAGCTCGATGTTGCGCGCCTGCGCCGCGAACAGCTTTGTGCGTCGCTCGCGCCGGCACAGCTTGCGGTAGCGCTTCGAGGTCTCCACCAACAGCGTGAGTTCGTGGCCCTCCAAGGCGAGCGAACGTACCAACTCCCGGGTGAAATGGAAGATGCCGCGCTTGTGATTGGGTTGTCCGAGCGACTCGGAGACGACGAGAATGTTCCGTTTCATGCGCGTTTCCCGCGGAGCTCGAAGGCCTGCGTGGCCGGCGCCTCGACCGCGACGGTCGAGGCGATGCGGCCGTGATCGAGATTGATGATGCTGGCGCAGGTGCGGCGCAGCAGCGGCTGGTCGTGCGAGGCGATGATCACGATCGCCGCCTGCGACACGAGGTTCAACAGGCGCTCCTGTGCCTTCTCCGCAAAGTGCTCGTCGACCACGCTGAGCCATTCGTCGAGCAGGAGGATGTCGGCCGGAAAGGCGGTGGCCGTCGCAAACAGCACCCGCATCAGCATTCCCGAGGAGAACATCCGCAGCGGCAGCCGCTGCATGCGCGCCTCGAGTTCGGTGAAGGCCCAGATCTCGTCGATCACCTCGCGGGTCGGCTTGTGGCCGCTGATCCGCAGCAGCAGCGCGATGTTGTCCTCGGCCACGAAGTCCAGGTTGATGCCGGCATTGAGGCCGAGCAGGGGCATGACGTTGCCCTGGATCGCGATGCTGCCGCTGCTCGGCGGATAGACGCCGGCGATCAGCCGCAGCAGCGTAGACTTGCCGGAGCCGTTGGGACCGGCAAGCCCGATGCGGGCGCCGGCTTCGGCCTCGATCGTGACGTTGTCGACGGCGCGGATGATCCGCATCTCGCCCGGCTCGCGGATGAGGTGTCCGAGCAGCCGCCGCTTCAGCGAGAAGTCGTAGGCGCCGTAGAGCGGATAGTCGAGACAGACGTTGCGAAGGCTGATCGAGACCATGTGTCAGATCCAGAATGCGGCTTTGCGCAGGTGGACCAGCGTCAGGCCGCTCGCGACGATCAGGAGCGCCAGCGCGACGAGGACGTAGACGATGCTGACGGGATCGACATGGCCGCCTGCCAGCGGCTCGCGCCACACCGCGAACAGATGCGTCAGCGGATTGAGCCGCATCACCGTCGAACGGTGGTTGATCATGTCGGACGACCAGATCACGGGAGAAGCGAGAAAGGCCAGCATCAGCGTCGATTCGATGATCGGCTTGAGGTCGCGATAGCGCGTTGCCATGGCACCGAGGACGAGGCTGAGGGCGAAGGTGCAGGCCACGAAGAGGAGGAGGCCGGGCAGCGCCGCCACCGCGTGAGAGAGGTCGTGTGGCGAGAGGAGGAGCCACAGCACCAGCGGCACGCAGGCGTTATGGAGCGCGAACAGCGCCTGACGGAACGTGCATTGCAGCAGGAAGATGACCGGCGGCAGCGCCCTGTCGCGGATCAGGCTCGCCGAGTTCTGGAGCGCCGTGGTGGCATCGAGCACCACGCTGTTGAGGAAGGTCCAGGCCGTCATCGACAGCGCCAGCATCGGCAGGCGCGCCAGCATGCCGGCGTTCGACATCTGGCCGATCACCGAGCCCAGCACCACGACCACGATAGCCATCTGTAGCGACATCCAGAACGGGCCGAGCAGCGAGCGGACGTAGCGGTGCCGCATGTCGGACCAGGCCAGCGCCGCCGCGATCCGAACGGAGTCCAACCAGCCGGTCGCCTGCGGCGGCTCGGAGGCTGCCGATCGCGCCTCGCCTGGGGCGGCGACCGCGTCGCGGTAGACAGTCTCCATGCCCTGCCTGAAGGCGGTAGCCGAATAGCGGGTGAGGGCGCGCGTGCGCGCCGCAAGTCCCATGCTGCGACGGCGCTCGGGATCGCGGATCAGGGTGTCGATCGCTTCACCCAGCTTTTCGGCATCACCGGGCGGAACGGTGATCGCCTCGATGCCGTGGCGGGCGACGCGCGGCACTGCGGTGTCGAGCGCCGTGTTCACGACCGGACGGCCGGCGGCCATGGCCTCCAGCTGGACCAGCCCGAAGGTCTCGGCATTGGTCACCGACGGCATCACGAAGACGTCGGAGAGGCACATCAGCTTGATGCGCTCGCAATCGTTCACCGAGCCGAGCAGGCGGACGCGGTCACCGAGGCCTAGCTCCTGGATCAGTTGCTCGAGCCGCGGCCGCTCTATGCCTTCACCGATGATCCAGGTCTCGAAATTGTGCGCCGCCGCGGCGCGGATCAGCACGTCGAAGCCCTTGTAGGGCACCAGCCGGCCGCAGGCGAGCACCAGCCGGCCGCGATCATTGACGTGGTGCGGCTCGATCTTCGGCCAGTCGTAACCCGTGGTGTCGATGCCGAACGGCACGACATGGCATTTGTCCTCGAATTCGCGCAGCAACGGCGTGTTGTCGACCAGCACGTGGTCCGAGACGATGATCGCCTTGGCGCGACGTAGCGTTCGCCGCATTAGGGGCTCGATGAACCAGCGCAGGCCGGCATGGGTGACGATGTCGGCGTGCCAGTGCACCACCAGCGGCCGCCTGGCGCCGAATCCGAAGGCGAAGACGAGGTCGGCGAGCGGGAAGGGAGCGTGGAGCGCGAGCAGGTCGTGCTCGCCGATCTTGCGCCAGAGACGCCAGGGGTAGGCGGGAGCCGCGGGCAGGGACAGCACATTGCCGTACGAGCGCACGCGCTCGACCTGCACGTCGTTGACGACGATCTCGCGCGGCTCGGCCGATTGCGAACAGACCAGCACGGCGGAGGTGAAAGCGTCCTTTAGGCCGGCGCAGATGTCGCGGATCACCGTGAGCGTGCCGCCGAACAGGTCGGGATAGTAGATCTTGAAGATGTGCAGCACCGACGGACGGCGCGGGGTTTCGGTGATGTGATGCATGGCGGTAGTCAACCTGCGAGGAGCGCGGCGACGAACGGTGCGGCCAGCACCGAGATGAAGATCACGCCGCGCAGCAGCGCCGGCAGCATCGGCTCGGTCGCGCCGCTCCCCTGGTCGGGGGCCGGCACAGCACGCAGCGAAATGGAATTGCGGACCACGCGGTCAGCCATGGGTGTGAGTCCCTTTACGTCGCGCCCCTCAGTGGCGCCCGGTATATGTGGGAAAATTTACCACGTCAATCAGCAAAGGGAAAAAAGTGGGATTGTGTCCCACGCGAGGCATCGATACAATTCAGACATGAATGCCAAGTCCGGGTCCAAAGCAGCGTCGCCCCAGCCGAACGCTGCCGGGAAGCTGCACGCGCCGCTGGCGCGGCTGCTGCGTCCGCTCGTGCGGCTTTGCATCCGCAGCGGCATGACCTTTCCGGCTCTGGCGCAATTGCTTCGCGAGCTTTTCGTCAACGTCGCCGAGCATGATTTCGCGCTGGAAGGAAAAGAGCAGACCGACAGCCGCGTCAGCCTTCTCACCGGCATTCACCGCAAGGAGGTGGCGCGGCTGCGCGGCGCCGGCACGCCCGTGCACGAGGTGCCGGCGGCCGTGTCGCTGACGAGCGCCGTGATCGCACGCTGGCTCGCCGCGCCGGAGTTCACCGACGCGAAAGGCGAGCCGCTCGCGCTGCCGCGCACCGCCGAGGGCGATGCGCCGTCGTTCGAACAGCTCGTCGCCTCCGTCACCAAGGACGTGCGCCCGCGCGCGGTGCTCGACGAATGGATCGACCGCAAGCTCGTCACCATCAACGAGAATGACGAGATCGAGCTGGTCGAGGCGGCCTTCGTTCCGAGCGGCGAGGACGACAGCAAGTGGCACTATCTCGGCCGCAATCTGCACGACCACATCGCAGCGGCCGCGCAGAACGTCTCAGGCCCGGCGCCGCGCTTCCTCGAGCGCGCCGTGCACTACAACAATATCTCGCCGAAGCTGGCACGGCGCCTCGAGGCACGCTCGCGCGAGCTCGCCATGGATGCGCTGAAGACCGCCAACCGCGAGGCCAATCGCGCGCTCGCCAAGGACAAGGGCGGCGACGCCCGCTGGAATTTTGGCATCTACATCTATTGCGAGGACGCTGACGAAGAGGGCGAGGCCAAGGAAAACGCCAAGGAAGGCGGCAAAGAGGGTGGTTCTTCATGAGCCGGCCGCCGCTCATCTCCCGCCGTCTGCTGCTGACGGGATTCTGGCTCGCCGGCACGGCCATTGCCCGCGCGCAGGTCAAGCGCGGCACCGATCAGGGCATCGGCGGCACCGGACTCACACCGGGCGATGATCACGGTATCGGCGGCACCGGCATCGTCGGCGTGATCCAGCGCTTCGGCAGCATCTACGTCAACGGCGAGCGGGTCACCTATGCCAGCGACGTGCCGGTCCGGATCGACGGCGTGGCCGCCAGCGCCAATGCACTACGCATCGGCCAGCTGGCGCGCGTGGTCGCGACCCGCCAGGCCGACGGCACGCTGGTCACACGCAGCATCGCGATCGCGAGCGAGGTCTCGGGCCCGATCGAACAGGTGAAGGGCAGCGAGCTGACGGTGCTCGGCCAGAAGATCGTCACGAGCGGCAAGGAGAGCAAGCTCCGTGCGGGCGCGCAGGTCGCGGTCTACGGTTTGCGCCGTACCGACGGTGTCATCGTCGCAAGCCTGGTCGAGCCGCGGCGCGATGCGGCTGCGCGCGTCACGGGCCTGGTCGAGCGCGGACCTGATGGTCTGCACATCGGCGGGCTGAAGCTGAACGGCGTCGATCCCTTGCTCGTCGGTCAGCGCGTCCAGATCGAGGGCCGCGCGAACCAGGGCACGATGCAGGCCGCGCGCACTCGTATCGATGATTTTTCGGATCTCGTCGGCGCAAGCCGCCTGTCGATCGAGGCCTATGTGCAGCGGACGGGCGCAAACCTCCAGCTCGGCTCCGGGCTCGTCGCCCGTGACGGTTCGCGCTTCGGGCCCGCGGCCGGCGAAGCACGCATGGTGGTCAACGGTGTGTTCGATCGCTCCCGCGGCCTCCAGCTCGATTCGGCTCAAGCAGTCGGCCACTTCCCGGGATCGCCGGCGCAGGCGCCCGGTGCTCCAGGTAGTCCCAACCGGTCGCCCGGCGGCTCGATTCTGCACCCAAGTCGCGGCACGGCCAATCCGGGCGGCGTTCAACCCGGCGCGCCCGCGCCGGGATCGAGCCCCGGTCCGACGCCCGGCTCTGCGCCGACAGGGCCGAACGGTCCGTCGGGCCCCGGCGGTCTTGGCTCGCCCGGCGGGCCCATGGGTCCCGGTGGGTCCATGGGACCTGGCGGCGGCATGGGTGGTGGCGGCTTCGGAGGTCCCGGAGGCGGGATGGGCGGCGGCCGGCGCTAAAGGAACCCAGGTGAGGCGCATGGTGCGGCGAGCCTTGCTTCATCATCGGGCGGCGTGCAGCTCGCCGTTCGCTCCGAGCCCGGCCGCATCGCGTTTCACCGCGTCGTCGCCGGTCGCCGCGGAATGGTCAGCCGCCAGCAGAATGTAGAACGCCGGCACCACGAAAAGGGTGAACAACGTTCCAATCGAAAGTCCCGAGGCGATCACCAGCCCCATGTTGAAGCGCGAGGCTGCGCCCGCACCGGAAGCGGTGATCAATGGCATCACGCCGATCACCATGGCCGCTGTCGTCATCAGGATCGGACGCAGCCGGATCGCGGTCGCTTCGATGACCGCGTCGCGCTTGGAGCGTCCGGCGTGCTGCAGCTCGTTGGCGAACTCGACGATGAGAATGCCGTGCTTGCTGATCAGCCCCATCAGCGTCACGAGGCCGACCTCGGTGTAGATGTTCAGGCTCGCGCCCTTGATGCCCAGCATGATGAAAATCAGGGCTCCTGCGATCGACATCGGCACCGAGACCAGGATGATGAGGGGATCGCGGAAACTTTCGAACTGTGCCGACAACGCCAGGAAGATGATGATCAGCGCAAACCCGAAGGTGGCGGCGAAGCCGGATGATTCCTGGATGAACTGCCGCGACTGTCCGCCATAGTCGATGCTGTAGCCTTTGGGCAGGCTCCGGTCCGCGATCTCCTTCAGTGTCGCGAGCGCTTCGCCGGTGATCACTCCCGGCATGGCCACGCCGGAGATGGTGGCGGCATTGACCTGCTGGAAATGGTTCAATGACTGCGGAACCGTGGTCGTTTTCAGCGATGCCACCGTCGACAGCGGAACGGACGTGCCGTCGGAGGTCTTGATGTAGTAGTTCAGCACCTGATCGGCGTTCAGTCGCTGACGCTGCTCGACCTGGGGGATCACCTTGTAGGAGCGGCCTTCCAGGCCGAAATAGTTGACGTACCCGCCGCCCAGCATGTTGCTGAGCGCGCCGCCGACATCGCTGAGCTTCAACCCGAGCTGCGCGGTCTTTTCGCGATCGATCTGCACCGTGGTTTGCGGCTGGTCCACCTTCAGGTCGTTGTCGAGGAAGATGAACTTGCCGCTTTTTAACGCTTCGGCGGTGAACGCCTTGGCGATGCCGTCGAGCCGGTCGAACGGGTCGGTGGTCTGGATCACGAACTGGATCGGAAGTCCGCTCGCCCCGGGCAGCGGCGGCAATTGGAACGCCACGATCTTGGCACCGGCAACCCCGGCCATCTCCTGCTGCAGCACCGGCTGCAGTTGCGCCGCGGTCTTGTCGCGCTTGTCCCAGGGCTTCAGGACCCAGCCCGCAATCGAGCTGCCGACGAGATCGAGCTGAAACACGCCCGCGGTTTCGGCGTAGGCGGAAATGCGCCGGTAGACCTCGGCCGAATACAACAGCTTCTGCTGCAGCGTTGCGTTCGGCGCCAGCGTCGACTGCATCAGGATCGCGCCCTGATCCTCCTCCGGCGCCAGCTCGTTCTTCGAGTTCGTATAGAGCCAGTAGATGCTGCTCAGGACCAGGGCCGCGAACACGACCGTGACCGGGATCGTCGTCAGGCTGCCGGCGAGCAGGCGCCGGTATCCATGTTGCAACGTCTCCATGCGTGCATCGATGAACGCGACGATGCGATCGTCGAGCGTCGGCTTGCCGGTCGTCGGCGGCTTGAGGATGTAGGCGCAGCACATCGGGGTCAGCGTCAGTGCCACGACGGCCGAGACCGCGACGGCGCCGGCGAGGGTAAAGGCGAACTCGGTGAAGAGCGCTCCGGTCAGGCCGCCCTGGAATCCGATCGGCACGTAGACCGCGATCAGCACGACGGTCATGGCCAGGATCGGACCCGCAAGCTCGCGCGCGGCGGCGATCGCGGCCTGCAACGGCTTTGCGCCCTCGGCCAGATGCCGGTTGACGTTCTCGACCACGATGATGGCATCGTCGACCACAAGACCGATCGCGAGCACCAGCGCCAGCAGCGTCAGGAGGTTGATCGAGAAGCCGAGCGCGAGCAGCAGGGTGAAGGTGCCGATCAGCGAGAGCGGAATCGCGATCACCGGAATCAGCACAGAGCGCCAAGAGCCGAGAAACAGGAAGACGACCACCGTGACGATGAGAAGCGCTTCGACCAGGGTATGAATCACCTCGTCGATCGAACTGTTCACGAATTCGGTGGAGTCGTAGATGATCTCGGAATTCAGCCCGTCCGGCTGCTGCGCCTTGATGTCGGGATAGACCTTGCGGATGCCCTTGATGACGTCGAGCAGGTTGGCGTTCGGTGCCACCTGGATGCCGACATAGACCGCGCGCTTGCCGTTGAAGCCGACTGACGAATCGTAATCCTCCGAGCCCAGGGTGACGTTGGCCACGTCCGACAGCTTGACGTTGGAGGCCCCGGCCTGCTTCACGACCAGATCGCGAAACTCCTGCAGCGACTTCAGATTGGTCGCGGCCGTCAGGTTGACTTGCACCATCTGACCCTTGGTGGTGCCGAGCCCGGCGATATAGTCGTTGGCGGACAGCGCGGTCGAAACGTCCGACGCGGTCAGCCCATACGCCGCGAGCTTGATCGGATCCAGCCAGGCACGTAGCGCGAAGGTCTTGTTGCCGAGCAGTTCCGCGGTCTGCACGCCCGACACGGCCTGGAGCTTCGGCTGCACCACCCGGATCAGGTAGTCGGTGATCTGGTTCGGCGCCAACACGTCGCTGCTGAAGCCGAGATACATGGCGTCGATGGTCTGACCGACCTTGACGGTCAACACCGGCTGCTGCGCGCCGCTCGGAAGCTGATTGAGTACCGAGTTCACCTTGGTGTTGATCTCGGTCAGCGCCTTGCCGGAATCGAAGTTCAGACGGAGATTGACGGTAATGGTCGAGGTGCTCGATTGGCTGTTCGACGTCATGTAGTCGATGCCGTTGGCCTGAGCGATGGCATTTTCCAGCGGCGTGGTGATGAAGCCGGCGACGATCGCCGGATCCGCGCCGTAATACGTCGTGGTCACGGTGACGATCGCATTCTGGGTCCGCGGATATTGCAGGATCGGTAGCGCAGTCATCGACTTGAGACCCAGCACAAGGATCATCAGGCTGACGACGATCGCAAGCACCGGCCGACGGATGAAGAGGTCGGTAAAGGACACGTTCTCGCTCCTCACTGATCTGCGGGTGCCGGATTGGGGTCGTTCGCCACGGCAATGGAGTTGTCTACCTTCAGCAGGGTGCCGTTGCGCAGCTTGATCTGGCCGGCAGTGACGACTGTCACGCCCTGGTCGAGGCCCGAGATCACCGCCACCTGATCGCCGCGGGTGGCGCCGGTCTTGATGAAGGTCTGTCGGGCGACCAGTTCCTGCTTGCCCGCGGCCTCACCCTTGACTGCCAGGAACACCGAATCTCCGTAGGTGTTGTAGACGATGGCGGTCTGCGGCAACGTCACGTAGCTCGTGGGGTGACCGATGTTGAGATTGATCCGCGCGAACATGCCGGGCAGGAGCTTGCGATCCGGATTGTCGAAGATCGCGCGGACCTGAACGTTGCGGCTTGTTTGATCGACCTTGGAATTGAACGCCTGCACGACGCCCTTGAAGGTGTGCCCCGGAAACGCGTCGACGCGGGCGACGACCTCCTGCCCGACCTTGACCTGGTCGATCGCCTGCTGCGGCAGTGTGAAGTCGGCAAAGAGGCGGTCGAGCGCCTGCAGCGTGACGATGGCGGTGCCTGCGGTGAGATATTGGCCGACATCGACCTGCCGCACGCCGAGACGTCCTGCAAACGGTGCCTTCAGGGTCTTCTGCTCCAGCAGCGCCTGTTGCTGAGCGACCAGCGCCAACGCGTTGCGCTCGTTCACGAGATCGCTGTCGACCGTCGCCTGGCTGACCGCATTGATCTTCAACTGGCCCTGATCGCGCCGCAACGTGATGGCGGAGCCGTCGGCGGTGGCCTGCAAGGATTGCAGCTTGGCGATATCGTCCTCCTTGCGCAGGTCAAGCAGCACGTCACCCGCGGCGACATCCTTGCCCGACTCGAAGTGCACGCTATCCACGATGCCGGATTGCTGGAGCGAGAGATCGGCGCCGTTGACCGCGCGAAACGTGCCAATGGCGGTCAGGGCCGACTGCCAGTCGCTGAGCACCGCGGTCGTGGTCGACACCGTCTGCGGCGGATCGGCAAGGGCGGCCATGGCCTGCCGGATCATGCCGGCGCGGAAATTGACGAACCACGCCAGCGCGGCGAACACCGCACCGACGACACCCAGCATGATCATCATGCGCTTCAACATGGCTTCGGACTCTCGGATCAGTTGGCTGGCGGGGCCGGCTGCGCCGGCAAGGCGCCTGCGGGAGCGAATATCGCGGCAATGCCTGCGGGCTTTGCCGCGGCTGCCGGAGTTTCATCGACACGATTCCACCAGCCGCCGCCGAGCGACTGGTACAGCGCCACGGTGTCGGCATAGCGCGAGGCCTGCGCCTTCACGCGGTTGATCCGTGCCGTCAGCAGCGTCTGTTCGGCGTTGATGACGGAGATGAAGGTGGTGGAGCCGGCCTTGAATTGGGCCTGGGACATCTTCAGGCTTTCAGCGGAGGTCTTTTCCGCCTCAAGCTGGGCCTTCAGCAGATCGGCATCCGATTGAATCGCTCGGAGCGCGTCGGCGACGTTCTGGAACGCGGTGATCACGGTCGAGCGATATTTTGCGCCGCTTTGCTCCAAGGCTGCGACCTTGGACTCCTTGGTGTGGAAGAGGGAGCCGGCATCGAAGATCGGGCCGGTGACGCTCGCCGCCACGCTCCACGCTGCCGATTGCGGACCATAGAGTCCCGACAGCGCCGACGCCGAGCTGCCACCCGAGGCGGACAGCGTCACGCTTGGCAGCATGTTGGCCGTGGCGACACCGACGTTCGCGCTGGCCTGATGCATCTGGCTTTCGGCGGCACGGATGTCGGGGCGCTGTCGCACCAGCAACGACGGCACGCTGACCGGCAGGTCGCGCGGCAGACGCAGACTTGCCAACGGCACCGCCTCACCGCGGTCCTGGCTCGGCAGCCGGCCGAGATAAGCCATCAGCTGGTTGCGATTTTGCGCGCGCGACTTTTGCAGCGGCGGCAGCGTAGCAAGCGTCTGCGCCAGTTGGGCCTTCTGGGTCAGGACATCGCTGTTGGCGACGGCGCCGAGGGTGAACTGCTGTTCGAGCAACGCGACGAGCTGACGCTGACCCTCGATCTGCTCCTGGGTGACGCGGATTTGCGCCGCATAGGACGCATCGCTGATTGCCGTCGTCACGACGTTTGCGGTCAATGTCAGATAGGTCGCCTCGAGCTGGAAGCGCTGGTAGTCCGCATTGGCGAGATCTGCCTCGATGCCGCGCGCCTTGCCACCGAAGATGTCCGGCGTGAATGAAACCGGAACCGAGGTCTTGTAGAGGGTGTACAGCGATGATGGTCCGGCTTGTCCGGATTGTGCCAGCGGCACTTCGTTGCGTGTCGCGCTGCTGTCCCCGGTGATCGATGGCAGGAGTGCGCTGGTGTCCGCCGCCGCAACTTCGCGGGCTTGGCGCAGCGCCGCTTGGGCGGCGGCGAGATCCGGATGGTTGTCGATCGCCTCCCGGACGAAGGCCTCGATCTGCCGCGAGCGGAACACTTGCCACCAGACCGCGGGCACGTCGGCACCGTACGCGAACCGTTGCGCGATACCGCCGGGCCCGTCCGCGCCTTGCGTCGCGGCCAGTCGGCCCGCCGTGTAACCGCTTACCGCCGGCGCGGCCGGCGACTCAAAATCAGGACCGACTGCGCAGCCCCCAAGGGAAAGGGCAGTCTGAATGAGAGGTATCAAAACACCCCCCTTGACCAAGGTTCTGACCGACATCCGCCGCCTGCATTGAACTATACCGTTCAGTACTTGACGGACTCGGCTAAGGTTGTCAATGGTACTGAACTGTTTAGTTTTGTTGCGGCGTGAAGCATTTTGGTTTCCACGCCTGCAATCAGGAGCGGGTTCTTTGTTCTTTCAAGTCGTTGATGTGCCGTCATTGTGCGCTGACACCAGCGACATCGATTCGCGAGCCGACGGAGTGCCACCATTGATCGACACGATCGCCCATCCCGTTTCCGAGCAGCCGAGCGCGCCGGCGGGCCGCAAAATGGACACCGTCATCCGCGCGGCATGGCAGCTGTTTCTCGACCACGGCTTTTCCGCAACCAGCATGGACGCCGTCGCGAAAGCCGCCGGTGTGTCGAAGGCAACGCTCTATGCGTATTTCCCGAGCAAGGAAGCCCTGTTCGCCTCGTTGATCGTGGCGGAATGCGAGAGCCTGCAAAACGACCTGCCGATACCCAGATTGTCGGCTGGACTATCCGAGGCGTTGCGGGAGTTCGCCAGGCAATACATCCGCACCTTCATCCACCGGAAAGACGTCGCCTTTGTCCGCATCATCGCCAACGAAAGCGGGCGGTTTCCGGCGCTCGCGCGGTTGTTCTATGAAAGCGGACCTGAGGCGACGATCCTGCGCCTCTCTCAATTCCTTGAAGAGGCGCGGGCGGCGAAGCTCCTGGAATTCGACGACTCGATTGGAGCCGCCAAACAATTCCTGAGCCTGATCCGGGGCGAGCTACCGCTGCTGATCGTGTTGGGTCTCAACGAGCTCACGGAGGAAATGATCGAACGGGAGATCGAGGCGGGACTTAATTTCTTTCTGAAGGCGTGTCAGCCCCGCGGTTGAAGCCCTCGCGCGTGGTTCATGAAGGCAGGCGCCAGCTCTAGCCCGCGCTCAGGCGCACGCCGGCGCGCAAGAACTTCTGCGGATCGACGGCTTCACCCTCGATGCGGGTCTCGTAATGCAGATGCGGGCCGGTGGAGCGCCCGGTCGAGCCGACCAGGCCGACGACTTGGCCGATCTTCACGAACTCACCGACCTTGACGTTGATCTCGGAGAGATGGCCGTAGCGGGTCGAGAGCCCATTGCCGTGGTCGACCTCGACCATGCGGCCGTAACCGCCGGACCAGCCGGCTGACACGACCTTGCCGTTGGCGGTGACGCGAACCGGATCGCCTGTGGCGGCGCGGAAGTCGAGCCCGGTATGCATCGCGGGCCGGCCCAGGAAGGGATCGCTGCGCACGCCAAAGCCGGAGGTGAACTCGACTTCGCCGATGACCGGTTTGCGGTAAGGCACCAGCGCCAGCGTGCGGTTGAGACGATCCATCTCGGCGCGCGTGATGTTGATGCGATTGAGCTGCTTCTCGAACGGTCCGGCATTGGCCGTCAGCTTGACGGGTACGAAAGGCCCGCCCATCGCGGTGCGCGGTACGGCGGCTTCGAGATTGGCGAGATTCAGCCCGAGATCGCTGACCACGCCGCGCATCCGCCGCATGCGTGAATCCATGCCTTCCTCGACCGCGCTGAGCGTCGCCATTTGGCGACGTTCGACCTGGTCGAGCGAGCTGGTGAGCCGAACCAGGACGTTGTCAAAACCCTGGTTCTTGGCGAATTGGCTGGTCGGCGGTGCCGCGACGGCCGGCGCTCGCGATTCGAGCCGCGCCTCGCGATCCGGCGGCGCCACGAAGATCACGGTGTCGCTGATCGGCGAGGGTTTTGGCGTGATCTGGCTCGAATCGCCGCGCTGTGGGAGCGCACGTGGAATCGAGCCGGTCACGTCGGGCATGGCCCCGAGCGCCGTGGCCCGGGACTCCAGCGCCGTCTGCCGCTTCATGATCTGGTCGAGCTTCTGGTCGAACTGCTCCTGGTCGAGCAGCTGCCGGCTGGTGGTGCGGTCGACCTTGGCGCGCAGCTCGGCGATGCGGTCCTCATAGGCGTATTGCATCTCGGCCTGGCGGGCGATCAACCGGGTCAGGACGTCGTCACGAAAAGCAAAATAAGTGGCAGTTGCCGCCGACCACAGACCGAGCAGCACCACCGTTCCGACCACGATCCAGAACACCACGGGCCCGAAGCGGACCTGCTTGCCGGCGTGGACGATGGTGTAAGCGTCGTCGGTTGCGGGAAGTGGGATCGCTGCGGCTGCCGCGACGGCGGGACGGCGTTGGAAGGCGCGTCCGTGGTCATGAGGATGATGTTGGGGGTACTGCGAAAATTGGGCAGAACTTTTCGACATCGGCACTCCCGCGCCGGTCGGATGAGTCCGTACGGCCTAATTGCCGCAGCAATCTGGGCCGGTCATGGTTAATTTTCCGGAAACGGGAACAGGCGAATTCCAGGGATTGGTTAAAGACTTCTTGCCGCTTCCAGCACGGCGTCGGCATGGCCGTCGACCCGGACATTGCGCCAGATCCTGGCCACTCGACCGTCGGCGCCGACCAGTATCGTGGTGCGAAGAATCCCCAGGAAGCTCTTGCCATACATGGACTTTTCGCCCCAGGCTCCATAAGCTTCCAGCATCTCATGTTGCGCGTCCGAAAGGAGCGGGACACCGAGAGCGTGCTTGTCGCGGAACTTCTCCTGGGCCTTTAACGGATCGGCGGAGACCCCGAGTACGGCGGTGCCGGCGGCCGCGAAGGCGCCGGCCAGACGGGTGAAGTCGATCGCTTCCCGGGTGCAGCCGGGCGTGTCGGCGCGGGGGTAGAAGAACAGGACCAGCTTTTGGCCGGCATAGTCCGCCAGTGTGACGACCTCGCCGCCGTCGCGGGGCAGGCGGAAGGCGGGGGCCTTGTGGCCCTCGGTCAGACCGGACCTTGCGGGGGCGGATGGCGATTTGGAGGGATTTAACTGTTTCGATGCGGCCTTATGTGATCCTGCTTTTGCTACGCTCCCGGTTGATTTGCTCGCCGGTGTCCGCTGCGTTTTCGCGGACTTGGTTTCAGTCGATGCCCGCGTTTTCAGGGGCCTCTTTTTAGCCGTCGCGCTGCCGGAGGGCGTTTTGGACGATTTCGTTCGGGATTTCTTGGACATACGCCTTCCTTTCGACGCTTTCGGCGGGTCAACCGAAACGGTATTGCAGCTCTCGTCCGGCGTGCCGGAATCGCGCCCTCGGCTGGGCAAGTCTGGCGACGCCGGAGTATGGTTACAAGGAATTCCACGTACCACCCCACTGCTCGTTGAACGCGCTCCCGGGGCGAAATGACGAACAGCAGGAATATTCGAGGTATGGCTGCAATGCCGGCGCAGGGAGCTTCGCTTCCGGTGGAAGGCTGCGGTCCCGGCGGCGCTCAATCCTACGACGGGCGCCTGTATCGAGAGGCAATGGCAAGGAATAAGTCGCCCCAGGATTACAATCGGGACTTCGATCGGCGCGGCGGTGAACAACAGCCGCAGGAATGGGACGACGCCGATTGGGACCCGGATCAGGAGGCGGCCGCGGGCTATCGCGCGCGCCGGCTGTTGTCGCGTTCCAATTCGGGCCTTCATCGCTTCGGTGACGGGTTTGGGGCGTTGCGACGCTGGCTGGCCGCCGATCGCTGGCTGAAGCGCTTCGTCCTTGTCGCCGGGACTCTCGCCGTCATCTTCGTTGGCTGTTTCGGTGCGCTGTGGTGGCGGCTCGGTGCCGGTCCCATCAATCTCGACATCGCGACGCCATGGCTGGCGGCCGCGATCGAGGACAATATCGGTCACGGCAACACGGTTGAGATCGGAGGCACCCAGATCGAGCGGGCCGGGCGGATCCGCATCGCTGTGCGCATCCGCGACATCATCGTCCGCGACCGCGATCACGCCATCGTCGCCAGCGCGCCGAAGGCCGAGGTGAAGCTGTCGGGGGCGGGCCTTCTGATGGGGCATCTGCGCGCCGAAAGCCTCAATCTCGTCGATGCCGAGCTCGCAATCCGCATTGCGCCCGACGGCACCGTCACCGTGTCCGCCGGCGATACCGCAAAGCCGCTGGCGACCGGCGTCGCCTCGAAGAAGGACGCGGGGCTGCCGCCGACATTCCCTCGCAATGGCGTCCCGCCGCCGCCATTCGCGACCGCGCCCACGAGTCCTGATGCCTCTCAGGCCGCGCCTCAGGCGACCGCACAGAGCGGCATCCTTCAGGGCCTCGACTGGCTCGACAGTCTGAGCATGACCGGTCTCGACGGCCAGAATCTCAACGAGATCGGTCTGAAGAACGGCAATCTGATCGTCGACGATCAGCAGCGCGGCAGCAAATGGTCGTTTGAGAACATCACCCTCAGCCTGCGCCGGCCGAGCCGCGGCGGCGTCACGCTCAGCCTGGGCGAGGAGGGCGCGCGCCCGTGGATGCTGCGGGCCACGATCGGGCCGGCCGAGAACGGCGTACGCTCGGTCGATATCAAGGCGGACAAGGTCTCGACCTCCAACATCCTGCTGGCGCTGCGGGTCAAGGACCTCACTTATACGGCTGATCTTCCGCTGACGGGCGAGCTCAAGGGCGAGCTCGGCCGTGATGGCGTGCCGACATTCTTCCGCGGCAAGATCGCGATCGGCGCCGGCAGTATCATCGATACCGACACGCCCGATTATCCGATGGCGATCGATCAGGCCGAGATCAACCTCGAATGGGACGCCAATCGCCGGGTGCTGGTTGCACCGTTCAAGATCCTGGCGGGCGCCAACCGCCTGACGCTTCTGGCCCATCTGGAGCCACCCAACGGCACCGTCAATGACTGGCAGCTCGGCTTCAGCGGCGGTTCGATCCTGCTCGGCGGCATCGACAACGAACCGCCGCTCGTCTTCAACCGCATCGCGATCGGCTTCCGTTTCGACACCGATCACAAACGCTTCCTGCTGACGCAAGCCGATGTCAGCAACGGCGAGATCGGCGTCGCCGGCACCGGGGCCATCGACTATTCGGGCGAGCCGCGGCTGACGCTGGGCTTTGCGGGCACGCCGATGTCGGCCTCGGCGCTGAAGCGGATGTGGCCGACGCTCGTCGTTCCCGAGTTGCGCGAATGGGTGATCGAGCGGATCGAGCGCGGCACGCTTCAACGCATCGAGATCGGCATCAATTCGCCGACGAAGAACCTTCCGCGCAAAGGCCCGCCCATTCCCGATGACGGCCTGTCGGTCAACATCGTGGCGAGCGGCGTCGCGGTCCGTCCCGTGGACGGCATGCCCGTCGTGCACGATGCCGATTTGAAGGCGCGCGTGACCGGCCGCACCGCGACCGTGAATATCGGGCAGGGCATTGCCGATACGCCCGCCGGCCGCAAGGTCACGATTTCCGATTTCGTGTTCGAAGTGCCTGACATGGCGCCCAAGCCGTCGCCGTCGCGGACCCGATTCCGGGTGGACGGTCCGGTGCCCGCGGCGGCTGAGATGCTGTCCAATGATCGCCTGAGCGATCTGTCGTCGACGGTCGTCGATCCCAACACCAGCAAGGGGACATTCACGGCGAACATCCAGCTCGGCCTGCCGGTCAAGGGTGAGTTGACCAAGGCCGACACCACCTATGCCGTCACCGCCGACCTCAACGGCTTCTCAGCCGACAAGCTGGTGATGAACCAGAAGCTGGAGGCCAACAATCTCAAGATCGCTGCGAACAACGCGGGTTATCAGGTCAAGGGCGACGTCAAGATCAACGGCCAGGCGGCCTCGCTCGACTACCGCAAGCCGGCCGAAGGCGATGCCGATGTCAGGCTGCAGGCGACGCTGGATGATGCGAGCCGGGCGCGGTTGGGATTCGATCTCGGTCCCGCCGTCAGCGGATCGTTGCCGATCAAGCTGTCGGGCAAGATCGCCGGCGGTCCCGAGCAGACGACGAAACTCGGCGTCGAGGCCGACCTGACGTCGGTGAGGCTCGACAACGTCCTGCCGGGTTGGGTCAAGCTTCCGGGCAAATCAGGCAAGGCCAGCTTCAAGGTGGTGCCGACGGCGCAATCGACGCGCCTGGAGGACATCGTCATCGAAGGCGGCGGCGCCTCGATCAAGGGCTCGCTCGAGGTCGATGCGAACGGCGACCTCATGAACGTGAACTTCCCGACCTATTCGCCCTCTGACGGCGACAAGACCTCGTTGAAAGCCGAGCGCGGTCAGGACGGCGTCATCAGGGGCACCATGCGCGGCGACGTGTTCGACGGCCGCGGCTTCCTGAAATCGGCGATCTCAGGCAATTCCAAGGACGACAAAAACAACAAGATGAAAAACGTCGATTTCGACATCGACGTGAAGCTCGGGGCTGTCGCCGGTTTCAACGGCGAGGCGATGCGCAGCGTTGATGCCAAGATGTCGAAGCGCAACGGCGCCATCAAGGCCTTTACCCTGAGCGGCAAGATCGGCCGCGATACGCCAGTGGCGGCGGATCTGCGCGGCGGGCGTGCGCAGGGCAGCCGCGAGGTGATCTACCTTCAGACCAACGATGCCGGCGCGCTGCTGCGCTTCACCGACACCTACACCAAGGCGGTCGGCGGCCAGATGGTGGTGGCGATGGAGCCGCCGACGTCGGAGCCGAACACCTCACGCGAGGGTCTCATCAACGTCCGTGACTTCACCGTGAAGGGCGAGGCGCAGCTCGAGCGCGTCGCCGCAGGCGCACCCAACGGCACCGGAAACGGCGTCTCGTTCAGCGCGCTGCGCGCCGAGTTCACCCGGCAGAACGGCGCGCTCACGATCCGCGACGGTGTGGTCAAGGGCCCGATGATCGGCGCCACCATCGAGGGCTCGATCGATTATCCCGGCAACCAGGTGTGCATGAGCGGCACCTTCGTGCCGATGTATGGCGTCAACAATATCTTCGGCCAGATCCCGCTGTTCGGCATCTTCCTCGGCGGCGGCAACAATGAAGGGTTGATCGGCGTGACCTATGAGGTGGTCGGCACGCCGGCGGCGCCCGTGATGCGCGTCAATCCGATCTCGGCGATGGCGCCCGGCCTGTTCCGCAAGATCTTCGAATTCAACACCGGCAAGCAGAACTCGCCGTTCGAGGAATTCCCCTCGCAGTCGAACGACGGCTCGACCGGCTCGACGCGCCAGCTCTCGAGCGGATGCAGCCTCGCGCGGCGGTAAGTGAGGTCGTCATGCCCGGGACAAGCCCGGGCATGACGCAAGTGGGGATATTTGCGCGTAAAGGCTTACGCCGCGCGCACGCCCGCCAGGAACGTTCCGACTTCGCCGGAGAGCTGCTCGGCCTGCTTGGAGAGGCTGCTGGCGGCGGCGAGCACCATGCCGGCGGCGTTGCCGGTCTCGTTGGCAGCGGCCGAGACGCCGCCGATATTGGTGGTGACTTCCTTGGTCGCCTCCGCGGTCTGCGAGACGCTGCGGGCGATCTCGGCGGTGGCGGCACCTTGCTCCTCGATGGCAGCCCCAATCGAGGTGGCGATACGGCTGACCTCCTCGATGGTGGCGGTGATGCCGCCGATCGCGTCCACGGCCTCCTTGGTTGCGCCCTGGATCTGCGCGATCTTGTCGCCGATCTCACGGGTCGCTTCCGCGGTCTGGCTCGCCAGCGACTTCACCTCGGAAGCGACGACGGCAAAGCCGCGGCCGGCTTCGCCGGCACGTGCGGCCTCGATGGTGGCGTTGAGCGCGAGCAGATTGGTCTGGGCGGCGATGCTGGAGATCAGCTCGGCGACGTGCTCGATCTGCTGGGCGCCGTCCGAGAGCGCGCGGACGATGGTGTCGGTGCGGCGGGCGCTGTCGACCGCGCGTCCGGTCACTTCGGCGGACTGGGCGACCTGGCGGCTGATCTCGGTGATGGAGGACGAGAGCTCCTCGGCGGCAGCGGCGACGGTCTGGACGCGCTGACTGGCTTCGGTGGCGGCCGAGCCGACCACGGCGGCGCGACGGTTGGTGCCTTCGGCGGTCGCGGACATCGACTTGGCGGTATGCTCGAGCTCACCGGAGCCGGAGGCCATCAGGCCGACGAGCTGGCCGACGGACGCGTCGAAGCGGTCGGCGAGCGCGATCAGGGCGTCGCGCTTCTCCTGCTCGGTGCGGGTCTTGGTGGCGGCCTGTTCGGCTTCCAGCGAACGCGCCGTGAGCGCCGTCTGCCTGAGCACTTCGAGGGTCTCGGCCATGCGGCCGATCTCGTCGCCGCGGTCGGTTTCCTCGACCGGCTTGTCGATGGCGCCTTGGGAAATCTCCTGCATGCGGTTCTTCTGGCGATCGAGCGCGCTGAGCACGTCGCGGGCGATCAGCCAGGACAGCGTCGCCATCAACAGCATCAGGCCGATGCCGATCGCGGCGAGCTCCAGCGTCAGCGCGCGGACGTCGGCGTCGATGTCGTCGACATAGAGGCCGTAGCTGATGGTCGCGTTCCAGGGCGCGAATTTTCGCGCGAAGACAGTCTTGCGGACGGGCTCGGTCTGGCCGGGGCGGGGGTAGAGATAGGAGGTCACGCCACCCTGCGCGGTCTCGGCGCCGGCCTTGATGATGGCGTCGGCGATCAGGACGCCGTTGGAGTCCTTGGCCCCGGTGATCTTGCCTTCGAGCTGCTGATTGGCGCCGTTCACCAGGATGGAGGTGTCGGGGTTGTAGACGACGGGGTAGCCCTGGTTGCCGTTGAAGTTCATGCGGCGTCCGCGCTGGTGGAATTGGGCCTTGGCATCGGCCAATGCCAGCTTGCCGGCGGTAACCTCTTCCTGCAGCGATTGCGCGTAGTTGTAGAGCAGCTCGACGGCGGTCCGCATCTGCTGGACCCGGTCCTCCATCATGCGGCTCTTGCTGAGAACGGACGAGACGCCGATGATGGCCGTGACTGTGAGAGCCGCAAGGCAGACCATGCTGGTAAGCTTGGTGCGGATCGTCAGATGGCTCAACAGCTTCATCACAGCCCCTACGGAATGGTTGTTATTGCTCGCATGGGTAGCATGAAGTTCTTACCAATCATGAACATAGGCCTGTCGGCGCCGGCCGCGCGGGCGACGCTCCGCAGCCTCATGCGCAAGCGTGCAGGCAGAATGCCATGCATGACCTCGCGCCCGTATTTTTGCGGGAGGATCTCGGACCCGGACTTTGGTGCTGATCGAGCGCTATCGGAGCGGCAATGAATCGACTCGTTCACCGCATCATCATGTCCGTGCTGCTCGTCGCGGCCCTCGTTCTCATCTGGAACGTGCTGGGGACGCGCTGAGTCGGCACCGGCAGATCCGCCGGTGCCGTCTCTTGCTTTCAGGTTAATCCGCGAGCGCTCAGCGCCGTGCGTGCGCGCCGCTAGTCCTTGCCCATCGCCGCATCGGCGCTGACCGAGCCGCCGCCGGCTGCCGACAGATAGAGGCAGGCGAAGCAGAACAGGATCGCCGCGGTGCCGCCATTGAGCAGCGGCAGGAACACCGGCGTTTCACCCTTGAACATGTGGCCCATGAAGTAGGCGAAGGCCATTTCACCAGCGAGGATGAAAGCGACGAGGCGGGTGAACAGGCCGAGCATCAGGAGCGCGCCGAGCACGAGCTCGATTGCGCCAGCCGTCCAGATCAGCGGCGGGATGTTCGCGAAGTAGGGAAGCACCGGAAACTTGAAGATCTTGGCGACGCCGTACTGGAACAGCAAGAGGCCGGTGATGAAGCGAAACAGGCTCAAGAGAACCGGTTGAAAGCGAGTGAGATAGGGAAAGTTCATTGGTTTGCCCTCCATCCAATGCTGCGACTAGGACCGCATTCAGTTCGACCCCGCAAGCGGCTCCGCGTCAATTTGCGCTGACATTTTTGTCATGACGGACAAAACACCGCAGTTCGTCCGTTCACGCCGGTTACGTCCGAATTTTTCGCGCGCCGTGCCCCGCATGCCGTCCGTAATTTCCCGGTGACATCGAGGGATGCAGGTTACGTCGGGGAGACTTACTCCCGCAAGGCGGGGACGATCAGGAACGGGATCATCCCGAGGATGACGCTCGCAAGTGCGAAAACCAGCAGCAGATTGTAGCCGTGCGTGACATCGTGGATGAGGCCGCCGCTCCATGAGCCGAACGCCGAGCCCAATCCGCTGCCGATCGAGATGGTGCCGAAGATCGTGCCGACGCGCTTGCCGCGGAAGATCTTCATCGCGGTCGCCGTGATCAGCGGGCCGCGCGAGCCCATCATGCTGCCGAAGCAGACGACGAAGCCGGTGAGGAGGATGATGTTCGGGTAGTACTGCAGGAGCCAGAGCAGGAGAATCCCGACGATCGAGATCGCGTAGCTGAGCAGCACCGACGGCCGCCGCCCGATCATCCCGTCGAGCGCGGACACGCCGAGCATTCCGAACACGAGCACGACGCCCGAAAAGCCCCAGGCCGTCGCAGCTTGCAGCGGCGGGAAGCCGGCATCGATCAGATAGGCCACGATCTGGGCGGCGATCGCATACATGCCGACGGCGGTGAAGAAGAAGGTCGAAAACAGCGCCCAGAAGGCGTGGTGGCGCATCGCGCTCGCGAGCGTCCAGCCATTGTCGATGAAGTCGGGATCGGTCCTCTTGGTCATATAGGGTGAGCCGGCCGCAAACATGCGCCATGGCAGCAACATCAGCGGCACCAGCAGGGCCAGCGCAGCGAAGCCGTACAGCTGATAGGTTTCACGCCAGCCGAGGTGATCGATCAGCAGCTGCGAGGCCGGCAGCAGCACCAGCACGCCGCCGCCCATCGCCGAATACACCACCGCCATCGCGGTCGGCAGCTTGGGGCCGAACCAGCGACCGAGCAGGATCGTGTTCGGCACGTTGCCGATGAAGGCGACGCCGATGCCGACGCAGAGTCCGATCGAGATCTGGAATTGCCAGAGCGATTGCGCGTGCGCCGCGATCAGAAAGGCCGAGCCGAGCAGGAACAGCCCAAGGGCGTAGACGATGCGCGGTCCGGAATGATCGAACAGGCGCCCGACCAGCGGCGCGGTCAGCCCGCTGACCAGCCAGGTCAGTGAGTAGATCGAGACGACCTGTGCACGGTCCCAGCCGAAACTCTCGGAGATTGGCTTGAGGAAGACGGTGAAGCTATCGCTCAGGCCGCGGCCGAGCACGGCGAGCGTGAAGCATAGCCCGAGCACCACGAGCGCGGTGCGCACAGCGCCTTGCTGCGACGCAGAGCCGTGTTCCTTGTTTACTTCCGCTGACGTTTCCCTGGGCGTGTTCTGATCCATTGCCCATCAGGGAGCGCGCATCCGCGCACCCTGACAAGCAGCGAAAAGCTCATACGCCTATGCAGGCTTGATCAGGATGTGCTTCTTCTTGCCGAAGGACAGCTTGATCACGCCTTCCGGCGTCAGATTGGCTGCCGAGAGCGCCATCTTCTCGTCGGTGACGGGCTCGTCGTTGACGCGCAGGCCGCCGCCCTTGATCTGCCGCCGGGCTTCGCCGTTGGACGCGACGAGGCCTGCCTTGACGAAGGCGTTGAGCACGCCGAGGCCGGCGTCGAGCTCGCCGCGCGGAATTTCCACGGTCGGCAGGCTCTCGGCGAGTGCGCCTTCCTCGAAGGTACGGCGCGCGGTTTCGGCGGCTTCGTTCGCGGCGTCGCGGCCGTGCAGCAGCGCGGTCGCTTCGGTGGCGAGCACCTTCTTGGCCTCGTTGATCTCCGAGCCGCCGAGCGCCTCGAGCTTCCTGATCTCGGCCATCGGCAGCGTCGTGAACAGCTTCAGGAACTTGCCGACGTCGGCATCCTCGGTATTGCGCCAGTACTGCCAGAAATCGTAAGGGCTGAACTGGTCGGCGTTGAGCCACACCGCGCCTTGCGCGGTCTTGCCCATCTTGGCACCCGATGCCGTGGTCAAGAGCGGCGTCGTCAGCGCGAACAGCTGGTGCGTCCCCATGCGGCGGCCGAGATCGACGCCCATGATGATGTTGCCCCATTGGTCCGAGCCGCCCATCTGCAGTTTGCAGCCGGTGCGCTTGGCGAGCTCGACGAAGTCGTAGGCCTGGCAGACCATGTAGTTGAACTCGATGAAGCTCATCTCCTGCTCGCGCTCGAGGCGCAGCCGCACGGAGTCCATGGTCAGCATGCGGTTGACCGAGAAATGCCGGCCGACGTCGCGCAGCATCTCGATCCAGTTCAGCTTGGTCAGCCACTCCGCATTGTCGAGCATGACGGCGTCGCTCTTGCCCTCGCCATAGCGCAGCACCTTGGCGAACACGCCGCGGATCGATTCCTTGTTGGCCTCGATCTCGGCGACGGTGCGCATCGCGCGCGTCTCGTCCTTGCCGGAGGGATCGCCCACCATGGTGGTACCGCCGCCCATCAGCGTGATCGGCTTGTTGCCGGACTGCTGCAGCCAGTGCAGCATCATCATGGTCAGGTAGTTGCCGATGTGCAGCGAGCGGGCGGTGCAATCGTAGCCGACATAGGCGGTCGCTTCGCCCTTGGCGGCGAGCGCGTCCAGCCCCTCGAAATCGGAGCATTGGTGGATGAAACCACGTTCCTGCAGGATATTGAGGAAATCCGATTTAAATGCAGTCATCTGTCGGCGCGCCTGACAATTCTTGGTTTACTGTTTTGGGGGCAATTTAAAGGTCTTACGTTGGAACTCGCGTGCCGCCCGCTACTTTGGCCTGTGGCATTATAAGATGTGTCCCTCTGGCACAAGATCGGCATGCCGGAGAGGGTCTTTGAGGACGCTGATCCCATGATGTTGACGGCACTCGGTTTGATGAGCGGCACCTCGCTGGACGGGGTGGACGTCGCGCTGATCGAAACCGACGGAAAGCAGGTGAAGGCGTTCGGGCCGTCTGGTTATCGACCCTATAACCCGGCGGAGCGCCATCTGCTGCGCCAGGCGCTCGCCGAGGCCGTGCACCTGCCGCAACGCGATGCCCGGCCGGGCATCCTGGCCGAGGCCGAGCGCGCGGTGACGCGGGCCCATGCCGAGGCAGTGGCGGCTTTCGTCGCCCAAAACCGCATGAAGCCCGAGGATATCGACATCGTCGGCTTCCACGGCCAGACCGTGCTGCACCGCCCCGAGCGGCGGCTGACGGTCCAGATCGGCGACGCCCCGGCCTTGGCCAAGGCGATCCATATCCCCGTGATGCACGACTTCCGCGCCGCCGACGTCGAGGCCGGCGGGCAGGGCGCGCCCTTCGTACCCGTCTACCACCGCGCGCTCGCCAATTCGCTGGACCGCGAGGGGCCGATCGTCGTGGTCAATATCGGCGGCGTCTCCAACATCACCTATATCGACGGCAACGACACGCTGATCGCCTGCGATACCGGCCCCGGCAACGCGCTGCTCGACGATTTCATGTACCGCACCATGAACCAGGCGTTCGATACGGAAGGCAAGTTCGCGAGCCTCGGCAAGATCGACGAAGCCTGGATCGCCCGCGCGCTGGAATTGCCTTTCTTTGCGTTGCCGCCGCCGAAATCGCTCGACCGCAACGATTTTGCGGCGCTGAGGCTCGGCGACGTCGCGCCGGCTGACGGCGCGGCGACGCTCACCGCCTTCACCGCGGCGGCGATCGCGCGCGTCATCCCTTTGTTGCCGCGGCGGCCGCGGAGCTGGATCGTCTGCGGCGGCGGCGCCCGCAACCTCACCATGCTCAGGATGCTGCGGGAGCGGGTGGGCTCGGCCACCGTCGAGGCCGCCGAGACGCTCGGCTGGGCCTCCGACGCCATCGAGGCCCAGGCCTTTGGCTTCCTCGCCGCGCGCGGCCTGAAGGGCCTGCCGCTGTCCTATCCCGCGACCACGGGCGTGCCGATGCCGATGACGGGCGGGGTGATCGCGCGGCCCTGAGGGGCGGCCGTTGTTCACGCACCGTCATTGCGAGCGACAGCGGAAGCAATTCCAAGGGACGCTGTCATTCCCCGCGCAGGCGGGGAATCCAGTACGCCGCGGCTTATCGGTTCAATCACGATGGTCTCTGGAATACTGGATCGCCCGCCTTCGCGGGCGATGACGGTGAGTGTGTGGTGCACACGCACGTTCGCTTTCTCGCGGCTTGATTCGCCCGAGCTTTGCTGCCGTCTTGCGCCCCATGATTGCCAAAGGGCGCAGGGAAGGCCGGGCGCCGGCGGCACCCGCAGGTCCGTGGGCGTAAGAACGCACACGGGGTGGACCACAGGTGTGCCGGTCGCCCGGCCTTCCCTGCGCGGATGGTTTTAACGGTGTCCTTCGCGCTCTCCTCGGGGAGCGTTGCACTATTGCCCCCGTCGCCTTGCGGCTGATCGATGCGCGCACCGGTTGGTCGCCGCATCACCGCAAACCTTGACGCCAGAACCGCGGGCGTCGGGACCACACGACTTCTCCGTCCGCGGACGCTCCCGCCGGATCATCAGGGGCTGACGCGTGCTCGCCCTTGATGTCCAACGAGACCGCTGTGACCGCGCCGTGTCGTATGCGCGCTATGCCGGGACTCAACGGTCACCCGTCCCTGTCCTCACGCACACCGCGCCGGCGCTACCGCGTCCACCGCAAGCCCGGCCCGCATCTCGTGACGATCGCGAAGCGCCCCTCTGGCAGGGCCGGGATGGTCACTCTGTGCCACAAATCCGAAATTCGGTAAAGTAGAATATTTTGACGGGAGGGACTTGACGGGTTTTGGGTGTTTTGCCCGACGGGCGAGGGGATCGCGCGCCCGCAGACATCGTTTAATGCAAATGCATTGATCTTGACGGGTGCATGCGAATGCATCTATATTGTATGCAGTTGCATCTAACCGCCGGGATCAATGCCATGACCGCCTCACTGAAACTGATCAGCCACAAGCTTTGTCCCTATGTGCAGCGCGCCGTGATCGCGCTCAAGGAGAAGGACGTGCCGTTCGAGCGGATCGACATCGATCTCGCCAACAAGCCCGAGTGGTTCTTGAAACTGTCGCCGCTCGGCAAGGTGCCGGTGCTGGTGGTGACGACTGACAAGGGCGAGGTCGCGCTGTTCGAGAGCAACGTGATCTGCGAGTACATCGAGGAAACGCAAGGCGGCGCGAAACTGCATCCGGCTGACCCGCTCAAGCGGGCCGAGCATCGGGCCTGGATGGAGTTTGGCTCGGCGATCCTCGGTGACCTCTGGGGCCTGGAGACGACCGCGGATCCGGCGACGTTCGAGAGCAAGCGGCAGGCGCTCGTCGCAAAATTTGCACGCGTCGAGGCCGCGCTTGGCGCCGGCCCCTTCTTCTCCGGCGAGCAATTCAGCCTGGTCGACGCCGTGTTCGCGCCGATCTTTCGTTATTTCGACCTGTTCGACGAATTAACCGAGCACGGTATCTTCCGCGATGTGCCGAAGGTTCGTGCCTGGCGCGCTGAGCTTGCGAGACGCCCGAGCGTGCGCACGGCGGTTGGCACCGACTATCCGCAATTGCTGCGCGCCTTCCTCGTTCGGCACGACGCGCATTTGCTCAAGCTCGCGGCCTGAGCGCAACGCCGATGTCGCAATCCATGGCTTGGTCGATGCTGGTGGTCGCCGGCGCGCTCGATGTCGGCTGGGCGATCTCGATGAAATACGCCGAAGGCTACACGCGTCTGGGCTGGAGCATCGTTTCGGTGGTGCTGCTCGCGGCCTTCGTCGTCCTGCTCGGACGCGCCTTGAAGGTGCTCGAAGTCGGCGTCGCCTATTCGGTGTGGACCGGCATCGGCGCTGCCGGCACCTTCTTCATGGGCGTGGTGCTGTTCGGCGAGAGTTTGAGCGCGATGAAGCTTGCAGGCATCGTGCTGGTGCTGATGGGGATCGTGGCGCTCAAGCTGGCGTGACCGGCGAGCTCAGTCTCGTAGCCCGGATGGAGCGCAGCGCAATCCGGGTCTTCTTTCCGCGGATATAGTTTCCCGGATTGCGCTGCGCTCCATCCGGGCTACAAGGCCAAAGCCTTAGCGAACGTTTGCCAGGCGCATATCCAGATACGCCGTGATGGTCTCCATCAGCGGCTCGAGCTTGGCGTCGAAGAAATGGTTGGCGCCGGGGATGACCTGCTGGTCGATCACGATGCCTTTCTGCGTCTTCAGCTTCTCGACCAGCGTGTTGACATCCTTGGGCGGCACGACCGCGTCCTTCTCGCCGTGCACGATCAGGCCCGAGGACGGGCAGGGTGCGAGGAACGAGAAGTCATAGAGATTGGCGGGCGGCGCGATCGAGATGAAGCCCTCGACCTCGGGGCGACGCATCAACAGCTGCATGCCGATCCAGGCGCCGAAGGAGAAGCCGGCGACCCAGCAGGCACGCGCTTCGGGATTGATGGTCTGCGCCCAGTCGAGTGCTGCGGCAGCGTCCGACAATTCGCCGGTGCCGTGATCGAACGAGCCCTGGCTGCGACCGACGCCGCGGAAGTTGAAGCGCAGCACCGAGAAGCCGCGATGGGCGAACGCGTAGTAGCACTGGTACACGATCTGATGGTTCATCGTGCCGTGGAACTGCGGATGCGGATGCAGGATCATCGCGATCGGCGCGTTCTTCTGCTTGGCCGGATGATAGCGACCCTCGAGGCGGCCGGCAGGGCCGGTGAAAATGACTTCAGGCATGGATGTCTCTGACTACGTCCCTTGGAGGTGATCCCTGCGCAATCGTCCGATTGTGGCTCTCGCGGCGTCGCAGCCGACGGGAGCACGGATGACAGGTGGAGAGACGCGCCCTCGGATGATGCGCGAGTGGCGCGCAGGTGAACTGACGCGCGCTTCTAACACGAGGCAAGGGTCAAAAAGCAAGCATCTTCGACATCTCTCAATGGGCTCAAGAACTTAGCCGGTCACGGCGGTGTCATGTCCGGCTTGTCGCACGCCGCGCAGAGCCCGTGCGCCGTGCCGATGGCAGTGCTCAACCGATTGAAATCACGGTTGTTTATGGACCGCCGGTGGATCGGCGGTGGCGCTTCCCGCGGGGGCGGTTCGGCTTCCGAGCGAGGCGACCGCCGGCCGGTAGCGCCGGCTGCCGCCGAGCGTTTGTCCGTTGTCGAAGGCGAGCTCGAAATCTCCTGAGGCCTTGAGGTCCACGCCGCGCACCCGGTCGAGATTGGCTAGCCTCGTCCGATGAACGCGAACGATGGAAAAGCGCGCCAGCTCGCTTTCCGCCGCGGCCAGCGTGCCCCGGATCAAATGCTGGGTGCCGTCGACCAGGCTGTATTCGATGTAGTTGCCGGCGGAGGCGACCCAGAGGATGTCGCGCGGCGCCACGCGAATGCGGCTGGTCCCGTCGCGCAGCCAGATCAGATCGGGGGATGACGGCTGTTGCGGGGCGGGTGGCGACGACGGAGCGACGGCGGCGCTCCTCAGCTCACGCCGGCTTTCGAGGAGCCAGATCGTGCCGGATATCAGGACGACAGCCACGGCGTCCTTGCGGAATTCGTAGAGGACCGTCGCGAGCGAGAAACGGAAGTCGTAGGCGCCTCCGGCGAGCCAGAGCGCGAGCTTCCGCACCCAGACCATGCCGGTGATGTGGAGGGCGGAGAAGCCGAGCAGGGCGATCGCGCCGATTCCCGCCCGCGCGGCGAGGCTGGGTGTCTGGCGCATGCGGCGGACCGCCAGCACCAGGAGCGGCAGCAGCAGCAGGATGACGGCGATGCTCGACATCTCCCAGAACAGCCGCCGGCCGATGTCGTAGCTGTCGCCGCGCCAGGCGGCGTCCTGAGCGCCCGAGAACGCGTTGACGATTCCGGTCGCGAGCGCGACGGCTGCGATCGCAGCGAACATCGTCCGGTCGCCGCCGCTGATCCCAAAGCGCCCGCCGCTCGTCCCAGCCGCCTGCGGCTCGTCCCCTCGCGTCCGATTCTGATCCCAAACCGGCTCGACGCGCGCCGTCGGCGGCGCATTTTCGGTGTCAGCCATTTTCAGTGTCAGCCATGGCCCGAAAACCGCGTTTGTCGTCCCATCAAGGAGCAGACCACCATGACAACACCACAGCAAATCCAAGGCTCGGACAGGCGCATCGACCTGGACTGGGTACGGATTTTAGCCTTCGGGCTGCTGATCTTCTACCACGTCGGCATGCTCTACGTGTCCTGGGGATTTCACATCAAGAGCGCGCACCGGCTGACCTGGCTGGAACCGGTGATGCTGTTCCTCAACCCCTGGCGGCTGTCGCTGCTGTTCCTGGTGTCCGGCGTTGCGACCCGCTTCATGCTCGGCAAGTCCAGCCTGGCCTCGCTCGCGGGCGCGCGATCGGCGCGGCTTCTGATCCCGCTCGTCTTCGGCATGCTCGTGATCGTGCCGCCGCAATCCTATCTGCAGATCGTCGAGAGCCTTGGCTATCCCGCGGGCTTCCTGGATTTCTATGCCCGGCATTACTTTGCCTTCGGCGCGCAGTTCTGCCCGAACCCCTGCATCGTGTTGCCGACCTGGAACCATCTCTGGTTCGTGGTCTATCTGTGGGTCTACACGATGGCCCTGATCGGCGTGCTCGCGCTATGGCCGGCCGGCGCCGACTGGCTTGGGCGGAAGCTGGCCGGTGTGCTCGCGGGGCGATGGCTCCTGATCGCGCCGTGCCTGCTGTTCGCGGCCTGGCGCCTGGTGCTGTATCCGGCTTTCCCGTCGACGCATGCGCTGTTCGGCGACTGGTACAATCACGCGGATCACGCGACGGCCTTCCTGATCGGTTTCCTGCTGGCGAAGCAGGAGGGAATCTGGCGCGACGTCGAGCGGCAGCGCTGGGCGGCCCTGGTCGCTGCAACTGCCTGCTTCTCTGCCTTCATCCTGGTTCGCGCCGGTCTGTTCGCGCCGTCGCCCGCGCTGAAATGGTTCGCGGCATCGACCTATGGTTGTTACCAATGGCTCGCAATCGCCGCCGTACTGGGCTTTGCGCGGCGCTACTTCACCGCTGACAGCCCCGTGCGCCGTTATCTGACCGACGCGATCTTCCCGTATTACATCATGCATCAGACCGCGATCATCGTGATCGCGCATGCATTGCATGACAGCGGCCTTCCGGCCGGGATCGAGGCCTCCATTGTCATCGCCGGGACCGCACTCACATGTGTGGTGACCTATGAAGTCATCAGGCGCATCGCCTGGCTACGGCCGCTGTTTGGATTGCGCACGATGCCGCGGACGGTTCGCGGGATCGAGCAGCACCAGCCGGCCTGATGCGCGCCGCCATGCGATTGGCGGGATGGCAAAAGGTGCTAAGAGGGCCAGATGCCGACCCGCATCTATCTCGACTGGAATGCGACCACGCCGCTGCGCCCCGAGGCGCGGGCGGCGATGGTTGCCGCCTATGATTTGGTCGGCAATCCGTCCTCGGTCCATGCCGAGGGGCGGGAGGCGCGACGGCTGGTCGAGGAGGCGCGCGCAACGCTTGCCGCGGCCGTGGGCGCCTTGCCGCGGAACGTGATCTTCACCTCCGCCGGAACCGAGGCCAATGCGCTGGCCCTGTCGCCGGGTCTGCGTGGGCTGTCCGGCGCACCCGTGGAGCGGCTGCTGGTCTCGGCGATCGAGCATGCCTCGGTGCTGGCCGGCGGCCGATTCCCGGGCGGCGCGATCGGTCTCATCCCGGTCACGCGCTCCGGCGTGGTCGATCTGGAGCTCTTGAAGGCCCTTCTGGCGGGCGGCCCGCCGGCGCTGGTTTCGATCATGGCCGCCAACAACGAGACGGGCGCACTCCAGCCGGTCGCGGAGGCGGCGCGGATCGTCCACGAGGCCGGCGGCCTCCTGCACGTCGACGCGATCCAGGCGCTGGGTAAAATTCCGTTCGATATCAAGGCCGTAGGCGCTGACCTTGCGACCTTTTCGGCGCACAAGATCGGCGGTCCCAAGGGCATCGGCGCGCTGGTCGTGGCGGAGGGGATCGCCGGGCTGGAGCCGCTGCTGCGGGGCGGGGGGCAGGAGCTCAATCGTCGCGCCGGAACTGAGAATGTCGCAGGGATCGCCGGCTTCGGTGCGGCGGTGAAGATCGCGCTTCAGGCTCTGCCGGAGGATGCGGAGCACATGGCAAGCCTCAGAAATCGCTTGGAGAATGGCATCCGAGGAGTCGCGGGGGCGACGATCTTCTCGGATGATGTCGAGCGGTTGCCAAATACCGTCCTGTTCACGGCGCCGGGTCTCAAGGCGGAGACCGCCGTGATCGGATTCGACCTCGAAAGCGTCGCAGTTTCCTCGGGTTCAGCCTGTTCCTCGGGCAAGGTCCAGCCGTCCCACGTGCTTTCGGCCATGGACTTCGATCCGGCGGTGGCCCAGGGAGCGGTGCGTCTCAGTCTGGGGTGGTCCACGGAACCTGATGACATCAACAGGGCGTTAGAGGCTTGGCGAAAGCTCGGTAATAGCCTACTTAAGGCTTAAGCGATGAAACAGGGCTTGAACGGTTCTAAGCCGTGCTTTCCGCACAGAAACATCGTAATACTCGTCCGAGTTTGATCCACCGCGGTCCTTGAAACCGCGAGCGGAGGATAGAATGCCAGCCGTGCAAGAGACGGTCGAGCGCGTGAAGCGCATCGACGTCGACCAGTATCGTTATGGGTTTGAGACCCTGATCGAGTCCGACAAGGCCCCCAAGGGGCTGTCGGAAGAGACCGTCAAGTTCATCTCCGAGAAGAAGAACGAGCCCGCCTGGATGCTGCAGTGGCGGCTGGAGGCCTATCGGCGCTGGCTGACCATGCAGGAGCCGACCTGGGCCCGCGTCGACTATCCCAAGATCGACTTCCAGGACCTGTATTATTACGCCGCCCCGAAGCCGAAGAAGACGGTCACCTCGCTCGACGAGATCGATCCGGAGATCCTGAAGACCTACGAGAAGCTCGGCATTCCCTTGCGGGAAGTCGCCATGCTCGAGGGCGTCGAGCCCAAGGTGGGCGAGGAAGATCCGGCGCGCCGCAAGATCGCGGTCGACGCGGTGTTCGATTCGGTCTCGGTTGCGACCACGTTCAAGGCGGAGCTGAAGAAGGCCGGCGTGATCTTCATGCCGATCTCGGAAGCGATCCGCGAGCATCCCGAGCTCGTCCAGAAGTATCTCGGCTCGGTGGTTCCGACTTCGGACAATTTCTACGCGACGCTGAACTCGGCGGTGTTCTCGGACGGCTCGTTCGTCTACGTGCCGCCGGGCGTGCGCTGCCCGATGGAGCTGTCGACCTATTTCCGCATCAACGAGCGCAACACCGGCCAGTTCGAGCGCACGCTGATCATCGCGGACAAGGGCTCCTACGTCTCCTATCTCGAAGGCTGCACCGCGCCGCAGCGCGACGAGAACCAGCTGCATGCGGCCGTGGTCGAGCTCGTCGCGCATGACGATGCCGAGATCAAATATTCGACTGTGCAGAACTGGTATCCCGGCAATTCCGAGGGCAAGGGCGGCATCTACAATTTCGTCACCAAGCGTGGCGACTGCCGCGGCAACAATTCGAAGATCTCCTGGACCCAGGTCGAGACGGGTTCGGCGATCACCTGGAAATATCCGAGCTGCATCCTGCGCGGCGACAATTCGCGCGGCGAGTTCTACTCGATCGCGATCTCGAATGGCTACCAGCAGGTCGACTCGGGCACCAAGATGATCCACCTCGGCAAGAACACGTCGAGCCGCATCATCTCCAAGGGCATCGCCGCGGGCAAGTCGCAGAACACCTATCGCGGGCTGGTGACGGCGCATCGCAAAGCGACGGGCGCGCGCAACTTCACCGCCTGCGATTCGCTGCTGATCGGCGACAAATGCGGCGCGCACACCGTTCCGTATATCGAGGCCAAGAACTCCTCGGCGACGTTCGAGCACGAGGCGACGACCTCGAAGATCTCCGAGGACGTGCTGTTCTACTGCATCCAGCGCGGCCTCAGCCAGGAAGAGGCGGTCGGCCTCGTCGTCAACGGCTTCGTCAAGGACGTGCTGCAGCAACTGCCGATGGAATTCGCGGTGGAAGCGCAGAAGCTGATCTCGATCTCGCTTGAAGGGTCGGTCGGCTAAGTGCCGACCCTCGCGGTGCGCTGCGGCGCTCCAACATAAATTGAATAGACTGGATACCAAGATGGCTTTGCTTGAAGTGAAAGACCTCAAGGTTCGTGTCGAGGAGCGTGAGATCCTCCACGGGCTGACCATGACCGTCAACGAGGGCGAGATCCACGCGATCATGGGGCCGAACGGCTCCGGCAAGTCGACGCTCTCGCACGTCATCGCCGGCAAGCCCGGCTACGAGGTCACCGACGGCCAGATCCTGTTCAAGGGCGAGGACCTCCTGGAGATGGCGCCCGAGGAGCGCGCCGCCAAGGGCGTGTTCCTGGCGTTCCAGTACCCGGTCGAGATCCCCGGCGTCACCACCATGAACTTCCTGCGCACCGCGCTCAATGCGCAGCGCAAGGCGCGCGGCGAGAGCGAGCTGATGGTGCCGGACTTCCTGAAGAAGGTCCGCGAGGTCTCGAAGTCGCTGAACATCCCGCAGGACATGCTCAAGCGCGGCGTCAATGTCGGCTTCTCCGGCGGCGAGAAGAAGCGCAACGAGGTGCTGCAGATGGCGCTGTTCGAGCCGAGCCTGTGCATCCTCGACGAGATGGATTCGGGCCTCGACATCGACGCGCTACGCATCGCGGCCGACGGCGTCAACGCGCTGCACTCGCCCAAGCGCGCGATGGTCGTCATCACCCATTATCAGCGGCTGCTGAACTACATCGTGCCCGACATCGTGCACGTGATGTCGAAGGGCCGTGTCGTGAAGAGCGGCGGCAAGGAACTGGCGCTGGAGCTGGAAGCGTCCGGCTACGCCCAGTTCGAGGATGCCGCGTAAGGAATTTTGCGATGAACGTTGCTGTGGCAAAGACCGGAAAGGGCCGCGCGGTGAGCGATCTCTTCACCAGCGCCGAAGGCCGACTGCCGGGGTCGCCCGCGATCACCGCCGTGCGCCGCGAGGCATTCGAGACCTATGAGCGTCTCGGCCTGCCGCACCGCCGGATCGAGGAATGGAAATACACCGATTTGCGCGCCTTGGTGGGCGAGGTGCTGCCGCTGGCGGCCGCGCCCGATGCGGCCGCGTCCAAGCGCGCTGCGGATGCGGTGAAGGTGCATGCGATCGACGGCGCTCGCAAGCTGGTGCTGGTCGACGGCGTGTTCGTGGCCGATCTGTCCGACGTGAAGGCGCTCGTCGCCGAGGCCGGCTTCAAGACGCTGCGTGAAGTGCTGGAGAAGGACGCGGGTCTGCTGAAGACCGCGTCCACCGACGCCATGATCGCGCTGAACGCGGCGATGGCAACCGACGGCGTCGTGCTTGATATCGCCGACGGCGCAAAACTGTCCGCGCCGATCCAGATCATTCACATCGCGACCGCTTCGTCGGCCTCGGCCTTCACCCGCTCGCAGGTCGCGATCGGGAAGGGCGTTCACGCCACCATCGTCGAGACCTTCGTCGGGGCAGGCGCTAAGGCCTACCAGGTCAACGACGCCGTGATCATCACGGTGGCCGACGAAGCCGACGTCGCTCATATCCGCCTGATGGATGACGCGCCCGACGCGGTGAACGTCTCGTCGCACTTCGTCACAGTCGGCGCCAACGTCAAATTCAACTTCTTCAACATGACCACCGGCGCCGCGGTGAGCCGTCTGCAAGGCTTCATCACGCTGGCAGGCGAGAACAGCGAGCTCTCCGCCAACGGCGTCAACCTGTTGCAGAAGACCGAGCATGGCGACACCACGCTGGTGGTCGATCATGCCGTTCCGAACTGCGTCAGCCGCGAGATCTTCCGTGCCGTGATCGACGACCGCGCGCATTCGGTGTTCCAGGGCCGCATCATCGTCCGTCCCGACGCGCAGAAGACCGACGGCAAGATGATGACGCGCGCGCTGCTGCTGTCGGACGAGGCCGAGGCCGACAACAAGCCCGAGCTTGAGATCTTCGCCGACGACGTTTCCTGCGGCCACGGCGCCACCGCCGGCGCGCTGGACGACAGCCTCTTGTTCTATTTGAAGGCACGCGGTCTTCCGGAGAAGCAGGCCCAGGCGCTGCTGATCCAGGCTTTCGTGGGCGAGGCGATCGAGCAGATCGCCGATGAGGCCCTCCGCGAGCACGTGATCGGCATCGCCGAGCGCTGGCTGGAGCGCCGCCAATGAGCACGCATCCGGCAGTCAAGAACGGCACCTATGACGTGACGCGCGTGCGCCAGGACTTTCCGGCGCTTAGCCTGCAGGTCTACGGCAAGAACCTCGTCTATCTCGACAACGCCGCCTCAGCGCAGAAGCCGAGCGCCGTGCTCGACCGCATGACGCAGGCCTATACGTCCGAATACGCCAACGTGCATCGCGGCCTGCATTACCTCGCCAACGCGGCGACCGAAGCCTATGAGGGCGGCCGCACCAAGGTGGCGCAGTTCATCAACGCGCCCCGGACGGAAGAGGTGATCTTCACTCGTAACGCGACCGAGGCCATCAATCTGGTCGCCTCGTCCTGGGGTGGCCCGAACATCGGCGAAGGCGACGAGATCGTCATCTCGATCATGGAGCACCATTCCAACATCGTACCCTGGCATTTCCTGAGGGAACGCCAAGGCGCGGTGATCAAATGGGCGCCGGTCGACGACGAAGGCAATTTCCTGATCGACGAGTTCGAGAAGCTGCTGACGTCGAAGACCAAGCTGGTCGCGATCACCCAGATGTCGAACGCGCTCGGCACCATCGTGCCAGTCAAGGACGTGGTCAAAATCGCCCATGCGCGCGGCATTCCCGTGCTGGTCGACGGCAGCCAGGGCGCTGTGCATCTGCCGGTCGACGTTCAGGATATCGGCTGCGACTTCTACGTCTTCACCGGCCACAAGGTGTACGGTCCGACCGGCATCGGCGTGCTCTGGGCCAAATACGATCACCTCGTTGCGATGCGCCCCTTCAACGGCGGCGGCGAGATGATCCGCGAAGTCTCGCGCGATGTCGTCACCTATGGCGATCCCCCGCACAAATTCGAGGCGGGCACGCCGGCGATCGTCGAGGCCGTTGGCCTTGGCGCGGCCATCGACTACGTCAATTCGATCGGCAAGGAACGCATCGCCGCCCACGAGGCCGATCTCACGGCTTACGCCCAGGAGAAGCTGCGCGAGATCAACTCGCTGCGGCTGATCGGCACGGCGCGCGGCAAGGGCCCGGTGATCTCCTTCGAGCTGAAGGGCGCGCACGCCCATGACGTCGCCACCGTGATCGACCGCCAGGGCATCGCCGTGCGCGCCGGCACCCATTGCGTGATGCCGCTTTTAGAGCGGTTCAACGTGACGGCCACCTGCCGGGCCTCGTTCGGCATGTATAATACGCGGGAAGAAGTCGATCATCTGGCACAGGCGCTGTTGAAGGCGCGGGATTTGTTCGCATGAGTGACACGGCAGAAATCAAAGCTAGTCCAATGGAGACCCATTCGGCGCTGCCGCCGGAGGAGACCGAGCGTCTGACCACCGAGATCATCGCGGGCCTCAAGACCGTGTTCGATCCGGAAATTCCGGCCGACATTTACGAGCTCGGCCTGATCTACAAGGTCGAGATCAAGGACGACCGTTCGGTCGACGTCCAGATGACGCTGACGACGCCGAACTGCCCGGCCGCCGGCGAGCTGCCGACCATGGTCGAGAACGCGGTCGCCAGCGTTCCCGGGGTCGGCGTGGTCGACGTCAAAGTGGTCTGGGAGCCACCGTGGTCGCCCGAGCGCATGAGCGACGAGGCGCGCCTCGTCCTCAACATGTGGTGACGCGTATATCTGGCATTGAATTTGCTCTGCAACGGACCACATCACTGACATGACACAGGCAACACCAGTCTCCACTCCGAAGCCGCGGCGTCCGCGCCCGCAGGTGATGCGGCTGACGGATGCCGCCGCCCAGCGGATCAGCGAGCTGACCCAGCGCGCCGATTCCGAGATCGTCGGCTTGCGCGTCGGCGTGAAGAACGGCGGCTGTGCCGGCCAGTCCTACACGGTCGAATACGCCCACGACGTCCGCCCGACCGACGAGGTCGTCGAGGACAAGGGCGTCAAGATCCTGGTCGATCCCAAGGCCGTGCTGTTCCTGCTCGGCACCGAGATGGACTACAAGGCCGACAAGATGCAGGCCCAGTTCGTCTTCAACAACCCCAACCAGATCTCCGCCTGCGGCTGCGGCGAGTCGGTCGAGCTGCGGCCCGCCAAGATCGACGGTTAGTTTCTTCCCAGCCGCTTTCCTGTCCCGGACGCGCTGCAGCGCGCTTGCGCTGCTGCGCAGAGCCGGGACCCACGCTATACTCCCGCCTTAGTGGACTGGGCCCCGGCTCAGCAGCGCATCGTTACACGCTGCGCTGCGTCCGGGGCACGAGGGTGCGTGCACATGGACCGCGAATTCCTGATCGATCTGTTTTCTGATTTCGGCCCCGTTGCCATCCGCAAGATGTTCTCCGGCCACGGCATCTCCGTCGACGGCGTCAATTTCGCACTCGCCTTGCGTGCGGGCCTGTTCTTCCGCGCCGACGAAATGACCATCCCGGACTTCGAGGCCGAGGGCTCAAAGCCGTTTCAATATTCGACCCGCGCCAAGACGGTGGTGGTGAACTCCTATTGGGAGCTACCGGCACGGCTGTTCGACGATTCCGCCGAGCTCGCGCAATGGGCGAGGGCGGCGCTCGCCGCCGCGCAGCGCGCCAAGGTGAAGAAGCGGCCGAAGGGGAAGAAGGTCACGAAGAAAGCCGCGCCGAAGAAGAGTACGGCGAAGAAGGCTTCCAAGAAAGCGGTGCGTAGGGTGGGCAAAGCGAAGCGTGCCCACGGTTCGAAATAATCATGCCGAGATCGTGGGCACGGCGCTTTGCGCCTTTGCCCACCCTACGAGACCTCAATCCGCAGCCTTGGTCAGGCCGACCCTCATGTCCTTGGCCGTGAACACGCAGACGCCATCCGCGAGCACGCGACCATCGGCGATGCCGAGCACCAGCTTGCCGCGACGGACCATGCGCATGGCGACTTCGTAGCGTACGCGCTTGGTGTCGGGCGTGACCTCGCCGGTGCACTCGACTTCGCCGACGCCGATGGCGCGGCCCTTGCCCGGTGAGCCCGACCAGCCGAGCCAATAGCCGACCATCTGCCACATCGCGTCGAGCCCCAGGGTTGGCGGCATCATCGCGTCGCCGCGATAGTGGCAATCGAAGAACCAGTGGCTGGGTGCGATGTCGAGCTCGCCGACGATATGGCCTTTGCCGAACGCGCCGCCGTCCATGCTGATTTCGGTGATGCGGTCCATCATCAGCATTGGTGGCGCGGGCAATTGCGCATTGCCCGGGCCGAAATAACCGCCTTCGCTCGATCTCAGCAACTCGTCGCGGGTGTAGGACGGCTGCGGTGTGTGGAAATCGTGGGGATTGTTGGCCAAGGCGACAAGTCCTCGCGGTCAAACGCGTTGAGGCGGCGAGGAAGATGTCGTCCGTCAGGTGGGAAAGTCAAGCGCGGGCATTCGTCGGCGCGCTGCTTCCATCACGCCACGCGGCTGTGAGTCTCGACCGCGTATTCCGGATCGGCCTCGCAGATCACGCGGTTGCGGCCGTTGCGCTTGGCGGCGTAGAGGCAGGCATCCGCGCGCTCGATCAGCGCGTCGGTGTCGTCGCCCTGCTTGAGCATGGAGACGCCGACGGAGATGGTGACACGGCCGAGGATCTCGCCGGTGGACTTCTTCTTCAATTCCTTGGCCATCACCGCGCGGCGGATGTGGTCGGCCACCGTGAGGGCCTGGCGCAGCGCGGTGTTGGGCAGCACGACCGCGAACTCCTCGCCGCCATAGCGCGCGGTGATGTCCTGGCCCTTGATGGTCTGCTTCAGCGACAGGCCGACGAGCCGCAGCACCTGGTCGCCGGTCAGATGGCCGTAGGAATCGTTGAACGACTTGAAGTGATCGATGTCGAACAGCAGCAGCGAGAGCGGCTCACCCGAGGCGAGGGCGCTCTGCACGGCCATGCCGATCATGCGATCGAAATATTTGCGATTGCCAAGGCCAGTGAGCGGGTCGGTCAGGCTCTCGGCGCGGATCGCCTCCAGGCTCTGCTGCAGATTGCTGATCTCGTTCTTCGACAGCGTCAGCCGGTCTTCCAGCACCTTGTTGGTCTCACGCATCTCGCTGGTCGAATGCAGCAGCGTTTCGACGATCGACTTGATCTGCTCGCGGCTCTTGGCGGACGAGAGTTTTTCGGTGGCGCCTGACAGGCTGGCGTCGTAGGAGCCGGTCATGCCGAGCGCATCGCTCAGGACCTTCATCACGTCGTCGATCTCGCCGATGACGCGCGCGCCGACCTTGTCGATGCGGTCGGTGGTCTTGATGTGGGAGAGATAGGTCTCGTAGATCTGTTCGAGATCGGCTTCGGTCAGCTTGCCGCTGCGCGCCAGCGTCTCGTTGACGATCTTGTTGAGCGGCGCGTTGTAGCCGGTGGCGTAGACGTACCAGATCTCGTAATTGCGGGGAATTGCCGTCTGTCGTAGCGATCGGATCTGACCGAGCGCTACCTCGGCGAACGCCATCGTGCGTTCGTGTTCGTCGAGAACCTTGACCACGGAACATACCCCACAGCGGTCGATGCGCCGTCGACCGCAGCAATGCTTAAATTATGTTCGTAGGCTAACGGACGATCGTGAACGCCCCGTAAATATACGTCCCCGAATGCATCTAAAAAATTGTGGGGCGGGTTTGCTCAACCGAAACCTGGAGCGCGTCGCGCTTCAGGCCCCGGCGGGGGAGCGAACCGGCCGCAGCAGAAACGCCGGCAGATGCGAGTGATCGCCCGGCTCGGTGTCGGCCTCGCGCTGGCGGCGGGGCTCGGGGCGGCCGATCGACGGCACATGCGACGGATTGGCCGGCTGGCGGGCGTCGTGACGCGGCTCCGCCCTGCGCTTGTCGTTCGAACGATGCCTGGCTTCAGCAGGCTGCCTTGCCTCCGAAGGCCTCTTGGCTTCGGACGCATGTCCCGCCTCGGACGCCTGTCTTGCTTCGACTCGCGCCTCGCGCGGCTCGTGGCTGCGCTCGCGGCGTTCGCCGCGCTGCGGCTTGCCGCGTCCGCCGCGTGAACGTTCGCGGCCACGCGACTCGCGCGGGCGGTCGGTGGCATCGGAGGATTCGGAGTGGATTTCGAAATCGCCTTCGGCGCGCGGAATGCTCTGGCCGATCAGCTTCTCGATGGCGACCATCGACTTCTGGTCGAGCGGCGTGACGATCGATATCGCAGTGCCGGTGCGCCCGGCGCGGCCGGTGCGGCCGATGCGGTGAACGTAATCGTCGGCGTGATGGGGGACGTCGAAATTGAAGACGTGGCTGACCTCGGGAATGTCGAGGCCGCGGGCGGCGACGTCGGAGGCGACGAGCAACGGCAGCTCACCTTTGCGGAACTGTTCGAGTGCCGCCGTGCGGGCCGACTGGTCCATGTCGCCGTGCAGCGCGCCGACACTGAAGCCGTGCTTCTGGAGCGACTTGTGAACGATCGCGACCTCGCGCTTGCGATTGCAGAAGATGATCGCGTTCTTGAGATCCTTGGCCTCGCGCAGCAGGCGGCGGAGCAGCTCGCGCTTCTCGTGCGCCTCGCGCCCGGCAGGTACCTGGACTTGCGTCACGGTGACGGCGGTGGTGGCGGGTTTGGAAACCTCGACCTTCTGCGGATTGTGCAGGAACGTCTCGGTGATGCGCCGGATTTCCGGCGGCATGGTCGCGGTGAAGAACAGGGTCTGCCGCGTGAATGGGACGAGCTTGCAGACGCGTTCGATGTCGGGGATGAAACCCATGTCGAGCATGCGATCGGCTTCGTCGATGACGAGCAGCTCGACCCCGGTGAGCAGCAGACCGCCGCGTTCGGTGTGGTCGAGCAGCCGGCCGGGGGTGGCGATCAGCACGTCGACACCGCGCGTCAGCTTGGCATCCTGGTCGCCGAAGGAAACGCCGCCGATCAGGAGGGCGACGTTGAGTTTCTGGCCGGCGCCGTAGCGGTCGAAGTTTTCCTTCACCTGCGCCGCGAGCTCGCGGGTCGGCTCGAGGATCAGGGTGCGGGGCATGCGGGCCCGGGCGCGCCCTTTTTCAAGGATGGTGAGCATCGGCAGCACGAAGGCCGCGGTCTTGCCGGTGCCGGTCTGGGCGATGCCGAGCACATCCTTGCGTGCGAGGACGTGGGGGATCGCCTGTTCCTGAATGGGGGTGGGGGTGGTGTAACCGGTGGCCGCCACTGCGGCGAGGACTTTTTCGGAGAGTCCGAGATTTGAAAAGGACATTGAGCCTCTGGTCGAAACCGCCGTTCGGAATCGAGGGTAATAAGGCTGTCGCGTTCCACCCCGAAACGGCGCGCTCTCTAGGAAGCTGGGGGTGCTGACTCACGCGGACAAAGCGCAAGGCTCAGGAATCGCTCTTCGATCTGAGCCGCGTCGCCACGGAACATAGGCGGGAATCGGCCAAAGTCAATGGAGCGGGCGCGGGAAGACCCTAAAAAACCTGAGGTTTTCGCCAAATAGCGGGCGCGACTGGGGTTTTCCGCCCAGCCCCGCGCTCCGGCCGGAGCCGTCAAAACGGCGGCTAACGCCTATCCGGGCCCTGGGCCCGGAAGTCGGACCGGAAGTCACCTGGGGCCATGCCGTAGGCGGCGTTGAAAACCCGGTAATAGGTGGCCAGGCTTTCGAAGCCGCAGGCGGCCGCGATATCGGCGATCAGCCGCTCGGGCGCCTCACGCATCAGGCGGCGGCTCTGTTTCAGGCGTTCGTCCGTCACGGTCTGGGAGAAGCTCTTCGCCGCGCTCTCGAACAGCATGTGCAGGTGGCGCACGGACACGCCAAGCTCGTCGGCCACCATGCTAGGCGCGAGATCAGGGTTTTGCAGGTGGCGGGCGATCAGGCGCCTGGCCTGTGAGAGGCGGGCGGTCCGCAGCGCAGCCTGTCCGCGCCGGCTGCCGGGCCGCACGATGCCGCGCTCGATCAGCGCCAGATGGGCCAAAGCCTGGACGAGGGAGGTCGCATCGGCGCCGCTATCCGTGGAGGCTTCGCCGAGCTCGGCAAAGCAGGCCCCGAGCAGCGGCGCCAGGGTGGGATCGCCGAACGTACGGGGCGCCAGCTCGCGCATGCGCTTGTCCTGCGCCGGGATCGTGCCGAGCGGGATCTTCAGGATGCGAAGGTGGAAGCCGCCGGCGCCCAGCGGCGCGGTGCGGTAGGGCAGGTCGGTATGGCTGGTGGCGAAGCTGCCATTGGCGATCGCAAAGTCGCTGCTGCGCAGACCGCCGAACCAGCCGCCGCTGCCGAGCTGCTGGTACACGCAGATGGCGTCGCCCGGCGCGTAGGCGATGTCGGAGATGCTGCGCTCGACCGTGTAGGGTGAGGCCTTCAGCTCGACGAGGCCGGCGCCGCCGCCCAGCTGGCGCAGCGAGAATTCGCCGAAGAAATTCGCGCGCTGTTCGCGCTCGAGCTCGGCGGTGACGCCGAACAAACCCTTGGAGCGCACCTCGCGCCAATAGTCGAAGCGTTCATGCGGCTCGACCTCGTCGGTACACCAGCGATACACGGCAGCCCCCGCTTGCAGCGCAATTGCCCTCAAAAGAGCAGATTCCACGGGAATCTGCCATAGCCAGATCTTGGAACCGGAGCCCGGGGTCCTTGAACCGTCGTTACGTCTGGGCCGACTATCACACAGCGGCAGGGGGTCCAATGAACTGCCGTTCGAAGGAAGCGGCCTCTGTGCCGTTCTGCAACGGGAATTTTGCGATGACGCGTCGGCTTTTCAGAATTCTGGCGGCCCTTGGCCTGGCAGCGGGGCTGAGCGGCTTTGCGCTTCCCGCTCATGCCGAGAAGCGCGTGGCGCTGGTCATCGGCAACAACGACTACAGGAACGTGCCGAAGCTCCTCAAGGCCGTCAACGACGCGCGCACCATGGGCGACACGCTGAAGCAGCTCGGCTTCTCGGTGATGGTTGCAGAGAACCAGAACCGGCAGCAATTCTCCGAGACCTTGCTCGCCTTCGACAAGGCGATCGAGCCCGGCGATACCGCCTTCTTCTTCTATGCCGGCCACGGCTTCGAGATCGCGGGCCAGAACTATCTGCTGCCGACCGACGTGCCGGCGGCGACGGAAGGGCAGGAAGAGCTGGTGCGCGACGCATCGATCCTGGCCGACCGCATCGTCGAGCGCCTCCAGAACAAGAAGGCGCGCACGTCGATCCTGGTGTTCGACGCCTGCCGCAACAACCCGTTCGAGCGCAAGGGCACCCGCGCGGTCGCGGGCGGCGGCGGCCTTGCGCCGATGGTGCAGCTGCCCGAAGGCGTATTCTCGGTGTTCTCGGCCGGTCCCCGCCAGACCGCGCTGGATCGCCTGTCGAACGACGATACCAATCCCAATTCGGTGTTCACGCGCACCTTCGCCAAGGAGCTGCTGCAGCCCGGCGAGAACCTCGTGCAGGTGGCGCAGCGCACCCGCCGCGCCGTCAGCGAGATGGCCGACACCGTCAAGCACAGGCAGGTGCCGGTGTATTTCGACCAGATGGTCGACGACGTCTTCCTCAGCGGCATGGCGAAGGATGCCGCCGCGCGGCCGGCCGATCCGCCGCCGCAGAAGCTCGCCGCGCTGCCGCCGGTGTCGGTGCCGCAGCTGCCGAAGGAGGAGAGCCTCAATGCGCCGATCGCGAGCTTCTCGCGGCACAATGGCGGCTGGAGCGTGGTGTTCTCCTTCGCCGATCCGACGCTCGGCATTTCCTGGCGTATGGCCGGCAAGGGCGATTTCCGCGAGACCGGATTCATCGATACGCTCGATCCGCGCACGCGCAAGCGGATGCCGAACCCGTCGATCGAATTGCCTGCGGATGCGCAGGCCGGCACCATCGAGGTCCGCTACGTCGACCAGTCCGGCGACATGCAGGGGCCGTTCCCGATCCGCTTCGATCCCGAGGCCGCGCTGATCCGCGACCAGCGCAAGATCCTCGACATGACCGCGACGAGCTGGCTGTCGTTCCGCGAGTTCAACGGACTGCTCGTCTACTACACCCACCTCGTGTCCTACCGCTGCGCCATTCGCGAAGTGCGCATCGGCATCGACACCGCGGTGCCCAACCAGGTGCTGAAGATGCCGCCCTGCGACATGCGCGACCCCAGCGCGATCACCGCCGGCATGCCGCTCTACATGAAGCTCGCCCCAGCGACGCAGTCCGTCTCGGTGGAGCTGACCTATCGCGACGGCAGCGTGTCTGAGATCAAGAGTTTCAGGAGCGCCAACCGCAGCAACAATTGAGGGTTCGTTGCTGCCTGTGTTGGGATCTTCGAAAAAAGGAACAACTTCCGCGCGATCAGGATTGTCCCGCAAACCAGGGAGATGATCCATGATCCGCAAATCCATCCTCGTGACGATCGCTTGTGCTGCACTGTCGACGGCGGCCTTAGCTCAAGGAGGCGGCGGCGGTGGTGGAGGAGGAGGCGGCGGTGGCGCGGGTGGCGGAGCCAGTGCCGGCGCTGCGGCAGGAACTGGGACCGGCGGCGCGGGATCCGCGGCCAGCTCGGGCGCTGGAATGGGCACCTCCTCCAGCAGCGCCAATTCGGGGCCGTCGGCTCCGTCGGGCATGGGGACGCAGGGCACCACCACCGGAGCGAACGTCAACACCAATAACAGCCTGAACAATCCGAACGTCCAGGCGCCGACTGCGAACGGCAAGACGCCTGCGGCGGCGCAAGCGGAACGGAACTCGGGCGTCGGTCATGCGCCGAACGGGTTGCCGATCGGAAGTCCGGGCACGGGGACCAGCAACGAGGATCAGAAATAGTCTGGCTTCGTCCATGAAGCCCGCGCAGCGGGGACTTTCGCGTGGTCCTCAAAGGCAGCCGCTGTTCTGACGCCAACGGCCGAGCAGGTGCAGCACGCAAGAGCTACACCCGCGGCTCGCTTTCTTCCGCATCGCGGCTTCGGCGCGTGCGCAGATAGACGAGCGCGATGTTGACGGCCAGCCAGGCTGCCACGCCTGCAAGCAACCATGCCACGTTGAACGTTTCCTCTGATGCCCTTTTGGGTCGTGTTCCCTTGTAACAACAACCGGCAGGTCGGTCTATTCCCGGGGGGGCAGACGCGCGCCTGATCCAAGCTGCCGGCCTGCATTGGAGGTCGCGTCCCGCATCCAGATTCAGACGCCAAACGCCCGGAATCGGCGTTACATTGCCTGCGACATATCGAGCGTTACGCGCGGATCCCGGCCGCAATGACATCCGACCAACAATCGAACGGCACGAAGAAAGTCCGCTGCTGCATCGTCGGCGGGGGACCTGCCGGCATGATGCTCGGCTATCTCCTGGGGCGCGCCGGCATCGCGGTCGTGGTGCTGGAGAAGCACGCGGATTTCTTCCGCGATTTCCGCGGCGACACCGTGCATCCCTCGACGCTCGAGGTGATGGACGAGCTCGGCCTGATCGACGGCTTCCTGAAGCTGCCGCATCAGCGGCTGCAGAAGATGGACGGCCTGTTCGGCGGCACGCCGGTGCGCATTGCCGATCTGTCCCGGCTCCACACCAAATACCCCTTCATCGCTTTCATGCCGCAATGGGACTTTCTGAATTTCCTGCGCGAGGCCGGCCGGCGCTTTGCCTCGCTCGAGGTGATGATGAGCACGGAGGCGGTCGACCTGATCCGCCGCGGCGAGACCGTCGCCGGCGTGCGCGCGAAGACGCCCGATGGCCTCATCGAGATCGAAGCCGATCTCACCATCGCCTGCGACGGCCGGCATTCGACGGTGCGCGAGCGCGCGGGCCTTGCCGTCGAGGAGATCGGCGCGCCGATGGACGTGTTGTGGTTCCGTGCCGGCCGCAAACCCGGCGAGACCGAGAACGTGTTCGCGCGCGTCGAGCCCGGCAAGATGATGATCACCTTCGATCGCGGCGACTATTGGCAATGCGCCTATGTCATCGCCAAGGGACAGCACGAGATGGTGAAGGCGAGGGGACTGCAGGCACTGCTCGACGATGTCGTGCGCATGGCGCCGGTCCTGAAGGCAGGCATCGCCGACGTCAAGAGCTTCGACGACGTCAAGCTGCTCACCGTTGCGATCAACCGACTGACGCGCTGGACGCGGCCGGGCCTGCTTTGCATCGGCGATGCCGCGCATGCGATGTCGCCGGTTGGCGGCGTCGGCGTCAATCTCGCCGTGCAGGATGCGGTCGCGACGGCCAACCTGCTGGCGGAGAAGCTGCGGCAAGGCTGTCCGTCCGAGGACGAGCTTGATGCCGTGCGCCGTCGCCGTGAATTCCCGGTGAAGATGACGCAGCGGATGCAGGAGATCGTGCAGAACAAGATCATCAGCGGCGCGTTGCAGTCGAGCGACCGGCCGCTCAAAGTGCCGCTGATCGTGCGCCTCATCACCGCGCTGCCATGGCTCCAGAGCATTCCGGCGCGCCTGATTGCGCTCGGCGTGCGGCCCGAGCACGTGCAGTCGAAGGCGACCGCAGGATCGTAGCGTCGCAATTCGGTAGGGATAATGCCGCGTTAAATCGCGCATCCGGCGTTGCGAGTCGGCAACAGCGCCGACGCATTTGCATGTCGGCAAAGGCTGACGCGCCCCGTTAACTCTGTTGATTCCAATTTTAGTAACACCCGTCTGTGACCGTACGTCCATCAAAGGACACGGGGTGTACCATGCGTAACAAATTGATTGCTGCCTTCGCCTGCACGACCGCTCTGGTTTCGACGGGTGCGGCGTCCGCTGCCGATCTCGGCGCGCGTTACACCAAGGCGCCCGCCTATGTGGAGCCGCTGTTCAACTGGACCGGCTTCTATGTCGGCGGCCATATCGGCGGCGCATGGACCAACGAGCAGTTCATCAACAACGGGATCGGCGCGCCGTTCGGCGACCTCGTCCCGGGCCAGGGCTATCGTCAGCGTGGATCCGGCATCATGGGCGGCGCCCAGATCGGCTACAACTGGCAGGCCAACAACTACGTGTTCGGCATGGAAGGCACGATCTCCGGCCTCGACAACAAGGGCTCGTTCACGAACACCGCGTTCGGCGCCGGCGACGACGTGTTCTCCTGGCGCGCCAACGTGCTCGCGACCGTCGTTGGTCGCGCCGGCTTCGCCGTGCAGAACAACCTCTTCTACATCAAGGGCGGCTATGCCGGCGTGAACAACCGTCTCTCGGTCAACGACACCGTCGGCGTGACGGGCTCGGGTGGACAGACCCACTGGGCCAACGGCTGGACCGTCGGCGCCGGCTGGGAATACGGCGTCACCCGCAACTGGATCGTCGGCCTCGAATACAATTACGCTGCCTTCGGCAGCCAGACCTATCAGCTCGGCGGCACCTCGGGTAACTACACCTTCGATGCCAAGCCGCGCGATATCCAATGGGCCGTGGTGCGCGCGAGCTACAAGTTCGATGCGCCCACCATTGCCCGCTACTGAGCACGTCGACCGCAACGCGACCAACGATCAAAAAAGTACTGCCAAATTCAAAAGCCCCGGCTTCGACCGGGGCTTCTTTTTTGCGTGGTGCAGTCCCGATCTCAGGCCATCACCGAGAAGCCGCCGTCGACCGGGATCGCGGTGCCCGTGACGAAGCTCGACGCGGACGATGCCAGGAACACGGCGATGCCGGCGAAGTCGTCGATGTCGCCCCAGCGCCCCGCAGGGGTGCGCGCCAGCACCCGCTCGTGCAATCCCGAGACCTGCTGCCGCGCGCCGCGGGTGAGGTCGGTATCGATCCAGCCCGGCAGGATCGCATTGACCTGGATGTTGTCGGGCGCCCAGGCATTGGCGCAGGCGCGGGTGTATTGCACGATGCCGCCCTTGCTCGCCGCATAGGCGGTGGCGAAGCTCGCACCGAAGATCGACATCATCGAGCCGATGTTGATCACCTTGCCGTTGCCTGACGCCTTCAGGTGCGGATAGGCGAGCTTCGAGCACAGGAAGGCGCTGGTGAGATTGGTTTGGATCACCGTGTTCCACTCGTCGAGTTCGAGCTCGTGCGGCGGCTTGCGGATGCTCATGCCGGCATTGTTGATGAGGATGTCGATGCGGCCGAGATCCTTGACCACCCGCGCGATCATGGCTTCGATCGCCGCCTTATCGGTGACGTCGGTCGCGACCGCGATCGCCTTCACGCCGCGCGCCTTGAGATCGTCGACGGCTGCCTTGGACTTCGCCTCGTTGCGTCCGACCACGGCGATGTCGGCGCCGGCATCGGCGAGTCCGTGCGCCAGGCCGAGCCCGATGCCGCCATTGCCTCCTGTGACGATCGCGACCTTGCCGCGGAGATCGAACCGGTTGGATGTCATGCTTCTTCTTTCTGGTTTCTTTTATTGGTTGCTCTGCCAGATCAGCACCAGCCCGAAGCCGGCCATGGCGGCGCCATAGCCGGCCCATTGCAGCTGGTTGACCATGAAGCTCGATCGCGGCCAGGCAATGGTGCCCGTGCCTTGTCCGATCCAGAGCAGCCCGACGGCGAGGGCAAACAGGCCTGCGACAAGCAGAAATCTGCGCATGCATTCCTCCCCCTCGGTCTGCTTCCGTCGCGACTCGCGGCATCAACGATGCCGCGGCCTCGAAAGCTTGGGGGGGCACACTAGCCGCAGCTTTGGTTCAGTTACAATGGCGGCGCCGGAAGCCGCGACGCCAAGCATGGGGCGCGATGCGCAGGGCAGGGCTGTCAGTGCCGTGCGGACGATGGAAGCTCAGCCACCGCCGCGTGCCGTCGCTGGAGGTGAGCCGCTGGAGGTGAGCCGTGGCGGCCGACGCGCCCACAACGAAAAAGCCCCGGACGATGCCGGGGCTTTGACGTTTGATCGTGAGATCAGATCAGTACTTCGCGACGACCGGACCGGTCCAGTTGAAGCGGTAGACCAGCGAGGTCGAGATCGTCTGGTTCCAGCTGTTGGCGCGGATGGAGTTGCCGACCAGCGCGTTGGTACCGTCGAACAGCTCGTCCGAGGTCTTGGTGTTGTAGAAGGCCGAACGATACTCGGTCTTCATGAACCAGCCGGGCGAGGAGACACCGAAGATGTTCAGGCTGTTCTCGACACCGCCGCCGACGAACCAGCCGTTGCGGTTGTAGCTGTTGAGGTGGATACCAGCCGGGGTGCCGGCCAGGTTGGTGAAGTTGGTCTGGCCGAAGTGGGCACCAGAGTAACCACCGTTGACGTAGGACAGAACGTTCGGGGCGACCAGCCAGCCGAGGCGCACGCCCGCGGCCCAGGAGGTTTCGAGCTTCTGGTTGCCGGTGATGCCGAGGGTCGGATCCTGGATGGTGGCGCGGATGCTGCCGAACTGACCGTCAGCGAACACGCCGGCGACCCAGGTGCCGCTGAACTGCCAGTCGTAACCGGCGCCGACGGTGCCGAACCAACCCGAACCGCCCTGACGCTGGTCGATGGTCAGCGGAACAGCGCCGACAGTGGTCTGGACGTGCTGGTCGGCATTCGAGAGGCCGCCGCCGCCACCGCCGAAGACGTAGAAGCCGGTCCAGTTGGCGACGGGCGCCGCCATCGGAGCCTTCACGTAGGGACGGGCAGCGAGATCGGCCGCCGAGGCCGAACCGGTCATCGCGGCAACCGCGGTCAGAGCGAGCAAAGTCTTCTTCATGTCAAAATCCCCAACCTTGGTCTGTCTAGAGGCGCGAGCGCGCTGAAGTCCGTTTCATCTGATGACCGGACTATAGACGTTTCGCGCCGAAATGCTGTTGCAGGCTAGGCACAGTCGCCGGAAAACGCCGCCGGCTGGGCATTTGGGTCACAGTCCCCAAAAATTGAAATAAATAAGCAAAATCAGTATCTTGTTCGGAATGTGGAATCCTTAATTCGGGTAAGGTTTCGTTAGGAAAATCGGCTTTGTCCGAAATGGAGGCAATCCTGCCTCAGCCTCGGCAACGTGAGTCGCTGGCCGAGTCGCGGTCGCGGCGCCGGAATCGCTCAATGCCGAGCGAACCGCGGGCAGATCTTACCGGCAAGGGACTCCACAAAACAAAAGAGCCCCGGCTCCTCGCCGAGGCTCTTGAGAGGAGTGGACGGCCCGAAAGGCTCAGACGTCCAGTAATTCTTCGCTGGCAAACTCGGCCTTGTCGGAGATGAAGGCGAAGCGCGCCTCGGCCTTGGTGCCCATCAGGCGCTCGACCGAATCTGCGGTGGTGTCACGGTCGTCGGGGAGCAGCACCACCTTGAGCAGCGTCCGCTTGCTCGGATCCATGGTGGTCTCCTTGAGCTGCGCAGGCATCATCTCGCCGAGGCCTTTGAAACGGTTCACCTCGACCTTGGCGTTGGCGTTGAACTCGCTCTTGAGCAGCGCCTCCTTGTGCGCGTCGTCGCGCGCATAGACCGACTTCGAGCCGTGGGTCAGCTTGTAGAGCGGCGGCACCGCAAGGAAGAGGTGGCCTTCATCGATCAACTGCCGCATCTGCCGGTAGAAGAAGGTGATCAGGAGCGAAGCGATGTGAGCGCCGTCGACGTCGGCGTCGGTCATGATGATGATGCGCTGATAGCGCAGATCCTCTTCGCGGTATTGCAAGAGCTGGCCGCAGCCGATCGCCTGCACGAGGTCGGAAAGCTGGGCATTCGCCGTCAGCTTGTCCTTGCCGGCGGACGCGACGTTGAGGATTTTTCCGCGCAAGGGCAACACCGCTTGCGTCTTGCGGTCGCGCGCCTGCTTGGCGCTGCCGCCGGCCGAGTCACCCTCGACGATGAAGAGCTCGGAGCCCTCGGTGCCGGCGTCGGTGCAGTCGGCGAGCTTGCCGGGCAGGCGCAGCTTCTTGCCCGCGGTCTTGCGCGCGGTTTCCTTTTCCTGGCGGCGGCGCAGGCGCTCCTCGGCGCGGTCGATCACGAAGTCGAGCAGCCGGTTGGCCATGTTCGGATTGCCCGATAGCCAATGGTCGAACGGATCCTTCATCGCCTGTTCGACGATGCGTTGCGCCTCCGCGGTGGCGAGACGATCCTTGGTCTGACCCTGGAATTCAGGCTCGCGGACGAACACCGAAAGCATCACGGCCGCGCCCACCATTACGTCTTCGGAGGTGATGGAGGCAGCGCGCTTGCCCTGGCCGACGCGCTCGGCGTGATCCTTCAACCCGCGCAGAAGCGCGCTGCGCAAGCCCGATTCGTGCGTGCCGCCATCCGGCGTCGGCACGGTGTTGGTGTAGGAAGAGAGGAAGCCGTCGGCATCGGCGGTCCAGGCCACCGCCCATTCGCAGGCGCCATGCGCGCCGTTGCGACCCGACTTGCCCGAGAAGATGTCGGGATGCACCAGCGTGTCGGCGTGGATCGCCGCCGCCAGATAGTCCTTGAGGCCGCCGGGGAAGTGGAACGTCGCCTCTGCCGGCACGTCCTCGATGCCCTTGAGCAGGTCGGGCGCACAATTCCAGCGGATCTCGACGCCGCCGAACAGATAGGCCTTCGAGCGCGTCATCTTGAACAGGCGCTGCGGCTTGAACGCGGCCTTAGGCCCGAAGATGTCGGTGTCGGGCTTGAAGCGCACCCGCGTGCCACGGCGGTTGTTGACCTTGCCGAGGTCCTCGAGCTTGCCCTTGGGATGGCCGCGCTCGAAGATCATGCGGTGCAGCTTCTGGCCGCGTGCGACCTCGACCTCGAGACGCGAGGACAGGGCGTTGACAACGGAGATGCCGACGCCGTGCAGGCCGCCTGACGTTTCGTAGACCTTGGAGTCGAACTTGCCGCCCGAATGCAGCGTGCACATGATGACTTCGAGCGCCGACTTCTTCGGGAACTTCGGATGCGGATCGATCGGGATGCCGCGGCCGTTGTCGGTGACGGTGAGGAAGCCGTCTGCGCTGAGCTCGACGCAGATGAAGGTCGCGTGCCCGGCCAGCGCCTCGTCCATCGAGTTGTCGATGACTTCGGCGAACAGGTGATGCAACGCCTTCTCATCGGTGCCGCCGATATACATGCCCGGCCGGCGCCGCACCGGTTCCAGACCTTCGAGCACCTCGATGTCGGCCGCGGTGTAATCGGCTTCGCCGCCGCTCCCGCGGGGCGCCGCCTTGGCGGCCCGGGGCTTCGGCTCGTCGCCGCCGAAAAAGTCGTCTTTTGCTTTGGGTTTCAACTGCTTGGACATATATCTTGATGCGTTTTGAGGGCCGCAATAGCGGCGAATCGATTTCGCCGACTATGCCACTTCTGACTTGGAAAGGTTATCGCAGGGCGGGCCGGGCGGTGTCGTTGGGGGCCAATCCCGGCGATTTTACGCCGCAGGCCCTCCAATTGCCGGCAATTTGACCTGCCAGCCTGGCCGAGCCGGGTTTTGTGACTTGATGTCACACAAGCCCTTGGCTTACCAGTCTTTTTCATCGAGCAGCACCTTGAGACGGGGCGGAAGGCTATTTTTGATGGAGCAGTTTGCGCACGCCCTGGCCGATTTCGTGCGCGTTCACCAGGCCTGGGCGGCTCCGATCGTGTTCCTGCTCGCCTTCGGGGAATCGCTGGCCTTCATCTCGCTGCTGATTCCGGCGTGGGGCGCGCTGGTCGCGATCGGTGCGCTGATCGGGGCGAGCGGCATCAGCTTTTATCCGGTCTGGATCGCCGGCGGCCTCGGCGCCGCGCTGGGCGACTGGGTCTCCTATTGGTTCGGCTACCGCTACAAGGAGAAGGTTGCCGAGATGTGGCCGCTCTCGCGCTATCCGGGACTGCTGCCCAGGGGCGAGGCCTTCGTGCGCAGCTGGGGCGTGCCCAGCATCTTCATCGGCCGGTTCTTCGGTCCGTTGCGCGCCTCGGTGCCGCTTGCGGCCGGCATCTTCGAGATGCCCTATTGGAGCTTCCAGGTCGCCAATTTCATCTCGGCCCTGGTCTGGTCGGCCGTGCTCCTGCTGTTCGGCGACGTGCTCGCCAAGATCATGGAATGGATCTGGCGGGTGATCTGACGCCCCCAATCTTGACGGGAACCGGATCTGGCCTTATAGCCCCGCGCCATGATCAACGCCGCGACCATCCTGTTCGCCCGTCGCCGCCGCCGCAGTCTTGCGGTTTGGGCGGTCGATCGCGTTTGAGATCATCGTCTTTGCCGCTGGATCCGATCCGCGGCATTCTCTCTCCTGTCAGCGCGATCTGATCCGGCGGCCCCCACGGAGGCCCAGCAGGAGACCACGATGTACACGCCACCCTTTTTCAAGCAGGACCGCGCTGCGAGCCTGAAATTCGCCGAAGAGCGCGGCTTCGGCACCATGTGCGCCTTCGACGGAAAGAAGCCGGTTGCTTCCCCGCTGCCGTTCTATCTGACCTACGCGGCCGACGGCACGCCGCAGGCCGCGTTTCATGTTGCCCGTCACAATCCGCTGCTAAAGCTTGCGGGCGGCGATGCGTCCTGGCTGCTCGCGGTCAACGGGCCCGATGCCTATGTATCGCCCGACTGGTACGTCTCGCCGGACCAGGTGCCGACCTGGCTCTACCAATCGGTGCATCTGAGCGGGCCGGTGCGGCTTTTGTCGGACGATGAGCTGGCGGTGCAGATCAACACGCTCAGCGACAAATTCGAGAACTGGCTGTTGCCGAAGAAGCCGTGGACGTCAGGCAAGATGACGGCGGGCCGGCTCGAGGCGATGAAGAAGGCGATCGTGGGTCTGGTGATGAATGTTGAAGAGGTCGAAGGCAGCTTCAAGCTCAACCAGCACAAATCCGACGCCGACTACGCGGCGATCGCCAATGCCCTCCACGCCGGCGATGCCGACGCCAGGCAGATCTCACAATTGATGCGGCAGGCAAGGCCGCAGGTTTTTGCGGACGATACGAACATGCTCGAAGGGAGCGCACCATGAGCCTCGCTGACACCACCAAAGCCCCCACCACCAGCGCGGCCAGGAAGCCGGCCACCGTCTTCGTCGACGGCGGCTCCGGCACCACCGGGCTCGGCATCAACGAGCGGCTGAAGCTCCAGAACGACGTCGCCGTGAAGACCATTGCCGACGACAAGCGCAAGGATCCCGCCGCCAAGAAGGCGCTGATGGAGGAGGTGGATCTCGTCATCCTCTGCCTGCCCGACGATGCCGCCAAGGAGACGGTCGCGCTTGTCGACAGCATGGGCGCCTCTGGCCCGAAAGTGCTGGATGCGTCCACCGCCTATCGGGTTGCGCCCGACTGGGCCTACGGCTTTCCGGAACTGACGGCTGACCAGGCCGGCAAGATCAAGGCCGCCAGGAAGGTGTCCAATCCTGGCTGCTATCCGACCGGCGCGATCGCGCTGCTTCGGCCGATCGTCGATGCCGGCCTGTTGCCGTCTGACTATCCCGTCACGGTCAACGCGGTGAGCGGCTATTCCGGCGGCGGCAAGTCGATGATCGCAAGCTTCGAGGATGGTAGCGCGCCGTCTTTCGAGCTCTACGGCCTCGGCTTCGAGCACAAGCATCTGCCGGAGATGCAGCTCTATTCCAACCTGACGCGGCGGCCGATCTTCATCCCCTCGGTCGGCAATTACCGGCAGGGCATGCTGGTCTCGGTGCCGCTGCAGCTCGACACGCTGCCGGGCAAGCCCGGCGGAGCCGAGCTGCAGGCCGCGCTCGCCAAGCGCTATGCCGGCTCGAAATACGTCAAGGTGATGCCGCTGCAGAACGAGGCGAGCAAGGGCGGCCGGATCGAGCCGGAGGCGCTCAACGAGACCAATCAGCTCGAGCTCTACGTCTTCGCCAGCGACAAATATCACCAGGCGGTGCTGGTCGCCCGGCTCGACAATCTCGGCAAGGGTGCGTCCGGTGCGGCCGTGCAGAACATGCGGCTGATGCTGGGCCTGCCGGAGGAGTAGGCTGCTGTGCCCCGGACGCAGCGCAGCGCTCCTTCAGCGGTGCGCTGCAGAGCCGGGGCCCATTCTCGCTTGTTTCATTACAGCCTTCTGTGTCCCGGCTCGCGCTTCGCGCGTCCGGGACGCCAAATCAAAGCACCTTGAAAATCGCCAGCGCCAGCACGGCCTGCGCAAGGAAGCCGACGGTGAAGGCCAGCGTCCGGAACACCGGGATTCCGAGCGCGTAGACGATCAGATGCGCGACGCGCGACCAGAAATAGACCGCGCAGGCCAGCACGGTCCATTTGGTAGAATAGTCGATCGCGTTGAGGATCAGCACCAGCGGCGCAAAGAGCACGAGGTTCTCGACCGCGTTGTCATGCGCGAACATCAACCGGTTGGCCCATTCCGATTGCGGCTTGTCGCCGCGCGAGGGGTTGGCCATCGCGCCACTGAGACCGCGAACCTGACAGCGGTTGATGGTGTAGGGAATCCAGAGGATCCCGGTGAGGATCACCGTCAGTGTCAGCCAGAACAATTCGCGCGTCATGGTTCGATCCCCTCTGTCGTCGCTGCATTGAGCGCGAGTCTATACGAAAGCCCGGCCGATTCCGCTATGCGCGAACCTTGACGTAGCTGCCGGGCGCGTCCTCGATGGGCGGGAAGGCCTCGTTTCCCGGCACGCGTGCCGGAACCTGCTCCGGATCGAGCTCGCCGAGCCATTGGCGCCAGTCCGGCCACCATGATCCCTTGTGCTCCACCGCGCTCTTCAGCCACTCGGCGACGCTGACGTCCTTGATGTTGTCGTTGGTCCAGTACTGATACTTGTTCGATGCCGGCGGATTGACCACGCCGGCGATGTGGCCCGAGCCCGACAGTACATATTTCACGGGGCCGCCGAAGAACTGCGAGCCGTACAGCACCGATTCCGCCGGCGCGATGTGGTCCTCGCGGGTGGCTAGGTTGTAGACGGGCACCTTGACCTTAGAGAGGTCGAGCAGCGTGTTGTCGAGCACCATCGTGCCGGTGGAGAGCCGGTTCTCCAGGTAGCAATTGCGCAAATAATAGGAATGGTTCGACGCGGTCATGCGCGTCGCATCGGAATTCCAGTGCAGCAGATCGAACGCGCTCGGCTGCTGGCCCTTCAGATAATTGCTGACGACGTAGGACCAGATCAGGTCGTTGGAGCGCAGCATGTTGAAGGCCATCGCCATCTTCGAGCCTTCGAGCACGCCGGCCGTCTTCATGTCGTGCTCGAGGGCTGCGATCTGCTCCTCGTCGACGAACACGAGGAGGTCGCCGGCATGGGTGAAGTCGACCTGCGCCGCGAAGAAGGTCGCGGACGCCACGCGCTGGCGGCGCTTCTCGGCGAGCCAGGCCAGCGTGGTCGCCAGCATGGTGCCGCCGACGCAATAGCCGGCGGTGTGCACCTTCATCTCGCCGGTGACCTTCTCGATCACGTCCATCGCCGTGAGCGGGCCTTCCTTCATGTAGTCTTCCCAGCTCTTGTTGCCGAGCCGCTTGTCGGGATTGACCCATGAGATCACGAACACGGTGATGCCCTGGTCGACGCACCATTTGATGTAGGATTTCTCCGGCTTGAGATCGAGGATGTAGAACTTGTTGATCCAGGGCGGCACGATCAGGAGCGGGGTGCGCAGCACCGTCTCCGTGGTCGGCGAATACTGGATCAGCTGCATCGTCTCGTTCTGATAGATCACCTTACCCGGCGTCGTTGCCATGTTGACGCCGACGACGAGGTTGTCCGGATTGGACTGGCGGATCTTCAGCATGCCTTTGCCGGCCGCGATGTCCTCCGCCAGCATGGTCAGGCCGCGCGCGAGGTTCTCGCCGCTGCTCGCCACCGTCTCGCGCAGCACCTCCGGATTGGTCAGCACGAAGTTCGACGGCGACAGCGCGTTGGTGACCTGCTGGACATAGAACTCCGCCTTGCGGCGCGTGTGCGGATCGAGCTCGGCGTCGCGCACCAGCTCCTGCGCCCATTTGGTCGTGAGCAGATAGAGCTGCATGACGAAATCGAAGAACTGGTTCGACTTCCATTCCGGGTCGGCAAAGCGCTTGTCGCGCGGCGAGGGCGCGATCGCGGGCGGGGCGTCCTGGCCGGCCATGCGACGCGCCGCCGAGCCCCAGAGGTCGAGATAATCCTTGGCGAGCTTGGTCTGCAGATCGGAGGAACGGGACGTATCCGACAACCAATATTCGGCGACCGATGTGAAGGTCTTGACGACCTCGGCAAGCTCGGCCGGCGGGCGATCCTGCACCTCGCCGCTCTCGCGCGGCTTGAGATAGGCGGCGAGCGCCTTGCCTCCGCTCTCCATCGCCCGCGCGACATTCATCGCGAAGGCTTCCGCATCGAACTTCGTCTCGGGTTTGGGCGTATCGGTCGTGGCCATACTCATGAGTAGAACAGTAACGACTCATTCCGTATTCGTCACCGCGAAGCTCGCATGTTTGGCGTTAAACACGCTCCAAGATGTGCTGCACTGCGACAAAGCTTCTTGGTTTTGTCACAATCCCGGTGCAACCCTTGTGCCGTGGGCCTTGGATGTTTTCTCGCTCGTACCATTTGTGGGCAGCAATGGTTTGAGCTTGGGCAGGTTGTCGGGTTAGTGTGCGGCAGCTTGCATTGGGACGAGTAGGGGAATTCCCAAGTGTTGGCGTTGAGGGTCCTGCAGAGGTCGCTGCTGATCGGTGGCACGCTGTTGAGCGTGGCATTTGTGCTGAGCGGTTGTTCCAGTCAGCTGGCGGACATGACGCCCGCGGACGCACAGGCGCATCCGAGGGAGCCGGGGACCTATCTGCCCGTGCACGATTTGCCGCCGGACCGCGATCAAGCGACGATCTCGCCGGAGCAGCGCGCCAAGATCGAGGCCGAGCTTGCCGCGGCACGCGATCGCCAGGCCGTCGCCGGCAAGGACGCGAAATAGGGCTGTGCAAGGTAATCGCTGGCGCCCCCGCCTTGCCGTGCTAAAAGATTTCGGTTCAGCCAAGAGTCAGGGCGAACGACTTCAGCCTTCGTTGTCGATGATTGCTCTAAGTATTTGATTTTGAGTAATTTTCACGGCGGGGCTGGGCCCATTCGGGATCGCCGTCCTGTCCTGTCGATTCTGTCCTGACCGGTTGCCCGGAGCCCAGAGAGCCATGGAAGAATTTTACCGCATCCGCCGCCTTCCGCCTTACGTGTTCGAGCAGGTCAACCGGGCCAAGGCGGCCGCGCGGAATGCCGGTGCCGACATCATCGACCTCGGCATGGGCAATCCGGATCTGCCGGCCCCCGCGCACGTGCTGGAGAAGCTGAAGGAGACGCTGGGCAAGCCGCGCACCGACCGCTACTCGGCCTCTCGCGGCATCAACGGCCTGCGCAAGGCCCAGGCTGCCTACTACGCCCGCCGCTTCGGCGTGAAGCTCAATCCCGACACCCAGGTCGTGGCGACGCTGGGTTCGAAGGAAGGCTTTGCCAACGTCGCGCAGGCGATCACCGCGCCCGGCGACGTCATCCTCTGCCCGAATCCGAGCTACCCGATCCACGCCTTCGGCTTCCTGATGGCGGGCGGCGTGATCCGCTCGGTGCCCTCCGAGCCGACGCCGCAGTTCTTCGAGGCGGCCGAGCGGGCGATCATCCATTCGATCCCGAAGCCGCTGGCGCTGGTCGTCTGCTATCCGTCGAACCCGACCGCCTATGTGGCGAGCCTCGATTTCTACAAGGACCTCGTCGCCTTCGCGAAGAAGCACGAGATCCTGATCCTGTCGGATCTCGCCTATGCCGAGGTCTATTTCGACGAGAACAATCCGCCGCCCTCGGTGCTCCAGGTGCCGGGCGCGATGGACGTCACGGTCGAGTTCACCTCGATGTCGAAGACCTATTCGATGGCCGGCTGGCGCATGGGCTTTGCGGTCGGCAACGAGCGCGTGATCGCGGCGCTCGCCCGCGTCAAATCCTACCTCGACTACGGCGCCTTTACGCCGGTCCAGGTCGCCGCGACCGCCGCGCTGAACGGCCCGGACGATTGCGTCAAGGAGATGCGCGACACCTACCGCAAGCGCCGCGATGCGCTGGTGGAATCGTTCGGCCGGGCGGGATGGGAGATTCCGCCGCCGGAAGCTTCGATGTTCGCCTGGGTGCCGTTGCCGGAGGCCTTCCGCAGCGTCGGCAGCATGCAGTTCGCCACCCTGATGGTAGAGAAATCCGGCGTCGCGGTGTCGCCCGGCGTCGGCTTCGGCGAGCATGGTGAAGGATATGTCCGCATCGCCATGGTGGAAAACGAGCAACGGATCAGGCAGGCCGCCCGCGGCGTGCGCCGCTTCCTTGAAAGCGGCATCGAAACGTTGCACAACGTCGTTCCGCTCGCCAATCGGCGTTGAGTTCTCTTCGGCAGGTTTTCTAAGACATCATGGTTGCACCCCTGAAAGTGGGCATAGCGGGGCTCGGCACCGTGGGCGCCGAAGTGGTCCGTTTGATCGAAACGCAGGCGCGCGTGCTCGCGGGCCGCAGCGGCCGCGGCATTCGCGTCGTCGCCGTCACCGCGCGCTCGAAGGCGAAGAAGCGCGGCATTGACCTGCGCGGCGTCGAATGGGTCAGGGATCCCATGGCGCTGGCCTCCCATCCCGGCATCGATTGCTTCGTCGAGCTGATGGGCGGTGCCGGCGATCCCGCGCTGTCCGCGGTCGAGGCCGCGCTCAACGCCGGTAAGTCGGTCGTCACCGCCAACAAGGCGCTGCTGGCCAAGCACGGCATCAAGCTGGCCAAGGCAGCCGAAAAGCACGGCGGCGCGCTGAATTTCGAGGCAGCGGTCGGCGCCGCGATCCCCGTCATCAAGACGTTGCGCGAGGGGCTTGCCGGAACCGGCATCAACCGCGTCTACGGGATCCTCAACGGCACCTGCAATTACATCCTGACCCGAATGGAGCAGGAGGGTCTGTCCTTCGCCGAATGCCTCAAGGACGCGCAGCGGCTCGGTTATGCCGAGGCCAACCCGTCCTTCGACGTCGACGGCCACGACACCGCGCAGAAACTCGCGATCCTCGCCAGCCTCGCCTTCGGCACGAAAGTTGCTCAAAGCGCGGTGTATGTCGAAGGCATCTCATCCATCGCACCGGAAGATCTGCGCGCGGCGTCCGATCTCGGCTATCGCGTCAAGCTGCTCGGCGTTGCGGTGCGCACCGCCAAGGGCATCGAGCAGCGCGTGCATCCGACAATGGTGCCGAAATCCTCGTCGATCGCGCAGGTGATGGGCGTCACCAATGCGGTCACGATCGACGGCGAGGGCATTCCGCCGATCACGCTGGTCGGCCCCGGCGCTGGCGGCGCAGCCACCGCATCCGCCGTGGTGGCCGATATCGCCGATGTCGCGCGTGGCATCCGGGCCAATCCGTTCGGCCGGCCGATCGCGCATCTGCGCGACACCAAGAAGGCGCCGATGGAGCGCCACGAGGGCGGCTACTACATCCGCCTTCTGGCGCGTGATTTCCCCGGCACCGCGGCGGCGATCGCGACGCGGCTTGCGGAGCAGAAGATTTCGATCGAGTCGATCGTGCAGCGTCATCCCAATGGCGGCGTTGCGCCTGATAACGGCAAGGCGGTCCCCGTGCCCGTCATCCTGATCACCTACGCCACGCACGAAGACGCCGTGCGCCGCGCGCTCGCCGCCGTGCAGAAGGACAAGGTGATCAGCGGACGGCCGCAGGTGATCCGGATCGAGAAGAACTGAGCATGACCCGGAAAAGTGTGTAGCGGTTTTCCGGAAAGGTCATGCTCCAACAATAAGACACGGTTCGAACGAATCGTGGGTGTTGCGAGTTGATGCGGGCGGAGATTTCCGTCCCAAACGTTTCGAAGGAGTTAGCCGATGTCGACCCATATTGAAGTCCCTCCGCACGCATTGCTCGAGCGCATCCTGGCGCTGGAGATCGTGCGCGTGACGGAGCGGGCGGCGGTGTCGTCGGCGCGCCTGCGCGGACACGGTAACGAGAAGGCGGCCGACCAGGCCGCGGTGGATGCGATGCGCCGCGAGCTCAACAAGCTCCCGATCGAGGGCACCATCGTGATCGGCGAGGGCGAGCGCGACGAGGCGCCGATGCTCTTCATCGGCGAGAAGGTCGGCATGAACGCCGGCCCGCAGGTCGACATCGCGGTCGATCCGCTGGAAGGCACCACGTTGTGCGCCAAGAACATGCCGGGCTCGATCGCGACCATGGCGATGGCCGACGGCGGCACGCTGCTGCACGCGCCCGACGTCTATATGCAGAAGCTGGCGATCGGCCCGGGCTACGCCAAGGGCGTCGTCGATCTCGACGCAACGCCGGCCGACAACGTCCGCCGTCTCGCCAAGGCCAAGGGCGTCCAGCCCGACGGCATCACGGTTCTCGTGCTCGATCGTCCGCGCCATGCCAGCATCATCGAGAGCGTGCGCTCGACCGGCGCCGCCGTGCGACTGATCACTGACGGCGACGTCGCCGGCGTGATCCATTGCGCCGATCCTGACAACACCGGCGTCGACATGTATCTCGGCACCGGCGGCGCGCCGGAAGGCGTGCTCGCGGCCGTGGCGCTGCGCTGCATCGGCGGCCAGATGCAGTGCCGCCTGATCCTCGATTCCGCCGAAAAAATCGAACGCGCCGCCAAGATGGGCGTCAACGATCCCAAGATGATCTACGGCATCGAGGACATGGCGCGCGGCGACTGCCTGTTCGCCGCCACCGGCGTCACGACGGGTTCACTACTGTCGGGCGTCAAATTCCGCAAGGACGGCGTGATCGAGACCGAGACGGTGGTGATGCGCTCCGTCACCGGCACCGTGCGCTACATCAAGGCCGAGCACCGCGAGCTCTCGAAGTTTCACCTGGACTAGTTTGGTCGTCATTCCGGGGCGACGGGACTGCGCAAAAGCGCGGCCCGGAGGGCCCGGAAGCCATCGAGCGGCAGAATCCGATGTGACATGGATTCCGGGCTCGCGCTTTGCGCGCCCCGGAATGACAACAAGAACAATCACGGGAAGCGCACATGTCCGATCTCACCACCGTCAAAGCCCTCGTCTTCGACGTGTTCGGCACGGTCGTGGATTGGCGCACCAGCCTGATCACCGACTTCATGTGGTGGGCGAAGGGGCGCGGCATCAGCGCCGACTGGACCGCTCTGGTCGACGGCTGGCGCGGCATGTACATGGCCTCGATGGACGATGTGCGCAAACATCCCGAGCGCGGCTATGTCATGCTCGACGATCTGCACCGCCGCTCGCTGGAGAAGCTGGTCGATCAGTTTTCGATCAAAGGCCTCACCGAAGCCGATCTCGACTATCTCACAAAGGGCTGGCACCGCCTGCATCCCTGGCCGGACAGCGTCGCCGGTCTTACTCGGCTGAAGGCAAAGTTCGTGATCTCGCCGCTCTCGAATGGCAACGTCGCACTGCTCACCAACATGGCGAAGTTCGCTGGCCTGCCGTGGGACCTGATCATGTCGGCCGAGCTGTTCGAGCATTACAAGCCTGATCCCGAGACTTATCTCGGCGCCGCGCGGCTGCTCTGCCTCGAACCGGAAGAGGTGATGATGGTCGCCGCGCACAATGGCGATCTCGCCGCCGCGCAGAAGAACGGGCTCAAGACCGCCTTCGTGGCGCGGCCGACGGAGTACGGACCGCTGCAGAAGGTTGATTTCGAGGCGACCGGCAATTGGGACATCGTTGCGAAGGACTTTGGCGGGGTCGCGGATAAGCTCGGCTGCTGATCCCGTTCCGCTCTCGGACGATTGCGCACGAGTGCGCGTGGCGTGCTTCAGCTGCCTGCTATCACGCGCGTTCTTGCCGCCTCCCAGACTTTGCCGAGCAGGGCGGGAACGAGGCCGTGCGCTGGGCACTGGTTCCAGGCACCGGCAAAGAATGCCGAGCCGGGGTCCGAGGCGCGTTGCTGCCGGGCAGTTTCGACCGCGAGCAGGATCAGCGTCCGCGATCGCAGCCGAACCAGACCCACGAAGTCTCCGTCGCGCGCCTCACGGACCACGCGCGCCGGCGCGCGCAGGGTGCGAAGCATCGCGTCCTTCGGCGCGATCTTCGCCAGATTGTCGCCGTGGAGCGCCAGCTCGCGCATCAGCTCGATCGATTTCACGATGTTGTGCATGGCGAGCGCAGTTGCGTGCGCGCAGGCCATATCGCCGGGCGATGTCCTCTCGATGTGATCGAGCGCGGCCTTCAACGCGCCGCTGCGCCTGAGCCAGGCTGCACGCAGCGGCCAGGCCGACAACCACGCCTGCAACGTACGCGCGGCGGCGTAGGATTCCTCGCTCGCGACGTAGTCGGGGAGGAACAGCCGGCCGACCGCCTGCTGGACCACGACGCCCATGCTGCGAGGCGTGCGCCCGCCGCGGACGTAATGGCCGAGTTCGGTGATCTCCGGCGCGATCCGCTCTAACAGCGGGCCGATGTTCGAAAGGGCCGATTCGAGCGAAGTCTGATGCGCAGCGCGCAGCGGATCGTGCCGATCGCGGAATGCCGGCCAGATGTCGCCATCGGCGGCGCGGAAAACCGCGAGCTTTGCCGCGACCGAGCGATTGAACAGGCCGCCGCGGCCGGACAGCGGGCGGACGACCGTGCCCGCATCGTTGACGCGGAGGAGCTCGTCCGGATCGCGGACGAGAGCGAGGCGGACGAGGCCCGGGATGTTTATGATGAGGGCCACGGCTCAGCTCGCAGCACGTTCCAGGGGGCAAAGGCGTTGTTGACGCCCTCGAGCGCTTGGCCGAGTTGCGGCACATGCCGCAGCAGCACCGATTTAATTCCGTTGTTCTGGATCCAGTCGAGACCGAACTCGGTGTAGACTTCCGCCCGGTAGTCGTCCGTGAAGAAGCGGTCGCTCTTGAGACGCCGCGATGCCATCAGGATGAAGATGCGGAAGGCGGTATCGCTGAAGCCAAAACCGTCCGGCAGATCCTCGGCGAGCAGTCCGACCATGAGATCGACGCGGTCGACGTCGCCCTTGTAGATCGCGCGCATCTTCTTTGCCGCGTCGGGAATGCTCGTGATCTCTTCGAACGTCTTGACCCGTTTCTTGCCGACCAGCTCGCGAAACCGGTTGTAGCGCGGCACGCCGCGCTCGCGGTCGCGCATGATGTCGATGGCGGCCATGTCGAGCAGCGGTTGGCCGTCCTTTTTGAACTGGCGGAGGAAGTTGGGGTAGTTGTGCAGGCGAATGGCGCCGGGATGTGCCGTGCCGAACGAGTACAGCAGGTTGACGAAGCCGTGCGTCTCCATGAACTCGCGGGAGGCGCGGCCCTGCATATCCACCAGCTTGCAGCAGTCAGCCCCCGCCGCGTCGATCCGCCGTATATGCATGTCATCAGGGACCAGGGGGTGCAGGCGGTAGACGGCGGTGAATTCCTCGGTCAACGCGTAGGGCGCGCTATGCTGATCCGTCGGAGTGTGGATGATCCCATAGGCGGCTTCGCTGTTCTTCCCGAGCACCGTTTTCAGCACCCGGTACGGGATCCCCGACCAGTTGGCGTGCATGCTGAAGTCCAGCGCAGGATGGCCGAGGATGCCCGGCGTCCATTCGATGGTGTGGATCTTGGCGATCAGGGCCGCGTTGATCAGGCGCGCGCGCTGGAACAGTTCCTCGTCATTCCAGGCCGGATAGCGTGTCTTGAGGCCATCGCAGATGACATTGTGCTCACGGGCGAAGAGATTGTGGAGCAGGCTGAGCCCGACCCACCAATTGTCGTTGAATCCAGTGAGATCGGCGCCCGGATGAGCTGGATCGGCAGGAAGCATTCCATCGTCGCCGACCTTGATCTTTCCGTCGACCTTGGAGCGGATTTCCAGCTGTCTGTCGCGATTGCTGCCGTAGATCTGTCCGGCATCCCACCAGTGCGAATTGAGATTGCGGAAGGTGGGGGTCGCGCCGAGCCATGGTTCACGCGGCGTCTCGTCGCTGATGGTGCGGCGGATCTGCATGCAGCCGTGCACGTTCTCGGGCCAGTGATCGTCCGGCTCCAGCGGGATCTTGAACTCGTTTCCCTCCTCGGGAATCCCATGGCTGAACCAGTTATGCGTTTCGAACTGGATCCAGGCGGCGGCCAGCAGGTTGAGGCTGGTCGCGGGGATGAAGGTGTCGCGCGCCAGCAATACCTTTGAGATCACGCGCGGGCTGGGTTCGAGCAGGTCGTCCATGCTGTCGGGCACGCATTCCGGCAGCGGGAAATTGCGTCCGAACCGGGCGCCCGCCATGCCCATGCGCGGATGGTCGAGGCTGTTGAACGAGCCGTCTGCGGAACGCCACCGCTCATTGCCGGGGCTCCAGCCAGGCGATGTCGTTCCGTAGCCTGTATGATGGAGGTTGTGCTCCCGCAGCCGTTCGCGGAAGACCGAGAGATTGGCCGCTCCAAGCAGGGTCGGCAGGTGGTCCCATCTGACGAAGAAGTTGACGACCCGATAGACGACATCAAGGACCGCTTGCAGCAGGCCACGATGGTAGACAAAGCCATCGTTCTCGCGGGACATTGACGCTCCCAAACAAACGCGTGAAATCAATTTGGCTTGCAACCAGTAAATGTGATCCAATACCACCAAAACGCCTGTTTGCCAACGCGACTTGCCCGAGCTGCGGTCGTCCCGTCGTACAAATTCCCCTGTCGGTTGAATGCTGGCTCGGATAGGATGCCTGCAGCCTTTCGGGCTGCATCAGGCAATCCGGCTGACTTTGCGTGAGCGAGACGAAGCTGGGTCAACAACGCGGTTCGACCTCGCGAGAACCAGCCGACACCGGTATCGGTAGGACAGAAGATCCATCTTGAGTTGCGTGTTTCGCCGTCGAGGGGGGTGACGCAGATGGGCAGTATGGTTCGCAATTACGATGGCGGGATCACGAGCTCTCCCGCGCAACTGGTGTCGCCGCGCTCCGTCGACGAGCTCCAATCGATCCTCAGGGATGCCGACCGCTATCCGAGCCCCGTCCGGGCGATGGGCAGCTATCATTCGTTGACGCCTTGCGCGTCCTCGGACGGGACGATCATCGACATGTCCGGGATGAGCCGCGTCCTCAAGATCGATCCGCACGACATGACGTTCACGGCGCAGGCCGGCCTGCAGTTCATCGCCGCATCGCGGGCGTTGCGGGCGATGAACCTGCAGTTCGTGACCAATATCGAGATCGGAAACATGACGCTGGGGGCGGCGGCCTGTTGCCACACCAAGGACGGGCTGGACGGCGGCGAGTTTGGGCAGGTCGGCTCCTACATCATTGCGATGAAATGGGTGACGCCCAGCGGGGAACTCGCGGAAGCATCGGAGGAGAGCAATCGGGATCTGATGTACTTCATGCGCTCGAGCTACGGCCTGTGCGGCGTCATCTACGAGGTGACGTTCCGGATCAAGCCGCTGGAGGCGATCCACTTCAGCTATTTGCCGCGTCCGATCGCGGAGCTGACCGAGAGGGAGGTGGACGGGATCATCGACGCCTCCAGGGGCCTGATCTGCTGGACCGTCGGCCGAAAGGCGCACTTCCAGACGCGACATCCCATCGACAGCGTCGGCCCGTTTGGGACGCTGTTCGCCGCCAGCCGCCGCACTCTCTGGAATTATGCGGAAGCGCGCATTGGCAGGTTCATCGACAGCAGCATTCCAACCAAGACTCTGAGGGACGCCACGCTCGACACCTGGTTCGTCGGCAACAGGCTGTTGATGTCGTTTCTGCATCTTGTCGGCGGAGCGACCCTCTATAATCCCGACAAGACGATCGACTACAGCAAGACGCGGCCGTCGGCGCGATACGCATTCACGTTCTGGGCATTTCCGCGCGGTGAATGGCTGCAGGTGCTGCGCGACTATGTGGAGTTCAGCGAGACATATTTCAGCAAGCACGACTTCCGCTGCAACATGGCGCTCGGCTCCTACTTCATCCGCAAGGACGAGCATTCGTTGCTGTCCTACTCGCACGACGGAGACGTTTTTTCAGTCGATCCCATCCACGCTTATACGGACAGGCCGGCGTGGGATGCGTTTTTGCGGGAGTTCAATGAATTTGCCTACAAGAGGAACGGCATTCCCCTGCTGAACCAGAGTCCATTCATCACGAACAGCCATGTCACGGCGGCGTACAAGGCGAGATGGACGGAGTTCTCCGACCGGGTCAGACGAGAGGATCCGCGCGGGCGCATGCTCAACCCGTTCTTCGCGGAGTTGCTCGGCCCGGGAGGATCGGCCTGAAGCCGACGAGGGGAGCAAATATGGGCTGAAGCTGGTTCTGGAGCGATTGAGACAATATGGCTGACCGAAAGTCGCCGAAAGCATTGTGGACTTTTTAGAGGAGATTGGCGCAATCTTGTCATCCCCAGAAAAGGCGAGGGTGCCGGACCGAAGCGCGGAACGATCTCAGTATTTCCGGGGTGAGTGATGGACGATCCTCACGACAGAGCAACCGAACGCCGTCAGCTCACGGTCTTGTTCTGCGACGTCGTTGATTCAACGGGCCTCTCCGAGCGCTGCGACATCGAGGACCTGCGCGAGGTCCTGTTGGAATTCCAGGCGATCAGCTCGCAGTGCATCAGCAATGCCGGGGGCAGCGTCGTCAACTATATCGGCGACGGCATTCGTGCCGAGTTCGGCTATCCCCTCGCATCGGAGAACGAGGCCGAGAGTGCGGTCCGCTGCGGCCTGCTGTTGCTGCAGAAAATTCGCGAGCTGAGCGAGCGCGCGACGGCCGCAATCCAGGAACCGCTTCGCGTTCGGATCGGCGTGCATACGGGGGTCGCGGTGATCGGAAGGGCCGGGCCGGGTCACGTGCACGATGCGACCGAGATCGTCGGCGACACGCCCAATATCGCATTCCGGTTGCTTGAAATGGGCGAACCCAATTCGCTCGTCATCAGTGGCGAGACCAAGCGACTGCTGCGCGGCAAATTCGCCTTGCAGCCGCTCGGCATGCGTTCGCTCAAGGGATTGTCACGGAAGGTCGAGGCTTTTCTCGCCGCGGGCGAGACGTCGGAAGACGGTGTCGGCCACCGTGCCCGCCACCGCAATGCCTCGCGCCTCGTCGACAGGGTCACCGAATTGGGCCAGTTGCTGGAAGCCTGGGAGCTGGCGAAGGCCGGGCAGGGGCGCACGGTGGAGATCACCGGGGAGCCCGGCATCGGCAAATCGCGCCTGGCACTGGAGTTGATCGAAAGGGCCGCGTTGCCGGATGATCTCATCCTGGCGATCCAGGCCTCCGGCCCGCATCAGAATACGCCGCTCTATCCGATCATCAGAGCCCTCGAGCAGCGTATCGGCATCGGCAGGGATGAAGACGCCGAGGTGAACCTGGCGCGTCTGCGTGACTTCATGGCCGCAACGTCCGGCGGCGACGAGGAGCAGTTGACGCTGATCGGCCAGATGCTCGGTCTAGCGGTGGCGGCGACGTCAGGTCCGACGATTCCCGATGCGCAGGAACTGCGTCGGAAGACGCGAGATGCGGCGGTGCGGCTGTTGATCTCGCAGACGGGCGGTGAGGCCAGCCTGATCCTCATCGAGGATTTTCACTGGGCCGATCCGTCGACGATCGAGATCGTTGAGCGCATTGCCGGCCAGATCGCCGGCACGCGGAACCTTCTGGTGGTCACCAGCCGGGCGTCCGTCATCGGTAACGTGTCGCCGATGATTCTGCGCATCGTGCTTCAACGTCTCGGCGACGAGCACTGCCGCGATCTCGCGGGATCGGTCGTCCGCGACAAGCAACTGCCGAGCCAGTTGCTCCAGCAGATCGTCGCGCGGTCGGATGGTGTGCCGCTGTTCGTGGAAGAGTTGGCGGCGGCAGCCCTCGAGACCGGGCAAGTCGATGCGGGCGTCAGAAATGCCGGGGCGAGCGGACCCTCGGAGGTCCCATCGGCGCTCTATGACTCCCTGATGCTGCGTCTGGAACGGCTCGGCAATGCCAAGGCGGTCGCGCAGCTCGCGTCGGTGATCGGCCGAAGCTTTCCGCATCGGCTTCTTGCCGCCGTTGCGGGTGATCTCCGCGACGCCCTCGAGCCCGCCCTCGAGCGGCTGCGCGCGTCCGGGCTGATCGGGCTCGAGCGCGATGACGACGAAAAGGTCTACTCCTTCAAGCATGCCCTGGTCCGGGACGTCGCCTACTATTCGCTTCTCAAACGGCAGAGGCGGGAGCTTCACGACCGTGTGGCTGAGGAGATCGAGCTCCATCTGCCGGAGGTCGCCACCACCGAACCCGGCTATCTCGCGCTGCATCTATCCGAGGCCGGACGCACCTCCCGGGCAGCCCGGATGCGGCTTAAGGCTGCGCAGCAAGCGGCGGAACGTTCGGCAAACCTGGAGGCGACCGCCGAGCTCAACATGGCGCTGGAGGAGATCAGGAAGCTTCCGGCGGGGCTGGAGCGCGACAATCTGGAGCTGAACGCCCAGATCGCGCTGATCGGACCGACGATCGCCCTACAGGGATTCGGTGCGGATGCGGTCGCAGACGTGAGCAGCCGTGCCATCGAGCTCTGCCGCGCCCTCGATAACGATCCGCGCATCTTTCCGGCACTGTACGCCAGATGGTCTTACCTGCGCGTGGCGAGCAACGTGCGGGAGGCGGGCACGCTGGCGCGGGACTTTCTGACGCTCGCCGAGCAAAAGGGAACGAGGGCCGATCGGATGGTCGGCCATCGGTTGCTCGGAACGTCGTTGCTCGACGGAGAGACGGAGCAGGCGTGCGTCCATCTGGAGCGGGCGGCCAAGCTCTACGATGCCGCCGCCGACCGCGCGACCGCCGTGATCTACGGCACCGACGTGCAGATCACGAGCCTGTCCAACCTGGGCATCTGCTGTTGGCTGGTGGGCCGGGTCAACGACGCGATTACGCACGCCCAAGAAGCACTCGAACACGCGCAGCGATTGTCGCATGCCCATACGCTCGGTTACGCCTACATGCATGTCTGCATGCTCTACACGCTGGAGCAGGACGCGCATACGGTTCGGGCACTCGCGCAGCGGACGCTCGAAGAGGCGATCAGGCGGGAACTGCCGCTCTGGGTCTCAGTGGCGCGGATATATCTAGGTTGGGCCGACGTCGAAAGCGGCCGCCTCGCAGAAGGTATCGATGGACTCGAGAAGCAGCGCGATTTCCTGCAGACGGCGCACCTCGTCTACTTCCTGCCCACCTACCTATGCTGGCTGGCAGAGGCCTATCTCCGCGTCGACAGGCTGGCGGACGCTCGGCGGTGTCTCGATCAGGCACGCAACGTCTTTGGGCGAGGCGGCAACTACTGGTATGAGGTCGAGTGCCTGCGTATCGAAGGGCGGTTTGCCTCGCATGCGCAAATCAACGACACCATGCTCGCGGAGCAGAATTTCGAGCTGGCCCTGGCGCTCGCGCACCGGCGTGGCCAGCGGGGATTTGGCTTGCGTGCCGCCGAAGGGCTGGCGAGCCTGCTCGCCGCCAGAGGCCAGACGGACCGCGCACGCACGCTGCTACAGCAGGAATTGCAGCTATTCGCCGGTCAACCCGAGCGCGGCGATCGCGCGGATGCCAGGAGGCTATTGCGCGACCTCGAGGACCGCTCGCGCACCTGACGGCTCAGATCCGGGATCGGGCCGGCGTCGCCCCGCCGCCGGACGCCGAACCCTCGGGGCTACGGATGCTCGCCCCCGGCCTGCGTCGCGCCAGCCCGATCCTCGACCGCGCAGAATGTCGCGATCGCCAGATCGATCCGCCGGTCGAGCGCGCGGCGATTGAGCTTGAATCTGTGTCGGTCAGCAGCCTGAAATGATCGTGGCCGAACACCAATTTCGGGTGTGCGTGCCAGAGATGGTCCGGACGGCACACACCGCCCGGACCTGTTCCTGAGACCCTACAGCGTCATCTGCATCGGTTCGGGATAGTAGTGGAATCCCTCGCCGGCCTTGGCGACATGGCCGTAGCCCGGCCAGGCGAAGTGATAGGACATGACGGGGGTCTTGTTCGCCGCCAGCATCGTCAGCAGCTTGACGCGCGACTCGGCTGCCTGCTTCGGATCGGTATCGTAGGAGAATTCCATGCGCGGCCGTTCCAGCAGCAGCACGGAATGGTGCGAGAGATCGCCAAGGAAGGCGAACGACTTGCCGGCCGACGATACCATGAAGATGGTGTGGCCGACGGTGTGGCCGGGCGCCGAAATCGCCTGCACGCCGGGAAGGAATTCCTCGCCGTCCTTGAAGAATTTGATCCGGTCGCGGACCGGCAGCAGGTTCTTGCGGGCGTGAACGACGAAGTCCTTGGCCGGGCTGCCGAGCTTGCCCTCGTCGGTCCAGAAGTCGAAATCGGTCTGCGAGATGTAGATCTGCGCGTTCGGGAACAGCGGCTTGTCGTTGGCATCGACGATGCCGCCGATGTGGTCGATATGGGCATGCGAGCAGACCACCGCGTCGATGTCCTCCGGCTTGATGCCGGCCTCCATCATGCTCTTCTGCTGGCGGCCGGTGCTGGCGCCGAACATCTTCGATGAGCCCATGCCGGTGTCGAACAGGATCAGCTTGTCGCCGGTGTTGACGATCGGCGAGTTCTGTTCGAGCACGACGTTGTCCGGCGACAGGAAATTGTCCGCCAGCATCTTCTTGACCTCTTCCTTGGGGACGCCGGTGAAGGTCCCGGAGGGGTCGCCGAGCGGCAGCGGTCCGTCGGACACGACGGTGACCTCGGCATTGCCGAGAATGAAACGGTGCCAATAGGGCGTCTGGGTGCCGAGCTTGGGAGCCTTCGCCAATGCGCTGCTGCCGAGTATCGCGCTGGCACCAAGGCCGGCTCCAAGACTGGCTCCGAGGCTGGCTCCAAGTGCAAGTAGGGATCGACGTGAGACATCGATTGTCATGCGTTTCCTCCGCTTTTGTCTTTTGTCTTGCGCGATTGTTCGCGCGTTGGGACAGGCCTGATCGACCACGCGACCGCGGGTCGGCAGAAAAGTATGCTGCGCCGGCCGCGACAAGCTAGCAAGTGGAATTAGTGCGCAGATTCACGCGGCGCGAGAACAGGCGCCCGAAGCGGGAAGACCGCGTGTGGATGAGCTCTCCACCAGCCGGGACGAGACGAATTGCGCCTCACGCAATTCGCAGCGCCAGATCGCTTCCTTCCGTCTCGGCAAAGCCCGCTTGCAGCACCTCTTCGCGCTTGTGGCGCAGATGCGCGCGCAGAATGTGCGAGAGGCCGGCACCGTCGCGTCGCTGCAGCGCGTTCAGGATCGCTTCGTGCTCCTTCACGGCGAGCGCCCAGCGCTGCGGCGTCATCGGCGTGACGTAGCGCGCGCGCCGGATGCGCGCGGTGACGGAGGTGTACAACCCCGCGAGCACGGGGTTTCCGGCTGCGTTGACGATGGCTTCGTGAATGGCGCGGTTGCCGCGGTAGTACTGGATCAGATCGCCGTCCCGATAATGCTGCACCATCTGCGCATGCGTGGCGGCAATCGCGTCGATCTCGGCGTCGGTGATGCGCTCGCAGGCGAGCTCGCCGGCGAGGGCCTCCAGGCCTTGGCAGACCTCGAACAGGTCGCGCATGTCCTTGTCGGTCAGCTTTGCCGCGCGCGAGCCGCGATGCGGCAGCAGCTGCACGAGACCTTCCGCGGCCAGCACCTTGAGCGCTTCGCGCAGCGGGGTGCGTGAGATCTCGAGCCGTTCGCACAGCTCGCGCTCGGGAATTCGGGCGCCCGGCGGGATTTCGCCGTCGAGCAGAATGGCACGGATGCGGCCGACGACGTCTTCATGAAGCATGGGACCAGCGCTCCAATTTGAATGCAAAACCTGGGTTGACGACCGCTATTTCTCAAGTTCCAGCTTGCCAATCTCAGATTTTGCATTCAAAAATGTAAAAAACAAGAGGATATGAGGAAATGGACCTGGCGGTAGGGGCGGACGACCTCGTTTTTGAATGCAACGCCGGCATCGGGCGCATCACCTTCAACCGCCCGCAGGCCCGCAACGCATTTACGTTCGCTATGTACGAGCGGCTCGCCGCGATCTGCGAAGAGGCCAACAGCGATCATGCGATCAAGGTGCTGGTGCTGCGCGGGGCTGGCGACAAGGCCTTCGCCGCGGGCACAGACATCAACCAGTTCCGCGAGTTCAAGACACCGCAGGATGCGATCGACTACGAAAAGCGGATTGATCGAGTCCTGACCACGCTCGAACAATGCCGGGTGCCGACCATCGCGGCGATCAACGGGTTCTGCACCGGCGGCGGCGCCGGCATCGCCGCGGCCTGCGACCTGCGCATTGGCACACGCAGTGCCCAGATTGGATTCCCGATCGCCAGGACGCTCGGCAATTGCCTGTCGATGTCCAATGTCGGCCGTCTCACGGCGCTCATCGGCGCCGCGCGCGTCAAGGACCTGATCTTCACCGCCCGTCTTGTCGACGCCACGGAAGCGGCGAGCGTCGGACTGCTCGGTGAGATCGTCGAGGATCTGGCTGCGCTGGAGCGGCGCGCCGACGAAGTGGCCAGGCTCGTCGCCAGTCATGCGCCACTGACGCTGAATGCGACCAAGCAGGCGGTCGGCCGGCTGCAACAGCGGCTGACGGGAGACGAAGGCGAGGACCTCATCCTGATGTGCTACACGAGCCAGGATTTTCGCGAAGGGCTCGATGCTTTCCTCAACAAGCGCGCGCCGCAATGGCGCGGCCAATAGGACGCCCCGATGCAAAGTTCGCAACCCGCCTCCCGCCGTTCGGGACCGCTCGCCGGTCTCAAGGTCGTCGATCTCACCCATGTCATGGCCGGACCGACCTGCACCCTGATGCTCGCCGACATGGGCGCCGACGTCATCAAGATCGAGAAATCGCCGAACGGCGATGACACCCGCCACTCCGTGCCGCCGAAGATCGGCGACGAGGCGGCCTCCTTCCTGATGATGAACCGCAACAAGCGCGGCATCGTGCTGAACCTCAAGACCGAGGGCGGCAAGCAGGTATTGCGGCGGCTGATCGCGGACGCGGACGTGCTGGTCGAGAACTTCGCGCCGGGCGCGATGGAGCGTCTCGGCTTCGGCTATGAGGCGCTGCACGCCGAGTTTCCGGCGCTGATCTATTGCTCGCTGTCGGGGTTTGGCCGCACCGGTCCCTACAAGCATCGCCGCGGTTTCGACCTGGTCGCGCAGGCCATGAGCGGCATCATGAGCTTTACCGGCGAGCGTCCCGATGGTCCGCCCGTCAAATGCGGCCCGCCGCTGTCCGACATCACCGCCGGTCTGCTTGCGAGCATGGGCATCCTCGCGGCCTATACCCATCGCCTGAAGACCGGCGAAGGGCAGTGGGTCGAAACCTCACTCTACGAGGCCGCGCTGGTGCAGACCTATTGGCAGTCGACCATCGCGCTCGCAGCGGGCACCGCACCGCGCGCGATGGGCTCGGCGCATCCGCTCAATGCGCCGTATCAGGCGTTCGAGGCTTCGGACGGCTGGCTCGTGGTCGGCGGCGCCAACAAGAAGCACTGGCTGTTGATGCTGGAGGCGCTCGGCGCCAGCGAGCTCGCCGCCGATCCGCGTTTTGTGAATGGCGCCGACCGCATGGCCAATCTCAAAGAGCTCGAAGCGGTCCTCAGCGAACGCTTCCGCACCCAATCGCGGGCGCACTGGCTCGCAGCGCTGGACGAGAAGGGCGTGCCCTGCGGTCCCGTGCATGACATGCTGGAAGCCCTCAGTGATCCGCAGACGCTGGCGCGGGAGATGGTCGTCGAGGTCGAGCATTCCACGCTTGGTCCCGTCAAGACGATCGGGCTTCCCGTGAAGTTTTCGGAGACCCCAGGCAAAGTCCTGTCAGGCGCACCGGTCTATGGTGAGCATACAAGAGAGGTTCTGGCCGAGCACGGCTTCGACCAGACGCAAATCGAAGCGCTCGAAAAAGAAGGCGCGATCGTTTCGGCTCTGGAAAGACGCGAGGAACGCGTCGCCTGACCGGACCGTCGACACCAAGAACAAAAGACAAAAATCAGCTGGAGGAAATCATGGGTCGGACGTCTGTATTCCTGCTCTCCGCAGCGGCAACCGTGCTCGCCGGCACGATGCCGGCGCTCAGCGCCTGGCAACCGCAAAAGCCGATCGAGTTCGTGGCCACCGCCGGTCCCGGCGGCGGCACCGACAATCTCGCCCGCGCGGTGCAGAACATCATCACCAAGCACAAGCTGACGGAGCAGCCGATCGTCGTCGTCAACAAGGGCGGCGGCAGCGGCGCCGAAGGCTATGTCTACGGCAAGGCCTCGGCCGGCGATCCCTACAAGGTGATCTTCGGCACCTCGAACGCCTGGCAGCAGCCGCTCGTCTCCAAGGTCGCCTTCAACTACACCGATCTCACCCCGATCGCGGCGATGGCGCAGGACGAGTTTCTGCTCTGGGTCAAGCAGGACGCGCCCTACAAGACCGCCGGCGATTATTTGAAGGCCGCCGCATCGGGCGAATTCAAGATGGGGGGCGCGCAGTCCAAGGACACCGACGAGGTGCTGACGCGCATGATCGAGAAGGCCGGCAAGGTCAAGCTGACCTATATCCCCTTCAAGAGCGGTGCCGAGACCGCCGTGCAGCTTGCCGGCGGCCATCTCGACTCCCACGTCAACAATCCCAGCGAAAGCCTCGGACAATGGCGCGGCGGCACGCAGCGTCCGCTCTGCGTCTTCAGTCCGAAGCGACTGCCGCAGGGCCCCAAGGTCACCGCAAGCGAAGGCTGGAGCGACGTCCCGACCTGTATCGAGCAGGGCCTCGACATCAAGCAATATGAGCAGCCGCGCACCGTTTGGCTGCCCGGCAAGGTCACACCGGACCAGGCCGCGTTCTATGTCGACCTCATGAAGAAGGTGCAGGCGACGCCGGAGTGGAAGGACTACATCGAGAAGACGTCCCAGGTGGACACGTTCCTGACCGGCGCCGAGTTCGACAAATTCATCAAGGAGGACCTCGAGCACGTCAAACAGGTCGCAGGCGAGCAGGGCTGGCTCGTCAAGTGAAGCGACGATCGCCCTTCAATCTCGACCGTCGTCCCTGCGAACGCAGGGACCCATACCGCGTGATCTGTCGAGAAGTGTTGGTCGCCGTACCGACGTGGCTTCGTATCTTCGTCAATCTGCTCCCGGCGTTATGGGTCCCTGCGTTCGCAGGGACGACACCGGGGGTGGGAGAGTGCGTGCGTCATACCAGCAACTTCACGCGGCCTGAGCCGAGCCCCCGATGATCTCCCGCCGCGCCCTCGAGCTCGCAACTGCCGTCCTCACCGGCGGCTTTGGTGTCGCTGTCGTGATCCAAAGCCTCGACAACGGCATCGGCTGGTCTAGCGCGGGCGTCGAAGCCGGCACGTTTCCGTTCCTGACCGGGACCATCATCGTGCTCGGGAGCCTCTACAACCTGGTGCGGGGCGTGTTGCCGGTCGTGTCCCTGGCCAATGTCCCCATCGCAATCACGCCGATCGAGCTGCGCCGGCTTGCCGGCCTGTTCGTGCCGGCCGCGATTTTCGTGGCCGCGATCCCGCTCGCGGGGATGTACGTCGCCTCGGCGCTCTATGTCTTCGCTGTGCTGGCGATCCCCCGGCATCAATCGGTGCCGCGCGCGTTGGGGATGGCGGCGGCGACGGCGCTCGCGCTCTACGTCGTGTTCGAGCGCATGTTCCAGGTCAGCTTGCCGCACGGCGCGCTCGCCGCCGCACTCGGCTTCTAGGGGCGAGTCCGATGGACAATCTCGGCGAGCTCCTGCACGGCTTCAGCATCGCGGTCACCGTGCCGCATCTGGTGCTGATGGTCGTCGGCGTGCTGCTCGGCATTCTCGTCGGCGTGCTGCCGGGGCTGGGCGCTCCGAACGGCGTCTCGCTGCTGTTGCCGCTGACCTTCGGCATGCAGCCGGTGTCGGCCATCATCCTGCTCTCCAGCATGTATTGGGGCGCGCTGTTCGGCGGCTCGGTCACCTCGATCCTGTTCAATATTCCCGGCGAGCCGTCCTCCGTCGCGACCACTTTCGACGGCTATCCGATGGCGCGGGACGGAAGGCCGACCACGGCGCTCGCCACGGCCTTCGGCTCGGCTGCGTTCGGAGCGCTGATCGGCGTCATCCTGATCACCTTCCTCGCATCGTGGGTGGCGCAGGTCGCACTTGCTTTCGGGCCGGCGGAATACTTCGCCGTCTATTTCCTGGCCTTTGCCAGCTTCGTCGGCATGGGCGGCGCCGCGCCGGTCAAGACAATCGTGGCGCTGGCGATCGGCTTTGCGATTGCGGCGATCGGTATCGACACCGTGTCCGGCAGCGTCCGCCTCACCATGGGCGTCGACGAGCTGGTCAAGGGCGTGAACTTCGTCGTCGCGGTGATGGGCCTGTTCGGCATTGGCGAACTTCTGGTCGCCGTCGAGGAGGAATTTCACGCCCGCGCCGTGTCGTCGAAGATCGATTGGCGGGAAGTGTTCCGTGCCGTCGGCCGGCTGCCGCGGCATGGTGTGGCGCTGTTGCGCAGCGCCGCCATCGGCTGCTGGATGGGGATCACGCCGGGCGGCCCGACAGCGGCCTCTTTCATGAGCTACGGCATCGCCCGCCGCTTCTCGCGCCGCGGCCGCTATTTCGGCACCGGAGAGGTCGAAGGCATCATCTCGCCGGAGACCGCCGATCATGCCGCCGGCACCAGTGCGCTGCTGCCGATGCTCTCGCTCGGCATTCCCGGCTCGGCGACCGCCGCCGTCATGATGGGTGGGCTGATGATCTGGGGCCTCAATCCCGGGCCGATGCTGTTCGTCGACCAGAAGGACTTTGTCTGGGGCCTGATCGCCTCGATGTATGTCGGCAACATCGTCGCCGTCGCGCTGGTGCTGCTCACCGTTCCGGTCTTTGCCGCCTTGATGCGGATTCCCTTCGTGGTGATCGCGCCGCTGATCGTGATCATCTGCGTCGTCGGTGCCTATTCCGTGTCGAACTCCTATCTCGACGTCGTCATGATGCTGGGCTTCGGGATCGTCGGCTATCTCTTCAAGAAGCTATTCTATCCCTTGGCGCCTCTCGTGCTCGCCATCGTCATCGGCGACAAGGCCGAGGATGCGTTCCGGCAGTCGATGCTGATGTCCAAGGGGTCCCTCGGCATCTTCTTTGCCAACAAGCTGGTGACATGCCTGATCGTGGCCGGCATCGCGCTTCTGCTGCTGCCGCTCGTGCTGCAGCTCGCAAAGCTTCGGCGCAAGCCCGCATCCCCCTCGACCGAAACGACCGCCCAGGAGAAGGTGATCATATGACCGCAAAGCCGCTGATTGCGCTGGCCATGGGAGATCCCGCCGGCATCAGCCCGGAGCTGACGGCGAAACTCGCGGTGCAGGGCGACATCCGCGCGAGCTGCCGGCTCGTGATCATTGGTGACCGCCGCATCTTCGACGAAGGCGCGCGCATTGCCGGCGTCAAGCCGGAGCTGAGGAGAGTGGAGCCCGGCACTGATCTTCGCGCGGCGCAGAGCGATGTGAAGTTTGTCGATCTGCGGCACCTCGATCCCGCAGACATCGAGCCGAAGACCGCGACCCTTGCCGGCGGGACGTTCGCCCTGGCGAATTACAAGCACGCGCTCGAGCTCGGCCGGGACGGCCGCGTCGACGCGGTCTGCTTCACGCCGTTCAACAAGCAGGCGATGCGGCTGGCGCGCGCCGAGTACGACGACGAGATCGCGTTCTCCGCGGAGGTGGTCGGTCTCGAGACTCCGGCAAGCGAATTCAACGTGCTCGATCGGCTCTGGAACGCGCGGGTCACGTCGCACATACCGCTGAAGGACGTCGCCGCAAGACTGACCAGCGAGCGCATCCATCGTGCGCTCAAGCTGACCGATTCCTGCATGCGCAACGCCGGCTTCGCGCGGCCGCGGATCGCGGTCGCCGGTCTCAATCCGCATGCCGGCGACGGCGGCAATTTCGGCCGCGAGGAGATCGACGTCATCGCGCCCGTCGTCGCAGCCGGGCAGGCCGAGGGCATTGCCGCGGAGGGACCGTTCCCCGCGGACACGGTGTTTCTGCGCGCCAAGGCCGGCGCCTTCGATGCGGTGCTGACGATGTATCACGACCAGGGCCAGATCGCGATGAAGCTGATGGGCTTCGATCGCGGCGTGACCTTGCTCGGCGGCTTTCCATTCCCGATCTGTACGCCCGCGCACGGCACCGCCTATGACATCGCGGGGCAGGGCGTCGCATCGATCGGCGCCAGCCGTGCCGCGGTGCTGCTCGCCGCGGAGATGGCCGCGGCCACCAAGGGCCGGAGTTGAACGACCGCAGGGCTCTTAGAGGCTCGCGAGCCACGCCGCCAGCGGCGTTGTCCCCAGCCGCGCCTCGCCGAGCGGGTTCAGCGATGTATCGTCGATAGGGCCGCCGTAATAGGGCGCCTTTGGATCTCCGATCACCGTCCGGGTGTCGCCTGACGCCTTCAGGCGGCGGGCGATGAATTCGTTGAAAGGGGCCTTCTCGGGACCTGCGATGTCGATCGTACCGTTGAGCGGCTTGCCCGTTGCGACCTCCGCGAGGCGGGCAGCGACGTCGTCCGCGGCGATCGGTTGAAACAAGGCTGAGGGAACGACGATCTTGCCGTCAGTTGCACCCATGTCGGCAATGGCGCCGAGGAATTCGAAGAACTGGGTGGCGCGCACGATGGAGTAGGGAACCCCCGCCGATTTGATGATGGTCTCCTGGGCGAGTTTGGCCCGGAAATAGGCGTTGTCCGGCGACCGCTCGGTCCCGACGATCGACAGCGCCACGTGATGTTTCACACCCGCCGAAGCCTCCGTCGCGACGAGATTCTTGCTCGAACGTTCGAAGAACTCGAGCACTGCGGCGGGCTCCCAGGACGGTGCGTTGGCGACGTCGACGACGACATCCGCGCCCGCCAATGCCGCAGCGAGGCCTTCGCCGGTCACGGCATTCACGCCTGATTTCGGTGAGGCTGCCACGGCCTCGTGACCTTGCTGCTTGAGCTTCGCCACGAGCTTGGATCCGATCAATCCGGATCCGCCGATCACGACAATCTTCATGAAAGATCTCCAGGGCACATTGCGGGCGCGATCTTCTCTGCGGCGAGGCGCCGCGCATCGCGAAAGTGATGCGGCGCGAATCTTACCCGGGAAATGGGGCAGGCTCTTGCCTGGAACCGCCGTGCCTTGGCGGAAAATGCTCAAGACATGGCCGAATGACCTTTATCCGACGGTCGATAGAAAAAGGCGCGTATCGAAATAGACCGACGCGCGGAGCGCGCCGCTGACGCCGGCATCCGCCATGAAGAAGTCGCTGACCTGCTGCAGCCATTTTACGACGGTGCCGTCCGCATAGAGCCGCCGCCATTCGCGCGCGGAGTATAGTTTTTGCGCCTTGAGGGCTTCGGCGATGTCGGCTGGGCGCGACGACTGGTAGTGGGTCTGGAGCGCTTCTGCTGCCGCGGCCGGGTTGCGTACCATGTGGTCATTTGCATCAATCCAGCCACGGATGATCCGGCTCAGGACTTCCCTATTGCCGGCGTAATATCCCATGCGCGCCCCCCAGCCGCCGAGTATGGCCGATTGCGGATAGAACGCGGAAGCATCCACGAGTTTCACGGCGTCTGGCAGCGATTCACGGACAGCGACATTGAACGGCACCCAAAGCGCGATGGCCGGCACCTCGCCGGCGATGAACGCCTTGACCGCGTCCGGCATGCTCGCATCGACGATGTCCACCTCGGTCGGCGTGATGTTGTTGGCGCGCAAAGCCCGGTCGAGGAAAATATGCGCGGTGGTCTTCCTGGTCGTCGCGATCCGCTTGCCCCTGAGATCGTCGAGCCGGTTCACCCCGAGCGTGGGCCGGACCCAAAGCTGAGTGGTCGCAACCTCGATGTCGTTGATGAGAAAGCCCCGACCGTGGCCGAGCGCCAGATAGTTTGAGATGACGCCGCCGGCCGAAGCGACGTCGATCTCTCCCCGCATCATCGCCTCGAACGCCTCGGGGCCGGTGTTGAATTCGTGCAGCTCGAAATCGATCCCCTCGCGGTCGAACGAGCCGCGATCGAGGCCCGTCCAGATCTGCCCGTCCACGGCGACCACATGGAGATAGCCGAGCCGGACCCTGGTGCGCGCCTGCGCGATCGCCGGTGAGCCGCGCGCGGAGACCGTCGCCAGCGCGGCGCCCTGGCGCAGCAGCCGCCGGCGGCTGATGGGGCGGGGGCTCATGCCGCTGCTCCCGGGTCCCGCGCCGCGGCGCGAAAGCGCCGGGCGTGAAACTGCGCGATGCCGTCCAGGGGATGGTCGTGCAGGAAGCCGGAGAGTCGGACCAGGGTCGTCTCCGCGTCGCCATCCTGGACGATCGCCGCAAAAACCTCGTCCCAGCGCTGGCACATGGTCGTCTCGGCCTCACTGGCCCGTGCACGCTCGCCGCGCAGCTCGCTGACCTCGATCGGTTCGGCAAACCCCTTCGGAACGATGCTGTCGACGCTGCGGAATAGAAATGCGTTGCCGACACGCGCGCGCACGGCGGCGCTGACCAGCACACGCGTGCCATAGTTCTTGTTGAGGCCTTCGAGCCGTGACGCCAGGTTTATGGTGGCGCCGAGCGCCGTGTAGTTCATCCGGTCGCTAGAGCCTATGTTGCCGACCACGGCGTCGCCCACATGCAGGCCGAAACGCGTATCGTAGGGCGGCCAGCCCTCGTACCGAAACTCTCTATTGAGGGCGTCGTTCGCGGCCAGACACGCCAGAACTGCGCGGCAGGCGTTGACGGTGTGATCGGGGTCGTCCGAAGGTGCGTTCCAGAGCGCCATCAAGGCATCGCCGATGTATTTATCGACTGTGCCCTGATGCCGCATGATCTCGTCCGAGAGCGCAGCGAAATAGCGCGACGTGTAGATCATGACCTGGGATGGATCGGCCCGCTCGGTCTTGGCGGTGAAGTCGGCGACATCGGTGAACAGCACCGTCACCTCGCGCCTCGTGCCGCCGAGCCTGAGGGAGGAGCCGGTCTCGATCAGCTGCCGTACGATCTGGCGGGGAATGAAACTCGCAAAGCTGCGCACCACGCTACGCATGGTGAACACCGAACGGCCGAGCTCCTCGATCTCGGCGATGGCGGAATGGATGCGCGGCCGTTCCGCGATCTCGAAACGCTGGATCTCGTCGGTCTGCTGCACGATCTTGCGCAGTGGCTGCGCCATCAGCGACCCCAGCCAGAACGCGAATGGAAGCGTGGCGCCGACGAAGGCCAACGCCAGCGCGAACAGCGTGCGGCGCTCGTTGATGATCCGGGCGTAGAATTCATCGAGCGGCGCGATCATCGCGAGTCGAACGTTGGCCGAGCCGGCCGTATCGAGCCGGTGGACCGCCGCGACATAGGTCCGGCCCGAGACGTCGGCGAAGAATTGCTGGGCGGGACCATCGCTCCGCCAGGACCGGATGACCGGCACCAGAGCAGGCAGTTTGAGCGCACCCAGTTGTGGCAAGTCGTCCTGCCTTTCGGGAATCTCCGCCATCAGCCGATCCATCTCGGGATGGGCGACGATGCGCTCGGCATCGTTGAACAGGAAGGCGAGCCCCGATGGCCCTAATTTCTGCTGCGCCAGCATGTCCTCGAACCGGTTGAGCAGCACGTCACCTGCGACGACGCCGCGCCGGCCCTCCCTGAGCGGTATTCGCAGCGTGTAGCCGGGCTCGCCGGTGGCATAGAAGACATAGGGGCCGGTCAGCAGGGTCTTGTCGGTCTTGAACGCCTCGACATACCAGGGCCGCTGCCGCGGGTCGTAGCCGGTGGGGCCGGGAACCTCATCGACCTGAATGAGGTTCTCGGAGAGAAATTGCGTGACCGGTGCGGCGCCCCCCGTGCGCGAGATCAAAACTAGCCGGAATGCGGCATCCTGATCGACCTTCAGGCTTGCCCTGAACGCCGGCTTGGCGCGGTCGATCACGTCCATCTCGATGAACGAGCCGTCCTCATAGCCGACGTAGAGATTGAAGAGCTGCGGGTTGTTGCGAAGCATCGCAGCCATCAGGCTGTACAGCCGCGAATTGTCGGCGATGTCGGCTTCCTGGATTGGCGGCAGACCGGACAGGATGTCGAGATTGTCGCGGACATTCTTGAACTGCTCGTCGACGTGGTCGGCGCCAAGCTGCGCCACTTTCTCGATGAAGCCGGAGGCCGCTGCTTTCGTGATGACCGTCACGCGCTCGAAGCTGAGATAGACCAGCGTCAGGCCCACAAGCAGAACGACGCCAACAAACACCGTGATGATCGATGTCTGGAAGCCGATGCGAAATTCGCGCTTGCCGGTCCGGTCGCCCGTCATTGCAGTTGCTTTGAAGGCTGCTTCAGTACTTGCGAACGGCGGGTTTGGTCGCAACCGGCCCGGGTGCCGCCGGCGACACCGAGAAGGTGACCCAGGTCGACCAACTCTTCGGCCGATTCTCGACCTCCAAGTCCTTGTAGCCTCGGACATTGAGGTAGCCCTGGTAGCCGTCGGACATCGGGATCATGAACCCGATCTGTGGGCCGATTCCGACCGACTGCCCCCTGAACCCGCCGAGCTTGGCGCCCGGACCGCTATCGTCTGTGAGCTGCTGGAAGAAGTAGCCGGCGATGCCGATATGGATGTTCTTGCTCACGAACTGCGAGGCCGCCCAGTCGACGTGGAAGTCGATGCCGTTCTGGTACTGAAGGGCTCCGTTCATGAAACTGTAGGTTAGGCCGCCGACGATCGAGAACTCGTGCCCGGTCTTCGGGTCGAGATAGGTGTAGCCGACGCCGGCGTCGATCGCGGGAAAGCCGAAGCTCAGATTCGCAAGCCTGGTGGAATCATAGGTGCCGCTCGGGATGTTGCCGGTGATGTAGACCAGTTCGTTGTGGACGCCCTGATTCCACTTGAGCGTGCCCTGGTAGAAGACGTCGGTCAGCGTGGTGCGGGTGTCGGTGGCTGTCCCGGAGAGCGTGTTGCCGCGGGGACCGGTCAGCGTCGCGTCGATGCCGACGCCGATATTGCCGGGCGCGGTGAGCAGCGTGAAGGCGGCCTGACCGCCAAGCACGGGCATCGGCGAGGTGTAGGTGATGCCCATGACCAGCGCATCGGCGCGTGCGTTGAGGCCGGCGGTCACGGAGCCGGGTATGCCGCCGCTGGTGACGAAGTTCTGCCCGCCGCCTGCTTTCTCATGCAGATGGAGATAGATCGTCGAATAAGCCCATCCCGGCGTCACCGGCACGGCCGCTAGGCTACCGAAGATGCCCGGAAGCCAGAAGCTGACGCCGCCGGAATCGGCAAGTGCAGGCTGAGCGGTGAGACCCGCCATGGCTAGCGCGGTCGCGAGGCCGGCTTTGCGAATGTGTCCCGTCATATCGCATCTCCCACGTTCATCACGTCCCTACGGGCAGTAGTCCCAGAAGCCCTGTGTCCGCGATGGGTCGGTGTAGTACCAGCACATGCCAGGGGCTGGTGCCGCGCCCGCCCAACTGGCGGCTGTTGCGGCGGCGACGAACCCGATCGCCGCACCGGCGGCTATCGCGCCGCCCCTCGGCCAGTAATAATGGCCGGGCCGCGCCCATGCGCCGCGCCCGGCCACGGCCGTGGTGCGGCGAACCGCGACGTTGCCGCGCGGTCCAACCACTGCGGTGCCGCCGCGATAGGCGGCGCCACGCGGGCCGACCACGGCGCCGCCGCGATGGACCACGGCACCGCCGCGCGGACCCACGACCGCACCGCTACGGCGACCGGCGGCCCGGATCTCGATGAGATCGGACGATCCAATCGCGCTTTGCTGGATTGCCGTCGGTTGAAGCGGCACCGCGGACACCGTACCGACCGGAAGAGAAACCGCGGTTGCCAGCGCAAGCAGGCAACTTGGCAGCCGAAATGCGCTCATGCGTTCAGACATCCTCATTCCTCCCATTGTCTTGTTTCGTTGATGGCGTCGAACGCTGCGACGTCCTTGTCATCGCGAAGCCCCCGTGCTGCCACGTTCGAACGCGAATACCGTCTTCCAGTCCTTCGCCATGTCCACCACGGTCCAGCCGCGCCGAACCGCCTCGTCCCAGGCCTTGTCGAGCCTCCCAATTTTCGACTGGCGGTCGTAGGCGTATTCGCGGGCAGCATCTGTGTGATGGATCATGCCGAGAAAGCGCGGGCCGCGGCCGGCGGCGGTCCATTGCAGCATCTGGTGGTCGCCATCCGAATTGCCGAAGGCGAGAATAGGGCGGCGACCGATGAAGCGATTGATGCCCGACGGCTTGCCGGGGCCATCGTCGATGAATTCGACTTTCGGCAGCTTCATCAGGACGGGCTTGCCATCGTCTCCGATCTTGAATTGCGTGACGCCGGACGAACCCACGACCTGTTCGGGAGGAATGCCGTAAGCTTTGTCGGCCCACACCCGCATGAACTCTACGCCACCGCCGGAGACGATGAACGTCTTGAAGCCGTTGGCACGCAGGTAAGCGAGCAACTCCACCATCGGCTGGTAGACGAGTTCGTTGTAGGGGCGATTGAAGCGTGGGTGCCGGGCGTGGGCGAGCCAGTCCGCTACGGATTGCGCGTAGACGTCCGTCGCCATGCCGCTATGCGCGGCGGCGACTAACGTCAGCAAGCCCTTCTCGCCCTGTGTTACCAAGCCTGCCCTGTCGCCATCGAGGAACGCCTTGAACGGCTGTTGCTGTCTCCATTCGGGATGCTGCGGCGCCATCGCCTTGACCTGGTCGAGGGCAAACGCCGCCTGGAAATAGACCGGCTGCTCGCACCACAGCGTGCCGTCGTTGTCGAACACGGCGATGCGTTCGGCGGGCGGGACGAACTCCGGCCCACTGTCTTTGATCACTGCTGCGACGAAGCCCGTGATCGCCGTCTTCGCCGCACCATCGTTCCAGGATGGCAGCGGATCGGACTGGCCATGGGTGGTTCGGCTCATTGCTCCGCAGAGCGATCCGGCCAGGACCAAGATCAGCGCAAAACGGTGGAAGAGCCGATACATTTCCTTTCGCATCCCGAACTCGGCTTTTCAGATGAGGGTGCCGGCAACTCGCCAAGACGAAACGTCAGCCGTTCCAGTGTCGGCTGGCGGCGTCATTGGAGCTATTTCTCGATACCGCGATCCCTGAAGGACTTGTCGATCGCCTTGTTGACCTCCTTGCGAACGCCCTCGACGTTGAAGCTGGCGGGGCGTTGGCTCGGCGGATACTCGGCGAACGTCTGCAGAAAGGCCGCAGCCTTCAGCTGTCCCTTCACCATCATGTAGTCGTTCTTGGCGAGGAAATCGTAATATTGGTCCGAGACGATGTCCGCGCGCTCATACGGATCCATCCGGAGATTGAATATTTTCGGCACACGCAGGGTCGTGAAGGGATTGGCCCAAACCTGCAGACCGCCTGGCCTGCGCTGCTCGGCGAAGACGATTTTCCAATCGTCGTAGCGCATGGCCACCAGATCGCCGTCGTCGTTGAAGTAGTAAAACTCGGAGCGTGCGCTCTTAGGCGATTTTCCGGTCAGGTAGTCCAATTGGTTGTAGCCGTCGAGATGGTTCCTGAAAGTGGTCGGATTGCTGGCTGGCTGCCAGCCCTTGAGCAGCCGTTCCTTGACATCGGTATCGCCGGCGGCGGCGAGGAGCGTCGGGAACCAATCGAGACCGGAGAAGATCTGGTTTGAAACTTCACCTGCCTTGATTTTCCCCGGCCAACGCACCATCGCGGGTACACGGAAGGCGCCTTCCCAATTGGTGTCTTTTTCGCTGCGAAATGGCGTCGTGGCGGCATCCGGCCACGACCATTGATTGGGACCATTATCGGTGGTGTAGACGACGATGGTGTTGTCGGCGATGCCTAGCTCGTCGAGCGCTGTCAGGAGCTTGCCGACATCTCCGTCATGTTCCAGCATACCATCGGCGTATTCGTTGCCCACCATGCCGCTTTGTCCACGCATCGCCTCGCGCACATGTGTGAAGGCATGCATACGCGTCGCGTTCATCCAGGTGAAGAAGGGCTTGTTGGCCTGCACCTGCCGTCTCATGAAATCGATCGCAGCGGCCGTGGTCTCGTCGTCGATCGTCTCCATCCGCTTCCTGTTCAGCGGGCCGGTGTCCTCAATCTTGCCGCCGGCAACGCTACGGATGACGCCGCGTGGGTGATAGGCCTTGAGAAAGGCCTGATCGTCCTTGGGCCAATAAGGTTGCTCCGGCTCTTCCTCGGCGTTGAGATGATACAGATTGCCGAAGAACTCATCGAAACCATGACTGGTCGGCAGATACTCGTCGAGATCGCCGAGGTGGTTCTTGCCGAACTGTCCCGTCGCATAACCCAGCGGCTTGAGCGCTTCGGCGATGGTGATGTCTACCTTTTGGAGGCCAACGGGAGCGCCGGGCGCGCCGACCTTGGAAAGACCAGTGCGCAAGCAGGACTGACCGGTGATGAACGTCGATCGGCCCGCGGTGCAGCTGTTCTCGGCATAATAGTCCGTAAACATCATGCCTTCCCGGGCGATGCGATCGATGTTCGGTGTCTTGTACCCCACCACGCCGAACGAATAGGCGCTGATGTTTGTCTGCCCGATGTCATCGCCGAAGATGACAAGGATGTTCGGCTTGCGGCCTGAGGGCGTCGAGCTTGCGGGAGGTGCAGGCGCAGCTTTCTGGGTTTGAGCGATAGCTTCGAAGGTGAAAGTCGCCGCAGCGACAATGGATGACGTACCCAATAGGAGAGTTCTGCGATTGATCGACCTATCTGTCCGCGACCGGTTGTTGTTCTCAAACTCGCTACTCATTCCATGCTCCCTGGATTCCTGGACGTCTTTCTTGTCGAGCTTTGGTTGGAAGGGATGACCGCACCACGCAGCGGAATCCGACATGGCTGGTCGAGGTATCGACCGGCTCGGCGTGCCGCGCGGCCGGGCGATAGCGGCGGCAATAGTTCGGCGCGCAGAGGTGCGAGCCGCCCTTGAGGACCTTGCGGGGAATCCGGATGTCGGGCAGGGCAGGGTCGTAGCTTGCGCTCTCGCGTCCGCCACGAGGGTTCTTCGGAATGCAGCAGGGCTTGGCCGCCTCGGCCGCGTGTTTGGCCGACCACCAGTCGGCCGTCCACTCCCAGACATTGCCGATCATGTCATAGATGCCGTAGCCGTTCGGCGGGAAGGCCATGACCGGCGAGGTGCGCTCGTACCCATCCTCGCCGAGATTCTGGACCGGAAAGTTTCCCTGCCAGATATTGGCCATGTGCCTGCCGCCCGGCATCAGCACGTCTCCCCAAGCGTACTCCTCTGCCTCGAGGCCGCCACGCGCCGCAAACTCCCATTCCGCTTCCGTCGGCAAGTCCTTGCCGGCCCAGCGTGCATACGCCGCCGCATCGCTAAAGGAGACATGGACGACGGGATGATCGTCGAGATCCTTGATGTTGCTGCCGGGGCCGTAGGGATGGCGCCAGTTGGCGCCGCGCATGAAAGTCCACCACTGGCTCCAGTCGGCGAGATCGGTGATGCGGGGCAGCGGCAAGAAAACCAGCGATCCTGCGTAGAGCATCTCCTTCAGCGCGCCGGGATAGTGCTTGGGATCGGGAACGACCTGCGCCTCGGTCACATGACCGGTCGCGTTGACGAACTGCTTGAACTGCCGGTTGGTGACGGGCGTGCGGTCGATCCAAAAGCTGTCGACAGCGACGCGATGACTCGGCGCCTCCTCGGGATAATGATGGTCGGACCCCATGCGAAAGGTTCCGCCGGGAATGAAGACCATTTCTCCGGTTTTTGAGTCATCCGGCAACCACTCGCAGTGATCCAAATCCGCCCGCAGCATGGTTGAAACTCCGATACTCGCGATTCCGCCTGACGTTACGGCGAAGACTTTGGCACCAGCTGGCGACGGCCTGTTTCGCGGCATGTTGGACGCATGTCCGGTCCCCTTTTTGGCGCTCGGAGCAGAGCACGACGCTTCATTTGTCAGCGTCTCTTCCCTTTCACGCGCGTGTTGGTGCGCGCGGCAAATCCCTGCCGTGTGCTCTCTGCCAATCCGCAGAGCGCTTTCGATCAATCGCGCTGAAGTTGAAAAGGTATCGGAAGATTTGCCGGCTGTGATGTGCAGTTTGTGCCAATACGCAGGGGCAGTGGGCGAGACCGAACTGCCCCATCGCCAAAAACCACTGACTTGCGGTGCAATGCAGTGAATTTTGCCTACCTGATTTCGGTAGTGTTTGCCTCAAAACGCGTAGTCAGCTTGTCGCACCCACCTCGCGTTGTGGTGGTATTTCGCTGCCGCTTGCCGCAGAATTGTCGAGCTTCAGTAACAGGGTACAGCCATGGGGCAATTCCTTCTGGTTGATTCGCGCAAGCTGGACGGTTTCGAAGGACTTCACCAGGCCGTCCACGGCTCGCATGTAGATGTGATGCAACTCGGCCGAGGTCGGTTGCGCGGGACGTTATCCCATGTCGGCATCGGCGATTTCTCGCTCAGCCTCGGCGCCTTCAATGTCGGCATGCGCACGCAGCGCGTCGCCACCGACGACAAGCTGATCATCGGGATGCTGCTCGCTGCCGAAGAACGCGTCGCCCATTGGTCGTTTGACATGCAGCTCAACGATGTACTTGTGATTCCACCGCTTCTTGAGCACGACGGTGTTTTTCACGGCGCCTCCGCTTACGCCGCCATGCGCTTCGACCTCGACGAAGTCGCGACGCTGTTCGGGGGTGAAGCACGGCTGAGAGATCCCGACACTTGGCGCAGCCGCGGTCATTTCCGCGCGGACCCGGAGACCGGCGCGATCGCCTCGCGCCGCCTGGTCCGGCTCATGTCGCACCTGCGCGACAATAAATGTGGACTGACGCCGTCAACCGCTGATTTCTGGAAACGATCGATCGTCGAATGCATGGCGGCCAACATCCTGTCGTCACTGCCACCCGACGATGGTGGCTGGCTGCCCTCGGCAAGAAGGCTGATCCGGCGTGTTGAGGAGTATGTCGAGGAGGCCGGCACGCGACCTGTGCATGTGTCGGAGATTTGCGCGGCCCTGAGCGTGTCGCGTCGCACCTTGCATCGCGCCTTTCAAGAGGTGTTCGGTCTCGGCCCGGTCGGTTTCCTGCGACATAAGCGGCTATGCGCCGTTCATTCGATCTTGCACAAGAGCCTTCCTGGCTCGACGACCGTGGCGGCCGTCGCCATGCAGCAGGGCTTCTATGAGCTCGGACGGTTCTCGCAATACTACCATGCGATGTTTGGGGAGCGTCCGTCGCAGACGCTCGGAGTTGCGACACTCCGAGCAGCTGCAGACGACCTAGCTAGAGCCTAGCACTTTCGGTTGCCAACGACGCGATGAGGACAGGAGGCCACTGTCTTTTCGGACGTTTCAAACGGCGAATCAAAATTGGCGTGAAAACAACGCTTTAGCTACTGTGCATGGGGTTGTTTTCACGTTTTTGAATCGAGCGGCGCCTCAGGCCCCGCAGATGATCACGCCGTACCAGCCGAGACCCCGATAGGTCTCGTAGCCCGGCGTCGCATGGAAGGCGACCAGCGAGCCGTTGCGGTCGTGGTAGACGCCGGAGCGCTGGCCGTTCAGGGAGATCGAGATGCGCTCGCTGAGGATGCCCTGGCCGTCGGACGCCGCGATGACGCGCAGATTCGAATCTACCAGCAGCACGCGGGCCTTGTCGTTGTCGCCGACGCGCACGCCCTGCACGATAGCGCGGGCCTGCGGTTCCCAGTCGAAATGGATGGCGAGCACGCCGATCGGGGCGCCGTTCGCCTGGCCGCCGGCGCGGACGCTGGCACAATAGGTCGCGACCTGCGCGTTGCCGAGCAGCGGCTGGTTCTCGACGTCGCCGGCGACATAGTCGTCACCGGAGCGCAGGCCCTTCGCCTCGCGAAACCATTTGGTGTGGGCAACGTTCTGGCCGACGGCGCGGAAGCGGTCGGCCCGGCCGTTGGCGATGACGTTGCCGTCGAGGTCGCAGAGCCAGAGGTCGAGATAGACAGTGTAGGCCCCGAGGATCACGCCGAGGCGCTGCGAGGCGTGCGAGACGGAAGCTGTGCTGGGCGAGGCGGCGCAATCGACCACGGCGGAATCGGTCGCCCACCAGCGCACGTCGCAGGTGCGTTCATAAAGGTTGCGGTCGATCAGCTCGATCGCGTTCAGCGACAGATCCATCATGCGCTCGCCGCGGGAACGCTGGCTCATGCGCTCGATCGAGGAGACGAGGTCGCCCGTCCGTTTCGTCAGCTGTGTCTCGAGCTCGCGTGCGATGGTCTCGACCTGCTGACCGACGCCGCGTACCTCCTGGGCCACCACGGCAAAGCCCGCGCCTTGCGCGCCGGCGCGCGAGCTCTCGATCAGCGCGTTCAGCGCCAGCATCTTCATCTGGTTGGTGATCTGCTGGATCGACTTGGTCTTGTCGACCGCGATCTGGTTGACCTCCGCGGTCAGGCGGTTGATCAGCACGGAGATGTCGGAATCATCGTCAGCGGGTTCGGTGGCGATTGGCTTGGCTTTCAGACCCAGCGCAGCAGACATCGGGGATTTCCCTTGGCAATGAGATCTGATCTGCAACGAACCCGGAACGACAAATTACAGATCGAATACAACTCTTTTTCGAAGATTCCGCCTAACGCCTGCTTAATTTGCTGTTTTGCGGACTGCCCAAATGATAGTCACTCGGCGCAGCAAATCGGCAATCCACCGCTTTGTGCGGCGCGGAGATTGCAAATCCCTGGGGATTCCGGGTCAATCGTCCCGCAAGCCGGACCGACGCGACATCGTCGGCTGCGGGTTCCTCAAACCAGCTGCGACTCATGACGCCGCCTGCCACCGCCTTACCCGTCGAAGCGCCGCAGGCGTTCCTGGGGGTCGCGCGCTCGCTCACCGACAAGCTCTGGCGCGACCGGCTGGATGCGCGCGGGGCGGCCAAGGCGCTTGCCATCGTGCAACGGCACCAGCTGCCGGAGCTGCTGGCGCGCGTGCTGGCGGGTCGCGGTGTCGATATCGACGGGGTCGAGGACTTCCTCGATCCGACCATCCGCAAGCTGCTGCCTGACCCATTCACGGTGACGGAAATGGAGGCCGCCGCCAAGCGGATCGCGGATGCTGCCGTAGAGGCCGAGACGGTCGCGATCTTCGGCGACTACGATGTCGACGGCGCGACCTCCGCGGCGCTGCTGGCCTGGCACCTGCGCCATTGCGGGCTCGATCCGCTGATCCACATTCCCGATCGCATCTTCGAGGGCTATGGCCCGAACGTCGAAGCGGTTCGCGGGCTCGCGGCCAAGGGTGCAACGCTGCTCGTCACCGTCGATTGCGGCACCACCAGCATTGAGCCGCTGGCGGAAGCAAAACGGCTCGGCATGTCCGTGGTCGTGATCGACCATCACCAGGCCGGCACGGAACTGCCGGAGGTCGACGCGCTGGTCAATCCGAACCGGCTCGACGATCTCTCAGGGCTCGGCCATCTCGCCGCCGTCGGCCTCGTGCTGGTGACGCTGGTTGCGGTCAATCGCGAGCTGCGCCAGCGCGGCTTCTGGAGCGCGGAGATGCCCGAGCCCGATCTGCTCGGCATGCTGCATCACGTCGCGCTCGGTACGGTTGCGGATGTGGCGCCGCTGATCGGCCTCAACCGCGCTTTCGTTGCCAAGGGCCTGATTGCGATGCGCCGGCGCGACCATGTCGGCCATACCGCGCTGATGGATGTGGCGCGGCTCAACGGGCCGCCCGAGGCCTGGCATCTCGGCTTCATGCTGGGGCCGCGCATCAATGCCGGAGGCCGCATCGGCCGCGCCGATCTCGGCGTGCGGCTGCTGCTCGAAGGCGACAGCGTCGAGGCCGCGCGGATCGCCGCCGAGCTCGACCGGCTCAACAGCGAGCGCCGCGTCATCGAGCAGGCCGCGGAAGCGCAAGCCGAAGCCGAGGCGCTGGCCTCGATCGGGCTGGAGGACAAGCTCGGCGTCATCGTCACGGCGTCCGAAGGCTGGCACCCCGGCGTCGTCGGCCTCGTGGCTTCGCGCCTGAAAGAAAAGTTCTCGCGGCCGGCTTTCGCCATTGCCCTCGAGCCCGGTGGCATCGGCACCGGCTCGGGCCGCTCGATCGCCGGCGTTGATATCGGCAAGGCGGTGCGGCAGGCGGTCACCGACGGCATCTTGCTCAAGGGCGGCGGGCACGCGATGGCCGCCGGCGTGACGCTGCGGAAGGAGAAGCTCGCCGAATTCCGCGCCTATCTCGAAAACGCGCTGGCGCGGGACATCGCCGAGGCGCGCCACGTCAACGAGCTCTACATCGACGGCGCGGTCTCCGCGCGCGCCGTGACGACGGAGCTTGCGACGACGCTCAACCGCGCTGGTCCCTTCGGCAGCGGCAACCCGGAGCCCGTGCTGGCGCTGCCGGCACATCAGCTCGTTTTTGCCGACGAGGTCGGCCAGGCGCATTTGCGTCTGCGCTTCAAGTCGGGTGACGGCGCCATCGTCAACGGCATCGCGTTCCGCACGGTCGGGCAGAAGCTCGGCAATGCGCTCCTGGCCAATCGCGGCCAGCAGCTGCATGTGGCCGGCTCGCTCTCGGTCGATCGCTACCAGGGCGCCGAACGCGTGCAATTCCGCGTCGTCGACGTCGCGCTACCGGACCAGGGGCCGTCCGTGATCAGATAACGCAAGATCCGGCGAGATCATCCGTCAAGAATGGATCGCTCAAACAACAAGAATGGGAGTGAACATGGCAGGGCAGGTTGAGGGCAAGGTCGCGCTGGTGACGGGCGGCGCCTCCGGTATTGGCGAGGCCATCGTCGAGCTGTTCGCGCGCGAGGGCGCCACCGTCGTCATCACCGACATCGACGAGCTGCGCGGGCCCGATCTCGCCAGGCGCGTGACGAAAGCCGGCGGCAAGGCGATCTTCCTGGAGCACGACGTCACCAGCGAGGAGCGCTGGATCGAGATCGTCAACGAGATCGCCAGGCGCTACGGCCGGCTCGACATCATGGTCTCCAACGCGGGCATCGGCATTGCCGTGCCTTCGATCGTCGACATGACGCTTGCCGACTGGCGCAAGCAGAACGCGATCAACCTCGACGGCGTGTTTCTCTCGGTGAAGCATTGCCTGCCCCTAATGCGCAAGCATGGCGGCGGCTCGATCGTCATGATGTCGTCGCTGGCGGGCCTGCGCGGGTCGCCCGGGTTGTCGGCCTATTCGGCGACCAAGGGCGGCGTGCGGCTGTTCGCCAAGTCGATCGCGATGGAATGCGCCGCGGCCGGCGACGGCATCCGCGTCAACTCGGTTCATCCAGGGATCATCGACACCCCGATCTGGGGCAAGATCCCGACAGGGGCAACCGGCGCCGGCCAGAACGCGCCGATCGATCCGGAGGAGCGGGCCAAGGTCATCACGCCGCTCGGCCGCGCCGGTCAGGCCACGGAGATCGCCTCCGGCGTGCTGTATCTGGCGTCGGATGCCTCGCGCTACGTGACCGGCAGCGAGCTCGTGATCGACGGCGGCATGAATGCCGGGGGCGTGCCGCGACGGGCCTGAGCCGCGCAGGGCAGGGCGGCACGCGCAGGGGCTGACGCGCAGGCGCAGCCCCTGTACAAGGCGGACAGCTTTCGACCGACAGAGGTGTCCCTCGCCATGGCGCACAGCCTTCATGCTTCCTCACCCGCATCAGCGCCATTCCGCTCGAACCGGCCGGACCTTGCCACCGATGCGATCCGCACCGCGCGCGAGGATCTCGCCGCCTGCTTCCGCATGGCCGCGCGCAATGGCTTCGAGGAAGGCATTTGCAATCATTTCTCGGCCGTGGTGCCGGGGCATGACGATCTGTTCCTGGTCAACCCCTACGGCTACGCCTTTCGCGAGCTGACCGCGTCGAAGCTCCTGATCTGCGACTTCCACGGCAACGTGCTCGACGGCGAGGGCGTACCGGAGGCGACGGCCTTCTACATCCACGCCGAGATGCACCGGCTCCTGCCGCGCGCGAAAGTCGCCTTCCATACCCACATGCCCTATGCGACGGCGCTGTCGATGACCGAGGGCGATCCCCTGATCTGGGCGGGCCAGACCGCACTGAAATTCTACGGCCGCACCGCGGTCGACCGCGACTACAACGGCCTCGCGCTCGACAACCGCGAGGGTGCACGTATCGCCTCGGCCGTGGGTGACGCCGACATCGTCTTCATGAAGCATCACGGCGTGATGGTGCTGGCCCCTACCATCGCGGAAGCCTGGGACGATCTCTATTACCTCGAACGCGCCGCCGAGGTGCAGGTGCTGGCGATGTCGACAGGACGGAAAGTGCTGCCGGTCGATCCCGCGATCGCGGCGGAAACCTACAGGCAGATGCGTGAGGGCGATTCCGAATCCGCCCGGCTGCATCTCGCCGCGGTCCGGCGGCAGCTCGATGCGGAAGAGCCGCAGTACCGGCATTGATGTGATTCCGGGGCGCGCCTCTTGGCGCGTGCCCCGGAACGACGGCCCTACGATCCCTGCCGCAGCTTGGCCAGCACCTTCAGTCCGCCATAGCCATCCGCCGGCGTAATCCCGGCGCGCTGCTGGAAATCCTTGATCGCCTTCATGGTGTCGTTGCCGACGCGGCCGTCGGTGCCGCCGGTGTCGAAACCGGCTTTTGTCAAACGCGTCTGCATCTCCTGCACCTCGGCCAGCGTCAATGCGCGCTCGGAGCCGGGGAAGGGTTGAATGAACGGCGGCGCACCGAGGCAGCGGTCGCCGAGATGGCAAATCGCCAGCGCATAATTCATCGATGGATTGTAGCTCTTCACCGAGTAGAAATTCGGCCCCAGCAGGAAGGTCGGTCCGCCCGCGACCGGCGTCCACATTTGCGCGGATGCGTTGGGCTGTGGGAACTGCTGGCCGTCGGCGCGAGTGACGCCGGCTGATGCCCAGGCCGCATAGGTGCGGCTGCCGCTCATATTGCCGGCCGCGCGCACCTCGTAGCCCCAATGCTCGCCGCGATGCCATTTTCCGCGATTGACGAGATATTTTGCGGTCGAGCCCAGCGCGTCGTCGGGCTTGCCGAATGGCGAGACCTTGCCGTCGCCGTCATAGTCGATGCCGACATTGAGCCAGACCTCCGGCATCCATTGCGAATGCCCCATCGCGCCGGCCCAGGAGCCCTGCATCTGCTCCGGCGTGCTCCAGCCCTTGTCGACGATGCGCAGCGCGTTGATCAGCTCGGTCTCCCAATAGGCCTTGCGGCGCGGCTCGTTCCAGGCGAGCGCGGCGAGCGAGGGAAACACCGGCGTCATGTGGTTCTGCTGCACCAAGGGATCGCCATAGGCGGACTCGACGCCCCACAAAGCCAACAGCGTGCCGCGCTCGACGCCGAAATCGCGTTCGATGCGCGCCAGCAGCGCCTCGTTGTTCTTCAGCGCGATCTTGCCGTTGATGATGCGCCAGTCGGAGACGCGGCGGTTGATGTATTGCCAGACTTGCTCGTGGAATTCCGGCTGACTGCGCATCTGTTTGAATACGCTCATGTCAGGCTCGACCCGCGCCATCGCGCGCTGCCAGGTCGCAGGCGAGATGCCCTTGGCCATTGCACGCGCGCGAAAGGCGTCGCGCCATTCGTCGAAGCCGGCAGGTGCGGCGAGGACGCGTGTCGGGAGCGCGAGCACGGCGGCTGCACCGATCGTCGATTGCAGCAGGCTGCGGCGCGTTGGATGGAGCGGGGAATCAGCGTGTTTCATGGGCACATTCTAGCCGGAAAAATGGGCCGTGTGAGTCGGTTCCGGGGACGGCCGCTGCCTGCTTCGAGGGTCGTCTCGCTTGCTCGTTCCGCTGGAACAAACTGTCGCAGTCCCGCATTCCTTCTGCATGAGATGAGGAGGAGAATATGAGGAAATATCTGTTTGCCGCCGCCCTGGTTACCGCCGTTGCGGCGCCTGCGTTCGCGGATGAAGTCGGCGTTCATGTTGGCCCGGTCGGCGCGGGCGTGACGGTTGGTCAGTCCCATGAATACCGCGAGCGAGACCGTGATCGCGACCGCACCACGGTCATTCGGGAGCGCGAGCCCTCGAGCCGCACCACCGTGATCAAGAAAGAAGATGAATTCGGCAATCGCAGCAAGACCGTGATTCATCACGACAACGACTGACGGATCTGGGCCCCGGCCGGTGCGCCGGGGCCCATTCTGTTCACGGGGGTGGAATGAAGATACGCGCGCATGCGGAAAGCCATGTCGTCGAGCTCGACGACGGCTCGCAATGGCAGATTTTTCCCGGCGATCTCGCGACGACGCTGAGCTGGAAGCCCGAAACCGAGTTGCACCTGGAGCCGAGCGGCGACCGGGTGAGTTCGCATGTGCTGGTGAATGACACGGACCGCAGCCGCGTGCGGGTGATCCCGGTGGGCGAGGCGTGGCCCGACGATGAAGTTCACAACGCATTGAGGGGCGGGTAGGCCGCTATCTCTGCGACGGCACAGTCGCCAGGTTGAGAGACCTTCGTGCTAATTCTCGTGTAGGTCGGCAGCAATGCCGGCCAGCCAACGGCGGATCGAGATTTCCGCCTTCTCATCCAACCCTTTCGCCAAGCGTTTCTCCAGCGCGATTACCCGCTCCCGGCAGGCTTTCAGCAGCGTTGCGCCGCGCGACGTCAGCGTCCATTGCTGGATGCGGCCGTGGATGGGATGCGGCGTCATCACAATCGCGCCGTCGCGTTCGAGATTGCGGATGATGACGCCGACGGTCTGAGGCGTCAGGAAGGTGAGGCGGGCGACGTCGGCGCCGGACAAGCCCGGATAGGCGTTGAGCATGGTCAAAACCGCGAATTGCGGCGATGTCACGCCGAGATCGGCGAGCGTGCGTTCCATGGTCAGGCGGACCGCGGCATGGGCCTGTCGCAAGAGATAGCCGAGATAGCCTTGCTCGCCACGCTTGCCTTTACCGGGCGCGGGAATGCGCACGGCGTCGTCAGCCGCCTTGCGGGCGTTTTTCGATCTTGTGATGGCGGCGGGCTTGCGTGACATATAAGAGCTCTTATAATGTGTAAGTACGCTTATAATAGCACGAGATGAACAGCAATGTCACACGCCCGCAGCGAATACGAGGATTTCAAGAGGGTCGCGCCCGACGTCTATGACGTGGTTCTGGCGCTCGGTCAGCTTGCAACCAAGGCCGGCCTCGACAAGCAACTCGTCGAGCTCATCAAGCTGCGCGCCTCGCAGATCAACGGCTGCGCCTTCTGCGTGCAGCACCACGTCCTGCTGTCGGAACGGATCGGCGTTCCCGCCGACAAGCTCCATCTGGTCGCGGTCTGGCGCGAGGCACCGATCTTTTCCGCACGCGAGCGCGCCGCGCTGGCCTGGGCTGAGGCCTTGACGCTCCTGCCTGGTGGCGTCAGCGAGGAGGTCTATTCCGAGGCGACGCGCGAGTTCTCCGAAACCGAGCTGACCTATCTGACCTCGGCAGTCGCCTCGATCAATGTCTGGAACCGGTTTGGAGCGGCATATCGCTGGACGCCCGCCAAGCGGCCGGCCGCGGCATCCTGATTGCAACGTGGAGAGAGCAACATGACAGCAATGAGCTTGGCCGCCAAGCCGCGCCCGATACCGTCGCGTTCGATGGCGATCGCAGCCCTGGGCGGGCTGGCCTGCGCGCTTGCGATCGGCAAGGTCCTGCCGGTGACGATGGACACCGTCTCGGGCGCACTGGCCCCGCTGTGCGCCACGGCTGCCGAGAGTTCGCCGCTCGACAAGGTCGAACCGCTCGGCTCCTACGCGTTGCCAAACGTGCCGGGCAAGCGCGTCACGATCGTGCGCGTGTTCTACGGCCCGGGCGGATTTTCGCGTCCGCATCGGCACGCAGGATCCGTCACCGCCACCATCACCAAGGGCGAGATCCGGTCCCAGCTCGGCGGCGGTCCCGTCGAGACGTTTGGCGTCGGCCAGTCCTTCTTCGAGCCGCCGGGCTCGACGCATCTGGTCTCCGCCAATGCCAGCCTGACCGAGCCGGCAGAGTTGATCGCGGTGTTCGTGGCGGATGAGGGCGCGCAGCTGACGACGTTGCTTGAATAATCGGTAGCGTTCAGGCCTGCCGCGATCGCCTCAACCGTTTCCAGGCCGGTGCGAGACCATATTCGACGACCGGAATCGCGAGCGCACCGATCAGCAATCCAAGCACGCCCGAGATGGCTGCTTCGACAGACCATTCGACGATGCCTGCGACGGATGGAAGCGCATGTGCGGCAGCCTCGGTTGCGGCATGGACCGTGCGGCCGATCACGGGCGGGCCGTATTTTTCGATGCCATGCAGGATGATGCCGCCGCCGACCCAGATCATGGCGGCGGTTCCGATGGTGCTCAGCACCGCCAGGAAGGCGGGCATGCCGCGGACGAGCGCGCGCCCAACCATGCGAATGCCGGCGCCAATGAATGATGCTCCGTCATGGCGCGCCAGCGCCAGCCCGGCATCATCGGCCTTCACGATCAGCGCCACCACGCCGTAGACCCCGACCGTGATGCCGAAACCGACCACCGCCAGCACCAAGGCCTGCGTCCAGATGCTGCCCGCCGGGATCGCTGCCAGCGTGATTGCCATGATCTCCGCCGACAGGATGAAGTCCGTCTTGATCGCGCTGGCAACCTTCTCATCCTCGACCGACCTTGCACCCACCGCAGTCGGATCGAGTTGAGCTTCGTGGTCGTGCGCATGATGGGGCATCACGGCCTCGAGCACCTTCTCGGCCCCCTCGTAGCAGAGGAACGCGCCACCCAGCATGAGCAGCGGCGTGACTGCGGCGGGAAGGAAATAGCCGAGCAGCAGGGCGATCGGCAGCAGGATCAGCAACTTGTTGCGCAGCGATCCGACCGCGATCTTGCCGACGATCGGCAGTTCGCGCTTCGAGGCAAAGCCGATGACGTAATTCGGCGTGACGGCCGCGTCGTCGATGACGACGCCTGCGGCCTTCGCGCCAGCTTTGGCAGCCTGGCCCGCGACATCGTCGAGGGAGGCGGCCGCCACCTTTGCAATCGCCGCGATGTCATCGAGAAGACCGATCAGTCCGACGCTCATCAACCTGTCCTTCTTTGCCCGAGCTGGAAGAGTGCGCGACAAGATGCTCCTGCACGCTCCGGCAACGAACGAGCACGCCGTCAGTTCTCCTCGCCGCTCGATCCCTCGCGCAGGTCTGGCTTGATCACGTCCTCCGGCAGCGCATGGGCGACCGGCTGCGCGGTGACCGCGATCTCCGGGCCGACCTCGCGTCCGCGGGCGTGGATCACGCGCTCATAGGAGGAGACCAAGGTGACGTAGGGGCTGACCCAGATCCAGCCGTCACGCGTGAACACCTGCACGTCGAAATGCAGGTGCATCGACGTCCCGGCGGGATGGTCGAGATAGTTCGAGATCACGCCGATCTTCTCGCCCTCGGTCACGATGCGGCCATTGACCACGCCATCGGCATTCAGCGCCTGCGGATTCATGTGCATGTAGCGGAAACGGATATGCTCGGTGCGGCTGTTGACCTGAAGCGTCGCGGCCTGGTCCTTGGCGCCGCGGATGACCATCGCGTCACGCACGGCGACGACGCCGCGCTGCTTGGGGTCGCAGGGCTCGCGGCCTTCGCCAGGCGGAGGGCAGTCGGCAGCGCGGATGTCTTCGCCCTGGTGGCCGTAGCCTCCGCCACATTGCCACACCTCGAAACTGCGCGACTCGCAGAAATTGTCACGCCAGGGATAGGCGGTCGGGCCTTCGCTCTTGTCGCGCTTGCCGTAGGACTGTGAGCGCACGAAGGCGGGGGCCTTTTCCAGGGGAAAGCGAATCTGGGCATAGGCCATCACGTCGGGGTGACCGCCCTGCTTGCGGTAGCCGGTGTTCGGAATGATGTCGCCGCTCGGCCGGTAGCTGAAGTTCGGCGAACGTGCCGCGGGACGATCGAGGACATTGGACGCGACGTCCATCAGCGGCCGCATGCGTTGTCCGCCGGCAACCCGGAGCGCCTTCAGGAAACGTTCTGCGACAGGATAGGCTTCCTTGCAGGCAAGTCGCCGTGGCTTCGCCACGCTGTCGAGGCACTGCACCGACACCACATAAGCGACGCCGAAGCGGGTGAAGGCGTAGCGCACGTAGCCTTCGCGAATGAACCTGCGCAGGTCCGGGTAGGTCGTCGCGAGCGGTTTGACCGGCTCGCCCTTGCCGCCGGAGGGATCGGCGATGTCGTAGACCAGCGCCGATCCCGTGATCTGCACTTCGACCGGCCGTGTGTACACCCGGGCGGGCATGCCGTCGCCGGCACCTGGCTCGAACGAGAAGGTCGCGCTGTAGCCGGCGGGGCCGGCGTCGAACATGTCGACGGGATTGAAGTCCGCCTGATAGCGCGAGAGCGCGAGTGTCGCCGGTGCGCCGACGCGCTGCGCCTCGAGATAGGCCGCGGCGTCGAACGGCAGCAGCACCGGTACGGGACTGCGCGTGATGCCGGTGAAGAATCGCGAGGAGACCGCGTTGAGTTGCACCAGTGCGGGAGTCGCGCGCGGATCGTAGCGCGGCACCGAACGGCGAGGCGCGAAGATGAAATCGTCCGCGACGCGGGGGCGGCTGTTGATCTCGGTGCGGAACTGGTCGAGCGCTGAGCGCCAGTCGACGCGCAGGGCTGTGAGCGAGGGGCTGCGGAATTCATCCGCAGCGAGCGGAGAGGCGATGAGGAGCGAAAGCGACGCCAGAATTTGCGAGACGAAGCGGAAACCTTTCCCAACCACTGTCTCGCCCCCCGGCGCCGCCACCTGTAACGACCGCCCTGTTCCCCGTCAGTCCTTGGCGCGCTCGGAGTAGGAGCCGTCCTCGGTCATCACCACGATGCGGGTGCCGACCGCAATGTGCGGCGGCACGGTGGTGCGGACGCCGTTGGAGAGCACCGCGGGCTTGTAGGAGGAGGAGGCGGTCTGGCCCTTGGTCACCGGCTCGGTTTCGACCACTTCCAGCGTCACGCGCTGCGGCAGCGCGAGCGAGACCACGTTGACGTCGTGGGTCGACAGTTTGACCGTCATGTCCGGCTGAAGATACGCGGCCGCGTCGCCGACGACGTCCTTGGAGACCTGGACCTGATCGTAGGTTTCCGGGTTCATGAAGTGGTAGCCGTCGCCATCTTCATACAGGAAGGTGTAGTTGCGCTCTTCGATGGTGGCCTTTTCGACCTGGTCCGTGGTCTTGTAGCGTTCGGAGATCTTTACCCCGTCCGAGATTCGGCGCATTTCGATCTGGCTGACCGGGGTGCCCTTGCCGGGATGGATGTTCTCGGCGCTGACGACGACGTAGAGCTTGCCGTCTTGCTCGATCACGTTGCCTTTGCGAATAGAACTGGCGATGACTCTCAAAGCTATATTTCCTGCTTGCTTGGCCCGGCACCGGCCAGGACGTGATCAATTCGATGGGGGACTAGGGGTCTCAAATCGGACCTCGGCGCCCGTTTCGGGCCGCAACATACTGATTTTGCCGTTAGATGCCAGCGTTTTGCTCGGCGCTGGGGCGGTCGGTTAATGGCTGGGGACAAGCCCGTCTCACCGTTCTGGTCGCCCGACCGTCACCTCGACCGCCGGCCGTTCCTCCAGGCCAGAGGGGCCATTACCGGGTCTCTCAGGGACTTTTTCGCCGAGCAGGGCTTCGTCGAGGTCGAAACGTCCGTCCTTCAGGTCTCCCCGGGCAACGAGACCCATTTGCACGCCCCCCGGACCGAGCTGATGCGGCCGGACGGCAGCCGGACCAGCCGATATTTGCGGACCTCGCCCGAATTCGCCTGCAAGAAGCTGCTGGCGGCGGGCGAAACGCGGATATTTGAGTTCGCCCGGGTGTTCCGCGACCGTGAGCGCGGCGACCTGCATCTGCCCGAATTCACCATGCTGGAATGGTATCGGGCCGGCGCCCCCTATGACGCCATCATGGCCGACACCGTGGTGGTCGTCGCCCGGGCCGCGCAGGCGACCGGGATCGGGACGTTCTCGTTCCGCGGCCGCACCGCCGATCCGTTCGCCGAGCCCGAGCTGCTGACGGTCGCGGGCGCCTTCGAGCGGTTCGCCGGCATCGACCTGCTGTCGACAATCTCGGGCAACGAGGGTAACCGTGCCGCGCTTGCCACGGCCGCCCGCGACAAGGTCCGTGTGGCCGAGGACGACACATGGTCGGATATCTTCAGCAAGGTCCTGGTCGAGCATGTCGAGCCGCAGCTGGGGCAGGGCCGTTTGACCATCCTGTTCGAATACCCATCTCCAGAAGCGGCGCTGGCGCGGGTGACGGCTGGGGATCCCAGGGTTGCCGAACGCTTCGAGGTCTATGCGTGCGGGGTCGAACTCGCCAACGGCTTTGGGGAACTGACCGATGCCGAGGAGCAGCGCAAACGCTTCACGGATTCGATGACGGAGAAGCAGCGCCGCTACGGCGAAGCCTATCCGCTGGATGAAGACTTTCTCGCCGCTGTCGCCGCCATGCCGGAGGCGAGCGGCGTCGCGCTCGGCTTCGACCGGCTGGTGATGCTGGCGAGCGGGGCTTCGCGAATTGATCAGGTGGTGTGGACACCGCCTGCGGGTGAGAGATGACGAAGACCAATCTTGCACGTACCTTGCGTGAGCCGGCCGAACTCGTGGCGGAGCATCTTGCTCCGGCCTCGGCGCTGCCCGCGCTGGAGCGCGTGGCCGCGCGCTATGCGGTCGCGATCACGCCAGCGCTGGTCGAACTGATCGACACGTCCGATCCCGACGATCCCATCGCGCGGCAATTCGTTCCGAGTGCAAACGAACTGGAGATGCAGCCGGGCGAGAACGCCGACCCGATCGGGGATCACCCGCATTCTCCGGTTGCCGGGATCGTGCACCGCTATCCCGATCGCGTCTTGTTCAAGCTCGTTCACGTCTGCGCGGTCTATTGCCGCTTCTGCTTCCGCCGCGAGATGGTGGGGCCCGGCAAGGAGAGCGCGCTGTCGGATAGCGCCTACCGGGCGGCGATCGATTACATCCGGTCGCATCACGAGATCTGGGAAGTGATCCTGACCGGCGGCGACCCGCTGATGCTGTCGCCGCGGCGGATCAGCGAGATCATGACCGATCTGGCGGGCATCGATCACGTCAAGATCATCCGCCTTCACACCCGCGTGCCCGTGGCCGATCCCACCCGCATCAGCGACGAGATGGTCGCGGCGCTCAAGGTCGAGGGCGCGACCACCTGGGTGGCCGTGCATGCCAACCATGCGCGCGAGTTGACGGGGCCGGCGCGCGACGCCTGCGCGCGGCTCGTCGATTCCGGCATTCCGCTGGTGAGCCAGTCGGTGCTGTTGCGCGGCGTCAATGACAACATCGCTGCTCTGTCGGATTTGATGCGAGCTTTCGTCGAATGCCGGATCAAGCCCTATTACCTGCATCACGGCGATCTCGCGCCGGGCACCGCGCATCTTCGGACGACGCTGGCGGAAGGGCAGGACTTGATGCGGCAGTTGCGCGGGCGGGTGTCGGGACTGTGTCAGCCGGATTATGTCATCGACATTCCCGGCGGCGCCGGCAAGTCGCCGGTGGGGCCCAACTATGTGTTGGCGGAGCAAAATACCGCAGCCGATGCGGGTGAAGCGGGAGCCGAAACGCGCTATCGTATCGTGGACTATTGCGGCGACGTCCATCTCTATCCGCCTGAGATCTGAGCGGTGAGAAGCGCCGCTTTGAATGGAGGATCGGATATGAAGAAGATCATGCTGGCAGCATCGCTCGTGGTCTTGATTGGTGGTTCGGCGATGGCGCAGACCGGCACCAAGGGATCGACGTCAAGCGGCGCGAACGCCGGGTCGCTGCCGCCGGCACCTGTCGGCCATCGCCAGCCGCGCGTCTCGGACGTGCCGAGCGAGAAGAATCTGACCGATCCGAACGATCCGCTCAGCAAGGAAAACCAAGCGCTCGACAAGAAGATCAAAAGCATCTGCCGCGGCTGCTGAGGTCCTCACCTCTCCCCGTCGGGGAGAGGTGAGGAAGAGCCCATCCCGCGTCGGCTTACGCCGACCGCTCGTGCAGGCCGGCGCGCCTTGTGTTGCGGCGAACCTCGACCGCGTCGGCGAGTTGCTCGAGTACGGTCGCAGTAGATGCCCAGTCGATGCAGCCATCGGTGATGCTCTGGCCGTAAGTGAGCGGCTTGCCCGGCGCCACGTCCTGGCGGCCGGCAACGAGATTGCTCTCGATCATCACGCCCATGATGCGGTTCTCGCCGCCGGAGATCTGGCCGGCGATGTCGGCGGTGACGAGTGGCTGATTCTCCGGCTTCTTGCTCGAATTGGCGTGGCTCGCATCCACCATCACCAGCGGCGCGACGCCGGATTTCGCAAGCTCGTTGCAGGCCGCCGCGACGCTCGCCGCGTCATAGTTCGGCTTAGCTCCGCCGCGCAGGATGATGTGGCAGTCCTCGTTGCCGGCGGTCGAGGCGATCGCCGAGCGGCCGAGTTTTGTCACAGCCATGAAATGATGCGGATGCGAGGCCGACTTCACGGCGTCCGCTGCGATCCGCACATTGCCGTCCGTGCCGTTCTTGAAGCCGACCGGACAAGACAGGCCCGAGGCCAGCTCGCGGTGGATCTGGCTCTCGGTCGTGCGCGCCCCGATCGCAGCCCACGACACGAGGTCGGCGATGTATTGCGGCGTCGTCATGTCCAGAAACTCTGTGCCGGCGGGTAGGCCGAGATTGTTCACCGCCGACAGCACGTTGCGCGCCAGCCGCAGGCCCTTATTGATGTCGAAGCTGCCGTCGAGATCGGGATCGTTGATCAGCCCCTTCCAGCCGACCGTGGTGCGCGGCTTCTCGAAATAGACCCGCATCACGATCTCGAGCTGGTCGGCGAGATCTTCGCGCAAGCTCGCGAGGCGCTCGGCATATTCGAGCGCGGCCTTGGGGTCATGCACCGAGCAGGGGCCGACCACCACCAGCAGGCGGTCGTCCTGGCCGGCGAGAATGGCGTGGATGGCGTTGCGCGCGGCCATCACCACACGGGTGGCGGTGAGCGTGCGCGGGACCTCCCGCATCACCTCTTCCGGGGTGCTCAGCTCTTTCAGTTCACGGATGCGAAGATCGTCGGTCGTGCTCAGCACGGCGGGCTCCTGTTTGTTTCGAACCTGCCGGCCAATAAAAAAGCCGCCAGGTCTGGCGGCTTGTTCGGACGTTTGCTTCAATATTCAGATTGAGCGCGATCCTCCTGCCGCCAGCGAGCTGTCGTAGCTAAAGTACCAAAAATAGCTGGTGGCGACGGTGATCATGGCAGGCCATATAGCGCGCCATAGGCGCCTTGTCACCCCCCAATCGGGGTGACCGGCGCCAAGGCGTCTCAGGTGTTGCTGTTGCGCGCCGCCAGCGCCATGCCGATCAGGCTGGCTCCACCGAACAGCAGGTTGATGCCGACGAGCACGCCGATGGCCCATTCCGCCGAGCTCGGCAGTCCCGTGATCACCATGAACGAGATCGCGATGTCGAGGAGGCCCGAGATCAGGAGCCACGACCAGCGGCTGCCCGGCTCGCGGCGGTGCCCCAGCGCGTACATGATGGTGGCGACGCCCTCGGCGAGGAAGTAGGCGCCAAGCACGATGGTCAGCGTCAGCACGGCCTGGATCGGGCGGGCCAGCAGCAGCGCGCCGGTGAGCACGGCGAGCGCTGCCGAGAGCAGCGACCACCAGAAGCCCGGCGTCGCGCGCGCCCAATAGGTCACGATCAGTCCGCCGATGCCGCTGATCAGGAACATCCAGCCGAGGAAGATCGCGATCGCAAGGCTCGCGAGCGGCGGCAGGATCAGGGCGGCGACGCCGAGGACGGCGAGCAGGATGCCTTCGAACAGGAAGGCCTTCCAATGTGCCTTGACCGTCTGGCTCATGACGGATTGCAGCCGTGAAAGATCGTCGGGTGATGTCATCGTCTAGCTCCGGAACGAGGGGAGTAGGCCCAATCTAGTCGGCCCCTGGCGCGCGCGCCATGCGGTGGATCAACCTCCGCCGGGTGCCGAGGAAAAACCTTCCGCGCTGGTCCGGATGCGGTTGCGGCCGAGAATGTAGATCGCCGTTGTGACAATCAGAAGCGCAAGGCCGAGCAGGATCGAAACGAAACCGATCGGGATCAGGGCCAGCGTCAGATTGCGCTCGGGGTTGATGAGCCAGTGATGGATCGAGGTCAGCACGAAGGCGAGCCCGAGAAAGCCAACGCCGCCGCCGGCCAGCAGCAGCGCCCACATCCGGCGAAGCTGACTCAGCCGCTCCCGCGCAATTTCGGTCCGGGGTGCGTGGTGGCGGGCGACGCGTCGGACCAGGCGGATCGCGAAGGCGATCGAGCTGAAGCCGATCAAGAGGCTCGCCGCCCCCAGCCACATCCGCAATGTCGGGTCGAGGTCCGGCATGCGCTGGAGGGTGAGCAGGGGAAAATCGAACGCCGAATGCAGCGCGAGGGGGCCCGCGAAGATCAAGAGGCGGCTGGAGAGGCGGGCCCAGTCGCGATGGTGGCGGTTTGCGCCGAGCGCTGTACCGGCGCGCGCGATGGTCAGGTAAGCGCCCGCGATGATGCCGAGCGCGCCGTGGAACGGCACCGTCAGCACGCTGCGCAACGCGGCCAGCGAACGCCACATCTCGGCGTGCTGAACCAGATAAGCGAGGTTCTCGTAAGCGGCGAAGCCGAGGCCGACCGCGGCGCCGTACACCACGGTGTCCATGGGATTTGCAAACGTCCGCCGTTTGGTCGAGGAGACCACCACGATGGCGATCACCTTGACGGCTTCCTCGGGCAACGCGACGCCGAAGACCGAATGCATGGCGAGCGCCGCCCAGGGATTGTCGGGCGCGGCGACCATCTTGGCGAAGGGGGCACGAGCAAGGCCTAGCAGCGAGATGCTGGCGGCGCCGAGCAGGAATGCGGTCCAGACCTGGGCCGGCGGGCCAGGGCGCTCTTCAGCGGCGATGACAAGCCATAGCATCAGCAACGCCGGGGCGATGGCGGCAGTTCCGATGACAGTTGGCAACGCTTCAATCAGGTACATCGGCGCCGAAAATAGGTTCCCTTGGATCGCTTATCTACATTCTCCGATGCGACCATGTGTCATGTGCTCGCTGTCGGCTCGCTTAACGAGCGCGATAGCCCAGGTTCATCTGCCGTCGGCCGCGGAGCTGTAGAATACAAGCGCAATCAATCGCATGACAGCGCCCCTTCGTCATCCATGGCAACGACTGCCCGACTAAGGTCGGGGCGCGATTGGCAAGCTGGATCAAGGAAGTGCGCAAGTTTCTTCGATTCACCGCGTAGCCGCGCGCGAGACAGGCCAGCTAGCTGCGCTTCGTTGGTTCCCGACGGGGCGGTGAGGCGATCCGGCGGGTCCGCGTCTGCTCCAGCTGCCAGAAGGCACGTACGAGGCACGTGCCGAGGCAGAAGACGATGAGCAACAGCAGGAAGGCCTGGTCCACGGCGGGGATGTGCATCATGGCGATGATAAAGCAACGCCCGTGCCATGCGTTCCCGCAACGGCCGGCGTTTTCCGCCTTCAGTGCGTGGTGAACGGCGGCGGCGCGCTGGGGGCGACGTCGAAGGCGCCGAGATGGAATTCCTCGCCAGAGGACGCGTCCGGGCCGCCCGGTTGCACCAGCAGCGTGAACGCGGCCTGGGGGTAGAGCCTCCAGATTTCCAGGTCGCCGGCGGTGATGGTGAGCCAGCCGAACGTGTACATGTAGCGTCCGGGCTCGGTGACCCGGCCGACCCTGTCCCAGGTGATCTTATCAACCTTGATCTTATCAACCTTGATCTTTTCAAGCGAGATATTGTCGACTGCCATCCGGTCCCCCGATCGCAAGTCCGCACATGAGGTCCGGCGCGCGGCACGGACCGCCAAAAGCTGATCCCGCAATGGGGCCGCGATAGGGCAGCGTCGCGGAGGCAGGACGACCGGAGGATGCCGGCGACCGCGCGGAGGATGCCGGTCCGGCTCAGGCCGACTGCGCCAGGGGCGAGCGCACGATCAGGCGGACCAGATCATCCCGCGACTGCTTTTCGGCGAATTTGACCGCGAAGCCGTTGTCGAATTTGCGGATAACCCGGCCCACACAGGCGCCGACCGCAAGCGGGGTTCCCACCGGCGGGTCGTACTCGCAGGAGATCGCAACGCCGGCCGTGGAGACGTCGATGATGAAGCAGGGATGGGTACTGCCGTCGGCGAGGGTCAGGAAGGTGTGGGAGACCTGCGGAACGAAACGGGCGTCGCGCCGCAGCTCCTTGACGCTGTCGTCCTTCTGCTTCTTCTCCAGCCAGGTCAGCTTTTCCGACATCCAGGCGCGCCGCGCCCGCGTCATGTCGAGCTCCATCAGAAAGCCAGCCTTCAGCGTCGCGCTGATGGTGCACTGGAATTCGCCGAAATCCTGGAAGTAGGAGGTCACGCGCTCGCCGACCTTGCCGACGACAGGCACGTCCACGATCATGCGGAACGGCGAGACGCGCTTGGTCCGGCAGGCGAAGGTGCGCAGCTTGCCCTCGCAATCGTACCATCGCGGCAGCGAGTAGCTGCCGGCCACGCTGACTTCCACTGCTCGTTGCCTGAGGAACTCGGTGACGGACATGCGCGCCAATCGTGGTTTGGGATCGTTTCCGTAATTCCACGGTAGCAATCAAATTCTAAGCAAATGATACCAGCGCTCAGGAGCAGGGGTAAATTTCCGGTAAATGCACGCCTCGCTCCCAACGCGAATAGCGCGGCAAGAGGACCCGTTTTGCCGCAGGTCCGCTCACAACACCGTCATCGAGCGCGCGGTGAAGCAACAGCGGGCAGGGCGGCTAAAGAAATTCTGACAGGGCCAGGACACCGAACGGGATCGCGCGTGGCCGATGACGTCACTGAGAACGATCTCGAAGCTGCCGCTTGCCGGCACAGGACAACGCCCGCCTGGCGGCCGTCGCGTGCGCACTGGCGCTCCCTAGCGGAATCGAACCGCTCTCTCCACCGTGAAAGGGTGGCGTCCTAACCGATAGACGAAGGGAGCAAACACAGGGCCTTGCCGTTTGATCGACACGGCCGCTGGCCGGCCGAACAGGGCCCGGCGGCTTGCAGCGGGCGAACGTATAGTGGCCTTTCCGGCTTCGGGCAAGCCGTTCCGACCGGTCTTTTGACCCCGGTGGACACCGCCGGCCCAAAGAGCATTCGGAGGCGATTTCAACGGTTTCTTAGGGTTCCCTGCGTAGCGCTGGAGTGGGAGATCTTTCACCTATGCCACCGCCGAAAAAGCGCGCAGCCCGCAAGCTGCTGTCGCAGCACGCCTGGATCACGCTCGACGGCGGATTCGCCGCGCGGCATTGCCTGGTCCAGGACATCTCGGATTCGGGCGCCAAGATCACGCTGGACGAGGACGCCAGCCAGCTGCCGGGCGTGATCCGGCTCGCCTTCGCGCGCGATGCGCGCACTGGGCGGAGCTGCCAGGTGGTCTGGCGCCGCGGCAAATCGGCCGGCATCAAGTTCATCTGATCGCGGCCGCGGCTACCCCGATGGCGCGCAGCGCCGGTCCGGGCTAGAACGCCGCCATGCGCACGCCGCTCCTCATCCTGATCTCGCTGCTGACCACATCCGCCGCCGCAGAGGCCCTGCGTCTGCCGCCTGCCGAGCGGCCCCAGGCGGCCACGACCGTTCCGCTGAAGGGAGCGCCCGGCAAGGCACGCGCGGGCTCCTGCGCGACGTACGGCCCGCGCTTCGTCATGGTCGAGGGCACTGGGACCTGCGTGAAGATCGGCGGCTCGATCAGCATCGACACCACCGTGAGGCGCTAGCGGCCATGCCGGCGGATCTGCTGCGGCTCGACCTCATCGTTCCCGTCCTGATGTACTGCGCGTTGCTGTGGTGGGTCGGCCGCGGCATGAGCTGGACGGCGCGGCTGGCGACCGCGGCGGTGACGCTGGTGCTGATCGTCTGCGTGCTGCTGGTCGAGCGCGGCTGGCGCTAGGCCAAAGGCAAAAAACGCGAAAACAACCCCATGCACAGTAGCCGTCAAGTGCCGGGCTGACGCTCCTCGCCTGCGCCGAAACGCGGATTCTTCGTGCTTTCACCGCAGCTTACGCCGCGCCACCGGCTCACGACATCGGCGGTGCGACATGTTGGGCAAATCCGGGCCGTTTGCCGAGCTCGGCGAGCCAGCGGGTCAGATGCGGCTGCGCCGGCCGGGAGATGCCCTCGACGCCGAGCCAGCGCCGCGCATAGGAGCCGAGCGCGATGTCGGCGAGCGTGAACGCATCGCCCTCCATGAAGCGGCGCGAGGAGAGCAGGCGGTCGGCGATGGCCCAGACCTCGGCGGCGGCATCGGCATCGCGCTGCACCTGGATCATGTCGCGCTCGGCAGGCGCCGTGCGTACGATGCCCCAGAACACCGGGCGGTCAACCGGCTGCACCGTCGACAGCGTCCAGTCGAGCCAGCGGTCGACCGAGGCGCGCTGCTTCGGCGCTTCGGGATAGATCGGCGTGCCGCGCCCATGCGCGAGGCAGAGATAGCGCATGATCGAATTGGATTCCCACAGCACGAAGTCGCCCTCGACCAGCGTCGGGATCCGTGCATTGGGGTTCATCGCGAGATACTCGGCCTCGCGCGTCTTGCCGTAACTCATGCCGGCGTCGATGCGCTCGTAAGCGAGGCCGAGCTCGGTGAGGCACCACAGCACTTTCTGCACGTTGACCGAATTGGCGCGGCCCCAGATCGTCAGCTTGGTGTCAGGCATGGAGCGTCTCCCCGCATTGTTCGGTGATGGCGTAGCCCGGATGGAGCGAAGCGCAATCCGGGGCCGGCGCCCCGCATTCCGCTGCGCTCCATGCGGGCTACAAATCCACCTCGCCGCGGGTGATAGCGGAATTCGGCGCGCCGAGCGATGCGCGAAGCGGCGCGCCTCTCATGCAAAAAGCTCCGCACGCGGCGGAGCTTTCATGGCAAGGAAGTCTTTGATCCCGTCGCTCAGCGGCCGAAGAACAGCCACAACAGAATGATCACCGGGATCGGCACACCCAGCAGCCACAACAGAATTCCGCGTCCCATGGTTTCCTCCTCCAATCGGATTGTCGAGGAGTGAACGCGGGCGGCGAGGGCTTGTTCCAGTCGCGCGCCTACCAATGGCCGGTGTTGGGCATCGACAACCAAGGCTCCTGCGGCGGCTTCGGCTCGCCCTTCTGCAACAGCTCGATCGAGTGCAGGTCCGGCGAGCGGACGAAGGCCATGTTGCCGTCGCGCGGGGGGCGGTTGATGGTGACGCCGGCCTTCTGCAGCCTCTCGCAGGTGGCGTAGATGTCGTCGACCTCATAGGCGAGATGGCCGAAGAAGCGATCCTCGCCGTACTTCTCCTCGTCCCAATTCCAGGTGAGCTCGACCAACGGCGCGCCGCGCGTTTGCGGCTGCTTCTTCAGCCCCTCGAGATCGTCGGCCGAGCACAGGAAGACGAGCGTGAACCGCCCCTTGTCGTTCTCGATCCGCCGCACCTCCTTCAGCCCGAAAGCATCGACATAGAATTTCAGCGCGACATCGAGATTGCGCACGCGCAGCATGGTGTGGAGGTATCGCATGGTTGTTGCTCCCTGGGGGTGGAGGGTTTTTGGGTCGGCTGGGCCGGCGCGGGGAGAGATAGCAGGAAAGTGGGACGAGGGGCAGGGGGCCCAGGCAAATGTGTGCGTGAGAGGTGTCGGTTCGGCTCGAGCTGCATCACGTTCGAAGCAGTGCCGCCATCACACGCGCGAGCGCCGTCGGCGGATGAGTGAGATGAGCTAAATAATGCACTGAACTGCACTTCTGAAGTGAGATACGATAATTGCGGTGACAGTGCTAGACTGCATTCTAGGCCACCCTCATCAGAAAGTGCTCGGACCAATTGGCGATGCAGAATTCGCTTTTCTCCCCGAGCATGTCCCTGGCCGATATGTACCAGCAGATCTCCAAGTCCAGTTCGTCGTCGACCTCGAGGTCCGGCCGCGATGCCTTCAGCGCCACGACTGTGTTCGATAGTTGCTCGGTATCGATAGACAGGTTGACGGCGTAGCCGCCTTCTACGAGCAGCAGGTGCGGCGGCAGCTTTTCATAGTCGCTCCAATCTACCGTGTACTGATGTGCGAGCGGCTCTATGAAGTCATCGTAGACGTTGCTGGTCGCGTTCGTGAATCCCTCCTGCAGCCGGCATATCATCTCGGAGTAGACCCGGATCGTGATGGGGCCGACTTTTGGAACCATATCGTCCGAAATCTCATCTTCGCTTCGCTCGTAGAAATCGGCGAGGAAATTGTGCTTGAGCGTTGCGACGCGGATATTGCGCGCGGTCGCGACGATGCGAATCTTGCCATGTCGCTTGATGACCGCACGCCGCTCCAGCGCGCTCGAGTATTCCGGTGCGGTAACGTTGTCCTTGCTGTAGCGGAAGATGTCGCCGATCGCCACGACCCTCCCGGCCCAACTCGAATCCAACAGAAGCTCATTCCGGGATCGGCGCGTCAAGGCGAATATCTCTTTCATCAATTCCCAGGCATTGTTCCCGTGAATGACGGCTCCCGGGTAGCGAAATCCTTCCGCGCCAGGTGTAATGCTGTTCTCGTCGACGGCAGCCACGATACCAGGCGAATTGTACGCGGCGGCGACGAGCTGCGCGAGGTTGCGGGCCTTGTCCGATAATGACGTTCCCTTCACGTAGAAATATGCGTCGTCCGTCGACGTGAGATCGTCGATCGAAGGCAGGCTGAAATCCAGGCGTTTTTGCCAGGGATTGTCCTTGTGGTCGGCCATCTCCTTCAGCAGGCGTCTGATCTCCCGCGCGGCGGCTTCGATCGCGTACTGGGGTGTCCGAAGTCTTTCGAAGCACAGATTCCAGCTTGCGAGTGCCTTGTATTCCGCAAGCGTCTTTCGCGGTGGCGGATCCGGATATTTTGCCATTTCCAGATCCAGCGCATGTCGTTCCGCCGCCTGCCGGTTCACCAGCTCGTCGTCGCCGGGCTCGCTGGTCAACCCGTGCGCCAATGCCGTGTCGACCTGGATTTGGGCGATGCCGATCGAGCCGTTGATCTTCCAGGCTTCCTGCAACTCGTCGATCCAGTTGATCTGCGCCAGCTCGTTGAGGACGACGACGGCCAGCAGGTCCGGCGGAATCTTTTGAGACTTGGCGCTTGCGTTGATCTGGGCAATGTAGCCACCGAGCTTTCGCTGATACCAGGCGAGGCGGTCCTTCGCGGCCATCTCCTGAACCGTGTGGGTCTCCATCCGCTCCAGAGTGATCTGCGGGAGCGGGCTGCCTTGCTGCTTGGACTCCTCGATCGTCGGTTCCTGCTTGGGAAGCGCCTCGAACCCGAGATCGAGCGCGCTCTCGTCGCCGTCGACGAGATGCTCCGAGATTTCCTTGAGATCGCTGGAGTAGATTGCCTTCGCCATCGAACCGGCCCCCATGCCGGTGCGGACGAGAATCGCCGCCTTGGGAGGCCATTTTATCCGTGTATCGGAAGCCGCCTTGCGGCAGATCAAGGATTGCTGTGACGGTCCAGCACTGTACGAGTTACGGCGACAGCTCGTAGGATGGGTAGAGCACTTGCGAAACCCATCATGTTTCGTCACGCAACGAGGCCCTCGATGGGTTTCGCTTCGCTCTACCCATCCTACTAGCTGCATCACGTTCCGAGTAGTGCCGCCATCTCTTTCCAATGATAGGTCCGCACCTTCTCGGTTTGATGCCGCGCGGCTTTGGCGATGGCGTGCGCGATGTCGTTGCCGGCAAGCCCGCGATACTTGTCGGCCGGGCCAACGAGCAGTTGATTGAGGACGCTCCATATCGCAATGATGAGGCGTTCGCGCGGGCGGTCCTCGTCGCGGGCGCCGAGGATCATCGAGGGGCGGAAAATATGCGTGTGCTCGAAATCGAGCGAGAGAATGTCGCGCTCCACCTCGCCCTTGGTCCTGAGATAGAACACGCTGGAAGCGGCGTTGGCGCCGACGGCCGTGACCAGAAACACCGACCGCGCGCCGTTCGCCCTGGCGATCTGGGCCGCCAACACCGGATAATCGTGATCGATCTTGTAATACTCAGCCTCGTCGGGCGTGTGCTTGCGCGTTGTCCCCAGAGCGATGAAGATTTCGTCCGCAACCAATTGCGGCTTGAGTGCGGGCAGGGAAGCGAGATCGCCGATCAGCGCCGTGAGCTTCGGATGGCTCACCGCCAGCGGCTTGCGGGCCACCGCGACAACCCGCGAATAGTCGGGACTGTCCAACAGGTCGCGCAGCAAATGCGAGCCGATGAAACCGGTCGCGCCGAAGACGAGTGCGGATTTCATTCAAGCTACCGTTTTGCGTTGATTGCGTGATCGCTTGTTGAAAGCTCGTAGATGGGTAGAGGACTTGAGAAACCCATCATGGTTTGGAGCGCAACAATTATTCATCTCCGGGAAGCTCATCCGGCCACTTCTGGGCGCCGTGGAGGATGCGCAATATCCGGATCGAGCTTTCCGTTACGGCATAGGCCGCGACATAAGGCGTACCGACAATGACGAGCTCGCGTGTGCCGGCCACACGGCCAGGCCGCCCACTCTCGGGAAACTCGACAAGTCGATGCGCAGCGGCAGCGATCCGCTCGTCGAGCGCTATGGCTGCCCGAGGATTTTCAGCCACGATGTGGGTGAAGATGCCGTCGCGGTCCGACAGCGCGAAGGCGGACCAGACGAGCTTCACGACTTTGGTTCGTCGGCCCTGCGCCGAGCCGCCGCGCGCCGCTTTGCGAAATGCGCTTCAGCCTGTTCGTCGGAAACATCGGGTCGGGTATCGTTCAGCGCCGCCATAACCTTTGCGCGGAACCAGTCGTCATGAGCCTTGCTGTTCGTGACGAGTTCGAGCGGTAGCGCGCCCTCATTGGCGGTCCGGGTCAGCAGGATGCGAACCGCGTCCGATACCGTTAGCCCCATCTCCTCAAGGACGGCGGAGGCGCGATCACGGACTTCGGCGTCGATGCGGGTTTGGACAAGGGCATTTGCGGCCATGTTCGCCTCTTCGGATGCGATATAGCAATGTAATTCAATTGAATGACGAGCGCAAGGGTTGCCGGGGCCCGCGGCGCCGACGCGCTGAGCGTGCGGAGCCTCGTAGCGGCTTGCGTTTGCCCGATCGAGATACCGCGATGACCGCAATTGCGGTGCTACTGCACTCAACTGCGCTGCAGATAGTCCCTACTTGCACTCAAAACTCGCCGCGCTCTCCGGATCGCCTTGGCCCTTGTACTGCGCATGTTGCGGATAGGCGCAAAGCGGTCGGCTGCGGCCGGGAAAGGCTGGTCCCGTCGCGACCACCGCATCGGGCGCCTTGCCGTCTTCCACCCAGTTCACGACGGCGCTGAGGAGATCGAAACGATCGAGCGTTGTGCCGCTCGAGCAGTGGCCCATGCCGGGCACCAGGAAGGCCCGGCTCGATTTCTCCCGCACCAATTCCATGCCGCCGGAATCCGCTGCCATGCGCTCGTAGTAATTCACGGTGTCGAGCGCCGAGAACCAGGGATCGCTCACGCCGTGGTAAAACAGCAGCTTGCCGCCATGGCCGAAGTAGCTCGAAAGGTTGGTCCAGTAGGCGGTGTTGGTGAGGCGATCCATCCCGCTCGCGTTGACGCGGTCTTCGAGTTGATCGACGTCGATGCTGTCCCAAACTGGCGGTCCGACCGGACTGCGCGCGCCTGTTGTCAGGATGCCGGGAATGGCAACGCCTTCGGCTGCCACGCCGCTGTCCCACGGGAATGGCGGGTAGACCTGCGTGCCGCGTGAATTCTTCGGTCCGGCAAAAGCCTTCTTCAGGGCATCGACCTGCGGCGGCGCCAGGCAGGAATCCGTCTTGTCGCCCTTGCAGGTGAGGACCGCGGCATCGAATTGACAGGCCTTGCCGTCGAAGATCAGGCCATCCTTGACGCCGTCCTTGGCGTCGCAGGCATCGAGGATCGCGTTCGTGACCAGCTTGCGCTCGGCCGCGGAAAACGTCTTGGCGGGCTCCGGCTTGCCGGATGGATCTTTCGGCGCGACCCGGCTGAAGGCAGCGTTGGCCCAGGCGAGACCGATATTGGAGTTGCCGGTGCGCATCGCAGGCGCGCCGGCGACGATGCCGTCGAATTGTTCGGGATAGCGGGCCGACGCCAGCATGCCTTCGCGGCCCCCGGTCGAGCACCCCGTGAAATAGGAACGCTTTGCGGGCTGGCCATAGTAATGCGCGACGATCGCCTTGGCGGCCATCGTCACCTTGCCGACGGATGCAGTGGCGAAGTTGAGCGCGGCTTCCTGGTCCTTCAGGAACGAGGCATCGAACACCGCGCCTTGATGACCGCTATCGGTCGAGACCACGGCAAAGCCGCGCGCCAACGCCGGCACCTCGCCGGCCGCCTGGTAACCCAGCGGCGGCCGGATCGAGCCGTTCAAACCGCCGCCGCCCTGAAACAAAAACCGTCCATTCCAGCGATCGGGCAGGGCAACGGCAAAGCCGATCGCGTAGGACTTGCCCTCGACGCCGACGCGCTGATCGATCACGCCATCGGCGCGGCAGTTCGGCGGCAGCGCCACCGAGACGGTGGCCGGTGCCGGCGGCGACGGTTGCACGGTCCCCGGCGGCGCCTCCGGCACCACCTCGGCCTTGGTGACTGTTGCCGTCGATCCCGGCATCTTCCAGCCGCTCAGGTCAGTGCATTTGAGTGCAGGCAGTATGTTGGCGGAATCGTCGCCGCGTGCCGGCGAGATCGCTATGACCAAGATGGCAGCTACTAAAGGCAGGCAAGCCATCGCATCATCAAGGGCCACGTTTCTTTTTCGCTGCATCGTTCCTCCCTGCCGGTTTCTGAATTTTATTGCGGCGCATTTAACTCACGCTGGCGCCGGCCGATCTGCTGCACTGAAACTATCTTGTGTTATTCGGGAAGTGCAGTCCAGCGGCGCAAGCCTTCGATCGCTCTCGCCCTTCGTCCTTGCCGATGAAGTCGATCGAACAGGATGGCGGATGCTAAGTCGCTTGCAGACGTCGGTTACAGAGCGACGCTGCAGTCTCGGTGAACTGGCCAGCGACCTCACGGCTCGTTCTACGGCAGTCCCGCTTGCGTGGTATCTCCGCCCAGATAGGCCAAACCGTCGGCACTTGAACCCGGCCAGCGGCGGCGCCGACCAAACGCCATGGCCGCATTCTTCGCAGAACTTCTGTTTGATCTCGTCAGAGCCCTCGTGGGGAGCTGGCTGAGGCAGGCTGCGGTGGCCATCTGTTCGTGGCTCGATACCAAGATTCACAGCCGCACTGCACGCCTTGTCGTCGGCCTCCTGCTCGGGGCCGCCGCTTTCTTCCTCATTCCTGCGATCACCGGTCTGCTGGGTCTTTGATGCCCTCCGTGAAGACGCACCTCGTCATCGCATTGGCCGTCGGGGCGCTCATCTCTGCGGTGCTCCTTGTGCTGGAGCCGCTGACCGACTTCGCGTTTCTGCGGCTGGAGTGGCCGGGCATAAGCGCAGCGTATGTCTTCAGGGGAGCGGTCGGAGGGGCCACCTTCCTCGGCATCGCCATTTGCTGGGTCGTGAATGCGCTGACCTACGGCCTGGGTGTATTCGTCATTCTCAGCGCCTTTAAGGCGCTGAGGGAAGCATGAAGCGTAGGCTCCAAAGCATCACGGCGCTGGCTCACGCCGCCTTCTCTTCACCCTTCGCGATGATCTCGACTTCGAAATAGCCCATGTCGCGGAGCTCGGCGGCCTTCTTCTCGGCCGCTTCCTTGGTGTCTCGTTTCAAAATGATCTGGCCCGCTCCGTCGCGGGCGCAAACGAAATAAGGCATTTTCGATTCCCAATTTCGTTTGCAGACACACGGCGGCCTTGTGCCGCAATCGTACGGGTCAGTCCTCCAGCCCGGCCTTTTGCCGCATCTTGTCGATCAGCTCGGAGGCCTCGGCCTTGGTCAGCTCGTCTTCGGGCGGGCTCTCGTGGGCCTGCTCGGCGAGGGTCTCGAGATAGGATTCCTGGGCTCCCGTCATCGGATCGTCCCCGGAAACCCAGTTTTTCGGGTCCTTCTGAGTGTTGTCGGCCATCGCACGTCTCCCTTTCCACCTCCGTATAACGTCGGACTCGACTTGTCGTTCCGTTTTTGTTCTCATGACTTCCTATTCAAATCGCGAGGCGGAACATGCCGGACCTGGACACTGTCAGGCAGGAAATCGAACGGATGCGCATCCAGATCGGCAGGCAGAGGAAGGAGATCCTCCAGCTGCAACGTGCGGGCATCGGCACGGCCTCGGCCGAGGCGCTGCTGTCGCGGATGGAGGCGAAGGTCGAAGGTCTTTGCGCTGAGCGTGACGCGCTGAAGGTTGCACAGCCGCGCCAGAGCAGGGGCAGGGTGCTGGGCGGGAGGACATGGTGAGCAGGCGATGGTTCGACGACGAGAGAGAGCTGTCGCCTTTCCTGACCGCGCTCGAGGACGTTCGCCGCAGGGCGACGCGGGAAGGGTGGTGCTATGCCCACGTCCAGGCCATCATCGTGGCCATCGACCAGTATGCGGAAGCCGCAACCGGCAACCGCGAGTATTTCCTGAACAAGCCGGTCTCGATTGGGAGCAGCCGGAAGACCGGGGATATTCCGTAGAGAGCTGTGACGTCGACTGTCGCAGTTTCAGCGCGTTGTTTGAGACGATCGTGATGCCGGTCACAGCGCAGGCGCGCCGATATCGGCACGCTCCGACAAGGAGTGTGTCATGCGATACGCCACCATCGCCTTGCTTGTTCTTGCCGGCCTACAGGCTCTGCGCGGCGGATATCTCAGCGCACCTCTCTTCGCTCTCCTGGCGGTTGGCGGCTGCCTCGGCGCGATCACGCCGAGGAAATCGCGATGGGAGGGCGACAGCGGCTAGATTTAATCCGCTGTCGCCGAACCGCAATGACGACGGCGCGACCTATACTTATGTTTCAAGTCTTGCCCAACGCGGTCGTGGATCATCTGTCAGCCGCATGCAGCGCCGTCGTCAGGTTGTTCGGCCGGGAAAACGCCGTCGAAATCGCGACGGCTGCCTTCGGCCTCGGCTGTATCGTGATCGGCTCTGCTGTGTTCTTGCTGGAGCGCTGACGAGGGGGTGTCGTGAAGACGATCACATTGCTTGCGATCGCGGCGATGCTGCTGCTGGAGGTCTTCGGCTCGACGTCGAGCGTCGGCGGCTCGATGAGCTTCATGCTCGTCTTCGTCGTCGTGATGCTGGCGGTCGCGATTTACGAGGCCTGGTCGAACGGGCGTGGCGTCATGGGGTGGATCGTCAACCTCTTCGCATCAGCTGTTGGCGGCCTGACGGCGGTGGCCCTGATCGGAATGGCCATGGAGGCCGCGCTCCCTCACTTTCACCTCGAAGGTTCGCTCGCCTCCTGGCAACATCCCCTGAAATATGTCGTGGTCGCGGCTATCGCGCTTCTCATGGTGCTGGGATCATGGATCCCGCTCCAGGTCTTGAATCGGCTCCGCGGATAGGACCTCGGCAGTCCCAGCGGACGACAGCCGAGTCCGACGCCGCCCAAGCAGGATCCGGAACAGGACGCCGCGCGCTTTAGGCCGCAATCCGTTGCTCGACCGGTGCCGTCAGCAGCTTCAGCGCCTGGGCGTGCTGCAGGTCGGGGACCGCGATGGCCGTGTGGCTGTAGATCGCGTGGCTGCGTGATTTTGCAATCTTGTCCAGGATCTCGCCGCCCTTGATGACGTGAAGGCCCATGCCCTCGTCAGTGGGGAAGATCGCCAGAACCACGTCATAGGCCGCGATGACGGCTCTGAGCGCTTCGGCCTTGTCCTCGGCGACGTCGACGAAGACACGAACATCAGCCGCGAGTTCACGCAGCTCGTTAAAATCCAGCACTTTGGGGATACTCCAACGCAACGATACTGATCGGAGCTTGGCGGCGTTGGGTTACTGAAGTGTCAACAACGCAAGCCGACCCACAAGTTTCACGCTGAGGTGACGTCACGCTCTAGCGCTTTGCGTCCTCCTTGCGGAGCCGGGCCGCCGCGGCCTCGTCCACGAGGTTCAAGGCGAGGCCGTCATAGCTCAGCTTGAGCCCGCGGCCGACGATCCAGGTCCATCCCTCCCGGTCCTTGAGGGCTTGCGCGTTGAACTGGTCGGAGATCGATTTGACGGCAGCTTCCTCCGCCCCCGGATTGTTCAACGTCGCATTGACGCGCCAGATCGGGTGTCTGGCGTCGGCCTCGTCGCTGTCGACCGTCACCTTGGCGCCGTTGATGTCGCATTCCAGCGTGTGCGAGCCGCGACTCTGGCGGCAGAGATAGTGGCGCTGACTGACGAGCTTGCTGGCCTCCTCGAACGTCATTCCGGGCGAGAAGCCGAAGATGTCGGACTTCTTCACGAGGGCGAGAGACGCGGGCTTCAGGAAGCTCGGCTGGATCGCGACGAGGGCCGCCACGACAACAACGATCAAACCTGCGACGACGATAGCGACCTTCATGAGCACCCCACGGGAAACCGTCAGACCATTATATCAACCCGGGCGTTCTGCCATGTCCCGAAAAGCGAAAACCCCGCCTGGGGGAAGCGGGGCCTTCTGGTGGGGTGAAGCTTGGGGACTTCAATGATAAGACGCGCCAGCCGCCGAATGGTTCAAAAAGGCCAGCGGTATGTCCTGCGGCATCTTGCACAGGAAGCGGGGAACCCCGCAGAACCCCTGCTTGCGTTTTCGGCCTCGATGGGTTCTAAGCCCCGTCACTTCATGACCTCTGGCATGAAATCAGCAGCGCGTCCCCGCGCTTCAGGCCGCGTCCACAGCGAAAGTTGCTCGCGCGCACAAAAGGAATTCAGACATGGCGAAGATGACGAAGACCCAATTGATTGATGCAATTGCCGAGGGCACGCAGCTTTCGAAGAACGACGTGAAGTCGGTGATCGAGTACATGGCCACCGTCGGCTACAAGGAGCTCAACGAGTCCGGCGAGTTCGTCATTCCCGGCTTCGTGAAAATGTCGGTCGTGAACAAGCCGGCGACCGAAGCCCGCATGGGCGTCAATCCCTTCACCAAGGAGCCGATGCAGTTTGCGGCGAAGCCCGCGAGCAAATCGGTCAAGGCCTCGCCGCTGAAGGTGGCCAAGGACGCCGTCTAAGGCGCAACGCGTTGCCGCCGGCGTTTTCGCAAGGCGGCGCAACGATCAGCGGCTGAAGACAAGGTGGTGCTCGGCGACGGCGATGCCGAACATCACCACGACGATCAGGACAAACCACAGAGAGCGCCGATCGGCCTGTCCGGGCGCGCTCTGCGGTTTCCCGCAAGCCGGGCAGACCGAAAGTCCGATCGGGATCTCGCTCTCACAGAACTCGCAGACCATCGGCGCCTCGCACGTGAACAGCGCGGTGCAGGGCGTCCGGAGCTGACGCGGGATCGCGCGACGGACGGCACCGCTTTCATGCGGCCGGTCAATGCGAAAGCGGAAAAATTCGTTCCCGAAGGCCACGCCCCCGCGCATCTGGCAGCCAGCGACGGCTGCACAAGAAAAACCCCGCGCTTTCGCACGGGGCTCTTCTGGCTGACGGCGTTGGGATTTCAGCGCCTGGCCGCCAGCCGTACGCCTAACTTAAAGTTGAAAATCCAAAAAGCAACAGCGCCGCGGCGACGGAATATGTTCGTCCACTGCGGCGCTGCCATATCACTGGGCGCTGAAATCCCCAGCTCCCATAGGTTCGCGCGCCGCCGAAAAGGTTCAACGCGACATGCCAGGGAAATCGCCGGCGAGGGCTGGACTTTTTGTTCTCATTTTGTTCTAGTGAGGCGCCTTAAGGTCAATCGCTTGGAGGTGACTCATGACCGTCGAAAAGCAGCGTGAAGTGATCAGGCTCTGGAACGAGCTCAGGAAGCTCGAGGGCCCCGCCGCAGAAGAGCTCCGCATCCAGATCCTGGAATGCTTCTCGCCGAAGGGCAAAGCGAAGCGGGCGGCTTGACCGGACGGCTCTCGCAGCGGGTGGGGCTGACAGCTGAAGCCTGCTTGGGCGGGCTTCCCGGATCACCCGCCAGCGTTCGCCTGCATGACATGCCCGCGATGCGCCAATCCGATGACGGCGATCTCCGCCAAGAGTTTTCGATGTGAACCTTGCCGCGAGATCGTCATCGTATTCGCGGTCGTCTCGAAATTCCTGTCGCCGAAGATCGTGCCGCGAAGCGTTGAAGACGTCGCGTCGCGCGCTTTCATCGATCGTTAGGAATCGCTCCGCGCCGTTTTTTCCGACTCCGATTCGTTCTTCGAGAACGAAATGGAGTCGGATGCAGAACATGTTGCGCTTGCCGGCGGCGATGCCGCCGCGCGTGTCAGAACGAGACAGCGTGAGGCTTCGCACAGTCCCATCCACGTCGCTTCGCTAAGGAGTGGGCGAGGAGAGCGACATGGATGAGTGCTGGTTTCTCGCCGAGATCGCCAAAGTGTTCTGGTACGATCGGCACCCGCGTTTGCGCAAAGCCAAGCCGTCGGTGCCGCAAGTGCAGCCGCCGGGATCGACATCTGCTGATGCTGCGTCTCGCGATGAGGGGGCGCCCGATTCGACGTGATCGGACCATGGTGCGCATTCCCTGCACGTTTTGTTAAGTCCTGCTCTCTGCCGGTTTCTTCGATTCCGATTCGTTCTTCGAGAACGAAATGGCGTCGAAGCTGGAACATAGCCGGTCGGCAAGCTGCGCAACTCTGCTACGCGATAGGGAAAGCGGCTCGCCGTGATCGAAAGGCGCGCGGCAAACTCCTAACGAATGTTTGCGCGGAAGCCGATAACCCTATTCGGTTAGGTTAAAAGCCCAATCGCGTTGCGCTTGCCGCTGCTTGGGATAGGTGTCTTGCAACGACAAGCAAGAACGACTTTGCCAAGAAGCCATTTTGTCATGACACCTTTTTCAGAGCCCTCCTTCTACCAAGGCGACCGGCACACCTATCGGCGCGTCGCCGTGGTCGGCACGCTGTTCTGTCTCGCGTTCGTGGTGATCAGCTTTTCGCTGCGGCCGCAGGTCGAGGACACACGCGTCGCGGTCAAGGCCGACCGGCTGGTGCGCACGGCGGGCCAGGCGGCTCACGCCAACTGAAGCGGCGCACGTCAATTAGCGCTCATCGCCGCACATGCGATCGTCGGCCGGCGCCTGCGAGCCCGCGGTGCCGCGCGAGGCAAGCGCCACGAAGCCGGCATAGCCGGACAGGTTGAGCAGGACTTCGAGCCACGCGGGCATGTCGGCCTCTTCCGGTCTTGGTGAAGAAACTCAACGTCCGCGCGCAATCCTGGTTCCCTGCTCTCCGGGAAGAACTCAAACCGGGGAGGAGGGATCCAGCCGGCGCCCGAGGGTCGCAACGGATTGGCTCGACGGCTGCTCTTTCAGGAACTCGGCGATGGCCCGTGCCAGCTCGCGGTCCGTCATCGGCGTTGGAGGCGGGTGCAGGGTGCCGATTCCGAAGCTGCGAACGATCTCGTCGTAATGCTGATCGTCGGATCTGGGAACCAGCTTGCGGATACGGGCGAGCAAAGCAGATAAGGGCAACACGTCCTCCTCGATCATTTGCCCCGCTGGCAGACATCGTCGTGTGCTGCCATCTGCTCCCTCGAAACTGAAAACCCCGCCAGCATCGCGGAGATGCTGACGGGGCTTCGTGCCGTTGCCTCAACCCGGATGGCGGAGGCTCCCGCACTTGAGGTGACAATGCGCGCCCGGCGATTTCGTTCCGGCACCATCGACTTTTTTGCAGCGGCCGGTTCCGCACCCTGCGCGCAACCATCGCAGGCGCTCGTCGTTATCTCCGCATGACGCGAAGGAGGAGAGCATGAAGAAGACACTGGCAGTTCTGGCCACCGTCGCAGCCGTCGGCGTGACCGCGGTTGCAGCCCCGGCGCCCGCCGAGGCGCGCGGTCGCGGCATCGGCCCGGGCCTCGCATTCGGTCTCGCCGCCGGCGCGATCACCGCGGGCGCGGTCGCAGCATCGCATCCGTACGGCTATTACGGTCCGCGCTACGGCTATTACGAGCAGCCCGGCTACTATTACGGGTCTGGCCCCTACGCCTATTACGGCGGCGGACCGTACTACCGGCACCATCACCACTGGCGCCATTGGTAACGCCTGACAAGCGAAAAGCCCGGAGCAATGCTCCGGGCTTTTTTCATGCGCGTCGATCAGAGATGTCTTACGGCCAAAGCGAGGGCCGTTCGACCTTGCGGGCGTTCTCCAGCGTCGACACGAAATACTCTTCGCGCTCGCGCTTGAATTTTTCCTGCGTGGCACGGAAGGCGGCGACACGGGCGGCGATCTCATCGCGCTCACGGGCTTTGCGTTCTTCGTCTTCGGTCATGGCCATCCCCTCTGGTTACTACTGAACTCAAGCACAGCCGCCGCATCACCTTGAGTCGCATTCGCACATCCATTGATGCTTCTGAATGGGGCGTCAATGGGGAGGAGGCATTGCAGGATTGTGATATGCGAAGGTCGGAAAAAATTGCCGAGCGCAGCGCATTAGCGCTTGATAAGAGCGTCAACAATCTTGCCGCTTGTGCCTATGGATGCCAGGCGAAACGAGTCGGAGACCGCAATTGATTGCAACGGATCTTCAGAGCGGCGTCGAACGGCTCGGCGACATGATCGCCGAGGCCAGGACCATCGTGCCGTTCACCGGCGCCGGCATCTCGACAGAGTGCGGCATTCCCGACTTCCGCTCGCCGGGTGGAATCTGGACCCGCCACCGTCCGATCGAGTTCGGTGAATTCGTCGCCAGCCAGGAAGCGCGCGATGAATCCTGGCGCCGCCGCTTTGCGATGGAAGAGATCTTTGCAGCGGCGAAGCCCGGCCGCGGCCATCGCGCGCTGGCCTCGCTCTACCGCGCCGGCAAGGTTCCCGCTGTCATCACCCAGAACATCGACAATCTGCATCAGGCCTCCGGCTTCGCCGCCGAGCACGTGATTGAACTCCACGGCAATACCACTTATGCGCGCTGCATCGGATGTGGGCAGGCCTATCCGCTCGACTGGGTGAAGCGTCGCTTCGACGACGACGGCGGCCTCGCGCCCAATTGCACCGCCTGCGACGAGCCGGTGAAAACCGCCACGATCTCCTTCGGTCAGATGATGCCGGACGAAGAAATGCGGCGCGCGGGCGCGTTGGCGCGAGCCTGCGACCTCTTTATCGCGATCGGTTCCTCGCTCGTGGTGTGGCCGGCGGCGGGCTTTCCGCTGATGGCGAAGAACGCCGGTGCACGTCTGGTGATCATCAATCGCGAGCCGACCGAGCAGGACGACATCGCCGACCTCGTCCTCCACCACGACATCGGCGAAGCGCTCGGGCCCTTTGTCGGCAATTGAGGCATCAATTTGATTCGCGGCTGTGCAAGCTGTTCATAGGTTCCGGCGAATCTCTTTTTTGTCTATGCCTCGCAACCGGGAGTGTTATCTTTTGAGTCGAAAGATTCGCGTCGCGTCCAATTGAGAACATTCTCTTAAGACGCGTGATTCGAGCGCCGCCGATGTGGCGGGTTGCATGGCAGTGTGGGGTCCGGGGTTATGGGGTCGTCGGACGGATTTGAGTCCAAGAAGCTCGGGGTTCCCGGGCAGGGAGTATCGTCCGGGCGGATCACGCCGGGCGAACACGGCGGCGGCGGGCGCGACAGCGCGCTCAGTCCTTTCAGCGGGCTCGGTGAGGCCAGCGCCAATCTCGTCGAGGTCCACGGCGTCATCAAATGGTTCGACGCTTCCAAAGGCTACGGCTTCATCGTTCCCGACAACGGCTGGCCGGACGTGCTCCTGCACGTTACCGTGCTTAGGCGCGACGGCTTCCAGACTGCCTATGAAGGCGCCCGCATCGTTGTCGAGTGCATTCAGCGCGCCAAGGGTTACCAGGCGTTCCGCGTGGTCTCGATGGACGAGTCGACCGCGATCCATCCGGCGCAGATGCTGCCGCCGCGCACCCATGTCACGGTCACCCCGACCAGCGGGCTGGAACGGGCCCAGGTCAAATGGTTCAACCGGCTGCGTGGCTTCGGCTTCCTGACCTGCGGCGAGGGCACGCCCGACATCTTCGTGCACATGGAAACGCTGCGCCGCTTCGGCATGACCGAGCTCCGGCCCGGCCAGTACGTCCTGGTCCGCTTCGGGCCCGGCTCCAAGGGCATGATGGCGGCCGAGATCCATCCCGAGACCGGATCGCCGGGCTTGCAGTCGCACTGAAGGCGCCGAACCCGTGATCGTTTAGTCCCGCAATCGTGAGCGATAGGGGCGCGCCGGTAGACCGGCGCGCCTCTGGCTTTTCCGGCGACCGTTGCGTAAGGACTCCCTCCAGTCCCACGCCTCGAGTGTCCCCCATGAATCCTGATCGAAAGGCCGCCTGGTCCGCTCTGAAGGGCTGGCTTGCCGCCGTCCTCGTCATCGCCGGCTGTGTTGTCGCCGGCGCGCCCGCCGGCGCCGCCAGCTTCCAGCCCCTGGAGATCGTCACCAAGAACGGCGTGCAGGTGTTCTCGGTGGAGATGGCGACCACCGAGGAGGAGAAGCAGACCGGCCTGATGTACCGCAAGGAATTGGCGGACGGCAAAGGCATGCTGTTCGACTTCAATCCCGAGCAGGAGATCTCGATGTGGATGAAGAACACCTATGTCTCGCTCGACATGATCTTCATCGGCGCCAACGGCCGCATCCTGCGCATCGCCGAGAACACCGAGCCGCTGTCGACCAAGATCATCTCGTCCAAGGGGCCGGCCCGGGCCGTGCTGGAGGTGGTGGCGGGAACGGCGCAGAAATACGGCATCCGCCCCGGCGACCGCGTCGGCCACCCGCTGTTCGGCAGCAAATAGGGGCGGGCCGGGGAGGGTATTGGCAGCCTTGCCAGCGCCAGTTTGTAAGCTTGCTGGCGCCTTTGGAAGCGTGTATCGACGGGGCTCGCCGGACATTCGGGGTATAGCGCAGCCTGGTAGCGCGGCAGTTTTGGGTACTGCAGGTCGTTGGTTCGAATCCAGCTGCCCCGACCAGTCCCGAGAGGCGGTTCTGGACCTCGTCTCGCCTCATCCCCGCGAAGTTTCAAGGATTTGGGCCCCCTGACTGGGACAGAATTCCCAGGCTTCATCGAACCTTTGGCTGTCGCCGTAGACATATCTGTGTTGGGGATTTCAGCGCCCAATGTCTAAACGGACGCCGCCAAGCGATGATATTCCGCTTGTGCGGCGTTGCGCGTTCCGGACGTCATTTTGGCAGATACGGCCAATCAGCCCGAAGCGTGCCAGCCCGGCGGAAACGGCACGAACGGCCAGACCATCTGGTTGTCGTTAGCGGCTTGCGGCGGCTCATGCGCCGGCGTCTTTGCGACCAGTGTCATTCGCACCGCCAGGCGCAGGCGTGCACATTGCAAATTCATTTTGGTTGTCCCTACGAATCGTCTCGAAATTCAATTGCAAAATCTGACGTCAGCTCAATCGAATTGCCACACGCACAGCGTGGCCTTCTCAAATCAGGAACACTCTAAAAAAATCGACGCTCTCTTTCAACCGATTACGGTCGGAAGCGACGAGAAGTAAGGTTGACCGGTTAGGTTAAGGATGAGCGGTAGTTGCGGCCGCTTGGACGATCGTTATCAGATCGCTCCTGGCCTGCCGGGCCGCCTGCAATTCGTGCTCACACGAGGTCATGGTTCGTCGTAGCGCGCGTATCAGTCGAGTTTTGCGTCATGTCTTTCGATCGCAACTTCAAAACCGCCGGTCCGCAATCGAGCTGGAGCGAGATCTGGCACCTCTGGACGGTGATCGTGCCGCGCCGCTCGATCAACGGGCAGCTCGTGGTCGGCAAGGTCTGGCGCCGTCATGACGGCCGCGATTGGATCTACAAGAAATTCACCGAGTTCGACGGCGAGGAAGCGGCCTGAAGCGCGATGAGCCCGCAATGAGCCGTCATCGCGCCTGGGTTGTCGCTGAGGCCGTCCGGCCCAGCCAGAACGCCGTTCGCCCGGCCTATCCCGGCGCCTGCACGCGCGGCAGCGGCAGTTTGAAATGTCGCTTCGCGTAGGCGATGATTTCGGCGTCCGAGGGATGATCGGCCGCTTCCACCGCAGCAATCCGCTTGGCGATATCGGGCGCGTTCGCGCGAATGTGGTTGGCAAGCTCGGTCTTTGCACTCGCCGGGCCGATGATGAGGATCTCGCCGGCATCGGCGAGGGCTTTGCTCACTTCAGCGTAGAACGTCTTGTCGGGAGCGGCGTGGCCGCTGCCGATGGCGTTGGCCTTGTGATGAAGATGGCGCGTCGCCAGTTGCGGGTGCAACGTGATTTCGTCGGAGCCGCTCAGGCCGAGATGGAAGATCCGGGCCTGCGAATGGTCGATCCACACCACGGCGTGAAAATGAGAGGGCATGTGCTTTTGGCCTTGTCTGAGGGGAGGCCGCCGACATCGGTGCGGCGGCGCGTGTCGCGACGACATTAGGCCGGTCGGCGCCACCCCCGGTTGACCCAGGTCAATCGATCTTGGCCCACGGCCGTCGAGCCGACCGAACGGCGCACGCCGCGAACGGTGCGCTCCGAGGGGAGGTGTCCCCGGCTCAGGCCGCCTTCGCCGCGGTTGCCGCCGGCGTGGCCGGCGGCGGCTTCAGCGGCTTGTCCTGCTTCTTCGACCACGAGATGTAATAGGCCACCGTCGTCATGATCGCGATGCCGGCGACGCTGACGAAGATCTGCGCGAGCAGCGAGCCCGAGCTCATCGACAACTCGAAATGGCCGACGAAGGACAGGAACACGCCGACGCAGAACACGGCGAGCGACTGCTGGCCGCAGACGATCAGGGGATCGAACACCTTCCATTCCAGCCCGGGCCATTCCTTCGGCACGAAGCGGATCACCAGGATCACGATCACGACGAAGTGGATGAAGCGATAGGGCGCGAGGTTGGTCTTGTCGTTCGGGTTGAAGGCCGAGAACAGCCATTCTGGGAACATGCCGCCGAAGGCGGGGAAGCGGCCCGCCATGGTCATGACCAGCGCGAACAGGAGATAGCCGAGGCAGAGATAGAGCGTCACCGGCGCGTTGATCAGCGTCATCGAGCGCCGCGCGCCGCCCATCGCACACCAGGCGCCGAACACGAACAGCACCTGCCAGCAATACGGGTTGAAGTACCACTGGCCGGCCGGATAGGCGTTCAGATTCCAGCCGAAGTGACGCGCCGTCAGCCACAGCACGATCGACAGCACCATGGTGACGTCGGGCTTGCGCAGCATGAACCACAGCACCGGCGGAAACAGCCCCATCAGCACGATGTAAAGCGGCAACACGTCGAGATTCAGCGGCTTGAAGCGGAGGAACAGGCCCTGGCGCAGCGTCTCGGTGGCGTTGTCGACGAGGCCGGCGACGTTGAACTCGTTGATCATCTCGGAATCGCCGAAGCGCAGCGCCAGATAGCTGATCGAGGCGATGTAGATCACGAACAGGATGATGTGGGCGACATAGAGCTGCCAGACCCGCTTGGTCAGCCGGGTGGCGCCGACGATGAAGCCGCGGTCCAGCATCATCCGCGCATAGACGAACGAGGCCGTGTAACCGGAGATGAAGACGAACAGATCGGCGGCGTCGGAAAAGCCGTAATTGCGCGTCGTGATCCAGTTCACGACATTGTCGGGGATGTGGTCGAGGAAGATCGCCCAGTTCGCGACGCCGCGAAACAGGTCGAGCCGGAGGTCACGGCCTTTGTCGGGGAGTGTGGCGTTGATGTTCAGGAAGGCCATGCGAGGAGAGCTCTCGAAGGGGGCGGACAGGCTGCGGTCGGGGAGGCGGTGCAGCCGGGCGGGATCCCGGCGCGGAAGGCGGGTACGCAATTGTCACGGTGCAGCATAATGACTATACCGTCGCAGAGGCTACAGGGGGCCGGAATCAACAATCAGTTCCCAACCGGTGTCTCTATACTATCCCTGAGCTTTGCACCAACTGCCACCCTGACGCATCGAAATCGAACGAAAAGACGAAAACGAGGCCTGGACCACCCATGACCGCACGCATTTTCAAGCCCGCCAAGAACGCGATGCAATCCGGCCGGTCCAAGACGAAGGAATGGCAGCTGGACTACGAGCCCGAGCAGCCGCGCTCGGTCGAGCCCCTGATGGGCTGGACCTCGTCCGGCGACATGAAGCAGCAGATCACGCTGCGCTTCCACAGCAAGGAAGAGGCGGTCGCCTATTGCGAGCGCAAGGGCATCGCCTACCAGGTCATCGAGCCCCAGGATTCGATCCGCCGTCCGGTCGCCTATGCCGACAATTTTTCGTTCCGCCGCGGCGAGCCCTGGACGCACTAACAACTTGCATCCACGCGCGCCGAATTCGTCATGCCCGGGCTTGTCCCGCCGGCGCGGCCGAAGCCGCTTCGGCGAGGCGAAGGTCCGGGCATCCACTTTTTTGGACGCCTGAAAGAACGTGGATGGCCGGGACAAGCCCGGCCATGACGGAGAGGGGCCGGGGGCCTCTTGGCACCAATTCCGCCCCATGCTTCGCTGCCCCGCATGACACGACCATAACGAGGGTAGGGCATGGCGGGGCGGGACCAGCTCGACAGCGTCGATCTGAAGATCTTATCCGAGCTGCAGCACGACGGACGGGTTCGCAACAACGAGCTGGCGCTGCGCGTCGGCGTGTCGGCGCCGAACTGCCTGCGGCGGCTGAAATCGCTGTTCAGCCGTGGCGTGATCCGGGCGGTACGGGCCGTCATCGACGAGCGGCGGCTCGGCTATGAGGTGGTCTCGTTCGTCTCGATCCAGCTCGGCAGCCAGGCCCAGCCGGTGCTGGAGGCGTTCGAGGGCTCGATCGCCGCGATCCCGCGCATCCAGCAATGCTGGCGTATTTCCGGCGACACCGACTATCTCCTGAAATGCGTGGCGCCGAGCGTCGAAAGCATGCGCCAGCAGTTACTGCATTTCGCGGCAATGCCTGACGTGAAGAACGTCCGCAGCTTCCCGGTGCTGGGTGTTGCCAAGGATGTCCCGCTGCCGTTGCAGGACGTCGCTGCCGCGCCGGCGGGCTAAACCGCGATGCGATTAGGATGAATCGCCATCGCGCTTCCGGTTGTTGTTCGAGCATGATCTTTTCGGAAAACCGCTGCGCCCTTTTCCGGATCATGCCTTAGCAGGTCACGCCGACTGGCAGCCTGCATTACATTTGGTTCAATTCCGAAGAACTGGAAGTCGATCCTCGGCCGCAGCCGAGCTGCGCGGGCCAAGCGTATCGGCACTATAATGCTGAGTAAATAACCTAATTGAGAAATGTGATTATCACATCCCTGCAATGCGCTGAACCGTGATTGATGGTTCCCTGGGTTGGCCTACATGCGGGGTGTGAGCCTTAGCGCGCATCGCACGTCGAGGGCTCTTATGTGGGACTCCTCAAGCAGGACAAGACAACATGACCTCGATTTCGAAGACGTTCGCAGTCTCCGCCGCGACGCTGTTTGCGTCTGCATTTCTGGTGCTGACGGCGCCGACCGCGAAGGCGGAAGAATACTGCATCACCAACGGCGCGCAGGCTGCTCACGGCTGCGGCTATGCGACGATGGAGGCCTGCCGCGCCGCCGCCGGCGGTATCGGTGGCGTGTGTGCGCAGAGCGGTGCGAAGAGCACGAACGATTCTCTCGCCTATCAGCCGAAGCACACGCAGTCGCGCAGCAAGCTCCGCCCGGGCGGCCAGACCAACTCCAACTGAGTATCGCGTTCGAACCGGCTTAGAGATTTTGCGGCCTCCGAGGGTTGACTCGGGGGCCGTAAATTCGTGAGAGGCCCGCGACATCGCCTGTGCAAACCTCAGCCTCTGCGATGGGTAAGTATCTCGGCCCCAAAATTAGGCGTGGCCGTGTGAACTCCCTCACAGAGCGACGGTCCGCGCAGGTCCATGCTTCCCGGAGGTCACCCGAATTGTGGACAGGGCCGAATTTGTAACAAGGGGAAGCGCGTCATGGCTCCCAACCCGATTTTCATCAGCCACCGGTTTGAATACAGCCGGATCGCCCGTGCGATGAAGAAGGTCATCGAGACCGCTTCGCATGGACAAATCGACGTCTTCATTTCGGAGGATATTCCGCGCGGCAATGAATGGCGGCCCTTGATTGAGCATCATCTACGGACGGCGCAAAGCCTGTTCCTGCTTTATGGCGCGCCTTATGAGGACTGGTCCTGGTGCTTCTATGAAGCCGGATATTTTGCCGCCGCAGAACCGGCAGTCGCCGATCGCCGGATCTTCTGCCTGATCCGCCCGAACGTGAACCCGCCGGGTCCACTCAGCCATTTGCAGATGCTGACGAGCAAGGATCAGCTCATCAAGGAGCTGATCGGCATTTTCGAGAGGAACGCTCTCGACGTCGATGCCAACGAATTGCGCGGGCTGGTCGCCAAGCTGGATAGCAGTCTGTTCGGCGAGATCCGCGAGTTCGACGGTTATCCGCGCGTGCATTTCGTGGCGTCCGACGCCGAACTCGCCCAGGGGAAGATTCCGCCTGCGGCCCAGTTCACCGGCGACGACAATGTGCTCGGCGATCTCTTCACCATCCAGGCGCGATCCGTACCCTGGTGCAAGGTCCAGAAGCTGGCAAATACGGAAAGTGGAAAGCTGAACTTCGTCTACAAATGGCTTGAGGAAACCGCGCAGATACTGCTTGCGGCGCGCGAGAACGAGTTCGTCGCGCCGCAGGCCGTGCTGATCGGGCGCGGCGGCCGGCGCTACCGGACCCTGCTGCACCGAGCGCGTGTCCAGGGCGATGGCGATTATCGCTGCGAATTCCTGGCGATCGAGGAGGTCGGCGGACCGCTGACCGGGTTGTCGAGCAAGCAGCTCTCGCTCTTGACCGCCATTCGCATGGGCTATCGGTTCAGGTCCGAGATCATCCAGAAATTCCCTGCCGATTTCGACGCGCAGTCGTCCGACGAGCGCGAGCGCAGGATCCAGCAGATCCCACGCGTGATCGAGGATCTCACGGTCGAATCGAAGACACGCGGCAATATCAGCACGGAAGACTTTCTGGCGGCATTCGACGACGTCGAAAGCGAGAAGATGTCGCGTCTGCTGGACTACTGGCCGATCCTGGCGCGCGAGATGTACAAATCGCTGGGGCTGTCGAGCGACGGAAAGACCGTCATTCGGCCCGGCCTCGTCGGTTCGGACGTCGAACGTTACCGTACGGCCCTCAAGGGCATGCGGCTGCTCAACATCGAGTTTCTGTCGCGGAGCTGCGCGCGTGTCGCGCAGATGATGAAGCGATCCGAGCAGGAGCTGACCGACAACGCCAAGGCGCTCGAAGATGCCGTCAAGTCGCTGACCGGTCCGGACATCAAGACGGCGGCGTGAGGCCTGCGCGCCTCAGCGATACCTGTCGCGGAACTCGCGCGGGCTCGCGCCGGTCCAGCTGCGGAAGGCGCGGGAGAAGCTCTTCTCGTTGCGGAAGCCGGCAATCTCGGCGATCCGCTTGACCGGCGTGCGGCCGCGCATCAGCTCCTGCTTGGCCAGCTCGAATTTTGCCTCTTCCTTGAGGTCGCGCAGCGAGGTGGATTCCTCGCGCAGGCGACGATGCATGGTGCGGGTTGAGAGCGCAAGCTCGCTTGCGACGTCCTCGGCCCCGAGGCTGCGTCCGCGCGCATTGCGCAGCACGCGGCGGACACGCTCGACCAGCAGGCGGTCGCGCCGATAGGGCAGCACGGTCAGCCGCAGCGCGCCCTTGAGCATGTTGTCGAGATCGGCGGCGCTGCGCGTGAGCGGCAGCGAGAGATAATGCTTGTCGAAGATGATGCGGGCGCCGTCCGCATCGAAGCGGATGGTCCGGCAAAAGATGGTCGGATAGACCGAGACATGGCCGGGTTCGGGGTAAGGGAATTCCGCCGCGCGCAGCGCGATCTTTGAATCGACGGCCCAGCAGGAGAAGCCGAGCACGTAGCGGAGCAGTGTGACTAGGCAGAATTCGCGAAAAGCGCCGAGATCGCGCAGTTCCCGGATGGAGACCATCGCGGTCTCTTCGCCCACCTCGAGATCGAGCAGCACGTCCTCGGTGAGCAGGCGATGATGCCGGCACCAGCGCTTGAGCGCGACCTCCAGCGTCGGCGCCGTGATCGAGGCGCGGCACAGCATGCCGTAGGTGCCGAAGGGCAGGCGCCGCGAGAACCAGCCCAGCGCCTCGTCGTCGAGCTCACGCATGGCATGGCCGGCCAGGGCCTCGAACTGGGCGGCCGTGACCCGCCCATCCCGAGAATTGACAAGCTCTGGCGGTACCTGACCCCGCTGGAGGGCTTCGGCCGGGTCCTGTCCGTATCGCGCGTAGGCGGCAACCACGCCGCGGACAAAGGCGGCAGGGGTGACGGCGCGGCGCGGGATTGCCGTTGCGGCTTGAAAGGGCATGCGAAAATCCTCGCCAAGTTTGGCGGAAAATGCAACCTTTTCGACCGCAAGAGGACCTCGACCCCGCTAGGTTCGGTCCCCAAAATACGGAGGACTCGCCTTGAACATCCCGAGCATCGATTTCGATCTGGGCGAAGACATCAGCCTGCTGCGCGACACGCTGCGCGCGTTCGTGGAGGCGGAGATCACTCCGCGCGCCGCGGAGATCGAGAAGGCCAATCTGTTCCCGGCCGACCTGTGGAAGCGCTTCGGCGACCTCGGCCTGCTCGGCATGACCGCGCCGGAGCAATATGGCGGCTCCAGCATGGGCTATCTCGCCCACATCGTCGCCATGGAGGAGATTTCGCGCGGCTCCGCAGCCGTGGGCCTGTCCTACGGCGCCCATTCCAATCTCTGCGTCAACCAGATCCGCCGCAACGGTAACGACGCGCAGCGCCAGCGCTATCTGCCGAAGCTGATCTCCGGCGAATATGTCGGCGCGCTTGCGATGTCCGAGCCGGGCGCCGGTTCCGACGTGGTCTCGATGAAGCTGCGCGCCGACAAGCGCGGCGACCGCTACGTCCTCAACGGCTCCAAGATGTGGATCACCAATGGCGGCGATGCCGACGTGCTGGTGGTCTATGCCAAGACCGATCCGGAGGCCGGCCCGCGCGGCATGACCGCGTTCCTCATCGAGAAGGGCTTCAAGGGCTTCACCCACGGCCAGCATCTCGACAAGCTCGGCATGCGCGGCTCCAACACCTATCCTTTGTTCTTCGACGATTGCGAGGTGCCGGAGGAGAACGTGATGGGCAAGGTGGGTGAGGGCGTCAAGGTGCTGATGTCCGGCCTCGACTACGAGCGCGCGGTGCTGTCCGGCGGCCCGCTCGGCATCATGGCGGCCTGCATGGACGCGGTCGTGCCCTACATGCACGAGCGCAAGCAGTTCGGCCAGCCGATCGGTGATTTCCAGCTGATGCAGGGCAAGCTCGCCGACATGTATGCGACCTGGCAGGCGACGCGCGCCTATGTCTATGCGGTGGGCAAGGCCTGCGACCGCGCCGACCATGCGCGCAGTTTGCGCAAGGATGCTGCTGCCGCGATCCTTTATTCCGCGGAGAAGGCGACGTGGATGGCCGGCGAGGCGATCCAGGCGCTCGGCGGCGTCGGCTACACCAGCGAATTTCCCGTGGGGCGTCTCTGGCGCGATGCAAAACTCTACGAGATCGGTGCCGGCACCTCGGAGGTCCGCCGCATGCTGATCGGCCGCGAATTGATGGCCGAGACGGCTTAAAACGTTCACCTCATTGGAATCATCATGCCGCTCCATTCCAGCATCGATTCGTCTTCATCAGACTTTGCGCGCAATTCCGAGGCGATGCGCAGCCTTGTCGCCGACTTGCGTGAAAAACTCAGCCAGGTCGCCGGCGGCGGTGGCGAGGTCTCGCGCAACCGCCACACCTCGCGCGGCAAGATGCTGGCGCGCGAGCGCGTCGACCTGCTGGTCGATCCGGGCACCTCGTTCCTGGAACTGTCGCCGCTCGCAGCCTATGGCCTCTATGGCGGCGACGTGCATTCGGCGAGCGTCGTGACGGGGGTGGGACGCATCGCGGGGCGCGAATGCGTGATCGTCGCCAACGATGCCACGATCAAGGGCGGTACCTATTATCCCATGACGGTGAAGAAGCATCTGCGCGCCCAGGACATCGCGCGGCAGAACAATCTTCCCTGCGTCTACATGGTCGATTCCGGCGGCGCCTTCCTGCCGCTGCAGGACGAGATCTTCCCAGACGAGCGCCATTTCGGCCGCATCTTCTACAACCAGGCGCAGATGTCGTCCCAGGGTATCCCGCAGATCGCGATCGTGATGGGTTCCTGCACCGCCGGGGGCGCCTATGTTCCCGCGATGTCGGACGAGAGCATCATCGTGCGGAATCAAGGCACCATCTTCCTCGGCGGCCCGCCGCTGGTGAAAGCGGCGACCGGCGAGGTGGTGAGCGCTGAGGAGCTCGGCGGCGCCGACGTGCATTCGCGGCAGTCGGGCGTCACCGATCATTACGCGCAGAACGATGCCCATGCGATCGGCATCGCGCGGCGGATCGTCGGCACGCTGAAGCCGTCGACGCGGCCGAACCTCAACATGCATCCGCCACGCGAGCCGCTGTTCGCCGCGGAGGAGATCTACGGCGTGGTGCCGGTCGACGGGCGCAAGCCGTTCGACGTGCGCGACATCATCGCGCGCGTGGTAGATGGTTCCGAGTTCGACGAGTTCAAGAAACTCTACGGCACGACGCTGGTGTGCGGCTTCGCCCATATCTGGGGCTATCCGGTCGGCATCATCGCCAACAACGGCATCCTGTTCAGCGAGAGCTCGCTGAAGGGCGCCCATTTCATCGAGCTGTGCTGCCAGCGCGGCATTCCCCTTGTTTTCCTGCAGAACATCACCGGCTTCATGGTGGGCAAGAAATACGAAGCCGGCGGCATCGCACGTGACGGCGCCAAGCTGGTGACGGCGGTGGCGACCGCGTCGGTGCCGAAATTCACCGTCGTGATCGGCGGCTCCTACGGCGCCGGCAATTACGGCATGTGCGGCCGTGCCTATTCGCCGCGCTTCCTCTGGATGTGGCCGAACGCGCGCATCTCGGTGATGGGCGGCGAGCAGGCCTCGATGGTGCTGAGCCAGGTTCGCCGCGACAATATCGAGGCCAAGGGCGATAGCTGGTCGAAGGACGAGGAAGACAAATTCCGCAAGCCGATCCGTGACCAATATGAGAGCCAGGGGCACCCATACTATGCGACCGCACGGCTCTGGGACGACGGCGTGATCGACCCGGCCGACACGCGTCTCGTGCTCGGCCTCGGCCTCTCGGCGGCGTCGAATGCGCCGATCGAGCCGACGAAATTCGGCCTGTTCAGGATGTGATGCGATGGACCGCTCAAAGCTCTACCGGCGTTTCCGCACGCTCCTGATCGCCAACCGCGGCGAGATCGCCTGCCGCGTCATCCGCACCGCGCGTGCCATGGGGCTGCGTACCGTCGCGGTCTATTCCAAGGCCGACCGCGACGCGATGCATGTCGCGCTCGCGGACGAAGCCGTGCTGCTCGGGCCGGCACGCGCCCGCGACAGCTACCTCAACGTCGAACGGCTGATCGAGGCCGCGCGCAAGACCGGCGCCGAGGCCGTGCATCCCGGCTACGGCTTCCTGTCGGAAAACGCCGAGTTCGCGCAGGCCTGCTACGATGCCGGGCTCGTGTTCGTCGGCCCGACCGCCGACATGATGAATGCGATGGGCTCAAAATCGGGCTCCAAGGCGCTGATGGAGAAGGCCGGCGTGCCTCTGGTGCCCGGCTATCACGGCGAGGCCCAGGACGATGCGACGCTGGCGAGGGCGGCCGAGAAGGTCGGTTTCCCGATCCTGGTGAAGGCGTCCGCCGGCGGCGGTGGCCGCGGCATGCGCATCGTGCGTTCGGCAGACGAACTCGGGCCCGCAATTGTCAGCGCCAAGCGCGAGGCCAAGGCCGCGTTCGGCGATGACCGCATGCTGATCGAAAAATATGTCGACAATCCCCGCCACATCGAAGTGCAGATCATCGGCGACAGCCAGGGTAATCTGCTCTCGCTGTTCGAGCGCGAATGCACCTTGCAGCGCCGGCACCAGAAGGTGATCGAGGAGGCGCCGTCGCCGACGCTCAACGCCGCCCAGCGCGAGACCGTCTGCGCCGCGGCACGCAAGGCGGCGAGCGCGGTGAACTATGTCGGCGCCGGCACCATCGAGTTCGTCTCCGACGGCAAGGACGTCTTCTTCATCGAGATGAACACGCGCTTGCAGGTCGAGCATCCCGTGACCGAGCTGATCACGGGGATCGACCTCGTCGAATGGCAATTGCGCGTCGCCTTCGGCGAGGCGCTGCCGCTGAAGCAGGACGAGATCAAGCTCAACGGCCATGCCGTCGAGGCGCGCGTCTACGCGGAGAACCCGACCAAGAACTTCATGCCGTCGGTCGGCAGGATCTCGACCTGGCGGCTTCCGGCGGAGACCGGTGGCTTGCGCATCGATGCCGGCTATCGCGAGGGCGATACGGTCTCGCCGTATTACGACGCGATGCTGGCCAAGATGATTGCCTGGGCTCCGACGCGCGATGTCGCGATCGAGCGGCTGAACCGCGGGCTGGAAGAGTCCGACGTTCGCGGCATCGTCACCAACATTCCGTTCCTGTCGGCGCTGATGACGCATCCGAAGGTGCGGACCAATGCGATCGACACCGGCTTCATCGAGCGCGAGCTGGCGGTGCTGACGTCCGCATCGCCCGCGCCCGGCGAGCTCGAACTGTGCGCTGCGGTCGCTGCTGTCATCAACGACGAACGACAGACGGCACAGGCGGCGGCGAATTCGCCCTGGCAGACTTTTGGCTGGCAGCCGGTCGGACGCCGTCAGCGCAGCTTTACCTTCCGCGTCGGCCACGGGGCCGAGCAGAAGGTCACGCTGAACTATGGCAGCGGGCCGTCGACGCTGGTGATCGGCGAACGCGAGCTGGCGTTCACGATCACGCCGCGCGAGGGTGGCTTTGACCTGACGCTGGATGGCGTGAAATCCTCCGTCGCGGCGGTGATCGATGGTCATGAGCTGTATTTGCGCACGCGCAACGGCCGCTTCGACCTGCACTGGGTCGATCCGTTCGGTGGCGAGAGCGAGGAGCAGACTGGTGCGGACAAGATCGCGGCACCCTTGCCGGGAACGGTCGTCGCGGTGTTGGCCGAGGAGGGCGCGACACTCGAAAAGGGCGCGCCGATCCTGACCCTCGAGGTGATGAAGATGGAGCAGACGCTGCGCGCGCCCTATGCCGGCGTGCTGAAGTCGATCAAGTGCAAGGTCGGCGACATCGTGCAGGAAGGCGTCGAGCTTGCCGTGGTCGAACCATCAGGCGAATGACATGAGCGATCAGGTCCGCATTATCGAAATGGGGCCGCGCGACGGGCTTCAGAACGAGAAGGTTCCGGTCAGCGTTGAGGCCCGCATCGCCTTCATCGAAGCGCTGGTCGCGGCCGGCCTCGATACGGTCGAGGTCGGCGCCTTCGTCTCGCCCAAGGCAATCCCGCAGATGGCAAGCTCGGACGCCGTGCTGCGCGGCGTTGCTCATGTGAAGAACGCAGAGTTCCACGTGCTGGTGCCGAACGAAAAGGGCTACGACGCGGCGCGCGCCGCCGGCGCCAAGGTGGTGTCGGTGTTCGCGGCGGCCTCCGAAGGCTTTTCGCGGGCCAACATCAATTGCACGGTCGCCGAGTCCATCGAGCGGTTCAAGCCGGTGCTCGCGCGCGCCAAGGCCGACGGCGTGCCTGTGCGCGGCTATATCTCCTGCGTTCTCGGTTGTCCGTTCGACGGTGAGATCAAGCCGAAGGCGGTCGCCGATCTCGCCAGCACGCTTTGGGATCTCGGCTGCTACGAGATCTCGCTCGGCGATACGATCGGCGTCGGCACGCCCACCAAGGCGAAGGAAATGCTCCGCGCCGTGAGCGCCAACATTCCGCCGGCAAAGCTCGCCATGCATTTCCACGATACATACGGCCAGGCGCTGGCCAATCTCTATGCCGGAATGGAGGAGGGCGTCCGGGTGATCGATGCCGCCGCCGGCGGCCTCGGCGGCTGTCCGTATGCGCCCGGTGCCACCGGCAACGTCGCGACGGAAGATGTCGTCTACATGCTCGAAGGCATGGGCGTGAAGACCGGCGTCGACATGGAGAGGCTGCTGGCGGCGACCAATGCCATGAGCGCCGTGCTCGGCAAGCCGCCGGTCAGCCGTGTGGCCTCCGCGCTGAACGCGAAGAAGAAGCGGGCGGGTTCGTAGTCGTCCGTCATTGCGAGGAGCGAAGCGACGAAGCAATCCAGCTTCCTCCCGCGGAAAGATTCTGGATTGCTTCGCCTCGCTCGCAATGACGGCGCGAGGGAGCGTCGTGCGTTACGCCGCCTTCAGCCCGACATTCGGCAGCTTCGGCCGATCCTTCAGCGCCTTCGCCATCAGGGCCTCGACCTCGGCCTTCTCCTTCGGCAGCAGCGCGAGGCGGGGCGGGCGGGTCAGCGCGGTGCCGCGGCCCATGATGTGCTCGCACAGCTTGATGCACTGGACGAGGTCCGGGCGCGCGTCGAGGTGCAGCAGCGGCATGAACCATTCGTAGAGCGGCATCGCCTCGGCAAAGCGCCCGGCCTTGGCGAGGCGGAACAGCGTCTCGCCCTCGCGCGGAAACGCGTTCGACATGCCGGAAACCCAGCCCACGGCGCCCATGGCGACGCTCTCGACGATGACGTCGTCAAGGCCCGCGAACAGCACGAAGCGGTCGCCGACCATGTTGCGGGTGTCGATGAAGCGGCGCGTATCGCCGGAGGAGTCCTTGAAGCACACCACCGTCTCGACGTCGGCGAGGGAGGCCAGGATGTCGGGCGTGACGTCGTTCTTGTAGACCGGTGGATTGTTGTAGAGCATCACCGGCAAATCGGTGGCGCCGGCCACGGTCCGGAAATGCGCGGCGGTTTCGTGCGGCTTGGACGAATAGACCAGCGCCGGCATCACCATGACGCCATCGATGCCGACGCGGGCAGCTTCCTTGGCGGTCTCGACTGCGAAGGCCGTGGTGAACTCGGCGATGCCGCACAAGACGGGCACCCGCCCGGCCGCGACCGCCTTGGCGGTCTCCATGATCGCGACTTTCTCCTTGCGCTCGAGCGAAGTGTTTTCGCCGACCGTGCCGCAGACGATCAATCCGGAGACGCCGTCACGGATCAGGCCCTCCATCACCTTGGCAGTGGAGTCGATGTCGAGGGACAGATCGTCGTGAAATTGGGTGGTGACGGCCGGGAAGACGCCTTCCCAGGTGACGCGGCGGGACATGAATTCGCTCCAAGTTTGATGGGGCCCGGCGTGGGGCTGGGTCCGCCGGGCGTGGGGATTAAAGTGACCGATGGGATCAGAGCGTTGCGCCGACCTTGCGCAACTCGGCGAGGACCGGAGACTTGGGCAGCCAGATCTTGTCGAACTCGGCAATCACGGCCTCGGTGTCGCCTGCGGGCACCTGGCGGATCGGGATCGGTGCGTTCTTGAAGTTCTCGATCAACGTTGGCTCGTTGCCGGCCAGCTCGTCGATCTGCGCGTCCAGTGTCGACTTCACGAGCTTGGTGATCAGCTCGCGGTCGGCGGGCGGCAGCGATTGCCAGACCCGGCCGGAGACGACGGCCGCCATCGGCATGAAGACGGCGTTCATCTGCAGGATCACCTTGGAGACCTTGTCGAAGCGCTGGTTCCAGGAGAATTCGAGATCGGCCTCGAGGCCGTCGACCTGGCCGTTCGCCATGGCGTCGAACACCTGCGGCGTCGGGATCGGGGTGGGCGCGGCGCCCAGCGAGGAATAGAAATCGCGATAGACCGGCGTCGGGTTGATGCGCAGCTTCATGCCCTTGATGTCGGCGAGCGAATTCAGGTCCTTGGACGAGAACACCGCACGCATGCCTGTGATGCCCCAGCCGAGCCCGATGGTGCCGGTCTCCTGCGGCAGCACCTCGAACAGTTTGACGGCGGCCGGATGCCGCACGAATTTCGCGACCGCCGGTGTCGAGCGCACGATGTAGGGCGCGTTGATCGCGGCAATGTGCGGCACGCGCGAGCCGAGCTCGGCGGCCTGGATGAAGCCCATGTCGAGTGCGCCGGACTGCAATTGCTGCATCATCGCGGTCTCGTTGCCGAGCTGACCGGAGTGGAACACGGTCAATGTCAGGCGACCGTTGGAGGCGGCCTTGAGATCGTCGCCGAATTTGAGCGCGGCCTTGTTCCAGGAATGACCGTTCGGCGTGATCAGGCCGAGACGGAATTCTTTGGCCTGGGCGAGCGCCAGCGACGGTGCGAACACCGATGCGGCGGCACTGGCGGCGAGAAAGCGGCGGCGAGACAGCAGCATGGTCGGTTTCCTTTTGAACGGGCCTATTTGACGAGGATCAGCGAGAGCGAGGGATAGAGCGAGAGCAGCACGAGGAGGACGCAGGAGATGACAAAGAAGGGCAGCGTCACCATGAACATCTTGCCGGGCTTGGCGCCGGTGACGGCGGCCGCGACGAAGAAGCAGAGCCCGACCGGCGGCGACAGCAGGCCAAGCACGAGATTGATCACCACCACGACGCCGAAATGCCGGGGATCGATGTGATAGACCTCGGTTGCGACGGGCAGCAGGATCGGCACCGTCATGATCAGGCCGGGAATGCCGTCGATCACCGTGCCGATCACCAGCAGGATGACGTTGCAGATCAGCATGAAGCTGACCGGGTCCTTGGCGGCGGTCTGGATCCAGGCCGCAGTCTCCTGCGGCACCTTGCCGAAGATCAGAACCCAGGAGAACACGGCGGCGGCCGCCACCAGGAACAGCACGATCGCGGAATAGATCGCGCTGCGCAGCATCATCTGCGGCAGCTGGGAGAACTCGAACTCCTTGGTCCAGAACTTTCCGACCAGGGCCGCGGCAACCGCGCCGACGGCGGCGGATTCGGTCGCGTTGGCGAGGCCGCCGAGAATGGTGCCGACGATGACGATCGGGATCAGCAGCGTCGGCGAGGTCCGCAGGATCGTCATGACGCGCTGGCGCGGCGTCTGATAGTCCGCGGGCGGATAGTTGTAGACGTAGCCCATCAGCGCGATGACGAGGCAGAACATCACCGTCAGAATGACACCCGGCACGATGCCGGCGATCAGCATGTCGCTGACCGAGACCTGCGCCAGCACGCTGTAGACCACGAACATCACCGATGGCGGGATGATCGGGCCGAGCATGCCGCCATAGGCGGTGAGGCCGGCTGCGAAGGTCTTGTCGTAGCCCTTCTTCTCCATCTCCGGCACCATGATCTGGGCCATGATCGCGACCTGCGCGGTCGCCGATCCCAGGATCGAGGAGATGAACATGTTGGCGAGGATGTTGACGTAGGCGAGCCCGCCCTTGAGCGAACCGACGAACGCCATCGCCATGTCGACGATGCGACGGGTGATGCCGCCGCCGTTCATGATCTCGCCGATCAGGATGAAGAGCGGGATGGCGATCAGGCCGTAGCTGTCAACGCCGCCGAACAGCTGAAGCGGATAGGACTGGAACAGCACCGGGTTGCCGGAGGCCGCGATGTAGACGAGGCCGGCGAGGCACAGGCAAAGCCCGATCGGTACGCCGACCAGCATGAACGCCATGAAGGCCGCTGACGTGATCATCAGTTGACCCCGTCCAGCTCGGAGAGCTGAAAACCGCTCAGCTTCGTGCGCGGCACCAATCCAAGGTCTTCCAGGAGATTGGCGAGGCCGTGGATCGTCATGGACACCGCGAAGATCGGGAGCGTCAGGTACATCACCCAGGTCGGCCAGTTCAGCGTCTGGGTCCGCTCGGTGTAGAGGAAGTTGAAGGTCTCGCCTGCCAGCTTGCGCCCGTCGAAGCCGACGCGGGCAAGGCCGACCGGATCCATCCAGAGCACGCAGGTCACGATCAGGGCGACGCCGAACACGACGACGAGGCCGGTCGAGATCACCTTGGCGATCTTCTGGTGCCGCGGCGAAAGCCGCTCCGTCAGCATGGTCACCGCGAAGTCGAGCCGCAGCCGCGTCATCGCGGACGCTCCGATGAAGGTCAGCCAGACCACGCAATAAACCGCGGATTCATCGATCCAGTAGATCGGGAAATGCGAGTAGCGGGTGACGACGTTCACCAGGATCAGGCCGGTGAGCAGATACATCAGGCCCATCAGGGCCAGGCGCTCGAAGGCGAGCAGGGCGCTGGACATCCGGACAATCGTATGTCGGACGCTGAGCGCGCGCGTGGCCGGCATCGTCTGCTCGATCATGAGAGGCCCCAACCCCTGAAGATTTGTCGTGCGATTGCTAAATGTATAATTTATACATTTTGGGAGTCAAACGGAGATTGCGGTCAATTTGGCGGCAGGGCGCGCTTTTGCTGGGCACTTCGTTTTGTGGCGTGCTTGGCTTTTGCCGGGCACCACGACATGCAAGACAGGGACCGCGTCGACTGAGCGAGTCGGAAAAGGACAACAGAAGGTCAGATGAAACAGCCTCTGAAGCATCGCACCCTGTCGGCTGCGATCGTCGATCAGCTCCGCCAGGCCATTCTCGACGGCACCTATCCGGCGGGTTCGCAACTGCGCCAGGATGCGCTTGGCGAGGCCTACGGCGTCAGCCGCATTCCCGTTCGCGAGGCGCTGTTTCAGCTCGAGGCCGAAGGCCTCGTGCGTATCGTTCCGCAGAAGGGCGCCATCGTCTCCGAGCTGTCACTTGACGAGATCAACGACGTCTTCGATCTGCGCGGTATCCTGGAGCCGCGATTGCTGGCGCAGTCAGCGCCGCGCTTTACGACAGAGGATTTCGACGGGCTCGACGACATCCACAAGAGCTTCGAGAAGGCGATCAAGGCGCGCAATGTCAGCGAATGGGGTCAGCTCAACGCCGACTTCCACATGGCGCTCTACGTCCACGCCCCACAGCCGCGCACGCGCGCAATCGTGCTGTCGCTGCTGCAGACCAGCGACCGCTACACCCGCCTCCAGCTCTCCAACACCAAGGCGATGGGGACGGCCGAAAAGGAGCACGCCCATCTGATCGCGCTCTGTCGCGCCCAGAAGGTCGATGAGGCTTGCCGCTTTTTGGAACGGCACATCGAGGCCGTGCGCAAGGATCTGCTGCAGGTGGTGGGCGGCAGCGTGTCCGCGCCGAAGGTCCGGCGAAAGAGCAAGTAGCTTCGTAGGGTGGGCAAAGCGTAGCGTGCCCACGATTTCTGGCGGGATTGCAGAGAGATGGTGGGCACGGCGCTACGCGCCTTTGCCCCACCCTACGGCAGTCGTGATTGCCGCTACCTGCTACCGTCCGGTCCCATCACCAGATCGGGCAGCCCGGTCGAGATCTCCGGCACGAAACACAGCAGCAGCACCGCAAGCATCATCAGCAGCACGAACGGCAGGGTGCCCCAGATCACCTCGCGCAGCGGGATGTCCGGCGCGACGTTGCGGATGACGAAGATGTTGAGGCCGACCGGCGGGTGGATCAGCCCCATCTCCATCACGATGGTCATGACAACGCCGAACCAGATGATGTCGAAATTGGCAGCGCGCAGTGGCGGCAGGATGATCGGGGCGGTCATGAGAATAATGGAGACCGGCGGCAGGAAGAAGCCGAGCACGACGACCATGACGAGGATCGCGAACAGCAGCTCCCAGCGCGGCAGGTGCATCGCGACGATGGATTCGGCGACCGATTGCGAGATGTGCAGGTAGCTCATCACGTAGGAGTAGAGCAGCGACATGCCGATGATCATCATCAGCATGGTCGATTCCCGGATCGTCGATTTCATGATGGGGGCGAGGTCGCTCGGCCGCCAGACGCTGTAGATCGCCGCGATCAGCGCCAGCGCGAGGAGACCGCCCAGGCCGGCGGTTTCCGACGGCGTGGCGTAGCCGCCATAGAGCGCGATCATGACGCCGGTGAGCAGCAGCACGAAGGGGATCACGCGCGGCAGCACGCTGAAACGTTCGGCCAGCGTATATTCGTCGCGGGCGAGGATCGCAGCCTCCGGTCCGCCGTTCTTGTAGATCGCTTCGGCCGCGGCATATTCCTGGCGGAAACGGATCACGGCATAGGCGCCGAACAACGAGACCAGCAGCAGGCCGGGGCCGATGCCGGCGAGGAACAGCCGCCCCAGCGACTTTTCCGCAGCGACCGCGAACAGGATCATGGTGATCGAGGGCGGCAGCAGGATGCCGAGCGTGCCGCCGGCCGCGATGATGCCGGCCGCAAAGCCCCCGGAATAGCCGCGCTTGCGCATTTCGGGGATGCCGGCCGAGCCGATCGCCGAGCAGGTTGCGGGCGAGGAGCCCGCCATCGCCGCGAACAGCGCGCAGGCGAACACGTTGGCGACGCCTAAGCCGCCCGGCACGCGATGCAGCCAGGCATGCAGGGCCGAATAGAGATCCTGGCCGGCGCGCGACTTGCCGATCGCCGCGCCCTTCAGGATGAAGAGCGGGATCGACAGCAGCGTGATCGAGGCCATTTCCTCGTAGACATTCTGCGTCACCGTATCGAGAGACGCGGCGGGCATGTAGATGGCCATGAACACGACCGCGACCGCGCCGAGCGCGAACGCGATCGGCATGCCCGAAAACATCACGAACAGCGTCGCAACGCCGTAGGCAACGCCGATACCGAACACGCTCATGAACGCTTGGCTCCGGTGAAGGGCAGCGCAAGCTGCACGAGGATCTGGATGCAGAGCAGGCTCATGCCGAGTGCCATCAGGGAATAGGGGATGGCGAGCGGCGGCGACCACATCGAGTTGGAGACCTGGCCGTCGACATAGGCCTCATGGGCCAGTGTCCAGGACTTCCAGGTGAAGAAAGCGCAGAACAAGAACGTGGCGGCGTCGACCAGCCAGAGTCGGATCTTGTTCGCCAGCGGCGACAAGAGGCCGACGAACGCCTCGATGCCGATGTGGCCGCGGTTCTGCTGCACATAGGCGGCCGTCATGAAGGTCGCGCCGACCAGGAGGAACACGGCGGCCTCGTCCTGCCAGTAATTGGCGGCCTTGAACAGCGCGCGGCTGAGCACGCTGTAGCTCAGGATGGCGCAGGCCGCGACCAGCGCGATGGCCGCGAACACGACGATGATGGTGTTGAGGACGGCGAGGCCGCGATCAATCGCTGCCGCAAGGCCCGTCCTTGCGACAGCGTTTGCCGGCTCGTCACGATCCGGAAGCGGACCGTGGCTCATGCCGCGACGTCGGTGGCGAGCTTGAGCAGGTTGGCCGCGGTTGCGGTCTTGGCGCTGTAATCTTTCCACGCGGTATCGCGCGCGATGTCGCGCCACTTGCCGACGGTGGCGGCATCGAGCGCCGAGACCTTGGCGCCGGCCTTCTCGTAGACCTTGGCGACTTCGACGTCGTCGTCCTGCGCGCCCTTGCGGCCGAACGCTTCGAGCTCGGTGCCGACCGCGAGCAGGATGTCCTGCTGGTTCTTCGGCAGCTTGTCGAAGATCGCCTTCGACATCATCAGCGGCTCGAGCATGAACCAGTAGGATGCGCCCGCACCCGAGGTCAGGGATTTGGCGACCTCTTCCAGACGGAACGAGATCAGGCTGGTGGAGGAGGTAATGCCGGCATCGCAGGCACCGGTCTGCATTGCCGCGTAGATTTCGTTCGAGGGCACCGACAGCACCGAGGCGCCGGCGGTCTGCAGTACCATGTCCATCTCGCGCGAGCCGCCGCGCACCTTCAGGCCCTTGGCGTCCTCCGGCGCGACGATCGGCTTGGAGCGGCTGGCGACGCCGCCCGCCTGCCACACCCAGGTGAGCAGGATGATGCCCTTGTCGGCGAGGAAGTCAGTCAGCGCCTTGCCGACCGGCTCCTTCTTCCAGCGCAGGCCCTGGTCGTAGGTGGTCACGAGGCCGGGCATCAGGCCGATATTGGTCTCCGGCAGCTCGCCGCCGGCATAGGGCATGGGATAAAGCGAGATGTCGAGCGCGCCCTTGCGCATCGCGGAGAACTGCGCGTTGGTCTTGATCAGCGAGGAGTTCGGATAGATCTCGGCCGCGATGTCGCCATTGCTGCGCTTACTGACTTCAGCGGCGAACATGCGGCAGAGCCGGTCGCGGAAGTCGCCCTTGTCGATGGTGCCGCCCGGGAACTGGTGCGAGATCTTCAGCGTGGTCGCGGCGTGCGCGGTGCCGGTGCCGAAGCGGAGGATGGCGGGTGCGGCGACGGCGGTCGCGATCAGATGGCGGCGCGTGAGCATGGTGTGATCCCCTTGGGCGGTTCTTGAACGGTTCTTGTTTGGCGTGATTTGGGCTGGTCATGTGACCGGTGCTTAGGCCCATCCTAGCCGGTCTTTCACCCGATATTCTCTCATCTGATAGTTCGAGACCGAACGCCGCCGCAAGTGCCGGACGTGCTGCGCTGCACACGCATCCGATCCTGCGGCAGGGCCCTGGGCTCCTTCGAACGACGGATCGCAGGCCAGCTCGCTAAAATCTATCGGCGGCGGCGTAACAACGCAGGTCGTCCATCCGTCGAGATTGGATAGCGGCGTCCGTCGCTGACAAACATGACCTCGAAGGGAAGATGATCCATGACCATTCGCACCCGTATCGTGCTCGGCGTCTCGGCTGCCGCTCTCTCGCTCGGCCTCGCAATTGCGCCGGCCGCCTTTGCTCAGGACAAGATGGGCAAGGATGACGGAATGATGAAGAAGGATACGATGTCCAAGGACGGCATGATGAAGAAGGACACCATGTCCAAGGACGACGGCATGAAGAAAGACCACATGTCGAAGGACGGGATGAAGAAAGACGACGGGATGATGAAGAAGAACTGATCTTCGACTGCCGCCCCCGGCAGGCAGACACGCGTCGAAAGTCCAGGGGCGGTCACGTGGACCGCCCCCAAAACGGGTTAGTTCAAATTCAGTTGAACGCGACCGTGAATGCTACTTGCGCTTGGCCTTGCGGGCGGCGTAGCGCGCGTCGCGCTTGGCCTTCTGCTCGGCTTCCATTTCGGCCTGCCTGGCGATCGCTTCCTCGGCCTCGCGGGCGATCCGGGCTGCCTCCGCGGCTGCCGCTTCCTCCGCGATACGCTTCTGCTCGGCCTTTTCAGCCTCGCGGGCTGCCTTTGCCTCGGCGCGCTTGGCCGCGAGTGCCTCACGCTCGGCGCGTCGTGCCGCGACCGCCGGATCGTCGTGACCCGGCTGCGACTTGAATTTGTTCAAAAGATTTTTGCGTGCTTCCTGAGCCGCCTTTTGTCGGTCGGAGAAGCCTGGTTCCCTGAATCCACTCATCGAACGAACCTTGTCTTCCTCACTTTCAGCCCTACATCACTGCGTGTTGGTACGTCGGCTGGGCATAGCGGGCGCCACGCGACGCAGTAGCGTGTACATCGGCGCGCGTCGCGAAGCCACCCATAATCGCAGCCGATCAGGTCAACGAAAAATCGCTCTCCCCGACGATCTCTCGTAGCCCGGAAAAACTGCCGAATTGTGATGTCCCTCATAAGGGACCACGAGCGTGACGCCTAGCGTCCGCCCCGATACGGAGTACGGGCATGCCCATCTTCCGACTAAGCCTGAAGGCGCTCTCGATTGCCTTCGCCCTGGTGGCCGTGGCCGGTGCCATCGTGCTGCTCGCTCGTCCGCAGGCGATCGAGAGCGCCGTGCTGGGAGCCGACTGGGAATGCACCCAGACCGCGTTCGTGCTCACGACCTGCGCTCCCAGGGCCCAGCAGGCGATTCCGGCGGTCGAAACCTCACGTAAGGATGCGATCCGGGCGACCCGAGGCTGAACCTGAGACGCCGGACCGACTTGGGTTGGCCAGATGTGACGGGACGCCGCAGAGGTGGTAAGCCGACCGTTGCCCGCGCGACCAGGTGCCAATGTCCACATCCGAGCCCAAACCGGGCGAGACGCCGAAATCCCGGCCGAAGCCTCCATCCGGTGACAACCGCCGCGGCGCGTTCGCCGGCTTGATCATCGCGATCGTGATCCTCGGTATCGGCTGGTGGCTCGCCCGGGACCTCACCGCTGCCAGCAAGATGCAGGATTGCCTGATGTCCGGTCGCAGCAATTGCAACGTGATCGAGCCGGCCCGCTAGAAGCGCCCCCGATGCGCTGCCCGGGCCGAAAAAATGCCCTGATCTTAATCATTTGTAACGGGACTTCGCCGACCAAAGCAGGTCAGCTATGTCAGCCGGCATCAAGCCCGGCGCGAGGCGAATCGTCTATCGCGCCAAGCACCACGGCAATTGCGAGAGCAATCGAGAGAGTAGGGGTCAAGCACGCATGAGTGCGTCCAGCCGCATGAAGATCATCATTCCCTTGGTTTCGGCAATGTCGCTGCTCGCGCAGTCGGCACAGGCCCAGGATGCCAGGCCGCCAAGGGACGCGGGCCAGCCTGCCGCCGGCCCGGCCGCAGGGGCACCGCTCCCGAACAATCAGAACATGCGCAAGGGCCCCCCGCCGCAGCAGGCGGCCAGGCCCGCGCCGCAGCCCGGTGGCCAGCCCCATGCGGGCCCCGGTCAGCACGGTGCCGGCGGCCCGCCGCCCGGACGTTATGTCGCCCGCGGTCCCGCGCCGACGCGCGACTGGGGCGGACACACCTATCGCGGCAGCCGCGCCTGGGATGGCGGGCGCTGGCGTCACGAAGTCCACAACGGCCGCTCCGGCTGGTGGTGGGACGTTGGCGGCGTCTGGTATTATTATCCGCAGCGAATGGCCGGCCCGCCCGCCTACATCTCGGAGGAGTACTACGACGACGTGCCGGTGGCCTATGCTCCGGCGCCACCTCCAGTCGCCTATGCGCCTCCGCCCCCGCCACCGGCCGACCCCGGCGCGAGCGCGCTTGGTGGCGCCATCGTCGGCGGCGTGCTCGGCGGGTTGATCTCGGGCAACGCGACAGGGGCTGCCGCCGGCGCTGTTCTTGGCGGTGCCACCGGAGCCATCGCGGGCGCGACGGCCGCATCCCAGCCCGGTTACTACTGGGCGCAGGGCGTTTGCTATTACCGCTATCCGAACGGCCAGTATGTGCAGGCCGATCCGCGCGCCTGCTATTGAGTCTCCCCCCCGGATTGATGTGCAAAGGCGGGCTTCGGCCCGCCTTTTTCTTATCCGCCGGCGATTGCATCAAATTGGCACTGGCGTTCGCTACTGCCTCACGCAAATCTCAAAAGAAAACGTCGGGATGATTCGCGGGGACGTGGGACATGCTGGATGCAATCCAGATCAGCTTGGCGCTTTGGGCCATGATCGTTTGCGGTGGGATCAAGCTTGGGCAGGTGCTGCACTGCCTGATTTAGCAAGGGACGGATCGCCCTCGCGTCAGGACACCAGCCAGTTGAAGAACGCCATCGCGCCCCAGACCAGGCCGGCGATCCAGGCCAGCATCACGATACCGATGGTGCCGAGATAGGCGACGCCGACCAGCTCACTCCTGTGTCGTTGCGCCCGGACGTTGGCTGAGGCCGCTGCTTCTTGTGTCATGACGGAATACACCATCGATGCCCTCGCGCGCTGCTGAAAGCGTCGAGACATTGTTTAGCCGAGTTGCGGGGATGAGACTGTGACGCCATTCACAGATCGTCCGAATGAAGCCATTCTCATGGCTTCGCAATGAGCGCATGCCTGTGGTGAGGCGAGGGGCTGTTTACCGGTCCGGGAGATCGGGATGGTCACCCCGCAATCTTACGGATGAAATTGCCACGCGCTTGTCCAGATGGCCCGCTAGAGTCGAGCCCATGTGTACCAAGTACGATCCACAGCATGAGGCCGAGGCGGCGATGAAGCGGGCCGCGGCATCTGAAGGCGCCGATCGGCAGCGCCTGATCCAGCTGGCCCTTGCCTGGCACGAGCTCGCCCGCGACCGGCGCGACGAGCGGGCGGACTGAGGGGCGTCTCGGGAAAATTCGGCAGCTGCGTGGTCGGCCCGTCGATCGCCATGAGAAAGCCCCGTGCTCGGGGGACAAGCACGGGGCCCTTCAAAGCCGACCGGGGCTGGGTGGTCGGCACCACTTGATTTCACGCATTCCAACGTGCCGGTCGTGATCTCGTTCCACGCCGCTTCGCAAATGTTGTTCGTTGTGTCGATGCGGGGCGGCTCGTTTCGCTCGCCAATGAGGAACATTCGTTTCTTGCGGACGTTGGCCGGCTATGACCGACCCCGAGTTACGCGCACAGTCTTTCGAGATCGCCTGGAAATATCTCGATCTGTCCGGCCTGCTCACAGGTGAGCACACGGAGTCGGCTCGTTTCATCCTCAACAGGATCGATCGCATGATGCTGCGCGGAGAGCGGCGCAGATTGTTGCTGTCGAATGCCGCGATTGATGCGTATCGCTTGCGGCCGGCGCTCGTGACGCTGAATGCGTGAACAAGTTGGCTGGTGAAACGCGGCATTAAGAAATGCATCGCGCTGATTTTTCCGGTTGCGATTCGTGCTTTGGGAACGAAGCGGAGTCGGATCGTGAACAAACAAAAAGCCCCCGGAGGGGCTTTCAGTCTCAGGCAGCTTCCGTCTTCGGGACGGCGTCGGCATTCACTGAAAGCTTGACGACATCGCCTTCGACGGCACCGACATATTTCGTGTCGATGTAGTGATGATGGTCCTTGTGGCCTTCCGGGCTGTCCTTGCGCGTCAGCTTGATCCGGTTGCCCTCGACGCGGTCGACGGTGCCGACATGTGCGCCGTCCTTGCCGATGATTTTCATGTGCTCTCTGATGTCAGCCATGTTGTCCTCCTGAGTTTAGGTCTCAACAGCGAACATCGACGTTCGTTGCAGCAGGCGCGCGTTGGGCCCAGAGGCTTTCCGCACGTTGAAATGCGATCGGATCTATCAAGATGCGCATGGAGACCATTCAGGCCGATCTCGAGCGGAACTCAGGCTGTTGAACGCCTGCCTGAGACATCGGCTCGATGTGGCGGCTCGATGTGGCGCGTCCGCGGCGTCTCGATCAGTCGATTGCCAGGCAATGCTCTACGGCTGGCTTTTCCTGGCCATTGTCGGTGGCGTGGCCGGGACGGACCCACTCCTGAACGGCGAATGCAAGGTGATGCTGGCCCATGGCAGCGCCAACGATCGATGCCTGAGCCACCTTGATGGGCTTTGTGACCACGCTGGTGTTCACGAGGCCTGCGTCGATTGCCAAATACGACATCGCGACGATCGCCACCGCAGATGCGATCGCCATTCTCGTCCATTCGGTTGGAAACATCGGAGTCCTTAGCCGAGCGTAACTCGCTCGGCGCTTACATAGGGCTGATCCGCGCCGTGCAAAGGCCGCGACATGGTTACCCACGCGTTCGTGAAGGCGATTGATTGGCAGATGAGACTGGCGATCCCGGCAGGATTCGAACCTGCAACCCTCAGAGTAGAAATCTGATGCTCTATCCAGTTGAGCTACGGGACCGTCTGGAGCCGCCTCGGTTTGGAGGCTGGCCGTTCATCTACCATGCCATTATGAAAAATATCGTCTTTCGCCAAGCCTGAACCGAACCGTTTTCCTCAATGCCGCGACAAAGCGGAACGGTGGCGTGTCAGGGTGCCGGGTTGAGCGGCAGCGGGCTGGACGATGGATCACATCGCCGGTAACGCTGGCCAGCTTCCGGGATACGGCCGCCGGTCGACAGATCGGGTATTGCTGCGCCATCAGGACGGCGTGCGCGACAATATCTTGATCGGTCTCCTCTGGGCTTGCCTTATCATGGCGAATGCGACGATCTGCAGCTTTGGTTCCATCGCCTTGAGTCCGTCACCTTTCCGCGCATTTCATGCTGCCTGCGGGCGGCTGTCCGCACTTTCCGGGAGTCCATCATGATCGGTCTTGTTCGCGCCGTCACACTCTGCGCCGCGCTGGCGCTCGGCCTTTGCGCAGCGCAAGCCGCCGACAAAGCCTTCAAGCGCGACGATCTCGCCGATTCCGCGATCAAGCTGGAAGCGCAGATCAAGAGCGAGGCGGGGCCGGTCGCCAAGACCAGCGCGACGCTGAAAACGGACGCCGACGCCGCCTTCCGGCGCAATGATTACCGCACCGGGCTGTCGGTGCTCGGCCAGATCGCGGCCACCACGCCGGAGGATACCGGCAATTGGCTGCGGCTCGCCAAGGTCATCTTCCAGATCTCGCCGAAGAGCTCGAGCGAGCAGACCTTCCTGCTGGAGCGCGCCTCGACCGCCGCCTACATCGCTTACATGCGCGCCGGCAATTCGGGCGAGGAGGCCGATGCGCTCGCCGTGCTCGGGAAGTCGCTGGCGGAACGGAAGCTGTGGCGGCCGGCACTGGATGCGCTGCGGCTGTCGCTCGACATGCGCGAGGTCGCCGACGTCCGCGGCCAGTATGAGAAGATGCGCGACGAGCATGGCTTCCGGCTGCTTGACTATACCGTGGACTCGGATTCGGCGAGCCCGCGGGCCTGCTTCCAGTTCTCGGAAGAACTGGCAAAGCGCACCGACTTCGCGCCATTCCTGGCGCTCGCAGGCCAGGACAAGCCGGCGCTGTCGGCCGAAGGCAAGCAGCTCTGCGTCGACGGGCTGAAGCACGGCGAACGCTACAACATCAATTTGCGCGCCGGCCTGCCGTCCACGGTGAAGGAGGGCCTGCCGAAATCGGCCGAGTTCAACGTCTATGTGCGCGACCGCAAGCCCTTCGTGCGCTTCACCAGCCGGGCCTATGTGCTGCCGCGAACCGGCCAGCGCGGCATTCCCGTGGTCAGCGTCAATACGCCCGCGGTCAATATCAACGTGTTCCGGATTGGTGACCGCAACCTGATCAACACGGTGGTGGACAGCGACTTCCAGAAGACGCTGTCGAAGTACCAGCTCAGCGATCTCGGCGACGAGCGCGGTGTCAAGGTCTGGACCGGCGAGCTCGCGACCGCGATGACGCTGAACCAGGACGTCACCACGGCATTCCCGGTCGATCAGGCGCTCGGCGAGCTCCAGCCCGGCGTCTACGTGATGACGGCCGCCGCCAAGGGCCCGGGCTCGGACGACGATTATCAGCTCGCCACGCAATGGTTCATCGTCTCCGATCTCGGCGTCTCCGCCTATTCCGGCAATGACGGTATCCACGTGTTCGTCAACTCGCTGGCATCGACCGATCCGGTGGGGAAGGCCGAGGTGCGGCTGGTTGCCCGCAACAACGAGATCCTGGCGACCCGCAAGACCGACGATTCAGGCCACGTGCTGTTCGAGGCCGGCCTTGCGCGGGGCGAGGGCGGCCTTTCTCCGGCGATGCTGACGGTCACCGGCGAGAAGGCGGATTATGCCTTCCTCAGCCTGAAATCCTCGGCCTTCGATCTGTCCGATCGCGGCGTCTCCGGCCGCACGGTGCCTGCCGGTGCCGATGCCTTCGTCTATGCCGAGCGCGGCGTCTATCGCTCCAATGAGACCGTCTATCTCACCGCGCTGTTGCGCGACGGGCAGGGCAATGCCGTCACCGGCGGACCGATGACGCTGGTGATCGAGCGGCCCGACGGCGTCGAATACCGCCGCGCCGTGCTGGCTGATCAGGGCGCCGGCGGCCGCACGCTGGCCGTGCCGCTCAATTCGGCCGTGCCGACCGGAACGTGGCGAGCGCGCGCCTTCACCGATCCGAAGGGCTCCTCGGTCGGCGAGACCACCTTCATGGTCGAGGATTACGTCCCCGACCGGATCGAATTCGACTTGTCCACCAAAGACAAGCTGATCAAAGCTAACGCTCCAGTGGAGCTTAAGGCAGACGGCCATTTCCTCTATGGCGCGCCGGCCTCGGGCCTTGCGCTCGAAGGCGACATGCTGATCGCTCCCGCGTCCGAGCGCCCGGGCTTTGCCGGCTACCAGTTCGGCGTCGCCGACGAGGAGACCAATTCGAACGAGCGCACGCCGCTCGAAAACCTGCCCGAGGCCGACGCCAATGGCGTTGCGACTTTCCCGGTGACGCTGGACAAGCAGCCGGCCTCGACCCGCCCGCAGGAGGCCCAGATCTTCGTGCGGATGGTGGAGACCGGCGGCCGCGCCGTCGAACGCAAGATCGTGCTGCCGGTTGCGCCCAGCGTGGCGCAGATCGGCATCAAGCCGCTGTTCGGCGACAAGAACGTCGCCGAGGGCGACAAGGCCGAGTTCGACGTCGTGTTCGTCTCGCCCGAGGGTGAGCGGCTGCGCCGCGACGGCCTGCGCTACGAGCTCCTGAAGATGGAGTCGCGCTATCAATGGTATCGGCAGAACAATTACTGGGAATACGAGCCGGTCAAGTCGACCTCGCGCGTCGCCGACGGTGACGTCGCCGTTGCCGCCGACAAGCCGGCGCGAATTTCGCTCACGCCCCAGCCCGGCCGCTATCGTCTCGACGTGAAGTCGAGCGACGCCGATGGCCCCGTGACCTCGGTGCAGTTCGACGTCGGCTGGTATTCCGACGGCAGCGCCGACACGCCGGACCTCCTGGAGACCTCGATCGACAAGCCGCAATACGCCTCCGGTGACACCATGACGGTGTCGGTCAATGTTCGCAGCGCCGGCAAGCTCACCATCAATGTGCTCGGCGACCGCCTGCTCACGACGCAGACCATCGACGTCAAGGAGGGCACCGCCCAAGTGAAGCTCCCGGTCGGCAAGGACTGGGGCACCGGCGCTTATGTCGTGGCGACGCTGCGCCGTCCGCTCGATGCTGCTGCCCAGCGCATGCCGGGCCGCGCGATCGGCCTGAAATGGTTCGGCATCGACAAGCAGACCCGCACGTTGCAGGTGAAGCTGTCGCCGCCGGCGCTGATCCGGCCGAATTCGGCGTTGAAGATCCCGGTCAAGATCGACGGGCTCAATCCGGGCGAGGACGCCAAGATCGTGATTGCCGCGGTCGACGTCGGCATCCTCAATCTCACCGGCTACAAGCCGCCGGCGCCGGACGATTACTATCTCGGCCAGCGCCGCCTGAGCGCGGAGATCCGTGACCTCTACGGGCAGTTGATCGACGGCATGTCCGGCACGCGCGGCCAGATCAAGTCCGGCGGTGACGCCGGGGCGGCCGAGTTGCAGGGCTCGCCGCCCACACAAAAGCCGCTGGCGCTCTATTCGGGCATCGTGACCGTCGGTGCTGACGGCACCGCAGAAGTCAGCTTCGACATTCCGGAGTTCGCCGGCACCGCGCGGGTGATGGCGGTGGCGTGGACAGCGACCAAGCTCGGCCGCGCCAACACCGATGTTGTGATCCGCGACCCCGTGGTGCTGACCACGACCTTGCCGCGTTTCCTGCTCAATGGCGACCACGGCACGGTCAACCTCGAGATCGACAATGTCGAGGGCCAGGCCGGCGACTACGTCATCAACGTGAAGACGGGCGGTCCGGTTAAGATGACCGGCAACCCAGCGACTACGGTCAAGCTCGCCGCCAAGCAGCGCAACTCCTTCGCGCTCGCGATTGATGCGACCGCGGCAGGGCAGGCGACGCTCGACGTCGACATCAAGGGGCCGAGCGGCCTGACGCTGGCGCGCCATTATGCGTTCGACGTCAAGGCAGCGACGCAGGTGCTGGCGCGGCGTTCGATCCGGACGTTGGCGAAGGGCGAGAGCCTGACGCTGACCTCGGACATGTTCTCGGACCTCGTGCCGGGCACCGGCAGTGTCTCGGTCTCGGCGAGCCTGTCGACCGCGCTCGATGCGGCGACGATCCTCAAGGCGCTCGACCGCTATCCCTATGGCTGCTCGGAGCAGATCACGAGCCGCGCCATGCCGCTGCTCTACGTCAACGACTTGGCTGCCGGCGCGCATCTGGCGATGGACACCGAGGTCGACCAGCGCATCCGCGACGCGATCGAGCGGCTCCTGGCGCGTCAGGGCTCGAACGGCTCGTTCGGCCTGTGGTCGGCCGGCGGCGACGATGCCTGGTTGGACGCGTACGTCACAGACTTCCTGACCCGCGCCCGCGAGAAGGGTTTTGTGGTGCCGGACGTGCTGTTCAAGAACGCGCTCGACCGCATCCGCAACTTCGTCGTCAACGGCAACGAGCCGGAAAAGGACGGCGGGCGCGATCTCGCCTACGGCCTCTACGTGCTCGCCCGTAACGGCGCGGCGCCGATCGGCGATCTCCGCTATCTCGCCGACACCAAGCTGAACAACCTCGCGACGCCGATCGCGAAGTCGCAGCTGGCAGCCGCGCTCGCTCTGGTCGGTGACCGCAACCGCGCCGAGCGGGTCTATGGCGCCGCGCTCGACAGCCTCGCGCCGAAGCCGGTGCTGGAGTTCGGCCGCACCGACTACGGCTCGCAGCTGCGCGATGCCGCAGCCCTGGTGTCGCTGGCCAGCGAAGGCAACGCCCCGAAGGCGACGCTGACCCAGGCGGTGTCGCGGGTCGAGACCGCGCGCGGGCTGACGCCCTACACCTCCACGCAGGAGAACGCGTGGCTGGTGCTGGCCGCACGCGCGCTCGCCAAGGAGAACCTGTCGCTCGATGTCGATGGCCAGCCGGTCAAGACCGCATTGTACCGCAGCTACAAGGCGGACACGTTGAGCGGCAAGCCGCTGAAGATCACCAACACCGGCGATGCGCCGATACAGGCGGTGGTCTCGGTGTCGGGCTCGCCGGTGACGCCGGAGCCGGCGGCCTCGAACGGCTTCAAGATCGAGCGCAACTACTTCACGCTCGACGGCAAGCCGGCGGACATCAGCAAGGTCAAGCAGAACCAGCGCTTTGCTGTGGTGCTGAAGATCACCGAGGCCAAGCCGGAGTACGGCCACATCATGGTGTCCGATTATCTGCCGGCGGGCCTGGAGATCGACAATCCGAAGCTGGTCTCGTCGGGCGACAGCGGCACGCTGGACTGGATCGAGGACGGCGAGGAGCCTGAGGATACCGAGTTCCGCGATGATCGCTTCACCGCGGCAGTCGATCGCGCCTCGGATTCCAAGGCGGTCTTCACCGTCGCCTATGTCGTACGCGCCGTCTCGCCCGGCAAATACGTGCTGCCGCAGGCCTATGTCGAGGACATGTACAATCCCTCGCGCTATGGCCGGACGGGTACGGGTAGCGTCGAGGTGCGGGCGGCGAAGTGAGTGGTGGGCTCGAACCCGAGTGAAGTGAATGAGCACAGCGGAGCCGCATACACAGTCGTCATGCCCGGGCAAAAGCGCGAAGCGCGTCTTCGCGCAGATTACCCGAGCATCCACGGCCGCACGGGCGGTGGACGACGGCGTGGATGGCCGGGTCAAGCCCGGTCATGACGGTCAGAGAGGGCGGTTTGCCTTTCGGGTCCTGTCGGTCGCGGCACTCACCTTTATCCTCGCCATCATTGGCTTCGTCGGCTGGGTCTACTCCCTCGGTCCTCTCCCACTCGACGAAGCCCGGAAAGTCTCCACCACCATTGTCGACCGTAACGGCAAGCTGTTGCGGGCCTATGCGATGGCCGACGGCCGATGGCGGCTGCCGGTCGAGGCCAAAACGAATGTCGATCCGACCTATCTGAAGCTGCTGCTCGCCTATGAAGACCAGCGCTTCTACGCCCATGACGGCATCGATCCGTTGGCGCTGGGGCGCGCCGCCGTGCAGCTTGCGACGCGCGGCCACATCGTCTCGGGCGGCTCGACCATCAGCATGCAGCTTGCCCGCCTGATGGAGCCGCGCCGGCAGCGCTCGCTCTATGCCAAACTGCGGCAGATGGTGCGCGCGATCGAGATCGAGCGCAGCATGAGCAAGGAGCAGATCCTCGATCTCTATCTCGCGCTGGCGCCCTATGGCGGCAATCTCGAAGGCATCCGGGCCGCCTCGATCGGCTATCTCGGCAAGGAGCCGAAGCGCCTGTCGCTGGCCGAGGCCGCGTTGCTGGTCGCGCTGCCGCAATCGCCGGAGACGCGCCGCCTCGACCGCCATCCCGAGGCCGCGCGCAAGGCGCGCGACCGCGTGCTCGACCGCATGGTCGAGGAGCAGGTCGTCAGCGCCGACGACGCCAAACAAGCCAAGGCCGTGCCCGTGCCCACGCTGCGCAGGCCGATGCCGATCCTGGCGCCGCACGCCTCCGACACTGCGTTATCGACGGTCAAGGACACGCCGGTCATCAAACTCACGCTCGATGCCAATTTGCAGAAGGTGCTGGAGCCGCTGGCGCGCGACCGCGCCACCGCGCTCGGCCCGAACATCTCTGTCGGCATCATCGTGCTCGACAATGAGAGCGGCGACGTGCTCGCCCGCGTCGGTTCAGCCGATTATTTCGACGAGAGCCGGGCAGGGCAGGTCGACATGACCCGCGCGATCCGCTCGCCGGGCTCGACGCTGAAACCCTTCATCTACGGGCTCGCCTTCGAGGACGGCTTCGTCCATCCCGAAAGCCTGATCGACGATCGTCCGGTCCGTTTCGGCTCCTACGCGCCGGAAAATTTCGACATGACCTTCCAGGGCACGGTGCCGGTGCGGAAGGCGCTGCAATTGTCGCTGAACGTGCCGGCGATCGTGCTGCTCGACCGCGTCGGGTCGAGCCGGCTGGCCTCGCGGCTGCGCCAGGCCGGCGGCAATCTCGTGCTGCCCAAGGACGAAGCGCCCGGGCTTGCGATGGGGCTCGGCGGCGTCGGCGTGACGCTGCAGGATCTCGCCCAGCTCTATGCGGGCTTCGCCCGTCTCGGCACCACCAAGCCGCTGCGCGAGCTCATGGCCGACAAGGACGACCGCGAGCCGCTTCGGCTGCTGGATCAGGTCGCGGCCTGGCAGGTCGGTAACGTGCTCTTGGGAACGCCGCCGCCGGAGAACGCCGCTCACAACCGCATCGCCTTCAAGACCGGGACCTCCTATGGCTATCGCGATGCGTGGTCGGTCGGGTTCGACGGCCGGATGACCATCGGCGTCTGGGTCGGCCGGCCGGACGGCGCACCGGTTCCGGGCCTGATCGGGCGCGTCGCCGCCGCGCCGATCCTGTTCGATGCCTTTGCCCGCACCGGCAAGACGCTGGCCCCATTGCCGAAGCCGCCGAGGGGAACCCTGGTTGCCGGCAATGCCAAGCTGCCGTTGCCGCTGAAGCGGTTCCGCCCTGTGGGAGAACTGGTGCGGACCGGCCGCGAGCAGCCGCTGCACATTCAGTTTCCGCTCAACGGCTCGCGGATCGACGTCGATCGTTCCGGCGGGCAGGAGAGTGCCGCGATGCCGGTCAAGGTCGCCGGCGGCGTTCTGCCCATGACCGTGATGGTTAACGGCACCGCGCTCGGCGAGATCGACGGCCGCCGCCAGCGCCTGATCGATCCGCCCGGTCCCGGGTTTGCGCGGCTCACCGTGATCGATGCCACTGGCGCCGCGGACACAGTCGTCATTCGAATTCAATGACGCGGGCTTAAGCGGTTGTCGCGATGGCGGTTTCGGCGTAAGCGGAACCAATGGCCGAGACCTACCCAAGCCCCCGTTTTGGAGCCCCCCGCGAGTCGAAATCGCCTGCAAATCCGGGCAGCGGGCTCGTGCGCATGCTCGATGTCGTCACGGTAACCCATGCGCGCGCGGTCGGCTTCCTGCTGCTCTGCGCGCTGCTGCTGTTCCTGCCGGGCTTCTTCACCATTCCCCCGATCGATCGCGACGAGGCGCGGTTCGCTCAGGCCACCAAGCAGATGGTCGAGAGCGGCGAGTATGTCGATATCCGCTTTCAGGAAGATGTCCGCTACAAGAAGCCGGTCGGGATCTACTGGTTGCAGTCGGCCGCGGTTGAGGTTGCATCGGCACTGAAGCTGCCGAAGGCCGAATTGCGCATCTGGGTCTACCGGCTGCCGTCGCTGCTGGGGGCGATCGGCGCCGTGCTCATGACCTACTGGGCCGCACTGGGCTTCGTCACGCGGCGCGCGGCGGTGCTGGCGGCGCTGATGATGTGCGCTTCGGTGCTGCTCGGCGTCGAGGCGCGGCTCGCCAAGACCGATGCGATGCTGCTGTTCTGCGTCACCGCGGCGATGGGGGCAATGGCGCGGGCCTATCTGTCCTGGCAGCGCGCCGAGGACGAGACGCATCCGCCCTGGAGCTGGCCCGCGATCTTCTGGACCGCGCTCGCGGTGGGCATCCTGATCAAGGGCCCGCTGATCCTGATGTTCGCAGGCCTGACCATCGTCACTCTCGCGATTGTGGATCGCGATGCCTCCTGGCTGTGGAAGCTGCGCCCGGTCTGGGGACTGATGTGGATGCTGGTACTGGTGCTGCCCTGGTTCGTCGCCATCTTCTGGCGCGCCGGGGACGCCTTCTTCGCCGATTCCGTCGGCGGCGACATGCTGAGCAAGTTGGGCGCCCAGGAATCCCATGGCGCGCCGCCCGGACTCTATCTTGCGCTGTTCTGGATCACGTTCTGGCCGGGCGCACCGCTCGCGGCGATGGCCGCGCCGGCGGTGTGGCGGGCGCGGCGCGAGCCCGGCGCGCAGTTTCTGCTGGCCTGGCTGATCCCGTCCTGGATCGTGTTCGAGGCGGTGCTGACCAAGCTGCCGCATTACGTGCTGCCGCTCTATCCGGCGATCGCCATTCTCACCGTCGGCGCGGTGGAGCGGCGCGTGCTGTCGCGCTCCTGGCTGATGCGCGGTTCGGCCTGGTGGTTCGCGATCCCCGCGGCCGCCTCGTTCATCGCGGTGGTCGGCGCGGTGATGCTGACGCGGCAGCCGGCCTTCGTGGCCTGGCCGTTCATCGCGGCGTCGCTGATCTTCGGCCTGCTCGCCTGGTGGCTCTACGACAACAATCACGCCGAGCGCTCGCTGCTCAATGCGCTGGTCGCGGCCCTGATGCTGGCGGTGACGGTGTACGGCATCGTGTTGCCCTCGCTGCTGCCGCTGTTTCCGAGCATCGAGGTCGCGCGCGCGCTTCGCAACGTCACCTGTGTCGGCCCGAAGGCGGCTGCCGCCGGCTACCACGAGCCGAGCCTGGTTTTCCTGACGGGCACGCAGACGCTCCTGACCGACGGCTCGGGTGCTGCGGACTTCCTGCGGCAAGGCAGCTGCCGTTTCGCGCTGATCGAGCAGCGTTCGGAGCGCAGCTTCGTGCAGCGCGCCGAGGCGATCGGGCTGCGCTATAAGGTCGGCACGCGCATCGACGGTTATAATTTCTCGCAAGGCCGCGCGATCTCGATCTCGATCTTCCGCTCGGAAGGCACCGAATAGGATGCCGGCCTCGACCAGCCCCGCGCCGCGTCCGGGCTATCCCGCACAATTGCTCGCCGTGTCCCGGCGCGCGCTGGCGCAGCTCGTTCGCACGCCCTCGCATTCGCGCCGCGCCGAGGCCGCGCGAAAACTGGCGCGGCATTCGCTGTGGTTGAGCGCGGCGGGCGCGGCCCTGGTCATTGCGCTGATGGCCGCGTTCGACCAGACCGAGATCCAGCTGATGCCCGCGCGCGGCACGCCCAGTCTGTGGCCGATCCGCATCCTCACCGACTTCGGCAAGGATGAGTATCTGATGTTGGTGCTGGGAGCCGCGCTGGTGGTCTTGGCGCTCGTTGCTGCGGGGCTTCACGGCACACGCCGCGCGCTGCTGCTTGGACTCGGCACGCGGCTGCAGTTTGTGTTTCTGTCGATTGCCGTGTCGGCATTCGTCGCCGAGATCCTGAAATACATCATCGGTCGCGGACGTCCGTTCGTCGGCGGCAAGGCCAATCCGTTCAACTTCGTGCCGTTCGAGGGGACGGGGGCTTATGCCAGCCTGCCGTCGGGCCATGCCGTGGCGGCGTTCGCGCTGGCATTTGCCGTATCGGCATTGTGGCCGCGCCTGCGCGTGTTCATGTTCACTTACGCAATCGTGATCCTGCTGACGCGGTTGGTGCTGGTGGCGCATCACCCGAGCGACGTCGTGGCCGGCGCCCTGGTCGGCACGGTCGGCGCCATGGCGGTCCGCTACTGGTTCGCGGCTCGAAGGCTGGGCTTTGCCATCCGCGCCGACGGCACCATTGTGCCCCTTGCGGGGGCGGTCTCAGGCCGCCTCAAAAGGGTTGCCCACGGGGCATCCGCCCCATAAAAGCGGCTGCCTGCCGGGGCCCCCGGTTCCCTGAAGGGCAGGCCAATTCCAACCACGAGTCTCGATTTGTCGACGTCCCAGCCCTCGGTTTCCCAGCCTTCGGTTTCCATCGTCGTCCCCGTGCGCAACGAAGCCGACAACATCGCGCCGCTGATCGAGGAGATCGGTGCGGCGCTCGACGGCCGCTGGGCCTATGAGATCATCTATGTCAACGACGGCTCGACCGATGCGACCGGCGAGCGGCTCGCGGCGCTGATGGTGCAGCGGGACAATCTGCGCCAGCTCCGCCATGCCCGATCGGGCGGCCAATCCGCGGCTGTGCGCAGCGGCGTGCGCGCGGCGCGCGGGGCGATCGTGGCGACGCTCGACGGTGACGGCCAGAACAATCCGGCCTTTCTGCCCGACCTGATCGCCGCGGTCGAGAAGGGCGCAGGCCGCGTCGGCCTCGCTGCCGGGCAGCGCGTCGGACGCAAGGACACCGGCTTCAAGAAATTCCAGTCGCGCGTGGCCAACAAGGTCCGCAACGCCATCCTGCAAGACGGCACCCGCGACACCGGCTGCGGGCTGAAGGCGTTCCGCCGCGAGGTGTTCCTGATGATGCCATATTTCGACGGGCTGCATCGCTTCCTGCCGGCGCTGGTTCGCCGCGAAGGCTATGACATCGCCTATGTCGACGTAATCGACCGGCCGCGCCATTCCGGCGTGTCGAACTACGGCTTCTTCGACCGGCTGTGGATCGGAATCATGGATCTCGCCGGCGTGTGGTGGCTGATCCGCCGCAAGAAGCCGACACCAGATGTGACTGAGGTGAACGCATGATCATTCAATACGGTCAGGCGCTGAGCAACTATCTCTACGACGTCTTCGTCGCCAAGTTCGATTTCTGGCTGGCCTTCGGCCTCGTCGCGCAGCTGTTCTTCACGGCGCGCTTCCTGGTGCAGTGGATCGCGAGCGAGCGCGCCGGCAACAGCGTGGTGCCGATGGCGTTCTGGTTCTGCTCGATGGGAGGCGGCCTGATGACGCTGGTCTACGGTGTCGTGAAGCGCGAGCCGGTCATCATCCTCGGACAATCGCTCGCGACGGTGATCTATATCCGCAACATCATGCTGATCATCAAGAACCGCGGCAAGGCGTCGAAGACGCTGGAGCGCTGATCCAAACCAGGCCTCCGGAACTTCTCCTTAAAACCGTGGGATATGTGACCTAATCGACTCTTGCTATTTCAAGACCGATTGGTTTATATATACCTATGCATCGCGCCCCAGTACAGCTGTCCCGTGGCCGCCCCCGGAGTTTCGACACGGAAGCCGCTGTCGAACGCGCGATGAATGTATTCTGGTCGCTCGGCTATCACGCCACGGCGCTACCGGATCTGCTTCGTGCAACGAAACTCTCGCGTGGCAGCCTTTACGCCGCTTTTGGTGACAAGCACTCGCTGTTCTTGCGTGCGCTTGATCGCTACATTGCCATTGCCTTGACGCGGATGGATACCGAACTCGACCACCGCAGAGAGCCGGTCGAGGGCCTAAGGGCCTACCTTGCCGGCTACGTCGACCGCAACAGCGGTGCTAATGGTCGACGCGGATGCCTGCTGGTAGCCACAGCCATGGAGCTGGCTGGCCGTGACGTCGAGGTTGATCGTCGCATCGACAGCTTTTTCAAAGCCATGGAGGCTCGGGTCGCTGGTGCATTTTCCCGTGCGAAGGCAGCGGGTCAACTGGCCGATGGTGTCGAGCCTTCGAGTGCCGCGCGAATTCTCGTCTGTTTCGTCGAGGGCCTGCGGGTGGTCGGTAAGACGGCGCCGACACGGATCATTTCGCAAGCCACCGTCGACGCTCTTCTCGACCGCTTCATCAGGTAGACACACCATGGACATTTCCCCCGTGCGCAGGCCTATATCTGGACCAAATGGTCTTGAAAATAGCGATGCCATGTCCGCGGTGCAAATTGTCTGCGCGGTGGTCGTTCCTTTGCTCTGGGGATATCAATTCGTGGTCATCAAAGTGGGCGTGGGGGAGTTTCCGCCTCTGTTCTTCCTCGCGCTGCGCTTCCTGGCGATCGCGCTGCTGCTCGTTCCGTTCGTCGAACGGCCGAGGCGCAGGCAGCTCGGACCTGTCGCAGCCATTTCGCTTTTCCTTGGTGGATTGAACTTCGGCCTGTTCTACGTTGGTCTCGGGCTCGGCTCGGGAAGCATGTCAGCCGTCGCATATCAACTCGCCCCACCTTTCACCGTCTTGTTGGCCTGGCCGCTGCTCGCGGAGAGGCCGTCTCTCACTACGTCCGCCGGCGTGGTGCTTGCCTTCATCGGTGTGGTCGTGCTGGCAACGGGGCCCGGCGTGTCGGGAAACGCGCTTCCACTGCTGCTTGTGGTTGGGGCGGCCTTCTCATTCGCCGTATCCAACGTTCTGACCAAGCGTTACGGCCCTTTTGATCCCCTGATGTTGATGGGCTGGTCGTCGCTGCTCACGGTGCCGCAGGTCATGCTGATGTCGTTGCTGCTCGAATCCGGACAAATGGCGAGCCTTGTCACGGCAGACGAACGTGGCTGGCTGGCGCTCGCCTACACGATCTTCATCGGAGGAATTGTCGGGTTCGGCCTATGGTTCTGGCTGATCGCGCGTTGCTCGATGGGCCGCGTCTCCCCCTTCGGGCTGCTGCTTCCGGTGTTCGCACTAATTTCGAGCGTGTTGTTCCTTGGCGACCGCATCACCCCGAAGCTGATTGTCGGGGGGCTGCTCGCGATCTCCGGTGTCGCCATGACTCAGGTCAGGCCGCGCACGCGCCCCGTTTGACCTACCGCGGCACCGCCGAAGCCGCGCCTGAGACAGGCAGCGCGGCCGTCTCCGCCTCCGTCCTGCGGTACGGCACGCCGGCCGCGTCGAGCACGGGATAGGCGACCGAGCAGATGTGCGAGTGGATGCGCCTGAGGTCGCGCAGCACGTCGAGATGCAGCGACGTCGTTTCGATGGTTTCGGGGCGGCCCTCGCGGAGGCGGTCGAGATGCCGCTCGACCGCGGCAAGCTCGGTGTTGCGCAGCGCGGTTTTCTCCACCAGCAGCTTGCGCGCCTCGTTGGCGTCGCCCGACATGAAGACGCCGAACGCGATCCGCAGCGAGTCCATCGTGCGCTTGTGGAAGGCGGCGAGCTCGTCGGCCCCTTCCGCCGAGAACTGGAAGCGGCGCTTGATCTTCTTGGTGGCGAGCTCGCTCAGACTCTTGTCGATGATGTCGCCGATATGTTCGAGGTTGATGGCGAAGGAGATGATCTCCATCGCGCGCCGTCCCTCGCTCTCGTCGAGGCTGCCGCGCATCAGCTTGGTCACGTAGAGCTTGATGGCCTCGTCGAGACCGTCGACGAAATTGTCCATCTTGGAGACCTGGTCGACCAGCGCACGGTCGCCGGTCATCATCGCGGCCATCACCTTGCGCAGCATGACCTCGACGAGATCGCCCATGCGCAAGGCCTCGCGGGCCGCGTCGGCGAGGGCCAATGATGGCGTCTCCAGCGCGGTCTCGTCGAGATAGCGCGGTCGGGCGGGATCTGCTTCCTGCACGCGATCCGGCAAGAGGCGGGTGAGCAGGCGCGACATGGTGTCGAGCAGGCCGATGAAGATGACGGCGGTGCCGACATTGAAGGCGATGTGGAAGGCCGCGGTCATCTTGGCCAGATCAGGCTGCCAGGCATGCATATGCGCGGCGATCGCGCCGAGGAAGGGCAGGACGAGGGCGATCCCGATCACACGGTTGACGAGATTGCCGACCGGCAGGCGATAGCTCGCGGGATCGTCACGCTTGGCGCCCTCGAAGACGGGATTGATGGCGCTGCCGAGATTGGCTCCGAGCACCAGTGCCAGCGCGGCCTCAGGCGTGATGAACTGCGAATAGGCCAGCGACATGATCAGCAGCACGCTGGCGACGCTCGAATGCACGGCCCAGGTGATGAGGGCGGCGATCACGATGCACAGGATGGGGTCGCCCGTGATGGCGGACATCACGACGCGGACGCCGGGCGCGTTCTCCGCCGGCGCCAGCGTGTCGAGCAGGATGTGCAGCGACAGCAGCATCAGGCCGAGGCCGATGCAGACGCGGCCGATGTCCTTGATCCGCGAGCGCGGGCCGGAGCGGAAGGCGACGAGGCCGAGCACGAACAGAACCGGCGCAACGGCTGCGATGTTGAACGACAGCACCTGCACGATCAGCGTCGTGCCGACATTGGCCCCGAGCATGATGGCGAGCGCAGCGGCGAGGCTGACGAGGCCCTCGGCGGCGAACGAAGAGGTGATCAAGGCGGTCGCCGTGCTGCTCTGGAGCAGCGCGGTCAGCCCGAGACCGGCCGCGAAGGCGCTGACGCGGTTGCTTAAGGCCTTGCCGAGCAGTCGCCGCAGGTCCGGGCCGAACGCGCGCAAAATCCCGCTGTGGACCATGTGCAGGCCCCACAACAACAGCGCAACGCCGCCCATGAGATCGAGCAGTACCAACGTTCCCATGCTCCGTGTCCGGATTGGAGTCGATTGGTGAGGCTAGCGCCAAATGGTTGAGGTTCAAACCATTTGTTGGCACATCGTCGTTAACGTTTGCGCGGGTTGCTCGTTCCCACGGCGCGATGCCTTGTGAGCAGGCTCACATTGCCGCTTTGAGGGCAGCGAAGCCGCGATCGAGATCGGCCTTGAGATCGTCCGTGCTTTCGAGCCCGATATGCAGACGCAGCGTCGGGCCGCCCGGCGCCCACTTGGTCGCGGTGCGATAGGCGTCGCAGTCGAAGGGAATCGCAAGGCTCTCGAAGCCGCCCCATGAAAAACCCATGCCGAACAGCTTGAGCGTGTTGAGCATGGTGTCGACGGCCTGCTGCGGCGCCGGCTTCAGCACGATGCTGAACAGGCCGGACGCGCCGGTGAAGTCGCGTTTCCAGATGGCGTGACCGGGATCGGTCTCGAGTCCCGGATGCAGCACGCGTGCGATCTCGGGCCGGCCGGCGAGCCAGCGCGCCATGTCGAGCCCGGAGCGATGATGCTGCGCCAGCCGCACCGACAGCGTGCGCAGGCCGCGCAGCGCGAGGAAGACATCGTCGGGACCGGCGCAGACGCCGAGCAGGCGGATGCCTTCAGTCACCATCGGCCAGGCCTTGGCATTGGCCGAGATGGTGCCGAACATGATGTCGGAATGGCCGCCGATATATTTCGTTGCGGCCTGCATGCTGATGTCGACACCCTGCTCGAGCGAGCGGTGATAGAGCGGGGTTGCCCAGGTGTTGTCGTCGATGACGAGCGCATCGCGCGCATGCGCGACCTCGGCGATGGCGCGGATGTCGGGCATCTCGAACGATTGCGAGCCCGGCGCCTCCACCAGCACCGCGCGGGTGTTCGGCTTGAACAGTTTTTCAATGCCGGCCCCGATCAGCGGGTCGAAATAGGTGGTCTCGACGCCATAGCGCGCGAGCATGCCGTTGCAGAAATTGCGCGAGGGGCGGTAAACGTTGTCGCAGACCAGGATATGGTCGCCGGTCTTCAGCACCGACAGCAGGGTGGTGGAGATCGCCGACAGCCCTGACGGCACGATACCGACGCCGGCGCATTGCGGCCCCTCCAGCGCCATCAGCGTCTCCTGGAACGCCTTGGTGGTGGGGGAACCGTGGCGGCCATAGGTGAACTCGCCGCGATGGGCGTGAAGGTCCTCGGCGGTCGGGTAGAGCACGGTCGAGCCGTGGAAGACCGGCGGATTGACGAACCCCTTCTGCGCCTTGGTGTCGCGGCCGGAGGTGACCAGCCGGGTCTCGGCATGCTGTTCTTGGGGGTGCGAGGAATCCATGCGTCTGCTTTCAAAACCGCGTTTCCAGCGGGCGCGTCGCGCCCATGGGCCGGCCGAAAGGCCGCTGTCGTTAATAACAGAACCACAGAAGAGTCCCGTCAACCCCTTGACCCGGCACGCCGGCCGCTCTCCAATGCGCAGGTGCTATTCAGTCGCCGCATGTTGAGGGGCCTGCCGCGACCTTCGATCCATCGCCTGACCGGACTTTGCGTCACAGCCACAATGGCGGGCGCCTGCGGCGGGGATTAAGGTATTGGCCTCCCGGGATCGGCGGGTGTTTGGCAAGGTTTCCAGCATGACTCTTGCAGGGCCGGTCTTGATACGCTTGGCCCCGGCAGGGATGGATCCTGAGACAACGTTCATTGAGACGACTTTGAAAGGCCCAAAGCCCATGAAACGCGTAACCCTGGCTCTCACCCTTGCTCTCGCCGCCGGCCTCTCCGCTGGGGCCGCCGACGCGCAAACGCTCAAGACCATCAAGGACCGGGGCATGCTGTCCTGCGGCGTCAGCCAGGGCCTGCCGGGATTTTCCTCGCCCGACGACAAGGGCAACTGGACCGGCCTCGACGTCGACGTCTGCAAGGCGATCGCCGGAGCGATCTTCAACGATGCGAGCAAGGTCAAATATGTGCCGCTGTCCGCCAAAGACCGCTTCACCGCACTGCAATCTGGTGAAATCGACGTGCTCTCGCGCAACACCACCTGGACCATCTCGCGCGACACCAAGCTCGGCGCCAACTTCACCGGCGTGACCTACTACGACGGGCAGGGCTTCATGGTGAAGAAGTCGCTCAAGGTGAATTCGGCGCTCGAGCTCAACAGCGCCTCGGTCTGCGTGCAGACCGGCACCACCACCGAGCAGAATCTGGCCGACTACTTCAAGGCCAACAACATGAAATACGAAGTGATCGCGTTTGGCACCAACGACGAGACCGTCAAGGCCTATGAAGCCGGCCGCTGCGATGTCTTCACCACCGATCAGTCTGGCCTGTACGCCAACCGCCTCAAGCTCGCCAATCCCGGCGACCACATGGTGCTGCCGGAGATCATCTCGAAGGAGCCGCTCGGTCCGATGGTGCGCCACGGTGATGACCAGTGGTTCGACATCGTGAAATGGACCTTGTTCGCCCTGGTCACCGCCGAGGAGCTCGGCATCACGTCGAAGAACGTGGACGAGAAGGCGAAGATGGAAAATCCGGAGCTGAAGCGCGTGCTCGGCAGCGACGGCACCTTCGGCGAAGACCTCGGCCTGACCAAGGACTGGGTGATCCGCATCGTGAAGGCTGTCGGCAATTACGGCGAGGTGTTCGACCGCAACGTCGGTGCGGGTTCGCCGCTGGCGATCAACCGCGGTCTCAACAATCTCTGGAACAAGGGCGGTCTCCAGTACGCGCCGCCGATCCGCTGATCACCCCTGATCCGCTGGCAGCGGCATGAGCACCGAGGCCCGAAAACCGCCGCCCCAGATCGCGCTGAAGATCCGGCGCATTCTGGGCGGCAAGGCAGGCTGGAACGGCGTCGCCGTCCAGTTTGCCTTCGCGGCGATCCTGGGTTGGATCGGCTACGAGATCGTCTCCAACGCCCGCGCCAATCTCGAGAACCAGCACATCGCCGCCGGCTTCGGCTTCTTGCGGAACAATGCCGGCTTCGACGTTAACCAGACCCTGATCTCCTACACGGGCTCGGACACCTTCCTGCGCGTGTTCGTGGTCGGCCTCCTCAACACGCTCGTGGTCTCGGTGGTGGGCATCGTCTTCGCCACCTTGATCGGCTTCGTCGTCGCGCTGTGCCGGCTGTCGCCCAATTGGCTGTTGTCGCGCGTCGGCGAGATCTATGTCGAGATCATCCGCAACCTGCCGCTGCTGTTCCAGATCCTGTTCTGGTACCTCGCGGTGCTCGCGGCCTTGCCCAATCCGCGGCAGAGCATCTCGCTGTTCGGCATTGCCTTTGTCAGCAATCGCGGCCTCGTGGTTCCAAGCCCGATCGGCCAGAGCGGCCTCGAGCCGTTCCTGGCGGTGCTGGCGCTCGGCATCGTGGCGGCGCTGGCCTTGCGCTTCTATGCCCGGCGCGCGCTGTTTCAGGAAGGGCGGATGATCCGCATCTGGCCCATTGTGCTGGCTCTGCTGTTCGGCCTGCCGCTCGCCGCGATGCTGGTGTTCGGTCTGCCGTTCACCTTCGAGCTGCCGCAACTGAAGGGCTTCAATTTCGCCGGCGGCTCGCGCATCATTCCGGAGTTCGTGGCACTGACGCTGGCACTGTCGACCTATACGGCCGCTTTCATCGCCGAGATCGTGCGCGCCGGCATCCTGTCCGTCCACAGTGGGCAGATGGAGGCGGGGGCTTCACTGGGCCTCAGCCGCGGCACCACGCTCCGGCTGATCGTCGTGCCGCAGGCCATGCGCGTCATCGTGCCGCCGCTGACCAACCAGTATCTCAATCTCACCAAGAACTCGTCGCTCGCGGTCGCGATCGGCTATCCTGACCTCGTCTCGGTGTTCGCCGGCACGTCGTTGAGCCAGACCGGGCAGGCGATCGAGATCATCGCCATGACCATGGGCATCTATCTCCTGATTTCGCTGCTCACCAGCGCGATCATGAGCGTCTACGGTTGGCGGGTCAGCCGGAGTCTGGGCGCATGAGCGACATCGCCTCGAACAGCTTCGTCCGGCAGGACCTCCTCGCCGAACGCCCCGCGCCGGTGAAGACCACGGGTTTCGTGGGGCTGATGCGGACGCGCCTGTTCAACTCGCCGACCAACATCCTGCTCACGATCGTGGGCGCCTTGCTGCTGTGGTTCACCATCGTTCCCTCCGTTAGGTTCCTGATGGTGGATGCGGTGTGGAGCGGCAAGGACCGCACGGCGTGCCTTGCGGAGAACGCCGGCTTTGCGGTCGGTGCCTGCTGGCCCTACATCCAGGCCAAGCTGCCGCAGCTGATCTACGGTTTCTATCCCGAGGCCGAGCGCTGGCGGGTCAATCTCACATTCGTCCTGGCGGTGGTCCTGCTGGTGCCGATGCTGGTTCCCCGGCTGCCGGCGAAGGGTCTCAATGCAAGCCTGTTCTTCGTCGCATTCCCGGTGGTCGCGTTCTTCCTGTTGCACGGCGGCGGCATCAAGGGCTTTGGCCTGAGCTGGACGGCCGACCTGCTGCAGCTGTTCGACGAAAGCATCGTCAACGCCGGGCAGGCCCTGCTCAATCTCAGCAAGACGTCCGCGCTCGGCCCGCTGCTGTGGGTCGTCGGCAAGCTCGTCGTGCTGGTCGGCACGGCGATTGCCTGGCTGATCTTTCCGCTCACCTGGCTGCGCGACGAGCTCCAGGGCAGCGGGCAGTCGGTCTGGACCGATTTCGCCGTCACCTCCCTCGTGGTGTCCCTGATCGCGTTCGTCCTCGGCGGCGGCCTTCGGACGGGATGGCGTGCGCTCGGATCGAGCCTCGCCACCTTCGTCGTCATCGCTGTCGTCATCAAGCTGATGGGGCTCGATCATGGCGGATTGCCCGTCGTCGCCACGAACCTGTGGGGAGGCCTTCTGGTGACGCTGGTGGTCTCCGTCACGGGCATCGTCACCTCGCTGCCGATCGGCATCGCGCTGGCGCTTGGACGCCGCTCCACCATTCCCTTGATCCGGATCTTCTCGATCGCCTTCATCGAGTTCTGGCGCGGCGTACCGCTGATCACCGTGCTGTTCTTTGCAACCTACATGCTGCCGCTGTTCCTGCCCGGCAATTTCACCGTCGACGGTCTCGTCCGCGCGCTGATCGGCATTGCGCTGTTCACGGGCGCCTACCAGGCCGAGAACGTTCGCGGCGGGCTCGCGGCGATCCCGCGGGGGCAGGGCGAGGCGGCCGCCGCCCTGGGGCTGTCCTGGTGGAAGACGACCTCGCTGATCGTGCTGCCGCAGGGGCTGCGTCACGTCATTCCGAACCTCGTCAACAGCTTCATCTCGCTATTCAAGGACACCTCGCTGGTCTCGATCGTGGCGCTGTTCGACCTGTTGGGCTCGCTGCGGGCCTCGTTCTCGGATCCGAAATGGTCGACGCCGTCGACCGCGTTCACGGGCTTTGCCTTCGCCGGGATCATCTACTTCATCTTCTGCTTTGGAATGTCGCGCTACTCGATATTCGTCGAGCACCGCCTCAACGCCCACCGTCGCAACTGATCGAGGTCACCATGTCCGACCCCATCGTCAAGATTTCCGGCCTCAACAAATGGTACGGCGATTTTCACGTCCTGCGCGACATCGACCTCGACGTCCGCAAGGGCGAGCGCATCGTGATCTGCGGTCCTTCGGGCTCCGGCAAGTCGACCCTGATCCGCTGCATCAACGCGCTCGAGGAATTCCAGGAGGGCGAGATCGTCGTCGACGGCATCGAGCTCGGACCCAACCTCAAGCACGTCGACGCGGTGCGCCGCGAGGTCGGCATGGTATTCCAGAGCTTCAATCTGTTCCCGCATCTCACAGTGCTCGACAATTGCACGCTGGCGCCGATCTGGGTGCGCAACATGCCGAAGAAGGACGCCGAGGAGGCCGCGATGAAATTCCTGGAGCGGGTCAAGATCCCGCATCAGGCCAACAAGTTTCCGGGGCAGATGTCCGGCGGCCAGCAGCAGCGCGTCGCGATCGCGCGAGCCCTCACGATGAACCCGAAGGTCATGCTGTTCGACGAGCCGACCTCGGCGCTGGACCCCGAGATGGTCAAGGAGGTGCTGGACACCATGGTGGACCTCGCCGAGGAGGGCATGACCATGCTGGTCGTCACCCACGAGATGGGCTTCGCCCGCGAGGTCGCCAACCGCGTGGTGTTCATGGATGCCGGCCAGATCATCGAGGCCAACACCCCGAACGAGTTCTTCGCGGCGCCTCAGCACGCCCGCACAAAACTGTTCCTGAGCCAGATTCTGCGCTGAGCACCCCGGCGGCCTTGCCGGCCTGACCGCCCCCGCCAGCTTGGCACAATGCGAATCAGCGTTGCCTCTTTTCGGGCTGTCCCCCGGAGAGAGACCTTGCAGAGCAGTGTCGGCGCGCGCGCCTATCAGAATGCGCGATTGCAGAAGAAGTTGAGGAAGCAGGCGGATGCCGTCCTGTCCTACGCGGTCGAGGCGCTCGGGCAGGGCAGGTTCGCGGAGGCCGAGACGCTCTGCCGCGAGATCTTGAAGGAAGTTCCGGATCATTTCCACGCCACGCACCTGCTGGGCCTGCGCGCCTTTGAGGGCGGACGGCTTGAGGAGGCACAGCAGCTGTTCGAGCGCGCAATCGCGCTCGATCCGCGCTCGCCCGACGCCCATGGCAATCTCGGGGCGGTGTATTTCGATCTGCAGAAATTCCAAGACGCCCGCGCCTGCCAGGAGAAGGCCATTGCGCTGAAGCCGAATTGTCCGATCACCCTGACCAATCTCGGCAACACGCTGCTGAACATCGGTCGCGGCGAAGAGGCGATCGGGCTGCACGAACGCGCCATCCGGCTGCGGCCGGACTATGCCGACGCCTACTGCAACCGCGGCATGGCGGAGCTGATGACCGGCCGGTGCGAGCGTGCCAAGGCGAGTTTCGATCGCGCCCTCGTGTTTCAGCCGCGGCACGCCGAAGCGCTCGCCGGCAAGGGCATGGTCTGCATCGAGCTCCGGCACTACGAGGAGGCGGAAGCCGCCCTCGCAGCAGGCCTCGCGGCCAAGCCGGGCTCACCGCGAATCCTGGCACAGCGTGGACGGCTCAATTTCGATCTGTACCGGTTGGAGCAGGCGGCCGCGGATTTCGATGCGGCGCTGATGCAGTCGCCGCGGCTGGAGCTCGCGCTGCGTGGCAAGGCGCAGGTCAACCTTCTGATGGGGAACACGACGCAGGCGATTGCGGCCGTCAAGACCCTGCTCGAGGACAATCCGCGCTCCGATTACGCCATCGTGCTTCTCGGCGCCTGCTATGCCAACCAGGGAGACGTCGCGACGGCGCTCGAGCACCTCGATGCGGCGCTCGAGATCTCGCCGGATTATGCGGATGCCATCGCACGCAAGATCTTCATCCTGGATTATCTGCCGGAGGCCGATTTCGCGGTCCAGCAGGCCGCGCGAAGATCCTGGTGGGATGCGATCGGCACCAGACTGCCGCAACGGAAACTTCCGCCCCGGCAGCTCGATCCGGAGCGGCGGATCGTGATCGGCTATGTCGCGTCGGAGTTCCGGAACCATTCGGCCGCGTTCGCGCTGTTGCCGGTGCTGCGCCATCATGATCGCACGAGGTTCCAGATCGTCTGCTATTCCTGCTGGCCGTTGCAGGATGAGGTCACCGAGAGATTCAAGCCTCTCGCGGACGTCTGGGTCGAGGCCGCGCAGCTCTCGGACGACGAGCTGGCCGATCGCATCGAGGCCGACAAGATCGACATTCTGATCGACGTGTCCGGGCATACGGCCGGCAACAGGCTGCCTGTGTTTGCCCGCAAGCCGGCCCCGGTCCAGGTCACGGGCTTCGGCCACGCCACAGGCACCGGCCTTCAGACCATGGACTACGTGCTGGCCGATCCCATCTTCATTCCGCAATCGGCGCGCCATCTGCTGGCCGAAAAGGTCCATGACCTGCCGTGCCTGATCACGATCGATCCGATCCTGGACGTGCCGCCTTCCGAGCTTCCGATGCTCAGGAACGGCCATGTGACCTTCGGCGTGTTCAACCGCATCTACAAGATCTCGGATGAGGCGATCCGGGTGTGGTCGAAAGTGATGCGCGAGGTGACGGGTTCGAAGATCATCATCAAGCACGGGCTGCTTGACGATCCCTTGCTGCGCGACGGGTTGATCGCGCGGTTCGTGGCCCAGGGCATTGCCGAAGAGAATATCACCTGCCTCGGCTCGACGACGCGCCACGAGCATCTGCTGGCCTTTGCGAAGGTCGACATCTCCCTCGACCCGTTCCCGCAAAACGGCGGCATCAGCACCTGGGAATCCCTCTATGCGGGGGTTCCGGTCGTCGCCAAGCTCGGCAAGGGCGCCTCGTCACGCGCCGGCGGCTCCATCGTGGCGGCCGCTGGCCTCGGCGATTGGGTCGCGGATGATGACGACGGCTACGCCGAGATCGCACGCAGATATGCGGCGCAGCCCGCTCGGCTCGCGACGTTACGGGCCGAACTGCCGGCCCGAATTGCAGCCTCGCCGGCCGGCAACGTCGAGCTCTACACGCGTGAGGTCGAAGCGGCCTACCGCCGGTTCTGGCACGATCATTGTGCCGCCGCCTCGGAACGCGGCGAGGTGGCGTAGGCACGTCAAGGCCCCGGGAAATCCCGGGGCCGATGCTGGTCCGGGAGCGGCCGGCCGGGCTCGCGAATCAGTTAGACTCTGCCGAGGCATCTTCCGGAGAGACACCTTGCAGAACAGCGGCGGCGGCACGCGCGCATTCCAGAACGCGCGACTGCAGAAGAAATTGATGAAGCAGGCTGAGGCGGTCATCGCGGCTGCAGCGAACGCCTATGGCCAGGGCCGGTATGCCGAGACCGAGGCGCTGTGCCGCGAGATCCTGAAGGCCCTTCCGGATCACGTCGATGCCATCCACCTGCTTGGCATGTGCGCCCATGACGGCCGGCGCCTCGATGAGGCGAAAGAGCTGCTGGAGCGCGTCATTGCGCTCGATCCGCGCTCGCACGATGCCCACAACAACCTCGCGACCGTGCATTTCGACCTCGGCAATTACGAGGAGGCGCGGCGCTGCCAGGAGAGGGCGATCGCGCTGAAGCCCAATTTCGTGGTCGCGCTCACCAATCTCGGCAACACGCTGATGCATCTGGGAAAGTACGAACAGGCGCTGGAGATGCACGAGCGCGCCATCAAGCTGAAGCCGGATTATGCCGATGCGCTCTGCAACCGCGGCATGGTCGAGATCGTGCTTGGGCAGATCATGCGCGCCAAGGAGAGTTTCGATCGCGCCCTGCTGTTTCAGTCGCGCCATGCCGAGGCGATCGTCGGCAATGGCATGGTCAGCATGGAGCTCCGGCACCACGAAGAGGCAGCGGCCAAGTTTGCCATGGCGCTCGCCATCAAGCCCGGCTCCCCGAGGATTCTGGCCCAGCGGGGGCGACTTGGTTACGAGATGCAGCGCCTGCACGAGGCCCTTGCCGATTTCGATGCGGCGCTCGCCGTCTCGCCCAAGCTCGAACTGGCCCTTCGGGGCAAGGCGCAGGTCTGCCTCGTCATGGGAAGGACCGCGCAGGCCATGGCGGCGGCAACGGCCTTGATCGAGCAAAACCCGCGCTCCGAGATCGGACTGGCGCTGATGGGCTTCGCGTTTTCGACCCAGGGCGACATGGACGCCGCGATCGAATATCTCGATCGCGCGCTGGCGGTTCGCCCGGACTATGGCGATGCGATCAGAGGAAAGATCTTCCTGGAGGACTACCGCGCCGAGGCGGATTTCGTGGTCCAGCAGGCGGTGCGAAAGACCTGGTGGGATCAGATCGGCTCCAAGATACCGCGACGGCAGTTGCCGAAGCGGCCACTCGATCCGGACAAACGGATTACCGTCGGCTATGTCGCGGCCGAATTCCGGCAACACTCGGCGGGGCTCACCCTGCTGCCCGTGCTGCGCCACCATGATCACGCCAAGTTCAAGATCATCTGCTACTACTCCTGGCCGGGAGCTGACGAGTACACCGCCTTGTTCAAGTCAATGGCGGACGTCTGGGTCGATGCCTGGGGACTTTCGGACGACGAGCTTGCCGATCGTATTCAGGCCGACAATGTCGACATCCTGATCGACGTGTCGGGCCACACGACCGGTAACAGGCTGCAATGCTTCGCGCGGAAGCCGGCTCCGATCCAGGCCACCGGCTTCGGTCACGCGACGGGCACGGGCATGCCGACGATGGACTATGTGCTCGCGGATCCCATCTTCATTCCACCGTCGGCCCGGCATTTGTTTCCCGAGAAGATCTACGATCTGCCGTGTCTGATCACGATGGAGCCGGTCACAAATCTGCAGCCCTCCGAGCTGCCGATGCTGCGCAACGGCTACGTTACCTTCGGCGTGTTCAACCGCATCTACAAGATCTCGGATGATGCGATCCGTGTGTGGTCGCGCATCATGCGGGAGCTGCCGGGATCGAAGATCATCATCAAGCATGGCCTGCTCGACGATCAACTGCTGCGCGACAGCCTGGTCGCGCGCTTCATCGCGCAGGGCATTGCCGAGGAGGACATCACGTGCCTCGGCACCACCTCGCGCGACGACCACCTGATGGCCTTCGACAAGATCGACATTTCCCTCGACACGTTCCCGCAGAATGGCGGCATCAGCACCTGGGAATCCCTCTACAAGGGCGTGCCGGTCGTTGCCAAACTCGGCATCGGCGCCTCGTCGCGGGCCGGCGCTTCCATCGTGACGGCCGTCGGCCTCGGCGATTGGGTCGCCGAGGATGACGATGGGTATGTCGAGATCGCCCGCAGGTTCGCCTCGCAGCCCCAGCATCTGGCGAAATTGCGTGCGGGACTGCCTGCGCAGATCGCAGCCTCGCCTGCCGGCAATGTCGAGATCTACACGCGCGAGCTCGAAGCGGGGTACCGCAAGTTCTGGCGCGATTATTGTGACCAGGCCTCGCAGCAGGGCGACGCTGCGGTAGCCGATAAGGCGGACGCACCCAGCGGTTCCTGATCCGGTTCGCAGTAAGCTCCCGGGAAATCCCGGGGGATTTCCGCTCTTGCCCGCAGGCCGGCGCGCCGGGCGAATCAGTTAGACTCGTCGCGGGCCATCTTCCGGAGAGACATCTTGCAGAGCAGCGCCGGCGCGCGCGCGTTCCAGAATGCGCGATTGCAGAAGAAGTTGAAGAAGCAGGCCGACGCCGTCATCGCCGCCGCGGTCAGCGCCTATGGCCAGGGCAGATATGCGGAGGCCGAGGCGCTTTGCGGCCAGATCGTGCAAGCCATTCCGGATCATTTCGACGCCACGCACCTGCTCGGCCGGTGCGCGCAGCAGGGCGGGCGGCTTGAAGAAGCGCAACAGCTGCTTGAACGCGCGATCGCCATCGATCCGCGCTCGCACGAGGCCCATGGCAATCTCGCTTCTGTGCACCTGGCTCTTCGGAGATTTGAGGCTGCCCGCGCCTGTCTGGAGAAGGCGATCGCGCTCAAGCCGAATTTTGTGCCGGGCCTGGTCGGCCTCGGCAATACCTTGTTTCAGATGAACCTGCGCGAACAAGCGATCGAACTATATGACCGCGCCATCGCACTGAAGCCCGACCATGCCGACGCGCTCTGCAATCGTGGCTTGGCCGAGTTGGCGCTGGGCCAGTTTGAGCGCTCCAGGCAAAGCCTGGAGCGCGCTCTGTTGTTTCAACCGCGCCACGCCGAGGCGCTCTTGGGCAAAGGCGTGGTCAGCATCGAGCTCAAGCATTTCGACGAGGCGGAGGCCGCCCTTGCAGCGGCGCTCGCGATCAACCCCGGTTCGGCGAAGATCCTGGCGCAGCGTGGGAGGCTCAGTTACGAGTTGCAGCGCCTGGAGCCGGCGCTTGCGGATTTCGAGGCTGCGCTCGCGATTTCGCCTACGCTCGAACTGGCGCTCCGGGGCAAGGCACAGGTCTGCCTCGTGATGGGAAAGACCGCGCAGGCGATCGCGGCCGCCGCGGCGTTGATCGAGCGACATCCGTCCTCGGAGGCCGGGCTGGCGCTGATGGGCTTTGCGCATTCGAACCAGGGAGAAATGGACGCCGCGATCGAATATCTCGATCGCGCGCTGGCAATCCGGCCGGACTATGCGGACGCGATCAGGGGAAAGATCTTCTTGCAGGACTTCCGCGCCGAGGCCGATTTCGCGGTCCAGCAGGCGGTGCGGCGAGATTGGTGGGACTTCATCGGCTCCAAGATACCGCGCCGGCAGCTGCAAGAGCGATCGCTTGATCCGGAAAGGCAGATTGTGGTCGGCTATGTCGCTGCCGAATTCCGGCAACACTCGGCAGCGCTCACCTTGCTCCCGGTTCTGCGCCGTCATGATCGCGCCAACTTCAAGATCATCGGCTATTCGTGCTCGCCGGCACGAGACGAGTTGACCGCCAAATTCAAGTCTCTGGCAGACGTCTGGGTCGATGCCTGGCAACTTTCGGACGACGAACTGGCCGATCGCATTGAGGCCGACAAGGTGGACATTCTGATCGACGTGTCCGGGCATACGACCGGCAACAGGCTGCCCGTCTTCGCCCGGAAGCCGGCCCCAATCCAGGCCACTGGTTTTGGGCACGCCACAGGCACGGGCATGCCGACCATGGACTATGTGCTCGCAGACCCTGTCTTCATTCCGCAGTCGGCGCGGCATCTGTTGGCCGAAAAGGTCTTTGACCTGCCATGCCTGAACACGATTGATCCGATCACGGATGTGCCGCCTTCGGAGCTTCCCATGCTGCGCAACGGCCATGTGACGTTCGGCGTCTTCAACCGCGTCAACAAGATCTCGGACGAGGTCATCCGCGTCTGGGCGCAACTGATGCGCGAGGTGACCGGCTCGAAGATCATCGTGAAACATACCCTGCTTGATGATCCACTGGTGCGCGACGGCCTTCTCGCGCGCTTCGTGGCGCAGGGGATCGCCGAGGAGAGGATCAGCTGCCTCGGCTCGTCCGCGCGCGTCGAGCATCTTCGGGCCTTCGCGAGCGTCGATATCTCGCTCGATCCATTCCCGCAGAATGGCGGCATCAGCACCTGGGAATCTCTCTATGCGGGCGTGCCGGTCGTTGCCAAGCTCGGCATCGGTGCGTCCTCGCGTGCCGGCGCCTCCATCGTGACCGCCGTCGGCCTCGGCGACTGGGTCGCCGGGGATGACGATGGCTATGTCGAGATCGCCCGCAGGTTTGCCTCGCAGCCCGAGCATCTGGCGGCGTTGCGGGCAGGGCTGCCGGCCCGGATCGCAGCCTCGGCCGCCGGCAATGTCGAGAGCTACACGCGCGCGCTCGAAGCAGGGTATCGCCAGTTCTGGCGCGATTACTGCAGCAGGGCTTCGTGAAGCGGCGAGGCTGCTGTTCGCGGGGCGGACGCACCTCGCGGTTCCTGAGCCGGCCCCCGGGATAGCCCGGGAGGATCTGTCGCTGCGCCGGCCGGCTGCGCGAATCAGCTAGACTCGCCGCAGGCCATCTTCCGGAGAAACACCTTGCAGAACAGCGCCGGCGCGCGCGCATTCCAGAATGCGCGATTGCAGAAGAAATTGAAGAAGCAGGCCGACGCCATCATCTCCGCCGCGGCGAGTGCCTATGGCCAGGGCAGATATGCCGAGAGCGAGGCGCTCTGTCGTCAGATCGTGCAAGCCATTCCCGATCACTTCGACGCCACGCATTTCCTCGGCCTCAGCGTGCAACAGCTCGGGCGCCTTGATGAGGCGCAACGATTGCTCGAGCGCGCGATCGCGATCGATCCACGTTCGCACGAGGCCCACAACAATCTGGCAGGCGTGCATCTGGCCCTTCAGAAATTCGACGCCGCCCGCGTCCATCTGGAAAAGGCCATCGCGCTGAAGCCAAACTTTGCTCCGGCTCTTGCCGGGCTTGGCAATACCTTGCTCCATATGAATCTGCCCGAACAGGCGATCGAGCAGTACGATCGCGCCATCGCCCTGAAGCCCGACCATGCCGATGCGCTCTGTAATCGTGGCCTGGCCGAGCTTGGGTTGCGCCAACTTGATCGCGCCAGGCATAGTTTCGAGCGCGCGCTGTTGTTCCAACCGCGAAACGTTGAGGCGCTCGTCGGGAAGGGTTTGGTCAATATCGAGCTTAAGAACTTCGACGAGGCGATGGGCGCGCTCGAGGCTGCGCTCGCGCTGAGGCCTGGTTCGGCGAAGATTCTGGCGAACCGCGGACGGCTCAATTTTGAGACGTCGAGGCTGGGACAGGCGATGGCGGATTTTGACGCGGCGCTTGCGATTTCGCCCCGGCTCGAGGTGGCATTGGAGGGGAAGGCGCAAGTCTCGCTCGCCATGGGAAATACGGCGCAGGCGATCCTGGCCTGCACGACTTTGCTGGAGGTAAATTCGCGCTCTGCCGTCGCGATGGCGCTCATGAGCGCTTGTTTTGCGAACCAGGGAGAGATCGCGTCGGCCATCGAGCTGCTCGACGCTGCGTTGGCCATCGTGCCCGATGCCAGCTTGATCGGGCGAAAGATATTCTTTCTGGATTATCTCTCCAACGCCGATTTCGTGGTTCAGCAGGCCGCGCGAAAGCAGTGGTGGGACGCAATCGGCGCCAAATTGCAGCAAAGAAAGCTCGCACCTCGGCAGCTCGATCCCGACCGGCAGATCGTGATCGGCTATGTCGCGGCCGAGTTCTGGTACCACTCGGCGGGCTTTACGCTGTTACCGGTGCTCGCCCATCACGATCACAATAAATTCCGGATCGTCTGCTATTCGTGCTCACCGGTTCGGGACGAGATGACGGCCAAATTCGAAGCCCTGGCAGATGTCTGGGTCGAGGCCGGGCGGCTCACGGACGACCAGTTGGCCGATCGTATCGAGGCGGACAAGGTCGATATCCTGATCGACGTTTCCGGCCACACGACCGGCAACAGGCTGCATGTCTTCGCGCGCAAGCCGGCCCCCATTCAGGTCTCGGGTTTCGGACACGCGACCGGCACGGGCCTCGCGACCATGGACCATTTGCTCGCGGATCCGGTCTTCATTCCGCAATCGGCCCGGCATCTGTTTGCCGAAAAGGTCCACGATCTGCCGTGCCTGATCACGATCGATCCGATCCGGGACGTCCCGCCATCGGAGCTGCCGCTGCTGCGCAACGGTTACGTCACCTTCGGCGTGTTCAACCGCATCTACAAGATTTCGGACGAGGCGATCCGGGCGTGGGCGCGCATCATGCGCGAATTGCCGGGGTCCAGGATCGTCGTCAAGCATACCCTGCTCGATGATCCGCTGCTGCGCGATGGTTTGATCGCGCGCTTCGTGGCGCAGGGCATCGCGGAAGAGACCGTCACCTGCCTAGGCTCAACCCCGCGCCACGAGCATCTGCGCGCCTTCGCCGGCATCGATATCTCGCTCGATACGTTTCCCCAAAACGGCGGCATCAGTACCTGGGAATCGCTCTATGCGGGCGTTCCGGTCGTGGCCAAGCTCGGCTACGGAGCTTCCTCACGTGCCGGCGGCTCCATCGTCGCAGCCGTCGGCCTCGGGGACTGGGTCGCCGAGGATGACGACAGCTATGTCGAGATCGCCCGCAAGTTTGCCTCGCAGCCCGAGCACCTCGCGAAATTGCGCGCGGACTTGCCAGCTCGGATCGCGGCCGCGCCCGCCGGCAATGTCGAGACTTTCACGCGCAAGGTCGAGGAGGGATATCGCAAGTTCTGGCGCGATTATTGTGCCTTGGCTCCGGAACGCAGCGCGTGACGTCGGCAGTGCCTACTTACCCAACGCACGTCCTCGCCGGTCGGCAAGGGACGGGGATCACACGAAGGGCGGCTTGATGTTGCTGCGCTTCTCCAGCCATTCCGGCACCGGCAGGTTCTTGGCGCGCATGAAGTCCGCGTTGAACAGCTTCGACTGGTAGCGGCTGCCGGAATCGCACAGCACGGTGACGATCGTCTTGCCGGGCCCGAGCTGTTTTGCAAGGCGCATCGCGCCGACGATGTTGATGCCGGTCGAGCCGCCGAGGCAGAGGCCTTCGTGCTGGAGCAATTCGTAGATCGCCGTAACGGCCTCGGCGTCGGGAATGAGATAGGCATCGTCGACCTTCGCGGTCTCGACGATCGCGGTCGCCCGGTTGAGGCCGATGCCTTCGGTGATCGAGCCGCCCGGCGTCGCCTTGGCATCGCCGTTCCTGAAATATTCGTACATGCCGGCGCCATGCGGATCGGCGCAGGCGATGCGGACGTTCTTGTTCTTCTCTTTCAGATAGCGGCTGGTGCCGGCGAGCGTGCCGCCGCTGCCGACCGAGCAGACGAAGCCGTCGACCTTGCCGCCGGTCTGCTCCCAGATCTCGGGTCCCGTGGACTCGTAATGCGCCTTGGCGTTGTCGAGGTTGTTCCACTGGTCCGCGAACAGCACGCCGTTGGGCTCGGTCTTACGCAGCTCGTCGGCAAGCCTGCGGCCGACATGCTGGTAGTTGTTGGGATTGGCGTAGGGCAGGGCCGGCACCTCGATCAGCTCGGCGCCGCATAGCTTCAGGAAATCCTTCTTCTCCTGGCTTTGCGTTTCCGGGATCACGATCAAGGTGCGGTAGCCGCGCGCGCTCGCCACGACCGCAAGGCCAATGCCGGTATTGCCGGCAGTTGCTTCCACCACCAGCCCGCCGGGCTTGAGCTCGCCGCGCTTCTCGGCTTCCAGAATCATCCATTTGCCGGCGCGGTCCTTGACCGACTGGCCGGGATTCATGAACTCGGCCTTGCCGAGAATGGTGCAGCCGGTCAGTTCCGAGGCGCGCTTCAGCTTGATCAGCGGGGTGTTGCCGATGGCTTCGACAACGTCGTTTCGAATGGTCATGTGAGGGAAATCGCTACCAAGGGGGTTGATCTGGTTGGCCAGAACCTAGTGCTTGAGAGACCAAAGGGGAAGGCTTTTGCGCTGCGGCGAAACCGGCTGAAACGCCTGTCCGAACAGGGATATTCTTGAGACGCCGGACCAGTGATGATGCGCTTGGCCGCGCGCTGGGGTATCAGTAGGAGGAAATGGCTGACCTTCGTCAGAGTACGAAACGATCGCGCTGGCGATGGCCAAGCTTACGACCAATTTGTGCCTCGGGGCGAGTGGGCGCGTTCGAGGAGCGTAGACGGCCGAGGTCATGTCTGCCCGCTCGGCGGCTTTCGCTTTCGGGCAATTGACGGTCTTGTGAGGCGACTAGAGGCGCGACTGAGCTGAAGCCGCAAGGGACGATCGGGATTGAAGGGCTCAACAGCCGGTGTGGCAGCAATATCACATGAAATCTTGGTAAGCTTGAGCGCGTTTCCAGATGTTTCGCCACGAGAGAAGTCGCTGCGAGACAGGTGTTTCTCTCATTTTCGCCGGTTCGCGCCGGGCTCGTTGGCACGGACACTTCGCAACCGCGGCACTGTCCCGCCGTTGCGCGCCCGGTTAGTATGGATCTTAGGTTCCGCAGAAAGCATCGCCGCTGTGAACGAGTTGTCCAAAGCCCCCCGATCGTCGCGCCGCGAATCGGTTAATCCGGTTGCGCGGCGGCCAGATCTGCCCGGCGGGGGGTGGATGTGACACAATGTGTTCCGGTGATCGCCATGCGGCGGTCCGAAGGGTCTGCATCCCGGGCGCGGCGCGCGGCGCGCTGGCTTGCGGTGGTGTGCCTCGCCGCCAGCTCCGGCGCGTGCGTGCTGACCCAGGACCTTCCCGATCCCGCCCTCGACGTTCCCACGCAGTACAAATATGCCGGCAAGGCCGATGCGCCGCCGTCGTTGGATTGGTGGCGCGGCTTCCGCTCCGCGGAGCTCACGCAACTGATGGAGGAGGCACAGACCGTCAATCTCGACATCGCCGCCGCAGTGGCGCGCATCGTCCAGGCTGACGCTCAGGCGCGTCAGGCGGGTGCGGCGCTGCTGCCGAGCTTGTCCGGAACCGGGCAGGAGACCTATTCGCGCACCTCCGGCTCCTCGGCTTCCGGGCTCTCCATTGGCGGGCGCGAGGTCGTCAACTACCAGGCGTCGCTGAGTGCGAGCTACCAGCTCGACTTCTGGGGGCAGAACCGCGATGCGCTGCAGACCGCCGAGGAGACGGCGAACGCCAACCGGTTTGACCGCGACACCGTCGCGCTGACGACGCTCGCGGCCGTCGCCAATGCCTATTTCCAGGTGCTGGCCTCGCAGGACCGCATCCGGACTTCACAGCGCAACATCGCCAGCGCGCAGCGGATCCTCGATGCCGTCAGGGAGCGGCGCAAGGCCGGCACCGGCACCGATCTCGACGTCGCCCAGCAGGAGAGCGTGCTTGCCAACCAGAAGGCCCTGGTGCCGCCGCTGCGCCAGACGCTGGACCAGAACGCCAACGCGCTCGCAGTGCTGGTCTCGCGCCCCCCGGAAAGCGTGCGCCTGCTTGGCGGCTCGCTGGACCGGATCGCGATCCCGCGCGTGACGCCCGGCCTGCCGTCCGAGCTGCTGACGCAGCGGCCGGACATCCGCCGGCAGGAGGCGCAGCTGGCGTCCGCGACCGCGAACATCGGCAATGCCCGCGCCCAGTTCTTTCCGACCATTCAGCTCACCGGCAATGGCGGCTATCAGAGCTCGGCCCTGGTCTCGCTGTTCCAGCCCCATGCGGCGTTCTTCCAGCTCGTCGGCAGCGCCACGCAGCCAATCTTTGACGGCGGCAGAATCCTCGGCAATTTCGAGTTCGCCAAGGCGCGGCAGGACGAATTGCTCCAGACCTACCGCAAGACCATCATTCAGTCGTTCACCGACGTCGACAATGCGCTGTTCTCGATCAAGCAGACCACGATCAAGCTTCAGCTGCAGCGCGATGTCGTCACCGCCTCTCGCCGCGCCTTCGATCTCGCCGAGCAGCAATTGCGCGCCGGCACCGCCGACATCGTGACCGTGCTCAACACTCAACTGACCCTGTTCCAGGCGGAAGACGCGCTGTCACAGGCGCAACTGGCCCGCTTGCTCGCCATCGTCAGCCTGTATCAGGCGCTCGGCGGTGGCTGGGAGCCGCGAATGGAGAAACCGGTCAATGCTCTTTAAGCCGGACAGCAAGCAGGGCGTAGAGCAGGGGACGGCAAAGAAATCGCGCGGCCGCGGCTTCATCATGACCCTGATCACGCTCGCGATCCTCGGCGGGCTCGGCTATTTCGGCTGGACCGTCTGGCATCAGCAGCCGCAGCAGGCGAGCGGCCGCAACCAGCGGCCCGATCTGCCGGTCCCGGTGCTGGCGGCAACGCCGCGCATCCAGGACGTGCCTGTCTATCTCGACGGCGTCGGCGCGATCCGCGCGCTCAACACCGTGACCGTGCGCTCGCAGGTGGACGGCAAGCTCATCGCCGTGAATTTCACGGAAGGCCAGGACGTCAAGAAGGGCGACGTGCTCGGCGAGATCGATCCCGCGCTCTACCAGGCGACATACGACCAGGCGGTCGCCAAGAAGGCGCAGGACCAGGCCCAGCTCGCCAACCAGCGCATCGACCTGACGCGCTACGAGCAGCTCGCGGCCTCCAATGCCGGCTCCAAGCAGCAGGCCGACACCCAGCGCGCGCTGGTTGCGCAGACCGAGGCGCTGGTGAAGGCGGATCAGGCCGCGATCGACAACGCGGCGGCGACGCTCAGCTACACCAAGATCGTGGCGCCGATCTCGGGCCGGGCAGGTCTGCGCCAGGTCGACCAGGGCAACATCGTCCACGCTTCCGACACCACCGGTCTCGTGGTGATCACGCAATTGCAGCCGATCGCGGTGTGGTTCAGCCTGCCGCAGCAACAGATCATGCGCGTCAATGCGGCGGCGGCGAAGGGGGCGCTCGCGGTCGACGTCTTCGGCAACGACGGCATCACCGTGATCGACACCGGCAAGCTCACCGGCATCGACAACCAGGTCGACCAGACCACCGGCACGCTCAAGCTCAAGGCGGAATTTCCGAACGCCAACTACCAGCTCTGGCCGGGCCAGTTCGTCAATGTCCGCCTCAAGGTCGAGACCTTGACGCAGGCGCTGGTGGTGCCGACGTCGGCCGTGCAGCGCGGCCCGATCGGGACATTCAGCTATGTCATCGGCGAAGACAATATCGTCTCGGCCAAGCCGGTGACGGTGACCCAGCAGAACGAGCACGACGCCGTGATTGCCAGCGGCCTGACGGCGAACGACAAGGTCGTCACCACCGGCTTTGCCAATCTGTCCGACGGCTCCAAGGTGACCATCGGCCGCGACGACCAGACCCCGTCGGCCGATCTCGCCCCGCGCAAGCGCGCGCGTGGGCCTGATGCCCAGAAGAAGGATGGTGCCAAGGAAGGACAGAAGGACGGACAGGGTAAGGACGGCGAGTTCCGCGCCAAGCGCAAGAGCAGCGAGGGCGACCAGAAGGGACAGACCGGGCCGGCGCCAGGGCCTGGTGCATCGGGAAATGGAGCCAAGCAGCCATGATCCCGACAACAGCCGCTTGACGCGGCAGGCAGATCCCATGGGTGTCTCCGAACCCTTCATCCGCCGTCCCATCGCGACTTCGCTGCTGGGCATCGCGCTCCTGATCGGCGGGCTGCTGGGCTATTTCGCACTGCCGGTCTCGGCGCTGCCGCAGGTCGATTTCCCGACCGTGCAGGTGACGACGCAGCTTCCGGGCGCGAGCCCCGACGTGATCGCCTCGCTGATCACGGCGCCCCTGGAACGGCAGCTCGGCCAGATCCCGTCGCTGTCGGCGATGAACTCGACGAGCTCGTTCGGCGTCAGCCAGATCTCGCTGCAGTTTGATCTCAATCGCGACATCGACGGCGCGACCCAGGACGTGCAGGCCGCGATCAATGCCGCGGCGGGCGTGCTGCCCAAGACGCTGCCCTATCCGCCGACCTACGCCAAGGTGAACCCGGCCGACGCGCCGGTGATGACGCTGGCGCTGCGCTCGGACACCATCTCGCTGCGGGCGATGAGCGACATCGCCGACACCCTCCTGGCGCAACGGCTGAGCCAGATTTCCGGCGTCGGTCGCGTCTCCGTGCTGGGCGGGCTGAAGCCGGCTGTGCGCATCCAGGCGGACCTTGCGCGGCTCGCCGCCTACGGCATCGCCATGGAAGATCTGCGCACCGCGATCGCCAATGCCAACGTCTCCGGGCCGAAAGGCTCGCTCGACGGGGCGCAGCAATCCTACATCATCGCGGCCAACGACCAGATCGCAGCCGCCGACGCCTACAAGCCCGTCATCATCGCCTACCGCAACGGCTCGCCCGTCACCATCGCCGACGTCGCGCAGATCGTCGATGGCCTGGAGAACGACCGCACCGGCGGCTGGTACCAGGGCTCGCCGGCCGTCATCATCGACATCCAGCGCCAGCCGGGCGCCAACGTCATCGACGTCGTCAGCCAGATCCGCGCCGAGATCCCCAAGGTGCAGCGCGCGATCCCCGCCGGCGTGAACCTCACCATCGTCTCCGACCGCACCGTCACAATCCGCGCCTCGGTCCACGACGTGCAGTTCACGCTCGTTCTCAGCGTCGTGCTGGTGACTCTGGTGGTGCTGCTGTTCCTGCGCTCGCTGCGTGCGACCCTGATCGCCGGCGTGGCGCTGCCGCTGTCGCTGATCACCAGCTTCGGCATCATGTATTTCGCCGGCTTCAGCCTCGACAATCTGTCGCTGATGGCGCTGACGATCGGCACCGGCTTCGTCGTCGACGACGCCATCGTCATGATCGAGAACATCGTCCGCCATATGGAGAACGGCGACAGTGCGATGGAGGCCTCGCTGAAAGGCGCCAGCGAAATCGGCTTCACCGTGATCTCGCTGACGGTGTCGCTGATCGCGGTCTTCATCCCGCTGCTGTTCATGTCCGGCCTCGTCGGGCGCATGTTCCGCGAATTCGCGCTGACACTGACGATCGCGGTCGTGACCTCGGCCGTGGTGTCGCTGACGCTGACGCCGATGATGTGCTCGCGCCTTCTCAAGCACGCCCATGAAGAGCTGGCGGTGCCGGGGCTTGCCGCCGTCAGCCGCTTCATCGACCGCACCGTCGAGGCCTACCACCGCACGCTGCTGGTGGTTCTGCAGCATCAGCGCACGACGCTGGTCGTGACCTTCGCCACGCTGATTGCGACCCTCGTCCTCTACGTCGTCGCGCCGAAAGGATTCCTGCCGTTGCAGGACACCGCTTCGATCACGGCGGTGACGGAGGCCGGGCCCGACGTGTCGTTCGCGGAGATGCAGAAGCGGCAGGCCGAGGCGGCTTCCGCCATCAAGGCCGATCCCGACGTAACAGGCGTGGTCTCGGTGATCGGTGCCGGCTCGGTCAATCCGACCACCAATGTCGGCCGTCTCGTCATGACCTTGAAGCCGCGCGGCGAGCGGCGCGACGATGTCAGCGCGGTCATCGTCCGGCTGAAAGAGCGGGTGGCGGGTATTCCCGGCATGACCGTCTATTTCCAGCCGGTGCAGGACGTGCAGATCTCGACCCAGTCGAGCCGCTCGCAATATCAGTATACGCTGACCGGCACCGATGCGACGCTGGTATCGGAATGGTCGCGCAAGCTGGTCGCAGAGATGCGGCGCGATCCGTTGTTCCGGGACGTCTCCTCGGAGGCGCAGGAGGGGGGATTGCGGGCGCAGCTCGACGTCGACCGCACCCGCGCCGGCCAGCTCGGCGTCAGCCTGCAAGGCATCACCGATACGCTGAACGACGCCTTCGCGCAGCGGCAGATCTCGACCATCTACGGCCAGGCCAACCAGTACCGCGTGGTGCTGGAGGCGCTGCCCATGTACCAGCGCGATCCCTCGATCCTGTCGAAGCTCTATCTGCCGGGGGCCGCCAGCGCGACCGCCGGCACGCCCAACGCGCAGGTGCCGCTGTCGGCCGTGGCGACGCTGAAGCGCACCACTGCGCCGCTCGCGATCTCGCACCAGGCGCAATTCCCCTCGGTGTCGCTCAGCTTCAATCTCGCGCCCGGCGCCGCGCTCGGCGATGCCGTCGATGCCGTGAAGACGATAGAGACACGGATCGGCATGCCCAACAGCATCAGCGGCGTCTACGCGGGCGATGCCGCCGAATTCGCCAAGGCGCTCGCCGGCCAGCCCTGGCTGCTGCTCGCCGCCGTGATCACGATCTACATCGTGCTTGGGGTGCTCTACGAGAGCTACATCCACCCGATCACGATCCTGTCGACGCTGCCCTCGGCCGGCGTCGGCGCGATCCTGGCGCTGCTGCTGTGCGGGCAGGACCTCTCGGTGATCGGCCTGATCGGCATCATCCTGTTGATGGGCATCGTCAAGAAGAACGCGATCATGATGATCGACTTCGCGCTCGAGGCCGAGCGCAGGCAGGGCATGTCCCCGAACGAAGCCATCGTGCAGGCCTGCCTGTTGCGCTTCCGCCCGATCATGATGACGACACTGGCGGCGTTGTTCGGCGCGCTCCCGCTCGCGATCGAGAGCGGCACCGGCGCCGAGCTGCGCTTCCCGCTCGGCATCTCCATCATCGGCGGCCTGTTGCTCAGCCAGCTCCTGACGCTCTACACGACGCCCGTGATCTATCTCGCGCTCGACCGTATCAACCGTCGCCTCGAGCAGGCGCTGCCACCGGCCGAACCCGGCGGCCCGCCGGTCGCGGGCGCGACCGAGGGGATGCAGTGATGGCATCGATCTCGGAGCCCTTCATCCGCCGCCCGGTCGCGACCACGCTGCTGTCGATCGGGTTGTTCCTGCTGGGTGTGGTCGCCTACGAGTTCCTTCCCGTCGCCTCGGTCCCGAACGTCGACTTCCCCGCCATCTTCGTCTCGGCCAGCCGGCCCGGCGCCGATCCGTCCGTGATGGCGGCAACGGTGGCCTCGCCGCTGGAGCGGCGACTCGGCGAGATCTCGGGCATCAACCAGATCACCTCGACCTCGACGCTCGGCACGACCAGCATCCAGCTCCAGTTCGACATCGGCCGCAACATCGACAAGGCCGCGCGCGACGTGCAGGCGGCGATCAACGCCGCGATGGTCGATCTGCCGAGCGACCTGCCGACGCTGCCGCGCTTCCGCAAGGCCAATACCGCCGGCGCGCCAGTCTTCGTATTGGCGCTAACCTCGAAAACCCTTGCGGCGAGCGCGATCTACGATGTCGCCGACACCGTGCTGGCCCAGCGCATCTCGCAGGTCCCCGGCGTCGGCAACGTGACGATCAGCGGTGCGGACCAGCCGGCGGTGCGGATCCAGCTGAATCCGGTGGCGTTGTCGAATGCCGGCATCGCCACCGACGACGTCCGAACCGCGATCATCAACGCCAATCCGCTTGGCCCCGTCGGCATCTTCAACGGCGAGCGCCAGAGTGAGACGCTGTCGCTGAACAAGCAGATGCGCACGGCCAAGGAATTCCGGGACATCATCATCAAGAACGCGAACGGCAGCTTCTTGCGGCTGTCCGACGTCGCCGAGATCGAGGATGGGGTCCGCAATGCCCGTTCGATCGCCTGGTTCAACAAGCAGCCGGCGGTGCTGATCCAGATCACCAAGCAGGGCGATGCCAACGTCATCGATACTGTCGACCGGGTGAAGGCGCTGATCCCCGAATTGAAGCAGTGGATCCCGGCCGGCGTGGACGTTTCCACCCTGGTCGACCGCACCAGCACGATCCGCGCCAGCGTGATGGACATGCAATGGACGCTGCTGGCGACCGCGGTCCTGGTGATGGTCGTGGTGTTCGTGTTCCTGCGCCGGCTGACACCGACGATCGCGGCCGGCATCTCGGTGCCGCTGGCGCTGGCCGGCACCTGCGCCGGCATGTGGCTGGCGGGATTCTCGATCGACAATCTGTCGCTGATGGCGCTGGCGATCTCGGTCGGCTTCGTGGTCGACGACGCCATCGTCATGATCGAGAACATGTACCGCAATCTCGAGCACGGCATGCGGCCGTTCCAGGCGGCGGTCGAGGGTGCCCGGCAGATCGGTTTCACCGTGGTCTCGATCAGCCTGTCGCTGATCGCGGCCTTCACGCCGCTGATCTTCATGGACGGCATCGTCGGCCGCCTTTTGCGCGAGTTCTCGCTGACGCTGACCTTTGCGATCGTGGTCTCCACCCTGGTGTCGCTGACGGTGACGCCGATGATCTGCGCCCATTACATCCGGCAGACGACGTCCGGCACGGCAACGATGTTCGATCGCATCATCGAAGGCTCGCTGTCGCGCATCGTCGCATTTTATGCCCGCACCCTGCGTACCGTGCTGGATTTCCCGTTGCTGACGCTGCTGGTGTTCTTCGCCACCATCGGCCTTACCGTGATGCTCTATATCAAGGTTCCCAAGGGCTATTTCCCGACCGACGATTCCGGCTTCGTCATCGGCGCGACGCGGGCCTCGGCGGACATCTCGTTCCAGTCCATGCTCAGCCTTCAGCAGCGGCTCGCCGACATCGTCATGAAGGATCCCGCCGTGGCCGGCATCGGCTCGACCGTCGGTGGCGGAGGCGGGCCGGGGGGAGCGACCTCGAACCGCGGCACCATGTTCATCAGCCTGAAGCCGCCCGAGGAGCGCGACCACGTTTCGACGGAGGTCGTGATCGACCGTCTCAGGCGCGCGCTCTACCCCGTCCCGGGCATCCGCCTCTTCATGTTCGCCGCCCAGGACGTTCGCGCCGGCGGCCGGCAGAGCGATTCCAGCTTTCAGTATACGCTGAGCAGCACCGACCTCGGTCTGCTGCAGAAATGGGCGCCGATTGTCGCCAAGCGGATGGAAAGCGTCGAGGGCATCACCGACGTGTCCAGCGATCGCGATCCCGGCGGGCTGCAACTCACTCTGAGCATTGACCGCCAGAAGGCCTCGGCGCTCGGCGTCAGGGTTCAGGACATCGACAATGCGCTGAACAACGCGTTCTCGCAGCGGCAGATCTCGATCATCTACACCCAGCGCAACCAGTACATGACCGTGCTGGAGATCGACCCGAAATTCCAGGTCGATCCCTCCAACCTCGAGCGCATCTACGTCGCGGGCGCGGGCGATGCACAGGTGCCGCTGTCGGCCGTCGTGCACGCGACGCGCGGGCTTGCCGCGCTCGCGGTCTATCATTCGCAGTCGTTCCCTTCGACCACGGTATCGTTCAACCTGCTGCCGGACGTGCAGCTTCAGGCGGCGACGCAGAACATCCAGCGCGCGGTGGAAGAACTGCACATGCCCGAAGGCATCCGCGGCAGCTTCGACGGCAATGCCGGCGACTTCGCCAAGACCAGCGGTCGGCAGCCGCTCCTGATCCTCGGCGCGCTGGTGGCGATGTATATCGTGCTCGGGGTGCTCTATGAGAGCCTCGCCCATCCGCTCACGATCATCTCGACGCTGCCCTCGGCCGGGTTAGGTGCGCTGCTCGCCCTGCAGCTCACCAACACGCCGCTGACGGTGATCGCCTTCGTCGGCATCATCCTCCTGATCGGCATCGTCAAGAAGAACGGCATCATGATGGTGGATTTCGCGCTCGACGCCGAACGCCAGCGCGGCCTGTCCTCGGCGGAGGCGATCTTCGAGGCCTGCCAGGCCCGCTTCCGTCCGATCCTGATGACGACCATGGCGGCGCTGTTCGCCGGCATTCCGCTGGTGGTTGCCACCGGCCCCGGCACGGAGCTGCGCCGTCCGCTCGGCATCACCATCATCGGCGGCCTGTTCGTCTCGCAGATCCTGACGCTCTACACCACGCCCGTGATCTACCTCCTGATCGACCGCCTGCGGCGGCGATCGTCGCCGCGCCCGCTGGCGGCACCCGCGGAATAGGTTGTTGAAGCGCCGCATCAAGCGTATAGCGGCGGCCATGTCGAAGCCGCCTGAAACCAAATCCGCTGCCCCGGCCGAGCAGATCCCCGAATGCCCGCATTGCCAGAAGCCGATGCCGCTCTGCATTTGCGACAGCGTCACGCCGATTGAAAACCGGCTGTCGCTCCTGATCCTGCAGCATCCGCAAGAGCAGGACAGGGCGCTCGGCACCGCGCGCCTGCTCGCCCGCCATTTCGCCAACGCCACCGTGAAAGTCGGCCTGTCCTGGCCGAGCCTGTCCAAGGCGCTGGGCCATCACGTCGAGAATGCCTCGCACTGGGCCGTGCTTTATCTCGGTTCGGCCCGCGCCGCCGCTCTCGAAGCGGAAGGCGAAATCGTTGCGCTCAACCGCAAGGGCGAGGTCGCGGACAATCAACGCGCGATCCTCGGCAAGCTCGAAGGAATCGTGCTGCTCGACGGCACGTGGAGCCAGGCCAAGGCGCTGTGGTGGCGCAATCCCTGGATGCTCAAATGTCAGCGCGTGATCCTCAACCCGGCGCACCCCTCGCGCTATGGGCGTCTGCGCAAGGAGCCGCGCAGCGACGGGCTTTCGACCATCGAGGCCGCGGCGACAATTCTCGCCGGCCTCGAACGGCGCCCCGATATCGCGGAGACGCTGCACGCCAGTTTTGAACGGCTGTTGACACGCTACCGCGAGGTCCAGGCCGAGATGCCGGAATTGGCGCCAAAACCTGCGCCGAAGGGCCGGCGCGACTTCCGGCGGCGCAAACGAGCCTGACTTCGGCCCACTTCGTCTGTACGGTCGATTGCATCGCAAGGCGCGGGCATCTAGAGACCATCGGTCGAGACCGATCGCGATCCGCCGTCCTGTTGCGGCATCGGAGAGCGGCAACCGAAGGGGCAATCGAATTCAGCTCGCGGCGAAGGAAATTCTGACACAGGCGGCGCGGCCCGATCGCTGGGGCACGCTCGCGCTGATGGACATTTCGCTGCGCTACCGGCGAACCGTGATCGGCCCGCTCTGGATCACGCTGACGCTGGCTGCGACGATCGCAAGCGTCGGCACGGTCTATGCGGCACTGTTCAAGCAGGACATCGCCGCCTTCCTGCCGTCCTTCGCGGTCGGTCTGATCGTCTGGACCTTGATCGCCACGACGCTCCAGGAGGGCTCCAACATCTTCGTGGCGTCGGGTCATCTCATCAAGGCGGTGCCGGCGCCCCTGATCGTTCACGTTCTCCAGATGATCGCGCGCAACGTCCTCATCTTCACCCATCATTTGGTGATCGTCGCGCTGCTCTACGTCGTGATGCCTTGGCCGCTGCACTGGACCATGCTGCTCGCGGTGCCTGGCTTTGCCATCCTGTTTCTCGCGCTGCTCGGCGGCGCGGTCGCCCTCGGCACGCTCTGCGCGCGCTTTCGCGACATCGGTTCGGCGATCGTCAGCGGCCTGCAATTCGTCTTCTTTCTCACCCCGATCATCTGGACCGAGGACAGTGTGCGCGGCACCGCCTTTCACTGGCTGACTTGGGTCAATCCGTTTGCGACGCTGCTCGATCTGGTGCGCCGGCCGCTGTTGTCGCAGCCGACCGATACGGCGCAATGGCTGCTCGGGATGCTTTATGCGCTCGTCGTCGCCGCCATCGGCCTCGGCTGCTACGCGAAATACCGCCATCGCGTGGCGTATTGGCTATGACGCGCACATGACCGCCACGGCCCACATCGTGCTGCGCGACGTCTCGGTCACGTTTCCGGTGCTGTCGTTTCGCGACCGGTCGCTGCGCAGCCGGTTCGTCAGCGCCGTGACGCTGCGCCGGAAGGCGGCGGTCTCGCACATCATCACGGCGCTGAACGGGATCAGCCTCGAGATCCGTGCCGGCGATCGCCTCGCCATCATCGGCGCCAATGGCGCCGGCAAGACCACGCTGCTGCGGGTTCTCGCAGGCATCTATCATCCGACCGCGGGGAGCATCGACGTGCTTGGCCGCTGCCTGTCGCTGTTCGATCTGTCGGCCGGCTTCGACGAGGAGGCGACCGGCTACGAGAACATCATGCGGCGCGGCCTCGTGATCGGCGCGCGGCGTGCCGAGATCGACGCGCGGCGGGCGGAGATCGCCGAATTCACTGAGCTCGGCGACCGGCTCGACCTGCCGCTGCGGACTTATTCCAGCGGCATGATGCTGCGCCTGATCTTCGCGGTCGCAACCGCGGTCGAGGGCGAGATCGTGCTGCTCGACGAATGGATCGGCGTCGGCGACCAGCAGTTCCGCAACAAGGCGCGACAGCGGCTCGACGAGATCGTCGCCCGCGCCGGCATCCTGGTGCTCGCCTCGCACGACGTCGAGCTGATCAAGAGCACCTGCAACCGGGCGATCCTGCTGGAGCAGGGGCGGATCACGGCGGCCGGCACGACCGACGAGATTCTCGCCCGGTATCTCGGCGGGGCGGGCGGGGCCAGGGCCTAGCGCCTCAAGTCGGCATCAAGCTGCTGAAACTCGTCGGGAAAGTGGGACGAAGGCGGTTGCCTAAACCCTGCTTCCCCTATATTGCTCCGCCCTTACGGGGCCACGTGGCGGAGTGGTTACGCAACGGTCTGCAAAACCGTGTACACCAGTTCAATTCTGGTCGTGGCCTCCATTCCAAAGCTCTGATCTTTCAGCAAATTTCGATCTCGACGCAGGTTCCGCGGCAACTCTGCGCGCGGTCGTCCGCCATGGCCGGGGCGGCGGGCTACCGGGTTTGCCCGGGGCTTGCTGGAAACCTCCGGTTCACGCCCGCTGGCATAGAGTTCGCATCTGCGAAGTGATGTGACTGACATCAACGAGCGCTGGAGCGACCCGTGGGCGACATCGTCCGATTTGTCCCGAAAACCGAGCTGGAGCGGGCTCGCCTCATCCGTGAGGCCCGCGCGATCTATGACAGCATCTTTCCATCGGCCGTGCCCGACCGGGTGACGCAGGATGGCGAGGATCGCGTCAAGAGCTGACCGTTGCGGCGCCTGGCGTCCGGCTTGGCCCAAACAGCAAAACGCCCGCGAGGCGGGCGCTTCGATTCACGCTGAAAACGACCCTCAGCAGGCCGCGTACCAGCCATCGGGGAACGGCAGGAGGGGCCAGGCCCCCTCATTGTCGTTGGCCGCACGGGGCGTCGCGTCGAAACTCCACGAGCGGGGCACGAATTCCTCCTCCGGCGCGGCTGCAAAATCTTCAATGACCATGGCGTCCCGGACGGCATCCAACAGCAGATTGAATTCGGCTTCGCTTCTCATCACACCCTCGCAGAACGCGGATGGCGCAATGTCGCAAAGCCGGTTTGTTACCCGATTGATCCGATCGCTCGCATTTTAACGATCCGGCGGTCGGGTCCCGAGTGGTTAGCGATGTCTAAAAAATCCCCGCGGGGACTCTAGGTTCCTCCGCCGCTTAGGCAGTGTGAATGAGATCACATCCCCCGCGATTTATTTCTCCTACCCCTCCACACACCGGCCAATGCAGGCCGGGCGGGCAGGGCAGACAGGAGACTGGTCATGAAGGCGAGGTTCTTGCGATCCGCGGGTGTGAAGAGCCGGGCGCGCCGCGCCTCGACGCTCGGGCTGTTCCTGACGTTGTTCGCCTCCGCTGCCCAAGCGCAGGGGACGGCCGACCAGCGCCGGGCCTGCACCCCCGATGTCTACCGGCTCTGCGCCGGCGAAATCCCCAACGTCCGCGCCATCACGGCGTGCCTGCGGCGCAATCGCTCGAGCCTGAGCGAAGCATGCCGCAGCGTGTTTGATCAGGCCGGCGGCTGACCCGCCTGAGTCTGTGGATTTGTGCGCAGCAAGTGGCACGCACGGGCTGACGAATCCGCCATCGTCGGCCTGTGGATATGCTGCGGACAGGCTGTGAAGTGCTGTGGATAACGCCGCAGATGCGTCCGCTGAGCGTCATGTTTCCGTCAAGCGGCCTCACTGAGTGATTCCGCGATCGTGCAGATTGCTGCCCAAGCCGGAATCATTTGATTTCTCCGAATTCGACATGGCGTATCTCGTGCGTTTCTCGCCATCTCGCGCCCCCGAACAGCTTTTGAGCAGCCGCCTGCCCAAATCGCAGGCCCCTCCATCCAATTTTTTGTACGCCCGCGGACAAGCTTTCCCGTTGGCTCTCCCCCTAGGCTCGCTTCCGAGATCTGGAACATGGCCTTTGCCATGACAATTCGAAGGAGCGGGACATGGAGAGACGGCATTTGCCCCAGGCGCGGCGGGGAACGGCGCGCGCAACGCCTTGGCGCAATCTTGCGCTCGGCGCCAGCATCGCCTTCGGCCTGGTTGCCGCGGCACCGTTGAGTGCACAGGCCGCGGCACCCGCCGCCTGTGCCGCGCTGCAGGAGAAATATCCGGATTGGAAGGGCAAGACGCTCGTCAACGCCATCAACCCGCACACGCCGGGCTACGAGACCATCGATCCCAAGGATCCCAGCAAATATATCGGCTTCGACATCGATCTCGGCGAAGCCATCGGCGAATGCCTCGGCTTCAAGCTGACCTACAAGCCCGTGACGTTCGCGGCACTCCTGACCACGCTCGCGGCCGGCCAGGCGGACATCGTGATCTCCGACATCTACGCCACCAAGGAGCGCGCCAAGGCCGCCGACTTCATCACCTATTCGAAGGTGTTCGACGGCGTATTGGTGGCCAAGGGCAATCCGAAGGGCATCAACGGCATCAACATGTCGATGTGCGGCACGGCAGCCGCCGAAAACACCGGCTATGTCGAGGTGCCGCTGATCCAGGCGCTTATTCCGGAGTGCAAGAAGGCCGGCAAGCCCGAGCCGACCATCCAGCTCTACGACAACAACGCCAACTGCATCCAGGCGATCCTCGCCGGGCGCGCCGACACCTACATCAACGACGTCAACACCGTCGACAGCGCCGTGAAGGCCTATCCGGACAAGCTGGAGAAGGCGATCGCGGTGACGATTCCGTATTCGGTCGGAATCGCCGTCCCCAGGGACAAGCCGAAATTCCGTGACGCCGTGATGGCTGCGCTGATCGAAGTGCAGAAGGCCGGCACGCACATGGAGCTTCTGAAGAAGCATGGGCTCGACGTGAACAACTTCAAGGAGCCGGACATCCTGACGGCCGACTAGGGCGGGTGACCTCTCCCCACGGGCGAACTGGCCCTTGGCCAGTTCGCCCGCCTTCGGCGAAACCTGATCCCGCTCGGATTGACGGCTGACTGATGTCTCTGTTCCTGCACTATCTCAGCATGCCGTATCTGCTCGAGGGCATCGAGCTCACCCTCGAGGTGACCGCCCTCGGGCTCGGCGGCGGATTGATCCTTGGATTGATCCTCGCCGGCATGCAGCTCTCGCGCTTCTGGCCGCTGGCTGCGATCGCCCGGGCCTATACCGTGATCTTCCGCGGCACGCCGCTGATCCTGCAGATGGTGTTTGCCTATGACGCGCTGCCGCATATCGGCATCAAGCTGCCGGCGGTGCTGGCGGCAGGTCTCGCGCTCGCCTGCAACGAGGCGCCGTTCATCGCGGAGATGCTGCGCGCCGGCGTGCTCGGCGTCGACCGCGGGCAGGTGACGGCGGGGCAGGCGCTCGGTATGACGCCGCGAATCCTGATGTGGCGCGTGATCGCGCCGCAGGCGATCCGCACCATGATCCCGGCCTTCGGCAACGAGGCCGTCAGCGCGCTGAAGAATTCCTCGCTCGCCTCTGTCGTCGCCGTGCAGGAGCTGACGCTGCGCTCGACGCAGCTGGCGTCCTCGACCTTCGACTTTTTCTCGATCTTCTTTGCCTCGGGCCTGCTGTATCTCGTGCTGACTTTTGCCATCAGCATGATCCAGCTGTTCGTCGAATGGCTGCTCGATCTCGACCGGGCCAAGGGCCGACAGCGCAAGCTCGCCGATTACCTGCCGTGGCGGCGCGTCGATCTCGCCACCAAGCTCGAACTTGCCGAGGTGACCGCGGATGATCCAGCGCCCGCACAGGCACAGCTCCCGGACACGCCGCCGCTGGCGCTGACCCGCGAGGAACGCACCCGGCGTGCGGAGACGATCGCGCGCAACAACATCGCGGTCGAGACCCGGGATCTCACCAAGAGCTACGGCCCGCAAAAGGTGCTCGACGGCCTCGATCTCACGGTGCGGGTCGGCGAGGTCGTTGCGCTGCTCGGCCCCAGCGGCTCCGGCAAGAGCACGTTGCTCCGCTGCATCAACCATCTCGAAAACTGGGACGCCGGCACCGTGCGGGTCGGCGGACGGCGGCTGGGTTTTGGCGAGAACGGCAAGCGGCTGTCCCCCCGCGACCTCGCCAATGAGCGGGCCAGTGTCGGCGTCGGCATGGTGTTCCAGCAGTTCAATCTGTTCGCGCATCTGTCGGCGAAGGAGAACATCGCCGGCCCCTTGCGTTGGGTGCACGGCATGACCCGCATCGATGCCGAACGCCGCGCAGCCGAGCTGCTCGACCGCGTCGGGCTCTCGCATCGTGCCGATGCGCTGCCGCGGCACCTCTCCGGCGGCCAGCAGCAGCGCGTCGCCATCGCCCGGGCGCTGGCACCGAACCCGAGCGTGCTGCTTCTGGACGAGCCGACCTCGGCGCTCGATCCCGAACTGGTCAACGAGGTGCTGGAGGTGATCCGCCGCCTCGCCATCGACGACGGCCTCACCATGATCATCTCGACGCACCAGGTCCGCTTCGCCGATGAGGTCGCCGACCGCGTCGCGTTCCTCAGCGGCGGCGCGATCATCGAGGAGGGGCCGGCGCATGAGGTGCTCTCCAATCCCCGCAATCCGCTGACGGCGCGTTTCCTCAGCGTGATGGAAGCCGACAAGTCTCCGGAGGCAGTGCGATGAGCGCTGCCCCCGGAGGGTTCACGACCGCGTTCTCCGAAGAGGCCATTCATGAAGCATTTCACGCTACCGGTTTCGCCGAAAACCGTTCACTGGGGCTATTTCTCCAAGACAGTCAGCCCGGCCCTGACGCTGCGTTCGGGAGATCGCGCCACCATCGAGACGCTGACCCATCACGCCAATGACGATTACGAGCGGATGATCCAGGGCGATCCCGGCGCCGAGAGCGTGTTCAAGTGGACGGCCGAGCACAAGGCCGTCGCGCGCCGCGGCTCAGGCCCGACTGAAGGTCCGTTCATCCGCGGCGCAGGCGAGGGGATCGGCGTACATCTCCTCACCGGCCCCGTCGCGATCGAAGGTGCCGAGCCCGGCGATGTTCTGGAGGTGCGCATCCTCGACGTCCGGCCGCGGCCGAGTTGCAGCGCCTGCCACGCCGGCCGCTGCTTTGGCTCCAACGTCGCCGCGAACTGGGGCTTTCACTACCACGACCTCATCGAGGAGCCGAAGCCACGCGAGGTCGTCACCATCTTCGAGCTCGACACGTCCGGCGAGCCCTATGCCAAGGCCGTCTACAACTATGTCTGGACGCCGCAGACCGACCCTGACGGCATCGTGCATCCGACCATCGACTATCCCGGCGTCCGCGTCGACCACGCCACCATCACGAAGCGCGAGAATATTCTCTCCAGCGTGAGGGTCCCCGCGCGGCTGCATTTCGGCACGATGGGGCTCGCGCCGTCGGAGGCCGATTTCGTCAGTTCGATCCCGCCGAGCTATACCGGCGGCAATATCGACGACTGGCGCATCGGCAAGGGCGCGCGGATGTTCTATCCGGTCGCAGTGCCCGGCGCCTATTTCTCGGTCGGCGATCCCCATGCCGCCCAAGGCGACAGCGAGCTCGGCGGCACCGCGATCGAGACGTCTCTGACGGGCGATTTCGAGTTTGTCCTGCACAAGAAGGCCGATCTCGCCGGCACCAAATTGGAAGGCCTCGATCATCCGATGCTGGAGACCGATCAGGCCTGGTCGTTCTACGGATTCACCTATCCGAACTATCTGGCCGCGCTCGGCGCCGATGCGCAAACCGAGATTGCCAATCACAGCAGCCTCGACCGTGCGATGCGCGACGCGTTTCGCAAGCTCCGCCGATTCCTGATGACGGTGCATCGCCTCAGCGAGGACGAGGCCATCTCGCTGATGTCGGTCGGCGCCGATTTCGGCGTCACCCAGGTGGTCGACGCCAATTGGGGTGTCCACGGCACGATCCGAAAAAACATCTTCCGGTGCGACTGAACCTCTCACCTTCGTCATTCCGGGGCGACGCAACGCGTCGAACCCGGAATCCATTTCACCACCGTCTTCTGCGCCCAATGGATTCCGGGTTCGCGCTTGCGCGCGCCCCGGAATGACGAAAGGGGACACGACGTAGTCTAATACACTGAGGAACCACTCATTTCCGGGATGAACGCGTGAAGGACGAACGGTATTTGCGGCCCGTCGCGGCGACGGATGACCGCGTGCGTCTGGCACAGAGGTTGCTTCGATCCACTGCAATCTGGGTCGATCCGATGAGCTTCCGTCCGTTCACGAGCGAGTCCTACGCGCAAGACGACCGTCCCGAAGCCTGGCGGGACGTGCTGGCTGCGATCGGGCTGCGACCTTCGGGTGGTCACGGTTTCCTTGACGGCCATGCCACGGCGTCGCATCGCCATGCCGCAGGTGTCGCACTCACGCGGATGGCTGCGGGCGCGCAGAGCGTCGGCCCGCTCGCGCAGGCAAGCGAAGACGTTCCCCTTGCGCTGCTGCCGCTCGAGGACGGCATGGTGCTGAAAAGCGCCGGCGGCCACCGCATCGTACCCGTCGGCCATCTCGTGCTGCTGCCGCGAAGCGGGGACTGGGGCATCGTTTTCCAGCGCGACATGCGTGCCATCGTGCTGTCGGTCACGTCGGAGGCGCTGCACGGACGCCTCTCGGGCAAGCCGCGGCTCGGCGAGCCCCGCGTCGTTCCGCCGAGCGGCCTTGCCGATGTATTCGCGCGTCTGCTCGATGCGACCGCGCGCACGCTCGATGCGTTGAGCGACGCCGAATGGAACGCGGTGGCGCAAAGTCTCGTCGATCTGCTCCTGACGCTCGCGCACCAGCTGGCGGCCTCGACGTCCGACGCCGGATCGAGCGCGACGCAGGCCGCATTGCTGCACCGGATCTGTCAGACCATCGAACGCCGTCTCGACGATCCCGATCTGGTGCCGGCGCGGGTCGCGCAAGCCGAGGGGATATCCGAACGCTATCTGCAAAAGCTGTTCGAGACCGTCGGCGACAATTTTACCCATTACGTCCGCGAGCGCCGGCTGCAGCGCGCCTGGGCTGACCTGTCCAACCCGACCGAGGCGCATCGATCGATCTCGGAGATCGCCTACGCCTATGGTTTTGGCGACTCCGCGCATTTCAGCCGCGCCTTCCGTCATCGCTTCGGCCTGCCGCCGCGCGAGTTCCGGCAGCAGGAGGCGGAGCGCGCGACGGCACAGCACGGAATCATCGGTCAGCGCGGCTGGCCGCAGGAGGCGCTGGTACAGCTCCGGGCGCATCAGAGCGTCGAGGCATGCAGCAGCGTCGCTCGTGTCAGCGCCGTCGAGCGCACGACCGCGGAGCGCGAGCATCATTACCTTCCGGTTGAGGCCAGCCGCGTCCATTGGGGTTATTTCAGCCGCTCGCTCCCGCCCCAGATCGAGATCGCCTCCGGTGACACCATCACCATCGAAACCCTGACACAGCACGCCTCCGACGCCCCCGAGCTGATGATCGCAGGCGACGCCGCCGCCGAAAGCGTATTCGGCTGGACGAAGGCCCGGAAGAACGTGGATCGCCGCGGCGCCGGCCCGATGGACGCCAGCGTGTTCGGCCGCGGTGCCGGCGAGGGCTTTGGCGTGCACATCTGCACCGGCCCCGTGGCGGTGAAGGACGCCCAGCCCGGCGACGTGCTGGAGGTGCGCATCCTCGACATCGTGCCGCGGGCGAGCCGCAATTCCGAGCATGCGGGCCGCGTGTTCGGCTCCTCGGTCGCAGCATGGTGGGGCTATCACTACAGCGAGTTTCTCGGCGGTCCCAAGCCGCGCGAATCCGTCACCATCTACGAGATATTGGATGATGCCGAGGTGCCGCACGCCCGCGCGCTCTATTCGTACCGCTGGGAGCCGCAGACCGATCCCTTCGGCGTCGTGCACACCACCTACGACTATCCCGGCGTTCCCGTCGCGCCCGCCACGATCAAGCGCCGCCATGCCGTGCTCGACGGCATCCGCATTCCCTTGCGTCCGCATTTCGGCGTGATCGCGGTGGCACCGCGCGAGGTCGATTTCGTCGATTCCGTGCCACCGTCCTATTTCGGCGGCAATCTCGACAATTGGCGCCTGGGGAAGGGGGCGACTGTCTATCTCCCGGTCTCCGTTCCCGGCGCGCTGCTGTCGGTTGGGGATCCCCACGCCGCACAGGGCGACGGCGAGCTCAGCGGCACCGCGATCGAATGCTCGATGACCGGCACCTTCGAGGTGATCCTGCACAAGAAGGCCGATGTCGCCGGCCGGCCCTTCGCCGACCTCTCCTATCCCCTGATCGAGACCGAGACCGATTGGGTGCTGACCGGTTTCAGCCATCCGAATTACCTCGCCGAGTTCGGCGCGCAGGGCCAGAGCGAGGTCTATGCGAAGTCCTCGCTCGACCTCGCCATGAAGGATGCGTTCCGCAAGATGCGGCGGTTCCTGATGAACGTCAAAGGCCTCAGCGAGGACGAGGCGATCGCGCTGATGTCGGCGGCCGTCGATTTCGGCGTCACGCAGGTGGTCGACGGCAATTGGGGCGTGCACGCCATCCTCAGCAAGCGCCTGTTCGAGAACGCGCCTTAAACCCAGGGATAGTCCAAGTGAAATTCCACATGATCAGCGGCGGACCGAAGCCGGTCGCGCCTTTCAGCCACGCCGTCGAGACCGACGGCTTCGTCTTCGTCACCGGCCAGATGCCGGATACGCCGCAAGCGCCGGGCGTGCTGCCTGACGGCATCGTCGCGCAGACGCGCGCGGTGATGGAGAATTTGAAGGTGGTTCTTTCAGGTCTCGATCTCGGGCTCGAGCACGTCGTGATGACCCGGATATATCTGACGCGCTTCAAGGAAGACTACGCCGCGATGAACGAGACCTATCGCAGCTTCTTCCCGGCGGACCGGCTGCCGGCCCGCACCTGTGTCGGCGTCACCGGGCTCGCCTACGATGCCCTGATCGAGATCGACCTGGTGTGCCGGCGGCCGTGAGGAGCAGCGCAAGAACGCTGCAACGCGTCCGGTACACGCAAGCGGAGCGGTCGAGGTCGTTGCCGACCGCTCCCCGCATTTCGTCTCAAATTGCAACCCGCACGTGCAAGAAGTCTTGATCGGCTGTGATCTAGGGGTGAATGCCCGGCTTTGAACGCGGTCCGGTGCACGACGACTAATCAGTAGAGTACATGAGGATCAGGGAAACGTGATCGGACCTCCTCTTCCTAAAGCACCAAAATGGTGCTTTAGTGCTTTCCATGAGCCAGTCGCCCCGAAACGCGCCGTCCGCGCTGCGTTACAGGCTTGCCCCTGACCCGGCCGCCAAGGCCGCGCTGGAGGCGACGTTCAGGGCCTATGACCGCATGATGGAGATTCTGGACGAGGTGGCACGGAGCCATAACGTCGGCTCCAATGTCGTCCTGCTGCATGCCCATGCCTATGACCCGATCCGCAAAGCAACCGCGCTGCCGTCGCGCCTGGTGACGCTGGGCCTGCGTGACCGCACCGAATATCGCGCGGCGCAGGGCCGCCGTCTGCCGCTCGACGACAAGCTCGCCAAGATCAAGGGGCCCGCGACCATTTCGATCGCGACCGTGGAGGGGCGCTTCAGCGTGCCCTTCGACTATGCCGGCTATGCCGAGGGCTGGGGGCAGAGCGTGCCCGCGCGCCTGATCCGCACCGACGACGGTTTTGAAGTTCACTACGGCGTCACGCCGAACAGCCTGCCAGAGGAGGAGAACGCCATGGATACCATCGCTGCCGCTCCCGAAAATTTCCTGTCCCGGGTCGGACGCCTGATCGCCGGGATTGCCTATGACGCGATCGAGCAGGCGGAAGGCAAGAACAAGCTTGGGGTGGTCGGACAGGCCATCCGCGAGATCGAGCGCGCCGAGAGCGAAGCGCGCGACGCGCTCGCCGCGGCCCGTGCCGAGGAATACCGCCTCAACGCGCGCCGCACCGAGATCGAGCGCGAGATGACCGATCTCGCGCCCAAGATCGAAGGCGCGATCGCCGACGGGCGCGACGACCTCGCCCGCGCCGGCATCGCGCGCCAGATGGATCTGGAGGCGCAGTTCGAGGTGCTCTCGCGCGCCATCGACGAGAACAACGAGAAGATCGAGCAATGCGTCACCTCGCTGCGTGCGGTGCTGTCGGCCCTCCAGGACGCCGAGCAGCGTCGCGCCGATCTCGAAAAGAGCGAGGCGGCCGCAAGCCATCAGGCTTCGACGTCGCCCCGCAAGCCGGGCGGCGCGTCCGCGGCAGCCAAGGCGCTGCGCGCGGGCAGGGCGGTGGCGCGGGCCACCGGCGTGCCGCCGGGCATTCCATATTCGAGCGACATCGACGAGCTCAGCACGCTCCATCGCGACAAGGAAATTGCGGCGAGGCTGGCGCGGCTGAAGTCGCGCTCCTGAGTGCCGTGTCATGAGCGCTCTGCTCGAACACGTCATGTCGCCGGAGGTCAGGCCGTTCGCGATCGCGGCGGCCATGATCGTCATCGTCGGCTCGATCGAGGTGGTTTCGATGCTGGTCGGCGCCTCCTTGAGCGAGATGCTCGGCACCAACATCGACTTTGGTCATCCCAGCGACAATGGCGTGATCAACGCCATCTCCTGGATCAATGTCGGCGGCGTGCCGCTGCTGATCTTCCTGTTGCTGCTGCTGGGCGCCTTCTCCATCACCGGTTTCCTGATCCAGGACGTCGCGCGGATGGTGGCCGGCCCCTTGCCGGCGACGGTCGCCTCGGTCGGCGCCGTCGTCGTGTCGGTTCCGCTGGTCCGTGCCGCCAGCAGGACCATCGCGCGGGTCATCCCCAAGGATGAGAGCTACGCCGTCGGCCTCGGCGATCTCGTCGGCCGCATCGGTGAGGTCGTGATCGGCCCGCTTGACCAGGGGCCGCCCGGCAAGGTCAGCGTCGCCGACATCCACGGCAACCGCCATTTCGTCTGGGCGGTCGCCGCGCCGTCGTCGTCCCCCCTGCCGCAGGGAACCATGGTCCTGCTGGTCGACCGCGACGGCACCCGCTTCGTCGCCGTGAAGGCCGACGATGAACTCAAGCCGTCCAAGCCGCCTCTAAGCAGTTAGCAAGCATTCATTGGAGAAAGTCATGTTTGACATCGCAGTCCCGGCCATGATCGGCGTCGCGCTGATCGTCGTCCTCGGGATCGTCTTCACCATCCTCTACAAGCGCGCCACGCGCGACGAGGCCTTCGTGCGCACCGGTCTCGGCGGCAAGAAAGTCGTGCTCGACGGCGGCGCCATGATCCTGCCGATCTTCCACTCCTATGCCAGCGTCAATCTGAAGACGCTGCGGCTCACCGTGGAGCGCAAGGAGCGGGAATCCCTGATCACCAAGGACCGCCTGCGCGTCGACATCGTCGCCGAGTTCTACGTCCGCGTCCGTCCCGACGATGAGAGTATCGCGCTGGCGAGCCAGACGCTGGGCGCATTGACCAATGACGCCGAAGCCTTGCGCAACCAGGTCGAGGCGAAATTCGTCGACGGCCTGCGCTCGGTGGCGGCGACAATGAGCATCCTCGAGCTCCAGGAGAAGCGCTCGGACTTCGTCAAGCACGTGCAGGCAACCGTCGAGTCCGACGTCAAGTCCAACGGCCTGGAGCTTGAATCCGTGTCGCTGACGAAGCTCGACCAGACCGACGTCAAGTTCTTCAACCCGGAAAACTTCTTCGACGCCGAAGGTCTCACCCAATTGAAGACCGTCACCGAGACGCGCCGGCGCGACCGCAACGCCATCGTGCGCGACAACGAGGTGGCGATCGCGCAGAAGGACCTCGAGGCGCGCCAGCAGACGCTCGGGATCGAACGGACCAAGAAGGAGGCCGAGCTCTCCCAGGAGCGCGACATCGCCAACAAGACCGCGAGCACCCGGGCGGAGGTCGCCACCGCGACGCAGACCGCGCGCCTCACCGAGGAGAACGCCCGCATCGACACCGACCGTGCCGTTGCCGAGAAGGAAGCCGGCGCCAAGCAGGTCAAGGAAACCGCGGTGATCGAGTCGGATCTGGCGATCAACAAGCGCAAGACCGACGCCCAGCGGGAAATCCAGATCGCGACGCAGGAGAACGAGATCCAGATCGCGTCCAAGAGCAAGCAGACCTCGGAAGCCGTCGCCGAAGCCAAGACCGCCGAAGCGCTCGCGGTCTCGGCGGAGGAAAAGGTCGTCACCGCGCGCGCGGTCGAGGTCGCCGATCGTGCCCGTCTGACCCAGGTGCTGGCCGCCCGCACCGAGGCCGAACGCAAATCGACCGAGCTGATCGTCGCGGCCGAAGCCGAGAAGAAGGCCTCGCTCGATCGCGCCGAGGCCGTCAAGACACTCGCCACCGCCGAAGCCGAGTCCAACAAGATCAAGGCCGTCGGCGTCCGCAACATCGGCGAGGCGGAAGCTGCCGTCATCACCATGAAGAACGAGGCGCAGAACAAGCTCGGCGCCAATGTCATCGACTTCGAGATCGCCAAGAAGCGGATCGAGACCATGCCTTCGGCGCTGGCCGAGATGGTGAGGCCGATCGCCAACCTCAAGGACGTCCGCATCCTGCATACCGGCGGCGCCTTCGGCGGCAATGGCGCGGGCGGCGGCAATGTCGGCTTCGGCGAGGGCCTCGCCGGCGAGCTGCTCAAGGTGCACGCGCTGCGTCCGATGATCGACGAAATCCTGCGCCAGAGCGGCTTTGCGCCGGGCGACGATCCCGTGCAGGCGCTGGTCGGCGCCGTGACCGGGAAGAGCAATGGTGCTGCGATGCCAGCGCCTGCGCCGGAGAAAACAAACTCCGCCGATCTATGAATGCCCGTTCATTGCTGCGGAGAATTCGAAACGATAAACAGGCTGGGCGCGTCTCGCGTCGCGCAAACGTCCCGGAGTGCCGATCGATCGTGAACCTTTCGATCGCACTCCGGACGAACCTCCTGAGGCAACGCCATTGGTTGCCGCGGCGCCTGCGCCGATCGACGCCAGGCGCTGAAGCCTGTTTCGATCAGGGAAATTTCAAATGAAATATTTTCTGTCCGGGTTGGTCGCGATCGGTCTTTCGATCGCCGCCATGCCCGCTTTCGCGGCTGACGCCCGCAACGTCACCATCGTCAACGAGACCGGCTACGCCATCAAATTCCTCGGCTTCAACGCGCCGGACGATGGCCTGGACGAGTGGGACAACGAGCTCGACAAGGTGCTGCAGAACCAGGCCAGCACCTATGTCGAGTTCGACGAGGACGACGAGGGCTGTGTCTGGAACATCCGCGTCGACTGGCAGAACTACGACGAGGCCGTGCTGTGGAAGAACGTCAACCTCTGCAAGATGACCGCGCTTCGGCTGCGCTACGACCCCGGCACCAAGACCACCTCGTTCCTCGCGGAATAACGGCCGGCTGACATTGCTCGGAAACATGGCCCGGAGGAGGGGCCGTTCGGCCCCTTCCTCAAGTACGTTCGGATGATGACGAATTCGTCCTTTGCAAGCGCAAGCGGCTTTGTTATACGCAGCCGCGCGCGAACGACTTGTTCGCCTTTTCCTCGGTAGCTCAGCGGTAGAGCATCCGACTGTTAATCGGATGGTCGCTGGTTCGAATCCAGCCCGGGGAGCCAAATCCTGCCGCAAATTCAATGAGTTGTGATTGCGTCCTCACACGGCGCGCGACCTCGTTTCATTGATTTCTGAGCGGTTCGCCCACGATCCCCGGCTGGAATCGGCTTCAAGCAGATGTGTGCATAGGCGCCGTCGCGCCATCCGGGCGGCGCCAAATCGACTCAATTGAAATCGAGCTTCGCAGCTGCCGGATTTTTACGGAGCTGATTCCCATGCCAGACATCCAGGTCGACCGTTTCCAGATGGCCCCCTCGATTCTGCCGGCCGACATTCCCGAGCTCAGCGACGACGAATGCCTCGCCTGTCTGGCGCGTGCGGTCGAGACCCCTGACTCGGCGCGGCTCGACGAGGTCGCTGCTCTGATCGGCCGCCTTGCGGTGGCGATCGAATAATCCGTTCCGGCCCTGATGCGGTAAGATGCGGACACCCTGGCCCCACAGGGCTCACGGCCGTGTTGCGTTTTGGGCGGGCATGTTCCAAAGATGCGCCAACTTTGGTTCGCGGCATTGCCGCATTGCAGGGTCCGCAAATGTCCGGTTTCTCGACCGCGCGCCTCAAAATGGTCGATGGCCAGGTGCGCACCAATGACGTCACCGACCGTCGTGTTCTCGATGCCATGCTCACGGTTCCGCGCGAGGCCTTCGTGCCGGCCGACAGGCAGGCGCTGGCCTATCTCGATCTCGACCTCGACGTCAGCGAGGGCGCAGCCAAGCGCTTCCTGATCAAGCCGCAGCTGACCGGCAAGCTGCTCCAGGCCGCCGAAATCGGCGAGGGTGACAATGTGCTGGTGGTCGGTTGTGCCACGGGATACCTCGCCGCGCTGACAGCCAAGCTGGCGCATCAGGTCACCGCGACGGAATGCGATTCGGCCCTGGCGGCGAAGGCCAAGGACGCGGTCACTGCCCTTGGCCTTGCCAACGTCACTTGCAAGGCCGCGGCCTGCACCGAGGGCGATCCATCCGCCGCTCCCTATGACGTGATCATCCTCAATGGCGCTGCCGAGGTGATGCCGGAGGCACTGCTCGGGCAGCTGAAGGAGGGCGGGCGTCTGGTGGGCGTGTCCGCCGAATCGAGGCCGCCGCGGGCCGTGATCGTGACCCATACTCACGGCGAATTCGGCCATCGCGCCCTGTTCGACGCTGCCGCCCCGGTCCTTCCCGGGCTGGAACGAGCCGCCGCCTTCGTCTTCTGACCGGCCAAACCCTATAAAATCCCGTTCTGAATCAGAAGTGTGGCCGGGATGCTGCACGTGAAGAGTTTCCACCGAGAACTACGCTCAGGTAGTTCCGTCGCGCCAATCCGCATCCTATGTTGCGGCGGGGCAACGACTCCACTCGGTAGACGGTAACCCAACTCGCGGGCACGAGGTGGGCGTTAGAATGAACGGAAATTTTGGGATGCATGGGGTGAAGCTCTTCACCGGAGCTGCGGTTTCGGTCCTGTTGCTCGCGCTCGCCGGGCCGACGCCTGCCTTGGCGGACACGATCGAGGCCGCGCTGGTGCGCGCCTATCAGAACAATCCGCAGCTCAACGCGCAACGTGCCCAGGTGCGCTCGACCGACGAAAACGTGCCGCAAGCGCTGTCGGGCTATCGCCCCACGGTCACGGTGACGGCGAGCGGCGGCTATCAATATCAGGACCAGCAGAGTTCGGTGTCGAGCGCGCCGTTCTACGGAGCAACGGCGCCCCGCAGTGTTGGCGTGACCGTTGCGCAGACGCTCTACAACGGCAACATCACCGCCAACAGGACGCGGGCGGCAGAGAGCCAGGTGTCCGGATCGCGCGAGGCGCTGCGCAGCCTCGATCAGAGTGTGCTGCTTCAGGCTGCCACGACCTATATGGACTATCTGCGCGATTCCGCGACTCTCGAAGTCCAGCGCAGCAACGTGCGCGTGCTTGAGCAAACGCTGAAACAGACTCGTGATCGCTTCAACGTCGGCGAAGTGACGCGCACTGACGTCGCGCAGTCTGAAGCGCAACTGGCGGCGGGCAGGACGCAGGCACTCACCGCCGAAGCGAATCTCAACACGACGCGAGCAGCCTTCCGCCGCTTCATCGGCAACGAGCCGTCGAATCTCGCGCCGGGCTCGCCTGTCGACCGGTATCTGCCCCCGACGCTTCCCGCGGCCGTCGAGCTCGGCCTCGTCGAGCATCCGGATGTCACCGCCGCAATGTTCGGCATCGACGTCAATTTCCTTCAGGTCAAGATCGCCGAAGGCGCGCTGCTGCCGACTGTCGCAGTGCAAGTCAATGCCCAGCAGGCCAATGAGCAGTCCTTGATTCAGTACAGGGCCACCAGCGCATCTGCGATCGCGTCCGCCAACTGGCAACTCTATGATGGTGGCAACAAATATTCGCTGATCCGGCAGTCCAAGGAAAATCTGGCTCAGCAGCGCCTCAACGTCGAAAAGACCAGGGACCAGGTGCGTGCGACCATCGTGCAGTGGTGGGGCTCGCTGCAGGCTGGCAAGGCGCAGGTGCAGTCGGCTCAGGCGCAGGTCACGGCATCCGAGATCGCGCTCAACGGCGTGCGCGAGGAGGCCAAGGCGGGTCAGCGCACCACGCTCGACGTGCTCAACGCGCAGCAGGCGCTGGTCAATGCGCGCGTTGCGCTGGTGACCGCACAGCACGATCGCGTCGTCGCATCCTACCAGGTTCTGTCCGCCGTCGGCCGTCTGACACCGCAGGTTCTCGGCCTTGCGACCACGGTCTACGATCCCAGCGTTCACTACCATCAGGTTCGCGACAGCTGGGCCGGCGTGCGCACGCCTGACGGACGCTGATTTTCCCGCAAGTATCCGGTCGGCCTCGCCAAGTGCCGAGGCCGACCGGCGCTTTGCTTGCAATCGTCAAAATCCCTGACATAGCCTTGTCAAGACAATGCGGGTCGATTCGGCTCGCGTTGATACCGTGTGCGTAAAGCTTGAGTGCCGGGGGCAGGGGCGCACCGCTGCACGTTGAGCCGTGATCTGGGGACAAGTCGGGCTGCCGCGACGAAAATGGCGGGCCACCCATCCGGAACCGGCCAATCCCGTCGTGCTTGGTGTAAAACAGCGCATGCGAGGGCGTTGATGATGTGGAGTCGGAGATGACGCAGCCTGCAAAGGTCACAGAACCCTCGATGGAGGAGATTCTGGCCTCGATCCGGCGCATCATTGCCGACGACGAGGCCAAGCCGCCGCCGGCCGAGACCGCCAAGCCCGCGCCGGCTCCTGCCGCCGCCGCAGCAAAGCCAGCGATGAACGACATCCCGCCCTCCAAGGTCGCTCCCGCCAAGCCTGCCGCTGAAAAGCCCGCAGCGGCCCCGAAGCCGGCTCCCGCGCCGCCGCCCGCGCCTGCGGCCGACGCCGGCCCGAATAGCCAGGATGATATCGACGCGCTGCTGGCGGGGCTCGACACTGCTACGACGGCCCCCGAGGTTCGCGCGCCGGAGCCCGAGCCGGAGCCTGAACCCGACGTGCTCGAATTGACCGACGAGATGGCGATGGATCCGACGCCGCCTCCGCCGCCACCGAGCTTCCGCAAGGTCGAGCCGCGCGACGATCTGGAATTCGCCGAATCGCCGCCGCCGCGTCCAACGCCGCCGCCGTCCTACGCGCCGGTGGATTTCGATGCCCCGCCGCTGCCGCCGCAGCAGCCCATGCTCGCGCAGTCGACAGTCTCCGCGGTCGAATCCGCCTTCAACTCCCTGGCCCATACGGTGCTCAGCAGCAACGCGCGGACGCTGGAGGATCTGGTCAAGGAGATGCTGCGCCCGATGCTGAAGTCCTGGCTCGATGACAATCTGCCGGGTCTCGTTGAACGCATCGTGAAGGCCGAAATCGAGCGGGTCTCGCGCGGCGGCCGCTGAGACGGCGGTTCGGCCCCGATAAAGCCCTGCTCCCAGGGCATATTCGGCCTGCGGCCCGGGCTGGAAGCCCTTTGCCGCCAGCTTCCCGTTGACTTGACCCGCACACGCGGCTTTCTAGCGCCCTATGATCGAGAAAAATTACCAGCCCGCCGATATCGAAGCCCGCATGTCCGTGGTGTGGGAGGACAGCCTTGCCTTCAAGGCCGGCCGCCCTGACCGCCGCGATGCCGTGCCCTTTACCATCGTGATCCCGCCGCCGAACGTGACGGGCTCGCTGCACATGGGCCACGCCCTCAACAACACGCTGCAGGACATCCTGTGCCGGTTCGAGCGCATGCGCGGCCGCGACGTGCTGTGGCAGCCCGGCACCGACCATGCCGGCATCGCCACCCAGATGGTGGTCGAGCGGCAGCTGATGGAGCGCCAGCAGCCCGGCCGTCGCGAGATGGGCCGCGAGAAGTTTCTCGAGCGGGTCTGGCAGTGGAAGGCCGAGAGCGGCGACACCATCATCAACCAGCTCAAGCGGCTCGGCGCCTCCTGCGACTGGTCGCGCGAGCGCTTCACCATGGACGAGGGCTTGTCGAAAGCCGTCGTCAAGGTGTTCGTCGAGCTGCATCGCGACGGCCTGATCTACAAGGACAAGCGGCTGGTGAACTGGGACACCAAGCTGCTCACCGCGATCTCCGATCTCGAAGTGCAGCAGACCGAGGTCAAGGGTCACCTCTGGTATCTGCGCTACCCGATCGAAGGCAAGACCTTCAACCCCGAGGATCCCTCGACCTTCATCGTCGTCGCGACCACGCGCCCGGAGACCATGCTCGGCGATACCGGCGTGGCCGTGCATCCCGAGGACGAGCGGTATCTGCAGCTGGTCGGCAAGAACGTGATCCTGCCGCTGGTCGGCCGCAAGATCCAGATCGTCGCCGACGACTATTCCGATCCGGAAAAGGGCTCGGGCGCGGTGAAGGTGACGCCGGCGCACGACTTCAACGATTTCGAGGTCGGCAATCGCCATGGCCTCGCCCGCATCAGCGTGCTCGACAGGGAAGGGTGTCTCGATCTCGTCGACAACGAGGACTATCTGCGCGACCTGCCGGAAGGCGCTTCGCAATTCGCCGAGGAATTCCACAAGGTCGACCGCTTCGTCGCGCGCAAGCGCATCGTCGAGCGACTGGAATCGTTCGGCTTCGTCGAGCGGATCGAGCCGCACACTCACATGGTGCCGCACGGCGATCGCTCGAACAGCGTGATCGAGCCGTATCTGACCGACCAATGGTACGTCGACGCCAAGACGCTGGCGAAGCCCGCGATCGCGGCGGTGCGTTCGGGCGAAACGAACTTCGTGCCGAAAAACTGGGAAAAGACCTATTTCGAATGGATGGAGAACATCCAGCCCTGGTGCATCTCGCGCCAGCTCTGGTGGGGCCATCAGATCCCGGCCTGGTACGGGCCCGACGGCAAGGTGTTCGTCGCCGAGACCGAGGAGGAGGCGATCAGTCACGCGCTCGGCTATTACGTCGAGCAGGAGGTCATCACGGCCGAGCAGGGCCGCGAGATGGCGCTCGACCGCAACAAGCGCGAGGGCTTCATCACGCGCGACGAGGACGTGCTCGACACCTGGTTCTCCTCGGCGCTGTGGCCGTTCTCGACGCTGGGCTGGCCGGAAGATGCCCCCGAGGTGCAGCGCTACTACCCGACTAACGCGCTGGTGACCGGCTTCGACATCATCTTCTTCTGGGTTGCCCGCATGATGATGATGGGCCTGCACTTCATGAAGGAGGTGCCGTTCTCGACCGTCTACATCCACGCCCTCGTCCGCGACGAGAAGGGCGCCAAGATGTCGAAGTCGAAGGGCAACGTCATCGATCCGCTCAACCTGATCGACGAATACGGCGCGGACGCGCTGCGCTTCACGCTGGCCGCGATGGCGGCGCAGGGGCGCGACATCAAGCTCGCCACCAGCCGCGTCGAGGGCTACCGCAACTTCGCGACCAAGCTGTGGAATGCGTGCCGCTTTGCGGAAATGAACCACTGCGCCGTGCCCGAGGGTTTCGAACCGGCGAAGGCGGAGCAGACGCTGAACCGCTGGATCGCGCATGAGAGCGCGCACACCGCGCGCGAGGTGACCGAGGCGATCGAAGCCTATCGCTTCAACGATGCGGCAGGCGCGATCTATCGCTTCGTCTGGAACGTCTACTGCGACTGGTATGTCGAGCTCGCCAAGCCGGTGCTGCTCGGCCCCGACAGCCCGGCCAAGGACGAGACCCGCGCCATGGTCGCCTGGGCGCGCGACGAGATCCTGAAGCTGCTGCACCCCTTCATGCCCTTCATCACCGAGGAGCTGTGGGAAGTGACGGCCAAGCGCGACGGGCTGCTCGCGCTTGCGCAATGGCCGCTGAAGCCGTCCGAGCCGACGCCGGAACAGCTCGCCATGCTCGCGGCGGCAGCCGGGCCGACCGATCCGCTGGTGTCGCCGTTGCTGGTCATGCCGATCTTCGACCATGCCGACTTCAGCGACCCCAAGGCGGAAGCCGAGATCGGCTGGGTGATCGACCTCGTCACGCAGATCCGCTCGGTGCGCGCCGAGATGAACATCCCGCCGGCGACGCTGACCGCGTTGGTGCTCGTGAGCGCCTCGACCGAGACCAAGGAGCGCGCGCCGCGCTGGATCGACGTCGTCAAGCGCATGGCCCGGTTGTCGGACATCTCGTTCGCCGACAGCGCGCCCGACGGAGCTGTCCAGCTGCTCGTGCGCGGCGAGGTGGCCGCGCTGCCGCTCAAGGGCGTGATCGACGTCGCCGCCGAACGCACGCGCCTCGACAAGGAGATCGGCAAGGCCGACGCCGACATCAAGCGTGCGGAGTCCAAGCTCGCCAACGAGAAATTCGTCGCCAACGCGGCCGAGGAGGTCGTCGAGGAGGAGCGCGACAAGCGCGAGGCCGCGCTGGCGCGCAAGGCCAAGCTGCTCGAGGCGCTGGAGCGGCTGAAGCAGGCGACGTAAGCCTATTTCGGGAACGGCTTGCTCAGGAATTTCGAGCCCCTGACGCCATAGCGCCAGGGCAGCTCGACCGCCTTGGTGATACCGATGCGGATGCCGGTCGCGACCTCGACATTCTCTGTCCGCGCATGCAGCGCGAACGGTGGGCGGTCCAGCGGCAGCGTGTTGTGCGCGATGGTGATGCCGAGTGCCTCGGTCAGCTTGCCGGGGCCCGAGCACAGCGCGTGCAGATCCTGGAGATGACGGCGGCGGCGCATCGCAGCTAAGCCGTGAGTCGGTTCCAACGCGCGGATCAGCACGGCGCTGGCCGAGCCTTCCTCTTCGCAGACGAAATTGACGCACCAGTGGATGCCGTAGGAGCGGTACACATAGGCGAAGCCAGGCGGGCCGAACATCACCTGGTTCCGCGGCGTCGGGCCATTGTAGGAGTGCGCCGCCGGCTCGGTATGATGATAGGCCTCGACCTCGACGATGATCCCGCCGACGCCGTCGACCATCATGGTCGCGCCGATCAGGTCGGGCGCGACCTCGCGGACGTCGCGGGCGAAAAAGCTGCGCTTGAGCAATTTGCCGAGGCGCGGTGTGGAGGCCTTCGAGACTGGAGCCATTCGAGGTGAGAATCGCTTGAGAACAGAGCAAGATATTGCCCATATCTGCCATGTTCCCTGAAGCGGTGCGAGCCGGGTTGCGATGCCGGGCCAGACCGACTAGGTAGGACCTGAACAGACCGGACACCCCATGGTCGTTATTGTCGATACCATCTCGAACCCGCTGCGCCCGCGCCACCCTGAAAAGGTGAATCGCCCTGACTCCGCTTCGCCGCCGAAGCCGGACTGGATTCGCGTGCGCGCCCCCAACACCCGCGGCTATGCCGATACCCGCAATATCGTGCGGTCGAACGGCCTGCACACGGTGTGCGAGGAGGCGGGCTGTCCGAATATCGGCGAGTGCTGGGACAAGAAGCACGCCACCTTCATGATCATGGGTGACACCTGCACCCGCGCCTGCGCTTTCTGCAACGTCAAGACCGGCCTGCCGAATGCGCTGGACGCAGCCGAGCCGCAAAACGTTGCCGAGGCGACCGCCAAGCTGGGGCTCGCCCACGTCGTCATCACTTCGGTCGACCGCGATGATCTCGCCGACGGCGGCGCCCAGCATTTCGCGGAGACGATCCGCGCCATCCGCGCTGCGTGCCCCTCGACCACGATCGAGATCCTGACGCCGGACTTCCTGCGCAAGGAGGGCGCGCTCGAGGTGGTCGTTGCCGCCAAGCCCGACGTCTTCAACCACAATCTCGAAACCGTTCCGTCGCGCTATCTCACGGTGCGGCCCGGCGCGCGCTATTTCCATTCGATCCGGCTGTTGCAGCGGGTCAAGGAGCTCGATCCCACCATCTTCACCAAGTCCGGCATCATGGTCGGCCTCGGCGAGGAGCGTCACGAGGTGCAGCAGGTGATGGACGATCTGCGCTCGGCCGACGTCGATTTCCTGACCATCGGCCAGTATCTGCAGCCGACCCGCAAGCACCACGCCGTGATGCGCTACGTGCCGCCGGACGAGTTCTCGTCGTACGAAAAGGTCGCCTACACCAAGGGCTTCCTGATGGTGTCGGCGAGCCCGCTCACGCGCTCGTCGCATCATGCCGGCGAGGATTTCGCGAAACTGAAGGCCGCACGGGCCGCGACTGCTCGCTGAACCGCCATCTGAGCCACCATGCCCAAATTTTCGAGCAAGCGCCGTGTCAATCACAGCGCCTCCGAGATGTTCGATCTGGTCGCCGACGTCGAGCGCTATCCGGAATTCGTGCCGCTCTGCAGCGCGCTCAAGGTGCGCCAGCGCATGGCCAAGCCCGATGGCACTGAGGTGCTGGTCGCGGACATGACGGTGTCGTTCAAGCTGGTCAAGGAATCCTTCACCAGCCGGGTGAGCCTCGACCGCGCCAATCTGAAGATTCTCGTCGAATATCTGCAAGGTCCCTTCAGCAATCTCGAAAACCGCTGGACGTTCGAACCCAAAGGTGAGGGCGTTTGCGACGTCGGTTTCTACCTCGCCTACGAATTCAAGAGCCGCATGCTGGCGCTGCTGATGGGCTCGATGTTCGATGCCGCCTTCGCGCGGTTCTCGACCGCGTTCGAAAAGCGCGCGGATGCGATTTACGGGCGGCCGAAGCTGGCGTCGTCGTAGGTTTCTCGTAGCCTGGATGGAGCGCAGCGTAATCCGGGACAGCTGTACGGCGGATGTACCGGCCCCGGATTGCGCTGCGCTCCATCCGGACTACAAAACCGTCTAATCCACCGCCTTCACCACATCCGGCGGCTGCGACGCATAATACGCCGCGGCCTGCTCGATCTCCTGCGGCGTCATCGCGCGCGCGATGTTGCGCATCTGCTGGCTGATGTCGTTGCGGCGCTCGCCGGAGGCGAAGGCCTGGAGCTGCGCCTTCATGTAGGCCTCGGATTGCCCCTCCAGCCACGGGCTGCCGGTCTTGTTGTCGAGGCTGCCATGGCAGGAGCCGCAGGGCGCGATGCCGCGCATTGGCGCGCCGTAGATGACGATATTCGGCTTCGGCAATTGCGGCGTCGGGTGGTAGGCCGGAAGCCGCGGCAAATAGGCGTAATAGTTCGAGAGATCGGCGATCTCCTGGTCGGTGAGATTGACCGCGAAGGGCGACATCACGGCATTGCTGCGCGCACCCGAGCGGAAGTCGTGCAGCTCCTTGTAGATCACCGCCGCATACTGGCCGGCGAGATTGGGCGAATCCGCACGGCTGATGCCGGTCGGGCCGTGGCAGATCGCGCAACGCTGCGCCAGCGTCGCGCCGCGGCCGATCGCCTCCTGGCTCGGGCGCGACAGCGTATTCGAGGTGAGTACGACCTCGGACAACCGCTTGGTCTGATCGGGCGCCGTGACGCTGGCCGCGCGCTGCGGCACGCCGGCAGCGCTACAGATCGCGTCCCAGACATTGGCGAATTGCACCCAGGGCTGGGCGAACGGCAGCACGATGAAGCCGGCGATCGCCGTTACGACCAGGATCGCCGCGGTGATGCCCACGCCTCGCGTGAAATGCGGATTGCTGAAGGTGAAGAGGTCGCGCGCACTCATCACTGCGCCCCCACATAGACGGCCGGCACCGACGTTCCCGAACTCAGCGCCAGGTTCAGGATCGGATAGCCGTAATTGGTGAGGGTGAGCGCGATCATCAGCGCCACCCACAACGCATGCGTATTGAGCGCGACGGGCACCGTCCTCGGTTCGTGCACGGCGAGCGCAAAGCGGTAGGGCCCGGCGTCGACCTGAGGCGCGCGCATGCCGCGCGCCAGGATGACGATGAACATGATGCCCGAGGCCAGAAGGATGAAGCCGCCGATCGCCGAGAACGTGACCGAGAGCGCCTGCGGCGCGATGGCGGGATCGCCGAAGTCGAAATAGGCCATGCGGCGCGGCATGCCCAGAATGCCGACCCAGTGCCAGGGGAAAGTGGTGACGATCATGCCGATGAACCACAGCCAGAGCTGGGTCCGCATCAGGCGGACATCGATCAGTTCGCGTCCGGTCAGATGCGGCCACAGATCATAGGCGATCGCAAAATACATGATTACGATGGCGCCGCCGAAGATCAGGTGGAAATGGCCGGTGATCCACTGCGTGTTGTGGATCGAGGCATCGAGCTGATAGCTCATGTTGATGAGGCCGCCGGCGCCGCCGAAGCCGAGCATGACGAAGGAGAACGCCAGCGCCAGCATCATCGGATTGTCCCAGGGCAGGGCCTTGATCCAGCCGAACAGGCCGCGACCGCCGCGCAGGCGCGCTGCGATCTCGACGGAGGCGCAGATCGTGAACACCGTCAGCAGCGTCGGCAGCGCGACCAGCGCCGTGAAGGCCGAATGAATGAACTTGAAGCCGGCGCCGACCTGCGGATCAGCAAAGGTGTGATGCATTCCGATCGGCATCGCCACCACCAGGAACAGGATGAAGGAAATCCGCGCCATGCTGTCGGAATAGACCCGGCCGCCGATCGCACGCGGCACGATGGTGTAATAGGCGATGTAGGTCGGCATCAGCCAGAAATAGACGATGGCATGCAGCGTCCAGGAGAAGAAGATGCGGGCGAGGCCGGCATCGATCGTGTTCTTCAGCCCCGCCGCGACCGGGATGATCTGCAGCAGCAGCTCGAGTGCGGCGCCAACCGCGGTCCAGGCCCACAGATAAGAGCCCGCGACATTGGCGAACATGGCGAGCGGCACCGGAGCGCCGGGATTGGCCTTGCGCCAGACCCGCAGATTGATCGACATCAGCGCGACCCAGATCCACGAGCCGACCACGACCAGGACGACGCCGAGATAGTAGAACACGTTTCCGATCAGCGGTGGGTAGAACGTGTAGAGCACGGAGGCGCGGCCGAGCGCGATCGGGATCACCGCCATGACGCTGCCGGCAACGATCAGCCAGAATCCGGTCCAGGCCCAGCGCACGCCGACCAGGCGCTGCTGCAGCGCCGACTCGCTGATGGCATAGCCGAATCCCATCGCGACCAGGGTCGGGAAGACGTAGCCCATCACCGTGCCGTGCGCCGTCAGCGAACGGTAGTACAGCTCGGGATTGGACAGCCAGGTGCCGATCGGGCTGCGGATGAACATCTGCCAGGCGCCGAGCGTCAGCGCGATGCCGAACACGGCGAAGGCCAGCCAGAAATGAGCGAGAATGAGCTTTCTATTGACCAACACAGCTCAGCCTCCCGCCGCCCTTTGCGCGGTTCGCAAATTCGGCCTTGTCGATCACCTTGACCTTGCCCCACATGCCCTCGTGGCCAAAACTGCAAAACTCCTGGCAGGGCATCAGGTAGTCGCCGGCCTTGGTAAAGCGCATCAGCTGCTCGGAGATGTAGCCCGGCACCAGCATGGTGTTGACGTTGGTGCCCTGGATCAGGATGCCGTGCACCACGTCGGCGCTGGTGGCGCGCAGCGTGATCGGCGTATCGGCGGGAACCACGATGCAGGCCGGCGTGAAGGAATATTGCTGGCCGATCGCGCGGACGGTGACGCTGCCGTTGGCCTCCAGCACGCTGCCGAGATTGCTCTCGACGAATTCGCCGGACAGATGCAGCCGCGAGGGATCGATGATCTCGACGCGCGGCTGCGGCATGGTCGCGCGGTGGATGCCGGCAAAGGCCGCCAGTAGCGCCATCATCACGATGATGATCACGGCAATGGTGGCCCAGCGCCGCTCGACGCGGGCCGCGACCGCGGCGCTGGCGCTTTCGTGGGTGTCCTGTGTGCTCATTGCAGCGATCCGCGCGGCAGGAACACGAACAGATAGAAGGCCAACCACATCGCGACCACGCAGGCCGTGGCGATGCCGGCGAGCACGATCGCGCCGGACGGGCCTTGCGCAACGACCTCCTCGACGGCCTGGTCGGCGGCGGCTGGACTGGTCGGCGGATCGGAGTTGATCATGTGATGTCTCAGTTCAGCGGCGCGGAGCGCAGCTCGTTGGCTTCGCGCGCCGAGACCGGCGTGCCGCGATTGCCCCAGGCGGTGCGGATGTAGGAGACGACGGCGGCGATCTCGTTGTCGGACAACAGACCCGCGAACGGAGGCATGCCGTAGGGCATCGGGTTTCCCTTGGTACCCGGCGGATAGCCGCCATTGAGCACCATGCGGATCGGATTGACCGCCGACTGCATTTCGATCGACTGGTTGTTGGCGAGCGGCGGCCAGTGCGGCGGCTTGCCTTCACCCTGCGTGCCGTGACAGCTCGCGCAGTGCTTGTCGTAGACGGTCTTGCCGAGGCTGACGAGCAGGCTGCTCTCGCTGGTCGGCAACACCGAGCTCGCCGGCGGTGGCGATGAGCCTTCCGCAATGCTCTTGAGGTACACCGCCATGGCACGGGTGTCTTCGTCGTTGAGATATTGCAGGCTGTTGTGCACGACCTCCGCCATCGGGCCGTAAACGACGCCGCGCATGGAGACGCCGGTCTGCAGCAGGTCGCTGATGTCCTTGATGCTCCAGTCGCCGAGCCCGGCCTCGCGGTTGGACGTGAGCGAGGGCGCATACCAGCTCTGCATCGGGATCAGGCCGCCCTTGAAGGCATCGGACTGCGAGGTGCCGCCGAGCGCGTTGATCGGCGAATGGCACATGCCGCAATGACCGAGGCCCTCGACCAGGTACGCGCCGCGATTCCATTCGGCGGATTTCGTCGGGTCCGGTTTGAACTCGCCCTCTGAAAAGTACAGCGTGCGCCAGCCGAGAATCAGCTGGCGGTTCGAATAGGGGAAGCGCAGATCGTGTTCACGATTGCGCTGGTTCACCGGCGGGATCGACTTCAGGTACGCGAAGATCGCCTCCGTGTCGGCGCGCGTGACCTTGGTGTAGGACGCGAACGGCATTGCCGGATACATCAATCCGCCGTCCGGAAAGCGGCCGTAGTGCATCGCCTTGTAGAAGTCCTCGGCCGTCCATTTGCCGATCCCGGTCTCGCGATCCGGCGTAATGTTGGAGGAATACAGGGTGCCGAACGGCGTCGGCATGGCGCGTCCGCCGGCAAAGGTGTGGCCCTCGGGCGCGGTGTGGCAGGCGATGCAATCGCCGGCGCGCGCCAAATATTCGCCGCGCGCGACGAGGCTATCGGGGCCGGACTTCGGCTGGGCCTCGGCGGACGAGCCGGCGAAGAGCAACAGCCATACGGCAAGGATTGGTGAACACGATCGCAATTCCGTCTCCTCAATCCGGTTCACTGCCGCACGCGAACGGCAGCACATACGTGCCCTTCGGGGCCGGCGTAACGTTCACGGGCGCTGGGCGGCTCGCCAGCCACGCCGCGACCGCCGTCACGTCGTCCTCGGTCAGCCGCGCCGCGACCTGCTGCATGCAATCCGGCGCCTTCGCGGTGCGCGTGCCATAGCGCCACGCGCCCAACTGCGCGCTGATGTAGTTAGGGCGCAGGCCGAGCAGGCCGGGGATTCCCGGCTCCATTCCGGTCAGGGCAGGGCCGTGGCAGCTTCCGCACGCCGGAATCTGCCGCTGCGGATCGCCGCGCGAGACCAGCGACTGGCCGTGCTGCAGCACGTCCTTGCTTGCATCGCTTGCTGCCACGGGGGGCAGCGGCGGATGCTGATCCGCAAAATAGTCGGCCATCTGCTGCAAATACGGATCGGGCAGGAATTCCAGCAGATAGTTCATCGGCGGATATTTTCGCCGGCCATTCTTGAAGGCGAGAAGCTGGTTGTAGAGATAGCCGGCCGGCTTGCCGGCAAGCCGCGGGAAATAGACGTCGCTGGTGCCTTCGCCTTGATTGCCGTGACAGGGCGTACAGGCCTCGACCCGCGCCGCCATCGTGTCGGGCGGCTGGCTGGTCGTCTGTGCGACCGCACCATCAAACGCGGTCAAGGTGGCAATGGCGGCGGCCAGAGCAATGGTGCGAGCGAACACTCTCGTCACCCTCCAAAAAACGGGATCGGTTGATTCCGGATCACAACGTAGCGGAGCATTATTGCGCCAATATGGTCCTGCGCAAGACCGCGCACGCGTCATGACATTCGGTCGCGGTGTTCGCATGTGCGATCCCGATCGAATTCGACAAAACTTGCGTGCTTTTTGAAAACCGAACATGCCGCAGCCATCTCGCGACAGTTCCTGCCCGAGTCTTGCGCGGTCAATGTCACCCTCTTTTGTCAGAGGGTGCAGGGAAGACCGGATGCCGGCTGGGCACCCGCGGTCCACTGTGCGAATCCTGCGTGACAAGAAGCTGCACAGCGGCATACAGGTGAAGCCGAACAACCGGCCTTCCCTGCGCAGTGGTTTGACGGCTTATGCCGAGCTCTCCCCGGGGAGCGATGCACTATTGCCCCCGTCGCCTTGCGGACGATCGATGCGCGTGCCCGGTCGGGCCGCCACATCACCGCAAGACTTGACGCCAGAACCCCGGGCGTCAGGACGACACGGTTTTGCCGTACGCAAGCCGCACCGGTCGTGTGCGCGAGGGTCTATCGCTCACGGTTGCCCGCCCTGCGATAGCCTTCGCGCCGGTATGGCCTGCGTCCACCACGACTCATCCCGCGTTTCGTGACGATCGCGATACGCCCCTCTGACTGGGGATGAGGTGGGGCACAAATACGCCAAAGCCGAATTTCGGTAAAGTGGAATATTTCTGCGCGCGCGGATTGACCCAGGGCTGGCGTGTTTTGCCCGTCGGGCAACGCAAGCGATTGTGCGCCGTAGGGCGGATTCGCCGAAGGCGTAATCCGCCCTCCTGATCGTCGCGGCGGATTTCGCTTCGCTAATCCGCCCCACAGGGCAGTGTTCCCCCCGGATCATTTCGCGCCGCCGCGAGTTCTCTCCGGATTGTCCGGGTTGGAGCCGTCATGACCATCAATTTCGACACGCTGAAGGCCTCGCTGGTCCTGTATGGCCTGAACGCAATCTATGCGATCCTGCTGCTCGCGATCGGCTGGTATCTGTCCGGAGCCATGCAGCGCTTCGTCACACGCCTGCTGAGCGTCACGCACCGCGTCGACCCGCTGGTGACCTTGTTCGTGGGCAGCCTGGCGCGCTACGGCGTGCTCGCGGTGGTCGGCATCGCCGTGCTTCAGCTGTTCGGCATCCAGACCGCGAGCCTTGTCGCCGTGCTGGGCGCGACATCACTTGCCATCGGCCTCGCGCTTCAAGGCACACTCTCCAATCTCGCCGCCGGCGTGATGCTGCTGCTGTTCCGGCCGTTTCATATCGGTGATGATGTCGAAGTCGCGGGCAAGGCCGGCAAGGTGAAGTCGCTGGCGCTGTTCATGACCGAGCTGGTCGCGGCCGACAACACCCAGATCCTGTTGCCGAACGGGCAGGTATGGGGCGCGGCGATCATCAACCACAGCGCCTACCCCGGCACAGGAGAGGTCAAGGTGGCTTTTCCGGTCCCGGCCGGCGCGGCCAATACGCTTGCGGATCGCATCCTGAGGGAGCTTCGCAACGACTCTCGCATCGACGATCAGGCGCAACCGACGGTCACCGTCACAAAGGTGCTCGATGTCGGCAATCCCGCGGCACCGATCCTGGAGTTGACGGTCAGCGCGAAGGCGAAACCCTCGGAGGTCGGAGCGGTCAAGCAGTGCGTGCTCGACCATGCCAGCGCGCTGCTTGCGGCGGCGTGAGGCGGTTCACCCCCGCGGAGACCGCGTCGGCCTGCGCTTCACCGCGTGCCGGCGCGGCGAGCGGGTCGCGCGCGGGCGCAGCCGGCTTGCGGCCGTGCGCGGCTTGGTCTGGGCCTGCGGGCCGCGGGCGAGGTCCATCAGCATGCGCAGCGCCTCGACCACGGAGCGCTGACGCACGGCGGAGCGGCCGATCGCGCCGAAACGGTGCTCGCGGTGGATGATGCGGCCATCGCGCGCCGCGGCGGCAAAATGCACGAGACCGACCGGCTTGCCGGGCGTGGCGCCTCCGGGACCGGCAATGCCGGTGATGGCAACCGCAAGATCGACATCGGCACGCTCCAGCGCGCCGACGGCCATGGCGGTCGCGGTTTCCTTGCTGACCGCGCCGAAATTGCTGAGCGTGCCGGCCTCGACGCCGAGCATGGCGCGCTTGGCGTCGTTGGAATAGGTGACGAAGCCGCGGTCGATCACATCAGAGGAGCCGGGGATGTCGGTCAGCGCGCCGGCGACGAGCCCGCCGGTGCAGGATTCAGCGGTCGCGATCGTCAGCTTGCGCATCCGGCACAGGTCGAGCAGCGAGCGGGAGAGGGCGCGTGCGTCGCTGCCGCCCATGATCCTACACGCTCCAGGGCAGGCGGATGGTGGCGCTCGCGGTGGCCGCGATGCCTTCCTCACGGCCGGTGAAGCCGAGCCGCTCGCTGGTGGTCGCCTTCACCGCGACGCGCGAGATGTCGACGCCGGAGATTTCCGCGATGCTCGCGCGCATGGTGTCGCGCAGCGGGCCGATCTTCGGCCGCTCGCAGATCATCGTGACCTCGAGATTGGCGATGCGGCCGCCGCGCGCCGTGACGCGCTCGATGGCGTATTTCAGGAACTGGTCGGAGGAGGCGCCCTTCCATTTCGCATCGCTCGGCGGAAAGTGCGAGCCGATGTCGCCGTCGGCGAGCGCGCCCAGGATGGCGTCGACCAGTGCATGCAGGCCGACATCGCCGTCGGAATGGGCGAGAAAACCCCTGATGTGCGGCACACGCACGCCGCAGAGCATGACGTGGTCGCCGTCGCCGAAGGCGTGCACGTCGTAGCCGGTGCCGGTCCTGATGTCGCCGAGCTGGGCAGCCAGGCGCGCTTCCTCGCGCACGAAATCCTCGGGAGTGGTGAGCTTCATGTTGGCAACATCGCCTTCAAAGGTTGCAACCGTCAATCCCGCCCATTCGGCAATCGCGGCATCGTCGGTGAAATCGCTGCGGCCGTCCTTCGCCGCGCAACGATGCGCCTCGAGGATGACGTCGAAACGAAAGGATTGCGGCGTCTGCGCGATTCGCAAACGCGCGCGGTCCGGCGTGCCCTCGACGTCGCCGGCATCGCCGATGAGCTTGATGGTGTCGGTGACGGGGACGACGGGGATCGCAGCGCCCGTGCGGCTCGCCGCCTCGATCGCGCGCGAGATCACGCCAGCCGAGACGAAGGGCCGGGCGGCGTCGTGGATCAGCACGATATCAGGCTTGTGCTTGGCCAGCGCCTCGAGGCCGGCGAGCACGGACGCCTGACGGGTGGCACCGCCATTGGTCGGCGGCTCGTGCTTGAGCCCTGCGACCGCTGCCGTGAACATCGCGTTGTCGTCGGGGTTCACCACCGGCTGCACCGCGAACAATTCGGCATGGCGGCTGAAGGCTTCCATGGCGCGATAGATCACGGGCACGCCGCCGATCTCGCGATATTGCTTCGGCCCGCCGGCGCCTGCACGCAGTCCACGCCCGGCTGCGACGAGGACGACTGCGGTGCGCTGTGATTTCGCCATAGGACTCAAATACTCAATTGGTGATGGAAGTGTCGGGGAGTGGGGTGATTGCCGCATGCCTCTAGCACGGCAGGCCCGCAAAAAAAGGGGGTTTCCCCGGATTGTTGGAAACAGCATTTTGCTGCACTGCACTTGAAAGATTTGCAGAACTGTCTAAACTGTAGGCATGACGCTTGACTGCACAAGAATTGTGCGCAAGATAGATCATGGCAGGCGCGATGAGGCCCTGCCCAGTCGACGAGACCCCCGTGACCGGTTCGGCAGTATTCGGCTCTAAGCCGTTGAAAATAGGCGATATTGATATCGCCACCCCGGTCATCCTGGCGCCGATGTCGGGAGTGACTGACTCGCCCGTCCGCAAGCTGGCCGCCGAGCTTGGGGCCGGACTTGTCGTATCCGAAATGACCGCCAGCGATGAGCTCGCCAATGGCCACCGGATGTCCCGGTTGCGCTGCGAAGCCACCGGCATCGGCCCGCACGTGGTACAGCTCGCCGGCTGCGAGACGCATTGGATGGCGGAGGGCGCCCGGATCGCCGAGGCCGAAGGCGCCGACATCATCGACATCAACATGGGCTGTCCGGCCCGTCACGTCACCGGCGGCCAGTCCGGCTCGGCCCTGATGCGCGACCTCGACCATGCCGTCAGCCTGATCGATGCGACCATCGCGGCGGTGAAGGTGCCGGTGACGCTGAAGATGCGGCTCGGCTGGGACGACCAGACCCGCAACGCGCCCGAGCTGGCGCGGCGCGCGGAGGCCGCCGGCGTCCAACTCGTCACGGTCCATGGCCGCACCCGCAGCCAGTTCTACAAGGGCGAGGCCGATTGGGATGCAATCCGCGCCGTGCGCGAGGCCATCGCCATTCCGCTCGTCGTCAACGGCGACATCACGACTTACGAGAAGGCGCTCGCGGCGCTCGAGGCCTCCGGCGCCGACGCCGTGATGATCGGCCGCGGCGCGAACGGCCAGCCCTGGCTGCCCGGCCAGATCGGCCGCCGCCTGACGGGCGGGGCCGCGGAGGCGGCGCCCTCGCTCGCAACCCAGCTGCATTATGTCCGCACGCTGTATGAGGGCGTCTGCGCACTCTATGGTCTGCGCATCGGCCTCAGGCATGCCCGCAAGCATCTCGGCTGGGCGCTCGATGTCGCGGCACAGGCGAGCGGCGCATCTGTCGAGAAGCTGAAGGGTTGGCGCCAGAAGATCCTCACTTCGGAGGATCCGCGCCTCGTCCACCAGTCCCTGCAGGATGCCTTCGACGACTTCGCATGGAGCGCTGCTGCATGAGCTCAGCCGCTGAACATCGCCGGCCGTCCGAGAGCGACGCGATGCTGGATGCCTTGCCCAACCCCGTGCTCATGATCGGGCCGGACGGCAAGATCGTCGCCGCCAATATCGCGACCGAAGCCTTCTTCGAGATCTCGACCCAGTTCCTGAAGCGGCAGTCGCTGAAAGAGCTGGTGCCGTTCGGCAGCCCCTTGCTGGCGCTGATCGACCAGGTGCGCTCGTCGAACTCGCCGGTCAACGAATACAAGGTCGATCTCGGCACGCCGCGCATGGGCGGCGATCGCCAGGTCGATCTGCACGTCGCTCCGCTCACTGAGCGGCCCGGCCATATCGTGGTGATGCTGCAGGAGCGCACCATCGCCGACAAGATGGACCGCCAGCTCACCCATCGCAGCGCCGCGCGCTCGGTGATCGCGCTGGCCGCGATGCTGGCACACGAGATCAAGAACCCGCTCTCCGGCATCCGCGGCGCGGCGCAGCTGCTGGAGCAGCAGGCCTCGTCCGAAGACCGCATGCTGACGCGCCTGATTTGCGACGAGGCCGACCGCATCGTGACGCTGGTCGACCGCATGGAGGTGTTCGGCGACGAGCGTCCCGTGGTGCGCGGCCCTGTCAACATCCATTCGGTGCTCGACCACGTCAAGCGGCTGGCGCAGTCCGGCTTTGCCCGCAACATCCGCTTCATCGAGGATTACGATCCCTCGCTGCCGCCGGTGCTGGCGAACCAGGACCAGCTGATCCAGGTGTTCCTCAATCTCGTGAAGAACGCCGCCGAGGCGCTGATCGACGTGCCCGACGCCGAGATCCAGCTCACCACCGCGTTCCGCCCCGGCGTGCGCCTGTCAGTCCCCGGTCAAAAATCCCGGGTATCGTTGCCACTCGAATTCTGCGTGAAGGACAACGGACCAGGCGTGCCGGACGATCTTCTGCCCAACCTGTTCGATCCCTTCGTGACCACCAAGCAGACCGGCTCGGGCCTGGGTCTTGCATTGGTCGCCAAGATCATCGGCGATCACGGGGGCATCATCGAATGCGAATCTCAGCCGCGCAAAACCACCTTCCGCGTGCTGATGCCGATGTATTCCACATCGGTGAAACATGCCGATCAAAGCAGTCGCGCCGACTCTGCCGGGAAGTCGTCGCCTGTGTCACAGGGGGCGAAATGAGGATTAACGATGCCCGCAGGTAGCATTCTCGTAGCTGATGACGACACCGCCATCCGCACCGTTCTCAACCAGGCACTGTCCCGCGCCGGCTACGAAGTGCGGCTGACCGGCAATGCCGCAACGCTGTGGCGCTGGGTCAGCCAGGGCGAGGGCGATCTCGTCATCACCGACGTCGTGATGCCGGACGAAAACGCCTTCGACCTCTTGCCGCGGATCAAGAAGATGCGGCCGAATCTGCCCGTCATCGTCATGAGCGCGCAGAACACCTTCATGACGGCGATCCGCGCCTCCGAACGCGGGGCTTACGAATATCTGCCGAAACCGTTCGACCTGAAGGAGCTGATCGCGATCGTCGGCCGGGCGCTCGCCGAGCCGAAGGAGCGCGTCTCGACGCCCGACGAGGACGCCGAGATGGAGGCGATCCCGCTGGTCGGCCGTTCGCCGGCGATGCAGGAAATCTACCGCGTGCTGGCGCGCCTGATGCAGACCGATCTCACCGTGATGATCACGGGCGAGTCCGGAACCGGCAAGGAGCTGGTGGCGCGCGCGCTGCACGATTACGGCAAGCGCCGCAACGGCCCGTTCGTCGCGGTCAACATGGCCGCGATCCCGCGCGACCTGATCGAATCCGAATTGTTCGGCCATGAGCGCGGCGCCTTCACCGGCGCCAACACCCGCGCCTCCGGCCGCTTCGAGCAGGCCGAGGGCGGCACGCTGTTCCTGGACGAGATCGGCGACATGCCGATGGAGGCGCAGACGCGATTGCTGCGCGTGCTGCAGCAGGGCGAATACACCACAGTCGGCGGCCGCACCCCGATCAAGACCGACGTGCGCATCGTCGCGGCCTCCAACAAGGACCTGCGGGTACTGATCCAGCAGGGCCTGTTCCGCGAAGACCTGTTCTTCCGCCTCAACGTCGTGCCGCTGCGGCTGCCGCCGCTCCGCGAGCGTATCGAGGATTTGCCGGATCTCATCCGTCACTTCTTCGCGCTGGCCGAGAAGGACGGCCTGCCGCCCAAGAAGCTCGACGTGCTGGCGCTGGAGCGGTTGAAGCAGCATCGCTGGCCCGGCAACGTGCGCGAGCTCGAGAACCTCGCCCGTCGCCTTGCGGCACTCTATCCGCAGGACGTGATCACCGGCTCCGTCATCGACGGCGAGCTGGCGCCGCCGACGGTCAGTCCCGGCGCGGCCGTCCAGCAGGGCGTCGACAATCTCGGCGGCGCCGTGGAGGCGTATCTGTCCTCGCACTTCCAGGGCTTTCCGAACGGCGTGCCGCCGCCGGGCCTCTACCACCGCATCCTCAAGGAGATCGAGGTGCCGCTGCTCACGGCCGCGCTGGCCGCCACCCGCGGCAACCAGATCCGCGCCGCCGACCTGCTCGGCCTCAACCGCAACACACTGCGGAAGAAAATCCGGGATCTCGATATCCAGGTGTATCGGAGCGGGGGTTAGACGGCGGGCGACCCGCGGCAATCGCGTTTGAACGGCAAATCGCGTTTGAACGGAGTGGCTCAGCTCCCCCTACCAAGGCAGAGCTGAGCCTGTCCGGATCGCGCTGGCCGTTGTGGCTGACGCGGTGAGCAGAAGTCCGATACGGACCCAATTGTTCCGCTGAAAGGGGACGATTCCGGCATTTGGCCGCAGGGCGCAGCGCCGCGCGCCTATCTGACCAGCCTGGCCGATGTCGGCAGCATGGCCAAGTCAGCTCGCTCCTGCAGAGCCGGGCCATTGACCAGCAGGTCGGAAGCCACAATCAGCAGCAGTACAGCCGAAGCCATGATCGCGAGAAAGATCCTGTCCATGCGGGGTCAAGCCGGAATCGTCCGATTCCGTTCCCGCTGATGCGGCACTGCCCTGTGGATGCGTTGCTCCGCCGCGCGGCTGACGCCTCGCAATTGTCGCAATTCGGCAACAATGTGGTACGAATACATCAGTATCCGCGCGCCCGCGGACCCGTTTTCAGCACCCACCATTGCCGGAATGACCAGCGCAGATACCTCGGCCGCACACTTTGACACGGCCCCAGCGGAAGAGCCCCGGCGTTGGTCGGCGCGGCGCTGGCTGGCACCGTTTGCCGTCGTGCTGGCCTTGCTGTCGGCCTTCGTCACCTTCCTGGTTCTGACCGGCCTGACCACGATCGAGCCGACGCCGGCGGTGGTCCGCTCGATCTACCTCACCAACGCGGCCACGATCCTGCTGCTGGTCGGCATCATCATCCGCGAGCTCTGGCAGCTGATCCTAGCGCGGCGGCGGGGCAGGGCAGCGGCACGTCTGCATGTCCAGATCGTGAGCCTGTTCTCGATCGTGGCGGTGCTGCCGGCGGTGCTGGTCGCCGTCGTTGCCAACGTGACCATCGAGCGCGGCCTCGACCGGCTGTTCTCCGGGCCGACCAAGGAGGTCATCCAGAACTCGCTGAACATCGCGCGCGCCTACATGCAGGACCATGCGCAGCTGATCCGCGGCGACATTCTCGGCATGGCCAACGACATCGCCCATGCAAGGCCGCTCTACGACCAGGACCGCCGCTCGTTCCGCGAGATGCTCACCGCCAGTGCGAGCTCGCGCAACCTGCCGGGCGCGATGATCATCGACAAGAACACCAACATCCTGGAATCCGCCGACACCGGCATGCGGCTGGCCTATTCGCCGCCGGCACCCGACTTCCTCAGCAACGTCAACGAGAACGAGCCCGAGATCGCGGTTTTGCCGGATGCGAGCTTCGTCGCCGCGGTGATCCGCCTGCGCGCCTTCAGCGACACCTTCCTCTATGTCGCGCGCCCGCTTGATCCGAACGTCGTCAATCAGCTCAAGCAGACCGAGGTCAGCGTCGCCGAATATGCCCAGATCGAGTCGCGGCGGCTCGGCATCCAGGTCGCCTTCGCGCTGATGTTCGCGGTGATCGCGCTGACCATCCTGATGGCCTCGGTGCTGATCGGGCTGAACTTCGCCAACTCGCTGGTGGCACCGATCCGGCGGCTGATGAACGCGGCCCATACGGTTTCGACCGGCGACCTCCACGTGAAGGTTCCGGTGCACCAGTCGGAAGGCGATCTCGCCCAGCTCGGTGAGACCTTCAACAAGATGACGCAGGAATTGCGCAGCCAGCGCGACGAGCTCGTCAACGCCAGCGATCTCATCGACAGCCGCCGCCGCTTCATCGAGGCCGTGCTGTCCTCGGCGAGCGCCGGCATCATCGGCGTCGATGCCTCCGGCAGCGTCGGCATTTTGAACCGCTCCGCCGAGAAGCTGATCGGACACGCCGAATCCGAGACGCTCGGTCATCCGCTCTCGGACGTGCTGCCCGAGCTCGACGAGATGATGAAGACGGCGCGGGAAGGGACCCAGCGCCTGGTGCAGGGCCAGATCACAATCACCCGCGACGGGCAGGAGCGCAACCTGTCGGTCCGGGTCAGTGCCGAGAAGAACCAGCCGCACGACAGCTACATCATCACGCTCGACGACATCACCGAGCTGGTTTCGGCGCAGCGCACCTCGGCCTGGGGCGACGTGGCGCGCCGCATCGCCCACGAGATCAAGAACCCGCTGACGCCGATCCAGCTCTCCGCCGAACGGATCCGCCGCAAGTTCGGCAAGGACATCACCGAGGCCAAGGACAAGCAGATCTTCGAACAGTGCACCGACACCATCGTGCGTCAGGTCGACGACATCAGGCGCATGGTCGACGAGTTCTCGCGGTTCGCGCGGATGCCGAAGCCGGTGATGGAGGGCGAGGACGTCGCCGACACCGTGCGGCAAGCCGTGTTCCTGATGAAGGTCGCCCATCCCGAGATCGATATCGAGGCCGAGTTCAAGCAGGATCCGCTGCGCGCCCAGTTCGACCGGCGGCTGATCTCCCAGGCGGTCACCAACATCGTCAAGAACGCCACCGAGGCGATCGAACAGGTCCCGGTGGAGGAACTCGGCAAAGGGCGCATCGACGTCGTGGTATCGCGCGAGGGCGAGGACGTGCTGATCGACGTGGTCGACAACGGCATCGGCCTGCCCAAGGTCGCGCGCTCGCGGCTGCTCGAGCCGTATGTTACCACGCGCGCCAAGGGCACCGGGCTTGGCCTGGCGATCGTCGGCCGCGTGCTGGAAGACCATGGCGGACGCATCGAGCTGAAGGATGCGTCCGACTTCCGCGAGGGCCAGCGCGGCGCCTGGATGCGGATGCGCTTTGCGATCACCGGTCAACCCGCCAAGCCCGAGGGAGCCGAGCAGGCCCCGGCCGCGGCCAAGGAAGTCACCGGCGGGCAGGCCGGCGCTGCTGTCAAGGATCCGGCGCAAGAAACAAAAGAGCCGGCGGCCGAAACCAAAGAGCCCGCTGAAAAGACCAATGATTCAACGAAAATCCAAGCCGCAACAGGCAGCTGACAAGACAGGCGCGACCCATGGCTAGTGAAATTCTGATTGTCGATGACGAGGCCGATATTCGGGATCTCGTTGCGGGCATTCTCGAGGACGAAGGCTTCGTCACCCGGACCGCACGCGACAGCGACTCCGCGCTGGCTGAAATCGCCAACCGGCGGCCGCATCTGGTGTTCCTCGACATCTGGCTGCAGGGCTCCAAGCTCGACGGCTTGCAACTGCTGGAGCAGGTCAAGAAGGACAATGCCGATCTGCCGGTCGTGATGATCTCGGGCCACGGCAACATCGAGACCGCCGTCGCGGCGATCAAGCGCGGCGCCTACGACTTCATCGAGAAGCCGTTCAAGGCCGATCGTTTGATCCTGGTCGCGACCCGCGCGCTGGAGAACTCGCGGCTGAAGCGCGAGGTCAAGGAGCTCAAGCAGCTGGCGCCGAGCGCCAGCCAACTCGTCGGCCGCTCGCCCAGCATGAACCAGCTGCGCCAGACCATCGAGCGCGCCGCCAAGGCCAACAGCCGCATCCTGATCGTCGGCCCTGCCGGCGCGGGTAAGGAATTGACCGCACGCACACTGCACACAGCCTCCGGCCGTGCCGACGGTCCCTTCGTCGTCATCAACGCCGCCGCGATCACGCCCGAGCGCATGGAGCACGAGCTGTTCGGCGTCGAGCAGACCAACGGCGAGCAGCCGCGCAAGGCCGGCGCGCTCGAGGAAGCCCATGGCGGCACGCTGTTCATCGACGAGATCGCGGACATGCCGCGCGAGACCCAGAACAAGATCCTGCGCGTGCTGGTGGAGCAGTCGTTCCAGCGCGTCGGCGGCACCGCCAAGGTGCAGGTCGACGTGCGCATCATCTCGTCGACCGCGCGCAATCTCGAAGAGGAGATCGCGGCCGGCCATTTCCGCGAGGACCTCTATCATCGGCTCTCGGTGGTGCCGATCCGCGTGCCCGCGCTGTCGGAGCGGCGCGAGGACATTCCGGAATTGATCGACTACTTCATGGAGCAGATCTCGGCCGGCAGCGGCTTGCCGAAGCGGCAGATCGGGCAGGACGCGATGGCTGTGCTGCAATCGCATGTCTGGCCGGGCAATGTGCGCCAGCTTCGCAACAATGTTGAGAGAGTCATGATTCTGGCAGCGGGTGGTCCCGAGGTCATCATCACCGCCGACATGCTGCCGCAGGACGTCGGCTCCATGGTGCCGGCGATGCCGACAAGCAACAACGGCGAGCACATCATGGGCCTGCCGCTGCGCGAAGCGCGCGAAGTGTTCGAACGCGACTATTTGATTGCACAGATCAGCCGTTTTTCAGGAAATATTTCTCGTACGGCCGAGTTCGTTGGCATGGAACGGTCGGCGCTGCATCGGAAGCTGAAAGCGCTCGGTGTCGGCTAGAACGTTTTGGAGCACAGCGGTTGGCGGTTCGCATAAAGAAAACGGGTCAAAACAAGAATCTAGCGCTGCGGGACTGCGGTTAACCCTGAGGGATTGGTCAGGAAAACCATCGCTTTCCGTAGTTTTTCGGGGCATTACGGCGTGCCATGCCGCGTGAAGCAGCTTGCCTAAAAGGCCCACCTGTCCTCTAATCGCAACAGCTGTTCCTTCCGAGGGGGATCTCATGAGGAACGGCAACCGGGAGAGGCCCCGAACATCACAAAGAGGGCCGCAACCGGCGCAATAAAAAGAAACTCAAAGCGAGAAAAAAACAATGGCGGCAGACCGCGCACAAAACCTACAGGACACCTTCCTTAATCACGTTCGCAAAACCAAGACGCCACTGACGATCTTTCTGGTCAACGGAGTGAAGCTCCAGGGCATCGTGACCTGGTTCGACAATTTCTGTTTGCTGCTTCGGCGCGACGGTCACTCGCAGCTTGTCTACAAGCACGCGATCTCGACCATCATGCCGGGCGCACCGATTCAGTTGTTCGAAGGCGGCGAGGACCAGCCGGCTTGAGAGTGATCTGATTGGAACCCCGGAATTTCGACGGGGAGGCCGACCGTCCGCGGTCGGCCGGGGCTCAGCAGACGGGGCGGGTGCTTGTCATCGGCCCTTATTTGCGGGTGCGCGCCGGCGGAGCCGACGCGCAATCGGAGACTCATGTCCTGCGTGATTCCGAGGCCCGGCTCGATGAAGCCGCCGGCCTCGCGCGCGCGATCGATCTCGTCATTGCTGATGCCATCATCGCACCGATCAGCCAGATCAGGCCCGCAACGTATATCGGCAAGGGCAAGGTCGAGGAGATCGCCGCGCTGATCAAGACCCTCGACGTGGAGCTCGTGGTGATGGATTGCGCGCTGGCGCCGATCCAGCAGCGCAATCTCGAAAAGGAATTGCACGCCAAGGTGCTCGACCGCACCGGACTGATCCTGGAAATCTTCGGCCGCCGCGCCAAGACGCGGGAAGGCTCGCTCCAGGTCGAGCTCGCGCATCTCAACTACCAGCGCTCGCGCCTCGTGCGCTCATGGACCCATCTGGAGCGCCAGCGCGGCGGCTTCGGATTCATGGGCGGTCCCGGCGAGACCCAGATCGAGGCCGACCGCCGCCTGATCCAGGAGCGCATCTCCAAGCTCGAGGGCGAGCTCAAGAAGGTGCAGGCGACGCGGCGGCTGCATCGTGCCGGACGCCAGCGCGTGCCCTATCGCGTGGTCGCGCTGGTCGGCTACACCAATGCCGGCAAGTCGACGCTGTTCAACCGTCTGACGCGCGCCGACGTGCAGGCCGCGGATATGCTTTTCGCGACACTGGATCCGACTTTGCGCGCCCTGAACCTGCCGCATGGCGGCAAGGCAATGCTGTCGGATACCGTCGGCTTCATCTCCAACCTGCCGACCCAGCTCGTCGCCGCCTTCCGCGCCACGCTGGAGGAAGTGCTGGAGGCCGATGTCATCCTGCATGTGCGCGACATCTCGCATGAAGATGCCGAAGCTCAGCAGAGCGATGTCGACGCGGTGCTGCGCCAGCTCGGCATCAACCCCGACGACTCAGGTCGCATCATCGAGGTTTGGAACAAGATCGACCGTTACGATTCCGAGCAACGCGAAGAGCTCTTGAACATCGCCGCGCGCCGGCCGGAGGATCATCCGGCCATGCTGGTCTCCGCCGTGACAGGCGAGGGCGTCGATGCACTGCTCGCCGCGATCGAGGAACGGTTAGCGGCCAAGCGCACCACGCTCGATCTCTCCATCGACGCCGCCGACGGCGCCGGCATCTCCTGGCTGCATCGCAACGCCGAGGTGCTGGCCAAAGAGCTGCACGACGGCCGCTTCGACATGACCGTGCGGGTGGACGAAACCAAGCGCGACATCGTGGTGAACAGGTTCGACGCGGTGCCGCATCACGCTCCCTAGCGGGCCGCATCTCACCACATAACCGGTGTCGTCCCTGCGAACGCAGGGACCCATACCGCGTGATCTATCGAGGTTATGCGTTCTTGATACAACCGAGCTCCTGACTTCGAGTCTTCACCAAACCACTCCCTGTGGTCATGGGTCCCTGCGTTCGCAGGGACGACAGCGGAGTTAGTGGCCGGCTTTCTTGCGTTCTTCTGACGCTGGTTTCCCTTCACCCTTCGCCGCGTTCCACAGTACATCCATCTCCACCAGCGAGGCCTGCTCCAGCGTGCGGCCCTGCGCCTCCAGCGCGCGCTCGATATAGGCGAAGCGCCGCTCGAACTTGGCGTTGGTCGCGCGCAACGCGGCTTCCGGGTCCGCATCGACATGGCGGGCGAGGTTGACCAGGGCGAACATCAAATCGCCGGTCTCCTCGGCGATTTCCTGCTTATCGCCACGATCGAGCGCGGCCTCGATCTCGTCGGCTTCCTCGCGGATCTTTGCCAGCACTGCGCGCGGGTCGTTCCAGTCGAAGCCGACGGTGGAGGCCTTGCGCTGCAACTCCATGGCACGCGTCAGCGCGGGCTGTCCGGCCTTCACGCCTGACAGCAGCGATGTGTGCGCCGGCACGTCTTCCGGCGGCCGGCGGGCGGCGCGCTCGGCCTTCTCCTCGGCCTTGATGCGGTCCCAGACTTCCTTGACGTGAGAGGAGGCGAGGTTGCCGTCCTTGTCGGCGAAGACGTGGGGATGACGCCGGATCATCTTTCGCGTGATGGCCTCGACGACGTCTCCGAAAGCAAAGGCGTTCTGCTCCGATGCCATCTGGGCGTGGAACACGACCTGGAGCAGGAGGTCGCCAAGCTCCTCGCGGAGATCGTCGAGATCGCCGCGGTCGATGGCGTCGACCACCTCATAGGCTTCCTCGATCGTGTAGGGCGCGATCGTCGAAAAGTCCTGCTCAAGGTCCCAGGGGCAGCCGGTCACCGGCGTGCGCAGCGCCGCCATGATCTCGATCAGGCGGGAAATGTCGCGGGAAGGGGTCATTGCGAGGTAGTCTCCTGGGTCCAGAACCTTATGCCAAAAGCGGGCCGCCGTTCCCAGCGTGGGCGCTTGGAACGGCCCGATTTCCACCGATTGGCGGACCGTGCCCGCAGTGCTAAAGCGCGGACCATGAGTGACGCATTTTCATCACAAACCGCGCTGGTCCTGTTCTCAGGCGGTCAGGATTCCACCACCTGCCTGGCCTGGGCGCTAAGCCGCTTTGCGCGGGTGGAGACGCTGGGGTTCGAGTACGGCCAACGCCACGCGGTGGAGCTCGACTGCCGTGATCGGCTGTTCGATGGCATCAAGGGTCTCCGCGCCGATTGGGCGGAAAAGCTCGGCGAGAGCCATACGCTGTCGATCCCGACGCTGGCGGCGGTGTCCGAGACCGCGTTGACGCGCGACGTCGCGATTGCGATGGGCGCCGACGGCCTGCCGAACACGTTTGTGCCCGGCCGCAATCTGGTGTTCCTCACCTTTGCCGCGGCACTGGCGTATCGCCGGGGCATCACCCACATCGTCGGCGGCATGTGCGAGACCGACTATTCCGGCTATCCCGATTGCCGCGACGAGACCATCCGCGCGATGCAGGCCGCGCTCTCACTCGGCATGGCGCGCAAGTTCGAGCTGCACACGCCCTTGATGTGGATCGACAAGGCCGCGACCTGGAAGCTGGCGCAGGATCTCGGCGGCGACGGGCTGGTCGATCTGATCCGCGAGCACTCCCACACCTGCTATCTCGGGACGCGCGGCGCTCAGCACGATTGGGGCTACGGTTGCGGGGAATGCCCGGCATGCAGCCTGCGGGCGAAGGGGTGGCGGGAGTTCGTGGCGCGAGCGGAGCTTACCTAAAATCCTCCGCCTTAAGCTCGATCGGCTTGCCGTGCGGCGTGCGATCGGCGGCGTGGTCCCAGGCGTCGCGGTAGCGATGCAGCGTGTCCATCGAGGCGACGCCCTTGCTGGCGACGAGGCCCTCCAGCGTGGCGAGCCAGTGCAAATAGTAGGTCTCGCCGGTGTCGGGATCGCCGGCCGCCTGGGCGCGCTTGATCTCGGAGGCGAGGGCGGCGGCCCATTCCGGCCAGGTGAACACGCCGCGCTCGTGCAAGCTCAACGCCATCGCGAACGCATGCGCTTCCCACGGCGCGCGGAACACCGGGCCGTCGTCGTCGCGGGGAATGCTCGGAATGGCCGCCGTCGCGGCGGCGGCAGCTGCGCTGCTCATCACGCCGGATCCAGATAGGGCTCGAAGGCGTCGATCGAGACCTTCAACGTGGGATCGCCTTCCTCGCCCCAGAGATCGCGGCCCTCGAACACGACGGTGTAGAGCCATTGCGGATGTTCGCCGTGCTCCATCGCCGCGGTGTCCGGAAACACGTGGCAGCCGTGGTTGAGCTCGACGACGCCGACATGGCCGCGCACGTAACGCGGCAGCCGCGTATGCGTCTTGGGGTGGATGTTCTTGGCGCGCACGCGGTCGCCGATATTGAATCTGGCGGGTGCAGGCGCCGGGCGGGCGAACTTGCCGCGCACCATGATGCGCTCGACCTGGCCGAGATCGAACTTGCCGTGCTTGAGCGTCTTCCCCGGCTGCATCGCGTGACCGGCGGCGACTTCCTCGCGGGTGAGATAGCCCTTCTCGATCAGCATCTCCTCGAGCCCAAGAAACCATTTCTTGTAATAAGAGCTCGATAGGTACACGTGGGGCGGAATGGTCTCGCGATAGAAGCGCGAGGTGTCGATGTTGAAGGCGCCGGCTGCGCCCATCGCACGCACCATCGCCAGCACGCGGGATTCCCATTCCTCGTGAAACACCGGCTCGTTCGGCTCGGGCTCGACCTTGCCGAACCCGTCCATGCCGCCCATATCGTGCACGCCGTTCACGACGGCGCTCCCGGCGTCTTGGGGAATCCCGTGCCGATCATGGAATCGCGCGTGACGAGCTCGGCGAGCTGCTCTTCGCTCCAACCTTCGGTGCCCGCGGGGCGCATCGGCAGCACCAGGAAGCGGGTCTCTGCCGTCGAGTCCCAGACCCGGATCTCCATGTCCTTGGGCAGGGCGACGTCGAAATCGGCGAGCACGCCGCGCGGATCTTTCACCGCACGCGAGCGGTAGGGCGCGGCCTTGTACCAGACCGGCGGCAGTCCCAGCATTTCCCAGGGGTAGCAGGAGCACAGCGTGCACACGACCATGTTGTGCCGCGCGGGCGTGTTCTCGACCACGACGAGATGGTCGCCGACGCGGCTCACGTGACCGAGCGTGCCAATCGCCTTGGAGCCGTCCTCGAGCAGCGCCTTCTTGAAGGCCGGATCAGTCCAGGCCTTGGCGACGACACGCGCGCCATTGTGCGGACCGATCTTGGTCTCATAGGCCTGGATGATGGCGTCGAGCGCGGCGGGCTCGACGTAGCCTTTTTCGGTCAGGATGGTCTCGAGCGCGCGCACGCGCAGCTCGGTCTCCGACAGTTCGGAATGATCGTGATCGTGGTGATGGTCGTGATCGTGGCTCATAATGGGCAAGATAGGGGCAATGGGCCCTGCCTGTCGAGTATGCGTTGCGGCGCAACCGGGTCCCATATTCGTGAGGCCGGATGTAGGCTAGCATCGCCGCAGGGCAGATTGGGGAGACGTTGGTGACGGACTACGTGAAGATCGAAAAGGGCCTTGGGCCCGAGGGACGAATCGCGGTGGTGCGTTTCGACCGCGGCGACGGCATCAATGCGCTGTCGCCGGAGGCGCTGCGCCAGCTCACCGCGGCGGCGCGAAGCTTCGAGGATGATGCTGCGACCTCCGTGGTGGTGCTGACCGGCAGCGCGAGCGCATTCAGCGCCGGCTTCGACCTGAAGGATGCCGAGGGACGCGCGCGCAAGGACATGGATCTCGGCACGCTCAGGCGGCACCTCAAGCTCGGGCCGCGTCTCACCCGGGCCTGGCAGGACATGGAGCAGATCACGATCGCGGCGATCGAGGGCTTCTGCGTCGGCGGCGGCGTGGCGCTGGCCGTCGCGCTCGACTTCCGTGTCATGGGCAGCGATGCCCATCTGCGCGTGCCCGAGATCGGGCTCGGCATGAACATGAGCTGGCAGAGCATCCCGCGCATGCTGCATCTGATCGGGCCCGCCCGCACCAAGCAGGCCGTCATTTTGGCCGATCAGCGCATCTCCGCGGAGGAAGCTTATGATTGGGGACTGGTGGAGCACGTCGTCGATCCCGGTCATGCGTTCGATGCCGCCATGGATCTCGCCCGCAAGGTCGCCGCGCAGCCGCCGCTCTCGGTGGCGATGACGAAACTCACCGTCAACCGGCTGGCGCATGCGCTGGACGATCTCGCCAGTCACATGGACGTCGACCAGTTCGCGCTCGCAGGCTTCAGCGAGGATCACAAGGAGGGCGTCGAGGCGTTCCTGGCCCGCCGCAAGCCGCGCTTCAAGGGGCGGTAGATTTGTCTCGGGCCATTGATCGCACCCCCGGCAGTCCGTATACGCCGCACCGGCAGAAGAGCAGGCTCGGCCAACGAGCCGCTAGAGGCGACGACATCACAGGGGAGGGCCCATGACCGCCAGTTCGCAGGCGCCTGAGGCAAAGGGATTTCGCTGGAAGCTGATTGCACCGCTCGTTGTCTGGCTGGTGATCTATCTGTGGCCGGTGCCTGCTGGGCTCAACGTCAATCAGTGGCACTATTTCGCGGTGTTCGCGGCCGTCATCACCGGGCTTATCCTGGAGTCGATGCCGGTCGGCGCGGTCGGATTCATCGGCCTGACGGTCGCCGGCGTTGCGGGCTATATCGATCCCAATCCCGGCAAGTCGCTGCGCTGGATGCTGGCGGGCTTTGCCGAAAGCACGGTCTGGTTGATCGTGGGCGCCTTCGTGTTCTCGATCGGTTATCGCAAGAGCCAGCTCGGCCGGCGCATCGCGCTGGTGCTGGTGCAGCGCCTCGGCCGCAACACGCTCGGCCTTGGCTATGCCGTGGCGATGTCGGACTTCCTGCTCGCGCCGGCAACGCCCTCCAACACCGCGCGCAGCGGCGGCATCGTCTATCCCATCATCTCCAACATCCCGCGCATCTACGGCTCGGAGCCGGGACCGACCGCCGGCAGGATCGGCACCTACGTGATGTGGACGGCGTTCGCGGCCACGGCCGTGACCAGCTCGCTGTTCTTCACCGCGCTTGCGCCGAATGCCGCGGCGCTGGCGATCGCCAAGAAGACCGTCGGGGTCGAGGTCAGCTGGGGCCAGTGGTTTCTCGGCTTCGCGCCGCTCGGCCTGCTGCTGATGGTCGTCGTGCCGCTGCTCAGCTATCTGGTGTGCCGGCCCGAGGTGAAACGCAGCCCGGAGATTTCCGAATGGGCGGCAAAGGAGCTCGCCGAGATGGGCCCGATGTCGCGCAACGAGTGGATCATGCTGGCGCTGATCGTGCTCGCGATGTTCCTGTGGATCGCGGGCTCGAGCCCGGACATCCGCGTGCCTGTGCTCGGCTCGAACTTCGTCAACGCCACCACCGTCGTGTTCATCGTGATCTCCCTGATGCTGGTGACCGGCGTGATCGAGTTCGCCGACATCGTCAGCGAGAAGAGCGCCTGGGAGGTGTTCTTCTATTTCACCTCGCTGCTGACGTTGGCCTCCGGCCTCAACGAGATCGGCTTCATCAAATGGTTCGCGACCGAGTACGCCAAGCCGCTTGCCGGGCTGTCGCCGTCGACCGCGATGCTGCTGCTGGTCGCGCTGTTCTTCTGGATCCACTATTTCTTCTCGAGCATCACCTCGCATGCCGCGGCCGTGCTGCCTGTCGTGCTCGCGGTCGGATCGGGCATCCCCGGCCTGCCGGTCACGACCCTCGCCATGCTGTGCATGTACTCGCTCGGCCTGATGGGTGTGATCTCGCCTTACGCGACGGGACCTGCGCCGATGTATTTCGGCAGCGGCTATATCGGGAAGGGCCAGTTCTGGGGCTTTGGCCTGATCTTCGGGCTGCTCTATTTCGCCGGGCTGCTGCTGATCGTGCTGCCCTGGTTGCAGATGGGCTGAGCCCGGCGGGAGGCTGATAGCCCGGGGAAGGAATATTCTTCTCGGGGGAAGGATTGGGGAATCTTCGTCCATCTCTTCGCAAATATCTGACATTGCAAGAAAGACTGGAAAAGGCGATGGTGCGTGCTGCGGTGCAGCGCGCGCCCCTTTGAGAAGTTTGCTGCTGTTCCACCCCAGTCGCTGATGCGACCCGGCTCTCGTTTGCCTTTTCGGGCGGGCGAGAGAACTATGATTCATGAAGGCCGTCACCATGAACGCTCATCAATCGCTTGCCGTCGGACAGCCGATAGCGCCGCCTGAAGCGATTGCTTCCACCGCAGCTGAGCCGGACGCGATGGTCCGTTTCGCCGGGATATCGAAGACCTATCCGGCCTATCGCGGCAAGCCCGGCGTCAACGCGCTGCAAGACATCGACTTCGCGATTCCCCGCGGTTCCATCACCGGCGTGATCGGCCGCTCCGGCGCCGGCAAGTCGAGCCTGGTCCGGCTCATCAACGGGCTGGAGAAGCCGACCAAGGGACGCGTGATCGTGGACGGCCGCGATATCTCGGCCCTGGCGGGCCGTGAGCTCAGGCTGGCGCAGCGCTCGATCGGCATGATCTTTCAGCACTTCAACCTGCTGTCCTCGCGCACCGCGGCCGACAACATCGCGCTGCCGCTCGAGATCGCCGGCTGGGCCAAGGCCGACATCAAGACCCGCGTTGCAGAACTCCTCGCGCTGGTCGGCATCGCCGACAAGCACGACCGTTATCCCTCCGAGCTCTCCGGTGGCCAGAAGCAGCGCGTCGGCATCGCGCGCGCCCTCGCCACGCGGCCGAGCGTGCTGCTGTCGGACGAGGCGACCTCGGCGCTCGATCCGCAGACCACGCGCGCGATCCTCGATCTGCTCGCCAACATCAACCGCGAGCTGGGCGTGACCATCGTGCTGATCACTCATGAAATGTCCGTGGTGCGCCAGCTCGCCAAGGAAGTGGTGGTGCTCGATGCCGGCCGGGTCGTCGAGCGCGGCCATGTCGCCGACATCTTCACGCATCCCAGGCATCCGATCACGCAGTCGTTCCTGGCTGAGGTGGTCGGCGACAGCTTGCCGGTCTCGCTGGCGAGCCGGATCGTCTCCGAGCCGCCTGCCGGCGGGCAGGCCGTGATCCGCGTCGAGGTGCGTGGGGCGGGGGCCGGCGACACAATGGTGGCGCGGCTCGCCCGCGAGCTCGGAATCGACGTGTCGCTGCTGTCGGCCCGTATCGACGAGATCGGCGGCCAGCATGTCGGCTCGCTCGTTCTGGGCATACCCGGCCGCGACGACGCGCAGGCGCGGGTTCTCGCCTGGCTGTCTCAATATCAATTCTCGGCGGAGCATCTCGGCTATGTCGCCTGAACTCATCAACCTGATCATCCAGGCGACCTTCGAGAGCCTGTACATGGTCGGCATCGCGGCAGCTCTCGGCACGGCCTTCGGCCTGCCGCTCGGCGTCTTCCTCGCAACCAGCCGGAAAGGCGAGCTGTTCGCGGCCCCGCTGGTCAACCGCGTGCTCGGCGCCATCGTCAACGCGACGCGGTCGACGCCCTTCATCATCCTGGTCGTCGCCATCATCCCGTTCACGCGGCTCGTTGCCGGCACCTCGATCGGATCGACCGCGGCGATCGTGCCGCTGACGATTGCCTCGGCGCCGTTCATTGCGCGTCTGGTCGAAGGCGCGATCCGCGAGGTCGATGGCGGGCTGATCGAGACCGCGTCCTCGTTCGGCGCATCGCCCATGCAGATCGTGTTCAAGGTGCTGATCCCGGAGGCGCTGCCCGGCCTGCTGCTGGCCCTGACGCTCGCAGTCGTCAGCCTGCTCGGCTATTCCGCGATGGTCGGTGCGGTCGGCGGCGGCGGCCTTGGCGATCTCGGCATCCGCTACGGCTACCAGCGCTTCATGCCGGAAATGATGCTCGCCGTCGTGGTCGTTCTGATTGCGCTGGTGCAGCTGGTGCAGAGCGCCGGCGACTATCTGGCGCGGCGGGTCAATCGCCGGCTGCGGCATCACTGAGCCGGATCACGCGGCGCGCCTCGCCCGCCGCAGCGTCTCCGAGGGCAATTCGGAGAAGTGGCGCTTGTAGTCGAGCGAGAACTGGCTGAAGTGCCAGAAGCCATGCCGCACGGCTATGTCGTAGACCGAGGTTGCGATGTCGCCGGCGCGCTTGAGGTCGCGGCGCACGCGGTTGAGCCGCATCGCGCGCCAATAATGCATCGGGCTCGTGCCCAAGACGTCCTGGAAGCAATAGCCGAGCTTGCGCGGGCTGGCGCCGACCGCCTTGCAGACCTCCAGCAGCGAGAGCGAGCGATCGCCGCTGCCATGCATCAGCTCGCGGGCGCGATCGACCGTGCGCCTGCGCGCCACCGCGCTGCGGCCGGGATGGCCCGGCCGTGCGGTCGGCAGCATGTCCATGATCTCGACGAGGAGGGCGTCTTCGAGGGCCTGCCGCGCCGCTGGGTCGTCGAATATTTCCGGGGCGGTCGTGATGGTCGCCTGAATGGCGGCGAGATGCGCCCGCAGCCGCGCGACCGGCGCCTCCGCCATTTCGATTACCTGCAAATGATGCCAGACGGTGCGCGGCAGCTCGATATCGAGCCGGGCCGCCAGCTCTGCGATCAACACCGTGCTGGCAACGACGCCGCGCAGCTCGAATGCCTTCGGCGTGCACATGTCGATCTCGGCGTCGATGCTGGCGAGCACGTGGGCGCCGCTGGCAGTGGTCCCGTTGCAGTTGAGCTCGCCATCGCCGTCCCAGGGCAGGCCGATGCCAAAACTGTCGGCGCCGAGCTGGCCGTATTGGCGGACCTGCTGGCTGGTGATCTCGCGGAACACGTCGAGCCGGGGCAGGGAGAGCTGGGTGAAACTGCCCTTGAACGCGCCGGCGCTGATTTGGTCGTAGCTCAGGCGCCAGCGGCCGAGCGCTGCGCAATGCTCGTCAACGTCCGTGCTGCTGGCCTGGAACAGGCTGGCAGCCGAGTCCTGAATCGCAGGAGTTGCACTTAAGACCATGACGGCACGTCGGATTTGCCAGGCGAAAGTTAGCGAGAACCTCGCCAAGACTGGTCATGGCCATCCTCCGTGTCCAGCAAAATATTGCCGGATCTCGATAACGCCTAATGGTGCACGGGTGCAGACTTGCTCGCTCGCCGCCCAGCATTGCCGCTGGCGGCGCTTCGCGGAGGGATCGAGATGCGGCCGACCGAGATCATGCGTGGCAGCCCGCCGGCGGTTGAGGCCCTGGTGACGCGCGCCAATTGGCGCAGCTTTCCCGCGATCCGCTGGGGCTTCACCCACACCCGCGAAGTGCTGCCGACAGCGGAGATCCGCCGCTCGGCCCAACCGACGCCGATGCAAAGCGCGCCGCGCGAGCTGGCCAAGCTCGGCTTCACCGCGCCTGACGGCAAAGCGACCACGATCGAAGCCACGCTCCGCGAAACCTTCACCGACACACTGCTTGTGATGCACCGGGGCACGCTGATCCACGAATGGTACGACGACGGCATGAGCGCGACCACACCGCACCTGATCTGCTCCATCAGCAAGGCGATCGCCGGCACGCTCGGCGGCATCTTGGCCGCGCGAGGCCTGCTAGATCCCGAGGCGAGGGTGCTCCGCTACGTGCCGGAGCTGGAGGCCTCGGTCTACGCCGGCTGCACCGTCCGCAATCTCCTCGACATGGCCGTCGCCATCAAGTTCGAGGAGGACTATGAGGACCCTGCCGGAGATGTTGCGCGTTATCGCTTCTCCTCTGGCTGGGACGTGGCGCCTGATGGCATCGAGGCCGGTCACCAGCGCGCCTATCTCACGACCTTGCGCGGCACCGGCAAACCGCACGGCAAGGTCTTTCATTACGTCTCGCCCAATACCGAGGTGCTCGGCTGGGTCTATGAGCGTGCCTGCGGCATGCCCTACCATCGCATCCTCTCCGACTATCTCTGGCAGCCCCTGGGCGCGGAGGAGGACGGCTCGCTGACGCTCGACAGCCACGGCATGGGTCGCATCGCCGGCGGCATCTCGGTAACGGCCCGCGATCTCCTCCGCTTCGGCGAGATGATCCGCTGCCGCGGCGTGGTCGAGGGACGGCAGGTGGTGCCGGGCTGGTGGATCGACGACATCCGCGAGAACGGCGATCCCAAGGCCTGGGCCGACGGCGACCTCGCCGAGTTTTTCCCGGGCGCGCGCTACCGCAGCAAATGGTTCACGATCGATCCGTCGCGCAACGCGCTCACGGCCATCGGCATCCACGGCCAGCACCTCTATGTCGACTCCGACACCGTCATCGTCAAGCTCGCAACGCAGCCGAAGGCGATGGACGTTCCGATAGATCAGCGCTGGTTTGCCGCCTTCAGCGCCATCACCGCGCATCTCGCCTGATCCCAGGACATCGCCATGCTCGACGCCGCCAAAGCCCCATCGCCGACGCAGACCGCGACGCCGCATCCGCTCGACCCGTTGACGGCTGAGGAGATCACGGCCGCCTGCACCCTGGCGCGCGCCGCTGCGGCCGCGCCCGAGAACTGCCGCTTCCCGACGGTGCGGCTGGAGGAGCCGACCAAGCAGGAACTGGCCGCCGGCGGAGCAGGACGCCGCGCCTTCGCTCTGACGCTGGACATTGTGACGGGCGAGGCGATCGAGCACATCGTCGATCTCGGCCGCAATGAGATCATCGCACGAAAAGTCATTCCGAACCGGGAGGCGCCCTATGGGCAGCCGCCGGTGATGCTGGAAGAGTTCTTCAAATGCGAGGCCGTGGTGAAGGCCGATCCCGGCTGGCGCGCGGCGATGATCCGGCGCGGGCTAACCGACAAGGAGATCCAGCTGGTCCAGGTCGATCCGTTCTCATCGGGGTTCTTCGACAAGGAATTCGAGCGCGGCGCGCGCATTGTCCGAGCGGTCAGTTATTTCCGTGAGCATCTTCAGGATAACGGCTACGCGCATCCGATCGAGGGGGTGGTAGCCGTCGTCGACCTCATTGGCGGCAAGGTCATCGACCTCACCGATGAAGATCCGATCGTGCCGATCCCGCGAAAGAAGCGGAACTACGGCGCGCATGACGTGACCAATCCGCGCACCGACATCAAGCCGCTGCATATTGAGCAGCCCCAAGGGGCCAGCTTCAAGGTCGACGGCTGGAAGGTCGAGTGGCAGAAATGGAGCTTTCGCGTCGGCTTCACGCCGCGCGAGGGGCTCGTGCTGCATCAGCTTGCCTATCAGGACGGCGCGCGCAGGCGCGCGTTGATCCATCGCGCCAGCGTCACCGAGATGGTGGTGCCTTACGCCGATCCAACCGCCAATCATTTCTGGAAGTCGGCCTTCGATGCCGGCGAATACGGTCTCGGCATGCTCGCCAACGCGCTGGAGCTCGGCTGCGACTGCCTCGGCAACATTCACTACTTCGACGTGCCCGCCGCCGACAACAAGGGCGAGCCCTTCGTCATGCAGAACGCCATCTGCATGCATGAAGAAGACTACGGAATTGCCTGGAAGCATTACGAATTCCGCAACGGCCTGTTCGAGGTGCGGCGGTCCCGGCGGCTCGTCATCTCGTTCTTCGCGACCGTCGGCAATTACGATTACGGCTTCTACTGGTATCTCTACCAGGACGGCACGATCCAGCTGGAAACAAAACTCACCGGCATCATCCAGACCGCCGCCGTGCAGCCGGGCGAGACGTACAAATGGGGCGGCATGGTCGACGACACTCTGGGCGGGCCGACGCATCAGCACTTCTTCAACGTCCGCCTGCACATGGACCTCGACGGCGGCGGCAACACGGTCACCGAGCACGACTTCGTGCCGCGGCCCTGGGGCGCGGACAATCCGCATGGCAACGTGTTCGACACCACCACGCGCGTGCTGTCGCGCGAGCGTGACGCGGCGGCGATCGCCAATGGCGAGACCGGGCGGTTCTGGAAGATCTGTAATCCCAACGAGACCAATTCCGTCGGCAATGCGCCTGCGTACAAGATTGTGGTCAATCCGAGCCCGCTGATGCTGGCGCAGGAGGGCAGCTATGTACGCAAGCGCGGCGGCTTTGCCACCAAACACGTCTGGGTGACAGCGTTCGACAGGAACGAAAAATACGCGAGCGGTGACTATCCCAACGTCCATGCCGGCGGCGACGGCTTGCCGCGCTACGCCGCGCAGAACCGCAACATCGAAAATGCCGATATCGTGGTGTGGCACTCGTTCGGACACACCCATGTCTGCAAGCCCGAGGACTTTCCGATCATGCCGGTCGAATATGCCGGTTTCATGCTGAAGCCGACCGGCTTCTTTGCGGCCAATGCGGCCGGCGATATTCCGCCGGACCGCAACAGCCGCAGCGTGCTGGCGGGAGCAAGCAATGCTCCCAACGAACCATGCTGTCACGCCGGAAAGGCATAGACCCGTGCGGCAACAAGCCGATCGTGTGCGGCCATTGCATAAGAGTAAGGGAATGTTTCCATCTGGAACCATTCCAAATGCGGAAGCATCGAGCCGGTCGTGATCGGTGCCCTCGCATGCGACTGCTGCGCGGCGTTATAGCGGCTCGTTCGCCATGAGCGCATTGGTCGCACGTGCTGCGCACATGTCTGGAGAAATTCTAACGCTGTTCCTATCGCGCTCCAAAACCGCCTGAGTTAGGGCGAGGCATCAAAAACGATACCGGCAAAGCCGGCAGTGCGTGGGGCCTCGCAAGACGTGACCGACTTCCAATTTTCTTTGCGTGAGTACACGCGTCGTCGACAGATCCGGATTCTCTTCCTCGGCGCGGCCGGCACGGTCTGTCTCGTCGCTCCCTTGGGTTCCGTGGAGGCCCAGACGCAGATTCCCACTGTCACCGTCGATGCGCCGGCCGAGCGCGCCCGTCCGGCGACGATCGCCTCAACGAGAAGGGCGACGACGCGCGCCCCCCGCGCCAATCGCCGTTCACCCGCGCAGCAGGTCGCGCCAACCCAACAGGCATCATCGAACGGCACGAGCGGCGAACGCGCCAATGGTCCGGTTCGCGGATTCGTTGCCACAAGGAGCGGCACGGCAACCAAGACGGATACGCCGCTGATCGAAACCCCGCAGTCGGTCTCGGTCGTCACCACCGATCAGGTCAGGAACCAGGGCGCAGTCTCGATCGGCGAGGCGCTGCGCTACACAGCCGGCGTCAGCGGCGACGTCAATGGCGGCTCCGACACCCGGTTCGGGGCCCTGCAGATCCGCGGCTTCGACACCACCATGTCGGGCCTTTACGTCGATGGGTTGCGGATTCCGTCGAGCAACTACGTGCACTTCAACGGCCTCGATCCCTATGGCGCGGAGCGGCTCGAGGTTCTCAAGGGCCCGTCATCGGCGATGTATGGCGGCAGCGGCACCGGCGGCATCCTCAACTATGTGACAAAGCTGCCGACCGCGCAGCAGTTCGGCGAGGTCTCGATCTCCGGCGGCAGCTTCAACCGGTATCAAGGCCAGTTCGACATGGGTGGCCCCGCCAACAAGGAAGGCACGGTCTTGTGGCGCCTCACCGGCGTCGTGCGCGACGGCCAAACCCAGGTCGACTTCACCAAGGACAATCGCGTCTTCATCGCGCCCGCCGTCACCTTCAAGCCGAACGAGGACACCACCATCACGCTGCTCGCCAACTACCAGCGCGACCGGGCAGGGTGGGGCCTGCAGTTCCTGCCGGCCTCCGGCACGGTGTGGCCGAATAACGGCCGCACCATCCCGGTCTCGTTCTTCGCGGGCGTGCCGAGCTTCAACGCGTTCAACACCGAGATCGCGACCGCCGGCTATCAGCTCTCGCACAATTTCACCGACAATATCACGTTCCGGCAGAACCTGCGCTACGCCTATCAGCACAACGAAGAGAAGGTGTTTTACGGGGGAGGCTATACCGACGAGGCGGCGGGGCAGCTCGCACGTTACGGCAGCTACAGCAATTCGTACATCAACTCCTTCGCGGTCGACAATCAGCTCCAGGGCAAGTTCACCACGGGCCTCCTCAGCCACACCACGCTGGTCGGCGTCGACTACCGCAACACTTCCTTCCGCGACACGGCCTTCGGCGTCACGACGTCGGCGCCCGAGATCAACGTGTTCAACCCGGTCTACAGCTACGATTGGACCCTGGGCGGGATGAGCGACAACACAGGCGTCAAGCAGTCCCAGGTCGGGCTCTACGCGCAGGACCAGATCAAGCTCGGCCGGCTGTCGTTCCAGCTCGGCGGCCGCCAGGATTTCGTGACGACGCAGGTCGACAGCGGCATCGCCAACACCACGGTCGCGAAGGACGCTTCGGCCTTCACCGGCCGTGCCGCCGTGATGTACAATTTCGACAACGGCATCGCGCCTTATTTCAGCTACTCGGAATCATTCCTGCCGGTGCTCGCGACCGGTCCGTCCGGACAGATGCTCAATCCCGAGACCGGCGTGCAGTACGAAGTGGGCGTCAAATACCAGCCCATCGGTTGGAATGCGCTGTTCACCTTCGCGGCCTTCGACCTGACGCGCGATAACGTCGTCACCTACGCGCCGCCGCTCAACATCGCCGAGCAGACCGGTCAGGTGAAATCGCGGGGTATCGAGCTCGAGGGCTCGATGTCGCTCGCCGACGGCTGGAACCTGCGCGCGGCCTATGCCTATGTCGATGCCATGGTCACTCAGGATCCGGTGAATGTCGGCAAGGCGCCTGCGACCGTGCCGCTCAACCGCGCCTCGCTGTGGAACGACTACACGCTCCAGAACGGACCGCTGGCCGGCTTGCAGTTCGGCGGCGGCATCCGTTACGTCGGCGCGACCTGGGGCGATGACTCCAATACGTTCAAGGTGGGATCGGCGACCGTGCTGGACGCGCTGCTGGCCTACAGCAGGGACAATTGGCGCCTGTCGCTGAACGTCACCAATCTCGCCGACACCCGCTATGTCGCCGCCTGTTACACCCTGTCGGGCTGCTTCTACGCGGAGGGACGCAAGGCGATCGGCAAGCTGACTTACCGCTGGTGAGTGCCAAACCATGAGAGCGATATTCGGCAAGCTGCATCGCTGGGCGGGACTGCTCACGGCCGGATTCCTGTTTTTCTCCGGCATCACGGGGGCGATCATCTCCTGGGATCACGAGATCGACGACGTCCTGAACAGCCATCTGTTCGATATCACCAGCAAAGGCCCGGCCATCCCCTCGATCGAGCTCGCCAAGATGATCGAGCAGCGCGATCCCCGCGCGCGCGTGGTCTACCTCTTCATGACGCCGGAGCAGGGCCACTCGCTGTGGTTCTTCGTCATGCCGCGGATCGATCCTTCGACCGGCAAGCGATACGTCATCGACTACAATCAGGTCTTCCTCGATCCCAACACCGGCGCGGAGCTCGGCCGGCGCTATTGGGGCGCGGTGTGGCCGGTGACGCGGGAGAACTTCGTCTCGTTTCTCTACAAGCTGCATTACACGATGCACATCCCGGAGTTCTGGGGCAGCGACCGCTGGGGCATGCGCGTGCTCGGGATCATCGCCATCATCTGGACCATCGATTGCTTCGTCGGCTTCTATCTGACGCTGCCATCGCGCCGGCGCGCCAAGGCGGCGCGGGCGCCTGCCGTGACGCGCCAGCTCGAGCGCGGCTTCTGGGCGCGCTGGGCGCCGGCCTGGACCATCAAGACCTCCGGCAGCGCCTACCGGATCAACTTCGACATCCATCGCGCCTTCAGCCTGTGGACCTGGGGTGTCCTGTTCATCATCGCCTTCACGGCGTTCTCACTGAACCTCTATTTCGAGGTGTTCTCGCCGCTGATGAAGATGGTGTCGAACTATACGCCCACGCCCTATGAGCAGCGGCCTTATCGCGGTCTGGACGATCCCATCGAGCCGAAGGTCACCTTCGCCGAGATCGCGGCGCGCGCGGCGGCCGATGGCAAGGCGCGCGGCTGGACCATTCCGGTCGGCTCGATCAATTACGGCCCCGCCCATGGCGTCTACGCCGCCGCCTTCTTCCACCCCGGTGACGATCACGGCGCCGGCGGCGTCGGCCCGGCGCAGCTCTATTACGACAGCGAGGACGGCCGCCCGATCGGCGAGCGGCTGCCTTGGGTCGGCACCGCCGCCGATATCTTCGTGCAGGCGCAGTTTCCGCTGCATTCGGGCCGTATCGTCGGACTGTTCGGCCGTATCCTGATCTCGATCATGGGGCTGGTGGTCGCCGCGCTCTCGGTCACCGGTGTCGTGATCTGGTGGCGCAAGCGCCGCGCCCGGGTCCGGGTTCGCGAGACCGCGGCGATGCGCCTGAATGCCCGGCAATTGACGCCGGCGGAGTAGGGTTAGCCGAAGCGATGTTCTGGAAGGCCCTGCGCGACGCCGTGAATGGCGAGAACATGACCGGCCTGCGGCTCGATGCTCAGCTGGCGCTGATCCAGGAACTTTCTCGCCGTCGTGACATACAGCGTTTTGAGATCGCTGCCTCCGAAGCACAGGCAGGTCGGATTGGTCACGGGCATCGGGATGATGGTATCGATCTGCCCGTCCGGCCGGTATCGCACGACCCGGCCGCCGGAAAAGAAAGCCGTCCATAGCCCGCCGGCAGCATCGACGCACGCGCCGTCGGGTCTTTCTTTGGAATCGCTATAGTCTGCAAACAAGCGCCTGTTTCGGATCACGCCGTCATCGACATCAAAGTCGAACATCCAGGTGCAGTATCGCCGCGTGTCCGTGAAATAGAACGTGCGATTGTCGGGTGAGAACGCAATTCCGTTCGTGACGATGACGTCGCCGAAAATGCGGGCCACCTGACCGTCGCCGGTCACGCGATACAACGAGCCGTTCGGACGATGCAGCTGATTGTCCATGGTGCCGATCCACAGGCGGCCGCGGGCATCCACGCGGCCGTCGTTGAGGCGGTTGTCCAGGTCGTGCTCGACCTCGCAGAGTTGACCGGAGGAGGCATCGTCGCAAGAGCCATGGGTGAGACGCAGATCGCGCGCCAGCAGATGCGAGCCGTCCGCCGTCAAGGCCTGGCTGCCCAGGAACTGGCAGTCGCGGGAGGCAACGTGATGGGCGCCCGTCGCCGGATCGTAGGATTGATGAAGCCTGCCGTCGATGTCGATCCACCACAGCTTGCGGGACCGATCGCACCACAATGGCGTCTCGCCGAGAATATCCGTGCAGGCGACCGCGGTCTCAACCCGATGCGCGGGGATCGTAGCCGGGCTCATCCGGGATTCCCGCTCCAGCCGTCAGTTGCTCTTCCAGGAGGACAGCGCATGCGCGACGCAGCCATTGATATGGTCGGCGAGGACCGCCCTGGCCGTCTTGATGTCCCGTTTCAGGGCGCATTCCAGCAAGGCCTTGTGCTGGTTGATCGTCTCGGCGCCGCGATAGCGCAGCGCGTAGCGGAAGTATTTGTCGAACACGACCGAGTGGGTCTGCATCAACTCGCGCGAGCCGCAAGCAGAGATCAGCGCCTGGTGAAATTCGCCGTCATAACGCTTGCGCAGCTCGGGATCATCGCCCTCCGCGAGGACGGTGCGTTCGGTGGCCGCCAGCTTGTGGTGCGCTGAAACCACGCGGCCCTCCCACTCGACGTCGCCGGCGCGGAACGATTCAGCCATCGCGTGATGCTCCAGGAGGATGCGCAGATCGGCGAGTTCCCGCAGATTCTGGATTGAGACAGGCGCCACCTCGAATCCGCGTTGGCCTTCGGCAACGACGAAGCCCTCGGAGGTCAGGCGATTGAGGATCTCGCGCAATGTGCTGATGCTGACGCCGTAATCTTCCTTCATGGCGTCGAGCCTGAGACGCCCGGATGGCGTCAGCACCCCGAAAATGATGTCGGAGCGAATGCGCTGGTAGCCGCTGTCGCCCGCCGAGAGGGGCCGTTCATCAACTGCCGTCATGCTTTCCAGACCCTGTTTGTCCCGATCGCGCCGCTCTGTCCGGACGGACGAACATCAATGCTGACAGCAATATAACAGAGTCCGGATGCCTGACGTCTACAAGAATATCATATGAAACTCTGATCCTCATTTGACATGTCGATTCATGTATGTTCTCTAAATAAACGGAGGGCACGAAAGATAATGGCTTAAGCCGCAGTTCGTGCTCGCTCGCATAGGGGAGGAAGCGATGAGTTTGTTGGTACGGGCGCTGTCTGCGACGGCGATCTGCGTGGTGCTGACGGTCGGCGCATCTGCCGAAGATATTCAGGAGCGCACGATCAGGTGGGGCCACCTGAACAATACCGATCACCCCGTGAGCATGGGCGTGCAGAAGTTTGCCGAGATCCTGCTCGCCAAGAGCGGAGGCAAGATGAAGGTCCGCGAATTCGCGGCCTCACAGCTCGGCAACGAATTGCAGCAGCAATCCGCGCTGCGCGGCGGCACCCAGGAGATGCTGTCTGCCTCCACGACCTCACTCGCGACCGTCATTCCCGAATTCGGCCTCATCGATTTCCCGTTCCTGTTCAACTCGACGGAGCAGGCCGATGCTCTTGGCAGCGGCAAGTTCGGCAAGGCGATGCTCGACACGCTGCCGGCGAAGGGGCTGACCGGCCTGGGTTATTGGGGCCTCGGCTTCCGCAACGTCACCAACAGCACCCGCCCGATCACCAAGCTCGAAGACTTCAGCGGGCTCAAGCTTCGCGTCATTCCGAACCCGGTCTACCTGGAAAGCTTCAGCGCCTTTAAGGCCAACCCGGTCCCGATGGCCTTCGGTGAGCTGTATTCGGCGCTGGAGACCCGCACTGTCGACGGCCAGGAGAATCCGTACACGGTCATCCTCTCGAACAAATTCTACGAAGTGCAGAAATACGTCTCTGCCACAAATCACACCTTCACCCTGAACATCATCCTGGTGAGCAAGGCATTCTGGGACAAGCTGTCGCCGACCGAGCAGCGCCTGATGCGCGAAGCTTACGAGGAAAGCCGTGGCTATCAGAAGGAGCAGACCCGCCTTCAGACCGAAAAGGCTCTGGCGGAGCTGCAGGCCAAGGGCATGCAGTACAATGCGATCGCTCCCGAAGAGACCGAGCGCATGCGGAAGGCGGTTCAACCCGTCGTCGAAAAGATCTCGGCCAATTTGCGTGCCGAGACGGTGAAGCTCTTCAACGAAGAGGTCGAGCGCATCCGCAAGGACGTGAAGTAGCCGCTTCTTCGCCACGCAGGCGCCGAGCCGGCACTTTGCCGGCTCGAGCCCTCGATTTGCCCGGACGTCACGCATGGCGCGAGCTCTCGACCTCTATTGCACGTTCCTGAAGGCCGTCATTGCCGCGTGTCTCGCCGTCATGGTGGTGCTGGTGTTCGGCAACGTCGTGCTGCGCTACGGTTTCAACTCCGGCATTGCCATTTCCGAGGAACTGTCGCGGTGGCTGCTGGTCTGGTTGACCTTCCTCGGCGCCATCGTCGCGATGCGCGAACACGCGCATCTCGGCGTCGATAGTCTGATCCGGATGCTGCCGGCTTACGGCAAGCGCATCTGCTTCGTCATCAATTATTGCCTGATGCTGTTTGCCGACTGGCTTTTGCTCTCGGGCAGCTGGCGCCAGACAATCATCAACATCGACGATCGGGCGCCGGCCACCGGCCTTTCGCTCGGGATCTTCTACGGCGTCGGTGTGATTTTCGGCGTGTCCGCCGGCGTGATCCTGCTCTACGACCTCTTTCGTGTGCTCAGCGGTCAGGCCAGCGAATCCGACATGGTGGCCGTCAAGGAATCGGAAGAGCACTGATGTTGTCGAATGGAGCCTTCCCGACCGGCGCTCACATCCTGCAAACCGGCAGGATCCTCCCATGACGATCGCCGTCTTCACCCTTTCGCTGCTGGGGGCCATGGCGCTCGGCATGCCGATCGCCTTTGCACTGATCGTCTGCGGCGTGGCACTGATGAGCACGATCGACATGTTCGACGCCCAGATCGTGGCGCAGAATGTCATTAACGGCGCCGACAGTTTTCCCCTGATGGCGATTCCGTTCTTCATGCTCGCCGGCGAGATCATGAACAAGGGGGGTCTGGCCAAGCGCATCGTCAACGTCGCGCTGGTCGCGGTCGGGCATTTTCGCGGCGGCCTTGGTTACGTCACCATCCTGGCCTCGTGCATTCTTGCTTCGCTGTCGGGCTCGGCGGCGGCCGACGCCGCGGCGCTGGCGGCGTTGCTGGTACCGATGATGGTGGCGGCGGGGCACAACAAATCCCATGCAGCGGGTCTGGTGGCGGCGGGCGGCATCATCGCCCCCGTGATTCCGCCCAGCATCGGCTTCGTCATCTTCGGCGTCGCGGCCGGCGTCTCGATTTCCAAGCTGTTTCTGGCCGGCATCGTGCCCGGGCTGCTGCTCGGAGCCGGGCTGTGCCTCGCCTGGGCGTGGGTGGTGCGGCAGGAGAACCTGACGCCGCCGCCACGGGCCTCGTTGTCCGAGATCGTGAAGGCCGTCGTCGACGGCTTCTGGGCGCTGATGCTGCCCGTCATCATCGTCGTCGGCCTGCGTTTCGGCATCTTCACGCCGACGGAAGCTGCGGTGGTGGTCGCCGTCTATTCGCTCTTCGTGGCAACCTGTATCTATCGCGAGCTGAAGCTGACCCAGCTCTACGACGTGTTCGTCTCCTCCGCGGTGACGACGAGCATCGTGATGTTTCTGATCGCCGCAGCTCTCGTGTCGTCCTGGCTCATCACGGTATCGGAGATCTCGACGCAGATCGTTCATCTCCTGAAGCCGTTCATGGGCAACAACACGCTTCTGATGCTGGCGATCATGGTCGTGGTGGTGATCGTGGGAACGGCCCTCGACATGACGCCGACGATCCTCATCCTCACGCCAATATTGATGCCGATCGTCAAGGCGGCCGGCATCGACCCCGTCTATTTCGGCGTCCTCTTCATCATCAACAACGCCATTGGCCTCATCACCCCTCCGGTCGGAGTGGTGCTGAACGTCGTCTGCGGCGTCTCAAGGATCAGCATGGAGGAGATCGTCAAGGGCGTATGGCCCTTCATGATCGCGCAGCTGGTCGTGCTGTTCGCGATGGTGCTATTCCCTGGGCTGGTGACGATCCCGGCCAAGTGGTTTGGCGGCTAGAGCATGATCCGGAAAAGTGGGAACCGGTTTTCCGAAAAGATCATGCTCAAACAATAACCTTTCATCGCGCCTTGGTCGCGCAGATTTGGCAAGGAAAAGAGGGACAAAATGACCGCACCGATCATGATCCTCAACGGACCCAATCTCAACTTCCTCGGCATCCGGGAGCCCCACATCTACGGCTCGACGACGCTGAAGGAAATCGAAGCCAGCTGCCGGGCCTTGGCCGATCAGCTCGATGTCTCGATCTCGTTCCACCAGTCCAACATGGAGGGCGAGCTCGTCGAGCTCATCCAATCCGCCCATGGGAAAGCGGATGCGATCATCATGAACCCCGCGGCCTATTCCTTCACCTCGATCGCGCTGATCGATGCGCTGAAGATCTTCGAGGGACCGAAGATCGAGGTGCATATCTCGAACATCCATACGCGCGACGAGCTTCACCGCCACTCGGTCACCTCGAGCGCCTGCACGGCGGTCATTTGCGGTCTGGGCCCCTACGGCTATCTCGCCGCGATGCTGGCGGTTGTCCAGCGCATCGGACGATTGCCCGGGACGATCCCGGCCGCTCTTCACGGGCTCGCGGCCGCCGGCAAGGCTTAAGCAAGGAGGGCGGAATGCGCGGAGCGGGATTTCTCGCCATCTGGAGCGACGTCGAGGCGCACGATCTGACGGATTACCGGCACTGGCTGACGCGTGAGCACACCACCGAGCGCGTGACGACCAAGGGATTCCTGGCTGCGCGCGTGTTTCGCGCTGCAAGAGCCGACATCAACCGCTTCTTCATCCTGTATGAGCTGGAAGCGCCCGAGGTTCTCGATGGCGAAGCCTATCTGGCGCGCCTCAACGCGCCGACGCCGTGGTCGCAGCGCATCATGCCGAAACTCGGCAATTTCATGCGGGGCGGGGGCGTCATGCTCACGCGGGCGGGGAGGGGCGAGGGGGCAACGATCATGGCGCTGCGGATCGAGAAGCTGCCTGAAGATCCGCAAGGAATGGCCCAGGCACTCGTCGCCTGCGACGGAGTTGCCGCCGTGCAGATCGGCGCGACCGATCAGGCCCGGACCTCGGTGCCGACGACGGAGAAGGGCATGCGAAAGGCAGAAGGCTTTTTCGCGGGCCTCTTGTTGATCGAGGCGCTGGACGTGACGGCTTTGCAGGCCGCCCTTCACAAGGCCCGTGAGATTGCACCTGACGTCATGGACCGCGCGAGCGAGCCGGAGATTTATCAGATCATGTTTGCACTCGACGCTCGCATCGCGTAGTTCGTCTGATCAGCACCGGCAGCCTTGCTGCCGCCTGGCACGGCCCTCGCGGATGAACCTTGCCGCAAGGTGATGGCACAAAGAGAGAGATCACTCCCAAGTCCGCGGACGTTGAATGAAATCGCTTGTCCTGCTCAGCCTGCTCGTCCTGGCGACGCCCGTCCATGCCGCCACGACCGAGCAGCACTACCTTGATCTGCGCGATCGCTACATCGCAAAATTCTCGAAGGCCAAGGAGAGCGACGAGACCTCCAGGCAGCATGATGCCGCTCTGAAGGAGCTGACAGGAGTGCTGCGCGGCCTGGTCGGACCGGTCGCGATCAAGGGGCTGCCCGCAGAGGGCAAGTCGAATGTCGACACGCTGTTCCGCGGTGACTCCGGCTTCGGCCATCTCGACGGTCTCGGCTTCGCTTCCGAGGGCGACAAGATGCAGGCCGTGGTGACCACCACCGGGCTGCTCAAGCACTGGCTGCGAGAACGCCGCGAGGACGGCATGCCGCAGGAGATCGGGAGCGCGCTGACGTCAGACCGGTTCTACTATTACGCGATCCAGGACGCCGCTTTCGCCAAATATGCGGAATTGCCGGTCACCAAGCCAGCATCGGCGAGCGCCGCGGTCGCCGTGCTGGGCGTGCGCGGCAATGGCGACCTGAAGGGACCGCCGAGCGAGATTGGCGTCGTCGCGATCCAGGGCGACAAGGTCTTCTTCCTTGCCGTCAGCGGCGCCGTGAAGACGGCCGAGATCCCCGCCTGCGAGAAAGTCTGGAAGCAGATGATGGCCCGGAAGACGCCGCAGGACGCCATGGCCAAAGAAGACCAGGCGATGGACGCCTACACCAAATGCTTCGCCAAGGAAGCACCAAGCCAGAGCTGGTTCGCGGCGGCCGTCAAGAAGGCGCAGAGCCAGCTGGATCTGCTGCCGCTGCGCTAGCTTGCGATTACGCCGACAATTCGACCGACTTGCCGGCCCCATCGATCAGGTGCACGCGGTCGATGCCGACGCGCGGCAACAGCGATCGAATCTCGTCTTCCGGCATCAGGCTGAACGCCGTCGAAAATGCGTCCGCGGCGGTCGCGCTGCGGGCCACGGTGGTCACGCTGCGATAGCGCAGGGCGCAGCCGCCTGATCGCGGATCGAACAGATGGTTGAATTGCCCCATGGCGCCGAACTGGCAGCCGTAGCCGCCCGATGTGGACACGGCGCGGTCGACGATCGGCAGCACAGTTTTCGTCTGGCCCACAACGTCGGGATCGGCGATGCCGATCTCCCAGGGGCGCCCGTCCGGACGCGAGCCGATCGCCCGGGCTTCGCCCATGTCGACCAGGCTGCGAGAGATGCCGTGCGCCCGCAGCAGCTCGACCACCTTGTCCGTGACGTAACCTTGCGCGATCCCGTTCAGGGTGACGGCCATGCCCCTGGGCATCACGATCCGCTCGCGGCTGATCGACAGCCGGCCGCTACCGACGCGCGCCAGCGCCGTCTTGATCTCGGTTGCCGCAGGACCGGCCGGATCGGCGTCATCTCGCGCGAAATGGCTGGCATAGAGCTCCCACAGCGGCTGCACCGTGACGTCGAACAGACCACCCGAGAGCGTCGAATAGTGCTGCGAGGTCGAGAGCAGATCGACCATCTCGGCGGCAGGATCGATCAGGATGCCGGTCCGGTTCAGCCCCACCAGGGCGGAGTCGTCGAGGTAGAGACTGAACAGCCGCTCGAGCCGCCGCGCCTCAGCGCACGCCAGCACGATCAGCCGTTCCGCCCGGCCGCGGTCGTCGTCATGGATCTCCATCGTCGCCACCGCGCCCAGCATCGTGCCGCGCCAGGTCACCGGCGCGAGCTTGGCCCGAGCAGGATGAGCAGAAGACAGCGCGCCGAGGCCCGCGGCCGCCGCGCTGATATGGATGAAGCGTCGGCGCGTCAGGATTCGCGTCATGGCGTTCTCCTCGGTCTTTCGCCCGGCGGGCCTTCCGCCGTCTCGTCGGCCGCGACGGCGCCGCCGGCGTTCGCCGAGGTCAAGACATAGTCCCGGGGCACCTCGTCGAAGCCGACGATCCTGCCTCCGTTTGCACCGGCGAATGTCTCCGCCGCCGCCCGGTCCGAGAACGGAACGGCCTCGTCGCCGCCCATGCCGCTCTTGACCCGGCTCTCGATCACGAACAGCGCCTTGCGCGCCTCGATCCAGTTGTCGGCGCCGGGCTTGTCCCAGTCGGGCGCCTTGCCCATGTCGGACACGTAGATCGCCTGGATGTCCTTGGGCTCGTCCGGCAGCATGGTGAAGGCGATGGTGTCCCGCACGGACGAGAACCACACCGGCTCCATCAGGCTGGCGGCGAAGATATGGCCCTTCGGTCCGGGATGCTCGAGCACGTTCATGCCGCAGTAATGGCCGATGTCCTCCGCCGTCATCCGATGCGGCGACGGGATCTTCGCGGCCTGCTTGTCGTTGCAGCCGGCGAGCGCGAGCGGCACGAGCAAGGCAAGAAGGATGGTTCGGCGCCTCATAGCTCCCTCCGCGAGAAGGCGAGCGCAGCCAGACCCAGCGGCAGCAGCGTCCAGCCGAGCAGGGCGGTCAGCAGGACAGGTATGGTCAGGGATGTGGTTTGGGCAAGGCCCGCCATGCCGGCGAAGGTGCTGACATTGGCAAAGCCGGTCAAATTGATCAGCCGGTAGGCGTCGGTCGGGTTCGCCAGCAGCATGGCGTTGAGCACGGAAGCCGAGATGCTGCGTCCCTGATCGAGCGCGAGCACACCGAGCAGCGCCATGTCGTAGATCAGCACCAGCAGCAGCCACAATCCGATGCAGATGCCGGCGGCCGTGCCGCGGTCGCGCACGAGCGCGCTGACGAGATAGCCGATTGCGACGAACGCAGCACCGAGCAGCACCGAGGAGCCCACCATCGCTCCGAAGGCCAGGAGACTATCGTTGTCGATCTGGCTGCCCGTCGCCGCCAGTGCTCCGACCGCCGCGCCGTAGCCAAGGCAGGTCGCAAAGGCGAGGACGGCGAGGTGGCCGAGGAACTTCCCGAGCAGAACCTGCCATCGTGCGACCGGATAGCTCAGCAGCAACAGCATCGTCCCGCGCTCCATCTCGCCGACGATGGCGTCGTGGGAGATCAGGAGCGCGATGAGCGGCACGAGAAAGATCGTCAGGCTCGACAGGCTGACGACGACCACGTCCAGCGTTCGAACGCCGACGTTGCCTGTCGGCGCGCTGCCGAGAAAGGTGAGGGACAGCGCCAGCCCGGCGAGCAGGAGCGTTGCGGCCAGCACCCAGCGATTGCGGATGGCCTGGTGGATTTCCTTGGCGGCGATGATCAGAACGTTCATGGCGCCTGCTCCGATTGCCGGAGGAAATGAGCATAGAGCTCGTCGAGGGTCGGCGGAACGACGTCGACGTCCTCGACGGCATTGCCGGCGGCCGTCGCGCGATGCAGCAGCTCGATCTTCCGCTCCGGTGCGGCGTCGATCTCGACGATGTGTCCGTTCAGGCGGCGGCAGGTCGCGTCCTGGGGAGCCCAGCCCGGCATCTCCTGAGGCGCAAGGCCAGCCACCTTGATACGGATCCGGGTGGGCAGCCGGGCGAGGCGGCGCAGTTCGTCGATCGATCCGTCCGCGACCTTGATGCCGCGGTTCATGATGATGACCCGGCCAGCGCGCTCCTCGAGCTCGGTCAACGCATGCGACGACAGCAGCACGGTCGCACCGCCCGCCGCGAGGCGCGCGATGATATCGTAGAATGTCTGGCGCAGCTCCGGATCGAGACCGGTGGTCGGCTCGTCCAGCAGCAGCACCCGCGGGGTGCCAAGCAGCGCCTGCGCGAGTCCCAGGCGCTGACGCATGCCCTTCGAATAAGTGTTCACCCGGCGGCGGCTGGCAGCACCGAGCCCGACGGCGTCGAGAAGATCGAGGGCCTTGGCCACCGGCTCCCGTTTCAGCCTGGCGTAGAAGGCCTGCGTCTCGCGGCCGGTCAGGGCAGGGTCGAAGGAGACGTTTTCCGGCAAGTAGCCGAGCTGTCGGCGGCCTGCGAATTCGCCGGCGGCGGGATTGTCTCCGAGAACCTCGATCGCGCCGCTGGTCGGCCGGATCAAGCCAAGCATGAGCTTCATCAGCGTGGTCTTGCCGGCGCCGTTGTGGCCAATCAAGGCGACCAGCTCGCCTTGGTCGAGCGTAAACGACGCATCGCGCACGGCCTTGACCTGGCCGTACGATTTGGTGACGTCGCTGATGCGGACCGTGCTGGTCATCGTGTTTCCTTCGGCGCAACGCTTTGCGGCGGCGACACCAGCGGATGACTGTCGACCACGCCGCCCGGCAGCAGCGCGGGAAACTGTGCCTGCGCCCAGCGAATCACCTGGACGGCGGGACTGTTGATCAAGACTTTCGCGGCGGGCGCGGTCCACAGCACGCGATCGATCAGGTCGTTCGGCCGGTACGCGGTGTCGGCGATACCGTCGCCGTTCAGGTCGAACGCCGGATTATCGCTCCAGTAATTGCCGCGTCCGCCGGTCGACCAGTCGAGGTGCCTTGTGCCGACATATTTCACCTGGTTGGCGTTGCTGACGAAGGCGTTGCCGGTGATCTCGTTGCCTTCGGAGCCGGCTGTGAAGTGCACGCCGATGGCGCAGCGTTCGAACCAGTTGCTGCGGAACTTGTTGTGATTGGTGTTGTAGATGAACACGCATTTCTCCGGGCCGCTCTTGAGCGCGCTCTCCCGTTTCGCTTGCGGAAGCATACCTCGCTCGTCGTCGGGACCCTCTTCCGTCTTCTCTGTCGTCGCGCCGAGCGGGCCGCCGGTCACCCGGTTGCCCTCGATCTGGGCGTAGTTCGCGTAGTTGAAGAGAAATCCATAATCGCGATCATGATCGGAGGAGTTGCCGCGGACCAAAAGGCGGTTCGAATACATGATGGCGTAACCGACATGGTTGCCGATCGAGACGTTGCCGCTGATCTCGCTGTCGTTGGTGTACATGTAGTGGACCGCAAAGCGAACCTGCTCGAAGCGGTTGTCGACGAAGCGGTCCTTGCTGCTGGAGATCGAGAAGATACCGTCGCGGCCGTAGCGGAAAATGTTGTTGGCGATGGTGACGTCGGGCGCATTCCAGAGCGAGACGCCGTTGCCGGCCTCGCTGAGACGCACCCCGCGCAATCCCTCGATCTCGTTACGGACGACCCGCGAGCCCCTGGCGCCGTGCACGTAGACGCCGAACAGGTTCCCGACCAGCCGGTTGTCCTCGATCGTGGCGCGTTCGGCCGTCTTTTGCAGGAAGATCCCGGAGTTCATCGCCTGCAAATCGCGTCCGGAGGCCCGGATGGTCACGCCGCGGACGGTGACGTCGGGGGCGCTGACGGTGATGACGTTGCCGGAGCCGTCGCCATCGAGCACAGCCTTGCGGCTCCCGACCAGTTGGAGGGGACGCTCGATCCGGATCGAGCCATGATACTCACCGGGCGCGAGCGTGACGACGTCGCCGGCGCGCGCGCCATCCAGCACCGCCTGCAGCGGCTGTCCGGGCACAGCCGTCAACGTCTCCGCACTGGCGAAGCCGGACAATCCGGCGGCGACGAGCGCCGCCGGAAACATGCGTAAGAATGGACCCACGAGGTCGCTCCGATCAGACCGATTTCGGTTCGACGAACATCCGGCCCTTCATCTCCATGTGCATGGCATGGCAGAACCAGGAGCAGTAGTACCAGTAGACGCCCGCCCTGTCGGCCGTGAAGGTCACGGACGCCGTCGCCATCGGCCCGATCTCCATTTGGATGCCGTAGTTCACGACGCAGAAGCCGTGGGTCAAATCTTCCACGGCGTCGATATTAGTGACGAAGACGGTGACCTCGTCACCCTGCTTGACCTGGAATTGTTCGAGGCCAAAGGCGGGGGCGGTGGACGTCATGTAGACGCGCACCTTGTTGCCGTCGCGAATGATCTTCGAATCCGCCTCGAGATTGATGCCATCGGCCTTGGCCTGCTTGACCGCATCGGCAAACATCGGATCCGCCCGGTCATAGATCGAGATCGGGTTGATCTTGGAGCGGTGGACGATGGTTGCGTCATGCGGCTCGGCAAAGCTCGGACCGTCATGCACCAGCTTCATCTGATCGCCGGAAATGTCGATCAGCTGATCGTTCTCGGGCTTGAGCGGCCCGACGTTCAGGAAGCGGTCCTTCGAGAACTTGTTCAGCGAGATGAGCCACTTTCCATCGGCCTCCTTGGTCTGTCCCATCGAGGTATGGTTGTGACCCGGCTGATAGTGCACGTCGAGCTTCTGGAGGATGGGATTGACCTTCTCACCCTTGAAGGCCCGCTTGGCGAGGTCGATGTTCCATTTACAGACCTGGCTGTCGAGGAAGAGGGTGGTGTAGGCGTTGCCCTTGCCGTCATAGGCGGTGTGCAACGGGCCAAGGCCCAGTTCGGGCTCGGCGACGACAACGTCGCGCGGCTTGATCTTGTCGTCGAACAGATCGTCGAACTTGCGGACGTCCATCACGGTCACGGTCGGCGAGAGTTTTCCGGCCGCCACGATGTGAATGCCGTCCGGCGCGGTGTTCATGCCATGCGGATTGTTCGAGACCGGCACGTAGCGGGTGTAGGCCGAACCCTTGCGGCCGTCGATGACGGGTACGCCGTTCATTTCCTTGAAGTCGCCCTTCTTCACGGCTTCTTCGATCCGCTTGATGTTGAAGATGACGACCCAGTCCTGTTCGCTGGCGGTCATCTCCGCGAGCGTGACGCCTTCCTCTCCGTTGTAGCAGGTCGCGAAGCAGTACTTGCCCTGGTAGTCGGCGTCGACGTTGTCGAGGTTGCCGCTGACGATCACCTGCCAGGCCACCTTCATCGTATCGCCGTCGATCGCGCTGAAGATGGAGTGATACTGCTTGGGATCGTCGAGGACCTTGCCGTCATTGGGCAGCGGCACGCCATCCTCGCCGTTCGCGAACACATAGCCGGTGCGCGGATATTTCTGCACACGCAGGCCGTGGACCGTGTGCTGGTTCGGCAGTTCGACGATCTTGTCGCATTTCATGATGTCGAGCCGCACGCGCGCGACGCGGCTGTTGGCCTTGTCGTTCATGAAGGCATAGCGACCGTCGTAAGTGCCGTCCGTAAAGGAGATATGCGGGTGGTGGAGATCGCCGTTCAGGAACGTGCCGCCGCGATTCTTCAGGAATTCGCGGGTCGCGGGCTGCAGCCCCTCGGTCAGGATCTTGATGCTCTCGTTGGTCTGGCCCCAGCCGGTCGCGCTGCAACGGTTGAACACCGGGACGCGCATCAGCTCGCGCATCGACGGCAGGCCGATGATGCGCATCTCGCCGGACTGGCCGCTCGAGAAGAACACGTAATATTCGTCGAGCTCGCCGGGCGCGACCTCGGTCTTCTGCACGGCCGGCCGGGCCGCCGGCGCTTTCGGCGCGGCATTCTTGGTCTGCGCGTCCGCAGACGAGACGAAGCCGCCGTCCTTCAGTGCGACTCCGCCGGCAAGGCCCACGCCCGCCGCAGCCGCCGTCGTTCCCAGCACTGTTCGTCGGCTGACGCCCTTTGCCTGTTCGTTATCGCTCATGATTGCCTCCTCGGCTTTCGGTTCAGTTAGGTGGTGGAGAGATGGTGGGGGAAGCTCCGACCGGCTTGCCGCCGGCGGTGATGACGGTCGCAGGACCCTTGCCACCCGAGCGCATCGTGGGCGAAGACATGGCCGCGAACTTTTCGCGCTTGAGCCGCACCTGGATCATGTGCGGGCAGCGGTGGTCGTCGTAATAGAGTTCCTGACAATGCATGCAGTAGATGCACTCATTGACGTTGATGTGACCCTCGGGATGGATCGACTGCACCGGGCATTCCTTGGAGCACCGCTGACAGGGCGAGCCGCATTCTTCCCAGCGACGAAGCCATTCGAACGTCCTCATGCGGCCGGGAATTGCGAGCGCGGCACCGAGCGGACAGAGGTAGCGGCAGAAGAAGCGTTCGATGAAGAGGCCGATGACGAGTAGGGCGACGGCATAGGCCACGAACGGCCAGCTCCGCGAAAACTTCAGGATAATCGCGGTCTTGAACGGTTCGATCTCGGCGAAGCGCTCGGCCATGTCGACCGAATAGAGCGACAGGCCGAACAGACCGAGGAAGACGATGTACTTGATCGGCCACAGCCGCTCGTGCAGTCCCCACGGCACGGTGATCTGCGGCACCTTCAGCCATTTCGCGGCCGTGTTGGTGAGCTCCTGGAGCGCGCCAAAAGGACACAGCCAGCCGCAGAACGGGCCGCGGCCCCAAAACAGAAGGCCGCCGGCCGTCGCAGCCCACAGGATGAAGATCAGGGGAGCGGCGAGAAAGAACTCCCAGCGGAAGCCCGTCACCAGCGCATTGATGAAGGTGACGACGTTGACGACCGAGAGCTGCGCGTTGGCGTACCAGCCGAGCCAGACCAGGACGAAGGCGAGATAGCCCCGCCGCACCCAGGTGTAGAACACCGGGCGGCGCACCAGCAGATTCTGGAAGAAGAAGATGCCGGTGAGGGCGATCAGCATGAACGCGGTGATGCCGATTGAAACCGTGCTCGACCGCCAGATCCGCACCCAAAGCGGCTCGTCAGCCTCGGCCGGAGGAGCAGTCGCAGCCTGTGCCTGAGAGGCCGGAGGCGCGGCGTTCTCCGGTACCGTCACCGCACGCTGCTCGCGCCTTATGTAGCCGTCGGGCAGGGCGTAGCCGAGATCGAAGGTCAGGAATGCCTTGTCGCGGCCGCCGAGGCTTCGCTGCACCAGCAGCTGAAGCTGCCACGGCTGCGTCGGGTCCAGGGTGAACTCAGGCGGGGTAACGAACAGTCCAATTTCTTTGAACTCGGGCGCGCCGGCCGCCTCCAGTGCACCAAGGCGGGTATGGTTGCGATCGCGGAAGCGGGTGCTGTTGCCTTCCTGCAGGATCTCGATGCGATCGAAGATGCCGCCGCGGACATAGGCCGAACCTTTGAAGGAGTAGGGACCGTTGCCGGCGACGATGATCGCCTGCTGCCCGGGCTTCAAGCTGTCCTTCAGCCGTCGATAGCCGTCGTCGCCGAGCAGGCTGCGGCCGATCGTGGGCACGCTCACGAGCGCCACGTAGAGGTCGATGAAGGTGTCGCTGGCTTCACCTGGTTCGGGGTACTGCGCCGCCGCCGCACTGCCGGACTTTGCAAAGGCTTCGTTGATGTCGCCGATGCCGAGATGAAGACGGCGTATCGAACCGTCGCCGGCGAGGCTCTCCCAGTCGCGCATTTCGCTGTTTTGGAGATCGAGCGTCTTGATCACAGGGGGCAGGGCTGCCGAAGCCGCAGCGCCGTCTCCGCCGCCGACGCGGCCGCTTCGGATCAGCTTGGACGCCGCGCGGACGATGCTGTCGCCCATCACCAGCACGGTGACCGTCGCGCCGCTCACGATGTCGACCTGCGGCGGCTTCTCCGCGCCAGATGCGACAGGCTTCATGTCCTTGCCGATCAGGCCGTTCACGGCCGCGACGATGCGCGCTTCGGGAATGCCGACCAGAACGATCGGCTCCTTGTGATCGACCAGCTTGATGCCGGTGATCACGCCTTTCGGGTCGATCCCAGCGAGCAGGTGGATCGGCTTGCCCGAGTAGCCGACGGAATTCGCGAGATCGGAGTTGAGGAAGACAAATCCCTGCAGCTGGTCGCCGCGGTACACTGGTACAATCGGCGGATCGCCCTGCGGCACCCCGAAACGGTCGGCTCCCGGGAAAAACTCCGCAGGCGGGATTTTCGGCAAGTATGTCTGCAGATCACCGGCGGCGGAGGCAGGTGAAATATATGTCAGACACATCAGCAGCAAGCCCGCGAGCGCTAGCGCTGCACGCCTTGCGAAGGCGATATAATCATTCGGCCGCTTCGACATGTCGATTCAAATGCCATCTGCGCGACCAACCGGGCCGCGCTTGCCTTGATAATCTTCGTCGATGATTTGTCGCCGCTGACGTGCAAAGCTCATCTTGTACGACTGACTCTGTCAAGCCCGCTCATGAGATGTTCGCGCGGAACGGGATCAGAAATCTGCATGTGGAGTCCTCGGTATGCCATTCCTACGCACGTCATTGCTCAGTGCTGAGCCCGCCGGAGTATTGGAGTCGCTCGACGAGCTCTTTGCGCTAGCGCATGCAATGGAGCAGGAAGCGGCCAGCAAGTACGATTCTCTCGCCGAAGAGATGCGAGGGCAGGGCAAGGATGATCTGGCAGAGGTGTTCACCCGGCTCGCCGCCGCCGAGCGCGAGCATGTGGACAGTGTGACGCAGTGGTCGCAATCGCGCCGAGGCAAGCGCCCGGATCCCGCCATGGTGCGCTGGGAGGCTCCGGACGCGCTCGCCCCGGACGCTGCCGCCGAGATCAAGACCTCACGGTTGATGACGCCGTACCGCGCACTCGCCATGGCGGTCCGCAACGAGGAGCGGGCCTTCGCCTTCTGGTCATATCTGGCAGCCTACTCGCATGATCCCGAGGTCAAGAAGGCCTCCGAGGCGATGGCCAAGGAGGAACTCGGCCACGTGGCCACGCTACGGAAGGAGAGGCGGCGCGCTTACCATCACGAGCACGACCGGATCGGTGCCGTAGCGGCATCAGCGCCTGGGTCGTCGCATGTCGATGCACAGCGGCTTGAGCTGCGCCTCGTTGCCCAGCTCGACGGCATGGAACCGCGTCTGAACGAGCCAGCCGCGGCGCGGATCAGGGATTTGCGTCAACAGTCGATCGAGATGGCCGCCGCCGCCGCCGGCTTCGGCAGCTTTCCCGCGTCCATGGAACGCAACGGCCCATTGGAGATCGCCGAAGCGCTCGTCGACGGCTACCTCGACGGCGCCGAGCGGTCGAGCGACGCAGCCCATCTGGAAGGCCTGCAGCACCTGGCCGAGCGCGCGATCTCAAGACTGGCCTGGCTGCGATCGCTTGCGGCCGAGTGACGCGCTTGCGGTAACCGTCCAGCTTGCAATCTTATCCCATTGAGAAAGCCGGCCATGCATCCGATTCATCGTGAAACGCATCTCATCGAGCGTATCGGCTGGCTGCGTGCTGCCGTGCTGGGTGCGAATGACGGCATCATTTCGACTGCTAGTCTGGTTGTAGGCGTCGCTGCGGCCGCTAATTCCTCCGGCGAAGTGCTGGTGGCAGGGGTCGCAGGGCTTGTCGCCGGAGCGATGTCGATGGCCGCCGGCGAATATGTCTCGGTCAGCTCTCAGGCCGATACCGAACAGGCGGATCTGGCCCGAGAGCGCAAGGAACTCGCTGATACACCCGAATCAGAGCTAGACGAACTGACCAAAATCTATGTTGATCGCGGTGTCGAGGTCGCCCTGGCCCGCCAAGTTGCTGAACAATTGACAGCGAAGGATGCATTCGCTGCGCATGCAAGAGATGAGTTGGGGCTGTCGGCCCATGTAGTCGCCCAACCGGTGCAGGCTGCATTGACCTCTGCTCTGACTTTTTCGGTCGGCGCAGCTTTGCCGATCGGCATCGTGCTGCTCGCGCCCTCAGGTTCAACATCCCTGATCGTGTCTGCTGGATCTCTATTTTGCCTGGCGCTGCTCGGTGCTCTCAGCGCTCGCATTGGGGGCGCAGGCATGATGAAGCCAACGTTACGAGTCACGTTTTGGGGGGCCATCGCGATGGCCGCCAGCGCTGGTATCGGCGCGCTCGTAGGGCACGCAGTCTAGTCGCTCCTAATTCTGTACTTGCGGCGCTGCAGTTCGCCGACGATGGCATTCGCTGTCTCTTGCCCGAATCCGACTTCATCACGGATATGCTGGCCTAGCCCTCTACCCGAAAGCACCGCGGTATAGGTGTCGGGAGCAGGGCGGCAATTCTTCCCTTGAGGGCGGGCAGGCGACGTGTCTTGAGCGACGCAAAGGGGCTGCCAAATATTTCGCGCTTTGCCGGAAACTGCCTATCGCAGGGAAGCGTCCCGGCAGTCAGCGCGCCTCAGCGTGCCAGTCCGTCTTCCTCATCGCGCGCAGTAATCGCGTAGTCTCCGCGATGAGGAACAGCTCATCGTCCGGGTGACCGCACGGAGACGATCACAAGCCAGGCGCGTCTCTTCACCTACGCTGCGCGAATACCGATCGGGATGCGCCGGCGGCCTTCGCCAACGTGGCGACCGACCAGTCCCGGGACGGATCCTGGTGTAAGGGGCTTCTAGGTATGGAGCAACCCTTGATTCGCATAAGGTATATTATGGAATATCTTTATGTACAATCAGATCAGTTATTTAGGCGAAATTCCTGTCATCGCACCTTCGTCCCGGTCCGATTTTCGATCTGGGCTCCGCCTGTCACCTCAGCTCTTGACGGCTACTGTGCATGGGGTTGTTTTTCAGATTTCGAATCCGGCCGATGTCTCCGAACGCCGATATTGCCGTGACGTTGTCCGGCTGCAATAAGCGAGGCTTCCGCGAGATCGCAGATGACCTTCTGACCTTCCGTCCGTATAGGTTTGCGTCTCAGAACAACAACAAACCTTCCGAGGAAGCAGACCCATGGTCTTTTCGACGCGCTTTTCCCGACGCACGCTTCTCAAGGCCTCCGCCGCGACTGCGGTCCTGGGCGGCCTCAGTGCGCCCCATGTGGCCCGCGCCCAGAGCGCCGAGTTCACCTACAAATACGCCAATAACCTGCCGGACACCCATCCGCTGAACGTCCGCGCCAAGGAGATGGCCGCGGCGATCAAGACCGAGACGAACGGCAAGTTCGACCTCCAGATCTTCCCGAACAACCAGCTCGGGTCCGATACCGACATGCTGAGCCAGATTCGCTCCGGCGGCGTCGAGTTCTTCACGCTGTCCGGCCTGATCCTGTCGACCCTGGTGCCGGCGGCCTCCATCAACGGCATCGGCTTCGCGTTCCCGGACTACGACACGGTCTGGAAGGCCATGGACGGCGATCTCGGCGCCCATGTCCGCGGCGAGATCAAGAAGGCCGGCCTCGAGGTCATGGACAAGATCTGGGACAACGGCTTCCGCCAGACCACGTCTTCGAGCAAGCCGATCACCGGTCCCGACGACCTCAAGGGCTTCAAGATCCGCGTGCCGGTATCGCCGCTGTGGACCTCGATGTTCAAGGCGTTCGACGCGGCACCCGCCTCGATCAATTTCAGCGAGGTCTATTCGGCGCTCCAAACCAAGATCGTCGAAGGCCAGGAGAACCCGCTGGCGATCATCTCGACCGCAAAGCTCTACGAGGTGCAGAAGTACTGCTCGCTGACCAACCACATGTGGGACGGCTTCTGGTTCCTGGCCAACCGCCGTGCCTGGGAAAAGCTGCCGCAGGACGTCCGCACGGTCGTTGCCAAGCACATCAACGCCGCCGCGATCAACGAGCGCGCCGATACCGCCAAGCTCAATGCCAATTTGCAGCAGGAGCTCGCGACCAAGGGCCTGACCTTCAATCAGCCGGCGGTGGCGCCGTTCCGCGACAAGCTGCGGACCGCCGGCTTCTATGCCGAGTGGAAGGGCAAGTATGGCGACCAGGCCTGGGACCTCCTGGAAAAGGCCGTCGGCAAGCTGTCGTAACGCGTCGGGGCCATCATGGCTCATGTCGAGATCGAGGTGATCGAAGTGGCGGGCGAGGTGGCTGTTCAGTCCCCTCGCCGATCTTCGTTGCTGACTTCGATCGAGCGCGTGCTCGGTCTCGTCGTCGAAATCCCGGCGGCGATCCTGGTCGTCGCCGAGATCGTGATCCTGTTTGCCGGAGTGGTCGCGCGCTACGGCCTGCACCGGCCGCTGATTTGGTCGGACGAGCTCGCCTCGATCCTGTTCCTGTGGCTGGCCATGCTGGGTGCGGCGGTCGCGTTCCGCCGCTCCGAGCACATGCGCATGACTGCGGTGGTCGCCAGCGCCGGTCCGGCGATGCGGGCCTATCTCGATCTGGTCGCAACCTCCGCGGCGCTGGCCTTCCTGGTCCTGATCGTCTGGCCGTCCTGCGACTACGCCTATGAGGAAAGCTACATCACGACGCCGGCGCTCCAGATCTCCAACATGTGGCGCGCCGCCGCGCTGCCGGCCGGCATCGGCTTGATGGCCGCCTTTGCCTTGCTGCGGCTGCTGCGCGCGCCCGATTACCGGATGGTCGCGGCCGCGGTGCTGTCGGTTGCCGTCCTGGTCGGCCTGTTCTGGCTGGCAGAGCCGTTGCTGCGGCCGCTCGGCAATCTCAACCTCGTCATCTTCTTCGTCGGTGTCGCCGGCTTCTGCGTCTTCGCCGGCGTTCCCATTGCGTTCGGCTTTGGCCTTGCGATCTTCGGCTATCTTGCACTGACCACGCGCACGCCCGTGATGGTGCTGGTAGGCCGGATGGACGAGGGCATGAGCCACCTCATCCTGCTTTCGGTGCCGCTGTTCGTGTTTTTGGGGCTCTTGATTGAAATGACCGGCATGGCGCGCGCCATGGTGGCGTTCCTGGCGAGCCTGCTCGGTCATGTCCGCGGCGGACTGCACTACGTGCTGGTCGGCGCGATGTACCTGGTCTCCGGCATATCAGGCGCCAAGGCCGCCGACATGGCGGCTGTCGCGCCGGTGCTGTTTCCGGAGATGAAGCAGCGCGGCGCCAAGCCCGGCGATCTCGTCGCGCTGCTGGCGGCGACCGGCGCGCAGACCGAGACCATTCCGCCGAGCCTCGTGCTGATCACGATCGGCTCGGTGACGGGCGTGTCGATCGCCGCCCTCTTTACCGGCGGCCTGCTGCCCGGCGTCGTGCTCGCGATCACGCTCTGCATGCTGGTGTGGTGGCGCTACCGCCACGAGGACATGAGCCACGTCCGCCGCGCCAGGGGCGGTGAGATCGGCAAGACCTTCATCGTCGCCCTGCCCGCGCTCGCACTGCCCTTCGTGATCCGCTACGCCGTGGTCGAGGGCATCGCCACCGCGACCGAGGTCTCCACCATCGGCATCGTTTATGGCGCCCTGGTCGGCCTCCTCGTCTATCGCCGCTTCGACTGGCGGCGGCTGTTTCCGATGCTGGTCGAGACCGCAGCGCTGTCGGGCGCGATCCTCCTGATCATCGGCACGGCGACCGGCATGGCCTGGGGCCTGACCCAATCCGGCTTCTCGCGCTCGCTGGCGGCGTCCATGACCGGATTGCCCGGGGGCGCTGCGACCTTCATCGCGGTGTCGATCCTGGCCTTCACGATCCTCGGCAGCGTGCTGGAAGGCATCCCGGCGATCGTGCTGTTCGGGCCGCTGCTGTTTCCGATCGCCCGGGCTGTCGGCGTGCACGAGGTGCACTATGCCATGGTGATCATTCTCGCCATGGGTATCGGATTATTCGCCCCGCCCTTCGGCGTCGGCTATTATGCCGCCTGCGCCATCGGACGCGTCGATCCCGCAGAGGGCATCCGGCCGATCTGGGGCTATCTGCTGGCGCTGCTGGTGGGATTGATCATCGTCGCGGTCTTCCCGTGGATCTCGATCGGATTCCTTTGAGGCGCTTGACGGAGGGTATCGATGAGCGAACGGCAGAACCAATACAATATCGGCCTCGACAAGACGCCCGCCAACTACGTTCCGCTGAGCCCCTTAAGCTTCCTCGCGCGCAGCGCCGCCGTCTATCCCGATCATGTCAGCACGGTGTATGAGGGACGCAGCTTCACGTGGGCTGAGACCCATGAGCGCTGCAAGCGTCTTGCGTCCTGGCTCGCGCGCAAGGGCATCGGCGTCGGCGACACCGTCGCTGCAATGCTGCCGAACATCCCGGCGATGAACGAGGCTCATTTCGCCGTGCCCATGACCGGCGCCGTGCTCAACGCGCTGAACATCCGTCTCGATGCGCCCTCGATCGCGTTTCAGCTCGACCATGGCGGCGCCAAGATCATCCTGGTCGACCCCGAGTTTTCGAGCGTGATCACCGATGCGCTGGTGCAGATGAAGGGCGCGAAGCCTTTGGTGGTCGATGTTGACGATACATCGTTCAAGGGTGGCAGCCGCATCGGTGAGATCGAATATGAGGCAGCGGTCGCGCAAGGCGATCCGGATTTCGCGGCGATCACGCCGAGCGATGAATGGGACGCGATCGCGCTGAGCTACACCTCGGGCACGACAGGCAATCCCAAGGGCGTCGTCACTCATCATCGCGGCGCCTATCTCAACGCGGTCAGCAACATCCTTGCCGGCAATCTCGGCCAGCATCCGGTCTATCTCTGGACGCTGCCGATGTTCCACTGCAACGGCTGGTGCTTCCCATGGACCATCGCTGCTGCCGCAGGCGTCAATGTCTGCCTGCGCAAGGTCGAACCGACGAAGATCTTCGAGCTGATCAAGCACCACGGCGTCACCCACATGTGCGGCGCGCCGATCGTCTACAACACGCTGATCAACGCGCCCGATGCGCCCAAAGGCAACGCCGCGCGCCGCGTCGTCGGCCTGATTGCCGGCGCCGCGCCGCCGGTCGCGGTGCTGGAAGGCGCCGAAAGCATCGGCATCAAGCTGACCCACGTGTACGGCCTGACCGAGGTCTACGGCCCCGCCTCCGTCTGCGCCGAGCAGCCCGGCTGGGACGAGCTGCCGCCGGCCGAGCGCGCGCGCATGAAGCGCCGGCAGGGCGTGCCCTACCCGCTCGAGGAAGGCGTCACCGTCATCAACCCGCAGACCATGCGGCAGGTGCCGCGCGACGGCGAGACCATCGGCGAGGTCATGTTCCGCGGCAACATCGTGATGAAGGGCTATCTCAAGAACGAGAAGGCGACCAAGGAAGCGTTCGAGGGCGGTTGGTTTCACACCGGCGATCTCGGCGTGCTCGACGAGCACGGCTACGTCATCATCAAGGACCGCTCCAAGGACATCATCATCTCCGGCGGCGAGAACATCTCGTCCGTCGAGGTCGAGGACATCCTCTACAAGCACCCGGCCGTGCTGTTCGCCGCCGTGGTCGCAAAGCCCGATCCGAAATGGGGCGAAGTGCCCTGCGCCTTCGTCGAGCTGAAGGACGGCGCCAGCGCCAGCGAAGCCGACATCATCGCGTTCTGCCGCAGCCACATGTCCGGCTTCAAGACGCCCAAGGCCGTCGTGTTCGGGCCCATCCCGAAAACGTCCACGGGCAAGATTCAAAAATTCTTGCTGCGCAACGAGGCCGGATCAGCGAAAGCGATCACGGCCTGAGCAAGGTCCGGGAGTCTTCCGCCCGCACGTGGCGGGCGGAAGACATTAGTCTCACATCTTCTTGTAGGCGTCGACCACGGCCTGGCCGTCGGCCCCTGCCTTCTTGAGCCAATCGGTCGTGAGCTGTTCGCCGATCTTCTGGAAGCCGGCCTTGAGCGCCGGGCTCGGCGGCTCCACGGTCATGCCTTTGGCCTTGAGCTGGTCGATGTACCAGGTGCTCTTGTCCTGCCAGGCCTTCCAGCCGCGGGTCTCCGCCGTCGCCGCCGCCTTGAGGATGGCCTCCTGGGTCGGCTTGTCGAGCGCCTCGAACGCGGCCTTGTTGACGAAGGTGTAGTCCTTCGGGATCCAGGCCTGCACGTCGTAGAAGTACTTGAGCGACTCCCAGGCCTTGGCGTCATAGCCCGTGCCGCCCGACGACATGAAGGAGTTCACGACGCCCGTCGCGAGCGCCTGCGGCAGCTCGGCCGCCTGGATCGTGACCGATTGCGCGCCGACCAGCTCGCCGATGCGTGCGGTCCCGACGTTATAGGCCCGCCATTTCAGGCCCTTCATGTCTTCGATGGAGGCGAGCGGCTTGTTGACATAGACGCCCTGCGGCGCCCACGGCACGACGAACAGCAGCTTGAGACCCTGCGCGTCGAGTTTCTTGGCGATCGCGGGCTTGGAGGCCTGATACAGCTTCATGGCGTCCGGGAAGCTGGTCGCCAGGAACGGCACGACGTCGATGCCGAAAAGCGGATCCTCGTTCTCGTGGATCGAGAGCAGCACCTCACCCATCTGCGCCTGCCCGGTCATCACGGCGCGTTTGATGTCCGGTGCCTTGAACAGCGAGGCGCCGGGATGAACCGTGATCTGGAGCTTGCCGGACGTCGCTGCATCGACATCCTTGGCGAAGGCGACCAGGTTTTCGGAGTGCGGATTATCCGCGGGATACGCGGCCGGCAGATTCCATTTGGTTTGGGCCAAAACGGGCGTTGCGGCCAGCATGGCGCCGGCAATCAGACCTGCGCGAACTAAACGAGACTTCATCGGACTTCTCCTCACGGTCGAATTGAAAGCGTGGCGTGATCAATCTGGAAAGGCAAGCTTCGGCAGGAACATCACGATCTGCGGATACTCGGTGATGATGAACACGGAGGCGAGCAGCAGGACGAAGAAGGGAAACGCCGCCCGGGCAACCGTGAACGTATCCCGTCCGCTCATGTTCTGCAGCACGAACAGATTGAATCCGACCGGCGGGGTGATCTGCGCCATCTCGACATGGATGATGAGATAGACGCCGAACCAGACCAGATCGAGCCCGGCCTGCTTGACCATCGGTAGCACGATGACGGCGGTCAGGACGATCATCGAGATGCCGTCGATCAGGCAGCCCAGAATGATGTACATGATGCTCAGATACAGCGCGAGCATGCCGGGCGTGAGCTGCTGGCCCTGGACCCAGGTGGCGAGCGCCGCCGGAATGCCGGTATAGGCCATCGCAGCCGTGGTGTAAGCCGCGCCTGCCAGGATCAGCATGATCATGCAGGTCAGGCGCGTTGCGCTCATAATGCTCTCGAGGAAGTTCTTCCGCGTCAGCGTGCCGCTCCACCACGCCAGCAGCAATGCGCCCGAGACGCCCCAAGCGGCGCATTCCGTGGCAGTCGCAAAACCCAGCACGAGCGAGAGGAAGACCGCAAGGATCAACAGCAGACAGGGCGCGAGCTTCGCCGACTCCTGCAGCTTCTGTCGGAACGGCATCGGCGGGTCGCGCGGCGGCACCTTTTTCGGATTGAGCAGCGACCAGATGATGATGTAGCCCGAATAGAGCACCATCACCAGCACGCCCGGCAGGAATCCGCCGAGGAACACCTGCAGCACGGAGACATTCGCGGTGACCGCATAGACCACCATCGGGATCGAGGGCGGAATCAGGAGGCCAAGCGTGCCCGCGCCTGCGAGCGATCCGAGGCTCAGGCCCTTGTCGTAGCCACGCTTGTCGAGCTCCGGCAGTGCGATCTTGCCGATCGTCGCGCAGGTCGCGGCCGACGAGCCCGAGACCGCCGCGAAGATGCCGCAGCCGATCACGTTGACATGGGTCAGGCGCCCGGGAAGCCACTGAACCCAGGGCGACAGCCCCCGAAACATTTCCTCCGACAATTTGGTGCGGAAGAGGATTTCGCCCATCCAGATGAAGAGCGGCAACGCGGCCAGCGTCCACGACGAGCTGGCGCTCCAGGTGGTGGTGGCGAGCACGGCGCCGAGCGGCAGGCTGGTGGTCAGAGCCATCGCCACGAAGCCGACGAGCCCGAGCGAGACCGCGATCCAGACGCCGCTTCCCAGCAGCAGGATCATGACGCCGAGCAGGATGAACGACAGCTCGATCATGCCGAGATTGGCCATGGTCAACCTCCGCCGCCCTGAGAGATGCGCTCGATGAACTCGTCCGGCGTCTCATCCGGCGAGCCCTTCTCGTAGCTCGGGCGGTTGCCGCTGACGACGCTGATCATTTCGTCCACGAGCGCGATCGACAGGATCGCAAGGCCCCCGGCAAACCCGAGCTGCGGAATCCAGAGCGGCAGCGCGACGACGCCCTGCGCCACATCATTGAAGCGCCAGGAATCGTAGGTCATCTGCACGGCATAGCGCGTGAAATAGAGGACGAAAGCAGTGGCAATACCGAGCGCCACGATTTCCGCGATCTGCTTCGTCCGCCCGTGCAGCTGTTCCAGCAGCAGGCCGACACGGATCATCTCTCCGCGCTTGAAGGTGTGCGCGAGGCCGAGGAAAGCCATCGCGGCCATGCACCAGGACGCGAAATCATCGCCAGCGGGAATGTTGATCGCAAATTGGCGCCCGACCGACATGGTCATCATGATTGCAAAGATCGCAACCAGGAAGACGCCAGCGGCGTAGCCCGCCCCGAGATAGAGGAGATCCAGAGCGCGGCGCACCAATCCCCCAGTCGTTACGTCGTCCCCTGTCACGCGGTCCCCATCCTCAACACGAGGCGATCGGGCGATCCAATAACGCTCGCCACCGATCCTGCCTCAATATCGCCCTTGCCCAACGCCCTGTCTTTCAGACGTTAGATCAACATGATGCAGCCGATGCAAGCAAGGACTATGCCTGCCTGCGGCGGAATTTCTACCGCAGGTTCAGCGCGTCTCCAGCCGCAGCCCGTCAAAAGCGGGCACGACGCCGGCGGGGAGCGATTGCCGGATCACCTCATAGTCGACGTCGGCGGTCATGTTGGTGATGACGGCGCGCTTCGGTTTGAAGCGCTCGATCCAGGACAGCGCGTCGTTGATGCTGAAATGGCTGACATGGCTGGTGTAGCGCAGGCCGTCGACGATCCAGAGGTCGAGGTTTTCCAGCGCGCCCCAGCTCTCGCGCGGAATGTCGTTGAGGTCAGGCGTATAGGCGGCGTCCCCGATACGGTAGCCGAGCGCAGGGATGGCGCCGTGCTGGACCAGGAAGGCCGTCATCGTCACCGCACCGCCCTTCCCCAGGATGGTCTGGCTTTCGCCCGCTTCGATCGAATGCCGCGTCAGGATCGGCGGATAGTCGCTGCCCTCCGGCGAGATGAAGCAGTAGGAGAACCGCGACAGGATGTCCTTGGCGGTGGACTGGTTCAAATAGGTCGGGATACGGCGGCGCATCTTCATCACGACCGAGCGCAGATCGTCCATGCCGTGAGTCTGGTCGGCGTGCTCGTGCGTCAGGAACACCGCGTCGATGTGATCGACATTGGTCGAGAGCAATTGCTCGCGCAGGTCCGGCGAGGTGTCGATCAAGATACGCGTGGTGCCGTGCTCTGAAATCCGCTCGACCAGCAGGGAGCAGCGGCGACGACGGTTCTTGGGATTGTCGGGGTCGCAGGCGCCCCAGCCGAGTGCCGGACGCGGCACGCCGGCGGAGGAGCCGCAGCCCAGGATCGTCAGCGTCAGCGTCATGCGGCGTCCAGTTTCAAGCCTTCACCTTCGAGAACAGGCGGAAGAAGTTTTCGCTGGTCTGGCGCGAGATCTCGTCGAACGACACGCCGCGCGTTTCGGCCAGCACCTTTGCGACCTCGACCACATAGGCCGGTTCGTTGCGTTTGCCCCGGAACTTGCCCGGCGCAAGATAGGGCGAATCCGTTTCGACCAGGATCCGATCGGACGGCAGCTCGGCCGCCAGCGCCCGCAAGGCCTCCGACTTCTTGAACGTCAGGATGCCCGTGAAACCGATATAGAGCCCGAGCGACACCGCCTTCAGCGCCAGCTCGCGTCCGCCCGTATAGCAATGCAGCACGGCACGAAACGATCCCTTGGCCGCCTCCTCTTCCAGGATGCGGGCGCAGTCCTCGTCGGCTTCGCGGGTGTGGATCACCAGCGGCAGGCCCGTCGCGCGGGCGGCGGCGATGTGGGCGCGAAAGCCCCTCGCCTGCGCCTCCGGCGAGCCGTTGTCGTAGAAATAGTCGAGCCCGGCCTCGCCAAGCGCCACGACTTTGAGATGCTGCGTGAGTGCGACCAACTCGTCCGGCGGGATGCCGTCCTCCTCATCCGCGTGGTGCGGATGGGTGCCGACCGAGCAATAGACGTCGTCATAGCGTTCGGCGATCGCAAGCAAGCCCTGTAGTCGCCGCACCCGCGTCGAGATCGTCACCATGCGGCCGATGCCCGCGGCTCGCGCGCGCGACACGATCCCGTCGAGATCTTCCGCAAAATCCGGAAAATCCAGATGGCAATGGCTATCGACCAGCATCGCGCGAACGTCCTAGGCTGCCGGCTCGATGTAGCGCGGGAATGCCGGGGTCGGCGCCGGTAAGGTCGAGCCCGGCGCGATCCGCCTCGCGCCGCCGAGCGTGGCGAAGCTACGCTCGTTCGCGGGAATGCCGAGGCTGTCGAGCAGCAAGCCCGAGGCGGTCGGCATCGCGGGCTGCGCCAGGATCGCGATCTGGCGCACGACTTCGGCGGTGACGTAGAGCACCGTCTTCTGCCTGACCGGATCGGTCTTAGCGAGCGCCCACGGCGCCTCACCCGCGAAATAGCGGTTGGCCTCAGCAACGACGGCCCAGACGGCGTTGAGCCAGTGATGGATCTGCTGCGTCGCCATGGCCGCGCGTGACGCGGCGACCATGCCGTCGGCCATCGCCAAAATCGCCTTGTCGTTGTCGCTGAACTCGCCGGGCTCGGGCAGCACGCCGCCGAGCTGTTTTGCGATCATCGACAGCGAACGCTGCGCGAGGTTGCCGAGATCGTTGGCGAGATCGGCGTTGATGCGCGCCACGATGGCCTCGTGGTTGTAATTGCCGTCCTGTCCGAACGGCACCTCTCGCAAGAAGAAATAGCGCACCTGGTCGACGCCGTACTGGTCGGCGAGATTGAAGGGATCGACGACGTTGCCGACCGACTTAGACATCTTCTCGCCCCGGCTGAACAGGAAGCCGTGGGCATAGATCCGCTTCGGCAGCGGAATCCCGGCCGACAGCAGGAACGCCGGCCAGTACACCGCGTGGAAACGGATGATGTCCTTGCCGATGATGTGCACATCGGCCGGCCAGTAGCGCCAGTTCTTGTCGCTCTCGTCAGGGAAGCCGACGCCGGTGATGTAGTTGGTCAGCGCGTCGACCCAGACATACATCACGTGCTCTTCGTCGCCGGGCACCTTCACGCCCCAGTCGAACGTGGTGCGCGAGATCGAGAGATCGCGCAGGCCGCCTTTGACGAAGCTCACCACCTCGTTCTTGCGCGAGTCCGGCCCGATGAAATCAGGGTGATCCGCATAGAGCTTCAGCAGCTTGTCCTGGTACGCCGACAGGCGGAAGAAATAGCTCTTCTCCTCGACCCAATCGACCGGCGTGCCCTGCGGTCCGAGCCGGACGCCGTCGTCGTTCAGGCGCGTCTCGTCCTCGGCGTAATAGGCTTCATCGCGCACCGAGTACCAGCCGGCATAGGTGTCGGCATAGATGTCGCCGTTCGCCTCCATGCGCCGCCAGATCTCCTGGCTGGAACGGTGATGCTGCTCCTCGGTGGTTCGGATGAAGCGGTCGAACGACACGTTCAGGCGCTCGTCCATCTCCTTGAAACGGCCGGCATTGCGGGTCGCCAGCGCTGCTGCGGTCATGCCCTCACCGGCCGCCGTCTGCACCATTTTCTGACCGTGCTCGTCGGTGCCGGTCAGGAAGAACACATCCTTGCCGTCGAGCCGCGCAAACCGCGCCAGCACGTCGGTCGCGATCGCCTCATAGGCGTGGCCGATATGCGGGCTGCCGTTGGGATAGGCGATCGCGGTCGTGATGTAGAAGACGTTGTCGCGCGCGGGGGCGGCAACCGGCGTCGCGGCTCGCGGAGCTGCGGCGGACTTTGGAGCAGGCGGGGCCTTCGGTTGAGAGACCTTGGGTTTAGAGACCTTGGGCTTTGCAGCCTGCGGCGGAGCGACGACGGGAGCCGGCGCGGCGACGACGGCCGGCGCTGCGGCCTTCTTGGCTGCTTTCTTCGCAGGGGCCTTGGCGGGCTTTTTGGCGGCCGCTTTCTTCGAAGCCTTCTTGGCGATGACTTGCTTCTTCGCAGCCTTCTTTGCCGGCTTCGCTGCACCCTTTTTTCCACTCCTCGTGGTGGTGGCCTTCTTGGTCGTCTTGACCTTCTTGGCAGCTTTGCGCGTCAGCGCCTTCACAGCCTTCTTCGTGGCTTTCTTGGCAGTCTTCTTGGCCGCCTTCTTCGCAGCCTTCTTGCCCTTGGCGGTTTTCTTAGCTCGCGTTGCCACGACGAATTCCTTTACGGCTTCTCGAATTTTTTGAATCGAATCTGCGCCTAGCGCGTTGCGTCCGCCAGCCAGCCGAACACCGAGAAAACCAAGGGCTTGCGCTCCAGATTGTAGGTTTCGGTGTCGCGCGCGGCGCGGACGATCTTTTCCCATACCTCAGCTAGACGCGCAAGGCGCGGCAGGTTCTGGTTGGCATTGGCCTCGTCCGCATGCAGGCGTTCGGCGATCCAGCGATCGATGCCGTCGATGAAGGCGGCGAGCGCGACGCGGTCGCTGGTGCCGAGCGAATCGCCGAGCGTGTGCAATTCGCGCGGATCGACCTGCGGCAGGCGCGCGAGCAGCGCCGCCGTACGCTGCTGGAGTTTCAGCGCATCGCCACCCAGCAGCGTCAGGGCCCGTGCGACGCTGCCCTCGGAGGCCTCCGCCGCCTCGCGCAGCGCGGGATCGTTCGGATCGAGCTCGGCCGCCGAAGCCGCCGCGCCAATCACGTCATCGGTGACGAGCGGTCGCAGCCGCAGCTTGCGGCAGCGCGACTGGATGGTGGCGAGCACGCGCGCGGGCGCGTGGCTGACCAGCAGGAACAGCGACCGCTGCGGCGGCTCCTCGAGAATCTTCAGAAGCGCATTGGCCGCGTTTGGATTGAGCTCGTCGACGGTGTCGACGATGCAGACACGCCAGCCTTCGGCCGCCGCGGTCGAGCCAAAGAAGCCGATCGTCTCGCGCGTTTCGTCCACGGTGATCACGGTGCGCATCACGCCGCGGTCATTGGCGGTGCGCTCCAGCGTCAGCAGGCCACCATGCGAGCCGGCCGCCACCTGCCGCGCCACGGCGTCATCAGGATCGATCGCAAGGTCTTCGGCGCGCTGCACGGCTTCCGCCAGCGGCTGGCCGTGGGCGAGCACGAAGCGCGCCATCCGGTAGGCCAAGGTTGCCTTGCCGATCCCTTGCGGTCCGCCGATCAACCAGGCGTGCGGGATTCGCCCGCTGCGATAGGCCGCCAGCAGCGCCGCCTCGGCGTCGCGATGGCCGAACAGCCTCGATGTCTCGCGCGGGTGCGGAATGGCGCTGTCGCGCTCGGTCTGACGCGGGCTCATGCGGAAACCACCGAGGCCGGCGTCGGCAGCAGATGCTCGCGCAACGCCGTCCAGACGCGGGCCGCAACCGTGTCCGGGTCGGAGTTCGCGTCGATCAGCACGCAGCGCGCGGGATCGTCCGCAGCGATCTTGCGATAGGCCTCGCGCAGGCCCTGGTGGAAGCTCAGCTGCTCGCTCTCGAACCGGTCAGGCGTGCCGCTGCCGCGGCGCGCGGCGGCGCGCTGCAGGCCGATCTCGACTGGCAGATCGAGAATGATGGTGAGATCAGGCTTGAGATCACCGATCGTGACCCGCTGCATCGCGTTGATCAGCCCGGCCGGCACGCGGCCGAGGCTGCCCTGATAGGCGCGCGTGGAATCGGCGAAACGGTCACACAGCACCCACGTGCCCTGGTTCAGTGCAGGCAGGATCACGGTGCGGACATGGTCATCGCGCGCGGCGGCAAACAGCAGCGTTTCCGCCTCAGGGCCGAGCAGCCTGCCCATGCCCGACAGCACCAGATGACGCATGATCTCGGCGCCCGGCGAGCCGCCCGGCTCACGCGTGACCCGGATGCGCAACTTTGCTGCCTTGAGGCGGTCGGCCAGCCTCTTGATCTGGGTCGACTTGCCGGTGCCCTCGCCGCCTTCAAAGGTGATGAAGCGTCCGCGTCCGGACGGCCGCTGTCCCGCGCTCTCACTCATGGTCAGAGCTTCTCGGCGCCTGCGCGGAACATGCCGATCACGAGCTCGCTGGCGCCGTCGATCGCGCGTCGCACGGTCGAGCCGGTGCCGACCGCTTCGGCCGCATAGACCGGCGTCTCCACCGCGATGTTGCCGCTGCGCCAGACCCTGACCACGCCGACCCGCTGGCCGGCCTCGACCGGCGCCCGCACCGGGCCGCTATAGACGACGCGCGCAATCAGCTTGTCGCTGCCATTCTTGTGCACCATCACCTTCACCGGCGTCTTGGCGACGAGCTTGACCGAGCGGCTCTCGCCGCCGAACACCTTTGCGTAGCCGACGGGCTGCTCGGCCGCGATCAGCGTGCGGGTCTCGAAATTTCGGAACCCCCATTCCAGCATCTTCTTGGCTTCCGTGGCGCGATCCTCGGGGTCTTCCAGCCCGTTGACGACGACGATCAGCCGCGTGCCGTTCTGCACCGCCGAGCCGACCATGCCGTAGCCGCCTTCCTTGGTGTAGCCGGTCTTGAGGCCGTCGGCGCCTTCCATCGAATTGAGCAGCGGATTGCGGTTGGGCTGGCGGATCTTGTTCCAGGTGTACTCCTTCTCGCCGAACAGTTTGTAGAACTCGGGAAAGTCCAGAATGATGTGGCGCGCGAGCATGCCGAGCTCGCGCACCGTCATCTTGTTGGCGGGGTCGGGCAGCCCGTTGGAATTGCCGAAGGTCGATTTGGTCATGCCGAGCTCGCGGGCACGCTTGGTCATGAAGTCGGCCGCGAAGATCTTCTCGTTGCCGGCCATGGCCTCGGCGAGCGCGATGCAGGCGTCGTTGCCGCTCTGGATGATGGCGCCGTGCAGGAGATCGTCGACCGAAACCTTGCTGTTGATGGCGGCGAACATGGTCGAGCCGCCCGAGGGCGCGCCGCCCCGGCGCCAGGCGTTCTCGCTGATCCGGTACTCGTCGGTCAGCTTGATGTCGCCCTTCTTGATGGCGTTGAAGACGACCTCTGCCGTCATCAGCTTCATCATGCTGGAGGGCGCGCGCAGCTCATCGGCGTTCTTCTCGAACAGCACGCTGCCTGAGGACGCTTCGATCAGGATCGCGGTCGGGGCATCGCCGTCGAAGCCGGAATCCTCGGCTTTCTTCGCGCCCTGGACGCTCTGGTTGGCGGCCAGGAGTGCCCCGCTCCAGCCGACGCTTGCCACCAAAATCATCGCCATCAGGCCGCGCGCCAGCGCTCCGGCGGTGAAGCGGATGCGTCGAAGCGAAGAAGGACGAAATGCCATGGCCAAGCCCTGAGAGCGGCGTTCTAACAGCTGGAACCGGTGCGAACAACACGAGGTTGGACGCCTGCCGCGAGATTGCACGATTCTCGCCGCGCCCCTATCGTGGCGCCTCATGTTTCGCGACCAAACCCCTGAAACAAGGCGGAAAAGCGATGTCCTCAACCCGCGTGATCAAGACCAACGGCATCGATCTGTTCATCCGCGAAGCCGGCCAGGGTCCGCTGGTGGTGCTGTGCCATGGCTGGCCGGAACTGTCCTACTCATGGCGCCACCAGATCCCGGCGCTGGCCGAGGCCGGGTTTCACGTCGTCGCCCCCGACATGCGCGGCTACGGCCAAAGCGCGGCGCCGCCTGACGTGGCCGCCTACTCGATCTTCGACACGGTCGGCGATGTGGTCGGTCTCGTGCAGGCCCTCGGCGAGACCAAGGCGATGGTGGTCGGCCACGATTGGGGGGCGCCGGTGGCCTGGCACGCGGCGCTGTTCCGGCCCGACATCTTCACGGCGGTCGCGGGCCTGAGCGTTCCGCCGCCATTCCGCGGCCGCGGCAAGCCGCTCGACCTGCTCCGCCAGGGCGGCGTCACCAATTTCTACTGGCAGTATTTCCAGGCGCCCGGCGTCGCCGAGGCCGAGCTGGAGCGCGACGTCGCCCGCACCATGCGCATCGTGCTCGGAGGACGGGGCCTGGCCGATCCCATCGCCGCCATGTTCGTGCAGGAGGGCCAGGGCTTTCTCAGCCACGCAACCGCCGAGGAGCCGCTGCCCGGCTGGCTCAGCGAGGCGGATCTGGCTTATTTCACCGAGAGCTTCCGCAAGTCCGGCTTTCGCGGCGGACTGAACTGGTACCGCAACATCGACCGCAATTGGGAGCTGACGGCGCCCTGGCAGGATGCGCAGATCCGTCAGCCTTCGCTGTTCATTGCCGGCTCCAAGGACGCCGTCATCACCGGCCTGATCGGCGCCAAGCGCGTCAACGAGCTCGAGCGCGTGCTGCCCAATCTCAAGCGAAAGCTGATCATCGAGGGCGCCGGCCATTGGGTGCAGCAGGAACGCGCCGAGGAGGTCAACGCAGCGCTCGTGAAGTTCCTGAGGGAGAGCGCGGCCTAATACAGGCCGCGGCCGCTCAGAATGCTGCGGGCCTCGGCGGCGCCGTCGGCCGATGAGGGCGCGCTCTCGGCGGCGTAGCGGCCGTCTTCCTCATAGGACACCGCGCGGGCGTTCTGGACCGCCCGGCCCCGGCTGCGGCTCGAGGCCGACATTTCCGAGGTCGCATTGAGCGAGGCCATGTCGGCGGAGGTGTTGCCGAGATTATAGGGCCGCCCCTCCGGCATCGGCACGTCGCCGCGAATGGCGCTGCGGCTCGATCCCGGCAATTCCGGCACGAAGGGCTTTGCCGAGGCGACCCGGACCATCGAGGGCGACGGCGCCGGCACGCCGGTGCGCAGGGTTGCCAAAAGCTGGCGGTCGTCGGAGCCTTCAAGCGGCGCCCGGCCGACATATTCGACACGAACCTTGGCGACACCATTTCCTTTGAATTCAAGGAGTTCGGCGGCCTTGTTCGAGACGTCGATGAGGCGATTGCCGTGATAGGGCCCGCGATCGTTGACGCGGACGATCAGCGACTTGCCGTTCGAGATGTTGGTCACCCGGGCGTAGGACGGCATCGGCAGGGTCGGATGCGCCGCGGTCAGCGAGGTCATGTCGAACACTTCGCCATTGGCGGTCAGGCGACCGTGGAAATCATCGCCATACCAGGACGCCATGCCCTCGGCGCGATAGTTGACGTCCTCCTCCGGCACGTAGGTCCGGCCGGCCACGACATAGGGCTTGCCGACGCGGTAGGTGCCACCGCCCTTCGGGACCGGCTCGCCGAAAGCCACAACCCGGGGGCTCGAGGATACGCCGTATTTCGGATCGACGCGGCTGGCGAATTTGTTGGAGGAGGCGCAGTTGGCAAGCACAACGCAGGTCGCGACCGCCGCAACACCGCGTGCGGCCCGCAAAACCGAATCTGACCGTCGGATCCCCATGCGCCCCAAATACCACTTTGCCGGAGGCGTACCCATCCCGCTTTGGCTACGGGGAGCGCTGTCCGGTCGTCTGATCCGAGGCGGCCCACCACCGTCTCGGAAGCAGTAACGATAACGCAACCCGAACACGGCGGAAATGGGGAGCTCACAGCGATCCCGCCGGGATGGTAAACGGGACGTTCGCATTTTTCCGTTGTTCTACGGAGCGATGGCACCTGCTCTGTGCCACGGCTGGACATTCTGTTGCGCCAAATCCTCACTCCACCCCCATTGTCGCTGCCCTCATTGGAATTCTTTTGACTGTGCAAGGCCGCACGCGCTTTCTCGAATGCAAGGGCGGGATTTGGAATTTAACGATGATCGAGACGGTTTCGGCACTGATGGGTCTGGTAAGCGCGGGGATCTTCCTGGCCCATGCGTTTGAAGGTTACCGCACGAGGGCCTGAAGGCACTCGCGCGAACGGCAAGCATCACCTCTTTCAAGACGGCGCGTTCGGCGAATTTTGATCGATCCGACCGAGCATCGAAGACGAGAGCGGCAGGTGTCCCATGCGCAACCATGACCTGGTATCTGACAGCTTCCTGGCATTGACCGCGGGCGGTTTGGTGCTGCTCTGCTCGAGCCTCGTGGCACTGGCCTTCGCCTGAACGTCGGCGCCGCTTTCCCGTTTTCGAACCACACCACCAGCGCGATGCAGCATCGCAATCCCCTGGGATTGCTCCGCTCCCGTTTAGTTGATTGAATTTCCGCATTCGACGCCTCGACTCATTTCAAGAGGCCCTCACCAACGAAGGTGACGCAAATGCTTGCCGAGAAATTTTTCCTGGTTCTGGAATCCCTGATCCGTGGCGACCGCACCTATCCGGACGGAAGCCCCCGGGTGATCAGCACGTCCCAGCACATCCCGGTGAAGCTGGCTGGTCAGAATTAGCCGCACCGTCAGGCTGCACGCCCTTAGCGCAGGCCCAGAAGGGAGCGACGATATAGGCCGTCGCGGGCTTCGTTCTGGCAGACGAAGCTGCCGTCGAACCCCAGGCCGTACCGCTTCTGCCCCTTGCGGTAGTAGACCCCTTTCTTGAAGTCGAGCCAGACCACCTTGTCGCGCGGACAATGACGCTGCGCCTGCGCCTCGTAGCGAAACGGCGTCAGAGGTGTCGCCGAGACCTCGGTGGAGCCGGCGCCAACCATGAGCACGCCGGCGAGTGCGATCCCGCTGGCCCATCTGCCGAAGCTTCCCCTACTCACTCCCCGCCTCCCGATCCGGCCGTCGCACGATGGCCGCGAGGCACGCTAGCACGAAACAGATCATGATGAGCGTGCCGGCGCTGATCGGCGTCGTGATGATCTCGAACCATCACCTTCATCCTCTCGGCGATCGGCATCGCCTTCGTCGATAGGCTCAGCGATTCCGGAATGCGCAAGCACGCCGAGTGAGGCGCAACGGATCGCCGTCTATTGCTTGTCTGCTTCGAGCTGCGCCAGCGCCTGATGCAGGCACTCCTGGAGCTTCAGCGCGACCTGCTCGCGCGCAAGGCCCGTGCCGGCAAGATCGTCCGCCACCTTCTCCAGCACCTCGTCCATGGTCCGGTCTTCCAGATGGTCCGTTACCAGCCTCGTCGCATAGCTGGCCGCGGCATCGCCGCTGAGGCCAAGCCGGCCTGCGGCCCAGAGACCGAGCAGCTTGTTGGACCGGGCGGTGGCCCTGAACATGAGCTCCTCGTCGTGGACGAATTTGGCCTCGAAGCCCTGCTCGCGCTTGTCGAACGTGGTCATGGTCAGCTCCATTGCGCTTTCGCTGATGAGGGTCGGACTGACTGGGGCAAACGCCTCCGTGGTTCACGATGGTTTGGGACCATTCGAAGCTTCCGGCGGAAGCCAAACGCCGTCAAGCCTGCCGTCAGCCCGGCCCGGCCGCGGGCATGGCCCGCAAGCCCGGCGCCAGCCAATCCGGCCAGGATGAGATCGTTTACCATTTGTTAAGCAGACTCAGCGCCGCATGGGCTTGGGACACACCGAGAGCTGACGCATGAACAAAGAGCTGCGGGAGTTTCGACGGCTTGAACGGGTCTGCCTGGAGCAGGCCGCCCTCTCCACCATGGACCTGACGCGAACCGGGCTGCTCAAGGTCGCCGAGGATTGTCGGGTCGCGGCCGAAGCGATCGAGGCAAGAATGCCCCGCGGCGCCTTCGCGGGAGCCGTCCAGGCGCTCGTCCTGGCCTTAAGCGCAACGCGGATGTCGATCCGGCTCTAGCCGTCAGCACCCGAAGATGTGCGGCGCAGCGCGCGCGAGATCAGCCTTTCGCCGCAGCGGCTTCGCGCGCCAGCCGCTCGGCCCTCAGCCGCTCCTTGTTGGCGTAGAACGCCTTCTGCGCCTCTTCATGGTCGCGCATGGCCTTTTCGGCCTCGACTCGGCGTGTCGCATCGCGCGCCTGGCGCTGCTCGGGGGTCAGGGGTTTGCGTCGGAATGAAACGTCTTCAGTCATGGCCGGATAACGCGGCCGTGAGGAAAAAGTTCCTCGCCTGGCCGAGGATGCTCAACCAAAATTCGAAAAACAACCCCATGCACAGTAGCCATGTAATTGTAAAACAACGTGTTTTTTCGAAGCTCCCGAACGCCGATTTGCGCCGTCGGGCAAAACAGCGACATCGCTAGATCTCGATGTCTGCAATGACAGGCAAATGGTCCGAATAGGCCCTCGCCGCTGTGTCGATCCATACTTTCCCGATCGGGCTGTCGGAGGTCGCATAGATCCGGTCGAGCCGCATGAGGGGCAAAGCCGACGGGAAAGTACGCAGCCGCGTCCGGTTCGGGCAGACTTGCGCCAGCACACGCCGAACCGATTTCACCCAGAACCAGTCGTTGAAGTCGCCAAGGACGACCGTCCTGACCGGCTTGACCAGGCTGACCAGGGCCTGGGCCTGGGCATAGCGCTCGTGGATGCTGAGGCCAAGATGCGTGGCGACCACGCGCACGTGACCGGCCGGCGTCAGCAGGCTTGTCGCGATGGCCCGGCGCGGCTCGCGCTCCCGGTAGGACACGTCGACGATCTCCGGCTCACCTGCGAACGGAAAACGGCTCAGGAGCATCTGACCGTAGTCGCCATCCTTCGTGACGATCGACTTGGCGTGAACGCGATGATCGCCGACAACGCTCGCCAGCTTCACGAACGGATCGTCCGAGCGCGACCGCGAATCCACCTCCTGAAGCGCGACGACATCAGGGGTCCATTTGCGAACGATCGAGCAAACCCCTTCCAGATCGAACTTCGGATTGAGGTTGAACGTGCCGTGGACATTCCACGTCATGAAGCGCATCAGCGCCTCCCGGCGAGCCAGGTGGCGACGAACTGCGCGACCGCGCAGACGCCGAGCCAACCCAGGAACGCCAGCACGAGCAGCAACATGCTGCTCCAGGATGCATTGCGCGCCAGATCCGCGATCTGGGCCCCCAGCACGGCCATGGCAAGAATACCGGGCGTCATGCCGAGCGCGGTCCCGATGAGGAAGTCGCGTAGCGGCAACGTGCTCGCGCCGGCCACGACATTCACCAGCGAGAACGGTGCGACCGGAATCATCCGGATCACGACCACAGCCAGTATGCCCTTGCCGACGACGCGGTCCTGGATTCGTGCGGCACGCCGTCCGAGGAGTCGCTGAAGCCGCTGTCGTCCGAGTGCCCGGCCGATCACGAAAAGGACGAAGGCGCTGAGCAAGGCGCCGGCGGTCGCGGTGACGAACCCCAGCCACGGCCCGAGCGCGGCCGCCGTTGCGGCAATCAGCACCAGCACCGGAAACACCACCAGCCCGCCGAGCACAAAAGCCACGATCGCCAGTGGCGGTCCCCAGCCGGAGTGCGAATAGGTGGACAGCAAGGTCGAAAGGCGCCCCGTGTCGGCAAAGCCGCTGAGGGATGTGTACGACCACGCCATCGCCAGGCCCAGGAGCGCCACCGCGATCGATACGATCCCGATGACGGTCTTCGTGTTCCACATGCGCGAAGCCGCGCGCTCGAAGTGCAAGGGATGCTCGGGATCCGCCACCGGCTGAACCATGGTCGCGAGCGTGCTGGTGATGACCGAGGCCTCCACGCCCCGCAGCGTCTTCGCGCCGCCGGCTTTCGACACTTCGTCGAGCAGAGCAAAGAGATGAACGTCGTTCTGCGCGACGCGTCGTTCGTCGAGGCCGCAGAAATGCGCGATCAGGCGCCGGCGAACCGACGTGATGAACGTCCGATGCTCGTCGGATGCGGCTTCGAAGATCAGGTCGCATTCGCTGTCGGCGCCCATCGACCGGTTGTTCAGATTGGCCGAACCGATCCGCAGGATCCTGTTATCGACGATCATGAGCTTGCTGTGCACCATCACGGCCGCTTCCTGATCCCCGTCACATGAGACCGGATGGACGAAACGGATCCGCTCGGCCACGCCCGCCTCGCTGAAGCACGCGATGAAAGCCCCGCGGCCGTTCTGCATGGCCTGGGATTCCAGCCACGAGGAATGCAGTTTGGGAGCGACGACCAGAACCCGAAGCGACGGCACGCGCTGCATCTGCTCCGCCAGCACTTCCGCGATCCCGGTGGCGCTGGTGAACTGGTTCTCGATGTAGATGAAGCTGGTCGCGGACCTGATCGCCGCAATCAGCGAGCGTTCGACCTCCCGGATGGTGGATCCTGCGGGGCAGACCACCTCGGTCCGGGCGATGCCCACGGGCATCTGCTGGGCCTCGACCGGCACGTTCGACGGCCAGCGCGTGCCCTTCGGCGCGGGCCGATCAGGCGTCTGTTGGCCTGCCGCGCGCCAGCGGGCCTCCGCGAGCTCGAACACCGAGGCGGCCGCGTCACCGTCGACCAGGCATTGCACGTCATGAAACGGCGGATATGGCTTGCCTTGGGGATCGCAGCGCGCGGCGAGATTGGCGCAATGCTCGCTCGTGTCCCAGCGCCGGATCGTCAGATCGAGACCGCCGACGAATGCCAGCGCACCGTCGATGCAGACGATCTTCTGGTGCTGCGCCGAACCGAACGGAAGCGTGGAATCCAGCACGAACTGGACCTGGCCATCGGTATCTTCGGTGAATTTCGCCGCGGAATTCCATTCACGTTCGGAGGCGTAGAACGAGACGAAGTCCCAGACCAGGATGTTGATCCGCAAAGCCGGTCGGCGCTGAACCAGGGCGCGCAGGAACGGGCCGAGCTGGTCCGGAAACCCGTCATCGGTCTGCCCGGATGCGCCCACCAGCCTGGTCTCGCTATGGATATCCCACCCGACGATGTAGACGAGCTCCTGCGCATCGAGCAGCGCCGCGCGCAGAGCCGCGAAATAAGCGGCGGCATCGTTGAGAACCGCCACGCGCCGCGCCTTGCAGCGCCGCCAGACGGTTTCGCCGGGGATCAGGGTCGATGAACTCTTGAGCAGGGGGACCTCGCAGAATCGCGTTCGCGGCTAAACGCGCTGAGCGCTCAACGGGTTCCACACTGAAGAGGCGCGCGCTGGTCGACGCGGCGCCAAGCGCTCCCCCTTTTGCACCGGCGCCGATGCGGCTTTGCGCGGCGCGGCAATCGCAATTGCGTGAGACCGCAACGTCATTGAGACATGTCAATACCAGCAAGCCCAAGCTCTGGGATCGTCACCCCGGCAAGCAAATTGGAGACCGCCATGTCACAGCAGAGCAGCGTGCACTTCTACCTCAATTGGGCCAAGGAGCGGATCGACGAGATGGATGCCGCCCTCGCCTCCTTCGAGGTCAAGGCCGGCCAGGCCAAGGCCGAGTCCAAGGTCAAGACGGATCAGCTGCTGCAGGATCTGACCAAGCGCCGTGATGAATTCAAGGCGATGCTCAAGACCCAGGCCGAAGCAGGTGAAGCCGCCTGGGCGAGCGCCAAGACCGACCTCGACAAGCAATGGGCCGGCTTCGAAGCGCAGGTGAAAACCTACTTCGAAGGCGCCGGCAAACAATTCGAGCAGCAACAGGCGACGTTCAAGGACGTTGCCGCGGCTCAAGCCAAGGCCTGGCGCGAAGCCGCGGACAAATTCCGCGAGGCCGCCGGCAAGGTCGCCGCAGCCCACACCGGCGATGTCGATGCCGCGCTCAAGCAGATGAAATCCGACGCGTCCGAAGCAGAGGCGCGCCTGCAGAAGCTGAAGCAGGCCGGGAGTGAATCGTGGACGGTGCTGAGCGCCGCGCTCGCGGAATCGCGGAAGGCGTTCGATCAGGCGAACCAGGCGGCGTGGGAGGCGCTGAAGGGCGGCAATGTGAAGAGTTGAGGTTTCCGGTCGTCGAACCTGCCCGCTCAAAAGAGGATTGTAGGAGTGCGCTTGGCGCGGCTGTGGCTCATACGCCCTTTCCTGCCATCACACGCGGCGGCGGCTCGATCAGGGCTGACGCCAACCTGACCGCGACCCGCCAACCCCGGGATTGATGGCCAGCGACGCTCCAGCAGCGCCGCCGGCTTCATAGGCCGTCATCGACACCATCCGGCCCGTGCTGCGCTGACTCCGAAGCTTGAGGTCGAGCTTGTCGAATTCTGTGTCGACCACCGAGGTCTTGATGACGACCAGCCCGCGGCCGGTGCTTTCGTTGACCTGGTCGCGACCGGCCTTGATCGCCACCAGCCTGTCCGCGATGGACGCCACCATCCCGAGCGCGAAGGAGGCATTGGCCAGATGCCGCTCCTGGTGCCGAAATCTGCTGTAGTCGACCGAGGTCTTGAAGCGCCCAAGTTCGGCGCGCACGGCGCCGTCGATCAATTCGGCCAGATAATGCGCGACCTCGACATCCGCGCCGAGACCAAAGAACACGTAGCTGTTCTCGCCGACTGGGGTCTTCTCGCGCCAGACCCGGCAATCGCAGAAATGGGCGATCGCGCCGATGCAGTCGTCCAGGGGAATTCGCTTCTTGCGATGGGTCTCGAAGACCCTGCGTTCGCACGGCGAGGCGCGCAGCTCGATGTCCGATAGCGACAGATCGTGCCGATCCAGCAGCTCGGCGACCTTGGCGGCGGCAGACAGCGCCTCGTCCTCGGTGCAGCCATTGGCGATGGTCTTGGCGCGCAACGCCTGAATGCGAAGCTTCAGCTTGTCGAGCGCGGACGGAGTGGAGGTCTGGTTCACGGATTACCTGTCTGGGAGGCATGGCCAATGGATCGCGGTCGGATAGACTGGCAGGAGGGCACCACATCTCCTCCTTGCCTTCACGATCGGGTATCGGACGGCGGTTGGTAGAAGGCTGTCATCATAGAAGGACATGGAATGTCGAATAGACGGTGGATGATCATCCTGCTTGTTGCCGTGCTCGCTGTTGGCTCGATCGTGGCGGGCGCTCGGTACTATCTAAGCAGGTGCCATGGCATGGACGCGTGCGCAGCCGCCGAAGCGGAAAGCCATGAGCGCGATAAGCCAGCCGAGCCGCAATAGTATTTTGGTCCAAGGACACAATAATCCGGTCGAGAATCAGCATCGACGCATCTTGCGCACGCGCTCCGATTTCGGACACCTTCGCGGGGTAACGAGCCGAGCCTTTCATGCCGTGGATCCGGCATACGCGTGCTCCAAATTCACCACCTCCGTCCGAACCGAAACTCGAGATCAAAGCTCGTGCGCGCAGCTCGCGCATGAAGTTCGACATGATCGAACCAATGGCAGCAAGTCACCGAATTGGATAGCCCGAAGGACCGTCAGCAGGGAGAGGCGTTTGCCTGTCTATCGAGCCGAATGGCGAGGGCAAACCTCAACGTTTCCGCCCGTGGGTACCGCACCTCCAGCGAGTGCCGCAGCATGGCGTTGCTGGTTGGATTGCACGGCCCCTGGACTGAAAGGCTGGTTTCGGGGGCGCACGCTACAGATGACGACAGTTTGGCTGTAATATCAGCTACATGAGAGGAGAACTGGCGGAAGGGGTGGGATTCGAACCCACGGTACCCTTGCGGGCACGCCGGTTTTCAAGACCGGTGCCTTAAACCACTCGGCCACCCTTCCAAGCCCGGAACGCCTGTCGCTTAACGCAGTCGACCGCACAAGGCAACGCGAAGTTGGCCCCTCGCCTCGAGCCCATCCGCCCGCCCGTCTGTCAGGCGAGCGTCAGCCTGTTCCTCTAGCTTGGCGGCAGGCCCGGCGCCGTCGCGCGCCGACGTCTCGGCAATCCGAACGCTGGCGACATCTCCCAGGGCGTCGCCGGTTGCGAGGCCCGGGCAGGATTGGTCTCCATGGCCGGGCCTCGTTTTCGGCACGCAAAAGAAAACGGCGCCCCGCGAGGAGCGCCGTTCGAAACCGATCTCTGTTACGTCGTCCTCAGTACCCGCAGCTCGCGCAGCCCATCTGCACCGGGGCGTAGTAGGAATAGCCCGGCGAGACCATCTCGACGCGCTGGCGCGTGGCGTATTGCGGCGGGATTTGCTGATACTGCACGCTGGGCGGCGCGACCATCACGGTCTGCGGCACCATCACGGTGCGATACTGCGCGGGCGTGCGATGCGCGACAACGGAACCGGGCGACACCATCACGGTCTCATCGACGGTGCGGTATTGCGGGGCGACGTATTGCTGCTGGTAGCAGGTCTGGCACGGCGGCGGTGCGTAGCAATTGTAGCAGCCGGCGGAGGCTGCGCCCGTCATGGAGATCGCGGCGACGGCGGTGGAGAAAACAACAGCAAGAGTACGCGACATGATGTGGTGCCCCGATTGCCCGAAATGGATTTGCGAAGGTGGCCGCATTATACGCCGCAAAATCCAGCGCCGCTGAAGTTCATCGGGGCATCCTTAATGCGAACGGCCGGCTTGCGCCGGCCGTTCAGGACTTGTTGACCATCGATGCTGGCGCAAAGACCCGATGAGTAGCCCGGATGGAGCGCAGCGCAATCCGGGACCGGTCTTTCATCCGGTCTCGCACTTGCCCCGGATTACACCAATGGTCGGCTTCGCGCCGACCATTGGCTCCATCCGGGCTACAAGGGCTTACTTCCCGCGCCGCTTCACCTCGCGCACCGCGCCGCGGGCGGCGCTGGTGGTGAGCGCGGCGTAGGCCTGCAGCGCGGTCGAGACGTTGCGCTTGCGCCCCTGCGCCTGCCAGGCGGCATCGCCCTTGGCCTCTTCCGCGGCGCGGCGCTTGGCCAGCTCCTCGTCGGAGACTTCGAGCGTGATGCTGCGGTTCGGGATATCGATGGCGATGATGTCGCCGGTGCGCACCAGACCGATGTTGCCGCCCTCTGCGGCTTCCGGCGAGAGATGGCCGATCGACAGGCCGGACGAGCCGCCGGAGAAGCGGCCGTCGGTGACGAGCGCGCAGGCCTTTCCGAGGCCCATCGATTTCAAATAGCTGGTCGGATACAGCATCTCCTGCATGCCGGGGCCGCCGCGCGGGCCCTCGTAAATGATGACCACGACCTCGCCGGCGACGACCTTGCCGCCCAGGATGCCTTCGACCGCGGCGTCCTGGCTTTCGAACACGCGCGCGGGGCCGGAGAACTTCAGGATCGAGGAATCGACGCCCGCGGTCTTCACGATGCAGCCGTCCTGCGCGAGGTTGCCGTAGAGCACGGCAAGGCCGCCGTCCTTGCTGAAGGCGTGCGCGAGATCGCGCACGACGCCCTTCTCGCGGTCGGCGTCGAGCTCGTCGTAGCGGCGCTCCTGGCTGAAAGCGACTTGCGTCGGGATGCCGCCGGGCGAGGCGCGGAAGAAGGTGCGGACGGACTCGCTCTTGGAGCGCTTGATGTCCCAGCGCTCCAGCGCATCGTTCATGGTCGGGGCGTGCACGGTCGAGACGGAGGTGTCGATCAGCCCGGCGCGATCGAGCTCGCCGAGGATGCCCATGATGCCGCCGGCGCGATGCACGTCCTCGACGTGGACGTCGGCGACGGAGGGCGCGACCTTGCACAGCACGGGCACGCGGCGCGACAGCCGGTCGATGTCCTTCATGGTGAACTTCACCTCGCCCTCATGGGCGGCGGCGAGCAGATGCAGCACGGTGTTGGTGGAGCCGCCCATCGCGATGTCGAGCGTCATCGCGTTCTCGAACGCCTTGAAGTTGGCGATGTTGCGCGGCAGCACGCTGGCATCGTCCTGCTCGTAATAGCGGCGGACGATATCGACGATGGTGTGGCCGGCCTCGACGAACAGGCGCTTGCGGTCGGCATGGGTCGCCACGACAGTGCCGTTGCCGGGCAGCGCCAGGCCAAGCGCCTCGGTGAGGCAGTTCATGGAGTTGGCGGTGAACATGCCCGAGCACGAACCGCAGGTCGGGCACGCCGAACGCTCGATCACCTTGACGTCCTCGTCGCTGACCTTGCTGTCGGCCGCGGCCACCATGGCGTCGATCAGGTCGACCGCCTTGGTCTTGCCGTCGAGCTTGACCTTGCCGGCCTCCATCGGGCCGCCCGAGACGAACACGACGGGAATGTTGAGGCGCAGCGCGGCCATCAGCATGCCGGGCGTGATCTTGTCGCAATTGGAGATGCAGACCATGCCATCGGCGCAATGCGCGTTGACCATGTATTCGACGCTGTCGGCGATCAGTTCGCGCGACGGCAGGCTGTAGAGCATGCCGTCATGGCCCATCGCGATGCCGTCATCGACCGCGATGGTGTTGAACTCCTTGGCGACGCCGCCGGCCTGCTCGATCTCGCGGGCCACGAGCTGGCCGAGGTCCTTCAGATGCACGTGGCCGGGCACGAACTGGGTGAAGGAGTTGACGACCGCGATGATCGGCTTGCCGAAATCGCCGTCCTTCATGCCGGTCGCGCGCCAGAGGCCGCGGGCACCCGCCATGTTGCGGCCGTGGGTGGTGGTGCGGGAGCGATAGGCTGGCATGGCGGTTTCCGTCCTCGGGTTTGCGGCGCGGAGCGGGAAAATCTGGTGCCGCCTCAGGCCTTTGTGGCCGGATAGCGCACGGACCGGTCGGGCGCAACGGGAACTTGGGGCGGACAGGGCTCCCCTGCTCCCGGCGCGGGCTCTCTCTCGTGCCCCGGACGCAGCGCAGCGCCTCTTCGGCGGTGCGCTGCAGAGCCGGGGCCCATGCGGCAGCGGGTGCGGGGGCGTCCTGGGTCCCGGCTCGCGCTTCGCGCGTCCGGGACGCGAGACCGCCCTATTGCAGCGTCGGATCGAGCCGGTCGCGCAGCCAGTCGCCGATGACGGAGACAGCGAGCGTTGTGACCACGATCGTGGCCGCCGGCGCCAGCATGATCCAGGGCGCCCGGGTCAGGTATTCGCGGCCGTAACCGACCATGTTGCCGAGGCTGGTCATCGGCGGCTGCACGCCGAGGCCGAGAAAGGACAGCCCGGACTCCATCAGGATCACCTCGGGAAACACCAGCGTGGTCGAGACGATCAGGGTCGAGGCGATGTTGGGCAGGATGTGCCGCAGGTAAATCCGCGGCGGCGTCGCCCCCAGCTGGCGGACCGCGGCGGCATAGCCTTGCGCGTTGGCCGAGATGGCAAGGCCGCGCGCGATGCGGGCATAGCGCTCCCAGCCGAACAGGCCCATCAACCCGATCAAGAGCGGCAGCGAATTGCCGAAGAAGGCAAGCACCGCGAGCGCCATGATCAGGAACGGCATGCTGGCCTGGAAGTCGGTCAGCATCAGCACGAACTGCTCGACGGCCCCGCGGAAATGCGCGGCGAGGAAGCCGAGCGTGGTGCCGACGACGGCCGAGATCGCGGTCGCGCCGAAGGCGATCAGCAGCGAGATGCGGATCGAGACCAGCAGACGCGACAGCACGTCCCGGCCGAGCTCGTCGGTGCCGAGCCAGTGCGCGACATTGCCGGGCGCGGCCAGCCGGTTGCGCAAGTCGAGCTGGGTGTAGCCGTAGGGCGCGATCTTCTCGGCGAAAGCCGCGATCACCAGCATGGCGACGATCCAGCCGATCGCCAGCGCGACCGAGAGCGGGATCGCCGGCAGGCTGATGCGGCGGCTAGCCGTGTCCTTCAGCGTCGCGTCGGTCATGCGTGCGCTCCTTTGGCGCGCAGCCTGGGATCGAGGAAGCCGTAGAGGAAATCGACGACCAGGTTCGACGTGACCATGGTCATGGCGACCAGCAGGAGGATGCACTGCACGACGGCGAGGTCGCGGTTGGCGACGGCGACGACGAGCAGGCGCCCTACTCCAGGCCAGGAAAATACGCTCTCGACCACGACCGCGCCGGCGATCAGCGTGCCCACCATGAAGCCCAGGATGGTGACGGTCGGGATCGCCGCATTCGGCAGCGCGTGCGACGTCACCACCTTGCGCCACGGCACGCCCTTGGCGGAGGCCGTGCGGATATAGGGCTGGCACAGCACCTCCAGCATCGCGCTGCGCGTGAAGCGCGCCAGCACGGCGGCACCGCCGAGGCTCAGCGTGGCAATGGGAAGGATCGCATGGCGCCAGCTGTCCTGTCCGCCCGAGGGCAGCCAGCCGAGCTGCACGGCAAAGACGAGGACCAGGATCAGCGCGAGCACGAAGCTCGGCACCGTGAAGCCGGCGACCGCCGTCATCATCACGGCGCGGTCGATGGCCGACCCACGATGCAGAGCGGCGTAAATGCCGGCGGGGATCCCGAGCACGACCTTGAAAAAGAACGCAGGCAAGGTCAGAGCGAGCGTCGCGGGAATCCGCTCCAGCACCAGCTCGATCGCGGGACGCCCGTCGCGCATGGAGCGGCCGAGCTCTCCCTTGGCGATGGCGCCGAAGTAATCCAGATACTGAAACCAGATGGGATCATCGAGGCCCCAGGCCTTGCGGAACGCCGCGAGCACCTCGGGCGGCGCCTCGGGCCCCAAAATCATCAGCGCGGGATCGCCGGACAGCCGCAGCACGACGAAGGCGAAGGTGACGACCAGCACGATCGTGAGCGCGGCGCGGCCGAAGCGGATGGCGAGATAGCGTCCCATCACGCGGCGTCCCGCCTCTCGGCGCCCGTGACGAGATGGCAGGCGACCTGCCTGTCGCCACTGAGGGTCGACAGCATCGGCACCTCGCTCGCACAGCGCGCGATGGCGCGCGGGCAGCGCGGATGGAAGGCACAGCCTTGTGGGCGCGCGGCCGGATTCGGCGGATCGCCCGCCAGCACGATGCGGCCTGCGCTGCGGCGGCCCGGCGCGGGCGAAGCCGAGACCAGCGCCTGCGTGTAGGGATGCTCGGGCCGCGCGAACAGATCGTCGGCGCTGCCGATCTCGACGATGCGGCCGAGATACATCACGGCGACGATATTGCTGATCTGCCTGACGACGCGCAGATCGTGGCTGATGAAGAGCAGCGTCAGCGACAGCTGGGCCTGGAGATCGCAAAGCAGGTTCACCACCTGCGCCTGGATCGAGACGTCGAGCGCGCTGACCGGCTCGTCGCAGACGAGGAAGTCGGGTTTTGTCGCCAGCGCCCGCGCCAGCACGATGCGCTGGCGCTGGCCGCCGGAGAGCGCTCCGGGATAGCGCGCGCCATGCGCGGGCGTCAGCTCGACCGCGCGCAGCAATTCGCGGACGCGCTCGTCGCGGATCGCGGGCGTGCCGATGCCGTGAATGTCGAGGGGCTCGCGGATCTGCGTTGCGACCGGCAAACGCCGGTCCAGCGCGCCGAGCGGGTCCTGAAAGATCATTTGCATGCGCGCGCGCTGCGCCCGCCATGCCGGCGTGCCCGGCGCAGCCATCGGCTTGCCGTCGAACCTCACCTCGCCGCGATCGGGCGGCTCGAGGCCGAGCACGATGCGACCGGTGGTGGATTTGCCCGAGCCGGACTCGCCGACGAGGCCCAGCGTTTCGCCCTTGGGGATGGTCAGCGAAACCCCATCGACGGCATGCACGGCCGTGGCTCGGCCGAACATGCCGGACCCCATCGAATAGCTGCGCGAGATCGCGGACACCTCGACGAGCGGCGGGCTCATTCGGCGGCGATCCCGAGCAGCGCGCGGCGGGAGGCCTCGGCGCGGATGCAGGCGACCACGCGGTCATTCGCGATGGGCGCCAGCGGCGGGGCTGCCAGACTGCACGCCTCGGCCGCCATCGCGCAGCGCGGCGCGAAGGCGCAGCCGTCAGGCATCTTCGCAGGATCGGGCACGGTGCCGGGAATGGCCGTCAGGCGGCGCCGCGGCCCGTCGAGCGGCGGCAGCGCACCGATCAGCCCTTGTGCATAGGGATGCACGGGATCGGCGAAAAGCTGGTTGGCGGGTGCCTGCTCGACGATGCGGCCGGCATACATCACGGCGACGCGGTCGCAGTTTTCGGCGACGACACCGAGATCGTGGCTGATCAGCACCATCGCCATGGCGAACTCGCGTCGGATCGACGACAGCAGCTCCAAAATCTGCGCCTGGATGGTCGCATCGAGCGCGGTAGTCGGCTCGTCCGCGATCAGGACATCGGGATTTCCAGCCAGCGCCATCGCAATCATGATGCGCTGGACCTGGCCGCCGGAGAATTCGTGCGGATAGGCCTCCAGCCGCCGGCCGGCGTCGGGAATGCCGACGAGATCGAGCAGCCGCCGCGCTTCCGCCTTCACGGAATTCCCTTGGAGATCGCGATGCAGCGCCAGCGCTTCGCAGAGCTGCTTGCGGATGGTCAGCACCGGATTGAGCGCGCTCGCCGGATCCTGGAAGATCATGGCGATGCGCCCGCCCCTGACCTGGTCGAGCTCGGACGCGGGCGCGCCGAGCAGCTCGCGCCCGTCGAGCCGCACCGAACCGGTGACCGTCGCTTGCCGCGGCAACAGCCCGAGCGCGGAAAGCCACGTCACCGACTTGCCGGAGCCGGACTCGCCGACGAGACCGACGGCCTCGCCCTTCTGCAGCGTGAGATCGACGCCGCGCAGGACCGGCACGCCGCTGAAAGCGACGCGCAAATCCCGGATGTTGACCAGTGCAGCCACGCTCACGCCTCGAAATTGCCGGCGCGGAAATCCATCGCGAAGGCGGGCGAGGCCTTCCACTTGATCGATTTCGGCTTGGCGGTGAAGGTCGCGTTCTGGTGCAGCACCGTGTAGGCGGGGTCCTCGCGCTCGGCGATCTCCAGCATGCGGCGGAACGCCTTCTTGCGCGCAGGCCGGTCGGTCGATGTCTCCAGGAACTCCGAGAGCTTGTTCAGCTCGGCGTTGGTCCACTCGCCGATCTGCTGCTGCTGGCCGTTCGGCCCATGCTGGGCCACCAGCGAGGACACCGGGTCGTTGAAGGCCGCCGAGTTCGACCAGTCGCGCACGGCGCGGGTCGGCGCACGCTCCATGATCTGCGACCAGTTCTCCTTGGTCTCGATCTGGACGTTGAGGCCGACCGATTTCCACATCTCGACCAGCACCTGCGCAGTCGCGACCTGGTTGGTGTAGTAGTTGTTGAGCAGGCGATAGGGAATCGGATCACCCTTGTAATTGGCCTGCTTGAGCAGTTCCTGCGCCAGCTTGGGATCGTAGGCCGGCACGCTCCAGTCGGCGTTGAACATGTCGCCGTAGAACTCCCACTGCAGGCCTTTCGGCACGCGGGTGCGGCCGGCCCACAGGCTGTCCACGATCGCCTGGCGGTCGATCGCGTGGGTGAAGGCGCGGCGCACCAGCGGGTTGGCGAGCACGGCGTGGTTCTTGTCGAACACGGTCAGGCGGTGATTGAGGATGGTGCCGCCCTGCACTTCGAACGCGGCATTCTTCTCGATGCCGGCGATCTGGTCCGGCGGGATGTCGCAGGCGAACTGGTATTCGCCCGAGAGCAGCCCGTTGATGCGGCTCGCGACTTCAGGCACTTCGAGAAAGCGGATGCGCTTGAGCGGCGGACGACCGCCCCAATATTCGTCGTGGGCCTCCAGCGTCAGCGACACGTCGGGCTTGAGCTCGACCACCCTGTAGGGGCCGGTCGTGACGGGCTTGCGCGCCCAGTCGAGATAGCTCGCGGATTCTTCCCAGGCGCGGCGGTTCATGATGTCGGAGCCGTAGCGCGACAGCCGGCCCTCGATGGTAACGTCGGGCGTCGCGTTGTAGAAGCGCACGGTGTACTTGTCGACGGCATCGACGCGCACGAGATCCGGCCAGATGCGGCGCGCGACCGCGGGCACGTCAGGCGGTAATTCCTTGCCCGGACGCGGCGTCGGGATCTTCTCGAAGGCCTGGATGGTGGAGCGGCTCTTGGCCTCGGTCTCGCCGAACATGCGCTCGCGGCTGAAGGTGAAGACGACGTCTTCCGCAGTGAGCTCGTCACCGTTGTGGAATTTGACGCCCTGGCGCAGCTTGACCTCGACGGTCTGGTCGTCGATGCGGCGCCATTCGGTGGCAAGGCCGGGCACGGCTTCCAGATTGCCGCGCCAGTTCTTGGAGATCAGGCCTTCCCAGATCGAGGAGAAGAACACGCGCTCGCCGACATTGGACTGCTCGCGCAGCACGTCAAGCACGTTCGCGTTGGTGACCTTCTGCACGGCGATCGTCACCGATGGACGGTTGTCGCCTTGCGCGATGGCAAAGCGCGGCAGCAGCAGCGTGCCCGCGGCGGCGCCGCCGGATTTCAGGATGGTGCGACGGGTGAACTTGCTCATGGCGATAGCCCCAGATGATGCGGTTATTCGGCGAGACCGAGCGCGGCGAGATGGGCTGCGCCCTTGCGGACGTCGTCGTGATTGCGGAGCTCGAGGATCAGCCGAGGGTTGGAATTCAGCCGTGCCAGTGCGCGGAACAATGCGACCCAGGGGATATTGCCTTCGCCCGGCGCCCAGTGCCGGTCGGCAAAGCCGTCGGTGTCCTGCAGATGCACATGCGTGAGCATGTCGCCGGCGGTTTCGACGTAATAATCGACCGGCGGCGCGCCGGTGGAGATGTGGGCGTAGTTGGCATGGCCCGTGTCGAGCGAGACGCGGACCTTGCCGCTTTCCAGCGCCTTGGCGAGACGAACGCGATCGCGCGGGTCCTTGTCCTCGATGTTCTCGATGACGATTTCGCAGCCGATGTTTTCGGCACGCGCGATCACCTCGGCCAGCGTCGCCTTGACGCGTTCGACGATGTTGGCGCGGTTGTCAGGGTAGAGATCGAGATTGTTGTGGTCCCAGCTCGTGAACGGCGAATGGATCACCATCTGCGTCGCGCCGAGAAATTCGGCCGCGTCGAGGCCTTGCAGCAGGCGCTTGGTCACCGCCTGGCGGATCATGGGATCGTGGCTGTCGATCTTGAAACCCCAGAACGGGCCGTGGATGCCGAGCCGGCCAGTATGGCCTGACAGCATCTGCTTGATCTCGCCGGCCGTGCTGCGCCAATCGCTATCGAGCAGGTCCGCGCGGAAGAAATCCTGGATCTCGAGATCGCGCTGCTTGTCGAGAAGCCAGTCGCGATGCGCGGGGATCGATTTGATGGACAATGCGGCGCCCAGCACCGGCTTCGACATGGCTTGCTCCTTGGCTGTCAGCGATGACCGGAGCAGCGCTAGACCAGTTCAATGACAGGCCGGTGAAATCGAGGTTCCGGGGCGCGAGGAGATGTGGACATCCTCCCGGCCCGCTCCCGATTCAGGCATCAGCGATCGCTGTGCCGATGCCGAACGAACACATGGCAAGCGGTATCGTTGTCCGTAGTGATCCGGAATGGAATCCTAACCATAGTTCGCGTACATCGCGGGACATCGATCGGCGGCCACTTCCACGGGCATCACCCTCTGATCGCGCTACATGGGGTTGGGGGACCACATGGGGCGGGGGATTGAAGGCTGGGGCAAGGTGACGAGGTCCGGACTCCTAGGCACTCCGGACCTCGAAACTTTCTAATCGAACGCAGCAACGCGCCGTCCGGATGGGGCATCCGGGCGGCGCGTTGTCGTTTCTGCGGGGTTTTTCGGTTAGCGTGTCTGCGGCTCGAGCGTCACCGTGCAGTCGCCCTGCCCTTGCGTGGCGACCACGATGTTGCCCGCGGGAGCGCCGAGCGCGATCGGCGCGGACGAGCCGCCGCCGGGCATCTGGACGATCACGCTCATTGTGTCGCCGCGCGCGGTCGAGCCGACCGTGGTGGGCTCGGCCTGAGCGACATTGCCCGACGCGTCACGCCGCATGATCTGGCAGTTCACTGGGCTCGCCCCGGCCGCCGCCATGCTCGGTGAGGCGCTGCCACCCATTTGTGCGCGGGCTCGCGCCGGATCGCGCGGCACCTGGCTGACGATGCGATGCGTGCGCGGCTCCACGATGACGACCTCGTCATCCGTGGCGAAATACTCGTAGTCCCGGTATTCCGGCTCGATCGAAACGATCTCCGGCGGAACACGGTAGAGACGAACGCGTGGCGGAATCGTCTCGCCGATCCGGATCGAGATGTTCAGGTTGCGTTCCGGCTGCGCCAGGCGGGCGCGGCTCACCGTTTCGGAGATCCGCACCTGCTTCTCGGACGTCACCTGGGCCTGCTGATTGACCTGCGTATTGGTCTGGGTACCGGACGGCGCGGTCTGCGCATTGTTGGTCGGGGCCGTACGGTTCGTGTCCGTCGCCGTTGCTGGCCGGTTGTTCTGCTGCGCCGGCTGTTGCTCGGCGGCATTGCGCGGCGGCTGGTTCTGCTCGGCAGCGGGCCCGGTCTTGGATTTCTCGGACTCGGCCGTTGATTTCTGCGGCGCTGACTTGTCCTGCTTCGTCTCGGCGCTGCTCTTGCTGTCGCGTCCCGGTTTCGCGCTCTCGGCTTCACGGTTGCGATCGCGCGAAGGCTCGCGGAATTCTTGTGCCTGATCTTTCTGCTTCGGTTGACTGCGCTCGGCGGAATTGGCGGGCTGACGCTTGTCGTCATTCGCATCCTGCCTGGCAGGGCCGCCGCCCTTCTCTTCGCGGCCCGCGCCCTGCACTCGCTCCTGGGCGCCCTGTACGCGATCCTGCACGCGTTCTTGAACGCGCTCTTGGGCGCCGCCGCGTTGCGGCCCAGCGCCCTTTGCGGGTTCCTCGGTCCGTCTGGGCTCGTCTCTGCGCTCACCGGGCGCCTGGGCATAGGCAATGCCGGACGCGAGCATAAGCCCAACGGCCGCAGTCGATAACATCAAGTGTTGACGCATGATCCCTCTCCTCGACAATTCGCAACAACACACGCGAACGTTCTGTCGGTGGGAATGTTCCAGACGGGAACGAGGGTCGGTTACGCGCGGCTCACATCGCGTCCTTGAGCGTGAGGCGGGCCGTGAACGTCACGGTGGTCTTGCCGACCAGCGCCATGCCTTCGACCTCGGCGCCACCGGCGGAGTAGTCGCCCGAGAAGCCACAGGTGACCTCCCGGCCACCGAACGCGAGGGTTCTACCGACGGCTTCGGTATGCTGATTGACGATCATGTCGCCACGCCATTTGCCGTTCCGGAAGGTGTAGCTGCCGGTGTAGTAAAAAAAGCTGTCGCCGCCCATGATGCGGCCATCGCTGAGCACGACCACGCCTCTCGCCTGTCCGCGCTTGCCGTCGCGCATTTCGATGTCGAAGATGTAGAGGCCGTTGATGACCCTGGCCTCTTCACCCGTCTCTGCCCCATCCCCCGCCGACATCCGATCACCTCCCCATGTCGGTCCGCCCCGATCAGTTCGGCACGTTGCGTTCGAGATCCTCGAGCCACGCCGCCGCGCTCGAATCCGACGGCGCGCGCCAGTCGCCGCGCGGCGACAGCGAGCCACCCGCCGAGACCTTCGGGCCGTTCGGCATGGCCGAACGCTTGAACTGGCTGAAGGCGAAGAAGCGGCGTAGGAACACTTCGAGCCAGCGTCGGACCTCGGGAAGATCATAGGCCCTGCGCCGGTCGCCCGGGAAGGCCGGCGGCCATTCGCCCTTGGCCACGTCCTTCCAGGCGTGTTGCGCCATGAAGGCGATCTTGGACGGGCGCATGCCGAAGCGCAGCGTGTAGAACAGGTTGAAATCCTGCAGCTCGTACGGCCCGACCGACGCTTCCGTGCTCTGCGGCTTCTGGCCGGGCTCCACCGGCACTAGCTCGGGCGATATCTCGGCAACCAGGATCGCGCCGAGCGTGCGGTTGACGTCGTCGCTGAACTGCTTCGACGAGATGACCCAGCGGATCAGATGCTGGATCAGCGTCTTCGGCACGCCGGCATTGACGTTGTAATGCGCCATCTGGTCGCCGACGCCATAGGTGCACCAGCCGAGCGCAAGCTCGGAGAGATCGCCGGTCCCGATCACGATGCCGCCGTGATGGTTGGCGAGCCGGAACAGATAATCCGTGCGCAGGCCGGCCTGCACGTTCTCGAAGGTAACGTCGTAGACTTTTTCGCCCTGGCCGAAGGGGTGGCCGATGTCCTTCAGCATCTGCGTTGCGGTGGTGCGGATGTCGAGCTCCTGCCAGCTCGTGTGCAGGGCCTGCATCAGCGCGAGCGCGTGGGTCTTGCTCTCGCTTCCGGTGGCGAAGCCCGGCATGGTGTAGGCCAGGATGTTCTCCCGCGGCAGGCCGAGCAGATCGACAGCCTTGGCGGCGACGATCAAGGCGTGGGTGGAATCGAGCCCGCCCGAGACGCCGATCACGACGCGCTTGGTGCCGGTGGCGCGCATGCGCTGGACGAGGCCAGCGACCTGGATGTTGTAGGCCTCGTAGCAATCCTGCTCCAGCAGGCTTTCGTCGCTCGGCACGAACGGAAAGCGTTCGATCTTGCGCAGGAAGCCGATATCGGCGGATGGCGGCTTCAGGGCGAACGTCACCTTGCGGTAGAACGCCTCGCGCTGCCTGCGGTTGTCGTCGAACGTGCCCATCAGCGCACGCTCCTGCCTGAGCAGGTCGAGATCGATGTCGGCAGTTGTGATCTGGCCGCCCTGCCGGAACCGCTCGCCCTCCGCGAGCAGCATGCCGTTCTCGTAGATCGAGGTCTGGCCGTCCCAGGCAAGATCCGTAGTCGACTCCCCTGCTCCGGCGGCCGCGTAGACGTAAGCCGCAAGGCAACGCGCCGATGTCGATTGGCATAGTAGCGCGCGCGAGCGGGCCCGGCCGATCGTGATCGGGCTGCCCGAGAGATTGATCAGCACGCTCGCACCGGCGAGCGCGAGTTCCGCTGATGGCGTCACCGGGATCCACATGTCCTCGCAGATCTCGACGCCAATGGTGAGGCCCGGGACATCCGCCGCCGAAAACAGAAGGTCAATGCCGAACGGAGCATGCAGTCCTCCGAACGCGATCGTCTCCCCGGCGATCCCAGCGCCGGAGGCGAAATGCCGCCCCTCGTAGAACTCGCGGTAGGTCGGCAGATAGCTCTTCGGCACCACGCCGAGAACGTTGCCGCGATGAATGACCACGGCGCAATTGTAGATGCGATGACCAAAGCGCAGCGGCGCGCCGACGATCAGGACCGGCATCAGTCCTGCGGAGCCCTCGACGATGCCTGCGACGCCGCGCTCGACCGCATCGAGCAGCGGATCCTGCTTGACCAGGTCCTCGATCGCATAGCCGGACAGGCACAGCTCGGGAAACACGGCGACCGCCACCGATTGCTCGTGGCAGGCATTGGCTGCCGCCAGCACGGCCTTGGCGTTGGCCGTGGGATCGGCGACATGGGAGGTGGTGACACAGGCCGCTACCCGCGCAAATCCGTGGGCGTAGATCGAGTGGAAAGTCATCGAGCGCAGTACCCCAAAATCTCTTCGCTGCCGAAGCCGTCAGCCTCAGACCCTATTTAGCCCATCGACCAGGTCCCGTGCAGGCCATCCGACGTCATGCATAACGGATTTGCAGGGCTGCCAGCCAGCGCCCGACGGGCTCAGGCGCTGCGGGCGAGCACGCCGGAGAGATCGTCGCGCAGCCATTCGGCGATCCGCGGCCAGGCATGCGCGTGGGTGCGCGCGCCCATGAACAGGCCGAGGTGATTGCTCGGCTCGGACGCCGCCGCAATGAAGGCCGGCGGTGTGCCGAGGAGACCTGCGGTAGCGAGCGCCTGCGCGGCCGGCACGACGTCGTCATCGAGCCCGGCGAGCAGGAAGACCGGCGTCTTGACGTCCTTCAGATCGACCGTGCGGCCGAGAGCCGTGAAACCGCCGCCGGCGATCTGGTTCCTCCGGAAGATTCGATTGACGATCTCGAGATAATATTTACCCGGCAGATCGAGCGTCTCGGCATTCCAGCGGTCGAAGCGCGTGAGCAGCGCAGCGCCTTCTTCGTCCGACAGGTCTCTCTGCAAAGCCTGGACGATATCGTCGCGGCTCGGCGCCTTGGACCACAGGCGGAGCATTTCCTCGCCGCGGACATTGCCGCCGCCGCGTGCGACGAGCTGGTCGTAGACCATCTCGGGCGCGTTGTGGGTGAGACGGGATAATGAAGAATCGATCGACAGGTCCACAGGCGCGCCGACAAGCACCAGCCGCCGGACCTTGGCGGGAAAGCGCGCGGCATAGAGCAGCGACAGCCAGCCGCCCTGGCACAGCCCGACCAGATCGACCGGCGCGCCGATCTCGTCGACGGCGACGTTGAGATCACCGAGATAGCTGTCGATCGAGAGATAGCGCATGTCGGATGTGGCTGACCGCCAATCGGTGAGATAGACCCGGTCAACGCCACCGTCTTGCAGCGACCCCACCACGCTGTGGCCGGGCGCGAAATCGGCGATCAGGGCTCGATGCAGCGCATAGGGCGCGCAGACCAGCGCAGCCTGGCCGGACCGCCCCCGTGAGCAATCGCGCAACCGCATGGTCGCAAGCTCGAGCGCGACGTTGTTCGGCGTCGTCCAGGGCAGACTACTTTCTTCCTGCTCCGCCGGGCCGCGCTCCAGCCACCACAAGCAGGAATCCATGGCGAGACGGGCCGCCGCAAATGGCCACAGCAGCGGATCGTCCGGGATGGCGTCCTGTATGCCTCTGTCTTTGCCGGCCTTCTCTGCCATGACTATCTCGCGATCCCTAGAGGAACGCCTCCAGACCGACCACCGAAATACCGCGCTGTCGAAAGCTCTGATGCGTCGACGCCACCGAACCGTCGAGATCGATGCCGCGGCAGGCGTCCTCGATGACGACGACATCGAATCCCGCCGCGCGGGCATCCTCTGCCGAGAAGCGGACGCAGAAATCGAGGGCAAGCCCGGCGACGAAGACGGTCTTCAGCTCGCGTTCGCGCAAATAGCCGAGCAGGCCTGTCGGCGTCTTCTTGTCGTTCTCGAATAACGCCGAATAGGAATCGATGCCGCGGCGAAAACCCTTGCGCACCACGAGGCTCGCCCTGACGATGTCGAGATCGCGATGGAATTCGGCGCCCGAGGTGCCCTGCACGCAATGCATCGGCCACAGCACTTGGGTGCCGTAATCGAGCTCGATGGTCTGGAACGGCTGCTTGCCCGCATGGTTCGGCGCGAACGAAACGTGGTCGCGCGGATGCCAATCCTGGGTCAGCACGATATTGCCGAATCTTTGGGCGATGCGGTTGATCGCGGGGACGACCTTCTCGCCGCTGGGAACGGCGAGCGCTCCGCCGGAGCAGAAGTCGTTCTGCACGTCGATCGCCAGCAGCACGTCGCGGTCGGAAATCTTCATCGCCCATCTCGTTCGATATGTCTTGCCCGCCGGAGCCAGGCCCGTCCGCTTAGTGTCGGCCTTCCCGCGCTGCTTCGCAACCGGCAGCACCTTGCGAGGCCCGCGCGAATTGGTCACCTGACCATTGCCGGGATGCAACGGATCGGCCTCGTCCGTGTTGACTAGGCGCACCCGAGGGCGGATTCTCGCAACCGTCCGCGACAGGTGGGTCGGGTCAAAGGCGTGGAGGACAGGGTTGGCGCGGCCGAAAGGCGGTGGCAGCCACGAAGTCATGAATATCGGCAAGACAGGACAGATTCTTCTCGCCGATATCGGCGGTACCAATGCGCGCTTCGCGCTGAGCCGGAGCGAATCGGGCCGGGGCGGTTTCGATCAGATCGGACCGATCGATTATGTGAAGGTCGCCGACTTCCCGACCGTCCGGGAAGCCATCGCGGACGTCCTGGCGCGCCGGTCCGGCGGCGAACAGCCTTACAGAGCCGTGTTGGCCGTCGCGGGTCCTGTCACCAACAACCGCTGCGTCATGACCAACAGTCCCTGGGTCATCGACGGTAACGAGCTGCAACCGGCTCTCGGCTTCGACAGCGTCCATGTGCTCAACGATTTCGAAGTGGTCGCCTGGTCCCTGCCCGCCTTGCAGCCTGCCGATCTGACCCCGCTTGGCGGAGGAGACGGCCTGCCCCGAGAGCCGCTGCTGGTGGTTGGACCCGGAACAGGCTTTGGCGTCTCCTGCCTGGTCGAGCGCCATGGTGCGCGCCTCGCCGTCGTCACCGAAGCCGGACACGCGACGCTGCCGGCGGAGAACGAGCGGGAGGAACGTGTGATCGCGTGCTTGCGCCGGCGCCTCGGCCACGTCTCCATCGAGCGCGGCGCGCTTTCGGGTTCCGGGCTGCAGAATCTCTACGAAGCCCTGGCGGAGGTTGACGGCGCCCAGGTGCCGCAACGCGATGCCGCCGGCATCACCAAGGCCGCCCTGGAGAACAGTTGTCCCGTCAGCCGCGCGACGCTGGAGATGTTTTGCGCCATCCTTGGTTCCGTCGCCGGCAATCTCGCGGTGACGTTCGGCGCCCGCGGCGGTGTCTATATCGCCGGCGGAATCGTGCCGCGCTTTCCCGAGTACCTGATGGCCTCTGCGTTTCGGTCGCGCTTCGAAGCCAAAGGCCGGTTCCAGGACTATTTGCGTAACATTCCAACCCGGCTCGTGACCAAGCCCGATGCGAGCTTCGTCGGTCTGAAGATGTTCGCCGATCACAATCTGGATTGAGGCACGAAAAGCCCTCGCCGCGCGGGTTCCAATATTCACAGATGATTCAGCGCATGTGCGGTTCCACGCATGAACATGCTTGCCTGCTCGTTTCCGATCAGAAACAATCAAGTGTGTATGTGGCGTAGTTGCGGGGGCGTAACATGCGTAAGCAGGATCTGGGTTTCGACTATCACCGCTATCATCGCCTGCTGAGCGAGGCGGACAATGAAGACAAGCGGCTGGCCCTGATCGACCTCTTGATCGAGGAAAAGGCGCGGGACCGGCTGGCCGCCCAGCGCGCGTCGGACCGTGCGGCCATGACGGCCCATACCATCGCCACGGTGCTGAAGAACGGCCGCAACTGAGGCTTGCAATCCGGCGAACATCGCGCGACTGCAGGACGCGATTGCGACTTCATTAACGATTTTCCGCAATCTGACGTCAAACTTTTTGCTCTAAGAGTTCCCCCCACCTGATGCAATTCAGGGTCAAACAACGGGGGCAATGAACATGAGCATGATTTCGATCGCCGCGATGCCGGCCGTCGTCGAAACGCGTTTCGCCGATTCGTCCTTCAAGACCATTTTGCTGTTCTGCTGCACGGGCCTGGTGGCCTCGTTCGGCCTGATGGCGCTTGGCGTCGACCTCAGCGCCGGCCTGATCTGAGACCGCGACAAATTCCGTAGCCCAAATGGCCGCCCCCAACGGGCGGCCATTTTCGTTTGCGGCATCTTCACCGTCACTCAGTGCGGCGCTTTGACGGCAGCTCCCGGAAACATCGAATCGATCATCGCCTTGAGCTGATCCATTGCGATCGGCTTGCGCAGGATCGGCCTGCGCCGGAGCAAGGACGGCAGCAATTCCGGACCGTAGCCCGTGGCGAACAGAAACGGCTTTCCGCGACGTTCGATCAGATCCGCGACGGGATCGACGTAAACGCCCATGAGATTGATGTCGAGGATCGCCAGATCGTATTGCGCGGTCATGGCGAAGGCGCTGGCGTCCCGGACATTGTCCGCTTCCGCGACGACGTGGTGGCCGAGCTCCACCACCATGTCGGCGATCATCATCCGGATCAACGCCTCGTCTTCGACCAGGAAAACGGAGAGTCCGTCCGCCATATCAACCCCGCAGTCAGCTTGCAAAGCTAACCATACATCAATTGCGGAGAGGATTCACGAATTCGTGGCGGGCGGCGTTAATTCACACGCGCCCGATCCGATTCAACTTGATCAATCCAATCCGCGCTCGTGGCTGAGGCGCACCATCTCCTGAATGAAGACCTGCTTCTGCTTGTCGTCGAGGCTCGAAAACAGCGGCTCGGCGGCGTCAGCTACATTGCGCTGGTCGGCGGCCCGGTCGATCAGGAACTGCGACTCGTTACGCATCTGCTCGATGATGTCGTCGGGCGGATCCCGCTTGGCGCGCGCAACCCGCAAGTTGAGCCGCTCCGCGCCATTATGCCCGAGGTAGTGCATTGCGCTCGAGAAGCCGTACCAATGCTTCTCCTGGTCGGGCGTGAGGTTCAGCTGGGTCTTGATCCGCTCGATATAGGCATCGCTGTTGGCGACGATCTGTTCGGCGGTCTGCTGCGGCGCGCCAGGCTGGGTGAGGACCGTGACGTCCTTATTGTCCTTGCCCTGCGGGATGTTCTTTGCCTCCTTGCTCGCCTTGGCGCCCTTGCCCGCTTTGCCGCTCTTGGCTTCCTTGTCCTTGCCCGCGCCCTGCTGCTTGGCGTCCTTGCCGGTGTCCTTCGCATTATCCTTGGCAGCTGGAGCCTGATTGCCGTTGTTGTTGCCGACGCCGAGCACCCCGGTGAAGACGCCGACCACACCGCCGATTGCGCCGCCGAGCACGCCCCCGACCGGACCGGCCGCCTTGTTCCCGGCCGCCGCACCGTCCTGCACGCCTTTGACCAAACCTTGAGCATTCGCCGCCGCGGCGTTGCCGAGCAGCAGCGCGAGCACGGACCCCAGCGCAAACCATTGTCGCAAGTGAAGCCGCGCTGGCGGCGCCGGGTTGATCATTCTCGTCTCCATCGTCGATCTGACTGGCCTGTCGGCGAGAACTCCCGCCAATTGCAACTCTATCGTCTCCGCCGCTTCGCGGTCCAGACGCAGCCGATGGCTGTCCACGCCCGAAAAGTCTTTCGCGCGAAGCGGTTATGCAGGCTTATTCGAAACTGCGGCGTAATTGCGCACGGATCGCTCGAGGGCTCGCTTGCACGAAGTGTGCGTCGCAAAATGAACGGCTGCGTTGACGCGTGACGCATGATCCCGACGTGCAATCAAGACGGCGCCGGACACACCCTTAGTTCTAGACGAGGAGCCGTTCGGCTTTCTCGACAGACGCGATCAATCATGATCTGATCGCGCTACCAATTTGCTGCGGCCAGCGTGGATTGTTCACGTCAGCCGACGGCACCAATAAGAAAATCCAACAACAAGAACTCAACAAGCAAGAACTCAAAAAGAAAGTCTCTCAGAGGAAACTCCAACAACAACACCCAGGCGAGGAAACGAGATGTCACGCAAGAAACTGACGCGACGTCAATTTGTGGCTGCCACTGCAATGTCCTCCGCGGCGCTGATCACGGCGCCCTACGTCCGGGGCGCTTACGCCGCCGGCAAGCTCTCGATCGGCTTCTGGGACCATTGGGTCCCCGGCGCCAACAAGGCCTCGACCGATCTCGTCAACGAATGGGCCGCCAAGGAGAAGGTCGAAGTCTCCATCGACTACATCACCAGCAACAACAAGAAGATCGAGCTGACCGCAGCGGCCGAGGCCCAGGCCAAGTCCGGTCACGACATTCTTCAGATGCCGAGTTGGTGGCCGCAGGCCTATTCCGAGAATCTCGAGCCGCTCAACGACGTCATGGAGCCGCTGCTCAAGCAGAATGGCGAGGTCAACGGCACCGTCAAATATCTCGGACAGTCCGGCGGCAAATGGCTCGCAGTGCCCGCGACACCCGGCAGCCAGATCAAGGGGCCCTGCTCCCGCATCGATCTGATGAAGAAGCATGCCGGCATCGACGTGCAGGAGATGTACCCGGCCGGCGGTCCGCCCAAGGCGGACAACTGGACCATGGAGACCTTCCTGAAGGCAGCCGAGGCCTGCCACAAGGCCGGCGTTCCCTTCGGCATCGGGCTCGGCGAGACCACCGACAGCGTGGACACCGCCGGCGCGATCTTCCAGTCGTTCGGCGCCGAGCTCGTCAATGCCAAGGGCGATATCACGGTGAAGACCGACCAAGTTCGCCAGGCCATGGAGTTCTACAAGAAGCTGATCGCGTTCCTGCCAACCGATGCGCCGTCCTGGGACGACGCCTCCAACAACAAATGGCTGATCTCCGGCCGCGGCGCGATGATCCTCAATCCGCCGAGCGCCTGGGCCGTCGCCAAGCGCGACGCGCCGCAGGTCGCCGAGCAGTGCTGGACGCATGGCTTCCCCTCCGGGCCGAAGGGACGGTTCGCGCCGTACCTGCCCTACTTCTGGGGCGTATGGAGCTTCGGCAAGAACAAGGAGGCGGCCAAGAGCCTGCTGGTTCACATGTCCTCGCCCTCGTCGATCGAGAAGTTCGTCGCGGTGAGCGGCGGCTATGACCTGCCGGCCTATGCGAACATGACCAAGTTCAAGACCTGGCAGGAGGAAGGGCCGCCGAAGGGAACGCTGTTCCACTATCCGGACCCCTACAAGCACCAGACGCTGTCGATCGCGGCGTCACCCGCGCCGCCCAAGATCGCGCAGCAGATCTACTTCCAGGCGACGCTGACCAAGATGGCGCTGCGCTTTGCGCGCGGCGAGACCATGGATCAGGCCCTCGCCTGGGCCGAAGGCGAGTGCGAAGGCTTCATGCGGAGTTAGGCCGGGAATGACGGGGCGGTCCACGCCATGTGCGTGGGCCGCCCGCATTTCCTGTACCAATCCGCATGACCGCGAAGCAGCCTCTTCTGGCGGCTTGGCGGTTGGACAGTTTGCAAGAAAGCTGACCCAAGGAACCGATATGGCCGATGTCGTCGTCGAACAAGGTCGCGTCGCCCGGGCAACGGGCGCGCGAAAGGGATCGAGCCTGCGCAACACGCTCGGGCGGAAGTCAACGGTCGCGTTCTTCCTGACGCTGCCGCTGATCCTCCTGATCCTGCTGCTCGTGCTCTACCCCGCGCTCTACTCGATTCACCTCGCCACGCTGAACAAGGCGATGACGAAGTTCGTCGGCCTCAGCAACTTCACCTTCCTGTTCAAGCGCGAGACGTTCTGGATGGTGGTGCGGCAGTCCTGCATCTTCGCCATCACCGCCGTGGTCTTCAAGGCCTTGATCGGCTTCATCGTCGCGCACTTCGTCCACAACATCCCGGCCAAGGGCCAGCGCAAATGGCGCGGCATGTTGCTGGTGCCCTGGGTGATTCCGCCGGCGATGAGCACACTCGCCTGGCTGTGGTTGTTCGACCCCTCCTACAGCGCCTTCAACTATACCCTGTCCTTCTTCGGCGTCGGGCCGATCCCCTGGCTCGGCGACACGTTCTGGGCGCGTTTCTCCGTCATCCTCGTCAACGTCTGGTACGGCGCGCCGTTCTTCATGATCATGTATCTGGCCGCACTGAAATCCGTGCCTGATCAGCTCTATGAGGCCGCGGAGATCGACGGCGCCAATTGGTGGCAGAAGATCTGGCACATCACCTTGCCGATGATGCGCAACATCATCGCGATCACCACGCTGTTCTCGCTGATCGTCACCTTCGCCAATTTCGATATCGTGCGCATCCTGACGTCGGGCGGCCCGCTGGATACGACGCATCTGTTCGCCACCTGGGCGTTCCAGGTCGGCATCCAGAGCAGCGACATTCCGCTCGGCGCCTGCGTCTCGCTGTTCATGGTGCCGATCCTGGCGGTCGCAGCGATCTTCATCCTGCGCGATGTCAACAAACGCGGAAACGAAGCCTGATGAGCACGCTCGCAATCGACAAGGCCGGCCCGTCCCGCAAGGTCAAATACGGCAGCATGAGCCGCGACCGCGCCTGGGCGCTGCGCTGGTCCTACTTCTTCCTGGTGCTGTTCGCGATCTTCTTCCTGACGCCGCCGATCTACATGCTGATCACCTCGCTGAAGAGCAGCGCGGAAATATCGGCCGCGACCAACCCGTGGTGGGTGTTCCATCCGACGCTGTCGAACTATGTCGAGCTGTTGAGCTCGAACCAGTTCCTGCGCTTCTTCTGGAATTCATCGGTGATCTCGATCATCGTGGTGATCGTGACCATGATGATCAGCATCCCCGCGGCCTTCGCGCTGGCCCGGATGAAGTTCTGGGGCTCGGCGACGCTGGCCACCGGCGTCTTCCTCACCTACCTGATCCCGGACAGCCTTCTGTTCATCCCCCTGTTCAAGGTGCTCGGGGTCGTCCAGGACCTGACCGGCATCACGCTGCTCAACAGATGGTACGTGCTGGTGTTCATCTATCCGACGCTGACCGTGCCGTTCTGCACCTGGATCATGATCGGCTATTTCGCTTCGATCCCGAAGGAGCTGGATGAAGCCGCCCTGATCGACGGCGCCTCCTGGCTGCAGACGCTGACGCGGATCTTCATCCCCGTGGCACTGCCCGGCCTGATCGCGGCGACGATCTTCGCCTTCACGGTGTCCTGGGCCCAGTTCCTCTATCCCCTGGTGTTCACGACATCGGTGGATCAGCTCGTGCTGCCGGTCGGTATCACCACCACGCTGATCAAGGGCGACGTCTTCAACTGGGGACAGATCATGACCGGCGCGCTGCTCGGCGCCGCGCCGCCGCTCGTTATCTACGCCTTCCTGATGGACTATTACATTGCCGGCCTGACCGCCGGTGCGACAAAGGGTTGATGTCGAGGAGCTGAAGTTCGATGGCTGACGTTGCTTTGCGGAAAGTAGTCAAGCGTTACGACGATGTCGAAGCGGTGCGCGGCATCGACCTCGACATTGCGGATCATGAGTTCATCGTGCTGGTCGGCCCCTCCGGCTGCGGCAAGTCGACGACGCTGCGCATGATCGCGGGCCTCGAGGACATCAGCGACGGCGACATCATGATCGGCGGTGACGTCGTCAACGACGTGCCGCCGAAGGATCGCGATATCGCGATGGTGTTTCAGAACTACGCGCTCTACCCGCACATGACGGTCGCCGAGAACATGTCGTTCGGATTGCGCCTGAAGCACTATCCCAAGGCGGAGATCAAGGCGCGGGTGACGGAGGCCGCCCGCCTCCTCGACATCACCGACCTGATCGACCGCAAGCCGAAGCAGCTTTCCGGCGGCCAGCGCCAGCGCGTCGCGATGGGCCGCGCCATCGTGCGCAATCCGAAGGTGTTCCTGTTCGACGAGCCGCTGTCCAATCTCGACGCGAAACTGCGCGTGCAGATGCGGATCGAGATCAAGAAGGTTCACCAGAAGGTGCGCACCACCACCGTCTACGTCACGCACGACCAGGTCGAGGCGATGACGCTGGCCGACCGAGTCGTGGTGATGAACAAGGGACGGATCGAGCAGATCGGCACGCCGAACGAGCTCTACCACAAGCCGGCCACGCGCTTCGTCGCCGGCTTCATCGGCTCGCCCGCGATGAACTTCATCCCGTGCCGGCTCGAGGATGTCGGCGGCACGCTGCAGATCCGCCTCACCGACCGCATCGCCTTCGCGCTGCCGCCGGCCCGCGCCGCGCGCTACAACGCGCTGCCGCGCACCGAAAAGCTGCTGCTCGGCCTTCGGCCCGAGCATCTCACCGAGTCGCATGCGCATCTGGAGCCCGGCGTCGAGAGCTTCGACACCGTGCTCGACGTCACCGAGCCGATGGGCATGGAGACGCTGGTCTATTTCGGGCTCGAGGGCACGCCGATCTGCGGCCGCGTCAATCCCAATGCCGGCGCCAAGGACGGGGCACCCATGCGTTTGGCGATGGACCTCAACAATATGCACCTGCTAAACGAGGCGACCGGCGTCGTGTTGTGACGCCGGTCCAAGAAACTCGCGCAGGCAGGGGACGATGGCGACCAACAAGAAGAAGATTTTCGTTACACAAACTTTGTCGCCAGGGGCACGCGCCCTCCTCACCCAGCGCGACGATATCGAGCTCGTCGAATTTTCGAACCTGATCTCGGCGAAGGACTTTGAAGCCCTGCTGAAGAGCCATGCGCCGGTCCATGGCGTGGCGCTCGGCGCCACCGCCTTCGGCGAGACCGAGCTTGAGGCCGCCAAGGACATGAAGGTCGTGACCCGCATCGGCGTCGGCTACGACGCCGTCGACGTGCCCGCCCTCTCCCGTCGCAAGGTGCCGCTGATGGTTGCCGGCAGCGCCAACTCACCTTCGGTCGCGGAAGCGGCGCTGTTCATGATGCTGACGCTCGCCAAGCGCGCCCAGGAGCTGCACGCCTGCGTCAAGGACGGCAAGTGGGCCGACCGGCTCGGCATGCTGCCGTTCGACCTCTACGGCAAGACCGTGCTGGTCATCGGCTTCGGCCGCATCGGCAGCCGCATCGCCAAGCGGTGCCTGGCGATGGAAATGAACGTGCAGGTCTACGATCCCTACAAGCCCGCCTCTGAGATCAAGGCTGCCGGCTGCGAGCCCGTGACCGACCTCGACGCTGCACTGCCTCACGCCGATTTCGTCACCATCCACTGCCCGAAGACGCCGGAGACGATCGGCCTGTTCGACGCAGCGCGGATCGGCCGGATGAAGCCGAAAGCCTATCTCATCAACACCGCCCGCGGCGGCATCGTGAAGGAAGCCGCGCTCCACGACGCCCTGGTCTCCGGCAAGCTGGCGGGCGCCGGCATCGACGTGTTCGAAGTGGAGCCGCCGCCGGTCAGCAACGCGCTGTTCGCCCTGCCCAACGTCATCATCGCCCCGCACGTTGCCGGCGTCACGGTCGAAGCGGTCCAGCGCATGAGCGAGCAGACCGCGCGCAACATTCTGAGCGTGCTCGACGGCGATCCCATCAGGCAGAACGTCATCAATCAAGACGTGTTGGGCTGAGCCGAACCTCGGGCGGGCGACGGCATCGCCCGCCTTCGGAAGGCCAGAATGCGTCCCATTTTGGTGCATATCGAGCCCCAACTCAGCCTTAATCAAACGCGCGTAATGGAGCCGGAAGCGCGGCGGCAGCGGGACAGCACTGGCCGGCCGCGCCGAGCTGGAGGATGAGCCCTTGTCAGAGATCGATCCGACCGACCACACGCTGGCAACCATCGCCAGCATCCTGGAGAACCCCGAGCCCGTCCTGGTCATTCGCAAGACCGAGACGGAGATCGTCGTCGCCGGTGAGCGCGAGCACCTGGACTCCGACGAGCGGCCGGTCGTCGATGAACATCCGATGGTCGACGAGCATCCTCTGGTCGAGGAGCAACCACTGGTGCCCGAGCACACCGACGCCGACGGCTACAGCAAGGTCGGCCCCGGCCCGATGGTGGCGATCCGTCTCAAATGGACGGTGCATCGCGGCGATGACGGCCAATATTACGTGCACGAGACCATCGGCGAACAATCCGCGCCCGTGGTCAACGGCCCCATGACAAGCGAGGCCGCCGTGCATTTCGTCGACGCACAGCAAGACGAGGCGCATCGTCGCTTCGAAGAGCTGCGCAGCGAGATCGCCGGCCGCAGTTCGCTCGCCGACTACGAGCGCAAGGGCGAAGCGTGAGCTACTGCCTGATGCCTTTCTACACCTCTCCCGAAGGGAGAGGTGTAGACTGAGCCCGGCAATTACTTCCTTCCGAGATAATCCTTCTTCACCAGTTCGACGCCTGCGTGCCGCAACAGGTCGTACGCTGTCGTGACGTGAAAGAAGAATTGTGGGACGCTGAACGTCAGCAGCAGCGTCCGCCCGGTGAAGGGCAGCTCGGTCCCGTTCTTCAGCTTGAAGAAGACATTCCGTTCCGCCGCCGCGTCGATCGCCGCGCGCGGCAGGCTTTCGATGAACTCGATCGAGGTCGCGATGCGCGCCTGGAGCCCGGCCATGTCGTGCTCCACCGCCGGCAATGCTACCGGCTCGCGCTCCGCCAGCAGGGCCGGCGCGACCGTGGCGTGGCGGCAGGCCTCGCCGATCTGCTGCGCCAGGTCGTACATGTTGGGCGCCATGCGCATGCCGAGCAGGACGGCTGGATTGAACTTGCGGGTTTCCGCATAGGCCACGCCCTTGTCGAGCAGGGCAGACAGGTTGCGCAGATACGGCACGAACAAGCCTGCCGAGGCCTCGTACATCGAGATCGTCACACCAAGATTCCTTTCAATTCCGCCTCGCCAGCGACTGGCATCTGGTCTAAATCCACCGTTTCAAGAGCTGCAGAATGGCAGCTCGGGCATGGGTGGAAAAGAGATGATCGTTCGAATGGCTGTTCGTATCATGGCGGCTTTGGCCGTGGCGTTGCTGGCAAACCTTTCGGCCCATGCGCAGCAGGCGCCCTCGCGCCTCGACGAGATTGTGAAGCGCGGAACCCTGCGCGTCGGCATGACCGGCGACTACAAGCCCTTCACCTATCTGGACAAGGCGACGCAGCAGTTCAGCGGCTTCGATGTCGACATGGCGCAGGCGCTCGGCAAGGCGCTCGGAGTCAAGGTGGAGTTCGTGCCGACAGCCTGGCCTAAGCTGATGAAGGATTTCGAGGCCGACCAGTTCGACATCGCGATGGGTGGCGTGTCAGTGACGCTCGACCGGCAGAAGAAGGGCTTCTTCTCGACGCCGATCATGCGCGAGGGCAAGACGCCGATCACCCGCTGCGCCGACGTCGGCAAGTACCAGAGCATCGCCGACATCGACAAGAAGGGCACCCGCGTCATCGTCAATCCCGGCGGCACCAACGAGCGTTTCGCACGCGCCAACGTCAAGGACGCCGAGATCACCGTCTTCCCCGACAACACCGTGATCTTCGACGAGATCGCCAAGGGGAACGCCGATCTGATGATGACGGACGCCTCCGAGACACGCTACCAGCAGAAGCAGCACGCCGGCGTGCTCTGCGCGGTGCATCCCGAAAAGCCGTTCGATTTCTCCGAGAAGGCCTATTGGCTGCAGCGCGACGTGGCGCTGAAGGCCTTCGTCGACCAATGGCTGCACATTTCCATGGAGGACGGCAGCTACAAGAAGATCTACGCCGCCTGGTTCGACTAGACCTTCCCTGGACCCGTCATTGAGTCTCCTGTTCCCAATCCCTGGGAACGGCGCCCCAGGCCGCGTCCTCCTGTCGCCTGCGTCGGCCCAACTTTGGACCAGCCCTTGAGCTATTGAACCCTGAACAGCAGGACGACGACTCATACCGAGACAGTGATCTAGATCACTTTTTGCGATCGGACCGGCGCGTAAGCGTCGGTCCGGGGACCATCTGTTCAGGAGAGGCGAAATGAGGAAGCTGTTGGCCGCGGCCGCATTCCTTTTAGCGAGCACAGCTGCCCAGGCGCAGTACACTTTCGAGTATAACGGGCGCACCATCCGGATCGATCCGGACCGCGGCACGGTGCAGATCCCAGGCGTGTACGACAACACCGGCCAGCCCAAAGCCAAGAAGGCCAAGAAGAACGAGCAAGCCCCGCAGCAAGCCACGGTCGATCCGCAAGCGCCGGCTGCTCCGGCACCAGCGCCCGCCGCGCCGCCCGCCGCTGCGGCCGTGACGCCGCCGCCAGCGCCGCCACCGCCGGCTCCTCCGCCAACCACGACCGCCACCAACGCGCCGGCCGATACGGCCGTTGTGCCGCCGCCCCCGCCGGCTCCGGCCCCTGCTCCCGTCGAGCAGCAGGCAGCGCCCGCCGCGCCGCCGCCCGCCCCGACCGTGGCCGCTGCGCCACCGGCGCCGTCTGCACCACCGGCCCCGGCGCCCGCCGCCCCGGCCCCCGTCAAGGCGGCCGCAGCAACGCCAGCTCCCGCAGCCGCGCCGACGCGCGATCTCAATTCACCGCTCGGCGTCTGGCTCACCGAGGAGAAGGAAGGCAAGGTCCGCATCGAGCAGTGCGGCAGCAATCTGTGCGGCTATTCGGTCGACAGCAAATCGAATCAGAACGGCGAGCAGGTCCTGATCAACATGAAGCCGAGCAAGGATCAGAAATGGTCCGGCCGCATCCTCGATCCGAACTCCGGCTCGACCTACGATTCGACGATCGCGATGAAGGGCACCGATCGCCTGCGCGTGCAGGGCTGCGCCTTCGGCGGCATGTTCTGCGGCGGCCAGACCTGGACGCGGGTGAACTGAAGCCACGCCGGACGTCTTGACGGAGAAAAGGGGCCCGTGATCCGGGCCCCTTTGCTTTTGCCCCACAATCGGGCGTGACGTGCGCCACCTCACAGAGCCCATTGCGCGCGTGAGCCCCCTCACATCGCGGGTTCCGCGCGCCGTGCCACGGTCCCCGCATGGTCACCCACAGGGGCGTGTCATGAACGGCTTCCGCAAAGGTCTCTTCGTCACCATCGTCGCCATCGCTTTCCCGCTCACGCAGGCTGATGCCGCGACCAGCACTTTCGACGGTACATGGAATGTCCGCATCGCCTCATCGAGCGAGACCTGCGGCAACGGCGCGACCGTCGCGATCGGCATCAACAACGGTCAGATCGCCTCGAGCAGCACCGCAGTGTCGGCATCAGGCCGCGTGGCGGACGCCGGCAGCATCAACGTCACCCTCAGCACCGGCATCAAGCGCGCCGTCGGCTTCGGACGGCTCAGCGGAAGCTCCGGCTCCGGCACCTGGCGAGGCGCGCTGTGCACTGGGACGTGGACGGCGGAGAAGATGTAGGTGCGGTGTCCCGGACAAGCAGCGACGCGAAGCGTTGCTGCGCAGAGCCGGGACCCAGCATTTTGATCACGGAAAAGATTCTGGGTCCCGGATCGGCGACGCATCGCCCTGCAGGCGATGCGTCTTGTCCGGGACACGGGAAGCTAGCCCAGCGGCGCAGAATACTCCGCGTCCGTCACCGGCTCCAGCCAGGTCGAATAGACGCCGTCGAGCGCTTCCTGCATGGCGATGTGGCACATGCCGTTGGTCGGCGATGCGCCATGCCAGTGCAATTCACCCGGCGGAATCCACACGGTGTCGCCGGGACGAATTTCCCTGACGGGGCCGCCCTTGGTCTGCACGCGTCCGACGCCGGAGATGACGTAGAGCGTCTGCCCGAGCGGATGGTGATGCCAGTTGGTGCGGGCGCCCGGCTCGAACGCCACGCGCGAGCAGTTCAGCCGCGCCGGCGCGGGCGCCATGATCACGGGGTCCTGCCATACGGTGCCGGTGAAGTTTTCCTTGGGCGCGCGGCGTGTCGGCCGCGTGCCTGCGACAGTGATCTCCATGGGGTCCTCTCTTCTGTTATTTCTTGCTGGCGGCGTAGCGCGCCTTGGTCTCGGCGTTCATGGGATAGAGGCCCGGCAGCACCGCGCCGTTGTTCACCTCGTTGACGATCCAGGCTTCCATGCGCTCCTGCTCGACGCCCTCGTTGAGCACGTGATCGAGCATCGCCTGCGGGATCAGCACGCAGCCGTCCTGGTCGGCGACCACGATGTCATTCGGGAAAACGGCAACGCCGCCGCAACCGATCGGTTCGCCCCAGCCGACGAAGGTGAGGCCCGCAACCGAGGGCGGCGCGGCATAGCCGTCGCACCAGACCGGCAAATTGGTGCCGAGCACGCCCTCGACGTCACGCACCACGCCGTCGGTGACCAGCGCGGTGACGCCACGCTTCATCATGCGGGCGCAGAGAATGTCGCCGAAGATGCCGGCATCGGTGATGCCCATGGCATCGACCACGGCGATGCAGCCCTCCGGCATCGCCTCGATCGCGGTGCGGGTCGAGATCGGCGAGGACCAGGATTCCGGCGTCGCCAGATCCTCGCGTGCCGGCACGAAGCGCAGCGTGAAGGCCGGTCCCACCAGGCGCGGCAGGCCCGGACGCAGCGGCCGCGCGCCCCGCATCCACACATTGCGCAGGCCCTTTTTCAGCAGGACCGTGGTGATGGTGGCGGTGGTGATGCCGGCGAGGGTCTTGCGGGCTTCGGGGGACAGCGACATGGACGGCAACGAGCTCCGGGGTGCGGGAAAGAACGCGCGCATCTTGCGAGCCGCAGCTCTTGCGTCAAGGGCCAAGAGACCGCCAATAACGCAGGGCGGCTGAGCCGTTATGCGACGCGATAACAAGGTCTTATCGCGTCCCCCTGCATTAATTTATTGGACTTGCGGGCGCATTTACGCGAAGCAGGACGAAGCGGAACTCTCACGCTGGGGGCCGCATCCTCCGAAGCCCGATTTCGACAGCTCTTCGACAGCTCATGGCCGCGACGCTTCCCCCGCCCCGCCTTCTGCCCAGTGGCGACAGTGCCGTCACGGTCGAGTTCAGCCGCACCATCGACGATGACGCCAACCAGCGCGTGCTGGCGCTGGACAAGGCGCTCGCGGCCAGCCCCATCGACGGCATCACTGAGACCGTGCCGACCTATCGCTCGCTGCTGGTGCATTACGACCCCGGCAAGATCGGCTTCGACGCGCTCGGCGAAAAAATCCTTCCGATCGCCACCCGGCCGCTACCGCCGGCGACCAAGGCGCGCCGCTGGCGCATTCCCGTCGCCTATGGCGGCGAGCACGGCATCGATCTCGAGGACGTCGCCAAGACGCTGAACACCACGCCCGACGACATCGTCGCCCGTCACGTTGGCGGCGACTACAAGGTCGCCATGATCGGCTTCACGCCGGGCTGGTCCTATCTCAGCGGCCTCGACAAGTCCCTGCACATGTCGCGGCGGCAAAACCCGCGGCTGCTGACGCCTGCCGGCACGATCTCGATCGGCGGCATCCAGGCCGGCATCCAGTGCCTGGCCGCCCCCAGCGGCTGGCACCTGCTCGGCCGCACGCCGGTCAGAACCTATCAGCTCCACCGCAATCCGACCTTCCTCACCGAACCCGGTGATCGCGTGACGTTCTTCGCCATCGACCACAAGACGTTCGACGAATTGGACCGCGCCGCGGAAGCCGGCGAGCTCGTCGCCGAGCAGGTGGTCGCATGAGCCGCCTCGTCGTCGCCAGCATCGGCCCCGCAAGCTCCGTCCAGGACGGCGGGCGCCTTGGCGCACAGCGCTATGGCCTGACGGTGAGCGGGGCGATGGACCGGCTGTCGCTGGCCGCGGCGAATACGTTGGTCGGCAACGACCCTTTCGCGGCCGCCGTCGAGATCGGGCCTTTCGGCGCCGCCTTCACCGCGCGTGACGGTGCCGTGCGCGTCGCGATCTCGGGCGCGCCGCGCAATGCGGACGTCGCCGGAAGCCCCCTCGCCATGGACACATCGGTGACGCTGAAGGACGGCGAGACGCTGACGCTGGGCTTTGCCCGCGGCGGCGCCTTCACCTATCTGGCGATCGAAGGCGCCATCAAGGGCGAACTGGTGTTCGGCAGCCTCGCGGTGAATGCGCGCGCCGGCCTCGGCAGCCCCTACCCGCGGCCGCTCCAGGCCGGCGACGAATTCAGCGTCGATGCCGCGAGCGGCGCGAGCGAGCTGCGGATCGATCTGCCGAAGCCAGTGAGCGGTCCGATCCGCGTCGTGCTGGGTCCGCAGGACGACGAGTTCGACGACGCCAACAAGGCGCTGTTCCTGAACAGCGACTGGAAGATCTCGGCGACGTCCGATCGCATGGGCTATCGGCTCGAAGGCCCCGCGATCAAGCATCTGCACGGCCACAACATCGTCTCCGATGGCACCGTCAACGGCAGCATCCAGGTGCCCGGCAACGGCGCGCCGATCGCGCTGATGATGGACCGCGGCACCTCCGGCGGCTATCCCAAGATCGCGACCGTGATCACGGCCGATGTCGGCCGCCTCGCGCAGACCTCGGCCGGAACGGCGTTCCGCTTCAAGGCCGTCAGCATGGCCGAGGCGCAGGACGAGGCGCGCAAATTTGCGCAAGCGATCCGGGCCCTGCCCGATCGCCTGCGTTCTGCCGACACCGTCGCACTCAACATCGAGGCGCTCAGCGATGCCAACGTTGCGGGCCACGCGGTGAACGCCGTCGATGCCGGCACCTGGCAGGTCACCGCGGAGCCTTGAGCGCAACAACAAGACCGAAAGGCGGAGAGCACCCATGAAGACAGTCGACCTCAATTGCGACCTTGGCGAAGGTTTTGGCGCGTGGGAGATGGGCAACGACGCCGCGATGATTGAGCTCGCAAGCTCGGTCAACGTCGCCTGCGGCTTCCATGCCGGCGACCCCGACATCATGCGCCGGACGGTGGAGCTGGCGAAGGCGCGCGGCGTCTCGGTCGGCGCCCACCCTGGATATCGCGACCTGCACGGCTTCGGCCGGCATCCGATAGCGGGCCTCAAGGCCTCCGAGATCGAGAACCTCGTCGCCTACCAGATCGGCGCGCTGCAGGCGATCGCCACCGCGGCCGGCCACAAGGTCACGCATGTGAAGGCGCATGGCGCGCTCTCCAACGTCGCCTGCGAGGACGACATGACGGCGAAGGCGATCGCGGCCGGCATCAAGGCGGTCGACCCCAGCCTGATCTTCGTCGTGCTCGCCAATTCCAAGCTGGTGAAGGCGGGTGAAGACGCGAACCTGCCGATGGTGCACGAGGTGTTCGCCGATCGCGCCTATGAGGACGACGGCAATCTCGTCTCGCGCAAGAAGCCCGGCGCGGTGCTGCACGATGCCAAGGCAATCGCCGACCGCGTGGTGCGTATGGTGCAGGACGGCGCGGTGGTCTCGGTGACCGGCAAGGTCATCAAGATGCGCACGGACACGGTGTGCATCCACGGCGACACGCCCGGCGCGGTCGACATCGCGCGCGGCTTGCGTCAAGCGTTGAAGGTTGCGGGGATCGAGGTCGCGCCGTTCAAGCGCGGGGCGTAAAACACATCAGGTGTCGGGCGGCAAAGGCGCACGGCGCCGTGCCCGCGATCACGGCGACGAGACCTTCAAAACGGATGCACCGACAACGAGCCGAGCACAATGGCCGCGATCACCGCAAACGCGCTGTAAAGCGCCAGATGATGGGCGTTCGCCCTGGTCTGCCGCGAGAGCGAGCGCGCGTAGAAGTGCAGTCTGGCTTCCGCCGATAGTTCGCGCATGGTCGATCTCCAACGCCCCATTCGCGGGATTATGAGGGATCAACCGGTGCGGGAGGCAAGACGGTGGTGCAAATAGCGATGCGCGTGCTGCGAAGCGGCGGCATCGCAGACGTAAATTCTTTCCAGAGGCGGGTTCCGAGATTCTTATTCGTTCAAATCCGAGCCAGTTGGAACCGGCCCGGATGACGCGTCGGTGACAGCGCTCAGTACACGTCCGCCTGGAAACGCCCGGTCTTCTTGAGTTCGGCGACGAAGCTGACGGCTTCGTCCGTCGAACGCGCGCCGAACTGGGCGACGATGTCGACCAGCGCACGCTCGACGTCCTTGGCCATGCGCTTGGCATCGCCGCAGATGTAGAGATGCGCGCCTTCGGCGAGCCAGGTCCAGACCTCGCGGCCGACCTCGCGCATACGGTCCTGCACGTAGAACTTCTTCTCGCCGTCGCGAGACCAGGCCAGCGACAGGCGCGTGAGAAGTCCCGAGGTCTTCATTGCGTTGAGCTCCTCCTGGTAGAAGAAGTCGCAGTCGCTGCGCTGATGGCCGAAGAACAGCCAGTTCTTGCCGGGCGCGCCTGTCGCCTTGCGGTCGAGCAGGAAGGCGCGGAATGGCGCAATCCCGGTGCCGGGGCCGATCATGATGATGGGTGTCTTCGCGTCCTGCGGCAGACCGAAATTATGCGCCTTCTGTACATAGACCTTGAGCTTGTCGCCTTCGTTGATGCGCTCACCCAGGAAGGTCGAGGCGACGCCGATGCGCTTGCGCTTGCCGATGATGTAGCGCACGGAATCGACCGTCAGCGATAGTTTTCCAGGCGTTGCATTGTGCGAGGACGAGATCGAGTAGAGCCGCGGCTGCAGCGGCTCGAGCGCCTCGACGAAGGCCTCCGGATGCGGACGCGTGCCGGAGAACTTCTGCAGCGCCGCCATCACGTCGAGGGTTGCGGCATCGCCATCGGGATCCTCCCCCTGCGCCAGCGCGCGCGCCTTCTCGCGCGCCGCGCCGCCGGTGATGAAGGAGATCAGCTCGAACAGCGTGTCGGGTGCCGGCGACAGCGAGACGTCGTCGATCAGCACCTCGCGCAGCGTCTTGCCGTTGACCTTGGTGGTGTGGGAGGCGCCGAGCAGCGCGATGATCTGGTCGACGAGCCCGACATCGTTGCGCGCGAACACACCAAAACTGTCGCCGACGACGTAGTCCAGCTTGCTTTCGGAGAGATCGAACTCGACGTGATAGGTTTCCTTCTCCGACTTGCCCTTGTTGAGCAGGCGGCGCGACAGGAAGGTCGCGGCAACAGGATTGTCGCGCGAGCGGCCCGGCTCTGCGATCGTCACCGTCACGGCCGGCGCCGGAGCGTCCGGCTTGTCTGCCGCCTTGGCCGCCGGGGCCTTGTCGAGCTCCTCGTAGAGCGACTTCAGCATCCGCGCGGTTTCCTTGCCGCCGGGGACGCAGAGATTGAGCCGCGCTTCGCTCTTGCTCGCGATCGCTTCCGAATAGTCGTGGCAATTGTAGCCGCACTGGCCGCAATCCTGCTGCGCCATCGCCGCCATCATCTTGCGGCGGACGGGGCGCCCTTCCGCAAGCTTCATGCGGTCGGCAATCGGCATGGTCTGGTCGTGCCACGGCGCTTCGCCGTCGTCGCCGTCCCCGGCCTGCATGACCGCAGCGCCCTGCTCCGCCGACAGCGGCGTTGCGACGTCAGGCGACAGCAGCCCGGCGAAGAAGCCGTTGAGCCAGGAACGTTGCGCCTCCGAGAACGGTGCGCTGGCGGGAATGATGTCGAGCTTCGGCGGAGGGGTGATCTGGTTCATGCGGACACCTGTGCATCGGCAAGCTTGCGCAGCGTTTCGCCGTCATGGCGGCGCGCAAAGGAGAGGAAGGTTTCGTCGGCAGACGCGCGATGGGCGAGATAGGCCTTGAGCAGCCCCTCCACCGTCTTCGGCGCGTCCTCGGCCTTGAGGTCGTGATAGACCTCCTGCCCGACGTCGGCATCGGGGCCGAACCCGCCACCGGTGAAGAGGTGATAGCCCTCCACCGTGTCCTCCTCGTTCACGGGCACGCGCGCACCGATCAGGCCGATGTCGCTGATGTAGTGCTGCGCGCAGGAATGGTGGCAGCCGGTGACGTGAATGTTGACCGGCTTGTCCATGGCGACGCGCGGCTCGCACCAGTCGCCGATCTCCTCGGCATTGCGCTTGGTGTTGGCGGCGGCGAAGCGGCAGCCGGCATTGCCGGTGCAGGCGATCAGGCCGGCGCGGATGTGCGAGGCTTCGACCGCGAGCCCGATCTGCTTGATCGCGGCAATGGCGAGATCGACATTCTCGTCGCGCACGCCTGAGATCAGCAGGTTCTGCCAGACCGTCAGCCGGATCTCGCCGTCGCCGAGATCGTGCGAAATCTTGGCAAGGCCCCGCATCTGGTCGGAGCTGAGCTTGCCGAGCGTCAGCGAGACGCCGATCCAGTTGAGGCCGTCCTGCTTCTGCTTGTGCACGCCGACATGGGCCATGCGGTCCGCGACGGGGCGCGGCGCGAACGCCTCTTCCGGCACGCGCGTGAACGGGCTCTTCAGCCGCTCCTCGACCAGCCCAAGGAAGCCGTCATGGCCCATGGCATCCAACACATATTTCAGCCGCGCCTTGTTGCGGTTGGTGCGGTCGCCATGATCGATGAACACGCGCACGATGGCGTCGGCAACGGCCGTCGCCTGCTCCGGCTTGACGATGATGCCGGAATATTTCGCAAAGTCCTTGTGGCCGGTGATGCCGCCGAGACCGAGGCGAAACCAGACGCCCGGCTCGACGCCGAAGCCGTCCTTCACCTCATAGGCGGTGAAGGCGATGTCGTTGGTCTCCTCCAGCACCGCAATCCTGCCGGCGCCGTCGAAGGCGACGTTGAACTTGCGCGGCAAGCCATAGAGTGAGCGGTCGTTGAGGATGTGGTAGTGCCACTCGCGCGCATAGGGCCGCGTGTCGATGATTTCCTGCGGATCGATGCCGGCCGTCGGCGTTCCCGTCACGTTGCGAATGTTGTCGGCGCCGGAGCCGCGTGAGCACAGGCCGAGTTCCTGAATGCCCTCGAGCAGCTTGATCGCGTGCTTCGGCGGGATCTCGCGCAGTTGCAGGTTGGCGCGCGTCGTGACGTGGCTGTAGGGACCGCAGAGCTCGTCGGCCAGATCGGCAAGGCCCGACATCTGCCAGTGCTTCATGATGCCGTTCGGAATGCGCAGGCGGCTCATGTAGGAGTCCTGCGTCGGCGCGACGTAGAAGATGCCGTAATAACGCCAGCGGAAATTGTCCGCCGGGCTCGGCGGGGTGTTGTCAGCTGCCTGCTGGCGCAGCCGCGGATAGGCATCGAAGGGATGCTCGTCGCGCTTGAACTTCTCCTGGTCGGCGAGCTTCTTGCCTGACGCGATCACCTTGTCCTGCGCCTTGATGTGCACGGCATCGGGACCAGTGGGTTCGGCGTTCGCCTTGCCGGTGCCGCCCCCCAGACCGCGACCGACGCGGCTGATCTGCAGTCCGGTCGTGAAGCCTTCGAGATAGCGTTTCTGCTCGTCGGTAAAGTCGACTGCGAGCGTATCGATTTTCATGGTCGGTAACGAAGCTCCTGCGGCCACCACGGGTGGCATCGGCGGACATGGCGCGACCCGCGAGGACGAGGCTGGCTCCAAGAGCCGGCTTGTCTACCCCACGGTCCGATCAGCTTCGTTGCTGTGGGACTCGGCTCAGCAGGCATCTGTGACAAGCTGGCCGCACTGCAACATTCAAGTTGCGTGCCAGGTTGCGAGAAACAGAAAGCGTTGTATTTACTGATGGTTAGGCGTGAGCCCGGGATATCCCGGGCTGCGTAATCTCGCGAAATTCGTGCACTTTGATCAATATTTGGGCGACGATTCTGCGTGATCAAAAAGGATGCAGACCCGAATCAGACCCTCCAGCGCCCAACCTCGAAGGCCTCTAGGTGCCCGCGGATGTTGTCGGGATCAAACACCGGGCCGGCGAAAGCTCCGAACGCTGCGGGGGCGTGCTCGGGTGGCCGGCGGCCGAGCGCCGCATCATACAGGTCAGGCCTGAACACAGCCATCGCAGTCCTGACGCCCTCGGGCGTGAGCGCGGTCTGCCCCCATCGCACCATCTGCGCATAGAGCCAGGCGGCCTGGACGGGATCGGGGCGCCCTGCCTCTTCCCGGCCCACGAGGAGATAGCGGCGGCTTTCGCGGAAGGTGCCGTCAGGGGAAATCTTCAGGCGTCCGGTCAGGGTGCGCTGGATGACCTCGGCATCGACGCCGATCCGCTCGGGCTGCGCCAGGATCTGCGTCGTCTCATCGAGGTTCGCAGGACTCTCGATGAACTCGGCCCCCTTCACCGCCGCGCGCACCAGGCTCGCGACCACATCCGGATTCTTGTCGGCCCAGACCTGACGGACCGCCAACACCTTCTCCGCCGCGCGGTCGAGGATGTCGGAGACGAAATGCAGGATATGCCCGATGCCGAGATCGACGGCAATCGAGTTCCAGGGCGCACCGACGCAGAACGCATCGACATGGCCGCTCTTGAGGCTGTCGACCATATAGGGCGGCGGCAGCACCACGAGACGCACGTCCTCGTCGGGATCGACGCCGGCCGCCGCCATCCAGAACCGCAGCTGGTAATTGTGGGTCGAGAACGGAAAGGTCATGCCGAAGGTCAGCGGCTCGGCCCCCTCCTTGCGGCGCTTGGCCACGACCTTCGCCAGCGCTTTCGCCGTGGCCAAGGGATCGAAGCGGTCGCCGTCGATCTCATCCATCAGCGCGGCGTGGAGCGCGGGCGAGACCGTGATGGCATTGCCGTTGATGCCGAGGTTGAAGGGCGCGGCGATCGGCACCTTGACGTGGCCGAGCCCGAGCGAGGACGCGATCGCCACGGGCGCCAAGAGATGCGCAGCGTCGAACAGACCGATATTGAGCTTGTCGCGGACGTTGGACCAGGAGACTTCGCGCACCAGCTCGACCTCGAGCCCCTCGGCGGCGGTGAACCCCTTGTCGACGGCGACGATGAGCGCTGCGGCATCGACCAGCGGAATGAATCCGATGCGGAGGGGAGCAGTCATTTCAGCATCTCCGACGCGGTGATGATCGACTGCGCGATCTCACCGATTTTCTTCTTCTCGCGCATCGCGGTGGAGCGCAGCAGCACATAGGCCTCGTCCTCGGTGAGGCCCTTCACCTTCATCAGGATGCCCTTGGCGCGCTCGATGACCTTGCGGTCCTCGAGCTGCGACTTGGTGCGCTCCAGCTCCTCCTGGAGCTTGGCGAAGGCGTTGAAGCGGGACACGCAGAGGTCGAGGATCGGCTTGATGCGCTCCTTCTTCAGCCCGTCAACGATGTAGGCGGACACCCCCGCCTCGACCGAGGCCTGGATCGAGGCGGAATCGCTCTGGTCGACGAACATCGCGATCGGCCGTTTCACGGCGCGGCTGACCTGGAACATCGCCTCCAGCACGTCGCGGCTGGGGTTCTCCAGATCGATCAGGATGATGTCGGGGTCCACCGCATAAATACGGGCAAGCAGGCTGTGCATCTCGCTGATATGGACGACCTGCGTGAATCCGGCCTCCCGCAATCCCTCCTGCAGGATCGCAGCCCGGATCGGGCTTTCGTCGACAATCACGATTTTGGGCGACTGGTCGGCGCTCATTGCTCACTCACGGCAGGTGTTTCATCCATAGCACGCCGAGACGCCCTGCAAAGGGTTGTAATTGTGGGCAATTGGGACTAGCTCAGGCCGGTCAATCAGGCAGATTTGGATATGGATCAGACGGCTGCGCCCAAGGTCAGCTTCGTGTCGCTCGGGTGTCCCAAGGCATTGGTGGATTCCGAGCGCATCATCACGCGCCTCCGCGCCGAGGGCTACGAGCTCGCCCGCAAGCATGACGGCGCGGACATCGTCATCGTCAACACCTGCGGCTTCCTCGACAGCGCCAAACAGGAATCGCTGTCGGCGATCGGCGAGGCCATGGCCGAGAACGGCAAGGTGATCGTGACCGGGTGCATGGGCGCCGAGCCCGAGCAGATCGAGCAGGCGTATCCCGGCGTGCTCTCCATCACCGGCCCGCAGCAATATGAGAGCGTGCTCGACGCCGTCCACCGCGCGCTGCCGCCCGCCCACAACCCGCACGTGGACCTGGTGCCGCCGCAAGGCATCAAGCTGACGCCGCGGCACTACGCGTACTTGAAGATCTCCGAGGGCTGCAACAACCGCTGCACCTTCTGCATCATCCCCAAGCTGCGCGGCGATCTGGTCTCGCGTCCGGCCAATGACGTGCTGCGCGAGGCCGAGCGCCTGGTCGGCGCCGGCGTCAAGGAACTGCTGGTCATCTCGCAGGACACTTCGGCCTACGGCGTCGATCTCAAATACGCCGAGAGCCCGTGGAAGGACCGCCAGGTCCGCGCCAGATTCCTCGACCTCGCCCGTGAGCTGGGCGAACTCGGAGCCTGGGTGCGGCTGCAATATGTCTACCCCTACCCGCATGTCGACGAGGTCATCGCGCTGATGAACGAGGGCAAGGTGCTGCCCTATCTCGACATCCCGTTCCAGCACGCGAGCCCCGAGGTGCTGAAGGCGATGAAGCGCCCCGCCGCGCAGGACAAGACGCTGGCGCGGATCAAGCGCTGGCGCGAGGAATGTCCTGATCTCGCCCTGCGCTCGACCTTCATCGTCGGCTTCCCCGGCGAGACCGATGCCGACTTCGCCTATCTGCTCGACTGGCTGGACGAAGCCGAGATCGACCGCCTCGGCTGCTTCAAATACGAGCCGGTGGCCGGTGCGACGTCGAATGCGATCGAGAACCCGGTGCCGGAAGAGGTCAAGCAGGAGCGCTACAACGCGCTGATGGCGCGCCAGCAGAAGATCTCGGCACGCCGGCTGAAGCGCAAGGTCGGCACGCGCCAGCAGATCATCATCGACGAGGTCGGCCCGACCGTAGCCAAGGGCCGCTCCAAGGCCGACGCGCCGGAGATCGACGGCGCGGTCTACCTTACCAGCCGCCGCCCGTTGCGGGTCGGCGAGATCGTCACCGCCAAGATCGAGCGCGCCGACCAATACGATCTGCACGGCAGCGTTGCGGGGTTTTGACGGCACTTCGCTGTTGCGCTCGGTCTCGCCGCGAGCTCGCTGCAACTTCTCCCGCTTGCTCGGGCTAGATCTTCACACTAGCCATTTCGGCACCCAGCGCTCAGGGCGCGGTGCACGGGCGAGATCGGCTTTGGCCTCGGTCAGCAGCGCCGGCTCACCCTCGATGGTCGGACGCAAATCATAGTCGAAATTCGGCATGACGCGGCCGTCGGCATAGAGCCCGAAATTCATCGCGTACCACAGGCCAAGCTCGGGCTGCGCACGGCGCATCTCCTCGCGCAGATCGCGCAGCAGGGATTCGATCGAGGCCGCTTCCTCGAACGGTTGCGGCCCGCGCGACAGCACGCGCGCCTGGTACTGCTTGCCGACGATCGCGACCGAGAAACGGGTCTTGTCCCAGGGGTTCTTGCCCTTCGGCAAATGGGCGGCCAGCCGCCAGCCGAGCTCAGCCATCAGCCGGTGATTGGCCCAATAGTCTTCGCGATCCCGGCTCCATTTTTCCACGAAGCCGCGGAAGTCGGGCAGCTCCGACGAAATCTCCTCAGGCGTGGTCGCCTCGCCATGCGGCCGCCCGGCGAGCCACTGCGCGAGCTCGACTGTCTGGGGCTCGACCTCGTCATGCGGCTTGAGATCGCTCCAGGCATCGTCGAATTGTTGCGAGGTCAGTTTGGCGAGCAGACCGTCGAGGCTTGGCGCCAGCAATTCGTAATCGCCCTCGGACCCCAGCCCGACGATCGGGGGATTGTCGCGGTCGAGACCCGCGCCGTACCAGCCGCCGACGGCCGAACCATCCGGCAGACGCATGAACAGCGAAAACCTGTCCCGCAAGGAACTGCCGTCGATGATCGGCGCGCGATCGGAGAATTGCCCCTGCAGAGAAAAGCAGCCGACGCTGCCCCACGGGCGCCCGTTGAGCCAGTCGGCAAAGTCGACCAGCAGCGGGGGCGCCTCGATCCCCGGCGGAAACGCGCCGCGAATGCTGTCGAGGTCGATCGGGTAAGGCGTATCGGACAAGGCTGAAGACAATCTGGTTGGTCCCGCCCATCTTGGTCTGAGCGGAGTTGCGTCCGGTTCGAACCAATTCGCGCACCTCGATCACAAACGCGCCAGCGGCGCAATGGTTCTGCCGGGCGAGCGATGAAAAGGCAACGAACCGGCCGGTATCGGAACGGGCTGCGTGCGCCATGTGACACTATAGTGCATTCACTCAGAGGTCACGGACTCGTCCTAACTCTCCCCCACGTTTTCAACGCGAGCGAGGATTTTGATGAGCCGTCTCTCGGACATGCTGCGCACGCAGCGCTTCGACGATTACCGCTTCTACCACCAGAGCACCGTCAACCAGACGCTGCACCTGATCAGCGCCATCATCTTCCTCGGCTGCTACGCGCTGCTGTTCACGGACGCAGCGATCGCGGGCATCGTCGGCTGGCTGGCGATGTTGACGCGACAAACCGGGCACTTCTTCTTCGAGCCGAACGGCTATGACGCCGTCAACGACGTCAGCAACGATTACAAGGAGGCGGTGAAGGTCGGCTACAACCAGACCCGCAAGATCATCCTGCTCCTGGTGTGGGGCAGCGCGCCGATCGCGCTGTACGTCGATCCGACGCTGCTCGGCCTGTTCGATCCGCCCGCCGACCGCACCGGCTTCATGCGCCACGTCGGCACGCTCTGGCTCGCGATCGGCATCGGCGGAGGCCTTGCCCGCATGCTCCAGCTTTTCGCCACGCGCGACCTCACGACTGGCCTCGTCTGGGTGTTCAAGGTGCTGACAGATCCCTTTCACAACATCGCACTGTACTGGAAATCGCCGCTGAAGCTGCTGCGTGGCGAGCTGATCGACAGCTCGATTGCGGATGCCGATTGGGGTGCCGACGAGGTCGAGGAAGCGCCGCACCTGACCTGACCGATGCACGCCAGGGCTGTGTCTTGCAAAACGACCGCTTGACAAGTCCTGCCCTTCGCATGTATTGCCGCGCCCCATGATCAACGCCCGGACCAACCAGCGCACCGAAATGCTCCGCCGTCGCTCCCGCGACGACGAGAGGGTGCGCCATGTCCGACGACGCCGCTGAACCACTAAAATTCAGCCGAGGTTTTCGAGAAGGCCGCACCCGCAAGGTGCGGCCTTTCTGCTTTCTGCGCCCGTTTTCCACCCGCCTCCAGAGGAGTTCGACATGACCACCGCCACCCATCCGTACGACGCGCTGATGGACATCACCGCACGGCCCAAGACCGTGTTCGTCCGCGGTGCCGGCTCCTACCTCTGGGACGACGGTCGTAAGCGCTACCTCGACTTCGTGCAGGGCTGGGCCGTTAACTGCCTCGGCCACTCGCCGCCGGCAGTTGCCGACGCGCTCGCCGCGCAGGCCAAGCGGCTGCTGACGCCGAGCCCGGCCTTCTACAACGAGCCGAGCCTCAAGCTCGCGCAGACGCTGGTCGACAACAGCGCTTTCGACCAGGTGTTCTTCGCCAATTCCGGCGCGGAAGCCAACGAGGGCGCGATCAAGCTCGCGCGCAAATATGGCAGCCTGCACAAGGGCGGCGCGTTCGAGATCATCAGTTTCGAAGGCGGCTTCCACGGCCGGACGCTGGCGACGATGTCGGCCTCGGGCAAGAAGGCGTTCGAGCCGCTGTTCGAGCCGAAGGTCGCGGGCTTCAAGAAGGCGAAGCTCAACGACATCGCCTCGGTGAAGACTCTGATCAACGACAACACGGTTGCCGTGATGCTCGAACCGATCCAAGGCGAGTCCGGCGTGTGGCCTGCGAGCGATCAGTTCCTGCAGGAGCTGCGCGCACTCACTGAGGCGCACGGCCTCTTGCTGATCTTCGACGAGATCCAGACCGGCATGGGCCGCACCGGAAAGCTCTTCCACTACGAGCACACCGGCATCGCGCCCGACATCATGACGCTCGGCAAAGGCATCGGCGGCGGGGTGCCGCTCGCCGCCCTGCTCGCGACCGAACGCGCCTCCTGCTTCGAGCACGGCGACCAGGGCGGCACGTTCAACGGCAACCCGATCATGTGCGCGGCGGGGCTGGCGGTGCTCGAGGAGGTCGCCAAGCCGGACTTCCTGAAGCAGGTCGCAGAGACCGGCCTCCTGCTCGAAAGCGAGTTGCAGAAGGTCTCGGCCCGGCATGGGCTCGGCGGCGTGCGGGGGCGCGGCCTGTTGCTCGCGCTCGACCTCAAGCTGCCGATGGCGCCCGGCATCGTCGCGCAGGCATTCGAGCAGGGCGTGCTGCTCAACGCCCCGCAAGTCGACACCCTGCGCTTCATGCCGGCGCTGAACGTGGCGAAGGCAGAGATCGCCGAGATGATCGATTGTCTCGACGGGATTTTGACCAAGGCCGGCGCGGCACGGCGCGTGGCGTAAGAACCGGTCCCGCGCCCCGGACGCAGCGCAGCGCCCTCTTCGGCGGTACGCTGCTGAGCCGGGGCCCGACACTACGGCTTCAAGATCGAAGCCCCCGTCGTCTTGCGGCTCTCGAGATCAGTATGAGCTTTCGCTGCGTCCTTGAGCGCGTAGGCGTGGTTGATCGGGACGTGCAGCTTGCCGTTGATGACGGCGGCGAACAGCGTGTCGGCGCCTTCGAGCAGCTCCTTGCGCGTGCCGACATAGTCGTTGAGCTTCGGCCGCGTCGCAAACAGTGAGCCGTGATTGTTGAGCTCGGCGATCGAGAACGGCGGCACCGGACCTGAAGCGTTACCGAAGGAGACGAACATGCCGCGCGGCTTCAGGCACGACAGCGAGCCCGGGAAAGTCGCCTTGCCGACGCCGTCATAGACGACGTCGCAGCCCTCGTTGCGGCTGATCTGCTTGACGCGCGCGACGAAATCCTCCTCGTTGTAGAGGATGACGTGGTCGCAGCCATTGGCCTCGGCGAGCTCGGCCTTCTCGCGCGAGCCGACCGTGCCGATGACGTGGGCCCCGAGCGCCCTCGCCCATTGGCAGGCGAGCAAGCCGATGCCGCCGGCGGCGGCATGGATCAGGACGCGGTGATGCGGCTCGACCTTGAAGGTCTTGTGCAGCAGATACCAGACGGTCAGCCCCTTCAGCATCAGCACGGCGCCCTGCTCGTGGGTGATGTGATCGGGCAGCTTGACCAGCTTCTCCCAGGGGATGTTGCGCTCGCCGGTATAGGCGCCGAGATTGTGGTAGTAGGCCACGCGGTCGCCGGGATGGAAATGCGTCACGCCGGGCCCGACCGCGACCACCTCGCCCGAGGCCTCGTTGCCGGCGATGAAGGGCAGTCCCGGCGCCTTGTAGAGACCGGTTCTGTAATAGACGTCGATGAAGTTCAGGCCGACCGCATGCTGGCGGATGCGCACCTCGCCGGGCCCGGGCGCCGGCACGTCGACGCTCTCATAGACCAGGGCTTCGGGGCCTCCGACCTTGTGCACACGGATGGCTTTGGTCATCATTCGGCTCCTCTTCTCAAACCGCAGCGAAAGCGATCACGCCCGCCTTGTCAACTCGACGCCGCTGAAGGGATCAACCACCTGGCCTGCCGGCTTTGCCGCGATTGCGCCTGGCGAGCACGTTGAAAAACTCGACCGCCGCCGAGAACGCAATCGCGAAGTAGATATAGCCACGGGGAATGTGGAACTGGAATCCATCCGCGACCAGCGCGACGCCGATCAGCACCAGGAAGGCAAGCGCCAGCATCTTCGTGGTCGGATGTTCCGCGACGAACCACGAGACCGGCCCGGCCGAGACGTACATGACCCCGCAAGCGATCACGACCGCCGCGATCATGATCTTGATGTCCTCCGCCATGCCGATCGCGGTGATGATCGAATCCAGGGAAAATACCAGATCGACGACGATGATCTGGACGATCACCCAGACGAAGGCGTTGCCCGTTGATTTTTCATCGCTTCGGCCGTGATCGGATTCGACCTCGCCGTGGATCTCATGCGTCGCCTTGGCGATCAGGAACAGGCCGCCGCCGATCAGGATGAGGTCGCGCCATGAAAGGTCCTGACCCGCAACCGAGAACACCGGCGCGGTGAGGCCGATCAGCCAGACCAGCAGGCTGAGCAGAATGAGGCGGAAGATCAGCGCCAGCGCGAGTCCGATCTGCCTGGCGCGCTGCGCCTGCTTCTCGGGAAGGCGCGACACGAGAACCGAGATGAAGATGACGTTGTCGATACCGAGCACGATCTCGAGCGCCGTCAAGGTCAGCAGCGCCGCCCAGGCTTCGGGGCTGGTCAACAGGTGCATCACGCGAAGGATCTCGCCAGGCGGATCAAGGCGTCGCTGAAGCTGATCCAGAGCGCGATGGCGCAGAGCACGATGGTGACGCCGGCGCCGACCCGGAAATCCATCTCCAGCACGTAGAGGCCGAGCACCGCCCAGATCGCGATCAGCGACATCGTCAGCCAGCGCAGCCGCACGACGCGGACCGGATGCAGCACGTGGAACGGCACGAAGGTCAGCACGACGAGCGCGGCCACCAGCAGCGTCGACCACAGCGGCGGCCAGTGCAGCAGGAACAGATAGAACGCCGCCGCATTCCACAGCGCCGGAAAGCCGCGGAAATGATTGTCGTCCGCCTTCATGCGCAGATCGGCGAAATAGAGCGCGCTGGTGACGATGATGGCGATGCCGAGCAAGGGGGCCGCGACCGGCAGCAGCAAGCCGCTCGCCACGATCGCGTAGGCCGGCACGAAGACGTAGGTGACGAAGTCGACCACGAGATCGAGCACGTCGCCCGACCAGTTCGGCTGCACGTTCTTGACGTTGAGCCGGCGCGCGATCGGACCGTCGATTGCGTCGATGATCAGGGCGACGCCCAGCCATTGAAACATCGCCGCCCAATGCTCGCGCACGGCCTCAAGCATCGCCAATAGCGCGATCGCCGCACCGAATGCGGTGAAGATATGCACCGAGAAGGCCGCGGCGCGGATCGCGGGCGTGGGCTTCAGGGAATCCTCTTGGCTGTCCATGGCTCCTGCTATCAGAATGGGGCCGGTTTGCACATCCGCCATTGCGGCGCGCCGTCGCACAATCCGTCGAAAAGTAAGGCCAAATCAGCGGGCTTGAATTTGCCGCCGGGCGTGTCATGTGTCGTTCCATGACAGACGCATCGACACTCCATGACGCCGCCGTGATCGGCGGTGGACCGGCCGGACTTGCGGCGGCCATCGCACTGGCGCAGGCGGGTTCGCGGACCGCGCTTGTGGCGCGGCGCGTGCCTTATGCCGACAATCGCACCACCGCGCTGTTAGGGGCCTCCGTCGATCTGCTGGAGACGCTCGACGTCTGGCCGCGCTGCAAGGACAAGGCGGCTGCGCTCGAGGTCATGCGCCTCGTCGACGACACCGGCCGGCTGTTCCGCGCGCCGGAGGTCCGGTTCTCCTGTCACGAAATCGCACGCGACGCCTTCGGCTACAACATCGACAACCGCTCGCTGATGCTGGCGCTGGAACAACGTGCGGCGGAGCTGTCCAATCTCGTCCGTTTCGACGACGAGGCCGAGAGCATCGTCATCGAGGCCGACGACGTCGCGATCCGCACGGCTTCCGGACAGTTTCTCATCGCCCGGCTCGTGGTCGGCGCGGACGGCCGGCATTCGCTGTGCCGCGAGGCCGCCGGCATTGCGGTGACGCGACGCGAGCTGAATCAGACCGCGCTGACTTTCAACGTCGGCCATGCGCGGCCGCATCGCAATGTCTCGACCGAGTTCCACACGCCGCACGGCCCTTGCGTGTTCGTGCCCCTGCCCGGCGACCGCTCCAGCGTCGTCTGGGTTTCGGCCCCCGCGGACGCCGAGCGCCTGCGCGGCCTCAGCGACGAGGAGCTGTCTGCCGCCATCGAGAAGCAGTCGCACTCGATCCTCGGACGGATGACGGCGGAGCCCGGCCGCAACCTGTTCCCGCTGGCGATCGAACGTCCAAAATCCTTCGGCAGCAATCGCATCGCGCTGGTCGGCGAAGCCGCCCATGTGGTTCCGCCGATCGGCGCCCAGGGCCTCAACCTTGGCCTGCGCGATGCCGCCGACATCGCACGGCTCGCCGGCGAGGCCATCGCGGCGGGCCAGGATCCCGGGGCGGACGAGGTGCTCAGGCGCTACGACCGGGCGCGGCGTCCGGACATTCTGAGCCGGACATTTGCGATCGACATGGCCAACCGCTCCCTGCTCAATGATTTCCTGCCGCTGCAGCCGGTCCGCGCCGTGGGCATGCACCTGCTCGGCGCCATCGGCCCGCTCCGCCGCTTTGCGATGCGCGAGGGCCTGACGCCGACCTGGCGCCGGTAGTTCTGACGTCCTCTCACGGAAACGCCAGCCGTCCGGTCTGGAGCAGCCACATCACGCTGGTGAGCGTGACCACGGACGCAAACGTCCCGAGCAAGACGGCGACGGAGGCAGATTCGATCCAGGCGTCGTTCTGCCGGGCGATCACGAACACATTCAGCGCCGGCGGCAGCGAAGCCATCAGCACGGCGGTGGCGGCCCAGGGCTGTGCGAACGGCCCGAACACGAGCATCAGACCGAACGCCGCGAGGGGGTGAAACAGCAGCTTGATCGCGATCACGCCCGGCACCTCCCAGGGCACGCGATCGAACGGGCGCAGCGCCACGGTCACGCCGAGCACGAACAGCGCGGTCGGAGCGGCGGCGTTTTGCAGGAAGGTAATCGTGCGATCGAGCGCGACGGGCATCTCGATATGCAGCGATGCGAAGGCCGCGCCGAAACACGCCGACATGATCAGCGGGTTGAGCACGATCTGCTTCAGCACGACGCCGAAGGCATGCACGATGGAGGGATGATCGCGGTCGGACAGCTCGATCAACAGCGGCACGATCGTGAACAGGAAGATGCTGTCGCAGCAGAAGATCAGCGCGGTCGGCGCCGACGCCTTCGATCCCAGCACCGCAAGCGCCAGCCCCGGCCCCATATAGCCGATGTTGCCGTAGCCGCCCGAGAGACCTGCAAGCGTCGCCTCACGCAGCGTCAGCCGTCCCAGAACCTTGCCGACCACCAGCGCCAGGGTGAACGCGGCGACCGTCGACAGCGTGGTCGCCACCAGGAACGGCGGGTTGTTCAATTCCGAGAACGGCGTCTTCGACATGATCGCAAACAGCAGCGCCGGCAGCGACACGTAGAGCAGGAAGAAGTTCATCCAGGCGAGGCCTGATTCCGGCAGGGACTTGGCCTTGCCGCACGCGAATCCGACGAAGATCAAGCCGAAATAAGGTAGCGCCAGATTGAGGATATCGACCATTGATAAAGTGTTTTCTGAGGACTTGAGGGCTATCTGCCCCTGACGTGAACGTTAAATCCAGATGAGGCCACTAGCATCGGCCACAATCCTGGTCTATCGACGGGGAATGATTAAAGCGCGGACCGCCAAATTCCAGATCGGACAGGTCGTGCGCCACCGGATCTTCTCGTTCCGGGGCGTGATCTTCGACATCGATCCGGAATTCAACAACACCGAGGAGTGGTGGCTGTCGATCCCCGAGGAGGTGCGGCCCCACAAGGACCAGCCGTTCTACCACCTGCTCGCGGAGAACGCTGAGTCCGAATACGTCGCCTACGTGTCCGAGCAGAACCTGTTGCCGGACGAGTCGGGTGAGCCGATCCGGCATTCCCAGGTGGCCGAGATCTTCATCAAGAACAAGGATGGCGGCTACCGCCCGCGCAATCCGTCCCTGAATTGAGCTGCGCCTGAGACCCGGCCGGCAAAGCCGAGACCCGGCCAGCAAAAAAGGCGCTCGAGACGAGCGCCTTTTTCATGTCCGGGATCTCGTCCCGATTACTTCTGACCAGCGGGCGGTGCGCCCTGCTGCTCGAGCTTCTTGCGCTGCTCGTCGGCCTTCTTCTGAAGCTCTTCCTGGAGCTTCTTCTGGGTTTCCTCGAACACCTTCGGATCGGTCGGCGGACCGTCATAGGCCTTCTGGAATTCGCCGGCGAGCGGCAGCGGCAGGGTCAGCGGCGCGCCGTTGGCATTGATCGCCTGAACGACGAGATTCTGGCCCTTCTTCATGCTGTTGATGAGCTCGGGCGTCGCCTCGTAGTCCGACATGCAGCCGTTCTGGAAGCAGATCACGTAGGGACTCTGCAGCGGCGCATTGCTGTCGACGATGAGGCGGGTGCCGTGCACGAGCTGCATGCCGAGCGGCAGCGTCACGCGCAGGATCTTCTTGGGCTCGCCTTCCGGTTCGATGATGACGGCGGCGATGACGGGCTGGCCCGACTCGATGCGGCCGTCCTTGCCGGTGAAGCAAACCTGCTTGGCGTTGGCGTCCTGGCCCTTGAGGCAGAACTTGGTCCAGGGGGCGTAGATCAGCTGGATCTGCTGGTCAGCCGGCTGGGCCGCGCCCTGCTGCTGCGCCGGAGCGCCCTGGGCGGGAGCCGGTTGGGCCTGCGGAGAAGCTGCGGGCGCAGGAGCCTTCGGGGCGGCCTTGGGAGCAGCTTTCGGGGCCGGAGCCGCCTTCGGAGCGCCCGGCGCCGGAGCCGGCGTCTGGGCCTCGGCGGCAAACGGAACGGCCAACGCCGTCGCCGTCAACATGGCGAGAAGTCGCCCGCGCGGCCGTACGGACGCGGCCAAGTAACGGAAATTCATTGCGGAAAACCCTTTCTGAACGGGAAGTGCCCGAACCGCTCCGAAGCGACGAACCTGGCCGCGTTGGGCGCGGCTCTCTCCCCGTCAATTGAGGCGGATAAGTGACGGGCTCGACGCTCTTGCGCGATTGGGTGCCTTCTTAACGTGGCCGACGAAAAGATCAATGCCGACAAGCGCCTTTGGCCACATCCCCAGCTGCCCCCGGTGAAATTCCCTGTGATAGGATTCAGGGCCAGCCGGTCCTCGAATCAACGTGTGCCGATGTTCATGTTCCAGCGCCTTTTCGAGGGCCCCGGTCTCCGCCTTTGCGTCCTTGCCTCCGTGCTCGCGGTTGCGCTGTCCACCGGCGACGCACGGGCCGAGGAGGCTCATGCCATCGCCATGCACGGCAAGCCGGCGATGCCGGCCGATTTCACCCACATGCCCTATGCCAATCCCGATGCCCCCAAGGGCGGTCGGTTGACCTGGGGCATTCTCGGAACCTTCGACAGCCTCAACCCCTTCATCGTGAGGGGACTGGCCGTACAGCAGATGCGCGGCTACGTGGTCGAGAGCCTGCTCGCGCGCGGCAATGACGAGCCGTTCACGCTCTATGGCCTGCTCGCCAGGAGCATTGAGACCGACGACGAGCGCAGCTTCGTCACGTTCCGTCTCGATCCCCGCGCCCGGTTCTCCGACGGCAAGCCCGTGCTTGCCGAGGACGTGCTGTTCTCCTGGCAGTTGCTGCGCGACCACGGCCGCCCGAACCACCGGCAGTACTACGCCAAAGTCGCCAGGGCCGAGGCGATCGATCCCCTCACCGTCCGTTTCGACCTCGCAGGCGCCAATGACCGCGAGCTGCCGCTGATCCTCGGGCTGATGCCGATCCTGCCGAAGCATGCCGTCGACGTCGCGACCTTCGAGGAGACGACGCTGACGAGCCCGGTTGGCTCGGGTCCCTATCGCGTCACGGCGGTGAAGCCCGGGGCCAGCGTGACGCTCACCCGCAATCCCGACTATTGGGGCCGCGACCTGCCCATCAACCGCGGGCTCTACAATTTCGACGAGATCAGGCTCGACTATTTTCGCGAGGCCAACGGCCAGTTCGAAGCCTTCAAGCGCGGCCTCTACGATTTCCGTGTCGAGCACGAGCCGCTGCGCTGGCACGACGGCTACGATTTTCCGGCCGCGAAAAGCGGCGAGGTGATCCGCGACACCTTCAGGCCGGGCGTGCCGCAGCCCTCCGAATTCCTGGTGTTCAACACGCGCCGGCCGATCTTCGCCGACATCCGCGTGCGCCAGGCGCTGACGCTGCTGTTCGATTTCGAGTTGGTCAACCGCAACTATTTCTTCGGGCTCTATTCGCGCGTCGCCGGTTATTTCGCCGGCTCCGACCTGTCGGCCTATGGCCGGGCTGCGGATCCGCGCGAGCGTGAGCTGCTCAAGCCGTTCGCCGCTCAAATTCCGCCCGACATCATGGACGGCAGCTACCGCCTGCCGGTCACCGACGGCTCAGGCCGCGACCGCACCACGCTGCGCGCGGCGCTGAAACTGTTGTCGGAAGCCGGCTACGAACTCGACGGCACCGTGCTGCGCAACCGTGCGACCAAAGCCCCCCTCACCTTCGAGATCCTGGTCACGACCCGCGACCAGGAACGCATCGCGCTCGCATTCCAGCGCGACCTCAAGCGCGCCGGCATCGAGCCGAACGTGCGGTCGGTCGATCCCGTACAGTTCGACCAGCGCCGACTCGCGTTCGAGTTCGACATGATCCAGAACCGCTGGGATCAGTCGCTATCGCCCGGCAACGAGCAATCTTTCTACTGGGGCAGCGCGGCCGCGGACAATCAAGGGACCCGCAACTACATGGGCGCCAGGGATGGCGCGGTCGATGCCATGATCGCCGCCCTGCTCGAGGCCCGTGAACATACGGAATTCGTCTCCGCGGTACGGGCCCTTGATCGCGCCTTGATCGCGGGCGTCTACACAATCCCCCTGTTTAACGTATCGGAGCAATGGATCGCGCGCTGGAATCGGATAGAACGGCCCAAGGCCACCTCGCTCTCGGGCTATTTGCCGGAGACTTGGTGGTCGAAGGGGCAGCCTCCAGCTACTCGAGCGAAATGACCGTGAACCAGCCAGCCATATCGCCGACGCTCGACACGTTGTTTCAGCGCACGCTGATGCGGCAACCGCACGCGCCCGCGCTGCTCGACCCCCTCAACAAGGCCCGCGTCACCGGGCACCAGCCGCGACGAATGACCTATGCCGAGGCTGACACGGCCATCGAGGCGCTGTCGGCCTATTTCGTCGAATCGGGCCTGCCGGCCAATTCCGTCATCGCGATCCAACTGCCTGCCACGGTCGAGTTCGTGCTGACCGTGCTCGCCGCCCATCGTGCCGGCCTTGTCGTCGCGGTGCTGCCGCTGCTGTGGCGGCATGCGGAACTGACCGCCGCGCTCAATCGCACGGCGGCGCGCGCCATCGTCACCATGAGCACGGTCGACGGCGTCAGCTATGCCGACCTCGCGATGCATGCGGCCGCCGAGGCCTTCTCGATCCGTCACGTCTGCGGCTTCGGCACCGACCTGCCTGAAGGCATGGCCTCGCTCGACGACGTGCTGGCCCGCCCGCCCGGCACCACGCGCGCCGTGATCCAGGACGGCCGCAAGGCGGCGATGATCTCCTTCGACGTCACGGCGGAAGGCTTTCGCCCGGTGCCGCGGCCGCATTTCAGCCTGATCGCCGGCGGGCTTGCGATGTCGCTGGAAGCCGACATCAGGCAGGGCGCGACCTTGATGGCGGCGTTTGCGCCGATGTCGTTCGCCGGCCTCGCTTCCTCGCTCGCGGTGTGGCTGCTCTCCGGCGGCGCGCTGGCGCTGCATCATCCGTTCGAGAACGAGGTGCTGGAGCAGCAGATCAACGAGCACGAATGCGAGGTGCTGATCGCTCCGGCGCAGCTCGCCTTGCGCCTTGGCGATTCCGACCTGGCGGCGCGGATGCCGTCCTTGCGCAACGCCGTCGGCCTGTGGCGCGCGCCCGAGCAGGTGGCGGCGAGCGAGGCCTGGATCGCACCGCATGCGCCATTGACCGACGTCTATCTGTTCGGCGAGGCCGGCCTGTTCGGCGCCCGCCGCGGCGAGGACGGCATGCCGGTCGCGGTGATGCCCGGGCCGCACGGCGCCCCGCGCGAGCAGGCAGGCTCGTCCATTGCCGGCGAAATCCTGCTGACGCCGAAGGGCACGCTCGGCCTGCGCGGCGCCATGGTGCCGATCGCGGCCTATGCCCCGCCGCAGCCGGTCGGCGACACTCTGACGGCGCAGCCGCCGCGCGACTATGTCGACACCGGCTATGCCGCACGGCTCGACCGGGCGAGCGGGGCGATCTGCATCACCGCGCCGCCCTCCGGCATCATGGCCGTCGGCGGCTACCGCTTCCTCTCCAACGATTTGCAGGAATGGGCCCGCCGGCTCGGCCAGGGCGCGCTGCTCACCGCGCTGCCCGACCGGTTGTCCGGCCACCGGCTGGCCGGACGCGCCCAGGACAATGCCCGTGCCCGCGAGGCACTCAGCGAACTCGGCCTTAACCCTCTGATGGTCGAAGCTTTTCGCGATCGCTCCGGCCCGGTCTAGACGCAGTTTCGCCTGGAACGTTGACGCTGCATTAAGGCGGCCAAACTAGATTGCGCGGCATCTGTCGCGTGATCAGAGTTTGTCGAATGTCCCAGGCGGGCCCGATCCTCTTTGTGTCCAATGCCGATCGGCCGCCCTTCGTCGGGGCGCTGGACGAGGCCCGGCTCTTTCCCGTGGTCGATAGCGACTGGGCCAGCGCGGCGCGCGCGGTCGAAGAGGTGCAGCCCGCCGCGATTCTCGCTGTGATGCATGGCGGACACGAGCCGCATTTGGCCGCGCTATCGAGGAAGATCGCCGACCAATCGCCCTACCTTCCCTTCGTGGCCGTGGATGCGGCGGGCGCGCTGCCCCACAATGCCCTGCCCTTCGCCTCGCGCGGCGGCAATCCCGACCGCCTGATCGCACGGCTTCGCGCCGCGCTGCGGGTGCGCACGCTCCATGCCACGGTGCTGCGCCGGCTGCCTGAAGTGAAGGTCGCACTGCCGCAAGGCGATCCCGCGCGCGACGCGACCGTGCTCCTGATCGGCCGCGGCGCGGCCTATCCCGCGCTCTCCGTCGCGCTCGGTGAACGCGTCGGCGTGGTCGGCGCGCTCTCGATCGAAGCCGCTGCAAAACATCTCAACACCCGCGACCTCGACGGCGTCGTGCTCGCCGAAGGTTTTACCGCGCGCGTCACCGACGCCTTTCTGACGGTGCTCGCCGAGGACACCCGCTTCCGCAGCCTGCCGGTGGTCGTTACCGCGCACCAGCTGACGCAGACTTACGACCTGCCCAATCTGGAGCTGATCCCGGGCGAGCCGGCCAAGGTCGCCGCCAACGCGCTGCCGCTGATCCGCCAACACGCGATGGAAGCCCAATTGAGCCGCACGCTGCGCTCGATCGATGCCGGTGGCTGGCTCGATCCGCGCAGCGGCCTGCTCACGGTGGAAGCCTTCGCCCGCGATTTCGCCAAGGCGGTCGAGCAGACGCTGGCCCGCGGCGGTGGTCTGTCGGTCGCACGCTTCGCTTTCGAGCCCGGCAATTTCCGCGCCCAACTCGACGCCGCGCGTATTTTAAGCCGCCTGATGCGGCAGATGGATTTCGGCGTGGCGCAGAAGGACGGCTCGGTGATCGTGGTGTTCGCGGAGACCGATTTCCGCACGGCGCATATGATCGCCCGCCGCCTCTCGTCGGTGATGCGGCACACCTCGAACGGCAAGCACGAGATGCGCAGCGAACCCGTCGTCAGCGTGGACTCGCTGTCGCCGTCGGACACGGCACGGTCGCTGCTGGCGCGGCTGTCGGCCGATGCGTCGCGGGCGGCGTCGTAGGTCTCGTGCCCCGGGCGCAGCGCAGCGCCCTTCGCGGTGCGCTGCAGAACCGGGGCCCACCGTCGCGGGCCAAGAAAAAGCGGCTAAGAAAGAACTGGGTCCCGGCTCTGCGCTCCGCTTCGCTGCGCTTGTCCGGGACACAAAGAGCCCTACGCCGCCTTCTTGCTCTCCGCCAGTTGCGCCAATTGCCGCATGATCTCCGTGGTGCCGGCGAGCCGCTCTTCCGGCGTCTCCCAATCCTGCAGGAACACCACTTTCATATCGGGCCGCACCTTGGCGGCTTGGCCGTAGCTGCGAATGAAGCTCACCAGGCGATCGGGATGGGCGAAGGAATTGTCGCGGAAGGCGATGACGGCGCCCTTCGGGCCGGCGTCGATCTTCCCGACATTGGCCCTGCGGCAGAACGCCTTGATCGCGGCGACCTTGAACAGATAGCGCACCTCGTCCGGCAGCACGCCGAAGCGGTCGCGCATCTCGGCGCCAAAATTCTCGATCTCCTCCTCGGTGTCGAGATCGGCAAGGCGCCGGTACAGCGACAGCCGCACCGAGAGATCGCCGACGTAATCCTCCGGAATGAGCACGGGCATGCCGATGGTGATCGACGGCGACCAGCGGTCGGCGGCAGGCTCGGAGACGCCGGCCTTGAGGTTGACGATCGCCTCCTCCAGCATCGATTGATAGAGCTCGAAGCCGACCTCCTTGATGTGGCCGGACTGCTCCTCGCCGAGCAGATTGCCGGCGCCGCGGATGTCGAGGTCGTGCGAGGCGAGCTGGAAGCCGGCGCCCAGCGTCTCCAGCGATTGCAGCACGGTGAGCCGGCGCTCGGCTTGCGCCGTGATCTTCTGCTGCGCCGGCAGCGTGAACAGCGCATAGGCCCGCAGCTTGGATCGGCCGACGCGGCCGCGCAGCTGATAGAGTTGCGCAAGGCCGAACATGTCGGCGCGATGCACGATCAGCGTGTTGGCGTTGGGGATGTCGAGGCCGGACTCGACGATCGTGGTCGACAAGAGGATGTCGAACTTGCCGTCGTAGAACGCGGTCATGATGTCCTCGATCACGGCGGGCGGCATCTGGCCGTGCGCGACCGCGACCTTCATCTCGGGCACGTTCTTGTCGAGGAAGTCCTTGACCTCGGCGAGGTCGTCGATGCGCGGCACCACATAGAACGCCTGGCCGCCGCGATAGCGCTCGCGCAGCAACGCCTCGCGGATCATCAGGGGATCGTGCGGAGCGACGAAGGTGCGCACTGCAAGGCGGTCCACGGGCGGCGAAGCGATGATCGAGAGCTCGCGGACGCCGGTCAGCGCCAGTTGCAGCGTGCGCGGGATCGGGGTTGCCGACAGCGTCAGCACGTGCACCTCGGCGCGCAGCGCCTTCAGCCGCTCCTTGTGCGTGACGCCGAAATGCTGCTCCTCGTCGACGATGACGAGGCCGAGGTCGCGGAATTTGATGGCCTTGCCAAGCAGCGCATGGGTGCCGACGACGATGTCGACAGAGCCGTCGGCGATGCCCTTCTTGACGAGGTTGAGCTCCTTGGTCGCGATCAGGCGCGAAGCCTGCGCCACGTTCACAGGAAAGCCCTTGAAGCGCTCGGTGAAGGTCTTTGCGTGCTGGCGCGCCAAGAGCGTGGTCGGCACCACGACCGCGACCTGCTTGCCTTCGAGTGCCACTGCGAAGGCCGCGCGCAGGGCCACTTCGGTCTTGCCAAAACCGACGTCGCCGCAGATCAACCGGTCCATGGGGCGGCCGAGTTCGAGGTCCTTCAGCGTGGATTCGATGGCGCCGAGTTGGTCCTCGGTCTCGTCATAGGGGAAGCGTGCGCAGAACTCGTCGTAGAGGCCGGGCTGCACCGGGAGCTTGGGCGCCTCATGCAGATGGCGCGCGGCCGCGATCTTGATCAATTCGCCCGCGATCTCGCGGATGCGGTTCTTGAGCTTCGCCTTGCGGGTCTGCCAGCCGCTCCCACCCAAACGATCAAGCTCGACCGTCGTCTGGTCGGAGCCATAGCGCGACAGCAATTCGATGTTTTCGACCGGCAGAAACAATTTTGCGTCGGCAGCATAATGCAGCTCAAGGCAGTCGTGCGGCGCGCCGGCGACGTCGAGGGTCTGGAGGCCGACGAAGCGACCGATGCCATGATCGGCGTGGACGACGATATCGCCCGCGGTGAGGCTTGTGATCTCCGAGATGAAATTGTCGAGCTTGCGGCTGGCCTTGCGCGTCCGCACCAGGCGGTCACCCAGAATATCCTGCTCGCTGATCAGTGCGATCTCGTCGGTCTCGAAACCGGCCTCCAGGCCGAGCACGGCGAGCATGGTCTCGTTGCGTGGCGTGGCCTGCACCGTCCGCCAGGCGTTGACGCTGGTGGTATGCGTCAGCTTGTGGTCGCGCAGCATCGAGGTCATGCGATCGCGCGAGCCTTCGCTCCACAGCGCGATCACCACCTTCTTGCGCTGGGCCTGCAAGGCCATGACGTGGCTGACAACGGATTCAAATACGTTGACGGTGCTGTCGTTACGCTCCGGCGCGAAGTCGCGGCCCTTGCGCGCGCCGGCGTCGACGACACTCGTCCCGTCTGCAGGAACCGAGAACTGCGTCAGCCGCACCAGCGGCATGTCGCTCTCGCGCCTGGTCCACTCCTCGGCGGTGAGATAAAGCCGATCCGGCGGCAGCGGCTTGTAGATGGCGCCGCCCGCTGGATGCTCCATCGCCTCGCGGCGGGCCTCGTAATAGTCCTGGATCTGCTTGAAGCGTTCGCGGACGGCATCCTCGGCCTGCGGCTCGATCGCGATCGGAGCGCCTTGCAGATAGTCGAACAGCGTGTCCATGCGGTCCTGGAACAGCGGCAGCCAGTGCTCCATGCCGGGATGGCGGCGGCCCTCGCTGACAGCCTCGTACAGCGCATCGTCGCGCTCGGGCGCGCCGAACTCGGCGACATAGCCCATGCGGAAACGGCGGATCGTATCGGTGACGAGCTGGAACTCGGAGACGGGCACCAGATCGAGCGAGCGCATGTCGAGCTGCGTGCGCTGGGTCTCGGCATCGAAGCTGCGGATCGATTCCAGGCTGTCGCCGAAGAAGTCGAAGCGGACCGGCTGGTCGAGACCGGCCGGAAACAGATCGAGGATGCCGCCGCGCACGGCATATTCGCCAGGCTCCCGCACGGTGGAGGAGCGGTTGTAGCCGTTGTGCTCGAGCCAGGCCACGATGGTGTCCATCGGCACGACATTGCCGGGCGCAACCGACAGCGCCTGCGCCGCGACCAGCTCGCGCGCGGGCACGCGCTGCACGGCGGCGTTCACCGTGGTCAGCACGATCAGCGGCTTGTCGCTGCCTGTCAGGGACGCGAGCCGCGCCAGCGTGGTCAGACGTTGCGCCAGGATGCCGCCATGCGGCGAGACGCGGTCATAGGGCTGGCAGTCCCAGGCCGGAAAGGTCAGCACCGGCAGATCGGGCGCGAAGAACTGCAGCGCGCGTTCGAGCTGCTGCATCCGCGGCCCGTCGCGGCAGACAACCGCCAGGCTGACCGCCGGCTTCTTCGGCCGCGCCGCGATGGCGCGCGCGAGGTCCGAGACGACGAGCCCCTCGGCGCCTTCCGCGACATTGGCAAGCGTCAGCGCCCGGCCGGGCGCAAGCAACTCGGCCGGAGATTTCACGGCCGCTTTCATACGCCGCCGTCCGCGACCGGATGGGCCTTGATGCGGGCAAACAGCGCGCCGGTGACGTCAGCCGGCAGCACCTTGTCGCCGGTGATGGCGGCATAGAGATCGGGATCGTTGACCTCAAGCAGCGTCTCGAGCTCATCGAGCTCGGCGTCGGACAAATTGCCGATCTCGGCGTCCGCGAAGCGGCCGAGGATCAGATCCATCTCGCGCGTGCCGCGGTGCCAGCAGCGGAACAGAAGCCGCTTGCGGCGATCGTCCAGCCCGCTGCTCGATCGTGTCGTTCCCGTCATGTCTCAAATCCAGTCAAACGCAGAAAGCCCGGACGTGCCGGGCGGGGTTGATATAGCCATTCGGGGTGGCCCTGTCAGCCCTTTGTTGTTGCAAATGTTTATGCTCGTCATTGCCGGGCTTGACCCGGCAATCCATCCTCTTGAAAAGATGGATGCGCGGGTCGAGCCCGCGCATGACGAATGTTGCCCGAATGCGCCCCAGCCTGCTCAATCCGCTGTTTGCTGCCGTGACCAGCCTGCCCGGCGTCGGTCCGAAGCAGGACAAGCTGCTGCAATACCTGCTCAGCCGGAGCGAGACGCCACGGCTGGTGGACCTCTTGCTGCATTTGCCGAGCCAGGTGATCGACCGCCGCGCCCGGCCGAAGATCCGTGACGCCGTGCAGGGAACCATGGTGACGCTGGAGGTCACCGTCGACCGTCACCGCCCGCCCCCGCCGCGCAATTCGCGCGCGCCGTATCTGGTCTACGCCAGCGACGACACCGGCGACGTCGTGCTGACGTTCTTCCGCGCCAAGCCGGGCTATGTCGAAAAGCTCTTGCCGGTCGGCGAGAAGCGCTACGTCTCCGGCACACTGCAGATGTACGACGGCATCCCGCAGATCGTGCATCCCGACCGCGTGCTGGACGAGGAAGCGATCTCGAAACTCTCCGGCATCGATCCGGTCTATCCGCTGACGGAAGGCCTCGCGCTCGGCTCGCTGCGCCGCGCGATCGCGCAGGCCCTGCAGAAGCTGCCGGCGCTGCCGGAGTGGATCAGCCCGGAGGTGATGCGACGCTGTAACTTTCCGCCGATCGCCGAAGCGCTCAATCGGGTGCACCAGCCGGTCGAGCTGACGGACATCCTGCCGGATCAGCCGTTCTGGTCGCGCCTCGCCTTCGACGAGCTCCTGGCCGGCCAGCTCGCGCTCGCTTTGATCCGCGCGCAACTGCGCCGCCCCGCCGGCGTGCGCAATGCCGGCGACGGACACCTGCGCAACAAGATCATCGACGCCCTGCCCTACGCGCTGACGCCGTCACAGCGCAGCGCCGCCGCCGCCATCGCCGAGGACCTGCAACAGCGGGTGCGCATGCTGCGCCTGCTGCAGGGCGACGTCGGCTCCGGCAAGACCGTGGTCGCGCTGCTCGCCGCCGCCGCCGTCGCGGAGGTCGGCAAGCAGGCCGCGCTGATGGCGCCGACCGAAATCCTGGCGCGCCAGCACATCAAGACCATCGCCCCGCTCGCCGAGCGGGCCGGCATGCGCGTCGCGATCCTCACCGGCCGCGAGAAAGGCAAGGAGCGGCGCGAGATCATCACGCAGCTCGAAGCAGGCGAGATCGATCTGCTCGTCGGCACCCACGCCCTGATCCAGGACGACGTGATCTTCCACGACCTCGCACTCGCCATCGTCGACGAGCAGCACCGTTTTGGCGTGCGCGAGCGCCTGGCGCTAACGTCGAAGGGGGAAGCCGTCGACGTGCTGGTGCTCAGCGCCACACCGATTCCGCGCACGCTGGTGCTGACCTATTTCGGCGACATGGACATCTCCGAGCTGCGCGAGAAGCCTGCCGGCCGCCAGCCCATCGACACCCGTGCCGTCGCCATGAGCCGGCTCGGCGAGGTCATGGACGGCGTCGGACGCGCGCTCGACGCCGGCAAGCTGGTCTACTGGATCTGCCCGTTGGTCGAGGAATCCGAGGCCGAAGGCACCGAGCACCTCACCAATGCGACCAAGCGTTTCGAGAGCCTGCAAAAGCGCTTCGGCGAGCGTGTCGGCCTCGTCCACGGCCAGATGAAGGGCGCCGACAAAGACCGGGTGATGGGCCAGTTCGCCGCCCACGAGATCGGGCTGCTGGTCGCCACCACCGTGGTCGAGGTCGGCGTCGACGTGCCCGCGGCGACCATCATGGTGATCGAGAACGCCGAGCGTTTTGGCCTCGCCCAGCTGCATCAGCTGCGCGGCCGCATCGGCCGCGGCTCGGAGGCCTCGACCTGCATCCTGCTCTATTCGGAGCCGCTCGGCGAGATGTCGAAGGCGCGCCTCAAGGTGATCCGCGAAACCACCGACGGTTTTCGCATCGCCGAGGAAGACCTCAAGCTGCGTGGCGAAGGCGACGTGCTGGGCGTCCGCCAGAGCGGCCTGCCGGGCTATCGCATCGCGCGTCCGGAGGTCCACGGCCAGCTCATCGCCCAGGCGAGAGACGAAGCGCTGCGCATCCTGAAGGACGATCCGAAGCTGAAGGGCGAACGCGGCGAGGCGCTGCGGTGCCTGCTGTATCTCTACGAAAGGGACGAGGCGATCCCGCTGATCGGGGCGGGTTAACCTGCCGCTCGTCCCCGTCCAACTTCGTAAGCCGCGACATGCGCGCGGGCGAGGTCCAGCAGTGGCGTCTCGATACCGAGTGTACGGGCGCGGTTCGCCATGTCGCCGAGGATATGCTCGGACTCGGTGATCGAGCCGCGCTCGATGTCTCGCAGCATCGAGGCCTTGAGCGGCGAGTCCAGCGTGGTGAATAGTTTCCGGTCGAACTCGATGAAAGGGGCGCGCGGTTCGTATCCCGAGGCCGTCGCAACCGCGCAGCACTCCGCGAACAGGCGGAAAATGGACTGCTCGCCGTTCGGTACGGCCAGAATATCTCCGATGCTGGCACGCATCAGGCAGGTGATGCCGGCGAGCGTCGAGAGCTGGACGAACTTCTCCCACATGTCCTGCATGATCGCTTCGCTGGCGCGCACGTCGATGCCGGGAACATCGAGCAGCGTCTCCAGCGCGAGCGCGCGCTCGCTCAATGCCCCCTCGATCTCGCCGAAGACGATGGTCTGGTTGGCCATGAACTGAACCACCCGGCCCTCCGCATCCAGTCCGGCACTGACGTTCGCAAGACCGCCGAGGACGCGAGAGGCACCGAACCTTGCCGTGAGAGCATCGACGTGTTTCAGCCCGTTGAGGATCGGAAGAATTATCGAGCTCGTGCCGATAGCGGGCGCAAACTGGCTCATCGCGTCATCGAGCGAGTAGGCTTTCACGCCGACGAGCACGACATCGAACGGCTCCTTGAGATCGCTCGCCAGCAGGACCTTCGGCTGCACCGCGAAATTACCGTGCGGGCTCACGACCTGCAGGCCGTTCCGCCGCAATTGCTCGGCCCGATTTTCGCGCACCAGAAAGGTCACGTCGCGGCCTGCCCGGACGAGACAAGCTCCGTAATAGCCGCCGAGCGCGCCGGCGCCGATCACCAATACTTTCATTCGAACTCCCGATCAGGCCTTTGTCCGCGCGATTCCCGCGGCAAACGCTTTCATCAGCTCGGCATCCACCGCCTCGCCCTTTGCATCCTCTGCGAGATGCTCGAACCATTTCGCAAAACCCTCGTAGATCTGGCTGGCCGGATGGTCAGGCCCCAAGAAGCCCGAAATCTCCCGCATCTCCGCGACCCAGCGATAGGCCTTCGGGATCATGTCCGGCAGCGCGACCTCGATCCGGGCCAGAATGGCGGGCTGGCTGAGCGCCAGCTCGTCGCGCAGCGCATCGGCCGCGCCCGCTTTCGTGGCCGCGATCACCATGGCCGAGCCGATGCCGGCGAGGCCCTTGACGATGCCGGCGTAGGACATTTTCAGCGCGGAGGCTGCGCCGACCGGCCCCTCGACAATACGCACGTCGAGGCCGAAATCCTTCAGCACCGCGACGTCCTTGGCGTATTCGCCGGACATATAGAACGCAGGACTTTTGCCGCCGGGCTGCGGCGGAAAGCCGATGATGCCGCCATCGACGAACGGGGCCTGTGCCGAGCCGATGATCTCCTCGATCCGCAACACGGTGTCGACGTTGACGGCGTTGCAATCGACCACGATTGGCTTTTTCTCGCGCCTGACGATCAGCGCGGCCAGCCGTTCAGCCAGCGCGACGGCTTCGCCAGGCGGCACGATCGAAAGGATGATGTCGGCGTCCGCAATCGCCTCATCCTCGGCGCCGATCATGCCGGCGTCTGCTGCGCGCTTTTTCGTCGCCTCGCTCCGCCCCTCCAAAGACGTCAACACCCGCGCGCCATGCTCGCTGAGACGGCGGGCGACGGCGCTGCCCATGGCGCCGGGCGCGAGGATCGCAATGGTTTTGGACATCATGCACTCCAGATCGAATTCCGAGCGAGGCGCTCAGGTCACGGGAGACTAGCAGAGGATGCGAGCGCAGCGTGACCGGCGGCCATCCCGCGCGGGAATGGCCCTACTCCACCTTCGCAGGCTCGGGCTTGAGTGCCGACGCGTTGGCGATGCGCGCGGCGTTCGCCATGCCCGCGAGCGCCGCGGCCTTTTTCGGGTCGGGCGCCGAGCCCGGCTGCACGACGCCGGCCGACATGATCAGCGTTGCGGCGTCTTCGGTGCTCATGTCGACCTCGACGATCTTGCTCTTGGGCACATAGAAGAAGAACCCGGTGGTCGGGTTCGGCGAGCACGGCAGGAACACGGAGACATGCTCCTCCTGCCCCGGCAGGCTGCGCGCGACCTCTTCATTCGGCGATTGTGAGATCAGCACGATCGACCACATGCCCGGCGAAGGAAACTCGACCAGGCCCACTTTCCGGAAGCTCGAGCCCTTGCCCGAGAACAGCGTCTCGAACACCTGCTTGAGGCCGCGATAGATCGCGCGCACGGCCGGGATCCGGCCAAGGAAGGTTTCGCCGACATCGACGAGCGTCCGGCCGATCAGATTGGCCGCGAGGAAACCGACCAGCGTCAGCGTGAAGAATGCGACAACCAGTCCCCAGCCGGGAATGACGTAGGGCAGATAGGTTTCCGGCCGGTAGGCCAGCGGCACGAACGGCCGCACCACGCCGTCGACCCAGGTGACGAACCACCAGACCAGATACAGCGTGATGGCGATCGGCCCTGTGACGACGAGGCCGGTCAGAAAGTAGTTGCGGAAGCGGCCCATCAGGCCGGTATGCGGTTCCGGCAGGGGATCAAGAGGCGCAGGCGCGTCGTCGCGGGGGTTCATTCGGGTTCCAAGTCGGTCGCAGCACACAAGCTAGGGTCTTCTAGCAGGTTTTGGAAGACCGCGACCGGTTGATATCCCTTCTGCCTATTCCACAGTCACCGATTTGGCGAGGTTGCGCGGCTGGTCGACATCGGTGCCCATCACGACAGCCGTGTGATAGGCGAGCAGCTGCACGGGGACGGCATAGACCATCGGCGTGAAAGCCGCCGCCATGTCGGGCATGACGATGGTGACGAGGGACTCGACCGTCGCCTCTTCCGCGCCCTTGGCGTCCGTCATCAGGATGATGTTGCCGCCGCGGGCGGCGACCTCCTGCATGTTGGAGACCGTCTTTTCGAACACCCGATCGTAGGGCGCGATGACGACGACCGGCATGGTCTCATCGATCAGCGCGATCGGCCCATGCTTGAGCTCACCGGCGGCATAGCCCTCGGCGTGGATGTAGGAGATCTCCTTCAGCTTCAGCGCGCCTTCCAGCGCCAGCGGGAAGCTGGTGCCGCGGCCGAGATAGAGCACGTCACGCGACTTCGCGATCCGGTGCGCGAGCTTCTCGATCTGGAGCTCGGTGGTGAGCGCGTCCGCCATCAGGCGCGGGACCTCGACGAGACCGTGGACCAGCTTGGTCTCGTCTTCGTCGGAGAGTTCGCCGCGCGCCTTGCCGGCGGCGATCGCAAGATTGGCCAGCACCATCAGTTGGCAGGTGAAGGCCTTGGTCGATGCGACGCCGATCTCGGGACCGGCCAGCGTCTGCAGCACGGTCTCGCTCTCGCGCGCGATCGTCGAGGTTGGCACGTTGACGACGGCGACGGTGTGCACGCCCTCGGCCTTGGCATAGCGCAGTGCCGCCAGCGTGTCGGCGGTCTCGCCCGATTGCGAGATGAAGATGGCGAGATCGCCTTTGCGCAAAGGCGCTTCGCGGTAGCGGAACTCGGAGGCGACATCGACCTCGACCGGCAGGCGCGCAAAACGCTCGAACCAGTATTTTGCGACGAAGCCGGCATAGCTCGCGGTGCCGCACGCCGTGATGTTGATGCGCTGGATGTTCTTGAAGTCGAATGGCAGCTTGACCGGCAGCGAGACCCGCTCCGTCGCCATGTCGACGTAGCGCGCCAGCGTGTGGCCGACCACTTCCGGCTGCTCGTGGATTTCCTTGGCCATGAAGTGGCGATAGTTGGCCTTGTCGACCAGCGAGGTCGAGGCGGCGTGCTTGATCTTCTCGCGCTGAACGGCGTTGCCGTCCTTGTCGAAGATCGTGGCGCTCTTGCGGGTCAGCACCACCCAGTCGCCGTCCTCGAGATAGCTGATCGTGTCGGTGAACGGTCCGAGCGCGATGGCGTCGGAGCCGAGATACATCTCGCCGTCGCCATAGCCGATCGCGAGCGGCGGACCGTTGCGGGCGCCGATCATGAGGTCGTCGTCGCCGGCGAAGATGAAGCCGAGCGCGAAGGCGCCGCGCAAGCGCCGCAGCGCCAGCTTGACGGCTTCGACCGGCTTGTTGCCACGCGTGAGCAGATCGTCGACGAGATGCAGCACGATCTCGGTGTCGGTCTCGGTGTGGAACACCGTGCCCTTCTTCTCGAGCTCCTCGCGCAGCTCGCGGAAGTTCTCGATGATGCCGTTGTGGACCACGGCGACGCGCTCGGTCGCGTGCGGATGGGCGTTGTTGACGGTCGGCTTGCCGTGGGTGGCCCAACGGGTGTGTCCGATGCCGGTCGTGCCCTGGAGCGGCTCGGCTTGCAGCCGCTTCTCCAGATTCTTCAGCTTGCCCTCGGCGCGCCGGCGCTCGAGGTGCTTGCCTTCCAGCGTGGCGACGCCCGCCGAGTCGTAACCGCGATATTCAAGACGTTTGAGCGAATCCACCAGCTGCTCTGCAACCGGCTCGCGCCCGAGAATGCCGACAATCCCGCACATGCGGATCACTATCCCCCAAATCGTCGAAAAATCGCCTAAACGACGCGCCCGGTTTTTAGCGAAATTCCTAGGGAACCATATACTCAATAATTATTGCGGATTGAGACAGCATGGACCGCAATCTGAGCTTCGCCTGCGTCGAATTGGCCGGCGTTAAACCGCGCGCATTAACTTGTTGTCAACATGTTTGACCAACGATTCCGGTGCAGGAGAGCAAAGCCATGAAAGGCTCGTCCGACCGCAAAGGTCTGTCATCGATGTCCGTGCGCGCCAGCGAGACCACGGGCACGCACCTTGCGCATTGGCCGCCGCCCCAGCGCGGCAAGGAAAGCAAGCCGGTCTTCCTGAAGCATCCGGAAGGCGAGCCGGTCAAGCGTGCCAAGCCACGCGGCTGGCGGCTGACGCGCGCGATCTTCTCCGAATTCGCCGACGACGAATAGCGGACGCCTCACCACCCGAGAACCAGGGCGCACGCGGCCGCCTACTTCTCCGGCTTTTTGCCGCCCGTCTTCATCTCGCGATAGCGCGCCGCGCCGCCTTCGCGGATGGTCTGCTGGTTGCGCTCCAGCGCCATGGCGTCATCAGGCACGTCGCGCGTGATCACCGAGCCCGAGCCGATATAGGCGCCGTTGCCGATCTTCACCGGCGCCACCAGCGAGGAATTGGTGCCGACGAATGCGCCCTGCCCGATCACCGTCTTGTGCTTTTTGAAACCGTCGTAATTGCAGGTGATGGTGCCTGCACCGATGTTGGAGTTGGCGCCGACGGTGGCATCGCCGATGTAGGAGAGATGGTTGACCTTGACGCCCGCCTCCAGCGTCGCCGCCTTGGTCTCCACGAAATTGCCGATCCGCGCGCCGTCGCCGAGCGAGGTGCCGGGCCGAAGGCGCGCATAGGGACCGATCGAGACGTTCTTGCCGAGCGTGGTCTCGACGATATGCGAGAAGGAATGGATCACGGTGCCGTCGGCGATCGACACGCCAGGGCCGATCACCACGAACGGCTCGATGGTAACGTCCTTGCCGAACACGGTATCGGCGGCGAGGTAAACCGTCTCCGGCGCGATCAGCGTCACGCCGGCCTCCATCGCCGCCTTGCGCAGGCGCGTCTGCATCACGGCTTCGGCCTCGGCGAGCTGCGCCTTGGTGTTGATGCCGCGCACCTCGTCCTCGCTGGTCTCGATCACCACGGACTCCCATCCCTGCTTGCGGACGATTTCGACCGCGTCCGTCAGATAATATTCGCCCTTGGAATTGGCGTTGCCGATCTGCCCGAGGATCTGAAGCGCCCGGCGGCCGTCGATCGCCATCACGCCGGCATTGCACAGATCGATCTTGCGCTCCTCAGCGCTGGCATCGGCCTGCTCGCGGATCGCGACCAGGCGTTCGCCCTCGACGATGAAGCGGCCATAGCCGGTGGGATCGGCGGCGCGAAATCCGAGCGCGGCGATGGCGGCGCCTTTTGCGAGCGGCGCCCGCAGCCGCGCGAAGGTTTCAGCCGAGATCAGTGGCGTGTCGCCGAAGGCGACGAGAAGATCATCGACGCCGCGCCCGATCGCCTCGCGTGCCGCCAGCACCGCATGCGCGGTGCCAAGCCGCTCGGCCTGCACGAAGGTGAGCGCGTCGGGCCTGATGCGCCTCGCCTCGTCAGCAACCGCCTGGTGGTCGGGGCCGATCACCACCGCGAGCGAGGTGCCGGTTCCCTGGGGTGCCGCGGCGAGCACGTGGGCGAGCAGCGTTTGCTGAGCGACCGGATGCAGCACCTTCGGCAGGCTCGATCGCATGCGCGTGCCTTCGCCGGCGGCGAGCACGATCGTGAGGCTGGAACGGGCGGTCATCGAAATCCTGTCAGATACGGCCGAATCAATTGGCGCGACGGGCGGCGGGTCACCCTGAAAAGCTCTCGCCTTGCTACCCCCGCAAACGCCCGGAATTCAAGTGCGACGGGGTTTTCCTGTTAATGTTCCCTGATTGATTCGGGGAAGCTTCGGGGCTGGGCACTTAACGTTCATGGCAAAGGATTCCGACCCACTGGCGGATGCCTTCGGCACCAAGGAGACCGGCGGGCTGTTCTCCGGACTTGTGGCCGAGGAAAGCGCGTTCGACCGCCGCATGATGTGGCGGCTGGGCTCGTGGGGCGTCGCGGCCGTGGGCGCCGTCACCATCGCGGTGATCGCCAACCAGGCCGGGCTCGGCTGGCGGCGCGATCAGATGGCCTCCGCGGATCTCGCGCGCCAGGCCGACCGGCTGCAGATGCTGACCAGGGAGAGCCAGAACGAGGCACGCCGCCTCACGGCTGCGATCGAGACGCTGAACAACGATCGCGACCGGCTCTATTCGCGCGTCACCGTGCTGGAGCAAGGGCTCGATTCCGTCACCGGCGCCATCGCCAAGCAGACCGCTTCGCTGCCGCCGGTCGGCAAGGCGCAGGATGCCGCGCCCGCCGCCCCCAGTGTCGCCCCAGTCGCCTCGACGCCCGCTTCCGCCGGCGACAAGCCACGCACCGAGGCTGCCAAAGATACGCCCAAGGAAGCTGTCAAGGAAGCAGCCAAGGAACCGTCGAGCCCGCCGTCGCAGACCGCTGCCGCCGCCTCCCTCGTGCAACAATCCACGGCCATGAACTCGGCGTTGCCGACCGTGCCGCTGGTGCCGTCCAAGTCGATCATGGCACCGCCCGATCCGGCCGCGTCGAAATTGACGCAGCCCGAGACGAACGAGAAGGCCGCCGAGAAGAAGACCGAGCCGGCGCCCGCCCCGACCGAAGTCGTCGCGGCAGTCGCCAAGCCGGCGGAAGCAACCGAGAACGACTCCCCCGCGATCGCGGTTCAGCAGACGCGTTTCGCCATCGACCTCGGCGGCGCCAATTCGGTCGACGGCCTGCGCGCGCTCTGGCGCGGCGTGACCAAATCCAATCCGGAAGTCGCGTCATTGCGGCCGATCATCATGATCAAGGAAGGCACCACCGGGCTCGGCATGCAGCTCCGCCTCGGTGCCGGCCCGCTCGTCAATGCCGCCGCCGCTGCCAAATTCTGCGCCAGCCTCGCCGAGAACGATCGTCACTGCGAGACCACCGTGTTCGACGGCCAGCGGCTGTCGATGCGCGGTTCGGAAAAGACGTCGGACAAGGCACAAGAGAAGTCTCAAGAAAGGGTTCAGGAGAAGAACTCCGAGAAGAGCCAGGACGCGGCTCCGCAAGCCGAAACAGCGCCCGTCGCGAAGCCCGAGAAGCCGGACAAGCGCCGCCGCAGCTATTCCTCGAAGCGCTCGTCGAAGCGCGAGGAGCCCGCGCCGGCGCCCGCGGCGCAGCCGGCACCGGCGAAGCCGGAGACGGCCTCGGCCGCATCGACACTGACGTCCTTCTTTAGGCGATAGGGCACCCATCCTCGAGGCAAGCCGCTGCATGCGGCGATCGGACGCTGGGACTTGAGCTGCCCTTTCGCAGCCCGTTCGCGTTCATTGACGGCGCGCTCCTGGCGTCGCTTCACCTGTCAGAACCTGCGGAATTCGATGAACGAATTGGATGATGTGCTGAGGCTGCTCGTCGCGGCCGGAACGGGCCTGCTGATCGGCATCGATCGCGACATGAACGACAAGCCGGTGGGAATGCGGACCCTTTCCCTGGTGGCTCTCGGCTCTGCGCTGGTGTCCATTTCCGTGATCGAGTTCCAGAACCTGCGCGACCACCCCGATGCGATCTCGCGAGTGATCCAGGGCGTCGTCGCCGGCGTGCTGACGGGCGTCGGCTTCATCGGCGCTGGCGTCATCCTGCACGACGCCAAGGCGAAGACGGTGCATGGCCTCACGACGGCGGCCACAGTCTGGATCGCGGCGGGCCTCGGGATCGCCTGCGCGCTGGGCGCCTGGCTGCTGGTCGGTGCTGCCATCGCGGTCACGTTGCTCGTGCTGTTCGTTCTCGGCTGGGTCGAGCGCCGGCTGGGATTGAAATGACCAGCAGCGTCTCGGCCCGTACCAAATGATACGAGCGGGGTTCGCCTAGGACGGCAGTATCTGCGCCGAATTTGATTCGGAGCGGAGATGATGGAGGAGACCTTTCTGCGCGAGCAACTCGTGTTGATCCGCGAACTGGCCGACCGTGCCGACCCCTATATCAAGCAGCGCTTGCTCGCATTGGCCGACAAATATGAGCGTCGGCTCGCGGCACAGAGCCGGCACACGCAAGAACGCTCCCAGGCTTGACGGTTCGGGTCGACCAGAAACTTGCACCTGCCCTGTTGCCCCGTTCTGCCATCCCGACCATATTGCCCCCATGACAAAGAAGCCCTTCCGCCTCACGCCCTATCAGGTGCAGTTCTTGCTCGTCGTCGGTTTCGTCACCGTCGGCTGTGCGCTCTACGTGCGCTATCTCGCGATCGAGTTCTCGCAGGTCGCCCTCGCCTGTGACGCCGGGCTCCAGACGCTGGCCTGCAAGGCCCGGTCGGTCTCGACCGTGCTGTTCAAGAATTCGGTGTTCGGCATCGTTGCGCTGGTGGTTGCGACGCTGAACCTGATGCGGCCGTCGATCGTGCTGCTCACCGTCGGCATCATCGCCGCCGGGCTTGGCATCGTGCTCTACAATGTCGTGCTGTCGGGCCTTGCGATCGGCCTGTTCATTCTTGGGTTTGCTCGGCCCGCGCCCGCCACAGCGTGAGCGCAAACAACAGATAGATCGCGCAGGTCCACAGCGACTGCCAATTGTCGCGGCCTTCGTTGAAGAGCACGAAGACCGCCGACAGCGCCAGCACGCCCGCGAACACCGCTTCCGCGATCGGACGCTGGCCGATCTGCGGCCGGTTCAGCATCAGAAGAGCGAACGGCACCACCGCCATCGTCAGCGAGGCGTAGGGAAAATCCTTGTAGCGCGGGTCGAACACGAAGCCGAGTGCGGTCGCGGCCGCGATCACCGCGGTCACCGCGAGCGTCAGGCCCAGCACTGCGGTGAGCTTGGACCATTTGCGACCCTCGCGCGGACCGAGCAGATCGAGGAAGGTCGGAAGGCTGCGGCCGATCACCATCGCCTGGGCGCAGAAGATCGGTGACAGGATGCCGGCGAGCAGCAGCGCGCCCCAGAGCAGCCAGCCGCCGATGCCGTAGCTCTCGTAATACATCTTGTCGGCGCCGATCCCGAGCAGGCTTCCCGCGGTCGTCGCCGAGATGGCGACACCGAGCCAGGCCGAAAAGCGCGGCGTCCAAGGCCGCCGGCGCAGCGTGATCAGCGCCACCGCGAACACCAGCACGGACAGGCCCATGCCCGCGCCCATGTCCCATTTCCAGTACGGGAAATTGCTGATCGGCTGGCCCGGCGGATATTTCAGGCTCCGGCGCACCGAATCGAACAGGCCCCAATAGCCGCCGACGGTGCCTTCCAGCCTGCGCTTCCACGGCTGGTCGTAGGCCTCGATCAAATTGACGCGAAATTTGTTCGCCTTCGCAAGCCCCAGGATCTCCGAGACCACGCGCGCCTGGTTGGTGCGCGAGGGCAACGCGCCGTCGCGCATGCGTCCCTCGCTCGGCCAGCCGGTCTCGCCGATCAGGATCTCCTTGCCGGGAAACGCCACCGCCATGCGCTCGCGGATCGCCTCGACATGGGCGGAGGCGAACTTCGCCTTGACGGGGATATCCTCCCAATAGGGCAGGATGTGGATGGTGACGAAGTCGACGGCGTCATAGACCTCGCGGTTCTTCAGCCAGAACTCCCAGACATCGGCATAGGTGACGGGCACGCTGACCTGCGTCTTCACCAGACGGATGATGGAGACGAGGTCCGCCGTCGTCATCTCGCCGCGCAGCAGCACCTCGTTGCCGACGATGAGCGTGGTGATGATGTCGGGGAATTGCTTGGTGAGGCGGATGGCGAGCGCGGCCTGCTCATAATTCTTGGTACGGTTGCTGGAGAGCCAGATGCCCTGCAGCACTTTCAGCCCGCCGACCTTGGCTGCGATCGCCGGCACCTGGTCGAGCCCGTTCTCCATGGAATAGGTGCGGACGCAGTCGGTGATCTCCTTGAGCTGTCGCAAATCCTGCTCGATCTGCTCGGCCTCGATATGGGTCCACGATTCCAGCGGCGTCTGCTCGCCGCGGAACGGCGCGTAGGAGACGCATTGGACCTTCTCGGCGGGATCGATCGGGGCGCGCGCGAGCGTGATCGGCGTCGCCAACCACCACCACACGGCAGCAATCGCACCCAGTGAAACGAGCAGAAGCGCCAGTGGCGTACGAAGAGAAATCGGTTCCGTCCTCCGCGAAGGGTCCGTCGATTACCTGCTTGCACGCCATCTGCCAAGGGGGTGTCAAAGCGGGTGTCCCGATGCCGATCCGTTCCCACGGATCCGTTCCTGTCTTGAGGGAATGGGGCTGCGGCCGTTCGACCGTGACCTAGCGTCGTGACTTTGCTGGACAAAATTCCAAATACAGGCCATGGACTCCGAAAGACTTTTCCGCCGCATTGGAGACCCATTTGGACGCCATCACCAGCGCGTCCGCGGGATCCTGACGCGGACGGGCAGCGGATACATTGGGGAATTCATGCGGCAACGGGTGTTCGAGTCACGAAATGCGGTCCTGCGGCAGTTCGCCGCCACCTTGGCCGTCTCCTGCCTTGTCCTTATAGCCAGCTTCGGCGGCGTGTCCGCCCAGAGCGGCACGCCTGCCCCCGACCAGGGCAAGCAGCCGGCGGCCCAGGCAACCGACGCCGCCAAGGACACGAACCAGAGCCAGAACCAGAACCAGAAGCGGACCGACGAGTTCGCCGAAGCTGCCCGTGCCATCAATGGTCCGGGCGGCAACCCCGAATGCGTCTGGCTGGGCCGTCGCGCGGTTCAGCTGATGTACAGGGACGACCTCGATACCGCCTTCCGTCACCTCGATCTGTACGACCGCTTCGGCTGCCCCGGCGGCCACATCCAGGCCGCGTTCCGCTGCCTGACCCGCTTCCTGCCTCAGATCGACGACAAGGTTCCGAACAGCCTGAATAACCTGACACAAGCTTGCTGGATCAACCCGGCGGCCCAGCCGCAGCAGGCGGCCGCGAGCGCCGCTCAGCCCGCCGCACCGGCCTCAGGCAATCCGCCGGCACCGCAGCCGGCTGCGAGCCCCTCGCCGGCGGCGAGCCCGACGCCAGCACCCCCGAAATAGCCTGAGGTCTCAAATAGCCCGAGGTCTCAAATAGCCTTGGTCGTTTCAGCTGTCGTTCAGGAACGATCGGCCATAGACGCGGTTGGCACTGCCACGCGTCGCTCCAAAAGGCCATGCCCTTAGAAGGACATGAGCTCATGACAGTTGTGAAACCGCGCGGCAGAGGTATGTTTCCCTTGCCGCGGACTTGGTCGGATCTCGGGGTCGGATCCGCTTCCCTGCCACCTCAGCCCCTATTGGTTTAGCCGCGATGCGCGTTGTCGCCGCCGTTTTGTTGCTCGTGTCCGCGCTTCACGCCGGCCTCTGGGGAGTCCTGCGCGACAAGGAACCCGCGCCTGATTTCAAGGGCCTGTTGCCGAGCGTCTCCTACGCGCCGTTCGAGGGCTCGGCCCACCCGGACATCGACAACATCCCGACCGTCGAAAAAATCCGCGCCGACCTGAAGACGCTGTCGACCATGACGCGCGCGATCCGCCTCTATTCGTCGACGGGCGGCGTGGAGCTGGTGCCGCCGATCGCGGCCGAGTTCGGCCTCAAGGTCACCGTCGGCGCCTGGATCGACAAGGACAAGGATCGCAACGCCCGCGAGATCAAGGCGGCGATCGAGCTCGCCCGCAAGAACAGCAACGTCGTCGGCGTCGTCGTCGGCAACGAGGTCATCTACCGCGGCGAGCAGAAGGTCGAAGATCTCATCGACATGATCAAGAAGGTGAAGAGCGCGGTCCGCGTGCCCGTCACCACCGGCGAGATCTGGAACATCTGGCGCGACAACCCCGAGCTCGGTTCCAGCGTCGATTTCATCGCCGCGCACGTGCTGCCCTATTGGGAAAATTTCCGCTCGGATCAGGCGGTCGACCAGGCCGTGGACCGCTACAATTTGTTGCGCAATCAGTTCCCGGGCAAGCGCATCGTCATCGCCGAATTCGGCTGGCCGAGTGCAGGCTATAATCTACGCAACGCCGACCCCGGTCCGTTCCAGCAGGCCCTGACGCTTCGCAACTTCGTCAGCCGCGCCGAAGCGCTCGGCATGGAATACAATATCGTCGAGGCGATCGATCAGCCCTGGAAGTATTTCGAGGGCGGCGTCGGTCCCTATTGGGGGATCCTGAACGCCAGCCGCGAGCCGAAATTCGCCTGGACCGGTCCGGTTGAAAATCCCGATTATTGGAAGCTGATGGGCATCGCGCTTCTGGTCGGCATCCTGCTGTCGCTGCCGATCCTGCGGATCGAGAAGCCGACCGCCAAGCAGGCCTTCCTGCTGTCGGCGACCGCCAACGGCGTCGGCGCCTGGGCCGCGACCGTGTTTGCGTTCTGGAACGGCCATTACTTCATCTTCGGCTCGGCCTTCGCGTTGACACTCGGCATGATCCTGCTGGTTCCGCTCGTCCTCATCGCGATGGCGCGCATCGACGAGATCGCGGCGGTCGCCTTCGGCCGGCCGCCGCAGCGGCTGCTCACCAAGGGCAAGCCGGTCGAGAACGTGCCCGAGGGTTACTGCCCCAAGGTCTCGATCCACATCCCCGCTTATTTCGAACCGGTCGACATGCTCAAGCAGACGCTGGATGCGCTGTCGCGGCTGAACTATCCGAATTACGAATGCGTGGTCATCATCAACAACACGCCGGATCCCGCGTTCTGGCAGCCGATCCAGGACCATTGCCGCGCGCTCGGTGAACGCTTCAAGTTCATCAACGCCGAGAAGGTCCAAGGCTTCAAGGCCGGCGCGCTGCGTATCGCGATGGACCGCACTGCGGCCGATGCCGAGATCATCGGCATCCTCGATGCCGATTATGTCGTCGAGCCGGACTGGCTGAAGGATCTCGTGCCGGCCTTCGCCGATCCGCGCGTCGGCCTCGTGCAGGCGCCGCAGGAGCACCGCGACGGCGACTTGTCGATCATGCACTACATCATGAACGGCGAATATGCCGGTTTCTTCGACATCGGCATGGTCCAGCGCAACGAGCTCAACGCCGTCATCGTGCACGGCACGATGTGCCTGATCCGCCGCGCCGCGATGGACATGGCCGGCGGCTGGTCGTCGGATACGATCTGCGAGGACAGTGATCTCGGCCTTGCGATCCAGGAGCTCGGCTGGACCACCCACTACACCAACACCCGCTACGGCGCGGGCCTCTTGCCGGACACCTACGAAGCCTTCAAGAAGCAGCGTCACCGCTGGGCCTATGGCGGCCTGCAGATCGTCAAGAAGCATTGGCGCCGCTTCCTGCCCGGCGCGAGCCGGCTGACGTCCGACCAGAAGCGCGAATACGGCCTCGGCTGGCTGAACTGGCTCGGCGCCGAAAGTCTCGGCGTGGTGGTGGCTCTGCTCAACCTCGTCTGGGTGCCGATCGTCGCCTTCGCCGACATCGCCATCCCCGACAAGATCCTGACGCTGCCGATCATCGGCGCCTTCGTCGTCTCGCTGGCGCACTTCCTGTCGATGTACCGCGCCCGCGTCGCCATCAAGCCCGGCCAGATGCTGGGGGCCATGATCGCGGCAATGAGCGTGCAGTGGACGGTGTCGCGCGCGGTGGCGCAGGGCCTCATCACCGAGCACATCGCCTTCGCTCGCACCTCCAAGGGCGGCCTCAGCCGCATGTCGATCGAGTTCCAGGCGTTCTGGGAGGCCGTGATCGGCACCCTGCTGCTCGTCGGCGCCGCCGTGCTGATCGTCACCAACAGCTACAGGCAGATCACCGAGATCTACATCTTCGCCGGCGTGCTGGTGCTGCAGAGCCTGCCGTTCCTGGCCGCCGTCGCCATCGCCATCCTCGAGCTCAGCCGCATCAACTCGTTCCAGTTCTGGCGCGACAGCGCGATCCGCACCGCCGAGCTGATCGGCCTCCGCCCCGTGGCGCTGCCGCCCGTCGGCGCGCCGCAGGCTGTGCCGACCGAGGTACGGCGCGAGACGAACTGACCGGCTCCCAGCCAGCCGGGACCTCGTGATGAAAAGCCACGTGCCCCTTCGATGGGGATGGCGGCCGCAATTCGGGTTGAGAATTCCGGCCTAAACCGCGGACGGGGCAAGCAAATCCCCGCTCCTGCCGAGAGTTTCGGCAGCGCCCCGCACTATTGACCTGCGCAGCCACTCCCCCTACACAGCGCAAGCCGAGAGCATGATCCGGAAACAGCCGGTTTTTCCCCGCGACGCCTCTAACGTAGCGGCAAGACATGCTCCTCGAATGTCCGAACACGATGGCGATCTCTTTCAAGCCATCAGCGGCCATGGGAGCGCGTAGCTCAGCCGGTAGAGCACGTGACTTTTAATCACGGGGTCCTGGGTTCGAGCCCCAGCGCGCTCACCAACAATGTCGATGGCTTGTTCCGCAAATCCAATGAGCGCTAAATGCTCCCTAGGTACGCCAACGGCATACGGGCTCAAATAGGATAGCTGGCCATGATCGGCGGATTTGGGCGCATGGGAGCGGGCTTCGGTCGCCTCGGAGCAAGCAGTCCTCGAAAGCGCGCAGCCGAATTGATCAGCAACGCTACGAACATTGCGTCGATAACCGTAGGCGGCTTGATCGTGCCGGAAAGGCAAACATCGGAAGGGCTTTTGATCAAGTCCTATGCCGGTGTGTGGGTCGAGATTGCCCAGCGATTGGGAGAGGATTGGAATCTCGCATTTCAGCTTAGCGACCGACAGTGGGAAGAAATGCTGGCGGGCGCGATGAGTGCGGACGGATATGAGGTTACACTGACGCCAAGGTCGGGCGATCATGGCCGAGATGTAATCGCGGTTAAGCATGGAGTGGGTTGTATTCGCATACTAGGCTCTATGAAGGCGTACGCCCCAAATCGACTTGTTGATCGCGCACACGTGCACGAGATGCTTGGTGTGCTCGCAACTGAGGCGAACGTGAGCAAAGGGATCATTGCGACCACGTCAGATTTTGCACCGCGTATTGAAGAAGCTCCCAGGATGAAGGATGTGCTGCCCTATCGTCTTGAACTTATCAACGGAATACATCTACAGCGCTGGTTGGCCGATCTATCGACTTGAGACCACTATCTTGCGCTGTGTTCTGATTGAGGAACCTACAAACCACTGGTCCATAAAGGATCGACGGGGTCTTTTCTGACTTTGAAGCCATCTTCAACGAGTCCTACCTCGAAACGAACCCGCCAATTTCCGATAGACTCCAGTAGTCCCCCCGAGATGAACTCCACGCAGCCGGCGCCTATTGTGCCCTTCCCCTCCGGGCATGTTGGCGATGACTTGCGTAGCGAAAGACAGTCCGCCCGTTCTGCTCTGCTCCAACTGCAGACGGCCGATGACGTTCTTGGCCACGCTGCCCGCAATCCTCACGCTTCCCGCAGTGCATGCCTATCAGTGCCATCCCTGTCTGCGGGTGGACACCATCCCGCTGGATTGAGACCGAAAGGGCCGAGCGAGCTAGGGAGCACCGAGCTCTCGACTGCCGCGCCCTGCGATTGCGTCGCACCCGCGGCTGCTCGAGGCCCGCCCGGGCCAAAATGCCGGAAGACAACGGGCCGGAAACGTGTAGGATTCCCCAAAACCGGAGGAACGGCATGTTTGAGATCAACGGTTTCGACACGGCGGGCGTCGTCAGCCTGAAGCGGGCTTCGCTCGCCGCCGCCCTCAAGAAAGCCAAGGAGCTGGTCGAGGACGGCTGCTGGGACGTTCAGGTCGTCGATCCCAACGGCCGGGTCTACACCTCGTTCGAAGAGCAGGCCGCCTAGTTCCGAGCGATCACCTGCCGTTACCCGCCTCGGCCGACATTCGACGAGGCATTGTTCAGCCAGCGCCGCGTTGCTTCGTCGCTCCAGCCGGGGACCGCGAAGCGTGCCGGCGGGCTTGAGTTCGTGGGCGGCCGGTGCACCGTTTCATGGCGCGCGCGAGGATGATGCGCTGTTGCTGCCTCCACCGCACTGCATGGTACGAGCGACAGGCCCACGAGACCTGCGGAAAGAAGAGCGCGCATCGCGTCAGCTCCAATCGAGCAATCTGTCCGTTATCTGATGTCCCGATCGGGGCACCACAATTGGTCGCGGCATCACATCCAGGCGAGACATGTGCGCTTTGCGGCGACATTGACGGACGGGCAATCGGCCCCGTGCCATTGCCAGTCCACTGGTTTGGGCGCAGGCTCTCTGGAGGCGCTTAAGACGCCCCAAGGGAGAGAGACATGAAGGAAGCGGGCCTGGACGGCCGCCATCGCGACAAGGATGGCAGCATCAGCAAGAAGCACGGCAACACGCTGGTCGGCACATTGCGCAAGATCTACGGAAGGGGTTTTGCGGCCGGGTATCCCGATGCGACGCCACTCAGCGAGGTCCTCGCCCAGCTGAACGAGACGTCGCTGAGCCAGTTGCGCCGAGATCACGACACCGGGCATTTGGCGCACAAGATCGATCACGCCGCGAAGTGACGAACTGTCAGACCTCACGGCCAATCCCGGGGCCGACCTGGTCGATCAGGGACGTTGCGGTCGTCAGCTTTCCGGAGCCGCAGCCGGCACGGTCAGCGGAGCGCCGCCAACGGAAACCGGCCCGAGAGGCCCCGCCGGACCGACGGGTCCCACTGGTTTGGACTCCCGAGCTATCCGCTTGCGCATCGCCGCGGATAGCCCGTAGCGCGCATGCGCCTTGCGAATGGAGGACGTGACGTCCGACATCGTCATCGTGCTTTGCAGCGCGTCGATCTTGGCCATCAGCGTCGACAGCTGCGATGAGATCTTCCTCACATCGACCCGCTCGTCGGTGATGCTCTGTCGCAGCGACAGCAGCAGCATCGAATCCTGCTGCAGCAAAACCGAGTTCTGATCCGATGCCTGATTGTTCTGTTGCAGCAACGCGGTGTGCTGCTGCTGGGCCGCCTGAATGTCCTTCAACGCAGCGACAACGGGATCCGGCTTTGGCTCGGATGCTTCGAAGCGCGGCAGCAGTTCAGCCAGGCGGCTGACGTTCAGCGACGAAAAATCGGTTGGCGACGTATAGACGGCCGCTGCACCGTTAATGGCCAGGGCACAGACCGAAAAGGCCAGGATCGATTTGCGGCTGGATCGCTTGACCGGCTCCGGGACTTCGGGAGTTTCGGATTCATGCGCTGATGCGGCGTCGGCCAGTGCGACAGCGTCGAGTTCTTCGGCGAAGTTTGCCGTTTCCAATGTCGTGGTCACGTGCATGGACCCCAATGAGCGAGCAGCAGGAAGCCGCCCCTGGAACGTCCTCGCGACGAGTCCCTGTACGCAGCACCCTTACACAACTGCCTAAAATTGTGAGCATTTTGAATTAATTCCACGTTAGCGGCCGGGCCCGGCCGGTCCGGCCGATTACGGGGGCCGGACGCGAGGGCAGAGGCGCCATACGGGAGCTGCTGTAGGGTGGGCAAAGCGAAGCGTGCCCACGTATCTTTCGCTACCGAGAGAGATCGTGGGCACGGCGCAAGCGCGCCTTTGCCCACCCTACGGCAGCCGTTCCTGGGTTAACATCCTCGACAGCGGCTTTTCCGAAGATCGCATCATGCCCCTGTTTTGCCCGACGGCGCAAATCCACGCATTCACCGGAATCAAAACACCTTATTCCAGAGCCACTTGGCTACTGTGCATGGGGTTGTTTTCGCACTTTTGAGTGTCGCCCTACCCCTCGTCCAGCAGCTCGAACAGCTCCTCCACCCGCTCGAACGGCGCGTCCTGCATCTTGGCGTGATAGACCACCCGATCGCCGCCGCGCTGCAGTGATTTCCCACGCGACTTGCGCAACCGTCCCGGCAGGAACGTCGCGGCCGCAGCCTCCGGCCCGACGTCGAGGCGGACGATGCCGCGCCGCTTGCATTCGAGCCTGAGCCGGGCTGCGGCGAAGAAGTCGCGCGCGACCTTCGGCAAGGGGCCGAAGCGGCGGGACGTCTCCTCCTCGAGGTCCTCGAGATCGTCCTCATCGGTGCATCTTGCGGCGCGCGCATAGAGTTCGAGACGCACCGGCTCGGACTGCACATAGGTCTCGGGCAGCATGTCCGGCACCGGCAGGTTCAGGTCCGGCACCCACACCGCCTGCCCTTCGTCGAGCTTCTCGGAAGCCATCTTCAGGAGGTGGCTGTAAAGCACCGGCCCGAATACCTGGACGTGGCCGGATTGCTGCTCCGAAAACAAATCTCCCGCACCTCTGAGATCGAGGTCGCGCTCGCTGATGGCAAAGCCCGCGCCGGGCCGACTGAACTCTTCGAGCACGGCCAGCCGCTTCTCGGAATGCCCCGACTCCGTCTCGGTCAACAGATGCGCGAAGGCGCGGATGCCGCCACGGCCGACGCGCCCGCGCAGCTGATGCAGCTGGGCGAGGCCGAACTTCTCCGGCCAGCACACCACGATGGTGTTGGCACGGGGAATGTCGAGGCCGCTCTCGACGATGTTGGTCGCAAGCAGGACGTCGGCCCTGCCCTCGACGAAGCTCATCATGCGGTCGTCGATCTCGTCGGCCGCCAATCTGCCGTGCAGGCAGACGATGCGCAGGTCACCCGCCACCGCCTGCACCCGCGCCAGCATCGGATCGAGATCCTGGATGCGCGGGCAGATCAGAAAGCTCTGGCCGTGGCGGCGCTGCTCGCGCAGCAGCGCCGAGGCAATCGCCGCATCCGACAGCGGCGCGATCCGGGTTGCGACCGGCAGCCGGTGCACCGGGGGCGATGCGATCACGCTGAGGTCGCGAAAGCCGGCAAGGCCGGCGGCGAGCGTGCGCGGGATCGGCGTGGCGCTCATCATCAGCACATGGACGTTCTTGGCGAGGCCCGAGAGCTTGGCCTTCTCCGCCGCGCCAAAATGCTGCTCTTCGTCGATGATGACGAGGCCGAGATCGCTGAACTTGACGTCCTTGCCGGTGAGCGCCTGGGTGCCGATCACGACCTTGATCCGGCCGCTGCGCAGGCCCTCCCTGGTCTCGCGCAGCTCCGCGCCAGAAGTTGCCCGCGACAAATTGCCGACCTCGATCCCGAACGGCGCAAACCGCTTCTGGAACGTTGCGACATGCTGGCGCGCCAGCACCGTCGTCGGCACCGCGACCGCGACCTGTTTGCCCGACAGCACCACGGCAGCCGCCGCCCGCAGCGCCACCTCGGTCTTGCCGAAGCCGACGTCGCCGCAGATCACCCGGTCCATCGGATGGCCGGAGGCGAGGTCGTCCAGCACGTCGTGGATCGCCTTGGCCTGGTCGATGGTCGTGAAGTAAGGGAAGCGCGCGACGAACTTCTCGTAGGTCGATCCCGGCGGCACGAGCTTTTCGCCACGCCGCTTGCGGCGCTGGCTGATGTGCTTGGCGAGCGCCTTGCCGGCAGCCTGAATCTCGCGCTCGGCTTCGGTGCGTCTCGCCCACCATGTGCTGCCGTCCGCCTTGTCGAGCGAGAGCTTGCCGCGCTCAGCCGCATAAGGCCACATCAAGGCGAGATCGGACGGTGGCACCAGAACCGCATTGTCGCCGGCGAACTTCAGGCGGATCATTTCCCGCAGGCCTCCGCCGCCGGTGTTCACGGTCTGCAAGCCGTCGAGTACGCCGAGACCGCGCTGCAGATGGATGACCACCGTGCCCTGCTCGGGCACATCGGCGTGGTCGAAGGCCGCGCTCCAGACGCGCGCCATCGGCTGCGAATGATGCGCCCGGCTGCCGAGCACGTCGGAGGCCGACACGACGACGATAGGCTTCTTTCCGGGCACGACGAAGCCCGCATCGAGATCGGCCAGCAGCGCCGCCTCGCCGTTCCGCCCGCGCGCCGCCTCGTCCCAGTCTTCGCAGCGCTGCGCCTTGAGGCCGCTCATCCGCTCCATTGCGCGCAGATCGTCCTCATGTGCCGCGACCAGGACCAGCCGCGATCCGGACCGGCGGGTCTCCTCGACGAAGCCACGCAGCGCCTTCCTGGCCGATGTCAGCTTCGAAAATTCCGGGATGGTCTGGAACGACGCCGCGCGCGGCAGCACCTTCATGCCCCTTGAGAGCTGCTTCCAATCGCGCCTTGCGAGATATTCGCGGTCACGCTCCGCGCGAGGCGCCGCCTCCTCGATCGTATCGAGCCAGACGTCGGCGTGCACCGGGACGCCGGCATCGGCGATCCATTTGGCACGCCCGCAATAGTCGAACAGGCTGGCGCGCTTGCCGCCTTTGCCGGCAAGGCCGAGCCGCTCCGACATGGGATCGACGAGAAGCTCCTTGGTCTCGAAGATGATCCTGTGCTCGTTCGGATCGAACGCCACGATCCGCTTGATCACGCGATCCGAATGCTCGATCCGGAACGGCCCCAGCGCGCCCGCGGGAAATATCTCGAAGGTCTGGCCGTGGAACAGCGCCCCGCCGGGATAGTCCGGCTCGTCCTCGAGGTCGTAGCCCAAGGCTTCGAGCCGCGCCTCGAGCTCGCGCTCGGAGAACGTGCCGCCCACCTTCAAGCTGACGCTCAGGCGCGACAGGCTCGCCGGCGGCGGCAGGCGCTCCATCACGGCTTCCGCCGTCGAGACGAGAAACAGCGGCTTCTTGGATTTTGCGAGGCGCCGCAACACCGAGGCTCGGCGTCCTGCGAGTTCGTGCGACGGCTCCAGCTGGTCGAACGGCAAGGTGTTCAGCCGCGGAAACACCAGGACCTCGCAGTCGGGGTCGAGCGCGTGAATGACACTGCCCAACCGCTCCGCCCTATTCTCGCTCTCGGCGAGAAAAACGATACCGCTGGGTCCGGACTGTTTCCATTGCGCCAGCAGATGGAGAGCCAGCACCCCGAGCGGCGACGAAGACGAGATCGCACCGCGCGGCGCCGCTTTGCTCTTCCTTGGCGACGTCTTGTTCGGCAACGCTCTGTTCGGCGGCGCCTTCTTCGGGAGCGTCTTCTTCGGGGACGTCTTCTTCGGGGACGTCTTGGCCACCCGCGCCTTTTTGGTAAGCCTCACTTGAATCCGTTTCTGGTCGTAAACCGTCGTCAACCGAACGCCAGCCGCCCTCATTTTCGATTCGGCGACTTCGCGCCATGCATATGGGATTTGCCCCGCGAACGCACGCCTCGTGGCAACGTTCGGCGCGGCGCTGCGATCCCGAGTCATGGGCTGTTTTGATCAAGCTATGGATCGAAACCGGCGCGGCACGGGATCTGCGTCTGTCGATGCGACGCTTGGCGCGATTGTAGACGACTTGCGCACGGGGAGCCACGAAAAAGCCCCAGCGCTTGGAGCCACGCTGGGGCGTTTCGTTCAAAATGAATCGGTTAAGCAATGACATCTTCATAGCAGCGGATTCGCCGCGCGCTTGTGAACTGGTTCACACGCCTCGCAAGACAAATTGCAAGGCAAACGACCTCGGGGGCCGAGGTCGCCAACCTTTGTGGGGAAGGTTTCTCGCGGCCCGCGGCTGGGAGGCTTGTCGATGGGCCGAGAGCCGGGATTCAACGCCTGCCGCGCACGGTCGCTCCAAATGTGCCGGTCGAAGATCCGCCGGCGCGTCGGCCCATTACGCCGGAGCGGAATACCGTATTCCCGGTTTGAGTGCGCGTGCGGCCCGCGCTACGATGCCCCTTTTACGGAGGCTCATTTGAAACCATTCATTGTCATCGCTGCCCTCACGCTGCTTGCGACGGCTCCCGCCCGCTCCCAGGCGCTGGTCGATCCCAACAAGGTTGCTCCCGAATATCGCGAGGCGGCCGAGAAGCGCCGGGCCGAGCAATTGCGCCAGCGCGAATGCGCGCTGAAGGCGGATCTCGAAAAGGTGCTGCCAAGGGACCGCACCGCCTTTCTGAACCACTGCCTGGACATGATGGCGGCCAAGCAATAACCGCAGACAACCTGTTTCCAACCGGCATCAGCCGCGGCCGATGCCGGTTGGCCGCGCGTTATGCAACGTCCAGCCGCGAAGCTATTCAAGCTTTCTTCAGACATTTGGGATCAGCTGACGATCCATTTTCAAAGTCATTGTTGTGCGCGCATGAGTTCGGTCCAGATCCAGTGCACGCGGTGCAAGAACGTGTTTCGCGATCGCGCCGGGCGATTGCAGGACGGCTATTCCAGGCAATGTCCGAGTTGCGAAGTGGTGCTGTTCTTCGCCGAGGACTCCCAACATCCCTTCATCAAGCGCGCGATGCGCAATGCGCGCACGGTCCGCAAGCAGATGCGGGAACTCGAAGCCGCAAAGCTTGCGGCGCCTGAACCGCAGGGGACGCGGTCGAGGAGGTTCGCCGGACGGACGCGATCGGCGGGACGCGAGGACTAGCTCACCTGCGCTTCTGCTTCCGCGGAAACAGGCGGTCGCGGATGTAGCGCGAGGTCGCCGTCAGACGGATGCCGCGCGGTTTCTGCCAGGCCGCGCGATCGATCTCCTTCTTGTCGCCAATCGCCAGCCTGCCCTTGGCCGTCTTGGCAATGAAGATCGCGTCGCTCATCTTGCGGCCGGAGCGCTTGTTCCTCGCCGTCACTTCCTTCCAGAGGCTGATCCTGCCGAGCTTCAGCTTGGGCAGTTCCTCCCTGATCTCCCGCCGCAGGCAATCCTTGTCGGACTCGCGCGCGCGCTTGCGGCCGCCCGGGAACATCCACAGGCCGTCCGACCGCCGTCTGACCAACAATACCTTGCCGCGCCTCGCGGCAACCAGCTTGGAAGACTTCGCCATCGCTGCCGTCATTGAAATAGAATCGTCCCAATCGTAACTTGTCTAGTCGAACAGACAAGTTTGCGACAGGCTTTGACCACAGGCGGCGCGCCGTCGGGCCCCCGGAGAGGCATTGCGGGCAGATCGCGCCGCGCAAGGCGAGATCAGGTCTTACCCGCCCCTGCCCGGTCCTCCGTCCTGATCCAGGCCATCATCATCTCCCAGGCCACCGACAGGATGATCGGGCCAATGAACAGGCCGACGATGCCGTGGGCGAGCGTGCCGCCGATCACTCCGACGAAGATCACGATGGTCGGCGTGGTCAGGCCGCGCCCCATCACGAGCGGCTTCAACATGGTGTCGATGAAGCCGACGAGGACGAGGAACACGGTCAGCACCAGCGCCGTGGTGACGTCCTTGGCGGTCCAGATCCAGATGATGACAGGCAGCAGCACGAGAAAGGCGCCGATCTGCACGATCGAGAGCAGCAGCACGATGAAGGCGAGAAGGCCGGCGCTCGGCACCGCCGCGAGCTTGAAGCCGATGCCGGCGAGCAGTGCCTGCACGATCGCGACGCCGATCACGCCTTGGGCCACCGCGCGGATGGTCGCGCCCGCCAGCGACAGGAAATGCTCGCTCTGCTCGGGCACGATGCGGAACAGGAAGCCGCGGCCGGCCGCAACCAGCCTCGGCCCATGCGGAAACAAGAAGCCCGCGACGAACACCGACACCAGGAACTGGAGCGTGCCGACGCCGGCATCGCCTGCGAGCGAAAGCAGCGGGCCCGCCAGCGGCTGCAGATATGGCGCCACCTCGCGCACCACCGTGCGGATGTTGGTGTAGGCCTGGTCCCAGAGATCGTAGAGCCAGGGGCCGACGAGCGGCCATGATTTCAGCTGCTCGGGCGCGGCCTGAAGCGCCAGATCGCCGGTGCCGAGTTGCTGCGCCAGCTCGCGCACGCCGTCCACTGCGCTGATGCCGAGCCAGGTCGCCGGGCCAATGACGATGCCGAGCGTGATCAGGGTCAGGATCAGTGCTGCGGTCTTGGGCCGGCCGCCGAGGGCTTTGGCGACCCAGCTGAAGGCCGGATAGAACGCGACGGCGAGCACGCCGCTCCAGGCCAGGATCGGCACGAACGGGCGGATGATCAGGAAGGTCCAGATGATCAGCAGGGCAAGCAGGCCGAGCCGGATCACGAGCTGGATGACGTCCTCTCCCGTCAGGAGCTGACGGAGACTTTTCACGGGCACTGCTTCCCTTGCGGCATGAACGCAACTTCCGGAACTTGCGAGGCCCAGCCGTTATTGCCAGCAACGCATCCGGCGTCAAGCCGAGCGGAACCGCCGGGCTCCACGATTGGGAACGCATCGGACCGTTCCGGATTCCGAAGCGGCGATTGGCCCGGCCGTACTTGGCTAACGCCCGTTAACCGGATTTCCCTCGGCCAGTTTACGCCGCTGCAAACGTCCGCGGCTAGCCTGGATCGAGGTCACCAAAAACCCTTGCGTGCAATGGCCAACAGCATCTGGACGATCGAAGAATTCACCTGCACCGGTTGCAGCATGAACTACACCGCGACCCGGGAGGAGCACAGCGAAGCGCATTCCGGCTGCTTCAAATGCACCATTTGCAGCGGCGTGGTGCACGCCTGGTCCGGCAAGCATCATTTTTTCGGCTGGCAGGCGGTGAAGACGCGGCCGCCTGTGTTCGGACGGCGCTGGGCCGACGCCGGCTGGTAGGCTGAGGCAAGGACAGAGCCAAGACACCTCTATCGTCATTGCGGCCTGCGTGAGCTGCGGCTTCTGCTACCGTGCGGCACGGGTTAGATTCCCCGCCCCGTAACCGAAGCCTGACAGCCGATGACCGCGCCCTTCGTTCCCCAGATCGCCCTCTATCGCAACTGGCTCGCCGAGCAGCGCGGCCTCTCCTTTCCCGATTACGAAGCGATGCGGCAATGGTCGGTGCGCGATCTCGACGCGTTCTGGCGAAGCATCTTCGACTATTACGATTTGCAATCGCCGACGCCATTTGAGGCCGTGCTCACCGAGCGCAGGATGCCGGGCGCGGTGTGGTTTCCGGGCGCCCAGGTCAACTACGCGCGGCAGGTGTTCCGGCACGTCGACGCGGCCGGCGCCGCTGGCCTGCCCGCGATTGTCAGCGGCGGCGAGGACGGCAGGATTACGGAGACCAGCTGGCCGGAGCTGCGGCGCAGGACGGCCGCGCTGGCGCTGCATCTGAAGGAAAAAGGCGTCAGACCCGGCGACCGCGTCGCCGCCTACCTGCCTAACATTCCCGAGACCATCATCGCGTTCCTCGCGAGCGTCAGCATCGGCGCGGTCTGGAGCGTCTGTGCGCCCGACATGGCGGCCCCGGCCGTGATCGACCGCTTCAAGCAGATCGAACCCAAAGTGCTGGTCGCCTGCGATGCCGTCACCTACGCCGGCAAGCGCCACGATCGCAAGGAAGTCGTCGCCGAGCTGCGGCGCTCGCTGCCGACGGTCGAGCATGTCATCCTGCACAGCGAGTCCGGCGCGGTCGCTGCGCCCGATACCCAGCTCGCCGAGATCACGGCAAGAACGAGCGCTGCGATCGACGCGTTCGAGCCGATGTGGCTGCCGTTCGATCATCCGCTCTGGATCGTCTATTCCAGCGGCACCACCGGCCTGCCGAAGCCGATCGTGCACGGCCACGGCGGCATCGTCATCGTGGTGCTGGCCCTGCTCGGGCTGCACAATGACATCGGCTGCTCCTATCACCCGAACTCGTTCGGCGAGCGCTACCACTGGTACTCGTCGACCGGTTGGATCATGTGGAATTCGCAGGTCGGCGGCCTGCTCAGCGGAACCACCTGCTGCATCTTCGACGGCAGCCCCGGCGGCAGCAAGGACAAGCCGGACTGGACTACGTTGTGGCGCTTCGTCGCGCGGTCGAAAGCGACCTTCTTCGGCGCTGGCGCCGCGTTCTTCGCCAATTGCGCCAAGGCTGAGATCGATCTTGCCGCCGCCGGCGATCTGTCCCGGCTGCGCTGCCTCGGCTCGACTGGCTCGCCGCTGAGCGCCGACACACAAGGCTGGTTCAACGAGCGCTTCGCCGCGCTTTCGAAGCGGAACGGCAGCAAGGCGCAAGCCGACATCTGGTGGGCGAACATCTCCGGCGGCACTGATTTCGCCGGCGCCTTCATCGGCGGTAATCGCGAGCTGCCGCAGACGCCGGGGGCGATGCAATGCCGCCTGCTTGGTGCCGCCGTCGAAGCCTTCAGCGAACAGGGCCGCGCCGTCACGGACGAGGTCGGCGAGCTCGTCTGCACCGAGCCGATGCCCTCGATGCCGCTGTATTTCTGGAACGACAAGGACGGCGCGCGCTATCGCAGCAGCTATTTCGAGACCTATCCGGACAATTTCGATGGCAGCGGCCGTGGGCCGGTGTGGCGGCACGGCGACTGGCTCAAGGTCAAGCCGGACGGATCCTGCATCATCTACGGCCGGAGCGATGCCACCATCAATCGCCACGGCCTGCGCATGGGCACCAGCGAGCTCTATTCCGCGATCGAGGCACTGCCGGAGGTGCTCGACAGCCTCGTCGTCGATCTCGAATATCTCGGCCGCGACAGCTACATGCCGCTGTTCGTCGTGCTGCGCGAGGGCGTCGTACTCGACGACGCGATGCGGGCGAAGATCAACCAGGCGATCGAGGCCGGCCTGTCGCGCCGCTTCCTGCCGAACGAGATCTTCGCCGTCGCCGAGATCCCGCGCACGCTGTCGGGCAAGAAGCAGGAGCTGCCGGTCAAGAAGCTCCTGCTCGGCCAGCCCGTCGAGAAGGTCATCAACAAGGAGGCGATGGCCAATCCCGCCTGCCTCGACTGGTATCTCGCCTTCGCGCGCGACTATCTGGCGCGGACGGCGGTGTGAACGCAGATCGGCCCAATTGCACCGGCGCCGTTTGGACTCCGTTCACCGATCGCCGCTAGATCAGGATCCATCCTTCGCGCCGAACAGCAGACATGGCCGACCTCAACGCAGTCCTTACCAGGCTCAACGACCGCCTGCTCCGCCTCGAGGGCGAGCTGTTCGTGCTGCGCTCGCTGGCGCGGGCGACGCTGACGGCCGGTGACGACCATGCTGTGCGTATGCGCAAGCTGGTCGAAGCTGCAAAGATCGCGCTCGACGACGAGGCCAGGCGCGAACTCGACAAGCCGACGCGCAAATACGTCGATGCAGCCACCGCGCTGGTGGAGGAACTGCTGGTCGAGCCGACCCCGGCGCGACCGTTGTTCACGGTGATCGACGGCGGCCGGCGCGACTGAGCGCGCCCGCCGACTTGGGTCGGCGATCGACTATCGGCCGTACATGCCGGGAGCACGTGCGCGGTTCGGATAGCACTGCCCTTGCGAATAATTGTAGTCGTAGCCGTCCGGGCAGAGCCCGCCGCGTCGTCCGTAATATTGGGGCTGCCCGTAAGCGCCGGGGGCACGAGCGCCGTTCGGATAGCACTCTCCGTTGGAGTAATTGTAATCGTAGCCGTGCGGGCACGGGCCGCCACGGCGCCCATAGCCCGGCCCGGTATCCCGGGTGTAGACACCCGGCGCATGATAGTCGTTGGGATAGCAGCGGCCGTTCGAGTGGTTGAAATCATAGCCATCCGGGCATCGTCCGCCCGGAGCAGCCCTGAACTGAACTTGCTCCACCATGGGCTCCGGCGATGCCGCGGGCACGGTTGCGAACGCAAGCAGGCCAGCCAGCGCGAGCTCGATCATGACGTCTCCTCCAAATCACTGGGACCAGCCTAGCAGGATTCGTGTCCCACGAAACAACCCGGGGATTGAGACATGGCCGGCCTGAACCATGCATGAACCGGTCTCGAACTGCGACGATGCGCCGTCCCGCAGAGCCGCGCAGGACCTCGCCTCGCGAGGCTCCGCTAGATCGCCGAGGAATTATCCTCCTTGAGCCGGCTGAGGCCTGCCTCGATGATCGCAATCTCCTCGTCGATCTGGCCGATCGGCAGGCTGAAATCGTAGCCGGACTTGCTCTTGAGATCGACCGCGAGCCGCTGCCTGTGCATCATCAGCTCGTCGAGCCCGCGGCGGTTCTTCAGCCGCACATAGCTGTCGACGATCTGCTCAATGGCGCGCGGCATGAAATCTGTCCCGGCGAAAAGGCCCGCGCGGCGCACCCACGCCGGCGGGACATTTCGGTGTCGCGGTACGCAATACAAATCCGCGACGGATTCGTCGATACGCCAGGCTGGTTGAGATCGCGTTACCGTTCGATGATTTCGTGGCGCGCGGCATGAAAAGGCCGCTGACGACTGCGCCAGCGGCCCAAGCCGGGTTCGAAAACGAATGCGGGTTGAAATGTCGCCAGCCCCGGTGAGCGCAGCTTTAGCAGCCGGCCGGAAATACCTCTGTTAAAAACGAAACACAGGAACCGGCTTTTCGTCCGCTTGACCTCCGACCGTGGCGGCGTGGCAACGCTAGTCGGCAACACAGAAGTATGTCCGCGGCCATCTGCGATAGGCGCTATAACGGTAATACGGCCGGTAAGCGTAGCCGCGATAGAGCGCCGGCGGGTCCTCGCCGTAATAGGCGCGATGATAGAAATTGGTCACCGGACCTCTCGCGCAACGATAGCCATCCCAGGTCGGCCCCACGAACGGCGCGATTCCGGTCTCGGGCGGCACGGCCGGATATGGCCCGCCCGCATGGGCCGGACTGGCTGCAAGAAATGCCGCGAGAAGGAAAAACCAGACGCTTCGCATGCGCTCGCTCCCGAACCGGTGCAATGCCGCCATGGAAGCACCGGAACGGCCGGCCGTGCAATCGGGACGTTCATCGCAGCCCGCGCCTCCGCGCATTGTTGATAACCCGCGCAAACGCTGCGTGGGTGGTGACAGGGCGTCGGGACGTGTTATCGGGGGATGACGCAGTTGCGAGACCGGATCGGACACCCATGCGCATTACCCTCGTCGGCTCCCGCCATTTCGGCGTGACCACCCTGAACATGCTCCGGGAGCACAGCGTCTCGATCGTCCGCGTGGTGGTGGCCGATGCCGAGGATCGCCTCGCAGCGACCGCCAAGGCGGCCGGCATCGAGGTCGTGGTCCAGGCCAATCCGAAGCTGGTGGTGGCCTCCGAGATCGCCCCCGATACCGACCTGATCATCACCGCGCACAGCCACGCCCGGATCGGCAAGGACGCGCTCGCCGCCGCCAAGCTCGGCGGCATCGGTTATCATCCCTCGCTGCTGCCGCGCCATCGCGGCAAGGCCGCTGTGGAATGGACCATCAAGGAAGGCGATCCGATCGCCGGCGGGACCATCTACCACCTCGCCGACCGCATGGACGCCGGCGCCATCGCCGCGCAGGATTGGTGCTTCGTCAAGAAGGGCGAGACGGCGCGCGAGCTCTGGGAGCGCGCGCTGGCGCCCCTCGGCCTCAAGCTGCTGGCCGACGTGATCGACTACGCCAAGGTCCACAAGGCGCTGCCTGCAAAGGCTCAGGACGAGCAGTTCGCGACCTCGGCACCAAGCCTTTCTTGAAGCTCGTCCCGAGTCGCTTCCTGACGTTTACCCTTAACGTGAAGTGGCCTTGATTCCGCTTCGGAAATCGCCGTCAAAAACCCAAATAAACCATTGTTCCAACAGGAACAATTTTCGATTTGGCATTGCAACAAATTTCCGTCACATTTGGTCCAGATAAGCGACAGCATATCAGACACATTCAAGGACGGAATTTATGCGTTTTGCCCGCATCGCGGTGTTCTGTGCCGCTTCAGTTTTCACCGGCACCCTCGCCGCCTCCGCCTTTGCCCAGACTCCCTATGACGGCAACTGGCAGGTCACCATCGTGACCAAGAGCGGCTCCTGCGAACCCACCGCGAGTTCCCTGCTCACGGTTGCCGACGGCAAGATCACTGCGCCCGGCGCTAACGTTTCCGGCACCATCGGTAGCGGGGGACTTGTGAAAGTTTCGATCAATGGTGCATATGCTAACGGTCAACTCAGCGGCAACGCCGGATCGGGGAAGTGGAATGGAGCATCTGCAGGCATACCGTGCAGCGGGCGATGGGAAGCGTCGCGCCAATAAACCAATCATGGCTCGCGCCCGGAACCGGCGGCTGCTGATGGCGGCCGCCGTCTTGTTTGCGGCAGGGTTCGCGAATACCGAAAGTCATGCGCAGTCCGGCCCGTTCGCTCCGATGGCGGGCAGCTGGAGCGGCTCCGGCACCGTGACCCTGGACGACGGTTCGACCGAACGGATCCGGTGCCGGGCCAAATACGCCCCGATCGGCCCCACCATGGAGATGTCGCTGACCTGCGCCAGCGACGCCTACAAGTTCAACCTCGCCGCCAGCGTCAAGGCGGAAGGAAGCGCCATCACCGGCAGCTGGTCCGAGGCCAGCCGCAACATCTCCGGCTCGCTCCAGGGTCGCGGCGGCGGCGGAAACTTCGAGGTGGTCGCCTCCGCAGCCGGCTTCAATGCCAACATCGCGCTGAAGACCAGCGGCAACAGGCAGGCTGTCACGATGCGCGCCGACAGCCAGTTCCGCGGCGCCAATATCTCGCTGTCGCGCTAAGCCGATACAGCCACATGACAATCGATCCGGCGTTCTCGCCGGATCGATTTTTTTATGCGCCCGGCACGAACGCCGTGACTTCGATCTCGACCTTGGCCCGCTCGTCCACGAGCCCGCCGATATAGAGCAGCGTCGAGGGCGGGAAATTGCGTCCGAGCGTTTCCTTCCAGGCGGCACCGATGCCGGCGCCTGCTCCCTCATATTCGCTGCGGCTGGTCAGGTACCAGGTCAGGCGGACGATGTGCTCGGGGCCGGCCCCGGCTTCGCCCAGGAGCTTGATGATCCGCTTCAGCGCGGTCGCAACCTGCGCTGCCATGTCGGGCGCGTAATTGCCGGCCTCGTCGCCGCCGGTCTGGCCGGCCAGAACCACCCAGCGTCCCGGCCCCTCGACCACGACACCATGGGAAAAGCCGCGCGGTTTCTTCCATTCGGCCGGCTGCAAGATTTGCATGAGCGGAGCTCTCCCGATTGTCTCGTTGTTCGACGATGCCTAGCACGACACGCTGCAGCGCGACATCCGAAGATTGACCGTTGCAAACGGCGGCGATGTCGCCGATACCGGCCGTCCTTTCAGGCTTCTATCCTCCAGCATTTGCCCCATGAGCGCGATACCGTCCAAAACGATGGCTGCATTGTGGATGGCCGGCTGGCTGTCGCTGATGCTCGTGATGGCGGTTGCCGGGCGCGAGACCACGCGCGAGCTGAACGTTTTCCAGATCATGGAAGTGCGCTCCATCATCGGATTCACGCTGCTGCTGCCGATCATCTACCGCGCCGGCGGCTTCAAGGCAGTCGCGACCAAACGCCTGCCGCAGCACCTCTCACGCAACGGGGTCCATTATTTCGCGCAGCTCGGCTGGTTCTACGCGTTGACGCTGATCGGGATCGGGCAAGTCGTCGCGATCGAATTCACCATGCCGATCTGGACCGCCGTGCTGGCCGCGACGTTCCTGTCCGAGCGCATGACGATCTGGAAGATCGCCGCCGTCGCGCTCGGCATCGTCGGCGTCGTCATGATCGTGCGTCCCGCGACCAGCGAGATCAATCCGGGCCAGTTGATCGCGCTCGGGGCCGCGATCGGCTTCAGCATTTCCATGATCCTGGCGAAGTCGCTGACGCGGACCGAGAGCGCGTTGTCGATCCTGTTCTGGATGATCGTGGTACAGATGGTCGTCGGCCTGCTGCCGACGCTCTTTGTGTGGACCTGGCCGTCGGCCACCCTCTGGGGTTGGCTGTTCGTCATCGGAGTCTGCGGCACTTTCTCGCACTACTGCCTTGCCAGTGCGCTCCGGTACGCGGATGCGACGATCGTGGTTCCCATGGACTTCCTGCGGGTTCCACTGACCGCGACGGCCGGGTGGCTGCTCTATTCCGAGCGGCTCGATGCCTGGACCGTGCTCGGCGCGGCGCTGATCCTGTGCGGCAATCTCCTGAATTTGAAGCCGTCGCCTGCGGTTCCCGCCCGCGCGCAGTGAACCTCGCGCCGCCTTGCGCGACAAACCAAAGTGGCCGTGTGATTTGGATCACGTTGGGAGATGATTCCATCGTGCACATTGGCCACACAGCAGCGGTTTGAACGCAGCGGACTGCCATTTTGGTGACACGAAGTCGGGCACTTCGTGTACGTTCGGTGCCAATTCGTTGCTGCCTGCAATTCGATTCTGGGGATTTCAGAATGCGCTATCTCACCCTCCTCGCATCGCTGATGTGCATGGCTCTGTCGGTCAGTGCCGCCAAGGCTGACCGCCGCGTCGCCTTCGTCGTCGGCAACGGCTCCTACAAGAACGTCGCGCAATTGCCGAACCCGCCGATCGACGCCAAGGCAATGGCGTCCACGCTGCGCAATGTCGGCTTCGAGGTGATCGAAGGATCCAATCTCAGCCGCGACCAGATGACCGAGAAGCTGCTCGACTTCGGCCGCAAGGCGCAGGGCTCCGACATCGCGCTGTTCTATTATGCAGGCCACGGCATCGCCGTCGGCGGCACCAATTACCTGCTGCCCGTCGACGCCGACATCAAGTCGGAGATGGACGTCAAGCTGGGCGCCGCCATCAACATCGACCTGACGCTCGAGCAGACCATGGGCGATGCCAAGGTCAAGCTCGTCTTCCTCGATGCCTGCCGCGACAATCCGTTCGCCGCCAAGATCAAGTCGAACTCCGCGACGCGCAGCGTCAACGTGCAGAGCGGTCTTGCCGAGATGAAATCCGGCGAAGGCACCCTCATCGCGTTCGCGACCGGCCCGGGCCAGACCGCGCTCGACGGCCAGGAGGGCAACAACAGCCCGTTCACCCGCGCGCTGATCGACAACATCACCAAGCCCGGCGTCGAGATCCAGCAGGCGATGACGTCGGTGCGCGCCCAGGTCAATGAAGAGACCCGCAAGGGTCAGCTGCCCTGGGGCCACACCAATCTGACCGGCTCCGTCTATCTCAACCAGGCCCCGACGACGCAGGTCGCCAACGCGGCCCCGACCGCTTCCGGCATGCTGCCGGCTGCAACCGGCGGCTCGGACGGCGTCGAGCTCGAATATTGGCGCTCGGTGAAGGAATCCAACAAGCCGGAAGAGCTCAACGCCTACCTCTCCGCCTATCCGAACGGTCAGTTCAAGGCGCTGGCGCTGGCACGCCTCGCCGCGATCAAGAGCGGCCCCTCGACCGCGACGCGCACGCTCAACGCCGGCGTCGATCCCGCGACCTTCACCGATGAGTCCAGCCAAGTCACTGAAGACCAGATCGGCCTCGACAAGACCAAGCGCCGCGACGTGCAGCGTCGACTGACGGCGCTCGGCTTCGACACCAAGCAGACCGGTGCGTTCGACGACGAGACGCGATCCGTGCTCAAGCGCTGGCAGACGGCGCGCGGCTATCCCTCATCGGGCTACCTCAACAAGCTTCAGCACAAGGCCCTGCTCTCGGAGATCGTGGCTGCCCCGGCGACCGCGAGCGACACCAGCCAGAAGCCGGCCCGGCGCGCCGCCAGCAGTGCCCCGGCTCAGAACAGCGCGCCGGCACCAGCGCCCCATCGCAGCAATCCCGGCGATGCAGCCGGTGCGGCCTTCGTCGGCGGTGTCGTCGGCGGCATGATGGGCGGCATGTTCCGTCGCTGAGACGAACCGAGATCGACAACACAAAAGCCCGGCTCGCGCCGGGCTTTTTCCATTGGTCGGGCGGTGTCGCTCGCTCTCAACTCCGTCATTGCGAGCGCAGGTCGGAGCCTACTTCCCCGCTGCTTTCCGCAACGCCTCGTTGATGCGATCCTGCCAGCCGGGGCCGCCCTGCTGGAAAAACTCCAGCACGTCCTGGTCGAGGCGCAGCGTGACCTGCTCCTTGATCCCGGGGACGGCGTTTTGCTTGGGCGGCGCCGCAGCGACCTTGGCCGTCACCTTCTTGAACGCTGCCTCTGCTTCGGTCCTGGCATCGCCGAGCGTGCGCGGCCGCCTCGGTGGTTGGTCCGCCATGTCCTAGATTCCCTCAAACAGTGCCGTCGAAAGATACCGCTCGGAGAAGGACGGCACGATCGCCAGGATGGTCTTGCCGGCCGCTTCCGGCCGCTTGCCGATCTCGAGTGCAGCCGCGATCGCTGCGCCCGAGGAGATGCCACCTGGGATACCCTCATGCCGCGCCAGTGCGCGCGAGGTCTCGATCGCCATCGTCGAGTTGATCTTGACGATCTCGTCGATCACCGAGCGGTCGAGGATGTCAGGCACGAAGCCGGCGCCGATGCCCTGGATCTTGTGCGGCGTATGCTGTCCGCCCGACAGGACCGGGCTCTCCTCCGGCTCGACCGCGACGACACGCAGTGAGGGCTTGCGCGGCTTCAGCACCTGGCCGACGCCGGTGATCGTGCCGCCGGTACCGACGCCGGCCACGAAGAAATCGATGTTGCCGCCGGTGTCGTTCCAGATCTCCTCCGCGGTGGTGCGGCGATGCACCTCGGGATTGGCGAGGTTCTTGAACTGCTGCGGCATCACCGCGTTCGGCGTCGTCTTCACCAGCTCCTCGGCGGCGGCGATCGCGCCCTTCATGCCTTGCGCCGCCGGCGTCAGCACCAGTTCGGCGCCGAGGAAGGCCAACATCTTGCGCCGCTCGATCGACATCGATTCCGGCATCACCAGCTTGAGACGATAGCCGCGCGACGCCGCCACGAAGGCGAGCGCGATGCCGGTATTGCCGGAGGTCGGCTCGATCAGCACGGTGTCGGGCTTGACGATGCCCGCCTTCTCCATCGCGATGATCATGGCCGCGCCGATGCGGTCCTTCACGCTTGCGGCGGGATTGAAATATTCAAGTTTTGCCAAAATAGTCGCATTCACGCCGTGCATGCCGGGCAGCCGGCGCAAGCGCACGATCGGCGTGTTGCCGAAGGCCTCGACGATCGAGTCATAGATCCGGCCCCGGCCGGGTTGGTGCGCTGCACCCGTGGTGGACGATGCGTCCATGATCAACTCCCTGTGGCGACAATGCTTCTGTCGATCATTGCGCAGTTACAGACAGCTTGCGGCGGCGCGCAAGCGGCAATGCGGTCGGGGCCGGAATTCGCTGCATAGCAAAATCCCGTGAACGGGCCAGCTATCTGGCGGTTGGCGCGCGGCCCAGTCCCCCAGCCGATGCCGTTGTCAATCCGTTCACGATTGCCATGCTGAACTGCCGGACCGGCCTGCAGCCCTCCGATCATCGCTTGTGCCTTAGCCAAGTGCCGCTCCGGCAGGCGGGGTCCGTTGCGATCGGCCGATCACGGGCGGCGGGAGCGCAGAGAAGGCCTGATGCAGAGACGGCTCGCATTCATCGATACCCTGCGCGGCATCGCCGTCCTGGCGGTGGTCGTCCAGCATGCGCTCGAGGTGATCGTGCGGGAACACCCGACCGGCGCGTATCATGCGTTCCTTCACGACGCGATCGGCTACTACATGAATTTCGGCCGCTTCGGCGTCGTGCTGTTCTTCTTCGTCAGCGGCTTTGTCATTCCCTTCAGTTTTCCGGCCAGCGCATCCCCCGTGAACGACTTCGCGATCAGTCGTTTCTTTCGGCTCTACCCGGCCTACTGGACCTCGATCGCGATCGGGCTGGTCACGATGCAGGCGGTCACGTCCAAGACCTATTCGCTCTCGCAGATCGCCGCCAACCTCACGATGCTCCAGTCCTTCCTGGAGGTCCCTCACCTCTGGGACTTTTACTGGACGCTGACAATCGAGCTGCTGTTCTACCTAGTCTGCATCGTTCTCTTCGCGGCAGGACTGCTGAACCGGCGCCTCAGCGCCGTCGCGATCGTCGTTGCAACCGCGCTCGTCGGGACGGCGGTGGCAGTCCTGGTCGAGAACAGGGCGGCCTGGGTGGTGATGGAGGTCGGGCTGAATCTGTCGGCGATGTTCCTCGGCAAGGTCATTCGCGACACCGTCATCGGCGCGGGGCTGCGATGGCGGCATGTGGCCCTCTGCACCACGCTCTACATCCTGTTCGCCGTCGCGCTGGCCAGCAAACGCTATGGCGGAATCTACCAGGGCGACTTCTTCTACAGCTATTCGATCGGGGCAGCCTATGTCTGCGCGGCCCTCGTCTTCGTCCTGTTTGCGGCATTCGGTGAGCGGATGGCGTGGCGCCCGATCGCGTTCGTCGGCCTCATCAGTTACTCGGTCTACCTGATGTCGCCGTTCGCAATGGTTTGGGTCCACCGTTACGCCTGGCCTGGCGACGGACCGCTGGCGTGGTCCGTCTTCGTTGCCGAAGTCGTGACGTCGTCGATCCTGGTCAGCTGGCTGACATACTCTCTCATCGAAAAACCCTGGATTTCGTTCGCACGCGGGCTCCGCTCAGACCGCCGCAAGGCTGTCGCGCTCGAGCCAGCTCTCGGCCGGCAGGGTGCGGCGCAATAGTCGCGCGTCGTGTCGCGTGAAGCCTCGCGGCGAACTATCGCAATGCACACGGATCGTTTGCGCTGCGATAGCGAAACCGAAAGCCGGCAGCGAACACATCGTGGTGACGGCAATTTTATAAAAGCCAGCGCTTTTGTGTTGCGACCTCGTCAAAGACTTCTGCTTATGTTAGACTTACGTCTTAAAGCAGGGAGGTCACCACGATGTCAGCAGTCGCTGAAGTGTTGCCGACCATCGCGCCGAACCGCGATCCGCGTTGCAGCGAGTTGCCCACCTGTCCCGTTTGCGCCGACTCCATGGTCGCCGCCGAAGCATCCGCCTACGTCTCGGATCACGTCATCAGCTATCTCTGGACCTGCGACAATTGCGGCTATGGCTTCGTGACCAAGCACGCCGTGAAGCACCGCTTCACTTGCAACTGATCTGGATTTGCAACTGATCTAGCGCGGGGCGATGTCGCCCCTTGCCCAGTCCTGGCGCGTACGCTGATAGAATTCGTCGAATTTTCCGTGTGCGATCGCGTCTCTGATGCCATGCATCAGGAACTGGTAGTAGGCGATATTGATTTCGGACAGCAGCATCGCACCCAGCGTCTCACCCGCCTTGACGAGGTGGTGCAGATAGGCGCGCGCGCAGCTGCGCGTTGACGGCCACGAGCTCTCCTCATCCAGGGGACGAGGATCGTCGGCGTGGCGCGCATTGCGCAAATTCACCTGACCAAAGCGCGTGAAGGCGACGCCGTGCCGGCCATTGCGCGTCGGCATCACGCAATCGAACATGTCGATGCCGCGCTTCACGGCTTCGAGGATGTCGTCGGGCGTGCCGACCCCCATCAGGTAGCGCGGACGCTCTTTCGGCAGCAATGGCGCGGTCTCGTCGATCATCGCCAGCATCACCTCCTGCGGCTCGCCGACGGCAAGGCCGCCGATCGCATAGCCGTGGAAGCCGATTGCGACCAGCCCTTCCGCGCTCGCATGACGAAGCTGCGGAATATCGCCGCCCTGCACGATGCCGAACAGCATGTAGCCCTTGGGCGCGCTCTCGAAGGCGCGCTTGCTGCGCTCGGCCCAGCGCAGCGACAATTGCATCGCGCGCTCGATGTCGGCGTGCTCGGCCGGCAGCCGTACGCACTCGTCCATCTGCATGGCGATGTCGGAGCCGAGCAGGCGCTGCACCTCGATCGAGCGCTCCGGCGACAGCTCGACCTTGGCACCGTCGATATGGGAGCGGAAGGTGACGGCGTTCTCGGTGACCTTGCGCAGGTCCGACAGCGACATCACCTGGAAGCCGCCGGAATCCGTCAGCATCGGGCCGTTCCAGCCGGTGAAGGTCTGCAAGCCGCCGAGCGCCGCGATCCGCTCTGCGGTGGGGCGCAGCATCAGATGATAGGTGTTGCCGAGCACGATGTCGGCACCGGCATCGCGCACCTCGCGCCAGTGCATGCCCTTCATGGCACCGGCGGTGCCGACCGGCATGAACGCCGGCGTCCGCACCACGCCGTGCGGCGTGGTCAGGCGCCCGGTTCTTGCTGCACCATCGGTGCCAAGCAACTCAAAGTGATTGGGAAGATCATTGTCGGGATTCATGGCGGTGCTTATTGCGTGTCGGAGGATGCCGATCAACCCGCCCGGCCCAGGCCGTGGCGGCCCAGTGCCTCAGACTGGGACACAATTGATGCGGATCCTCGCACGGCGCCCTTGTTAAACAAAACGATACCGTGTAGTTTTAGGTTGGGCTGAACGAGATGCCGCGGGCGAGTTTGCCGGCGACAGTCAATGCGTGATCGACAGCCACTGACAATGCCTCTCCCTTCATGTTCGACTGACACCTCCAGCCGCTTGCATGACTGGATCAGGCAGACAGTTGCCCGTCTGACCGCAGTCCTGGTCCTGACATGCAGCCTGGCGCTCGCCGGCTGCACGTCCCTGCCCCGCACGCCCTATACCGCCGCTGAGGCCAGCGCATCGCGCGTCCTCGATATCGATGGCCTCAGGCGCTATGCGGACGATCCCGTTACGAAATTCAGCTTCGAGAAGGACAACAGCTCAGCAACGAAATCCTATCTGGCGCTGTCAGGCGGCGGCGCCGATGGCGCCTATGGCGTTGGCGTTCTCAACGGCTGGACTGCGGCCAGAACCCGCCCCACCTTCTCCGTCGTCTCGGGCGTCAGCACCGGCGGCCTGATCGCGCCGTTCGCCTTCCTCGGCTCGCAATATGACGACACGCTGAGGGAGGTCTACACCAGCGGCATCGCGGAGAGCCTTCTGAACGATCCCAGCATCATGCGCGTGCTGTTCGGATCGGGCCTGTTCGGCAACACGAGGCTCCGCGAGCTCGTCGCCCGCTATGTCGGGCCCGAGATCATGGCGCAAGTCGCGCGCGAGAATGCCAAGGGCCGGAAGCTGTTGGTGGTGACGACCGATCTCGACACCCAGCGCACTGCGATCTGGGACATGGGCAAGATCGCCGCGGTCGGAACGCCCGAGGCGCTGAAACTGTTTCGCGACGTGATGGCGGCTTCCGCCAGCATTCCCCTGGTGTTTCCGCCGATCATGATCGACGCCGAGGGCCAGGGCCGCAAGTTCCAGGAGATGCATGTCGACGGCGGCGTAACCGCGCCGGTGCTGACGCTGCCGGAAGCCCTGCTTTTCCAGGGCAGCCGATTGCCGGGCAACGCGAGGATGGACATCTACATACTCGTCAACAAGAAGATCGAACGCAATTTCGAGCTGGTCTCCAACGGCACCATCGATGTCGCCTCGCGCAGCCTGTCGGCGATCACCCAGTCGCAGACGCGCTCGATCATCTTCTCGACCTACGATTTCGCCAAGCGCAACCGTCTCGGCTTCCACCTCTCCTACATCGCGCGCGAATATCCGGCGCCGCCGTCGGAAGGGTTCGACACCGCCTATATGCGGGCGCTCTATCAATACGGATACGACAAGGCCGCATCCGGCCAGGCCTGGAGCTCGACGGTGCCGTGAGCTCCGGTGACGGAACGCGGCTCTGCCGAAACCGTTGACGATATGGCCAATTCGGCCAGATTCGCGATGACGCGTCGGCTCCTGCGCTATATAGAGCGAATGACCATTGTCAGAACGCGCAGGAATCATTGGGCATGGGATTGACTGCGACAAGGACGAGAGCGGCAGCGGCGCGGCGCGAGGTGCCGAAATCCCGCGGCGGCCGGCCGACGAAAACCGCCGCCATCGAGCGCGACCAGCGGCTGATCGAGGTCGCCACCCGCCTTTTTCTGGACCGCGGCTTCGACGCGACCTCGCTCGACGCGGTCGCGGAAGCGGCCCGGGTGAGCAAGCCCACGGTCTATTCCCGCTACGGCGACAAGCGCGGCCTGTTTGCCGCCGTGCTCAGGCGCGAGATCGCGCGCTGGCTTGCGCCACTGTCGGCCGCGGCGGAGACACAGCTCAGCAGCCTTGCGGACATCCCTGTCGAGCAACGGCTGGTGGAAATCGGTCGCGAGATGCTGACCTTCACCTGCGGTCCCGACGCCGTCGCCTTCAGCCGCATGATGACGGCGCAGGCCATCAACTTCCCCGACGTCGCCAAGCTCGGCAAGGAGGAAGGCTGGCTCAAGGCCGTTGCCACCACCGCGCGCTTCTTCGACCATCTGGTGGCGCAAGGCGCGCTTGACGTCGAGGACACCACCATTGCCGCCGAGGTGTTTCTCGACGTGGTCGTCGGGCACACCCACCGCATGGCGACGTTCGGAACGGCCCTCGATATCAAGACCGCCGAAAAGCGCACGCGCGCGGCGATCAAGCTGTTCCTGGCCGGAGCGCTGGGACCGGCCGACCGCGTCCAGGACACCAAGGCCCCGCAACGTCGCCGTCCCACCCGCTGACAATTCCGTGAGGTGAACGCTTTCCCCGCAGGGGAGGCCATCGGCTCCATTGACCGAAATAAAACGATACGGTATGGTTTAGTTATAAGCGATACGGACCGCTTTTTCACCAGCCCCAAAGGTGGCCCGTACCGCTTGAGATCGTCGTGCCGGGTACCGCCCGGTGCGGCGCTCCGCGGCCGGCCGATGCCCAAGGCCGGCCGCGAATTCTTTACGACCATCCGGCACACTCGCTGGCCGAGGGTTTCGAGCATGACGACAGCCAAACGATGGACCACTGGACTGCTGGCGATGGCCTTGCCGGTGCTCCTCCTCGCCGCGCCAGCGCGGGCGATCGTGACCTCGGGCACGCCCACTTCTCTTCACAACGACACAGATGGCGACCCTGAAGCCGATCGCCAGGCCGTCAGCCGCGAAATCGAACGATTCCGCAGCTCGACCATCTCGATCGGCCAGGCCATGGCGATTGCGGAACGTCGTCACGCCGGCGCCACGACGGCGGATGTGAGTTTCGACGGCGCCTCCGGCGTTCCGGTCTACCGCGTGAAGACCCTGCATAACGACCGGATCTGGCGCCACACCATCAATGCTTCGACCGGCGAGCTCGTCGGCGGAGAAGCCGCCCTTCCCCTCGCCGAGCTCGACCACGAGGACCGCGACAACCTCGCAGCACTCGGTGCGATCAGGCACCGCCTCGCCGACGCCGTGCGCGTCGCCGAACAGGCGGCCTCGGGCAAGGCGATCAGCGGCGGCCTCGTGCGCGAACGCGGCCGGCTCAACTTCGCGATCGTCGTGATCAGCGGCGACGACCTCAAGGAGGTCATCCTCGAGCCGCCAGGCGCCAGAAAATAGCGGCCGCGAAATAGCGGCACAGGGGATCGGCCCCGGCATCGGCCGGGGGCAAAAGGCCATTGACGAGGCCAAGACTCTCCCGCATAAGTCGCCGCCATGTTCACGACCACCAAACGCACGACCAAAACCACCACGGCCCCAGGGGCCCGGGGAGGCGTGCGCACGTAAGTCGTCGACTTAAACGCATCAGCTCTACGGCAAGCCCCGCCCTCGATGGACCGGGGCTTTTTTGTTGTCTTATTCGCAAATCTCAATGGAGGATAAAGTGAGTAACGATCCCGTCGTCGCGATTGTCGGCGTCACCGGTGCGGTGGGCGCCGAATTCATCGCCACCATGGACAAGCGCGGCTTTCGCGTCGGCAAGCTCAAGGCGCTGGCCAGCGCCCGCTCGGCCGGCAAGACGGTGTCGTTCCGCGGCCAGGATGTCGTCATCGAGGAACTGACAGAGCGGTCCTTCGAGGGCGTCGACATCGCCCTGTTCTCCGCCGGCGGCAGCATCTCCAAGAAGTTCGCGCCGATCGCGGTCAAGTCGGGCGCCGTCGTGGTCGACAATTCCTCGGCCTTCCGCATGGATCCGAACGTGCCGCTGGTGATCCCCGAGATCAACGCGAACCGCATCAGGGATCACAAGGGCATTATCGCCAACCCGAACTGCGCCGCCATCACCGCGCTGGTGCCGCTATGGCCGATCCACCGGAAGAACCGCATCAAGCGCGTGATCATCTCGACCTACCAGGCCGCCAGCGGCGCCGGCGCCGCCGCGATGGAGGAGCTCGTCGAATCCACCCGCGCCAATCTCAACGGGCAGCTCTACACGCCCAAGGTGATGCCGCACCCCTACGCGTTCAATCTCTTCAACCACAACACCGCGGTCGACCCCGAGACCGGCTACAACGACGAAGAGACCAAGGTCATCAAGGAGACCCGCAAGATCTTCGAGGATGAGCAGATCGCGATCGGCGTCACCTGCGTGCGCGTGCCGGTGCTGCGCGCGCATTGCGAGGCCATCACCTTCGAATGCGAAAAGCCGATCACCGAGGACCAGGTCCGCGCCATCATGGCGCAGGCGCCCGGCGTCAAGGTGGTCGACGACCGCGCCAGGAACTACTTCCCGATGCCGATCGACGCCTCGGGCCAGGACGACGTCCTGGTCGGCCGCATCCGCAAGGACCTCAGCGACGCTAGCGGGCATTCGATCTCGATGTTCGTGGCGGCGGATCAATTGCTCAAGGGGGCGGCGCTGAACGCGGTGCAGATCGCGGAGCTGCTGCCGCAGCGGGTGATGGCGTAGTGGACATCGTAGGGTGAGTTAGGTGCGTAGGGTGGGCAAAGCGAAGCGTGCCCACCACCTGTCTCGATCATGAAATGATGGTGGGCACGGCGCTGTGCGCCTTTGCCCACCCTACGGCACCGCCCGAAACAGCAGGCACGCATCGCCATACGAATAGAACCGATACTCGTTCGCAATCGCGTGCGCATACGCCCGCTTCATCGTCTCCAGCCCCGAAAACGCCGACACCAGCATGAACAGCGTCGACTTCGGCAGATGGAAGTTCGTCATCAGGACATCGACCACGCGGAAGCGATAGCCGGGGGTAATGAAGATCGAGGTCTCGGCGGCGAAGGGCTGGATGGTGCCGTCCTCGCGTGCCGCGCTCTCGAGCAGGCGCAATGACGTGGTGCCGACGGCGATGATGCGGCCACCGTTCTTGCGGGCGGCGTTGAGCCGTTCGGCCGTCTCGGCCGAGATCGTGCCCCACTCGGCGTGCATCTTGTGGGCTTCGGTGTCGTCGACCTTCACCGGCAGGAACGTCCCTGCCCCGACATGCAGCGTGACCCTGACGATGCCGACGCCGCGTTCTTGCAGCGCCCGCTCCAGTGCCGGAGTGAAATGCAGCCCCGCGGTCGGCGCTGCGACCGCGCCTTCGTTCGCGGCGAACATGGTCTGGTAGTCGGCGAGATCCTGATCGTCGGGCGTGCGCTTGGAGGCGATGTAGGGCGGCAGCGGCGGGCTGCCGAGATCGGCGATGGCCTGGTCCAGCGCCGGGCCGTGAAATGAGAACGACAGCGTCACCTCGCCCTCAAGGCCCTTGGACTCGACCTCGGCGTCGAGATGGCCGAGCAGGCAGACCTTGCCTTCATTGCCGAAGCGGACGCGGTCGCCGGCGACAAGCTTCTTCGCCGGCTTCACCAGCGCCTGCCAGCGCGAGCCGTCGAGCCGCTTGATCAGCGTCGCCTCGATCCTGGGCTCGGTCTCGCGGCCGATGCGCCGGCCTTTGAGCTGCGCCGAAATCACCTTGGTGTCGTTGACGACGAGCTGGTCGCCCGGCGTCAGCCATTTTGGGAGGTCGGCGATGGTCTGGTCACGTAGCGCCCCGTTCTCCACGACCAGCATCCTCGCGGAGTCGCGCGGGCTCGCCGGGCGTAGTGCAATACGCTCGGCGGGCAGGTCGAAATCGAAGAGATCGGTGCGCAATTCTGCTACCTCGTCATGCCCCGCGGGCGCGGAGCACGACGCCAGTTGTCACTCAGCGTCCGCAGCCATGCGCGCCTTGACGATCTTGTCGGGGTTCTGCACCGGCTCGCCGCGCTTGATCTTGTCGACGTTCTCCATGCCCTCGGTGACCTTACCCCACACCGTGTACTGGTTGTCGAGGAAGCGGGCGTCGTCGAAGCAGATGAAGAACTGGCTGTCGCCGGAATCGGGGCTGGCGGCGCGCGCCATCGAGGTGGTGCCGCGCACATGCGGCTCCTTGTTGAACTCGGCCTTCAGCTTCTTGCCGGAGCCGCCGGTGCCGGTGCCCTGCGGGCAGCCGGTCTGCGCCATGAAGCCGTCGATCACGCGGTGGAACACGATACCGTCGTAGAAGCCTTCGCGGACCAGCTCCTTGATGCGCGCGACATGGCCGGGCGCAAGGTCGGGACGCATCTCGATGGTGACGGGGCCCTGCGTGGTCTCGAGGATCAGGGTGTTTTCGGTGACGCTCATGCTCGTCTCTCTTGCGTTGGGGGTGAAGTCTTGTCAGGTGACGTTTTGCGGCTGCGGAACAGGAGCGCGAATGGTCGCCCCGCGGCGGCGCCGGCCATTGCATCGGTAAATGGCACCGGCGTGCAGCGTTGCAACGCCTCCATCACCGCGATCCGGTATTGCAGCCGGTCATTGTCGGAGGCCTCCGCGGATTCATAGGTAATCTTCGGATGGCCCAGAATGTTTCCGGCCCGGTTAAAGCTCACGACGACCGTGATGTCGAGTGGGCGCGCCTTGGCCGGCGACGGCGGCCTCCAGCAGGTGCGCAGATGCCGGAAGACGTCCTGGATGGTGTTGACCTGCGCATCCTCGGCGCCCGCGCCGGAGGTGCAGAGCAGCAGCACCGCGGCAACCAGCAGAAGCTTGTCGCCACAGCGCGCCATCAACCTCTCCTGTGTTATTTGATGTCGGAGGCGACCTGCACCTTCACCATCTTGTCGGGATCGGTCACCGCGCCGCCGGCGGAGCCGGGAGGTGCCTTCTTCAGCTTGTCGACGACGTCCATGCCCTGCACGACCTCGCCGATCACGGTGTACTGGCCATCGAGGCTGCCGCCGTCGGCGAACATGATGAAGAACTGCGAATTGGCACTGTCGACGCTGTCGCCGCGCCGGGCCATGCCGACGATGCCGCGCGCGAAATGCACCTTGGAGAATTCCTGCTTCAGGTTCGGATATTTCGAGCCGCCGGTGCCGTTGAAGTTCTGGCCGTCGCCGGTCTGCGCCATGAAGCCGTCCATGACGCGATGGAACGGGACGTTGTTGTAATAGCCCTCGCGCGCGAGCTGCTTGATCCGCTCGGCATGCTGGGGCGCGATATCGGTGCGCAGCTTGATGACGATACGGCCCTTGGTGCTGTCGATGACGATGGCGTTGGCCTTGTCGAGGTTGGCGGGCAATGGCTGCGCCAGCGCCGGCACCGCGAACAGGAGCGCGGCAAGGACTGCGAGAATTCGGATCATGATAACTCCGGATCAGAGAGGAAGAGGAAGCGCCGTATTCAGGCGAATTTTGCCTTGAGCTGTGCCGCCACCTCCGGCGGGACAAAGGCCGAGACGTCCCCGCCCATGCCGGCGATCTGGCGCACCAAAGTGGCGGTGATCGGGCGGACCATGGGAGAGGCCGGCAGGAACACCGTATGTACCTCGGGCGCCATCGCCTCGTTCATGCCGGCGAGCTGCATCTCGTAATCGAGGTCGGTGCCGTCACGCAGGCCCCGAATCATGATGGTCGCGCCGTGCTTGCGCGCCGCGGTCACGGACAGGTCGTCAAACGTCACCGCTTCGAGGACACAGCCGGCCTTGGCGGCCACCGGTCCGCAGACATCATGGAGCATCTTCAGCCGCTCCTCGGTCGAGAACAACGGCTTCTTGCCGGGATGGACCCCGACCGCGACCACGAGCCGGTCGCACAGCGAGGCGCTGTGCCGGACCACGTCCAGATGGCCGTTGGTGATGGGGTCGAAGGAACCGGGATAGAAGGCGATACGCGGCATGGCTCCCTCCTACCGCGCCCGGCCCGGCCGGGCAAGCCGGGCCGATTTTCTGCCCATTTCCCGCAAATCCATGTCGGAAACCGCCCGATTGTTTCGTCCTGGGACCAGCCACGAAACAAAACGGACCGCGAACGAAACCATTTCCAGCGTCCGCGAAGACGTCCGGAAACTGGCCATGGTTACTAATCCGACCAACGAACGACGGGCCGCACACTGGGCGTAGGCGGCCGCACCACAGGGGACTGTCAATGATCAAGGCTCTTTCAGCGATCGCACTCTCTGCATGTGTTGCCGCGGCCCTCACCCTGCTGCCCGGCTTTGCCCCGACCGTCGAAGCCAGCGTGCCGCAGCCGCTGGCCAAGAGCGACCGGCTGGATATCCGCTCTGTCGGCAAAGACTGCTCGCAGCAGGCCTGGCCGAACTTCGAGGCGTCCTGCCTGCGCCGCGCCGGCACCAAGACGACCATCCGCGAGGCCCGCCTCGTGACCGCGAACCGCATGCCCTAGGCGGGGCCTGTCAGCTTCGCGTCATATAATCCCGATGGAATTTTGCGACGTCTCATCGCAGACTGGATGATGACCGCGCCCGACGGAATGGCCCCTCGGGCGCGATCCCATTGGGGGCCGCCCTTGTCCAGCACGCCTGCAATCGCCTCCGGCCACCATCCTGATCCGCTGCCGCTCGCCATGACCATGGGCGCCCTCGGCGTGGTCTATGGCGATATCGGCACCAGCCCCCTCTACGCCCTGAAGGAAGCCGCCAAGGCGGCCGCCCACGGCGCCACCGTGACCCCCGAAGCCGTCCTGGGTGTCGCCTCGCTGATCCTCTGGGCCCTGCTGCTGATCATCTCGCTGAAATATGCGCTTTTGATCCTGCGCGCCGACAATCGCGGCGAAGGCGGCATCGTCGCGCTGCTCGCCCTGCTCCACGCCCGCCATGCCCAGCCGGGCACCTGGCGCGCCCATCTCCTGGTGGTCGGCCTCATCGGCGCCGCCCTGCTCTATGGCGATGGCGCGATCACGCCGGCCATCTCGGTGCTCTCAGCCATCGAAGGCCTCAAGGTCGACGCCCCATCGCTTGCGCCTGCCGTGGTGCCCGTGACCGTCGTCATCCTGATCGGCCTGTTCATGATGCAGAAGCAGGGCACCGGCTTCATCGGGCGCATCTTCGGACCGGTGATGCTGGCCTGGTTCGTCGTGCTCGCGGCGCTCGGCATCCACGGCATCGTCAAGGCGCCGGCGGTGCTGGCGGCGCTCAGCCCGCTCTATGCCTTCGACTTCCTGATCCACCAGGATTTCCACGTCTCCTTCGCCATCCTCGGAGCGGCCTTCCTGGCGGTGACCGGCGGCGAGGCCATGTACGCCGACATGGGGCATTTCGGCCGCTTTCCGATCCGGCTGGCCTGGTTCGCGATCTGCCTGCCGGCGCTAGTGCTGAACTATTTCGGGCAGGCCGCGCTGCTCATCACCGATCCCACCATGATCGAGAACCCGTTCTTCCAGCTCTGCCCCGACGCCCTGCACTATCCGCTCGTCGCCTTCTCGGCCATAGCGACCGTGATCGCGTCGCAGGCGATCATCTCCGGCGTGTTCTCGCTGACCCAGCAGTCGATCCAGCTCGGCTTCCTGCCGCGCATGCAGATCCGCCACACCCAGAGCGACGCCATCGGCCAGATCTACGTGCCGCTGGTGAACTGGCTCCTCGCCGCTGCGACGCTTGGCGCGGTCCTTAGCTTCGGCACCTCGGACGCCCTCGCCGGCGCCTATGGCATCGCAGTCTCGCTGCTGATGGCGATCACCACGCTGCTGGCCGCGTTGCTCGCGATCCAGTGGGGCTTTTCACCCTGGCTCGTCGTCGCCGTGAACGGCTTCTTCTTCGTGATCGATTTGATCTTCTTCTCGGCCAACTCGGTCAAGCTGTTCGAGGGCGGCTGGTTTCCGCTGCTGCTCGCCGGCCTCGTCGCCTTCCTGATGCTGACCTGGCGCGCCGGCGTGAAGCTGGTCGAGGCGGCACGCGCCCGGCTGCGCCAGCCCGAGGAGGATCTGATCGAGACCGCTGTCAACAAATGCCAAGCGAGGTTGCCCGGGACCGCGGTGTACCTCGCCTCCGCGCCGCGCGGGGTGCCGCTCGCGCTCACCCAATTCGTCAGACACAACCGCGTGCTGCACGAACGCGTGCTGCTGGTCACCGTGCTGATCGAGGAATCCCCGCACATTCCCGACGAGGAGCGCGCCGAGGTGATCGAGATCATTCCCGGCATCACCCGCGTCGTGCTGCATTATGGCTTCATGCAGAATCCGACGATTTATGAAGGACTGAATCTCGTCTGCCGCCAGGGCAAGCTGGCCGGCATCGACCTGTCCGAGATCACCTATTACGTCGGCCGCGAGACCATCATCCCGCGCGAGGACGTCCCGGGCATGTGGGTCTGGCGCGAAGGCGTGTTCGCCTTCCTGCAGCGCAACGCCGAACGCTCGGCCGCGTTCTTCGGCGTGCCGACCAAGCAGGTGGTGGAGTTCGGCACGGAGCTGGAGATTTAGCGAGATCCGTAGCCCGGATGGAGCGAAGCGCAATCCGGGATTCTTGCCGTGTACTCAGAGCCCCGGATTTCGCTTCGCTCCATCCGGGCTACAGAACGATGCGTTATTCTCCGTTCGGCTCCGCGGTCGGCCCGTTGCCGCTCTCGGCCTCTTCCGTGATGTGCTCGACCGACACCACGTGCTCGTCCTCGGCGGTGTCGAACACGATGACACCTTGCGTCGAGCGGCCGGCGATGCGGATGCCTTCGACCGGGCAGCGGATCAACTGGCCCTTGTCGGTGACCAGCATGATCTGATCGGCATCCTCCACCGGGAAGGACGCGACCAGATTGCCGTTGCGGTTGTTGACGCTCATTGCGACGATGCCTTTGCCGCCGCGGCCGGTGGTGCGGTACTCGTAGGACGAGGTCCGCTTGCCATAGCCGTTGACGGAGACGGTGAGCACGACCTGCTCCTGCGCCGACATTTCCGCGTAACGCTCCTGCGCGAGCTGGAAGCTGCCGGAGGTCTCCTCGACCTCGCCGTCCACGGCAGCCTCTTCGGCCCCGGCTTCGCCGGCGACCGCGCGGCGCATCTTCAGGTACGCCGAACGTTCGTCCGAGGTGGTCTCGACGTGGCGCAGGATCGCCAGCGAGATCACCTTGTCGCCCTCGCCAAGGGCGATACCGCGCACGCCCATCGAGGTGCGCCCGGTGAACACGCGCACGTCGGGGACCGGGAAGCGGATGCACTGGCCGCCGGCGCCGGTCAAAAGCACGTCGTCGCGCTCGGTACAGATCTGTACGTCGACGATCGCCTCGCCGTCGTCGAGCTTCATCGCGATGATGCCGGAGCGGCGGACGTCGACGAAGTCGGACAGCTTGTTGCGCCGGACGTTGCCGCCTGTGGTCGCGAACATCACGTCGAGATTGCCCCAGGTCGATTCATCCTCGGGCAGCGGCATGATGGTGGTGATGCGCTCGCCCTGCTCCAGCGGCAGGATGTTGATCAGCGCCTTGCCGCGCGCGTTCGGCGCGGCCATCGGCAGGCGCCAGACCTTTTCCTTGTAGACCTGGCCGCGTGAGGAGAAGAACAGCACCGGCGTGTGCGTGGAGGCCACGAACAGACGGCTGACGAAGTCCTCGTCGCGGGTCTGCATGCCGGCACGGCCCTTGCCGCCGCGGCGCTGCGCCCGGTAGGCCGACAGCGGCACGCGCTTGACGTAGCCGGCGTGGGAGACTGTGACGACCATGTCCTCGCGCTGGATCAGGTCCTCGTCCTCGACCTCACCTTCCTGCTCGATGATGACGGTGCGCCGCGGCGTTGCGAACTCGGCCTTCACCTCGGCGAGCTCGGTCTTGATGATGCCCAGCACGCGGTCGCGCGAGCGCAGGATGTCGAGATAATCGGCGATCTCGCCGGCGAGCTTGTCGAGCTCGTCGCGGATCTCGTCGCGGCCGAGTGCGGTGAGGCGTTGCAGGCGCAGGTCGAGAATGGCCCTCGCCTGCTCCATCGACAGCCGGATCGTGCCGTCGGCACTGATGCGGTGACGGGGATCGTCGATCAGCGTCAGCATGTCCTCGACGTCACGGGCCGGCCAGTCGCGCGACATCAGCGTGTCGCGGGCGGTGGTCGGGTCGGGCGAGGTCCGGATCACGCGGATCATCTCGTCGATATTGGCGACCGCGATCGCCAGACCAACGAGGATATGGGCGCGATCACGCGCCTTGGCGAGCAGGTATTTGGTGCGCCGCGTGACGACCCGCTCACGGAAGTCGACGAAGATCGCCAGCAGGTCCTTCAGATGCATGATCCGCGGACGGCCGCTGTCGAGCGCCACCATGTTGACGCCGAAGCTGGTCTGCAGCGGGGTGAATCTGTAAAGCTGATTCAGCACCACATCCGGCACGGCGTCGCGCTTCAGCTCGATGACGACGCGGTAGCCTTCGCGGTCGGATTCGTCGCGCAGGTCGCCGATACCCTCGATCTTCTTTTCCTTGACCAGCTCGGCGATGCGCTCGACCATCGTCGCCTTGTTCACCTGGTAGGGGATCTCGGTGATGATGATCGCCTCGCGCTCCTTGCGGATGGTCTCGATCGCGACCTTGCCGCGCATCACGATCGAGCCGCGGCCGAGGTGATAGGCCGAGCGGATGCCTTGCCGCCCGAGGATGACGCCGCCGGTCGGGAAATCCGGTCCCGGCACGATGTTGATGAGCTCGTCGATGGTGAGCGCGGGGTTGTCGATCAGCGCGACGCAGGCGTCGATGACCTCGCCGAGATTGTGCGGCGGGATGTTGGTCGCCATGCCGACCGCGATGCCGCCCGCGCCGTTGACGAGAAGGTTCGGGAACTTGGCCGGCAAGACCGACGGTTCGGTCTCGTTGTTGTCGTAGTTCGGCTGGAAGTCGACGGTGTCCTTGTCGATATCGGCCAGCAGAGCCAGCGCGGCCTTGGTCAGGCGCGCTTCGGTGTAACGATAGGCGGCCGGGGGATCGCCGTCGACCGAGCCGAAATTGCCCTGGCCGTCGATCAGCGGCACGCGCATGGAGAAGTCCTGCGCCATCCGGACCATGGCGTCGTAGATCGACTGGTCGCCATGCGGATGATATTTACCGATGACGTCACCGACCACGCGGGCGGACTTGACGTACTTCTTGTCGGGCGTGTGCCCCTGCTCGTTCATCGAGAACAGGATGCGGCGGTGCACCGGCTTCAGGCCGTCGCGGGCATCAGGCAGCGCCCGCGCCACGATCACGCTCATGGCGTAGTCGAGATAGGACTTCTTCATCTCCTCGAAGATGGAGACGGGGCGAATATCCGAGGGTTGCGCCGGCTGGTCGCCGGGCTTGTCGTCGTCGTCAGCCAAGGGGAAATCCGGTGAGGTTTTATCTGGGAATCATATAGCGCATCGAGGCCCTGATAACCACCCTTGCAGGCTCCAGGGAAGCGCTTTTTCCGCTTATTTTTCCAATAGCTTACGGCCTTGCACGCAGCGTTTCGGACGAGCCTGGAACAAGCCCTTTCAAATCGCCTCTGCCACCTCCTCGATCGCGCGCCGCAGCGTCCCTCTTAGGCCTGTTTGCCGGGCGCGGCCGGAGTTCAACCCAAACATGAAGCGGGCCCGGAAATCCCGAGCCCGCCCTGTCGATTAGTAAGATTTGCTGACACGACGCGGCAGGCGCCGCTCGACCTGCCGGCGCCCCCATCATCGTCACACCGTGCTCAGAACGGGATATCGTCGTCCATGTCGCTGTTGCGGCCACCGCCGCCGGCGGCAACGGGACGGCGCGGCGCGCTGCTGACGGGCCCGGAGGAGCCGAAATCGCCACCGGGCTCATCGCCGAAGCTGCCGCCTCCACCGCCGCCGCTGCGGCCGTCGAGCATCGTCAGCGTCGAGTTGAAGCCCTGGAGCACGACCTCGGTCGAATATTTCTCGACGCCGCTCTGGTCGGTGTACTTGCGGGTCTGCAGCGCACCTTCGATGTAAACCTTGGCGCCCTTCTTCAGATACTGTTCGACGATCTTGCAAAGCGGCTCCGAGAAGATCACGACGCGATGCCACTCGGTCTTCTCCTTGCGCTCGCCGGTGTTCTTGTCACGCCAGGTCTCCGAGGTGGCGATGCTCAAATTCGCAATCGGCCGCCCGTCCTGGGTCCGGCGGATTTCAGGATCCTTGCCGAGATTTCCAACCAGAATGACCTTGTTGACGCTTCCCGCCATCGCCGCTCTCCACTCCAAATGCCACTGATTTCAAAAGGCCGAGCGCGCTACCCGCGTTCCTCTGCGCCTGTTGAGGCGACCCTATACGCTTGCAGGCGCCGCTCAGCCCGTCACCCGAAGGTTATCCCCACATATAGCACCGGCCGCCGGTTTGTTCCAGATTTGTTCCTGCTGAAATCGCCGCCAAATGTGGGGACGGAATGGCCTTCCCATGGCGCCATGATGGCCGTCGGAATGGAACCAAACCGGGTTCCACAGACTGGCAAAAACCACTTAACATTCATTAAGTTAAGGGCAGGTCGATTGCCCCCAACTGTTGCGCTCCGGGCACGGACTCTTTGGCCCGACCGGACTATCGTCGTGCCTCGAATTGATGCAAATGGGCCTCGCGCCTGACAGCCCGCCTCGGGGAACTCTATGGAGGCGGGCACGACTGGGGAGATTGCAATGAAGAAGATTCTGATTGGCCTTGCTGGCGCGGTTGCGCTGACCCTCTCGGCTCCGGCCGGCGCTGCGGACCTCGCAGCCCGTCCCTATACAAAGGCGCCGGTCGCGCCTCCCGCTCCGATCTATAGCTGGACCGGCTTCTACGTCGGTGTGCAAGGCGGCGGCGCCTGGGGCCGCAGTGACGAAACTTTCTTTGGCGCTCCCAACACGGCGATCTTCGCCGGGTCTCAGAACTACGACACCACCGGCGGGTTTGTCGGCGGCGTGTTCGGCTACAATTGGCAGTCGGGTCCCGTCGTGTTCGGCGTCGAGGGCGATTATCATTGGGCTGACATCAACGGTCGGTCCGCCGAGATCAATGCCGGCCTCGGCGACACCTATTTCACGCGGATCCGCGGCTTCGGTGACATCAAGGGCCGTCTCGGCTACTCGACCGGGCCCGCGCTCTGGTTCGTCAGCGGCGGCGCCGCCGTCGGTGACATCCAGCACCGCTACGATGGCGTCCCCGGAAACGTCTTCGTCAACAACAACACCCGCTGGGGTTGGACTGTCGGCGCCGGCGCGGAATACATGTTCGCTCCGAACTGGTCGGCCAAGCTCGAATACAACTACATCGACTTCGGCCGCAGCACGATCCAGTACTCCGCCGTCCCCACCAACCGCTCCGAGTGGACCGATACCGTTCACACGGTCAAGGCAGGTGTGAACTATCACTTCAACTGGGGCGGGCTGGGCACCACCAGGTACTGATATCCATCTGACATCGTTGACGTTTAAGGCCGGCCTCGCGCCGGCCTTTTTCGTTTGACGGTCGCCCCGGCCATAATAAGTCAGTAACCATCACCTTTTGGGCAGCTGTGGCTTTTCAGAGACACAACTTGCGGCTTTGGTGGTGTAAGTACGCCGTCAGTTGGGCCGTTGAGTCCGCTGCCCTTCCGTCCGCGGAAGGCAACAACAGAAACTGGGACTGGGATAAGTTGAAAATGAAGAAGGTTTTGTTGGCTTCGGCCTGTTTGTTCGCTCTTGCGGCCCCCGCTTCGGCTGCTGATCTCGCGGCTCGCCCCTACACCAAGGCTCCGGTGGCTCCGCTGGCTTCGGTCTACAACTGGACCGGCTTCTATCTCGGTGTCGTCGGTGGCGGCGCTTGGCAGGCCGATTCCGATCCGAAGATGAAGGGCGGCTTCGTCGGCGGCACCGCCGGCTACAACTGGCAGACCGGCAACGTCGTGTTCGGCCTCGAGGCCGACGCCGCTTGGGCTGACGTCAGCGCCTCCGTCTCAGCCGGCGTTCCCGGCTTTGGTCTCGTGAGCGCCAGCTCGAAGACCGACGCGATGGGTACCGTGCGCGGCCGCATCGGCTGGGCCGTCAACAACGTGCTGTTCTACGGCACCGGTGGTTACGCCTGGATCGACAACAAGATCAGCGGCAGCGCGCTCGGCGTGACCGTTTCCGACAGCAAGTTCCACTCGGGCTGGACTGTCGGCGCTGGCGTCGAGGCGTTCTTCGCCCCGCAGTGGTCGGTCAAGGGCGAGTACCTCTATCGCAGCCTCGGCAGCGAGACCTATTTCGGTGGCCTCGGCGCCCCCGCTGCGTCCGGCACGCTCAACTTCCACACCGTGCAGGTCGGCGTGAACTATCACTTCGGCGCCCCCGTGGTTGCCAAGTACTAAGTTCGCTCCAACGCTCTGCGTTACGAAAGGCCGGCCTCGCGCCGGCCTTTTTGTTTGTGCGCGGCCCCCCCGCTTGCCGGCTGGCGTTTTTGGCGAGATGTGGCTCCCCGGTGACACAACCTTTGGCTTCAATGGTGTAAGTAGGAACATCAGCTGGGTCGTAGGTCCGCTGCTCTTCCGTGTTCTGGAAGGCAACAACGATAAACGAAACTGGGGAATCGATATGAAGAAGGTTTTGCTGGCTTCGGCCGCTTTGTTCGTCGTCAGCGCGTTGGCACCGGCCTCGGCGGCCGATTTGGCGGCCCGCCCCTACACCAAGGCTCCGGTCGCGCCGATCGCGATGTACAATTGGAGCGGTTTCTACATCGGTCTCAACGGCGGTGGCGCCTCGAGCCGCAACTGCTGGGACGTCAACAACATCTTCGGCGTTGCCGGCCCGGACACGGCTGAAGGCTGTCACAATGCAACCGGCGGCGTCGTCGGTGGCCAGGTCGGTTATCGCTGGCAGTCGACCAACTGGGTGTTCGGTCTCGAAGCTCAGGGCGACTGGGCCAACCTGAAGGGCTCGAATACCAGCATTGTGCTTGGACCCCTGGTCAACCAGACCAAGATCGATGCGATCGGCCTGTTCACCGGCCAGGTCGGCTATGCCTGGAACAACGTGCTCTGGTACGTGAAGGGCGGCGCGGCCGTCACGCACGCCAAGTACAACGGTCTGGTGGGCGGCGTGGTCCTCGACAGCGCCAGCGAGACCCGCTGGGGCGGCGCGGTCGGCACCGGCCTGGAATTCGGCTTCGCGCCGAACTGGTCCGTCGCGATCGAGTACGACCATCTGTTCATGGGCAAGCGCAACAACTCGTTCACGATTGTCGGCGTCAACGACCGTATCGACCGCATCAAGCAGGACGTCGACATGGGCACCGTCCGCGTCAACTACACCTTCGGCGGTCCCGTCGTCGCGAAGTACTGAGCTTCGCTCCAACGCCATCGCGCTACGAAAGGCCGGCCTCGCGCCGGCCTTTTTGTTTGGTCGGGCACCTCCCGCGGTTCCGCCCGGCCCGCTGCTGCCAGATGCCGCCAGCGCGCCAACATTCCGTTGACGATTCGCAACTCCCTCTGGAAATCCGCGCGCGTTCTTCCTACGTTCGCTCATAACCCCATCGGCGCCGATCCCGGTTCCGGGCGAAGCGCGCTTTTTTATCGGCGCGGTCGCGCAGCCGTGGGATTCCCTAGGGGCAACTCGGATGGATGAAGTGATCAAGGCGAAGCGCCAACAACAGAACGCGGGCTCCAGCCTGCGCGCAATTACGATCCGTGGCGCGCGCGAGCACAACCTCAAGAACATCGACGTCGAGATTCCCCGCGATAAGCTGGTGGTGTTCACCGGCCTCTCCGGCTCCGGCAAATCCTCGCTCGCCTTCGACACGATCTACGCCGAGGGCCAGCGCCGCTACGTCGAATCGCTGTCGGCCTATGCGCGCCAGTTCCTGGAGATGATGCAGAAGCCCGACGTCGACCAGATCGACGGCCTGTCGCCGGCGATCTCGATCGAGCAGAAGACGACGTCGAAGAACCCGCGCTCCACCGTCGGCACCGTCACCGAGATCTACGACTACATGCGCCTCTTGTGGGCGCGCGTCGGCGTGCCCTATTCGCCGGCCACCGGCCTTCCGATCGAGAGCCAGACCGTCTCGCAGATGGTCGACCGCGTGCTGGCGCTGCCCGAGGGCACGCGCCTGTATCTGCTCGCCCCCGTCGTGCGCGGCCGCAAGGGCGAGTACCGCAAGGAGCTCGCCGAATGGCTCAAGAAGGGCTTTCAGCGCGTCAAGATCGACGGCACGTTCCATGAGCTGGCTGAGGCGCCGACGCTCGACAAGAAATTCCCGCACGACATCGACGTCGTCGTCGATCGCATCGTGGTGCGCGCCGATATCGGCCAGCGTCTCGCCGAGAGCTTCGAGACCGCGCTGAAGCTCGCCGAGGGCCTCGCCGTCGTCGAGTTCGCCGACGCGCCGACGGCGGCTCCCGCGGAAGAGAAGGAAAAGAAGAAGACCGCCAAAATCCACGACAAGAGCGGGCCCGAGCGCATGCTGTTCTCGGAGAAGTTCGCCTGCCCGGTCTCCGGCTTCACCATTCCCGAGGTCGAGCCGCGCCTGTTCTCCTTCAACAACCCCTACGGCGCCTGCCCGGCCTGCGGCGGCCTAGGCGTCGAGCAGCATGTCGACGAGGACCTCGTCATCCCTGACAAGGAGCTCGCCATCGGCAAGGGCGCGATCGCGCCCTGGGCGAAATCGTCCTCGCCCTATTACGTGCAGACGCTGACGGCGCTCGGCAAGCATTACAAGTTCACTCTGACCACCAAGTGGAAGGACCTGCCGAAGAAGACGAGAGACGCGATCCTGCACGGCTCCGGCGAGGACGAGATCAAGTTCTCCTACGAAGATGGCGTGCGCTCCTACGACACCAAGAAGCCGTTCGAGGGCGTCATCACCAACATCAACCGCCGCTATCGCGAGACCGAGAGCGAGTGGGCGCGCGAGGAGCTGGCGAAATATTTCCACGACGTGCCCTGCGAGGCCTGCCACGGCTTCCGCCTCAAGCCCGAGGCGCTCTGCGTCAAGATCGGGACCAAGCATATCGGCGAGATCTCGGAGCTGTCGGTCAGGAAGGCCGGCGAATGGTTCGAGACCGTGCCCGACGCGCTGAACGCGCAGCAGAACGAGATCGCCGGCCGTATCCTGAAGGAGATCCGCGAGCGCCTCACCTTCCTGCTCGACGTCGGCCTCAACTATCTCACGCTGTCCCGCTCCTCCGGCACGCTGTCCGGCGGCGAGAGCCAGCGCATCCGCCTGGCCTCGCAGATCGGCTCGGGGCTGACGGGCGTGCTCTACGTGCTGGATGAGCCCTCGATCGGCCTGCACCAGCGCGACAACGCCCGCCTGCTCGACACGCTGAAGCGCCTGCGCGACCTCGGCAACACCGTGATCGTGGTCGAGCATGACGAGGACGCCATTCTGCTGGCCGACCACGTGCTCGACATCGGCCCCGGCGCCGGCATGCATGGCGGCAACATCATCGCCGAAGGCACGCCCGCCGAGATCATGCGCAACCCGAAATCGCTAACCGGCAAGTACCTCACCGGCGAGCTCGAGGTCGAGGTGCCGGAGCGGCGCCCGCCGAACCATCGCCGCACCATCAAGGTGGTCAACGCGCGCGGCAATAATCTCAAGAACGTCACGGCCGAGATTCCGCTCGGCCTGTTCACGGCCGTTACCGGCGTCTCCGGCGGCGGCAAGTCGACGCTGCTGATCGACACGCTCTACAAGGCCATCGCCCGCAAGCTGAACAATGCCAGCGAGGGCGCTGCGCCGCACGACCGCATCGAAGGCCTCGAGCACATCGACAAGATCATCGACATCGACCAGTCGCCGATCGGCCGCACCCCGCGCTCGAACCCCGCCACCTACACCGGCGCCTTCACCCCGATCCGCGAATGGTTCGCCGGCCTGCCTGAATCCAAGGCGCGCGGCTACGAGCCCGGCCGCTTCTCTTTCAACGTCAAGGGCGGCCGCTGCGAGGCCTGCCAGGGCGACGGCGTCATCAAGATCGAGATGCACTTCCTGCCCGACGTCTACGTCACCTGCGACGTCTGCAAGGGCAAGCGCTACAACCGCGAGACGCTCGAAGTCCTGTTCAAGGGCAAGAGCATCGCCGACGTGCTCGACATGACCGTCGAGGAAGCCGCCGAGTTCTTCAAGGCGGTGCCGCGCGTGCGCGAAACCTTCCAGACGCTGCACCGCGTCGGCCTCGACTACATCCATGTCGGCCAGCAGGCGACGACCCTCTCAGGCGGCGAAGCCCAACGCGTCAAGCTCGCGAAGGAATTGTCAAAGCGCGCGACCGGCCGCACGCTCTACATCCTCGACGAGCCGACCACCGGCCTGCATTTCCACGACGTCAAGAAGCTGCTGGAGGTGCTGCATGAGCTGGTCGCTCAGGGCAACACGGTCGTCGTCATCGAGCACAATCTCGAAGTCATCAAGACCGCCGACTGGGTCATCGACCTCGGCCCCGAAGGCGGCGACGGCGGCGGCGAGATCGTCGCCTGGGGCCCGCCGGAGGATATTGCCAAGGCGCCGCGGAGCTACACGGGCAAGTTTCTGGAGCCGGTGTTGAAGAAGGCAAGGAAGCCGAAGCGGCGGAGTACGAGTGAGGCTGCGGAGTAGCTCGCTTGCCGGCGGGACGCATGCGGCTCGCAGATGCACCGCCTAGAATGACTTTCTCACCACGCTCTACGTGACAGCACGTCCGGGTTATATTAGCGTTCAGGATCTTAAGATGGTCTGTCTTTTCGGCAAGCTATGCCACAAATCTTTGTTTCCTACCGCAGGGGCGAACTCAGCGATCTAGTCGATCGCATCTTCGACGCTCTCGTTGCCCGTTTCGGTCGAGATACTATCTTTCGGGATATCGACAGCATCGCGCCAGCAACGAACTTCGCAGACCAAATTGGAGAGGCCTTGCGCGAGTGCAAGGTCATGGTCGCCCTGATTGGACCAGATTGGCTCGCGCGAACCGCTGACGGCGGAAGGCGTATCGACCACGACGATGATTGGGTACGCACCGAGATCCACATTGGCTTGGTACTGAAGCTCCCACTGATCCCCGTTCTGCTCAACCAAGCCAACATGCCCAGCCAGAGTGAGCTTCCCAGGCCATTGGCAGGGCTAAGCGCGCTTCAAGCATTGCAGCTTGGCTCCGGCCGAAACTTTCAGCCGGACGTCGAACGGCTCGTTGAATTCATTGGCAGATACGTGAAATCTAGTGGAAAGACATCGAGCTTTACGCAAAGATTTCTAACGGCGAGAACATCTGAGGACTTAGTACGTCTGAAGTACGAAATAGATGCTCATCTTCAGCGCGAGCCCAACGACGTCGATGCCCGCGCGATCAGAGACAAGATTGAGCATGCAATTCACGTCGAGTTGACGCGGCAAGCCAGCCCGACACAGTATCGCAGGTTCCGGCTGCCGACAGGATCCCTGGCGGGACTGCTCGCGCTCGCAGTCATTTTGATCACCGCTCCGACCTATTTTCTCGTCAGGTCCGGACCTATAACCCAGCCATCCAGACCTGCCGATGAATTTATTAACGACCCGATTGTCGAATTGATAAGGCCACTGTCCAGCGCTGAATACATCGCTATCCAAAGAGCGCTCTGCGTGCCGGACTCCGATGTTTGGCCGCGCGGCTCATTACCAGCTCCGCTGGTGAAGATTTATATGGATACGATAAATAATGCCCGGACAGGAGACGTGACCAGATCAGACGGCCTGAAGCTTACGTCGTCGGACGTCGCGCGCCTCCGTGCCGCAGGTCCTTGTGATACGGGCAAGTACCGCAACTATTTTGAGCGAACAGTCCTGTCCAATCCAAGTGCGAGGGCAGCTCTTGTATCGCTCCTCAATCGCATCCCAACGGGTACCCCGCTTGCACCCGAGGCTTCTGATGTCGAAATCAGATCACGCATCGCAGAAACTCGCGTGCGCTTGGGTCTCCATGATGTCCCGGATCAAATGGCCGATCAAGCGACGCCGGACTTGATCAAGCGGTTGCGACAAAACTAACGTTGGTAAACGGGTTTCTGAGAAGGTGGCCTGCTCCGCCCCGCGATAGTACTTCCCAACTCAGTCCATTTGACCCGGCCGCAGGACAGACAACGCGGGATGAAACACTCCATCTGGGGCTGAGGAACCATTTCGCGACTTTGAAACATCATTTGTGCTACGTACAGCCGATCGCCTAATCACATTGAGATATGCCCTACGCCCTCGTCATCTTCGACCTCGACGGCACCCTCGCCGATAGCTTCCCCTGGTTCCTGCGCGTCATCAACGATATCGCCGATCGCTTCGGCTTTCGCCGTGTCGCCGCTGAGGACATCGAAGGCCTGCGGCATGCCTCCACGCGTGAGATCCTCTCTCAACTCGAGGTGCCCTTGTGGAAGCTGCCGGCGATCGCGCGGCATGCGCGGCGGCTGAAGGCGGAGGCGGCTTCCGAGATCTCGCTGTTTGCAGGCGTCGAGGCAATGCTGCGGACGCTGACCGAGAACGGTGTGCAGCTCGCTCTGGTGACGTCCGACAACGAGGCCAATGCACGTGAGAAGCTAGGGGCTGCCGCAGCGCTATTCGCGCATTTCGATTGTGCGGCGTCGCTGTTCGGCAAGCCCGCCAAATTCCGCCGCGTCATCCGCCGCGCCGGCGTCGAGCCTGCCCAGGTGATTGCGATCGGTGATGAGGTCCGCGATATCGAGGCGGCGCGCGCCGCGGGCATCGCCTGCGGCGCGGTGTGCTGGGGCTATGCGGCGCCGGCGGCGCTGCGGGCGCTGGGGCCTGATCATGTGTTCGCGCGGATGAATGAGATTGCGGCGACGCTATGCACGGTGCCGTAGCCCGGATGGAGCGAAGCGCAATCCGGGACAGTGTCCCCGCATTTCGCTTCGCTGCATGCGGGCTACAAGTGCTCTGCCCCCTACTCCGTCCTGCGCAAGAACGCTCCGAACGCTCTTGGGCCGTCGCCGGTCTTGACCTCGCCGATCACTTTCAGCTCAGCCGCGTCGATGACAACAAGCGTGTTGCTCTCCCAGCACGCCACGATGACGCGCTTGCCGTCGGCGGTGGCGTTGATGCCTTCCGGATAATCCCCGACATTGATGCGCTTGACCGGCTTCAAGGTCGCCACGTCGAACACGCTGACGGTGCCGCCATATTGGTCGGTGACGAAGCCGCGCCCTTGCGTCAGCGCCACCGCATAGGGCCGCATGCCCACCTTGACGCGGCCGATCTCGCGCCCCTCCGCGATGTCGATCACCGAGACGTCGTCGGAGCCGACATTGGCGGTGTAGGCGCGCTTGCCCCCGGCATCGATGGTGACGCCGAACGGGCGGGTGCCGACCTTGATCGTCGCCTTGCGCTGGCCCGTCGTCGTGTCCACGACCGAAACGCTGTCGTCGTCGCGATCCGCCGAGAGCAGCAGCTTGCCGTCAGGCGTCACCGCCAGCCCCGAAGGCGAAGCACCGACCGCGATGCTGGCAGTGACGCTGCGCGAGGCCGCGTCGATCACCCGCACCGCAGCAGCATACCAGTCGGCGACATAGACCGTCTTGCCGTCGGGCGCTACCGCAATGCCGAGCGGCCCGCCGCCGACCTCGATGCGCCCCGCGACCTGTCGCGTGGCGGCGTCCACCACTGTCACCGCCTTGGCGTCGGGGCTCGTCACATAGGCAAAGCGCCCGTCCGCGCTGACGGCAACCCCGGCCGGCTTGCCGCCGATCGGGATCGTGGCCACGGCGCGCGAGGTCGCGAGGTCCACGACCATCAGGTCGTCGCTGAGCTGGTTGGTGACGAACGCCTCCTCGGCGGCAGCGCCGCCGGGACCAGCCCAGCAAAGGCTGGAGGCGAGCGCCGCCAGGAGCAGCGCCCGCAAGTCCCGAGCCCGCACGATCAGCTACCGCTCTCGATCTTCTTCTTCAGCGCCTCGAGGCCGGTCTTGTAGAGCCCGCTCACCGCGGTCTTGGCGGCTTCGTCGTTCAGCTCCGGCGGCGGATCGTTGTTGGGAAAGCCACGATAGAACGCGCCGGCCCATTCCAGCTTGGACTTGCCGTCGGGCGCCGGCGACACCGTCAAGGTCGAGGAATAATTGGTCACCGGCAGCACCTTCACGTCGACCTTGGTGATCCGGTACGAATAGCTCTGCATCTCGGGCTCGTATTTGTAGAGCTCCTCCTCGACCGTCGCCCCGCCCTGCAGAGTGAGCGTCCGCGTCGCGCCGACCTCGTTGCCCTTTTCGCCCGTGGTCTTGGTGACGGGCGGAAGCCAGCTCATGTCCTGGAAATTGGAGATCGCGGCCCAGACCTTGGCAGGCGGCGCGCTGATCTCGATGGATTCCCGCACCTTCTGCCGGGTCGGCCCGTGCGCCCAGGCCGCGGGCGAAAAAGCCGGGCCAAAGGCCGCCGTCAAGCCTGCCGCCCCAATCACAGCCAGCGCCGCCGTCACGGCCGTGCGCCGTCCAATCGTCACCCTCATTCTCGTTTCCTCATACGTCCCGTTGATCATGCGCGACTTGGAATGCGCGCTCCCGGTCATCCTAGCGTATTTTGGGGCCGAGGGGAGACCGGTTCGTGGCGCCGTTGCGGCGGCGCTCGGCGCACCCCACAACCCGTTGCGCTGCCCGACGGGCAAAACACCCCACCGGGAGGTCAATGCTTCCAGCCAAAAATAATTCGCTTTACGCGAATTCGGAAATGTCGCATGCTTCGGCCACCTCAACCCGGGCCGAGGGGCGGATCGCGATCGTCACGAACGCGGGATGGGAGGTGGTGGACGCGGGCCGCGTCGCGCGCAGTCGGTTTGCAGGGCGGGTCACACCGTGAGCAGGCTACGCACGCATACGACAGGCGCAGGCTCGCGTACGGCAAAATCGTGTGGTCCTGGCGCCCGGGGTTCTGGCGTCAAGCTTTGCGGCGATGTGGCGGCCAACCGGTGCGCACATCGATCAGCCGCAAGGCGACGGGGGCAATAGTGCAACGCTCCCCGGGGAGAGTACGACATAAGCCGTAAACCCGCTACGCAGGGAAGGCCGGATGTTCGGCTACACCTGTATGCCGCTGTGCAGCTTCTTGTTACGCAGGTTTCGCACAGTGGACCGCGGGTGCCAGCCGGCACCCGGCCTTCCCTGCGCCCTCGGCACTCTTGAGGGCGGCAACGGCCGCAAAGCTCGGGCAGATCGTGCCGCGAGAACGGGAATTTGTGCCTCAGTTCCGGATGGAAATGCGAGATGGCTACGACTCTCGTGCCCCGGACGCAGCGCAGCGCCCCTTTGGCGATGCGCTGCAGAGCCGGGGCCCGTGCTGCAGCGATACGTGAGGCCCCCTGGGTCCCGGCTCTGCGCCGCACCGCTTGCGCGCTGCGTAGCGTCCGGGACACGAGAGCGGAGGACGGTGCCACGTCATACTCCGTCATTGCGAGCGCTGCGAACCAATCCAGCTTGTCATCTAATCCAGTGCCTCCAGCACCAGCTCCATGGTCATCAGCACAGGATTGTCGCCGCGGACCAGACGTCCCTCGGCGAGGCCGCCGGTGTAGTCGATCAGCGCGACGTCGAGCGCAGCTTCGAGAGCGCCAGAAGCCCCCGGCGCGATCAGCCCGGCCGTCACCGCAAGCTCGGTTGCGAACGGCTCGGTCACGCTGCCATGGGTGAAGCGCGCGCCGATGGTCGAGCCGACGCCGCCATGGATTTTCGCACGCGCGATGCCGTGCGCGCGGCAGAACTCTTCGAGGCAGAACGCAAAATCCTGATTGGGACGCAGCCGCAGCGCAAACGCGCGGCTGCTGGTGCGCGCGCCCGTGCTCGCAGCGGCCATCGGCCCGAACAGCTTGAAATTGGTCTCGGGATCGGGCTCGGCCGCGAACATCGCGCCATCGAGCCCGAAGGCCTCGACCGCGAACGGTTCGGCGACGACCGTCTCGTCCGGCAGCATGTGGCCGCCGCTGGCCTTGCCGTCGGCCTCCGTCCACAGCCCGTGGCAATGAAAGAACGGCGCGCCGTCGCGGGTGCCGAGCGTCATGGAGCCGAGCCTCGTGCGCGTCACGCCGCCGGGCCGGAACGTGTCGCTGTAGAACGCGGCGTTCTCGCCGGTCTTCGACAGCGCCGGCATGACATAGGCGAACGGTCCGAGCGCGCCGTGCCGGAAGTTGAGCACGCCGCCGGCAAAACCTTCGGCCGCAAAGCCGCGCCGCGCGGCCTCCAGCAGCGGCACACCGGCCTGAAGGGTGAACGAGAAGGCGCGCCCCCTCGCCTCCACCCATTGAATGCGTTCTGCGAGCGGCGCGCCCGGCTGCTTGATACTCCGCATCACCCGCGCTCAGCCCACTTTCGTCTTGTCGAGATCGAGCAGCCCGCGTGCCTCGAGCTCGTCGCGCACCATGCGTTTGGGAATCTTGCCATAGCCGGATTTCGGCAAGGCCTCCCAGAAGAAGAACCGCTTCGGCATCTTGTAGCGCGGCACCTTCGGCGAAAGGAACGCCGCCATCTCCGCCTCGCTCACCGGCTTCTCGCCCTCGCGCGGAACGCAGACGGCAACGCCGACTTCGCCCCAGGTCGCATCGGGCACCCCGAGCACGGCAACTTCGCCCACCGCGGGATGCGTCAAAATCTTCTCCTCGATCTCGCGAGGATAGATGTTGGAGCCGCCGGAGATGTACATGTCGGAAGCGCGGCCGGTGATATAGACGAAGCCCTCCTCGTCCATGTGGCCGAGATCGCCGGTGCGGAACCAGCCGTTGCGGAACGCCTTCGCATTGGCTTCGGGATTGTCGTAGTAGCCCGCGAGCACGGCAGGGCCGATCACGCAGATCTCGCCGCTCTGGTTCGCCTGGAGCTCGCGGCCCTCGTCGTCCTGGATCGAGACCTGCATGCCGGTGCGTTCGAAGCCGCAGGTGCCGATCTTCGCGTGCGGGCCGTCTTCGGGATCGTGCAGCGCCGCGGGCAGCACGGTGATATTGCCGGTGACCTCGCCGAGGCCGAAATACTGCACGATGACCTTGCCGAGCTTCTTCAACGCGGTCTTCTGGTCCTCGCGGTACATCGGCGCGCCCGCATAGATCACGTGGCGCAGCGAGGAATGGTCGTATTTGTCGACGGCGGGATGCTCGACCATCATCTTCAGGATCGTCGGCACCGTGAAGAGATTGGCGACCCGATGCGTCTCGATCAGGCGGAACGCCTCGTTGATGTCGAACTTCTCGGTGGGCAAGAGGACGGTGCAGACGCCGCGCGCGGTCTGCACCAGCTGATGCACGCCGGCGCCATGCGACAACGGCGCCACCACCAGCGATGCATCAGCCTCGGTCACGCCGGGGGTGAGATCGGCGAGATGGTTGGTGACGACGAATCCCATCTGGCCGTGGGTCAGCACCGCCGCCTTGGAGCGTCCGGTGGTGCCGGAGGTGAAGAAGAACCAGCAGGGATCGTCGTGCTCGACGGCGACGTTCTCGACCACCGCTCCGGCTTGCGCGGCGATGGCCTCAGCAACCGACGTCTCGGCGAACGCGGCCTTGCCGTCGATGCTCCAGGTGAACGCGAGCGCCCCGCCCTTCACGGCTGCAGCATGCTCAGGGAAATCGACGTGGCACAAAAACGCCTTCGCGCCGGAGGCCTCTGCGAGATAGGTGACCTCATCCGGCATCAGGCGGAAATTGGTGGGCACCCAGACAGCGCCGAGCCGGAATGCGGCGAACATCGAGACAAACATCTCGTCGCCATTCTTGGAATGCACCAGGATGCGATCGCCCTTGGTGATGCCACGCGCGGCGAGCGCAGCCGCCAGCGCCGAGACCTGCGCATCGATCTGCCGCCAGGTCCAGGATCTGTCCCCCCAGACGAAGCCGGGGCGCGATCCAAGCCGCCGCGCATTCTGGGTCAGCATGTAAGCAAGATTCATGACGCGGCGGGACATGCGCAGGGGCTGCATGGGGCTTCCTCTTCGATCGCTGGCCTACGCAAGCAGGCCGCTCTTCGAGCCCTGTTTATCGCCATCGCCCGCGCCCCCGCAAGGCCGCCGGCCGCACACCTGCCCTACGGCTGCTTGAACGCGAACGGCGTTGCCGAAATCGTCCTCTGCTTCACGCAGGCCTGCGGACCAAAGCCGCCACAGAAGCTGCCATGCAAATCGAAGCGGATGCTGCGCGCGGCACCGCGCTTCACCGGCGGCGCCATGATCCTGTATCGGAGGACGTAGCCGTCGAACACCTCGCGCACGCTGCCGTCCGGCAGCGTCACCAGGATCTTCATGACGCAGCCGCCGGTTCCGCAATAAGTGGTCTCGCGGTCCCCGCATTTGGTCGCGCTGAAATCGACGATGTAGTCGTCGCGGCCGTCGCCGGTGAGGTCGATCCTGCGCACCGTATCGCGCGCGAAAGTCACCTCGCCACCGTCCTGGCTGGTGCATTCCTCGTTAGCGTAGCGCAGCGCCGTCTGCACGCCGGGCGGATAGTCGGACGGATTGAACGGCTTGGCATCCTCGGCGCGCGCGGCGGAGGCGAACAGAGCGAGCATGAGGAACAGGTGACGCATGCGGGTTGGTCGCCGGCGAGGCCCCAATCGTTCAGGGAATTTTAAACATGATCGGCGCACCCTCGCTCAGTTCTCGCGTACAGAGTGCCGCATCATGGTCAAAGCGCCTGCCTTCCTTCTGTTGTCGCTGGCGCTCGCCGGATGTGCCGTGGGTCCTCAAGCGCATCTGACGTCCGATCCTGCCTTCAGGCCTGCCCGCTATGCCTGGGACGGCGCCGGCGAGGATCCCAATCGGCCGAGCCCGGCCTCACGACCAACACGCAACCTCGCCCAGGCCGAGCGCAACAGGTCGCAAGCCGGACTTCAGCCCCAGTCGAAGGAATGGTGGCAAGCGCAGGACGCGAGCGAGGTCGAGCAGGATGCAAGGGTCAACCGCGCGCTCGTCATCTGCCAGGGATGCCTGCGTCCACAGCAGCAGCGAGAGGATTCCAGGCTCGCCAAAGCCGCGGACTGAACCACATTCGCAGCTGAAACCCGTCGACCTGATCGCACGTTACGACGTCGTGCGCGGGGGTCCTCTGAAGACATGGCGGAGACCACATGAGCGAAATCATCGACAACAAGGCCCATCACCGCTTCGAGCTCGAGATCGAGGGCCATCTTGCGACCGAGCACTACAAGCTCGACGGCAACGTCATCACGTTCGAGCACACCGACGTGCCGAAGGAACTCGGCGGCAAGGGCGTCGGTTCGAAGCTGGTGCAAGGCGCGCTCGACCAGGTCCGCAGCGCCGGATTGAAGCTGATCCCGCAATGCCCGTTCGTGAAGGCCTGGATCGAAAAGCACCCTGATTACGCGGACCTCGTGACGATGTGAGAACACAGGCCCGCAGCCTGTCGCCAGCGGGCCAGCCGAGATCCTGGCCTATTGTCCGTGCCTGAGCATGTCCTGGTCGGTCATATCCCAATCCTGCCACAGCTGCAGCATGCCGAGCAGCACGAGCACGGCGCCTAGGCCCGTGTGATAGACGCGCAGAAAGCCCTCACCGGAATAGCCGAGCATGTAGGGCGAGCCGATGAGCCATAGCCCGACGAGGATCGTCGTCACCTCCTGCCAGCGCTGCAAGGCGACATATTCGAGCTGGCTGATGCCGAAGACAACGAGACCAATCGCGATCGCATTCAGGATCACTGTCTGGTCTCCGCTGATCGTCGCATCCTGAACGGGAAACCATGGCGAGGCCACGATGAGCACGCCGAGCGCCATCCCGCACCAGTCTTCCCATGTTCGATGAGTATTCAAGAAACCAAAGTCCGACATCGTACCCTCCTGTGACAGAGGCACACGTCGGCGGCTGGCGATCACGACTTCCGAATGTCTCGCGACCCTGCCGGCCGCATTCGGACCTATGTCCTGCAAGAGCAGGTGGGAACCGCCGGCGGCTGCGCAAGAGCGGACTTAAGGATTATTTCGATGGCCGCGCGCTGTTCAAAGTCATCAACCCATGCCGCGCCTTAGCTAGAGAGCCCCGAGCTTCCTCAACGAGTCCTGCGCGGACGTCACGCCCGGATCCAGCTCCAGCGCCTTCCGGAGATCGGCGATCGCGCCCTGCTTGTCGCCGAGCCGCAGGCGGGCCTGTCCGCGATTATTCCAGGAATAGGCGTCAGTGGGATCGTATCGCAATGCCTTGTCGTAGTCGGAAACACCACCCTTGTTGTCGCCCTGGAACAGGCGGATCATGCCGCGATTGCGCCAGCCGCGCGCGTCGGTCGGCGCGATGCGGATCGCTTCGCCGTAGTCGGCGGCGGCACGGTCGAGCTGCTCGGTGTCCCGGTAGACGTTGCCGCGATCGATATAGGCGAGCAGATCGGGCGCAAGCTTGATCCGCATGGTGTAGTCGGCGAGCGCATGCGTCATGTCGCGCTTGCGGTAATAGGCGAGACCGCGATTGCTATAGGCCATGGCGGAATTCGGGTTGCGCTTGATCGCCGCATCGAAATCGGCCAGGGCGCCGTCGAGGTCGCCCTTGTTGAAGCGGGACTCGCCACGATTGTTGTAGGCCAGCGCCAGCGACGGATCGAGCTTGATGGCCTGGTCGTACTCGGCAATGGCACGATCGTAGTCGCGCTTGAACGAATAGACGCGGCCGCGATTGTTGTGGGGGCAGGCATAATCCGGAGCGAGCCTGATGGCTTCGTCGAGATCGGACAGCGCGGCATCGAGCTCGCGCTTCTCGGTGAGACCATGACCGCGGTTACAATAGGCGCCGGCGAGCCTGTCGCCGCTCTCGCTCTTGGTCTCGATCACGGTGGAGCAGGCCTTGACCCGTTGGTCGGGCGTGCTGCTCAGCGCCACACACGCATCCCATGCCGGGCCGCCCTCGGCCGAGGCCGTCGAGTTCAGCGCGGCAAGCAACACCATGAGGCCGTACCGGACACGCATTTTGCGGATATCTCCCCTGCAGCAACCCTCCTTGGTCGCACCTTGGCAAGGGCTGGTTCAGACGCCTAGATCAGAGCAAACAGCACGTCGGAAGGATCTTGCATGGCCGCATCGGTACGAGACAACAAGGATAGGAGCCGCTTCGAACTCGATGTCGGCAGCGAGGTCGCCTTCGCCAATTACCGGCTGACACCGGCGGCGGTCATCATCACCCACACCGAGACGCCGCGCGCGCTGCGCGGCCGCGGCATCGGCTCCGAACTGGTCAAGGGCGCGCTGGACCTGATCCGCCGCGACGGCAAGAAGGTGATCGCCGGCTGCGGCTTCGTCGTCGACTATCTCGACCGGCATCCGGAGGATGCCGATCTGGTCGCCTGAAAGCAAAAGGGCCCGCGCGATGGCGGGCCCTTCCGTCACGACCGGCGTTTCGGTCAGTGCTTGATCTCCGGCGGCAGCTTGCCGCCATTGGCGGCGAGCTTGGACATCACCTGCTTGTGCAGCCAGACGTTCATGCTGGCGGAGTCGTTCATGTCACCAGTGTAGCCCAGCTCCTTGGCGAGGTCCTTGCGCGCTGCAAGGCTGGAATCGATGTCGAGCGCCTTCATGAGATCGACGATCGAGGTCCGCCATTCCAGCTTCTCGCCCTTGTGCGCGGCCACCGCCTTGTCGACGATCGCGGCGACGTCGACCGCGGCCATGGGCGCGCCGGCCGGCGCCGATGCTCCCGGCGCCGCTCCGGCCGGCGAAGCTGCGCCACCGGCGGGCGCAGCGGAAGCCGGCTGGCTACCGAAGATCGCGCTCATGATTTTACCGAAAATGCTCATATCTGCTCCCCGAAAAGGATCCGTTGGAAGGGCCTTGAGTGGCACTTATAGACCAAGTCACTGCATTACGCCCGCGAAGTTCTGCGAGCCAATGAGCAGCATCAGCTTATCTGCGGCGAAATGACGACCGAATGACGTCATCGAGGTTGCGCTGCGACATCGAATCTCACCCAAGCGTGAGGGACAGGACTCGGAAATAGGCGTACGGTTTGTGTTCAGCTCGCGATGCCTTCCGGAATTCGCGTCTGGTCGGACTCGCGAAACTCAAGAATGGCGGCCGCTCGCGCCGTTTGCCGGCGCCGGATTCGGCCGCTCGGCAAGGGAGCTAGCGACCATGGCCACACTCTACCCGGGCAATGTCCCCACAATGGCCCAGAGCGCGGATGCGACTGGACCTGTCATTCGAACCATCCAGCTGTCCGACCTGCATGACGCGCTCCGGCGCGGCTGGGACGATTTCAAGGCCGTTCCGAGCCACGCCATCATCCTCTGCGTGATCTATCCCGTCCTCGGCCTCGTGCTCGCCCGGGTAGTGATGGGCTATTCGGTGCTGCCGCTGCTGTTTCCGCTCGCCGCCGGCTTCGCGCTGATCGGCCCGTTCGCAGCGCTCGGTCTCTACGAGCTCTCCAGCCGGCGTGAACGCTATGAGGAAGCCAGCGCCTGGGATGCCATGGAGGTGCTGCGCTCGCCCTCGTTCGGGGCGATGCTCGGTCTCGGCACATTACTGCTCGCGCTGTTTGTGACCTGGGTTGCAACCGCGCAGGCGATCTATGTCGCGGCGTTCGGCTATGAGGGCGTGACCGGGATCTCCGACTTCATGACGCGCGTGCTGACGACACAGCAGGGCTGGTGGCTGATCGTGGTCGGCTGCGGCGCCGGCTTCCTGTTCGCGCTCGCCGCACTTTGCATCAGCGCCGTGTCGTTCCCCTTGATGCTGGACCGCCATGCCGGTGCATTCGAGGCGATGAGCACCTCACTGCGCGTGGTCGCAAGGAACCCGGTGCCGATGGCAGCCTGGGGCGTGATCGTGGCGGTGCTGCTCGCGCTCGGCACCATCCCGGCCTTCCTCGGCCTTGCCGTGGTGATCCCCCTGCTCGGCCACGCCACCTGGCACCTCTACCGCAAGGTGATCGTCTCGGAGCCCGGTGCACGCCCGATGTCGCCCCCGCCGCATCGTCCGCGCAAGCCGGCGGCCGACTTCCCGGCCAACCTCTTCCCCTGGCGGAACAGGACCGACGCCTGACGATATCGTGACATGCGATCCTGCCCCGTCTCGGGCAGGATCGCGCCGTGTCGCACGCCTTGCTTTGGCCGCGGTTCCGACCGAGATTGCGCCCGCCGGTCAGATCGCTTCACGGAATTCATTTAATCGATGACCTCGACGATTTCTCGTCTCGCTCTCGCAGCCCTCGCCCTCTCCGCATCCATCCTGTCCGCCCAGCCAGCACTCGCCGCTGTTGCCTGCGGGTCGGGTAATTTCGATGCCTGGCTTGCGGATTTCAAAACCGATGCGGCCGCCAAGGGCATCTCGCAACAGGCCATCGCCGCCGGACTCGCCGGCGTGACACTGGATCAGAGCGTGCTCAACCGCGACCGCTCGCAAAAGGTCTTCACCCAGACCTTCGAGGAATTTTCCGGCCGCATGGTGCCGCCGCGCCTGCAGCGCGGCTCCAACATGATGAAGCAATACGGTTCGGTGCTGTCGCGCATCGAGCAGGCCTACGGCGTTCCCGGCGAGGTCCTGGTCGCGATCTGGGGCCTGGAGACCGATTTCGGTGTCAACACCGGCAAGTTCGCCACCATCCGCTCGCTGGCAACGCTGGCCTATGACTGCCGACGTGCCGAGCAGTTTCGCGCCGAGCTGATGGATGCGCTGCGCATCGTCCAGCGCGGCGATCTCGCGCCTGCCGAGATGAAGGGCGCCTGGGCCGGCGAGCTCGGCCAGACCCAGTTCATGCCGTCGTCCTGGATGAAATACGCCGTCGATTTCGACGGCAACGGCAAGCGGGATCTCCTGCACAACGCACCCGACGTGCTCGCCTCCACCGCCAATTATCTCGCCGGCTATGGCTGGCAGAAGGGCAAGGACTGGCAGCCGGGCAGTCCGAATTTCGATGTGCTCAAGCAGTGGAACAAGAGCGAGGTCTATTCCAAGACAGTCGCCTATTTCGCAACCCAGCTGGCGCGCGCTCCCTAGATATCCATCAACAAGCGCGTAGGGCCGATCGCCCGGCGACCGGCCCTCTCTGGTGCGTTTACTTACCCATGGTGGCGTGCATCGCCTTGTTCAGATGCGCGCCGCACGCACCCATTTTGCCGTTGAGCAGCGAATCCTGCGCCGCCGCGATCTCCTTCTGGGCAACGAGCTTGCCGTCCCCGTCGGGCATGGCCTCGATCGCAGTTTCCGTCTTCTCCAGATTGGCCGAGCTGCAGCCGCCCATGGCGTGCTTGGCGGCCTGGGCCGGTGCAACGGCGAACGCGACGGCGGCAATGGCGATAACCCCGAGTAACTTCGTCATGATGTTACTTTCCTTCTCTTGTTCTTGGGGCAGACCCAGCGACATTGCCGGGCTCTGCGACATGACTTTCCTCCGGGCGCGGCAACTTGCCGCAATAAATTCCTCGCGAGAATTGCGTGATGTTGCGCGCTGCGCAGAGCGTCATGCAGAAATTCTGTTTTTCATTACATCCCTGTCATCAAACCACACGCTCGGCGTGTGGACGTCCCCCGCACCGGACCGCGATCCAGGGGAGATGGATCTGGCCAACAGCCCCGCCTCGCGCCGGAGAATCGACGCTGGCGGATCCCGCTTGCATGCCCCGCGGCTTCCCTACGATTCGACACAACAAATGAATATAAATTCAATACAATAGATCTCTCTTCATGCGATTCGCGCATATCGGACTTGGGTGTACAAGCTAAATGACCTGCTTGCCGACAACACGGCCGCAACCTATTTCCGTGATGATCCAGATCAAATATCTACCCATAACTCCGTGATTTCACGGGAGTTTACCTCCAAATCCGGTGCAACCATCTAGAGACTTCGGCGGGATCCCCAAGAGGTTAAGCGTCTCTTACCCGTGCTATGCACTGCTCGCTTAGCTGCATCGCAACATCGGAACTTTCGCACTGCACCACTCTCCACTATATTCATTTCAACGATGAGGCCCGGGCAAGGGCTGAATCGAACTACAGGAGACTACCAATGCTGCTCTCGCTCATCCGCATGATCCAGGCCTTCCGGGACTATCAGCGCAATGTTGCCGAGCTGTCCCAGCTCAGCGATCGCGAATTGGCCGATATCGGCCTCGATCGCTCGGACATCCCGCGCGTTGCCGCCGGTCAGTACCAGGGCTGATATCGTTCAGCCCTCCACCGGAACGGACCGATAGCGCCCGCCTCGTGCGGGCGTTGTCGTATCTGGTGGCAGAAAACTCGATCTCGGCGATTCCACTGACCGACGAAAAGCGCTACCTGTCCGCCCCATGACAGGACCCCTATCCAACACCGTGCACGTGATCGGCGCTGGCCTCGCCGGCTCCGAAGCCGCCTGGCAGGTGGCCAAGGCTGGCGTGCCCGTGGTGCTGCACGAGATGCGGCCGACCCGCATGACCGAGGCGCACCGCACCGACGGCCTTGCCGAGCTCGTCTGCTCCAATTCGTTCCGCTCGGACGATGCCGCCAACAACGCCGTCGGCCTCTTGCACGCGGAGATGCGCCGGCTCGATTCGCTGGTGATGCGCGCGGCCGACGCCAACCAGGTGCCTGCCGGCGGCGCTCTCGCGGTCGACCGCGACGGCTTCTCCGCGGCCGTCACCAAGGCGCTGAACGACCATCCGCTGATCCAGATCGCTCGTGGAGAAATCGCCGGCCTGCCGCCGGCCGACTGGAGCAACGTCATCGTCGCCACCGGTCCCCTCACCTCCACGCCGCTGGCCGATGCCATCCGCGAGTTGACCGACGAGAACGCGCTCGCCTTCTTCGACGCGATCGCGCCGATCGTGCACCGCGAATCCATCGACATGTCGGTGGCCTGGTTCCAGTCGCGCTACGATAAGGTCGGCCCTGGAGGCACCGGCGCCGACTACATCAACTGCCCCATGACCAAGGAGCAGTATGAGGGCTTCGTCGCCGCGCTGATCTCGGGCGAGAAGACCGAGTTCAAGGAGTGGGAAACCAACACGCCCTATTTCGACGGCTGCCTGCCGATCGAGGTGATGGCGGAGCGCGGCCCCGAGACGCTGCGTCACGGCCCGATGAAGCCGGTCGGCCTCACCAACCCGCATGATCCCACCACGAAGGCCTATGCCATCGTGCAGCTGCGCCAGGACAACAAGCTCGGCACGCTCTACAACATCGTCGGCTTCCAGACCAAGCTGAAATACGGCGAGCAGCAGCGCATCTTCCGCACCATTCCCGGCTTGGAGAAGGCCGAATTCGCCCGCCTCGGCGGCCTGCATCGCAACACCTTCCTGAACTCGCCGAAACTGCTCGACGGTCAGTTGCGCCTGCGCGCGCAGCCGAGGCTGCGCTTTGCCGGCCAGATGACCGGCTGCGAGGGCTATGTGGAATCGGCCAGCGTCGGCTTGATCGCCGGCCTCTATGCAGCCGCGGACGCGCGCGGTGAGACGCTTGTCGGCCCACCCGGCACCACCGCGCTCGGATCGCTGGTTGGCCACATCACCGGGGGCCATATCGAGACCATCGAGCCGGGTACACGGTCGTTCCAGCCGATGAATATCAATTTCGGTCTGTTCCCCCCGCTTGCGACCGTGCCGACCAAGAAGCCCGACGGCACGCGCTTGCGCGGCAACGAGAAGACGGTGGCCAAGAAGCAGGCGATGAGCGCCTTGGCACTCGCCGATCTCGATCGCTGGATCGCCGATCATTTGCGCATGGCCGCAGCCGCGTGAGTTTGCAATGAGCCTCCCCAAAGACGACGCCGCGACGCTGTCGGCGCGCTGGACCGAGGGCGTGCTGCTCAAGCGCGACGTGTTCTCGACCGTCGAGCGCGGTCGCTTCCGCGGCGAGAGCGGCGAGGTCGATGCCGTGCTGCGCCGGCTCGACGAGGTGCCGTGGTGGTCGTTCCCACTGGCGCGCCATCTGTTCGCCCGCGAGAAGCACGCTCTCGCGCTCGCCAAGGGGCTGAATGTCGGACCTGAGCTGCTGTGGGCCGGACGCCGTGCGCTGGTGCGCGGCTTCGTCGACGGCGTAGCTTTGCACCTGGCAAAGCCGCATGGCGACCTCGCCTATTTCCGTTCGGCCAAGGCGGCGCTGCGCCGGCTGCGCCGCGCTGGTATCTGCCACAACGATCTGGCCAAGGAGCAGAACTGGCTGGTCGGCCGCGACGGTCTCGCCTACGTCACCGACTTCCAGCTCGCCGCCTGCTTCAACCGGCGCGGCCGGCTCTATCGCATCCTCGCCTATGAAGACCTCAGGCACCTGCTCAAGCACAAGCGTTCCTACGCGCCCGAGGCGCTGACGCCGCGCGAGCGAAAGATCCTCGCCAAGAAATCGTTTGCCGCGAGCCTGTGGCTCGCCACCGGCAAGAAAGTCTATCGTGCCATCACGCGCGGGCTGTTCAACTTCACCGACCGCGAGGGCGGCGGTCGCAGGCTGGTCAACGATGCGCCGGTGCTGACCGCGTTGATCCGCAAGAATCCGGCCGTGCGTGACACCGCGATCGTCGCTTTCGCCGACCGCCGCTCCGGCGTCGGGCTCTACGCTTTCGTCGAAGCCGATCAGGCCACGCTCGAAGGCCAGTTGCGAAACGACCTTTCAGCCGCCAAGGGACCGAAACCGCCGGAGCATATCCAGGTGGTGCACGCGCTGCCACGCGACGCCAGCGGCAAGCCGCGCACCGAGATCCTGCAACTGGTCGCCATGAACCAGCTCGACCTGATCGAGCCGATGATGAAGAACGACCAGGACCGCGCGTTCCTCAAGGACATCCTGGAGCAGCGGAAGAACCTGCGCGACCGCTTCAATTTCGAGGCGGACCTGCCGGCGAGCTGACGGGTAGTCGCGCCTTGAAGCGTCCACATTGGCGATAGAGAAGCGGACGGATCATTCGGGCGTGGCGGGATCATGAGCATTCGGGGGACGATGATGCGTGCGGGAGTTGGCTGCCTGGTCGCGGGCTTCCTGCTGCTCATCGCCGCGCCCGCGATGGCCGACTCTCCGGCCGAACTGATCTCCAGCTTCCGCCTCAAGCACGGCGAAGTCCGCGTCGTCCGCGACGCCACGCTCGACCGCATTGCCATGGACCAGGCGAGAGCGATGGCGGCGAAGGACGACCTCAGCCACGATGCGCTCGGCCCCTTCAATCGTCGTGTCGCGCCCGCCGGTGCGGGCCGCGCCGCCGAGAACATCGCCTACGGCTACGACAATTTCGAGAAGACGCTGGGCCAGTGGATCGACTCGTCCGGGCACCGCAAGAACCTGTTGCTGCACAATGCCTCCCGCGTCGGCATCGCCAGTGCCAGGAACGCCAGCGGCAAGCGCACCTATTGGGCCATGGTGATCGCGGGCGATTACGAGCCGAAAGGCAAAGGCAAGACGAAGGACAAGGAACCCCTCGTTGCCGTGAGGCGCGAAGCCGCGTCTGCAAGCAAGCCGAAATCCGAGTCCAAGCCCAAATCCAGCAACTGCCACGTCAAGCTGCTCGGCCTCTGCATCTGAGACGGGCCATCTTGCTCGTGCACGGCAAGCCGCCTAATCCAGGCACGAGATCGCCAGAAGCGGAGAGCGCCAGTGATTGACCTCGACCGAATTCGTGCCGACACGCCCGCCACCGCCCGACTCGCCTATCTCCACAACGCAGGCGCCGCCCTCATGCCGGCGCCGGTTGTGGCTGCGCTGAAGGCACACATCGATCTTGAAAGCGAGATCGGAGGCTACGCGGCCGCCGATCGTGAAGCCGAGCGGCTCGACGCGGTCTACGGCTCGGTGGCGCGCCTGCTCAACGCAGCGCCCGACGAGATTGCGCTGGTGGAGAACGCGACGGTCGCCTGGCAGATGGCGTTCTACTCGCTTCCGTTTCGGAAAGGAGATCGCATCCTGACCGCCGAGGCGGAATATGCCGCCAATTATGTCGCCTTTCTTCAGGTCGCCAGGCGCACCGGCGCGGTGATCGATGTGGTGCCGAGCGATGCCAGCGGCGAGCTCGACGTCCACGCGCTCGAACGCATGATCGATGAGCGCGTCAAGCTGATCGCCATCACCTGGGTTCCGACCAATGGCGGGCTGGTCAATCCGGCGGCGGCGATCGGCAAGATCGCGCAGGCGCACGGCATTCCCTATTTGCTCGACGCCTGCCAGGCGGTCGGCCAAATGGACGTCGACGTCGCCGCCATCGGCTGCGACATGCTCTCGGCCACGGGGCGCAAATTCCTCCGCGGCCCGCGCGGTACCGGCTTTCTTTACGTTCGCCGGGCGCTGCTCCAGAAGCTCGAGCCGCCGATGATCGACCACTTCGCGGCGCCCTGGGTCTCGCGAGACAGCTATCAACTCCGCGACGATGCGCGGCGTTTCGAGACCTGGGAGAACAACTACGCGGCTCGCCTGGGGCTCGGCGCGGCCATCGATTACGCCCTCGGGATCGGTATCGGCACGATCGAACAGCGCTGCCGCATGCTTGCAGGCCGTCTTCGCAACGGCCTTGCGTCTATTCCCGGCATCACCGTTCGCGATCTCGGACGAGCGCCGGGCGCCATCGTCAGCTTCACGGTGGACGGACACGAGGCCGACGCCGTTGTCGCCAGTGCCGCCGCAGCCGCCATCACGATCGGCGCTTCCGATCCCTCGAGCACGCGCATCGACGCCGAGCTTCGCGCGTTGCCGCACGTCGTGCGGGCGTCGCCGCACTACTACAACACGGAAGCCGAGGTCGACCGCCTGATCGACCACCTCGCGGGATTGCCGTCGCGGTAGAGTGCGCGCCGCTCAGGTGCAGCGCGCGCTCAATCCGGATGCGCCGAGCTTCGCCATGACCTCGTCGAGATGGGCGCTGTCGCGGGTCTCGATGACGAGTTGCAGCAGCGTCGCCTTGGCCGGCAGGTCGGAGAACGTCCGCTGGTGCGAGACCTCGATGATGTTGGCGCCGGCCTCGGCCAGCAGCGCCGCAACGGCGGCCAGCTGCCCGGGCCGATCAGGAATATCGAGGGACAACTGCGTCAGCCGCCCCTCGCGTGCCAGCTCGCGCGTCAGGACGGACGCGATCAGCCGGGTGTCGATATTGCCGCCGCTGAGCACCAGGCCGACCTTCTGGCCGGCAAAGCGGGTCGGATCGGACATCAAGGCGGCAAGGCCGGCGGCGCCGGCGCCCTCGACCACCGTCTTCTCAATCGAGATCAGGGTCGCCACCGCGCGCTCGAGCTCGGCTTCGTTGACCAGCGCGATGTCGTCGACCAGGTGGCGGACGATTTCGGTGGTGATCTTGCCCGGCGATTTCACCGCGATGCCTTCGGCCAGCGTGTCGCCGCGCGCCGGCAGATTGCCGCCGTGGATGGCGTTGTACATCGAGGGATAGAGCCAAGCCTCGACGCCGAGGATCCGCAGCGATGGCTTGATCGATTTCGCGGCGATGCCGATGCCGCTGATCAGGCCGCCGCCGCCGATCGGGACGACCAGCGTGTCGAGCTCCGGTACCGCTCTCATCATCTCCAGCCCGACGGTGCCCTGCCCCGCGATCACCAGCGGATCGTCATAGGGGTGGACGAAGATCATGCTTCGGGCTTCGCCGTGGCTGCGCGCGAACGCGGCCGCCTCCTCCAGCGTCGCCCCCGTGACGACCACTTCCGCGCCGTGATGCCTGGTGTTCTGCACCTTCACCATCGGCGTGCCGACCGGCATGACGATGGTGGCGGGAATGCCGAGCCGCTTGGCGTGATAGGCAACGCCCTGCGCGTGGTTTCCGGCCGACATGGCAATGACACCGCGCGCGCGCTCCTCCGGCGTCAACGCGGTGAGGCGGTTGAGCGCGCCGCGCTCCTTGAACGAGGAGGTGAACTGCAGGTTCTCGAATTTGAGCCAGATCTCGCAGCCGCAGATGCTGCTCAGCGTGCGGCTGTAGCTGCAGGGTGTCTCGACGACGGCGCCTCTGATCGTCTCGGCGGCAGCATGAATGTCATCAGGGGCGACCGGAAAGCCGCTGAGATCGGGCGATGTGGTTTGGGACAACTCAGCCATGGGACAGCATAGAGCATCCCGTGGTTCGAGGCGATAAGCCAGCCGCTATTTGGTAAATTCCCGGGAACGTGAAGCCCGCCACAGCGTCCACAGCGTACGCAGCCGCGACGTCGGCTGCACCGCAAACAGATTGCGGCCGGGCTGCGACAGGCGCTTGAGATCCGCCCTGGTCAGGCTCAACGGCAAAAACGCCGGACGCACTGCTGCCGGCACGTCCGCCAGCAGCGACATCGCCGTGGTCAGATGCTGCTGCGCCTCGCCCGCGAGCTGCTCCAGCACGGCGCGCAGGTTCGGCGTATCCTTGCCGGCAAACACATCCTCCATCTCGCAGCCATGGCTCGCCAGCACCTGCTGCGGCAGGAAGAGCTGCCGGTGCGAGGCATCGCGCGGCAGGCTCGTGATGACCTGCACGATGCCTTGCGCCAGCCCCGCATGACGGGCGAGATGTTCGCCCGCCTCCGACGGTGGCGCCATGATCCGGGCGGCAAGATCGAACAATGCCGATGAGGTCGCGGCCAGATAGCCCTCCAGCGCCGTCAGCGTCGGCATCGGGTCGTTGTAGAGGTCGAACTGGTGCTCGTCGACGAGCAGCGACAGCGGCTCGACCGGCAGGTCGAAATCACGGATCGCACGCAGCAGCTCCGCTGCCACCGGGTTGCCCTCGGCGCTGCCGTGGACCAGGCCCGAGAACAGATCCGTCCACCATTGAAAACGGATCTCGCCGGGCAAGGGCTGGCTCACCTGGTCGCGGACGCGGACGATCTCGACATTGAAGGCGTAGAGCGCCAGCAGCGCGCGGCGCTCGGCGGCGGGCGCGAACAGCGTCGCGGCATAGCGCGGAAAGTCGTGACCGCGCACGAGGGCGGCGCAGAAGGCGACAGAATCGGGCGGCGGCGCGGCGCTGCTCATGTGCGGTTCAATGTGCTGGTCATGGCACCGCGATCAGCGCAGCGGCGACCCGCCGCCGTTCGCCGATCATGATGTTGTAGGTGCGCACGGCGGGACCGGTCTGCATCGTGTCCAGCACCACCCTCACCGCCTTGAGCGCCTGACGCAGCTCCGGCGGCGGCAGCCAGAGCCCGGTCCCGGTGCCGACCAGAAGCGTGTCGATGCCGTTGGCGGCTGCGAACACTCGCTCCAGCGAATAGCGGTCGATCTTCGCGGGATCGGTCACGTCCCAGGCCCAGATCGCCTCGGGCAGGCACAGCAGCGAGCCCCGATGCGACATGCCGGCGAAGGCGAAGCCGCCCTTGCCATAGGCCTCGATCGGCGCCGAGCGCGGGAAATGCGGTGCGTTGGGATCGCCGGCCATGTGCTTCGTCCGAATGAGCCTATTGCCCTCGCAAACGCCTGCGAGGGCATGCGGTTCGGATCATGCCTTGCTTTTCTTCGCCGGCGGAGCCTCGTCTTTCGCATCCTCGCGATGCTCGCCGACGCCGAGATAGATCAGGATCGGCGCCGCGATGAAGATCGACGTATAGGTGCCGACCAGCACCACGCCGAACATCATCACCGCCGTGAAGCTGTGGATCGCATGGCCGCCGAACAGCAGCAGCGCCAGCAGCGCCAGCGTCACCGTGAAGTGGGTGATGATGGAACGCGACAGCGTCGAGTTGATGGACTCGTTGAGCAGCTGCGGCATCGGCATCTTCTTGTAGCGACGCAGCATTTCACGGATGCGGTCGTAGATGACGACGGTATCGTTGAGCGAATAACCGAGAATCGTCAGCAGCGCGGCGATACTGGTCAGGTCGAAATCGACCTGGCTGATCGACATGAAGCCGATGGTCAGCACGATGTCGTGCACGTTGGCGATCATGGCGCCCAGCGCGAACTGCCATTCGAACCGGAACCAGAGATAGATCAGGATCGAGACGATAGCGAGCATCAGGCCAAGCATGCCGTAGGCGAGAAGCTCGCCGGCGACGCGCGGGCCGAGCACTTCGACACGGCGGTATTCGATGGAATCGCCGAGTGCGGTGCGCACCTTCTGCACGGCATCCTGCTGCGCCTTGTCGCCGCCGGGCTGTTCGGCGACGCGGATCAGCACGTTCTCGGGGCCGCCGAACTGCTGCAGCTGGATTTCGCCGAGCTTCAAGCCATCCAGCGTCGTGCGCATCGCCGCGATGTCGGCGGCGCCGGACTTGGCCCGCACCTCCAGCAACGTGCCGCCCTTGAAGTCGATGCCGAGATTCAGGCCGTGGGTGAAGAACAGCGTGATGGCGACGATCGACAGCGCCGCCGAGATCGGGAAGCTGATGCGCCGGAACCGCGTGAAGTCGAAATGCGTGTCATCAGGGACGATGCGCAGCGACGGCAGCACGCCGAGGGCTGCCACCACGGTGAGGACGGCAATCAGGATGCCAAGCCCGATGAGTACGTAATGTGTCACGGTCTTAGCTCCTAGATCGGCACGCTTTGCGGCCGCTTCCACCGCACCCACCAGGCGACGATCAGCCGGGTCATGGTGAAGGCGGTGAACACCGTGGTGATGATGCCGATGCCGAGCGTCACGGCAAAGCCGCGCACCGGGCCGGTGCCGATGTAGAACAGCACCGCGGCGGCAATGAAGGTCGTGATGTTGGAATCGAGGATGGTCGCCAGCGCCCGCTTGAAGCCGGCGTCGATCGCCGAAATCGCATTGCGGCCGCCACGCAGCTCCTCGCGGATACGCTCATAGATCAGGACGTTGGAGTCCACCGCGATGCCGACCGTGAGCACGATGCCGGCGATGCCGGGCAGCGTCAACGTGGCGTTGAGCAGCGACAGCAGGCCGAAGATCATGGCGACGTTGATGGCCACCGCGATGTTGGCGAACACCCCGAACAGCCGGTAGGTCAGCAGCATGAAGATGATGACCAGGATCGAGCCGACATAAGCCGCGAGTTCGCCCTTCTCGATCGAATCCTGGCCGAGGCCCGGACCGACGGTGCGCTCCTCGACCACCGTGAGCGGCGCCGGCAGCGCGCCGGCACGCATCAGGATCGCCAGATCGTTGGCAGATTGGACCGTGAAGCTGCCCGAGATCTGACCCTGACCACCCGTGATTGGCTCGTTGATGCGGGGGGCAGAGATCACCTTGTTGTCGAGCACGATCGCGAAGGGCAACCCGACATTCTCTTGCGTGGCCTGCGCGAATTTGCGCGCGCCCGAGGTATTGAACTTGAAGCTGACGACCGGCTCGCTCGTACGCTGGTCAAAGGTCGCCTGGGCATCGATCAGATCGCCGCCGGCGACCAGCACCTGCTTCTTGACCACATAGGGCGTCGGCGGAGGCGAAGCGCTCATCAGCAGCTCGGATTCCGGCGGCAACCTGCCGGCTTGCGCCTGGTCCGGCGACACGGTCGTGTCGACCATGCGGAATTCCATCTTCGCGGTCTCGCCGAGCAGCTTCTTCAGGCGGGTCGGGTCCTGCAGGCCGGGGACCTGCACCAGGATGCGGTCGTTGCCCTGGCGCTGGATCACGGGCTCGACGGTGCCGAGCTCGTTGACACGGCGTTCGACGATCTGGATCGATTGTTCGATGGTCTTGCGCATGCGGTCGAGCATCGCGGCCTGCGGGACGGTCAGGCGAATCACGCCGCCGGCCTCGCTCACCTCGAGGTCGCGCTGACCGCTGGATCCCATCAGGCCACCCAGCGGCTGGGACAATTCACGCAGCTTGGCGAGCGCGGCCTGAACGTCGGATTCCTTGGTGATGCGCACCTCGGCCGCGTCGTTGCGCACGACCACGCCGCCGGTGAAGCCGATCTTGGCATCGCGCAGCGTGCGGCGAACGTCGTCGCGGACCTGGTCGAGCCGCTCCTTCTTCACGTAGTTGGAATCGACCTCGAGCAGCAGATAGGAGCCGCCCTGGAGGTCGAGGCCGAGCACGAGCCGACGCTGCGCCCAGGCGGGCCAGGTCTTGACCTGCGACTCCGGGAAGAAGTTCGGGACTGCGCAGAGGCACACGATCAGCGCCGTCAGGATGATCCCGAGCGCCTTCCACCGCGTGAAATACAACATCGACTGGACCTGTCAGATCAGGAGACTTGAGATGCCCGCGGACGCGCTCACTTCGACGCGGCGTCGTCCTTGGCGCTTTCTTTGGATTCCTTGGCCGGCTCGCCCTTGGCGCGAACGCCGGATATCATCTGGCGCATCTGGCGCACCCGCACGCCGTCGGAAATCTCGAACTCGATCTGGTCGTCATCGACGACCTTGGTGACCTTGCCGACGAGGCCGCCCGAGGTCACGACGGTGTCGCCGCGGCGGATGTTCTTCACGAGGTCGGCGTGGTCGCGCACCTTCTTCTGCTGCGGACGCAGAATCAGGAAGTACATGATCACGAAGATCAGGGCGAACGGCAGCAGCGACATCAACATGCTGTTGGTGTCGCCGGCGCCCGCGGCCTGGGCATACGCAGGAGTAATCAACATTCGGACGATCCTCGTGAGAACGGGGGAAAGCCGGTCAGGCCCTCAAAGGCGACCGGCTCGGTCAAATTCGCGCGGACTATAGCGGCCATTGCCCCAATTGCAACGCTGCCAGACCGGCGATTTGGCCACCTTGCGGCGCGCCGTCAGGCCCGATAAGGCTGCATTCTCAGGAACTTCGGACATGCCCAAAAACATGAGCAAAAGCCCGGCCGGCAAAGGCCCCCGCACCCCTGCCCGCAAGCCCGCCCGCGTCGCGGCAAAACGCCCCAAGGGGACTACCAAGGGGGCTACCAAGGAGGTCGCAAAGGCAGCCCCGGACCTCTCCCAGGAGCGCCTCGTCCGCGCGCTAGAGAGTATTGCGGCGCACCTCGCCGCGCAGGGAAAGCCGGCCTTCGAACGCGAGTCGTTCAAAGAGGCCGACGCCTACGTCTGGCACCCTGACGGCCGCCTGTCGGCCGTGCCGCGGGTCAGCCGCGTGGAGCTGTTCCTGCTGAAGGGCGTCGACCGGATGCGCGACATCCTGATGGAGAACACCGAGCGCTTCGCGGGCGGCCTGCCCGCCAACAACGCCCTGCTCTGGGGCGCGCGCGGCATGGGCAAATCGTCGCTGGTGAAGGCGGCACATGCCAGCATCAACGCGGGCCGCAAGCCTGCCGAGAAGCTGAAGCTGATCGAGATCCACCGCGAGGACATCGAGACGCTGCCGATGTTGATGGAGAAGCTCCGCGACGCGAGCTTCCGCTTCATCGTGTTCATCGACGACCTCTCCTTCGACGGCAATGACGCGTCCTACAAATCGCTCAAGGCCGTGCTCGAAGGCGGCATCGAGGGCCGGCCGGAGAACGTCATCCTCTATGCCACCTCGAACCGCCGACATCTGCTGGCCCGCGACATGATCGAGAACGAGCGCTCGACCGCGATCAATCCCGGCGAAGCGGTCGAGGAGAAGGTCTCGCTGTCGGATCGTTTCGGCCTCTGGCTCGGCTTCCACCGCTGCAGCCAGGACGAATACCTCGCGATGGTGCGCGGCTATTGCAGCCATTTCGGCATCAAGGTTGACGACGAGGCGCTGGAGCGCGAGGCGCTGGAATGGTCGACAACCCGCGGCTCACGCTCGGGCCGCGTCGCCTGGCAGTTCGTGCAGGAGCTGGCGGGACGGCTAGGTGTCAAACTGAAGACAAACTAGCGGAAGCCGTCGACCCAAAACGAGATCGCCCGCTTTCGCGGGCGATTATTTACGAGCGACAATTTGGCGGCGCCTCACGCCCCGTTCAGGAATTGAAGCGGGTCAACCGGGCTCGATCCCTTGCGGATCTCGAAGTGGAGCTGCGGCGACGCCACCTCCCCGGATTGACCCGACTTGGCAATGACCTGACCGCGCTTGATGGGATCGCCGCGCTTCACCAGCAGCTCACTCGCATGGGCATATGCGGTGACGTAGCCGTTGGAGTGCCGAACCAGGACCAGATTGCCGTAACCCTTCAGCTCGTTGCCGGAATAGGCGACGACGCCGTCTTCGGCGGCCTTGACCGGCGTCCCCTCGGGCACCGCGAGATTGATGCCGTCGTTGGACTTGCCGTTGGTCTTGGCGCCGTAGCTCGTGACCACCTTGCCGCGCACCGGCCAGCGGAAGGTCGGCAGCGCGCTGGTGGTCTCGGCAGCCTTCGCAGGCGCCTCGGCGGGCTTCTCTTCGACGTTCGCCGTGGCCTGGGCCAGGCGCGCGCTCTGCACCGGTGCAGCGGCGGCCATCTTGGTGGCAGGCACCGGGGCAGCCGCAACGGGCTGCAGCGTTCCAGCCACCGGAGCGGCCCCGACCGGAGCCGCAGCCAGCGGAGCCGCGACGGCGGCGGTCTTGGCGCCGGGCACGGTCAGCCTCGTGCCGAGCTTGAGCTTGGCCGAGGGATCGAGACCGTTGGCACGAGCGAGCTCGGCCGACGAGATATGGTTCTTGCGGGCAATGCTGGCGAGCGTGTCGCCATGATTGACGAAATGCGTGCTCGACGGCGCAGCCATGACCGCAACCGGCTTCGCAGCGGGAGCTGCCGCGACGGGAGCCAGTGCAGGCGCGGGTGCAGCAGCGGTGGCCGTGGCCGGATGCGGGATGATCAGCTGCTGGCCGGGCGAGAGCGCGCGCGGGCCCTTGTAGCCATTGGCGGCAAGGATCGCCTGCGGCGTGACGTGATAGCGCTTGGCGAGCACGTCGAGCGTGTCGCTCGTGCCGACGATGATCTTGGTCCCGCCCGCTGGCTGGGCGGCGGCAACGGAGCGCGGCGGCACGGTGGCCGTGGTCTCCAGATGAGGCTGTGCCGGGGGCGCATAGGAGCTGACGCCGCGCCCGCCTCCGGATACCCCGCCACCTGCCGCGACGGGATAGGATTGCGGCGCCGAGACCGCCGGCGGCGGCAACGGCTGCGACTGATAATAGCCGGGCTGCGTCTGCGGCCGCGCATATTGCGGCAGCTCGCGCGGCTGCTGCGGCGGCGGCGCCTGCTGCACCGATCCGGTCTGATCAGAGGCGAAGGGGTTGGAGAAGTTCGACTGGGACAGCCGCGACGACATGTCGGCGCTGCACCCTGCGAAGCTGAAGGAGATCAGCGCCAGCACCGCGACCTGCGGTACGCGGCGCGAGTAAAGCAACTCGGCGACAGCGGACATGGTTACTCACTCGTACGCAACAGAACTGGAGTTTTAAGTAAACACGCGCCGAGTAAATAACGGCTTAACCCTCCCAATAAGATGTTGGCAGCACAGCCGATCCGGAAATCTACAGCTCCCGCGCCACCCCGGGCAGCGCCGGCACGAAGCGGACCTCGACGAGTTCCCTGCGCTCGATCCCGGCTTCGGTCCGCGTCAGGCGGATCAGCGTCTGCACGCCCTGATGCGGGCCGACCGGGGCGATCAGGATGCCGCCAACCTCCAGCCGCTCGATCAGGTTCTCGGGGATCTGCTCCATCGCGGCGGTGACGATGATGCGATCGAACGGGCCGATATTGGCCGGCAGGTTGAGCCCGTCGCCGAGCATCACCTCGACATTGTGACAGGCCAGTTTTTCGAGCCTGGCGCGTGCGGTGTCCGCAAGCTTGCGATAGCGTTCGACCGTCAGGACCTGGCCGGCGAGCCGCGACAGCACGGCGGCCTGATAACCGGATCCGGTGCCGATCTCGAGCACGCGGTGCTGCTTTCGGAGCTGAAGCTGCTCGGTCATATAGGCCACGACGAAGGGCTGGCTGATGGTCTGCCCGCAGGCGATCGGCAGCGCGCTGTCGCGGTAGGCGCCCTCGCGATCGGCCTCGTCGACGAAAAGCTCGCGCGGCACCTCCTCCATGGTTCGCAGCACCGCCTGATCGCTGATGCCCCGACGCCTCAGCGTGAGCTGAAACATCATCTTTTCCGGCGGATGCTGATGGGAGGTCATACCTGATTACGCTGTCTTGCCGGACCCGCGGGCGTCAAGCCCGGACGTCAGAACCGTGTTCCTGCCAAGGAACTCATGATAGCCTTCGGGTGACGTATTTGACCACAGCTTGGCTGGCCACGGACGAGCCGCAATGATCATTTTCGGGCATCCCTTGGTCGAAACGCGCATTGCGTCACTTCGTGTTATCTGCGAACGTTTTTAGCAATGGGCAAGGACTCAACCATGACCGCGACAGGGCTTTCCGGCCGCTCTGTATTCCTCGTCGAGGACGAGGTGATGATCAGGATGATGGTCGCGGACATGCTCGAAGAGCTCGGCTACAAGGTGGCCGCCGAGGCCGGCGACATCAACGAGGCCATGCGGCTCGCCCAGGCGACCGAGTTCGACATCGCCATCCTCGACGTCAACGTCAACGGCAAGGTCATCTCGCCGGTCGCCGACGTGATCAAGGCCAAGGGCTGCCCCTTCATCTTCGCCACCGGCTACGGCTCCTCCGGCCTGCCCGAGCAGTACCGCGACCGGCCGGCGCTGCAGAAGCCGTTTCAGCTCGACGCGCTCGGCAAGACCATCGAAGCCGCACTCCGCGGCGGATAGGATGTTCCGTAGCCCGGATGGAGCGCAGCGCAATCCGGGAATCTCGCCACGAGCGACGACGAACCCGGATTTCGCTTCGCTCCATCCGGGCTACTGCATCTCGGCTAACCGCTATTTCAGCGTCGCGCTCAATTCTTCCGAAAACGCCTCGTTGGTGCGGTCGAGCCTGAGCGGCGTGACCGAGACGTAGCGCTCGCGCAGCGCCGCGAGATCGGTGCCGTCAGCGGGCATATCCATCATCGCCGTACGCTCGAACCCGATCCAGAAATAGGGATTGCCCCGGCCGTCCTTGCGCTCGTCGATACGCAGGAATCCGAGGTTGCGCTTGCCCTGGCGCGTGACGCGAACGCCGAGCACCTCTTCCGGCGCGCAGGATGGGAAGTTGACGTTGATGACGGTGTCCTTGGGGATGCCGGCGGCGATCACCTTGCGCAGGATGTCGGGCCCGAACTTGCGCGCGGTGTCCCAGGGCGGACGCTCGCGGGTCTCGACGCTGAACTCCTGCGACAGCGCGAACGACGGCAGGCCGAGGATGGTGCCCTCCAGCGCGCCGGCGATGGTGCCGGAATAGACCACGTCCTCGGCGACGTTGCGGCCCTTGTTGACCCCGGACAGCACGATGTCGGGCAGCTTGGGCCCGAGGATATGCCGCGCGCCCATGATGACGCAGTCGGTCGGCGTGCCGCGCACGGCAAAGTGCCGCGGCCCGACCTCGCGCAGGCGCAAGGGATCGTTCAGCGACAGCGAATGCGACACGCCGGACTGATCGAGCTCGGGTGCCACCACCCAGACGTCGTCGGACAGAGCGCGCGCGATCTCCTCGACGACCTTGAGGCCGGGGGCGTGAATGCCGTCGTCATTGGTGCAGAGGATGCGCATGCGAAGGGTCGATTCCAGAAATGGGGGTCTGAGCCGTCTTATCCGGCTCCGGCCGATCAGGCAAACCGGCTGATCAGGGGTTCCCAGACTGGTCTGCTACCGGCGGATGCGCCATTGCGGCAGGAAGCGCGCCAGCCGGCCCTCCGCGCGCAGCTGCATCGCCGGCACGGCCGGACTGACGACCGGCGCATCGATCACGCCGAGTGCCTCCAATTGCGCAGCCAGCGGATTCGACTCCGGCGCCTGCGGAAAGCGTTCGCGCGCCACCTTCAGCGCCGTGTCGAAATCAGCTGCATTCACACCGGGCTTGGCGCGCCGGCTCCGCACGAGATCGTCGTCCCAGAGCCGTGCGATGTCGATGTCGAGCACGCCGCGCAGGCGCTGGTCCACGGCCTGGATACCGGCCCCCGTCACCGCCCATTGTCTGCCGACCCAGAAGATGTCGCGGTGCAAGGCCATGAACGGGTGGGTTCGCGTTGCGGGGGCCGGCAGGATAGCCGGCCGCCCGATCTGCGCAACGCGATTCTCGTCATGCCGCGTTTTCCTGACGCGAACCGGTATCCACTTCGCTCGAAAACGCTTTAGTCGCGCGCGATTACTTTCAGTCCGCCCATGTAGGGCTGCAGCACGTCGGGGACCGCGATCGAGCCGTCCTCCTGCTGATAGGTCTCCATCACGGCGATCAGCGCGCGGCCGAGCGCGGTGCCGGAGCCGTTCAACGTGTGGACGAAACGCGGCTTGCCGTCCGGACCGCGCGAGCGCGCATCCATGCGGCGGGCCTGGAAGTCACCGCAGACCGAGCAGCTCGAGATCTCGCGGAACGCCCCGCCCTCACCTTGGCCCGGCATCCAGACCTCGATGTCATAGGTTTTTTGCGACGAGAAGCCCATATCCCCTGCGCAAAGCGTCATCACGCGATAATGCAGGCCGAGCCTCTGCAGCACCTGCTCGGCGCAGGACAGCATCCGCTCCAGCTCGTCCTTGCTGGCTTCGGGCGTCGTGATCGAGACAAGCTCGACCTTGGTGAACTGGTGCTGGCGGATCATGCCGCGGGTGTCGCGCCCCGCAGCGCCCGCCTCGGCGCGGAAGCACGGCGTCAGCGCGGTCAGGCGCATCGGCAGCTGCTTCTCGTCGAGGATGGATTCGCGCGCGAGATTGGTGAGCGACACTTCCGCAGTCGGGATGAGGCCGAGACGCTCCGTCCGCAACCGCTCCTGGTCGGGCGATGCAAGCAGCTCGCCCTTGATCGCCCAGAACTGGTCGTCCTCGAATTTCGGCAACTGTCCGGTGCCGAACATGATCTCGTTGCGCACCAGCAGCGGCGGATTGATCTCGGTATAGCCGTGCTCGTCGACGTGCAGGTTCAGCATGAACTGGCCGAGCGCGCGTTCGAGCCGCGCCAGCGCCTTCTTCAGCACGACGAAGCGCGCGCCGGAGAGTTTTGCCGCCGCCTCGAAATCCATATAGCCCAGCGCCGTGCCGAGATCGTCATGCAGCTTCGGTGCGAAGCTGTAGTTGCGCTTGGTGCCGAACACATGGTGCTGCACGTTGCCGTGCTCGTCGACGCCGTCGGGCACTTCATCGAGCGGAATGTTCGGGATCGCGGACAGCTCCTTCGTCAGATTCTCGTCGGCAGCTTTCGCCGCGGCTTCAAGCTCCGGCATCGTGGTCTTGAGCTCGGCGACCTCGGCCATCAGCTTGGCCGCGCGCGCCTCGTCCTTCGCCTTCTTGGCGTCGCCGATCTCCTTGGAGGCCGCATTGCGCCGCGCCTGCGCCTGCTCGGACGCCAGGATCGCGGAGCGCCGCGTCTCGTCGATCGCGAGCAGCGAGGCCGACAACGGCTTCAGGCCACGCCGTGCGAGGCCGGCGTCGAAGGCTTGCGGATTATCGCGGATCGATTTGATATCGTGCATGGGCGTGGTCCTGGATCAGCGCGTAAACGTACACCGGCAAACGTTGTGCGCCAGCGCGCCTCCCCCTAGCACAGCTGTCATCATCCGCGAAGGCGGATGATCCAGTATTCCAGAGACGCCAGTGATTCCACGATGGCCGCGGCGTACTGGATTCCCCGCATGCGCGGAGAATGACGGCGGTGCGTGTGGCCCCTACTCCGCCGGATTGGCCGGCGTCGACACGTCGGTGCCGGTGGTCGCCTGCGCGGCTGCCGCCGCTTTCTTCTCCACCATCCCGACCGCGATGATCGAGCCCTCGTAGAGCGCCAGCAACGGAATCGCGAGCGAGCACTGGCTGAGCACGTCGGGCGGCGTCAGCACGGCCGCGATCACGAAGGCGATGACGATGAAATAGCGACGCTTCTCGCGCAGCATCTTCGAGCTCACGATGCCGATCCGGCCGAGCAGCGTCAGGATCACCGGAAGCTGGAAGGCGATGCCGAAGGCGAAGATCAGCGACATCATCAGCGACAGATATTCGCCGACCTTCGGCAAGAGCTGGATCTGCGCCGTCTCGTCGCTTCCGGCCTGCTGCATGCCGAGCGAGAAGCGCACCAGCATCGGCAGCACGACGAAATAGACCAGCGCCGCGCCGAGCACGAAGAAGAACGGGGTCGCGACCAGATACGGCAGAAAGGCCTGTTTCTCGTGCTTGTAGAGGCCGGGCGCGACGAATTTGTAGATCTGCGTCGCGACGATCGGGAACGAGATGAAGCCGGCGCCGAACAGCGCGAGCTTGAGCTGGGTGATGAAATATTCCAGCAGCGCCGTGTAGATGAACTTGGAATTCTCGGGACCCGCGACCCACACGAACGGCCAGACCAGCACGTTGTAGATCTGCTTGGCGAAGAAGAAGCAGAAGATGAACGCAATGCCGAAGCCGAGCAGCGCCTTGATCAGGCGCGAGCGCAGCTCGATCAGGTGGTCCATCAGCGGGGCCTTGCTGGCCTCGATATCGGCGTCGCTCATGACGCTTTGGCGTCCTTGATCGCTTCGGAGGGCGCGGTGTCCTGCGCCACTTGCGCCTGCTCGACCTCACGGGTGATGGCGAGCGGTTCGTTCGCGGCCGCATGCGCCTCGGCTTCCACGAAGGTTGCAGGCGTCGGTGCTTCCGGTGTGGTCGGGGTCGTCGGCGGTTCGACGGCCGTGGTGGTCGGCGTCTCCGCGGGCTTGTCGAGCGCATCGACGCGCAACGCGTCGCTGACGTCCTTCTGCAGCGAGGTCAGCGGATTGAATCCGGTTGCGGCTTCCTTGACCTCGTCAAAGCTCTTCTTGAGGTCGGCCATTTCGGCCTCGCGCATCGCTTCCTGGAACTGGCCCTGGAATTCGGCGGCCATCTTGCGCGCCTTGCCCATCCACTGTCCGACCATGCGCAGCACGCCCGGCAGCTCTTTCGGGCCGATGGCGATCAGGGCTACGACCCCGATGAGGACCAGTTCACTCCACCCGATGTCGAACATGAGGTCTTCCGTTCACGCCAGCCGCAGCCGGCCCAACCCTCGCGCGCAGGATCGGGGCGCTGGCCGCGTCGCGTGCTTCTTTCGGCTCAGACGGCTTTGCTGCCGACGTCGGACCGCGCCGCAGTCGGCGCGCCATTGTGCTCGATGGACTTGGCCGGCTCAGGCTTCTCGGCGGGCTTGTCGTCGTCCTGCATGCCCTTCTTGAATGCCTTGATGCCCTGTGCCACGTCGCCCATCAGATCCGAAATCTTGCCGCGGCCGAACAGCAGCAGGACCACTGCGATCACCAGGATCCAGTGCCAAATGCTGAGTGAACCCATCCTGCAACCCTCCAAACACGCATAGCCGGGGACCCGGCCGATCTTCATCGAAACCTAGGCTCGGCAGGCCTCAAAAACAAGGACCAAGGCGGCGCCAATTCGCTGTTGGCGCTACGTAATCTTGCTAGTGTTAACCGGTCGCAGGGCACCGGTAAAACATCACGGCTTCACTCTTCGGAGCCGCCTTCACTGCCACCTTCACCGGTTTCGGGTGCCGCTTCCGACGTCTCGGGCTCGACCGCAGGCGCCAGCGCCAGATCGAGGTCCTCGCCCGGTTCCAGCGGATCCTCGTCCTCGCGGAGCTGCGGGTCGTCAGACGGCGTCGGCACGCTGAATCCGGTCGGCAGACGCGAATCCAGCAGGCCCGTGCCCTTCAGCTCCTCGAGGCCCGGCAGATCGCCGAGCTGCTCCAGGGTGAACTGCGACAGGAAGTCCTCGGTGGTTCCAAAGGTCAGCGGCCGGCCCGGCGTCTTGCGCCGGCCACGCGGCTTGATCCAGCCGGTCTCCAGCAGCACGTCGAGCGTACCCTTCGAAGTGACGACACCGCGGATCTCCTCGATCTCGGCGCGCGTCACCGGCTGGTGATAGGCGATGATCGCCAGCACCTCGATCGCCGCACGCGACAGGCGGCGGGTCTCGGTGCTCTCCCGCGTCATCAGCCAGGCGAGATCGCCGGCGGTGCGGAAGGTCCATTTGTTGGCGACGCGGACGAGATTCACCCCGCGCAACGAATAGTCGGCCTGGAGCTGTTCCAGCGCCGCCTTGACGTCGACGCCCTCGGGCATGCGCTTGGCCAGCGTCGCGGTGTCCAGCGGCTCACTCGAAGCAAACAGCAGCGCTTCCAGCAGCCGCAATTCCTCGGGACGTGCCTGGGTTTCGTTCTCCATCGGCTCGGCCTCTTCTACCCGCACTTCAGCCAGGCTTGCCATGGTAGCTTCTCCTTCTTGCACTTAAGCGACCGGCGCATCAGGCGCAGGAGCTGCGTCCGGCACCGGCTTGGGGCGCCCCTTGCGGAAATAGATCGGCGCGAACGCCTCTTTCTGGTTCAGCTCCAGCTGACCTTCGCGCACCAGTTCGAGCGCGGCGGCAAAGCTCGAGGCGAACACCGTCGCGCGCTGCGTCGGATCGGCGACGTGGCGGATCAGGAAATCGTCGAGCACACCCCAATCGTCCTGCTCGGTGATGCTGCCGACCAGCCGCTCCAGCGTGGCGCGCGCTTCCGCAAGCGACCACACCGTGCGCTTGGCCAGATGCACGCTCGCCAGCACGCGCGACTGGCGCTGCGAGGCATAGGCGGTGAGCAAATCGTACAGCGTCGCGGTGTATTTCGGATGCCGGATCTCGGCGATCTGCTCGGGCTCGCCGCGCGCGAAGATGTCACGCTGCAATTGCGGTCTGTTCATCAGCCGATTGGCGGCCTCGCGAATGGCTTCCAGCCGGCGCAGCCGGTTGGCGAGCGCGGTGGCCATCTGCTCCGCGCTCGGGCCTTCCGCGCTCGGCGGCTCCGGCAGCAACAGGCGCGACTTCAGGAAGGCGAGCCACGCCGCCATGACGAGGTAGTCGGCAGCAAGCTCCAGCCGGATCTTTCGCGCGGCTTCGATGAAGTGGAGATACTGGTCGGCCAGCGCCAGGATCGAGATCTTGGCGAGATCGACCTTCTGCTGCCGCGCCAGCGCGAGCAGCAGGTCGAGCGGGCCCTCATAGCCCTCGACGTCCACTACCAACGCCGGCTCACCCTCGGCAAGCTCTGCGGGCCGCCCGGTTTCGAAGGATAGAATTTCTGCGGTCATGCGGATGCCGTGTTTGCCCGTGCGATCAATGCGTCCAGCTCAGTGCGTGCGGCCGCCCTGTCGAACGGCTGCGGCGGCTTGCGTGCAGCGAGCGCAGCATTCGCCCGCTGCAGTGCCAGGCCGGACAGCTCAGGTGTCTGGCCGGCGACGTCGCGCATCTCCTCGATATTGCCGTTGCAATGCAGGGCCATGTCGCAACCGGCCGCGAAGATGGCGCGGGTCCGCTCGGCGATATTCCCCGACAGCGCGTTCATCGACACGTCATCACTCATTAACAAACCCTGGAACCCGATTGCGCCGCGAATCACGTCAGCAATCATTGTCGCAGATGTCGTCGCCGGATGGGCGGGGTCGACCGCGCTAAACACAACATGTGCAGTCATGGCCATCGGCAGGTCCGCCAGCGGCTTGAACGCGGCGAAGTCGGTCCGTTCCAGCTCATCCCTCGGCGTATCGACCGTCGGCAGCTTGAAATGGGTGTCCGCGGTGGCCCGGCCATGGCCGGGAATGTGCTTGAGCACCGGCAGCACGCCGCCCTGCTCCAGCCCTTCGGTGACCGCGCGCGCGATCGCCGCCACCTTGGCCGGCTCGGTGCCGTAGGCCCGGTTCCCAATGACGGCATCGGCGCCCGAAACCGGCACGTCGGCGAGCGGCAGGCAATCCACGGTGATGCCGAGATCGGCGAGATCGGCCGCGATCAGACGGGCCGACAGGCGCGCGGCGGTGAGGCCGAGAGCCGAATCAGTGTCGTACAAGGTCGAGAAAACGGCCCCCGGCGGATAGACCGGCCAGTGCGGCGGACCCAGCCGCTGCACCCGTCCGCCTTCCTGGTCGATCAGCACGGGCGCGTCGGCGCCCCCCGCCACGGCGCGCAATTCCGCAACCAAAGCAGCCACTTGAGCCGGCGTAGCGACATTGCGCTTGAAAAGGATGAAGCCCCATGGACGTTCGGCGCGGATAAACGCCCGCTCGTCGGCGGTCAGTTCGGTTCCGGAAACGCCGGTAATGAAGGCCCGCGTGCTCATAACGGCCGATTAACCCTGACCCGCGAGGGGGTCAAGGAAACGGCCGTTAATTCCTCTGGACGAAGCAGTTCGGCAGGCCTGCGGACTTCAGGCTGTTGCAGGCATGCGTCGCCTCTTCGGCCGAGCCATAGGGGCCGGCGAAGGCGCGATAGACGATGCCCTTGCCCTTGTCGGTCAGATCGGTCCGCTTGATCACCGGCGAGCGCGATCCGAGGATGCTGCCATACTTGCCCTGAAGCACGCGGTAGGACGCGGCGGCACTATCTTCGCTCTGCTGCGAGGAGACCTGCACGATGTAGCCGCCACCGCTGCTGGTGGCGGGTGCGATCTGCGTCGGGGCGGTCGCGGCCATCCGCTGCTGCGGCGGCTCGGCCGCCGGGACCGATTGCGGCGCCAGCGACATCGGCTGGTTGGCGCTGGCATTGGCCGAGGTTGGCGGATTGCGCGGCGCGGCAGGTGCAGCCGGCGCAGCAACAGGCTTCGGTGCAGCGGTCGTGGGCCTGGCGGCAGCGGCCGATTGCGGCGTGGCGCTGTCAGTCTGATCGCCCTTCACCGCCACAGTCCTGATCGCGCGCGGCGAATTGTTCGGCAGCGTACCGTTGCTCGCGCCCGGCGGCGGCACCGCGGACGGCGACACGCTCGCGACCGACGGCGGGTTCGCATTCTGGTTCAGCGGCGGAAACACCACGCGGGGACCGCCCGCCTTGGCGTTGACGTCGACCGGCGCCTCTTCGCGCGGCACGATCTTCTCGGTGCCATCACCCGTCACCATGCGATCCGGCACCTTGGCCGAGGAATCCGTCGGCGCGGGCACGATCTTGGTCGGGGTGTTATCGGCCTTGATGATCGGCGGCTCACCGCTGCGGGGCGAGCCGACATAGGTCTTGTAGGCGAAGGCTGCGCCCGTGCCGACCACGGCAAGCGCCAGGATCGCCGCGACCGTCATCATGCCGCCGCGCTGCTTCTTCGGCTCCTCGGCTTCGGCCTCGGGATAGTCGCTCTGATAGGCGTAGGGATCGTCAGGATAAGCCGGCTCACGCTGGTAGTCCTGCTCGCCTGCCTCGAGCCGACCATAGAGCGCATCGTCGTAGCGCGACGGATCGGGCTGCTGATACGGCTCCTGATAGGCTTGCTGCTGGTAGGCGTGATCCTGCTGCTGGTGGGCCGGCTGCTGGTAAGCCTGCCCCTGATAGGCGTGATCCTGATAGGCCTGCGGCTGATGAAAATCAGGCTCGGGCGCGGCGGGCTGGGCTGAATAGCGATGCAGCGGATGCACCGGGCTCACGGAGACGGGATAGTCAGGCTCCGGCTCGGGTGCCGGCTGCGGCTGCACATTGGCGCGTCGCATCCATGAAGGCGGCGTCGGCGCGGCCGGCTCGGAATAGTCCTGCTGATAATCGTCCTGCAGGTCGTCGTGATCCTGATAGCTCTGGGGGGGCGCTGCCGGCGGCTGCGCAGCCGGCCGTCCCTGCGCTGCGAATGGATCGGTCTGTCCGATCAGGCGGGCGAGCTCGGCCAAGGGATCGCTTTCCGTCCTGCCATGCGGGTTGCCACCGCGACCATAGTCATCGGAAGGAAACGGTCTGTCCTGATATCGTTCGGCCATCGTGATGATGCGTCCCTTCGGGAAAGCCGCGCGCCCCTCGACCAAGGCACGGCTTTCGACCCACAAGGCTTCCAACCAAGTTTAAGCGATCCGGCTTCTGCCGGTTACCCCCGAATTCCCCTTAAGTAGTTCGCCCCAAACTACCGCATCTCGTTCGGAGCATGGACGCCGAGGATGGCGAGGCCCGATGCCAGAACCGAGACGACGCCCTGGACCATGGCCAGCCGCGCCTTCGTTAGATCTGCATCATTATTGATAATGAAGCGTAAATAGGGCAAATCGCGCCCCTTCGTCCAAAGTGCATGAAATTCGCTGGCTAAATCATAGAGATAAAAGGCAATTCGGTGCGGCTCGTGGGCCGCGGCAGCGGCTTCGAGCATACGAGGATATATTGCGAGGCGCTTGAGAAGTTCAAGCTCGACCGGGTCCGACAACCGCTCCACCGCCGACTCACTGAGCCAGGCGATCCGCTTGTCCGCATCCTCCGGGAGTTCCGGGAACACCTCGGCCCGCGCATTGCGGAAGATCGAGTGGCCGCGGGCGTGGCCGTACTGGACGTAGAACACCGGGTTGTCGCGCGACTGTTCCATGACCTTGGCGAGGTCGAAGTCGAGCACCGCGTCGTTCTTGCGGTAAAGCATCATGAAGCGGACGGCGTCCTGGCCGACCTCATCCACCACCTCACGCAAGGTGACGAAGTCCCCGCTCCGCTTCGACATTTTCACCGGCTCGCCGTTGCGCAGCAACTTGACGAGCTGGACGATCTTGACGTCGAGCGATCCCTTGCCCGAGGTCGTCGCCTTCACCGCCGCCTGCATCCGCTTGATGTAGCCGCCATGGTCGGCGCCCCAGACGTCGATCATCTCCGCAAAACCACGGTCGAACTTGTTCTTGTGGTAGGCGATGTCGGAGGCGAAGTAGGTGTAGGAATTGTCCGACTTGATCAGCGGACGATCGACATCGTCGCCGTAAGCAGTCGCCTTGAACAGCAACTGCTCGCGGTCTTCCCAGTCCTCGACCGGCGCGCCCTTCGGCGGCGGCAGGCGTCCTTCGTAGATGTCGCCCTTCGCCTTCAGGAAATCGATGGTCTCGGCGACCTTGTTGTTGCCGGTCTCGATCAGCGAGCGCTCCGAGAAAAACACGTCATGGCGGATGTTGAGGGCGGCGAGATCGTCCTTGATCTCGTCCATCATCATCGCGATCGCCTTGGCGCGCACCGTCGGCAGCCACTCGGCCTCGCTCATGGCGAGGAGCTTGTCGCCATGTTCCTTGGCCAGCGCCGCGCCGACCGGCTTCAGGTAGTCGCCGGGATAGAGTCCTTCCGGAATCGCACCGATGTCCTCGCCGAGCGCCTCGCGATACCTGAGGAACGCGGAGCGCGCGAGCACGTCGACCTGGGCGCCGGCGTCGTTGATGTAATATTCGCGCGTGACGTCGTGGCCGCCGAACTGGAGCAGGCTCGCCAGCGCATCGCCGAACACGGCGCCGCGGCAATGGCCGACATGCATCGGCCCGGTCGGATTGGCCGAGACGTATTCGACATTGACCTTGGAGCCGCCGCGGACGCGGCCGTAATCGGCGGCCTCGCGCAGCACCGTCCGCAGTGCCTCGGCCCAGGCCGCCGGCTTCAAGGTCAGATTGATGAAGCCGGGACCCGCGACGTCGACCTTGGCGATCAGCGCGTCGGCGCGCAGCCGCTCGGCAATCTGCTCGGCGAGATCGCGCGGCTTGGCCTTTGCCTCTTTCGCCAGCACCATCGCGGCGTTGGTCGCCATGTCGCCATGGGAGGCATCGCGCGGCGGCTCGACCACCACGCGCGAGAAATCGATGCCCTCGGGCCAGTTGGCTTCCACGGCCAGCGCGCGGCAGGCGGCGTGCACGCGTGCGAGCACGTCGGCGAACAAATGCAGGGATGAGGATGTCTGGGGCATGGCCGCCGCCTAACGCAAATCCGGGGTCGAGTCAAAAAGCCGCTGGTGCTCGGTCAGGGCGAAACGGTCGGTCATTCCGGCGATGAAATTGCCGATCCGGCGAGCCCGGTCGCCCTCATTATCAGCCTCCGCCCCCAGCAGCCATTCCGGCGGCAGCTCGGCCGGCGCCTTCAGATATTTGGCGAACAGGTCGAACAGGATCTGCTCCGCTTCCCCCATCACCCGCATCACCCGCTCGTGGCGGTACATGTGCTGGTACAGGAAGCGCTTGATGGCGGTCTCTTCCTCGGCGACCTCGGGCGGGAACGCGACCAGCGCCCGGCTCTGCCGGCGCACGTCCTGAGCCGATTGCGGCTTCACCGCAGCGAGGTTCTTCTGCGTTTCCGCGAACACCGCACCGATCAGATGCGAGATCAGCTCGCGTACCAGCTCGGCGCCGCGTCTGAGGTCTTCGAGGTCAGGGTAATGCGCCGAGGTCTCGGCGATGATCTCGGCCGTGAGCGGCATCACCTTGAGATCGTCGAGGTGGAACAGGCCGGCGCGCAGGCCGTCGTCGATGTCGTGGGCGTTGTAGGCGATGTCGTCGGCGATGGCGGCGACCTGCGCCTCCAGCGAGGCGAAGCTCCACAATTCCAGATCGTAGGTCTTGATGTAGTCGGCGATCCCCACGGGAATGCCGTGCTCGCGATAGCGCCCGACCGGCGCGCCGCTGCGGTCGGTCAGCGGACCGTTGTGCTTGACGATGCCTTCCAGCGACTCCCAGGTCAGGTTCAGCCCGTCGAACTCCGGATAGCGATGCTCCAGCGAGGCGACGACACGGAGCGTCTGGGCGTTGTGGTCGAAGCCGCCGAAATCCTTCAGGCAGGCGTCCAGCGCCCTCTCGCCGGCATGGCCGAACGGGGGGTGACCGAGATCATGGGCCAGCGCCAGGGTTTCGGTGAGGTCCTCATCCAGCCCAAGCTGACGGGCCAGCGCGCGGGCGATCTGGGCCACCTCCAGCGAATGGGTCAGCCTGGTGCGATAATGATCCCCCTCGTGGAACACGAACACCTGGGTCTTGTACTTCAGGCGGCGGAACGCGGTGGCATGGATCACCCGGTCGCAATCCCGCCGGAACGGGCTGCGGGTGCGGCTCGGAGGCTCGGCGACCAGCCGGCCGCGGCTGCGATCGGGGTCGCAGGCATAGGGCGCGCGGGGGGCTGCCATTCCGACGGACACGGCGAATTTAGTCCCTATCCATTTGATTCTGCGTATGGTGGCACTTAACTATGTCGGGCGCCGGATACCAAATGAATTGGGTATGACTGCGGGACTATCGGAGACTTGCGATGACGACTGCCGTGACCATCAGTGACCGGGCCGCACGCCGGATTGGGGAGATCCTCAAGGGCGAAGGCTCTGGCGCGATGCTGCGCATCTCGGTCGAAGGCGGCGGCTGCTCCGGCTTCCAGTACAAGTTCGACATCGACCGTGCACGGACCGACGACGATCTCGTGATCGAGCAGGACAATGCGGTGGTGCTGGTCGATTCCGCCTCGCAGCCGTTCCTGGAGGGGTCACAGGTCGATTTCGTCGACGACCTGATCGGCGCCTCGTTCCGCGTCAACAATCCCAACGCCACGGCGTCCTGCGGCTGCGGGACGAGCTTCTCGATCTGAGCGCCTACGCGCCGGTGATCTGCCTTTCCTCGTCCGTCCACTCGACGTCATCAGGCATCAGCTCCGGCTGCAGCGGCGCATCCTCCGACATGGTGTAACCATCCAACGCACGCAGCAATGCCGCGACCAGCGCCGGCTTGCGCAGCGGCTTGGCGAGGAAGTCCGACATGCCCGCCTCGCGGCAGATCCTGACGTCCTCGGGGAAGGCGTTCGCGGTCAGCGCGACGATCGGCAAGGCCGCAAAGCGCCCTCCTCCCGCGCGGATAGCGCGGGTCGCGGCCAGGCCATCCATCTCCGGCATGCGAACATCCATGAGCACCAGGTCGTAATCGCCCTCGGACACGGCCGTGACCGCCTCGACTCCGTCGGCGACGACCTTCAGCTCGACGTCGAACGCCCCCAGCATCTTGCTCACGACCATACGGTTGACCGCGTCATCCTCGGCGACCAACACCTTCAATGGACGATCGAGCCCGGCGATGCGGGCCTTGAGCTCGTCGGCCTGGTCGCGCTCCGAGGTCTGCTCGGAGGCCTGCGTTTGGCTCCAGGGCAGCACCAGCGTGAAGCGGAAGGTCGAGCCCTCGCCCGGCGTCGAGGTGACGCCGATGGTGCCACCCATCTGCTCGATGATGCGCCTTGAGATCGCAAGCCCAAGGCCGGTGCCGCCGAAGCGGCGGCTGATCGAGGCGTCGGCCTGTGCGAAGTCGCTGAAGAGCTGGCCAAGTTTTTCCGGGGCGATACCGATGCCGCTATCGGTGACCGTCCATTCGACAGTCGCCAGCAGGTCGCGGCGCGCCTGGCAGGTCGCTGATATCGTCACCTCGCCTTCGTCGGTGAACTTTACCGCGTTGGAGGCGAGGTTGAGCAGCACCTGACGGATGCGCGCGACGTCGCCGCGCAGCGTCGGCGGCAGGTTCGGATCGAGCTCGACCTTGATGGCCAATCCCTTGCTCTTGGCACTTGCGCGCGCAACGGTCGCGACCGTCTCGACCAGTGCCTGCGGCGCGAAGTCGATCGCCTCGAAGGCGAAGCGTCCGGCCTCGAGCTTGGAGAGGTCGAGGATGTCGTTGAGGATGCGCTGGAGGTTGTCGCCGGACTCGCGGATCGTGGTGACGGCCTCGCGCTGCTCCGGATCGAGCTTTGTCTCCAGCAGCATGCTGGCAAGTCCGAGCACACCGTTCATGGGCGTGCGGATCTCGTGGCTCATCACGGCGAGGAAGTCGGACTTGGCGCGGCTCTCGGCCTCGGCCTTTTCCGCGCGCCAGCGCTCGGTGACGTCGCGTCCGAAGCCACGATAGCCGAGGAAATGTCCCTCGCGATCATAGGCGGGCTTGGCGGTCAGCGACCACAGCCGCGGCTCGCCGCCGGCGACGACCTTGAGGTTCATCTCGTGCAGCGGCTCGTTCTGCTCCATCAGGCCGACGACGTTGTAGGCAGCGCTCTTGTCCTCGGGGCAGAGCATGTCGAGCACATCGGCGAAATGCGATCCCTTCAGCAGCGGCAATGGCAGCTGCGCGACGGCGGCAAAGCGTTCGGGCACGTCGACCAGGCGCCCTTCGGCGTCGGTCTGCCACAGCCAGTCGCTGGCATTCTCCTGAAAATCCTTCAGCAGCAGCGAGATGATCTCGGTCTGCCGCTCGAGCTCGAGCTGGGCCTTGAGATTGCCGAGGAACAGATTGCCCTGCGAGACGATGTTGCGCGCCATGAAGAACGCGAACAGCAGCAGGAACACCGCCGTCACCAGATACGGCCCGGTGCCGCACAGCAGCAGCGCGCCCGCGCAGCCGACCGTCATGGTGGCGAGATAGACCAGGCCGGCGCGCGGGAAGGTCGAGAACGTGAAGGCGCCGCCGGACATCATGCCGACCATCAGGCAGGCCAAGATCAGCTGGCTGGTCGGCTCGATGCGGCTGAACAGAGCGAGCGGCAGCGCACCCCAGATCGCGGCGAGGAACACCGCCTGCCGCAGCATCTGCCGCGCGGCACGCGGGGACGCCTCCTGCGGCGGGTTCTGATGCGACCGCCGCCATGAGCGCACCGCGAGCGAGGCAGTAGTGGCGAGTGTCAGGCCCCAGATCGCCAGGAAGTCGTTCCAGCCGCGACCCCAGAACAGGATCAGCACGATGGCGACGTTGAGCATCGTCACCGCCATCGTCACAGGGATCAGCCGCGTTACGGCGTCGATCTGCTTGGCGCGGATGCGGCCGATCTCGCGCTCGCTGAGACCGGCGGTCAGGCCGTCCTCGATCTCGAAGCCGCCGAGCCAATACAGGAACGCGCCGATCAGGCCGTCATACGGCTCGCTTCGCTTCATCGATTTGTCCGGCCATCCCATTCGAGGAACCTTTTGACGATCAATGGCCTGCCGCCTGCTTCAACCGGGTTAATTTTGTGGGGGATTTTGCGGCGTCCTTGACGGACGCGTTTGCAGTTTGTTCTAACCATGCCCCCTGCCCGGAGCTCGCCGACATGACCATCAGAGTTGCCACCTGGAACGTGAACTCCGTCCGGCAGCGGATCGACCTGCTGCTGACCTGGTTGAGGGAGTGCCAGCCGGACATCGTCTGCCTGCAGGAGATCAAATGTGTCGACGAGGCCTTCCCGCGGCTGGAGATCGAGGCGCTCGGCTACAACGTGGTCACCCACGGCCAGAAGACCTTCAACGGCGTTGCCCTGCTCTCCAAGCTGCGGTTCGACGAGACCAAGTCGGGCCTCGCGGGCGATGACGAGGACGCCCACGCCCGCTTCCTCGAGGGCGTGGTGACGCTCAAGTCCGGCGTGATGCGCATCGCCTGCCTCTATCTGCCCAACGGCAATCCGGTCGGGACCGAGAAATATCCTTACAAGCTCAAATGGATGTCCCGGCTTCTTGAGTATTCGAAGGAGCGTCTCAAGACCGAGGAGCCGCTGATCCTCGCCGGCGACTTCAACGTCATCCCGCACGCCCGCGACGTGCACAACCCCGCGGCCTGGACCGAGGACGCCCTGTTCAAGCCCGAGACGCGGGAGAGCTTCCAGTCCCTGCTCGGCCTTGGCCTCACCGATGCCCTGCGGGCCGTCACCGACGAGGGCGGCCTCTACACCTTCTGGGACTACCAGGCGGGGGCCTGGCAGAAGAACCACGGCCTGCGGATCGACCATCTGCTGCTGTCGCCGCAGGCCAGCGACAAGCTCGCCAATGTCGGGATCGACAGCTATGTGCGGGCCTGGGAGAAGCCGTCGGACCACGTGCCGGTGTGGGCGGATCTGGATCTGGAGGCGGCGTGAGCCGAGGCGCTGGGGTGGCGGATTGCGCCTGCGGCCAATCCGCCCTACGGCACCGAGCGCGCGGCTTTACTCCCGGCGGCCTTGCACCCACTGCTCCAGCATTTGCAGGGCCATGGCGCGGTCGTCGTCGGAGGCCTTGGCGAAGGCGCGGTTGTAGCTTTCCTTGATCCAGGTCTCTTCGATGCCGGCGCTGTCACGCGCCAGCGTCAGCCACATCAGGCCGCGTGCGGCCTGCCGCGGCAGACGGTCGCCGTTGAACAGCATCTGGCCGAGCAGCGCCTGCGCCTCGTGCTGGCCCTTCTGGGCGGCAAGGCCGAGCCAGCGCGCGCCATAGCGGAAATCCTCACGCGAGGCGTCCGGCGTCTTCAGATAGAGCCGGGCGAGATCATATTGCGCGTCGGCATTGCCGAAATAGGACGCCGCGTAGGAGAACATCTCCCGCGCCCGTTCCGGATCCGACTTGACCTTCGAGTTCGGGATGCCGCTGAGATAGTAGCGCCCGAGCGCGACGAAGGCGTTGGCCACGATCTGCGCCTGCGGCGCCGACGGGCTGTCCTCGGCATGCGCGTTGGCGATCCGGGTGAAATATTCGAAAGCGCGCAAATCGTCCTGGGCGACGCCGTCGCCATTGGCGTACATGCGGCCGAGCTTCCACTGCGCGATGGGATGACCGCCCTCGGCCGCATATTGCAGCGCACTGAGCGATGTTTCCTGAGGCACAGCCGCCGGCGCGACCTTGCCGCGCATGGTCGCCGCGGTGCCCGGCAACGCGGTCACGACCGGGATGGTCGCGTCCTTCGGGTTGACCGGAGCGCCGTCGAAGGCAAGCGCCGGCGCGGCCAGCGCACTAGCCCCCAACACAAACGCAACTATGGCACGCCTAGATGTCCGCATAGCACTGTTTCTCGTGCGCGCCGCCCGGATGGGTCACTGCCCCCCCGACCGCTGGTCCAACCTGCTGAGCATATTTCCAGAGCGCACCCGACGTGTGGTTAGTCGCGCGAGCGCTCCATTTGGTCTTGCGTTGGGCGAGCTCGGCGTCGCTCAATTTTACGTTAAGGGTACCGGCGACCGCATCGATCTCGATGGTGTCCCCGTCCTCGAGCAGCCCGATCGGGCCGCCGATGGCGGCTTCCGGCCCGACATGGCCGATGCAGAAGCCGCGGGTGGCGCCGGAGAAGCGGCCGTCGGTGATGAGCGCGATCTTGCCGCCCATGCCCTGGCCGGTCAGCGCCGCAGTGGTCTGGAGCATTTCCCGCATGCCGGGGCCGCCCTTCGGCCCCTCGTAGCGGATCACGATGACTTCGCCTTCTCGGTAGGTGCGCTTCTGGACCGCCTCGAAAGCGTCCTCCTCGCGGTCGAAGCACCTGGCCGGACCGGTAAACCTGAGGTTGGACATTCCCGCGACTTTCACGATCGCACCTTCTGGCGCCAAATTGCCCTTCAGGCCGACCACCCCGCCTGTGACGGTGATGGGCTTGTCTGCCGGGTGCACCACGTCCTGGTGCGGATTCCACTTCACGCTCTTGAGGTTTTCGGCGATCGTGCGGCCCGTGACGGTAAGGCAATCACCGTGCAGGAAGCCGTTGTCGAGCAGCGTCTTCATCAGAAGCGGTATGCCACCTACTTCAAACATGTCTTTGGCGACATAACGGCCGCCCGGCTTCAAATCCGCGACATATGGTGTCTTTTTGAAGATTTCGGCGACGTCGAATAAGTCGAACTTGATACCGCACTCATGTGCGATCGCCGGCAGGTGCAGCGCAGCATTGGTCGAGCCGCCGGACGCCGCGACCACGGCAGCGGCGTTCTCCAGGGCCTTGCGGGTGACGATGTCGCGCGGCCGGATGTTCTGGGCGATCAGGTCCATGACCTTCTCGCCCGCGGTCATGCAGAAGGCGTCGCGGATTTCATACGGTGCCGGGGCACCGGCCGAGTAAGGCAGTGCCAGGCCAATCGCCTCGGACACGGTCGCCATGGTGTTGGCGGTGAACTGCGCGCCGCAGGCGCCCGCCGAGGGGCACGCCACGCGCTCGATCTCGTCGAGGTCCTCGTCCGACATGGCGCCGACCGAATGCTTGCCGACCGCCTCGAACATGTCCTGGACGGTGACCTGCTGCCCGCGGAACGTGCCGGGCAGGATCGAGCCGCCATAGATGAAGATCGAGGGCACGTTGAGACGGACCATCGCCATCATCATGCCCGGCAGCGACTTGTCGCAGCCGGCGAGCCCGACCAGGGCGTCGTAGGCATGGCCGCGAACGGTCAGTTCGACCGAATCGGCGATGCATTCGCGCGACGGCAACGACGAGCGCATGCCGTCGTGTCCCATGGCGATGCCGTCGGTGACGGTGATGGTGCAGAACTCCCGCGGAGTGCCGCCGGCCGACGCCACACCCTTCTTCACCGCCTGGGCCTGACGCATCAGCGCGATGTTGCAGGGAGCGGCTTCATTCCAGCACGAGGCGACGCCGACGAAGGGCTGGTGGATCTGGTCGGTGGTCAGACCCATGGCGTAGAAATAAGACCGATGGGGCGCGCGCGCAGGGCCTTCCGTCACGTGACGGCTCGGCAGCCTCTGCTTGTCAATCTTCGCGCCCATCGCAAACCAGTTTCCCCGGTCAACCCTTTCAGACCCGAAAAATCAGAGCCAAGATTTGAATCGACCTTGGGATTTTCTCGTGGCGTCGAGGACTGCCCGCTACGTCCAAAACATTAGAGCGATTTTATTCATGTTCGGGTGTGGCCAAAAAGCGGCGGTGATGCGAACCGCCGGTGATGACGGTTAAATCCGGGACGGGTGTTGCATGGACGGCACAATCGTTACCGGGAAGACACGGGGGTTGCTTACTGAAATACCCCCAAGGGACGACGGGTCACAATCTCTGATTTCATCATTCAAGGCACGCGCCCTGCACCCGTTCGCGGACGAGATTGCCGCAAGTGAGTCGGCCTCCCCCCACTCTCGTGTCCCGGACGCGCCTCAACGCCTCTTGGCGTTGCGGCGCAGAGCCGGGACCCAGGAGCGGCTCGGCGCGCTGCAAAATGGGCCCCGGCTCTGCAGCGCACCACCCCGGACGACGCTCCGCATCGGCCGGGCCGCTGCGCTGCGTCCGGGGCACGAGATTGGAGTGTGGGGCATGCTCTCTCCACGTCATTGCGAGTTGTATGACGCAACGGCTCCGCTCTTTCCGCACCATCTCGCTTACAGACGCGCCTTTTCGTTCTCGCGGCTGAATTCGCCCGAGCTTTGCTTCATCTTCGCACCCTCAAATCCAAGAGGGCGCAGGGAAGGCCGGGTGCCGACAGGCACCCGCGGTCCGCTGCGCGAAATGCACACGCAGAAAGAACCGCACAGCAGCATACAGGTGGTGCCGATCACTCGGCCTTCCCTGCGCGATGGCTGGACGGCTTATGCCGTGCTCTCCCGGGAGCCGAACTTTCCTTTGGCCTCCCTCGCCGTTCGAATTGGATGATGCCGTCCACCCGGTTGGGCTCGCGCACATCTTCGATCCGGCTTGACCGTAGCAACGACGGCCAGGACCACACGGTTTTGCCGTACGCACGGCCCGCCATGTCGCCCGCAGTATTTCCAGCCCTGTCGACGAAGCCGGAAACTTACAGACGAGACGAAGCCTAGCAGCGCCGTCGTCCGCACGCGGCCGCGAGCTCACAGGGACTACCCGCCCTGCCCGCACCTCTCATGCCGACGCTGCCGCGTCCACCGCAACCCCGGCTCGCGATCAAGACGACCTCGAGATCGCCCCTCTTGGTGAGCCGGGATGAATGACACATACGCCAAAACCGAATTTCGGTAAAGTGGAATATTTTCGCGCAAGTGGATTGACAGCGGGGCGACACAGGCGCGATCGCGTAGCCCGGATGTCGCCGCGCTCATCCGGGCTGCCGCTCAGGCCGACATCGCGCCCTTGCGGCCGAACGGATCGAGCAAGCGGACGATCTCGCAGACGGCGACGAGACCGGCGAGCCACGCAGCACAGGTCAGAGCGATGCGCGTCACGATGGCGGCGGTGAAGGCGCCCTCGCCGCCGAGAAACGGCGTCACGGCGAGCAGCGAAAGCTCGTAGGTCCCGTAGGCAGCGGCGAGTGTGATTGCCAGTATCAGCGGTGTGCCGCCCTGCGGCAGCAGGCGCAGCACGGCCGACGCCACGGCAGTCGCGAGAAGTGTGGCGACGCCGATCACAAAACCCCAGGCGATGGTGCTGCCATCGATCGGATAATGCAGCATGCCAAAACCGATAGTCTGGTTCACGAGCCAGGCGCCGCTGACGACGAGCAACGCCGGGCGCAGCGGCAGCATCGCGGCTGCCACGACGGCGAAGGCCGCGAACGGCGTGGCGCAGGCGAAAGCGAAGCTTGCCAGCGCGCATGAGGCCGTCAGCAGCGCAAAGCAGAACATCGGCGCAAGGCGCGGCGCGACCGGATGAAGGCGGAAGCCGTCGCCGCGGGACGGCAGGATGTCGAGAGACATGATGCGAAGAGCCATGGATGATCTCCTTGTTGACGAATTCCAGTCCATTGACGGGCATGCTGATCAGAATGTGGCGCCGGCCTTGAGCAGATAGGTGCGGCCGGGCAGCGGATAGGCGCTGAAGCGGCCGTCCGTGAAGGTGCTTGCGATGGCGTAATCGTAGTAGAGCGCGTTCAGCGCGTTGTTGACGCTGAGCGACCAGAAGTAACGCTCAACCTGCCCGCTGAGCTTGAGGTCGATCGTGCCGTTGGCGGGAATCGGCTTCTGGGTGCCGGCCTGGTCGTTGTCCATGCGCCGCTCGCTCCAGAAGCGCGCGGTGGCATCGAGCACCAGATAATTCTGCCAGATGTGCCAGGTGATACCCGCACTCGCGGTGTAGCGCGACACCAGCGGCACGTCGTTGCCGGCCCAGATGCCTTCGCGGAAGACGGCGCGGGTATAGGCCACGCCGGAGCGCAGCAGCAGTGCGTCATTGACGCGATAAGACAGGCTGGTCTCCGAGCCGTAGCGGCGGGTCGGATCGAGATTGGTGTTGTAGAACAGCACCGGGCTGAAATGGACCTCGTTGGTGAGGTCCATCAGATAGAGACTGCTCTGCAGCTGCAGCCCGCCGCCCTTGACGCGCAGGCCGCCCTCGACATCCTGCGACGTCTGGGTCTTGAGCTGAAACGTTTGCGGGATCGCGGCAAAGGTCAGGGGATCGAACGAAGGCCCTGAGGACAGGCGCTCGTCCACGTCAGGCGTGCGGAACGCGCGCGCGGCACGGCCGAACACCGAGACCGTATCGTTGAGGTGATGCTCGGCCCCGAGATGCAGCGCATATTGGGTCTCGCTGCTCGCCAATGGCTGCGCGCCGATGTCGGTGTTGAACGGCGCCGCCGGGTCGAAATTGTCGCGTGCCGCAAGACTGATGGTCTGCACCCGTGCGCCATAGGAGATATCGGTGGTGGGCGCCACGGCCAATGTGTGCTGGAAATAGCCCGCAACCGTCTGCTGCCTGAGATCGTAATTGTGCCAGGGGGAGAGCCCCTGCCCGGCACCGCGGTTCTGCTGAAAGCTGGCGTCGTAATAGTCGATGCCGGTCAGGAGCTGCGAGGGCATCCCGAACAGCAGGCTCTTCACGCTGAGCCGCGGCGTGACCGACCATGTCGTCAGATGGGACTCGACATAGGTCGAGGTGAAGAAGCCCGGAACCGGCGCGGGGCTGGAGAAGAACGCGCTCTGCTGCTTCTTGTCGCGCACGCCGCCGTCGACGATGAGATCGACGCCGTTGACCAGGGTCTTGGTAAAGCCCGCGGTCGCGCCAAAACCCTGCTGGTTGGCATAATTGAACGGCGTGCTGGTTCCCCGTCGATTGGTCGCGAGTTCGTCAAGGCCGATGGAGGGATCGACGGTGCGCCCACCCGGCAGCCGCAGCTCCTGATTGTCGCCGGTGACGGTGAGAAAGGCGGTCAGGCCTGGTGTCGCGTAATTGAGATTGCCGACGCCGTTTTGCTGGACATAGCGATTGTTGTCGCGATAGCCGTCGGTCTTGACGGTATTGCCATAGAAAGAGGTCGACCATGGGCCGGAGCTGAGCGAGGTCGAAACGTTGGCGAGCTTGGTGTTGAAGGAGCCGAATCCGGCCTCGATGCGCGCGGTCACGGGCGGGCCGCCGACGCCGTTCTTGGTGACGATGTTGATCACGCCGCCGACCGCGTTGTCGCCGTAGAGCACGGCGCCGGAATTGCCGCGCGTGATCTCGATACGCTCAATGGAATTGAGCGGGATGGTGGAGAGGTCGACCTGTGCCATGTCGACGTCGTTCAGCCGCCGTCCGTTGACCAGCACCAGCGTGTTGGCTGTAGCAAAGGCGCCGAAGCCGCGCAGATCCACGCCGGTCTTGGCGCCGATCGGGCCGCCATAGAACGTCGTGATCTGGGCGCCCGGCGTTTGCGTCGCAATGATCTCGGCGAGCGTCTGCGACGGCGAATGCGCGATATCCGCGGCCGTGATGACGGTCGTGGCGGCCCCGACGATACCGCCATTGCCGGCGACCGCCTCGGTGCCCGAGCCGGATGAGGCCGCGCCATCGCCTGCCGGCGTGGCATTCGCGGTTCCCCGGCGCTTCGCCGGCTCGCCCTCGCCGATCGCCCGGGCGCGGGTGCGGTTCTGATCTTCGGGCCTGGTCACCTCGATCGGCGGCAACTGCTCGGCAAAGGCCTGCTGAGCGACGGCGGGAGATGGCTCGAGCGAATGGAGCGAAACGGACGCGAGCAGGCCGGCGCTGAGGCGCCCGGCGGCAGAGACAAGACGGGACACGGTTGTAAACCTCGGTATGACGTCAGTGGCACGTCACAGCGAACGAGGTTTCACGGCAGAGCGATGGATTGCTCCGGTGAAGCCAATGTCTGTACTCCCCGACCGACATCTTCGCGTGTGACCACGGCTGACGGCAGGTCTCCTGGCTCGCGGGTCGTTACCTTACGTCGCCTTCCCAGGACCGAGATTCCCAGTGGCACAGGACGCAAGATTCACCGCTTACAGTTGCGGGGGCAGCCGTGGCGTTGAGACAAATCCCGGTTGGGACCATCCCGCACCACATTCCCTTTTGATCTCCGTGAGGAGAACCGTCACCGATCAACTTACGTGCCGTTGCGCCGGGGAGTCAATCGATAGCAAGCCGTTGTCACCCCCCGCTCAGGTCCGCCCGCGCATACGCTGCGCCAGGGCCCAGGCGGCAGCGACGTCGCGTGGCGGAGCATCGAGGCGCTTGATGGGGGTCAATTCGCCGGAGGCCGAGACGATCGCGATTTCCTCGCGGCGGCAGCGCGTGCAGACAAAGCGGACCTCGTGCGGGGACGACCACCAGCTCGACCGCTTCACATTGACCGCCATCGGCCAGGCATCGCAATGCGAGCACGACACCAGAAATCGACCGGGATCGAGCATACCCATTTCCATCGGACTCCGCGTCCTGCCGCTGCTTCAATGATTGACCCAAGTGAATCGTTCCGGTGTCCAAGCACCACCGGCGCTCCCGCGAACAGGGCGGTCTCTCTCTGTCTCGGGTTCGCCGATCCCGGCCGCCGCGGGCGTCAGGATCTCAGCGGGCGCCCTTGAGGGTGCAGGAGGTCGTGCAGGTGACCGTGGTGCCGCGATCGCAGGATTTGCAGGCGCTGACGCACTGGTTCATGTCGCGGGGGTTGTAGCTGTAGTTCCGCATCGGGCAGGCCGGCGTCGTCGAGCCGGTGATGTCCTGCTCCTGGTCGCAGGCCGACGTCATGAGCGCGAAGATGATCACGGCAACGAGGCGCATGTGATTGCCCTGTCAGGCATGGCAAATGACACTCGCGAGGCCTACTGCATTGCAGCAACCCCGGCCTTCCCGGCACGAGCAATCACCGCTCAGCGACCGCTCATGTGCTTTCAGGATGCGCGCCAAATATTAAGAACGAATTGCAGCCCGCCTCAGGCCGCAGCCTTGGTCGCGATCGCCTGGCGCATCTCCGCTGCCAGCTGACGGTACTGCTCCGACAGCTTCAGATAGAACTCGCGCTTGGTGCTGTCGGTGGCGAGCTTGGTAATCAGCTCGCATTCGGCGGTGAGCGTCTCGAACCGTTCCAGCCTGTCCTCAAGATGTGTCATCGGCGTATCCCCATCAAACGCCTCAAGGACACTCAACCTAAGCCCGGGAAATAGGTCACGGCGAACATCGTTATCGAGTAGAATCAATTTTTCCCGCGGCAGTCCTATTTGCTGTCCAGCCGCCAGGCGCCGTCCCACCCGGCGTCCGGCGGGCTCGCCTCGAACTGCGCGATGCGGCCGAGCATCGTGCGCGAGGGGCCGTCGCCGGGCACGGCTTCGAGCGCCGCGTTGAAGCCAGCGCGCGCTTCCTCGAACCGCCGGGCGCGATAGGCGGCGAGCGCCTCGGCATAGGACGCGCGCATGCTCGCTTGCGCGCCGGTGAGCGCGCCTGCCCTCGCCATCACTTCGAAGATCGGCTGCGGCTCGCTCTGGCCGGCGACGGCCAGACGATCGATCTCGCGCAGCTCGAGCCGCGATCCGATCGCAGCCGCGGTGGCCTGCGAGACCAGGATGCGGGTGCCGTAGACCTTGTTGACGGCTTCCAGCCGCGAGGCGAGGTTCACGGCATCGCCCATCACCGTGAAGCTCATCATCAATTCGGAGCCGATGCTGCCGGTCAGGACCTCGCCGGTGGCGATGCCGATCCGCAGGTCGCACGGCGCCGGCATGGCGCGGATACCGAGCAGGTCGGGCAGCTGCTTCTGCAGCGCCGGCACCTGGTCGGTCATCTCGATGGCGGCAAGGCCGGCGAGCAGCGCCTGCTCGCCCTCCTCGATGAAGGGCGGGCCCCAATAGGACATGATGGCATCGCCGATATATTTGTCGATGATGCCGCGATTTCCCCTGACGGGGGCGGACATCACCGTGAAATAGTGGTTCATCACCCTGACGAGGCCGCGCGGGGTCATGCCCTCGCTCATCGCGGTGAAGCCGCTCATGTCGCAGAACATGATGGTCATGAGCCGGCGCTCACCGTCGATCGCGACCTCCGGCCGGTCGATCAGGCCCTGCACCACCTTGGGATCGATGTAGCGGCCGAAGGTCTCGCGGATGCGCTCGTTGTGCCTGAGTTGCTCGGTCATGCGGTTGAAGGCCGCGGCGAGCTCGCCGATCTCGTCCTGGGTGGAGACGGTGATGGTCTTGTCGAAGCGGCCCGCCTCGACCTCGCGGGTGCCGGCGAGCAGCAGCCGCACCGGGCGCGTGATGCCGCTGGACACCAGCAGCGCAAAGGCAAACCCGACGATCGCCGCGAGCAAGGTCACGACGCCCGAAACGACGATCGCCTGATACTGTCGGCTGATCACCTGCGACGTCGAGAAGAAGACCTGGTTCAGCATGTCGGCGCGGATCGCATCGACCTTCCGGTTGAACGCATCGCGTAGCGTGTCGAGCTGTTCCAAAGTGCCGCGGGCCGCCGCCATATCCTTGGCCTCGACCTGCTTGAGCAGTTTCGCATTGCCCTCGTCCAGATTCCGCCGCAGCTCGGTGACCGCGGTCTCGATGCGGACGTCGATCCGCCCCAGCGCAGCATTGTCGGAATACGTCCTGGGATCGTCGATGATCGCGTTGATGAGCTTGCGCGCGGTCTCGGCCTCCTCTTCGAATTTGCGGTCCAGTGCCTCGAAGTCGCGAAGCCGCGCCGCATAGGCCTCCTCGTCCGACGACGATCCCATCCGGGTCATCACCATCTGCCGTAGCGCCAGCGCCCGCTCCAGCGAACGGATGTTGGCGCGGGCGAGATGGCTGTAGGCGGGGATGTAACGGTTGGTCAGCTCGCCGAGCAGGACGCCGACCTGGCTCGACATCACCATCGACAGGATCGAGGTGACCAGCATCAGGACGATCAATCCGAGGGCGATCCCGACGATCTTGCGCCGGATCGACTGGTTGAAAATCGGCATGGGCGTGGGGCAAAAAGCTGAAAGGGCGGATTGAGGGAACTCATACACCGGATTTGGCGGTGGGAACACGCGCAATCGGCCCCTGTGACGCGCAAAGCGGCGCACAACCGTCGCGCGAGCCCGGATCGTTAACGAAAACTGAAGCGCTCGCGCTTTCTTCTCGCGGAAAGTTCCCTTGCCGCATCCGTATTTTGCCGCATTGTTGCGACAGCGTGAGGAATGCGAAACGATGCCGTAGCATCGTTCGCGGTGTGGTTGATTCTCAAGCCGCATGTCGTCGCGGACTTGGTTTGTGGTGGTTTCGCAGGGGGGACCATGGAATGAACCAGTGCCTACGCTCGCTCGCGTGTGTCGTCGCCATGGCCGCAATGGCCCTCCTTCCCACCGAGCTGGCGGCCAAGAGCAGCCACAAATCATCCGCGCCGAAGAAGACGCATGAGGCGAAAGCCGGCAAGCCGCGCCATGCCGCGGCGAAATCGTCGGCGAAATCGCGCCATGGCAGGCATGCCGAGGCCAGGCGCAAGTCGAAGACGAGCGACGAGGCGCCCGCGGACAAGCCCGCAGCGCCGGTGCTCACCGGAGACCTCGCCGCGCTGAAGAACGCGATCGATCTGGCGCGCAAGGGCAAGACCGAGGACGCGAGCGCGGCGCGCGACCGCATTGCCGATCCCGCCGGACAGAAGCTCGCGGACTGGTTCATGCTGCGCCATTCCGAGAGCACGGCGAATTTCAAGCGCTACGCCGGCTTCCTCGCCGCCAACCCGGACTGGCCGAGCAGCGCCCTGCTCCGCCGCCGCGCCGAGGCGCGGCTGTGGCAGGAGAAGAGCGATGCGGCCACCGTGCACAAATTCACCATGGACCGGCCGATCAGCGCCAAGGGCAAGTTCGCGCTCGCCCGCGTGCTGCTCGCCGAGGGCGACGCCGACCGGGCCGCGCGGCTGGTACGCGAGGCCTGGCGCGCCGACGAATTGTCCGAGCGCAGCGAGGAGGATTCCTACGAGGCGTTCCGCGACCTGCTCACCGCGGACGATCATCGCGCCCGCATGGACAAGCGGCTCGGCGCCAAGGACTACGCGGCTGCGCGGCGCGCGGCCAAACGGCTCGGCGAGGACGCGCTCGCGATCGTCAAGGCCTGCGCCGCGGTCACCGGCAAGGCCAGCAAGGCCGGGGATTATCTCGAGGACGTGCCGAGCGAGGCGCGCCGCGATCTCGGCTATGTGCTGTGCCGCGCGCAATGGCATCTGCAGAAGGACCGCATCGACGACGCGGCGGAAGTGATCCTCGCCGCCGCGCCAGAGACCATGGGGGCCCAGGACACCGACGCCTGGTGGCGCGAGCGCCGCCTGCTCGCGCGCAAGCTGCTCGACCAGGGCAAGTTCAAGACGGCCTATGACGTGGTGCGCACGGCCGCGGTGCCCGAGAAGGAAGTCTACCGCGTCGATTATCATTTCATGTGCGGCTGGATCGCGCTGCGCTTCCTCGACGATCCCCAGGCGGCGATGGTGCACTTTGCCGCAATCGACGCCGGCTCGGCCAATCCGATCGCGCTGTCGCGCGCCCATTACTGGCGCGGCCGCGCCGCCGAGGCGATGGGCGCGAGCGCCGATGCGCGCATGAGCTATCGGGCGGCCGCGCGCTATCCGACCGCCTATTACGGCCAACTGGCGCGGGCCAGGCTCGGCCTCGACCGCATCGAGCTGCGGCCGCCCTCGCCGGTGCTGGCCGCCGCCGACACGCCGGAATCGGACGAGCGCGTGCGCGCCGCCGACATGCTCTACGGCATCGGCGAGCGCGACGTGGCGTTTTACTACGCCGAGGATTTCGCCAAGGAGAGCACCGACGTCGCGGCCCTCGAAGGTCTCGGCGCACTCGCCGGCCAGCGCGGCGATGCGCGGGTGATGCTGGAGGTCGGCAAATCGGCGCTGGCGCGCGGGCTCGCGCTCGATCATTACGCCTTCCCCACCATCGGCATCCCCGAGCACCAGCAGGTCGCGCCCGCGATCGAGACCAGCGTGATCTATTCGGTGGCGCGCACCGAGAGCTCGTTCGACCAGCGCGACAAGTCGGCCGCCAACGCGGTCGGCCTGATGCAGGTGACGCCTGAAGCCGGCCGCGATACCGCCAAGCGTTTCGGCCTGACTTATGACTGGGACAAGATGGTCTCCGACCCCGTCTACAACACGCAGATGGGCGCGGCCGAGCTCAGCGCGCTGCTGTCGGAATATCGCGGCAACCAGATCATGACTTTCGCCGGCTACAATGCCGGCCGCGGCCGGGTGCGCGAATGGGTGCAGGCCCGTGGCGATCCGCGCGACCCCAATGTCGATCCGGTCGACTGGGTCGAGCGCATCCCGCTGTCGGAGACGCGCAACTACGTCCAGCGCGTGATGGAGAACGTGCTGGTGTACCGCGCGCGCTTCGAGGCGAGCGGCGTTGTGGCCGGCAAGAGCGACGAGCGCCTCGTGACGAAGGACGCTAACGCGAAGGCAACGCCGGTGGATTGAACATTGGCATCGTAGGGCGGATTAGCGCAGCGCAATCCGCCTCTTCTGTCTCTGCGGAGAGCGGGACGGCGGATTACGCCTGCGGCTAATCCGCCCTACGAACCTTGTCTCAATCCACCTTGATGTTCGCGGCCTTGATCATCGGCCACCATTTTGCGATCTCGGCCTTCTGACGGGCACCGAGCGCTTCGGGCGTGAGCTGGTCCTTCGGTGTCATCTCCAGGCCCTGGCTTTCGAGCTGCTTTCGCACGGCGGGATCGTTCAGCGCTTCCACGGCTGCGGTGTTGAGCTTGGCCACGATCTCCTTCGGCGTGCCCTTCGGTACCCATAGGCCCGACCACAGCGTCATGTTGAAGCCCTTCAGGCCCGCCTCCTCCGCGGTCGGGATCTCCGGTGCCGAGGACAGGCGCTTGTCGTCGGTGATGGCATAGGCACGGATGGTGCCGGCGCGGACCTGGTTGATGGAGTTGGAGGTCTGGTCGACGATGACGTCGATCTGGCCGGCGATGAGATCGTTCAGCGCGGGCGCGGTGCCGCGATAGGGCACGTATTGCAGCTTGATGCCGGAGACGCTCTCGAAATAGACGCCGGCGATGTGGCTGCCGGAGCCGGCGCCGGCGGTGCCGGCCGTCGGCGGCGACGGCCGCGACTTCAACCACTCCAGAAGCTCTTTCAGCGAGGTCGCGGGCACCGCGGTCTTGCTGACGATGATCATCGGATTGCTCGGCAGCAGCACCACCGGCTCGAGATCGGCGACGAGGTCGTATTTGAGCTTGTAGACGGCGCCATTGGCGACGTGGGTGCCGAGATGGCCGAAGGAGATGGTGTAGCCGTCCGGCGGCGATTGCACGGCGCGGCCGACGCCGATCGAGCCGCCCGCGCCGGTGACGTTCTCGATCACGACGGCCTGGCCAAGCGAGGTGCGCATCCGATCGGCGAGCACGCGCGCCATCGCGTCCGACGGACCGCCGGCCGCGAACGGCACGATGATGGTGATGGGATGGGAGGGATAGTCATCGGCGCGCGCGGCGCCTGCAACAGCGAGAACAGCAAACAGCGCAGCCCAGACGGCCTTCGTCATTGTCTTCTCCCCAGCGATGTCGATATTGTTTTTGCTCTTCCCGCGTACGGGAAGAGGGATCATTCGTGGCGTAGTGCCGCGCTAGAATTGTGAATAGTCGATCGGCTTGTGGCGATCGAGCGTGCGGGTGACCGGCGGCAGCGGATATTTCAGGCCGGTGGCGCAATTGAACAGCATGACGCGGTCACTCTTCGAAACACGGCCGTCGCCAAGGCTCTCCTTGTAGGCGGCGTAGGTCGCGGCGCCCTCGGGACACAGCAAGAGGCCCTCCTCGCGCGCGACCTCGTTCAGCGCCGCCGAGATCTTGTCGTCGTCGACCGCGATGGCAAAGCCCTTGCTCTCGCGCACGGCGCGCAGGATCAGGAAGTCGCCGATCGCCTGCGGCACGCGGATGCCGGAGGCGATGGTGTGGGCGTCCTCCCAGCGCGTCGCATGCTCGGTGCCGGCCTCATAGGCGCGCACCATCGGCGCGCAACCAGAAGCCTGCACCGCGACCATGCGCGGGCGCTTGGAGCCGATGAAGCCGATCTTCTCGAGCTCGTCGAACGCCTTCCACATTCCGATCAGGCCGGTGCCGCCGCCAGTCGGATAGAAGATCACGTCGGGCACGTCCCAGCCGAGTTGCTCGGCGAGCTCGAGGCCCATCGTCTTCTTGCCTTCGATACGATACGGCTCCTTCAAGGTCGAGGTGTCGAACCAGCCGACCTTCGCCTTGCCCTCGCCGACGATCTTGCCGCAATCGTCGATATAGCCGTTGACCCGGTAGACCGTCGCGCCCTGCAGCTCGATCTCGCTGACGTTCACCTCCGGCGTGTCGGCCGGGCAGAAGATCGTCGTCTTGATGCCGCAGGACGTCGCGTAGGCCGCGAGCGCCGCGCCGGCATTGCCGTTGGTCGGCATCGCCATGTGCTTGATGCCGAGCGCCTTGCCCATCGACACCGCCATGACCAGGCCGCGCGCCTTGAACGAGCCGGTCGGCAGGCGACCTTCGTCTTTCACGATGATCTCGCCGCCACCGAGCTTCTTCCCGAGCTTCGGCAGCCGGATCAGCGGCGTCGTGACTTCGCCGAGCGAGACGATGTCCTGGCATTTGCGCACCGGCAGCAGCTCGCGATAGCGCCACATGTCGGCGGGGCGTTGGGCAAGCGCATCCTTGGTCAGCGCCTTCTTCACGCCTGCGAGATCGTAGCGCACCAGCAGCGGCTTGCCGGCCTTGGAGAGATTGTGGACCTGGTCGGCGGCGTAATGATCGCCCTCCATCGCGCATTCGAGATGGGTGACAAAGGTCGGGCGTTCGATGGTGAGGTTGTCGTTGTCGTGCATGGCTCGCTTCTTTCTTCTTCCTTGTGTCGCCAGTTTCTTGCGTCCGTCATGGCGTGCTTGAGCGCTTCGCTTGATGGATGCGCGGGTCAAGCCCGCGCATGACGAGCGGAGATTAGCTTAGATATTCAACACCCTGCCATAAGCATCCAGCACGGCTTCCTTCATCATCTCCGACAGGGTCGGATGCGGGAAGACCGTGTGCATCAGCTCTTCCTCGGTCGTCTCCAGGTTCATGGCGACGACGTAGCCCTGGATCAGCTCGGTGACCTCGGCGCCGACCATGTGGGCCCCTAACAGCTGGCCGGTCTTCTTGTCGAAGATCACCTTGACCAGGCCCTGGTCCTCGCCGAGGGCGATGGCCTTGCCGTTGCCGACGAAGGGGAAGCGGCCGACGCGGATCTCGCGGCCGCTCTCTTTCGCCTTGGCTTCGGTCAGACCGACGGATGCGACCTGCGGATGGCAATAGGTGCAGCCCGGGATCAGGTTCTTGTCCATGGGATGCGGGTGCAGGCCCTTGATCGCCTCGACGCAGATCACGCCCTCATGCTCGGCCTTGTGCGCGAGCATCGGCGGCCCCGCGACGTCGCCAATGGCGTAGATGCCAGGCACGTTGGTCTTGCCGTAGCCGTCGATCACGATGCAGCCGCGGTCGGTTTTGACGCCGAGCTTTTCGAGGCCGAGATTCTCGATGTTGCCGACGACGCCGACCGCCGAGATCACCCGCTCGAACTCTGATGTGACAGGCTTGCCCTTGCCGTCGTCGATGGTGGCGAGGACGCTGTCGGCCTTCTTCTCCAGCTTGGTCACCTTGGTCGAGGACATGATCTTGATGCCCTGCTTCTCCAGCCGCTTGCGCGCAAGGCCGGCGATCTCGGCGTCCTCCACGGGCAGGATCTGCGGCAGCACCTCGACCACGGTGACGTCGCTTCCCATGGTGTGGAAGAAGGAGGCGAACTCGATGCCGATCGCGCCCGAGCCGACCACCAGCAGCGACTTCGGCATCCGATCCGGCACCATCGCCTCGAAATAGGTCCAGATCAGCTTCTTGTCGGGCTCGAGCCCGGGCAGCACGCGCGGCCGCGCGCCGGTCGCGACGATGATATGCTTGGCCTGATAAGCCCCCTCGCCCAGCGCGCCCTTCGGCGCCTCGACGTCGGACTTCTTCACCGTGACCTTGCCGGGCGCATCGATCGAAGCCGCGCCCCAGATCACGCTGACCTTGTTCTTCTTCATCAGGAAGCCGACGCCGTCGTTCAGCCGCTTGGAGACGCCGCGCGAGCGCTGCACCACGGCCTTCGGATCGAACGAGACCTTCTCCGCCGACAGGCCATAATCCTTGGCGTGCTGCATGTAATGGTAGATCTCGGCCGAGCGCAGCAGCGCCTTGGTCGGGATGCAGCCCCAGTTCAGGCAGATGCCGCCGAGATAGGATTTTTCGACGATCGCGACCTTGAAGCCGAGCTGAGCGGCGCGGATCGCGGTGACATAGCCGCCGGGACCGGAGCCGATGATGATGATGTCGAAGGATGTATCGGCCATGGCGGCTCCCGTTCAACTCAAGAGGCGCCGCGGACGCGGCGCTTGACCAGAAAAGACCTCACCAGCCATTCGAGCATCACCGCCACGGCCATCAGGGCCAGAGCGATGAGCGCGATGGGCTGGGCGATGTTCCGTGCCAGCTGCTCACCGGCAAAGAACGCAGAGTGCAGAAAATCGAGCCCGATCGGGTTGAGCGCGACGACGGCTCCGAGCAGCAGTGACATCCATGGCCAGCGGGTCCGGACATGCAAGATTGCCCCCTCAGTCGCCGCGTCACACCATCATCATGACGGGGTTTTCGATCAGCTGCTTGAACGCGCCGATCAGCTCGGCGCCGAGCGCGCCGTCGATGGCGCGGTGATCGCAGGACAGAGTCACGCTCATCATGTGCGCGATCTCGATCTTGCCCCCGCGCACCACTGGGCGCTCCTCGCTAGTGCCGACCGCGAGAATGGTCGCATGAGGCGGGTTGATCACGGCGGTGAAGTGGCTGATGCCGTACATGCCGAGGTTGGAGACGGCGGTGGTGCCGCCCTGGTACTCTTCCGGCTTCAATTTGCGCGAGCGGGCGCGCGCGGCAAAATCCTTCATCTCGTTCGAGATGGTGGAGAGCGTCTTGGTCTCGGCCTTGCGGATGATCGGCGTGATCAGGCCGCCGGGCATCGCGACGGCAACGCCGACGTCGGAATGGTGGTGCTTGACCATGCCGCTTTCGGTCCAACTGACGTTGCAATTCGGGATCTTCTGCAGCGCAACCGCCATCGCCTTGATGACGAAGTCGTTGACCGAGATCTTGTAGAGCGGCTTCTTCTCCTTGTCCTTCGGAGCTGCGGCGTTGATCTCCTCGCGGGCAGCGAGCAGCTTGCCGATGTCGCAGTCGATCGTCAGGTAGAAGTGCGGGACGTTCTGGATCGAGGCGGTCAAACGTTGGGCAATCGTGCGGCGCATGCCGTCATGCGGCACGATCTCGTACGAGCCCGGCTCGAACAGCGACAGGATCTGCTTGTCCGACATGGTGGGCGCGATCGACGGCGCACCGCCGGACGGCGCCGCGGCGGGCGCCTTGAGGCCCTTGCCGGACTTGGCCTGCTCAACGTCGCGCGCGACCACGCGGCCGTGCGGGCCGGTGCCGGTGACCATGCCGACATCGATGCCGGCCTCCTTGGCGAGACGCCGAGCCAGGGGCGACGAGAAGACGCGGCCGGCATGGCCGTTGCTCTGCGCGGCCGGAGCGGCAGCCTGCTGCGCAGGTGGGGCGGCGGGCGGCGGTGCAGACTTAGGCGCCGCGGGCGCGGGAGCCGCTGCAGCAGCCGGCGCTTCAGCGGGCTTCTCCGCTTTCGGCGGCGCGGCAGACGCGCTGGGCTTGGCGCTGCCGGCGGCCTTGACGTCCTCGCCTTCGCCGGCGAGCACGGCGATCACGTCGTTGACCGGGACGTCCTGGGTACCCTCGGGCACCAGGATTTTGGCGATCGTGCCCTCGTCGATGGCCTCGACCTCCATGGTCGCCTTGTCGGTCTCGATCTCGGCGATGACGTCGCCGGATTTGACCTTGTCGCCTTCCTTCTTCAGCCACTTGGCGAGGTTGCCCTTCTCCATCGTCGGCGAAAGAGCGGGCATCAGGATGTTGATGGGCATGCTGACCTCAAGAAGAACTTTGCAAAAATCGCCTCCGACAGCGGAGACGAACAGACCAGGTTTAGTTGCCGATGTCGCCTTGCCAGAGGCGCTCATTGGCAGGGATGGAACGCCAATTCTTCATCATGGTGATGGAACGGTCGTCGGCAAGATCGATCCAGGGGATGCCGAACTTGTCGAGGATGTCCTTGGATCCCTCGAACGTGACGGACTCGCCGATCACCACCAGCTTCACCTTGAACAGCCCGAGCGCGCCCGCGCACATCGAGCATGGCGACAGCGTCGTGTACATCACGGTGTCGTGGAACGAGATCGCGCCGGCTTCGCGCAGGCAGCTCATCTCGCCATGCAGGATCGGATTGTTCTCCTGCACACGGTTGTTGTGGCCGCGCGCGATGATCTTGTCTCCGCGCGTCAGCACGGCGCCGATCGGCAAGCCGCCCTGCGCGATCGAAGCCTCCGCCTCGCGGATCGCTTCGAGCATGAAATCGAAATGGTGCGCTTCGATGGTCACGGTCAGTGTCCCTTGCCGCGCGGCGTCGTCGTGCCGGTATCGGTCGGACGCTCGATCTCGGCCTGGAACATCTCCAGGATCCGGTTGAGGGCGTCCTCTTCGGTGTATTCGCTCTCGCGTGCATAGGCGCGCGCGGCGTGGCGGGCGAGATCGACCAGCAGCAAGCCCCACATGTCGGGCTCCTCGAAGGCCCGCTGGAACGCCATCGACAGCCCGCCGTCCAGCACGAACACGCGCAGGATCTCGACCGCGTCGTCGCGGGCAAGGACGTCGGGCGGCAGTGGCTGCTGCTTCGGGCCCGCCATGATCTACCTGTAGCAGACGGCTTTGGCGGCCTCGACCACTTCAGCCGCCGACGGCAGCGCGAGCTTCTCCAGATTGGCGGCATAGGGCATCGGCACGTCCTTGCCGGAGACGCGCGCGACCGGCGCGTCGAGATAGTCGAAGGCGTTCTCCATGATGCGCGCGGCGATCTCGGCGCCGACGCCGCTCTGGGCCCAGCCCTCTTCCACCGTGACGGCGCGTCCCGTCTTCTTGACCGAGTTGATGATGGTCTCGGTGTCCATGGGACGCAGCGTGCGCAGATCGATCACCTCGGCCTCGATGCCCTCCTTGGCGAGCTCGTCGGCGGCCTTCAGCGCATAAGTCATGCCGTTCGACCAGGAGATGATGGTGACGTGGCTGCCGGAGCGGACGATGCGCGCCTTACCGATCGGGATGATGAAATCATCCATCTTCGGCACTTCGCCGGTGTGGCCGTAGAGCACCTCGTTCTCGAGGAAGATCACCGGATTGGGATCGCGGATCGCGGCCTTGAGCAGGCCCTTGTAGTCGGCCGCCGAGAACGGCGCGACGACCTTGAGGCCGGGGACGTTGGAGTACCAGGCCGAGTAATCCTGGCTGTGCTGTGCGGCGACGCGGGCGGCGGCGCCGTTCGGCCCGCGGAACACGATCGAGCAGCCCATCTGACCGCCGGACATGTAGAGCGTCTTGGCCGCGGAGTTGATGATCTGGTCGATCGCCTGCATGGCGAAGTTGAAGGTCATGAACTCTACGATCGGCTTGAGGCCGGTCATGGCGGCGCCGACGCCGACGCCGGCAAAGCCGTGCTCGGTGATCGGAGTGTCGATGACGCGCTTGGCGCCGAACTCCTGGAGCAAGCCCTGGGTGACCTTGTAGGCGCCCTGATATTCGGCGACCTCTTCGCCCATCACGAAGACATCAGGGTCGCGGCGCATCTCTTCGGCCATGGCGTCGCGCAAGGCTTCGCGGATGGTCTGCGTCACCATCTCGGTGCCCGCGGGCACCTCCGGATCGGGCTCGGCGACGGCCTGCGGCGCCGCCTTGGGTGCAGGCGCTTCCGCCTTTGCAGCAGCGGGCGGGGCAGACTCGGCCGCCTTCGCAGCCGGCGCGGGCGCCTTCGCAAGATCGGCCGCGCTCTCGCCGTCCGCCAAAATGGTCGCGATCGGCGTGTTCACCGCGACGTCGGCGGTGCCCTCAGGGATCAGGATCTTGCCGAGCGTCCCCTCGTCGGTCGCCTCGACCTCCATGGTCGCCTTGTCGGTCTCGATCTCGGCGATGACGTCACCGGACTTGATCGTCTCGCCCTCTTTCTTCAGCCATTTGGCGAGGTTGCCCTTTTCCATCGTGGGCGACAACGCGGGCATCAGCACTTGAATTGGCATATCGACTCCAAAAGAAAGCTAGCGCGCGTTCAGCGGTAGACGTCGGTCCAGAGCTCGGCGGCGTCCGGCTCGGGATCATGCTGGGCGAAATCGGCGGACGCGTTGACGATGTCGCGCACCTCGGCGTCGATCGCCTTGAGATCGGCCTCGCTGACCTTCGCGGCCAGGAGGCGGTTGCGCACCTGCTCGATCGGGTCCTGGTCGTGACGGACCTTCTCGACCTCCTCGCGTGTGCGATATTTTGCAGGGTCGGACATCGAGTGGCCGCGATAGCGGTAGGTCTGCATCTCCAGGATGTAGGGGCCCTTGCCGGCGCGGCACCAGGCGGCGGCCTCGTCGCCGGCGGCCTTGACGGCGCGGACGTCCATGCCGTCGACCTGCTTGCCGGGGATGTTGAAGGACACGCCGCGCTTGGAGAAGTCCTGCTGGGCCGAGGCCCGCGAGACCGCGGTGCCCATGGCGTAGCGGTTGTTCTCGATGACGTAGATCACCGGCAGCTTCCAGAGCTCCGCCATGTTGAAGCTCTCATAGACCTGGCCCTGGTTGGCCGCACCGTCGCCGAAATAGGTGACGCTGACATTGTCGTTGCCGCGATAGGTGTTGGCGAAGGCGAGACCGGTGCCGAGCGAGACCTGGGCGCCGACGATGCCGTGGCCGCCGTAAAAGTGCTTCTCCTTGCTGAACATGTGCATGGAGCCGCCCTTGCCCTTGGAATAGCCGCCGCGGCGGCCCGTGAGCTCGGCCATGACGCCGTTGGCGTCCATGCCGGTGGCAAGCATATGGCCGTGATCGCGATAGCCGGTGATGACCTGATCGCCCTGTTTCAGGGCCATCTGCATACCGACCACTACGGCCTCCTGGCCGATATAGAGGTGGCAGAAGCCGCCGATCGCGCCCATGCCGTAGAGCTGGCCGGCCTTTTCCTCGAACCGCCGGATCAGGAGCATGTCGCGGAGCGCCTTGAGCTCCTGCTCCCTGGTGAATTCCGGGGGCGAACCGCCGTCGGGTTTGTCCTGTGGAGTGGTTGCGGCGGCTTTCTTGGGTGCGGCCATAGGAATTCCGGGTCAGAGAAAACTTTCGTCCTCTCTAACCCAAGTCAAACACCATTGGAAAGCACCGCGGCGACATGGCACGACTTTCATTATGCCGCACTGCAACGTGGTCGAAATATTGCAAAATCTTTGGCGCTGATCGGGCAACAAATCTACGCGTCGCCGCCGCGCGAACAGATTCGGGACCGGGTCAAGAACCTCCTCTCCCGTCCGTTGTCCAATGAGAACATTCCGCCGCGCCCGGCGACGACATCAATGATGAGGTCGGTGTGCTTCCAGGCTTCGAATTGCCGGCCGCTGATATAGAACGGCATGCCGCCGATATGGCCCAGCAGGACGTCGGTCTCGCCGATGACGAACTCGCCGGCCGGATAGCACATTGGCGACGAGCCGTCGCAGCAGCCGCCGGACTGATGAAATAGGACGGGGCCGTGATCCGCACAGATCTCGGCCAGGAGCTCGAGTGCTGCGTCCGTGGCGCTGACCTTGTCGTGCATGAGCCGTGCCCCGTCAGTACGCAAGGCGGCGCAATGGGAGAATGGACTGCGCCGCCCTGCTAACCGGTCAGAAGAAGCCAAGCTTCTTCGGGCTATAGCTGACCAGGAGGTTCTTGGTCTGCTGATAGTGGTCGAGCATCATCTTGTGGGTCTCGCGCCCGATGCCCGACTGCTTGTAGCCGCCGAACGCCGCGTGCGCGGGATAGGCGTGGTAGCAATTGGTCCAGACCCGGCCCGCCTGGATGGCGCGGCCGAAGCGGTAGCAGCGGTTGGCGTCGCGGCTCCAGATGCCGGCCCCGAGGCCGTAGAGCGTGTCGTTGGCGATCGACAGCGCCTCTTCATCGGTCTTGAAGGTCGTGACCGAGACGACGGGTCCGAAGATCTCCTCCTGGAAGATCCGCATCTTGTTGTGACCGTGGAACACCGTGGGCTGGACGTAGAAACCGCCGCCGAGGTCGCCGGAAAGCATCGCACGCGCGCCGCCGGCCAGGACCTGGGCGCCTTCTTGCTTGCCGATGTCGATGTAGGAAAGGATCTTCTCCAACTGCTCGCCGGAGGCCTGCGCGCCGATCATGGTCGCGGCATCGCGCGGGTCGCCCTGGATGATGGCGGCAACGCGCTTGAGCGCCCGCTCCATGAAACGCTCGTAGATCGACTCATGGATCAGCGCCCGGCTCGGACAGGTGCAGACCTCGCCCTGGTTGAGCGCGAACATCACGAAGCCTTCGATCGCCTTGTCGAAGAAATCGTCATCCTCGGCCATCACGTCCTTGAAGAAGATGTTCGGCGACTTGCCGCCGAGCTCGAGCGTGACGGGGATGAGGTTCTGGCTGGCATATTGCATGATCAGCCGGCCCGTCGTGGTCTCGCCGGTGAAGGCGATCTTGGCGATGCGCGGGCTGGAAGCCAGCGGCTTGCCGGCTTCGAGGCCGAAGCCGTTGACGATGTTGAGGACGCCGGGCGGCAGGAGGTCGCCGATGATATCGGCCCAGACCAGGATCGAGGCCGGGGTCTGCTCGGCCGGCTTGAGCACCACGCAATTGCCGGCGGCGAGCGCAGGCGCGAGCTTCCAGCAGGCCATCAGCAGCGGGAAGTTCCAGGGGATGATCTGGCCGACGACGCCGAGCGGCTCGTGGAAGTGGTAGGCGACGGTGTCATCATCGATCTCGCCGATCGTGCCCTCCTGGCCGCGCACCACGCCGGCGAAATAGCGGAAGTGGTCGATCGCCAGCGGCAGGTCGGCAGCGCGGGTCTCACGGATCGGTTTGCCGTTGTCCCAGGTTTCGGCGATCGCGAGCCGCTCCAGGTTCTCTTCCATGCGATCGGCGATCCTGTTGAGGATGATCGCGCGTTCCACGACGCTGGTCCGTCCCCAGCTGTCCTTGGCGGCATGCGCCGCATCGAGCGCGGCCTCGACGTCTTGCGCGTCGGAGCGCGCGATCTTGCAGACGACCTGGCCGGTGACCGGCGAGACGTTGTCGAAGTACTTGCCGGAACGCGGGGCCGCCCATTTGCCGCCGATGAAATTGTCGTAGCTCGCGGCGAAGGGATTCTTCGTGAGATTGAGGAATTCCACCTTGTTCATTGATCACTCCCGGTGTTGCTGTTTGCGCAATTCGTCGCGTGGCTCGCGACTTGCGCGGACGATGATGCGGGAGGCGTTTCCTGTCAGCCCGGGGGGACGCGATGGCGGCGGCTACCTGTCGCAGTTCTGCGACAGGTCGGGGGCGAGTCACTCTCGTGTCCCGGACGCGCTGCAACGCTCTTCGCGTTGCTGCGCAGAGCCGGGACCCAGAAGGCGGCGGGAGAATGTCGAGGGATGGGCCCCGGCTCAGCAGCGCACCACGTCGCAAGGGCGACGCGCTGCGCTGCGTCCGGGGCACGAGATCGGAGTTTGAGTCGGGCTCAGTGGTTCAGCTCGAACCGCTTCAGCTTCCGGTGCAGCGTGGCGCGGCTGACGCCGAGGGCCTTGGCGGCGGCCGAGACGTTGCCGCCGGCGCGGAGCAGCGCCCGCTGCACCACCGCGCGCTGTCCGCCGGCAAGATGATCGCGCGCAGTATCGCCGCCGAGCAGATCGGCCGCGGGCACCGGCCGCAAGGCCCGTCCCGGAGCGATACCAAGCGCCGCGCGTGCGGAGCGGGTCGCTCCGATCACGAGATCGTCCGCGTCGACCGCAACGAGGCCTCCGCATTGGCCGTCCGCGGCTTGCGTCAGCACGATGCGGGCATGGGCGAAGGCCCTGCGGAACAGATCAGCTTCGATCCGCTTGGCCGCCTCGCCGGCCGCAAGCGCAATCAGGCTGGAGAATGCATCGGTCCGGTCGGCGCGGCAGGAGGACACGTCGAGCACGCCCGCGAGCCCCGCCTCATGATCGTAGATCGGAACGGCGGTGCAGCTCAGAAGCGTGTTGCGGGTGAAGAAATGCTGGTCGCGGTCGATCGTCAGCGGACGCTGCTCGACCAGACAAGTGCCGATGCCATTGGTGCCTTCGTGCTCCTCGCTCCAGAGCGCACCGGTCCACAGGCCCCAGGATTGAAAGGTCGCGTCGTCCGCCACCGTGCCGCGGCGATCGACCGGCACGCCCTCGCCATCGGCGAGCAGCACGCAGCAGCCGCTCGCGCCGACGGCCTGATAGAGCCGGTCCATCGCGCCCTGCGCGGCGGCCAGCAGCGCCGCGACGCGCTCACGCGCCTGGTGCAACTCGGCTTCGGTCAGCCGCATCGGCGAAGTGCGGCCGCCGGGATCGAGATGATGCAATCTGGAGGAACGGCGCCACGAGGCCACGAGCGCGGACCGAGCCGCCTGGCCTGACGCAATGGCGGCCTCGACACGGGCCGCGTGATGCCGGGGCATTGACCCATTCATCACAGTTTCCTCCGGATGACAGACTATGACGTGCCCGCGCCGCCTGTTTGATCTTCGTCAACTTCAGTGAGCGTCGCAGAAGCCATGGGCCCGCCTCCGGGCTGCCGTCAAGGCAACTTGCGGTTCCGAAATTACGACCTTCGAAGGAGGAGTCGGATTTCGAGAGCGGCTTTCGCCGTTGGTTTCGAAGCTTGCGGAAAGCGCTACTTCGCCGGGATCATCCGCACAAGATCGCGCGGATTGACGTAATCGAGTTGAAAGCGCGCCCGCTCGTCCAGCATGTCGGGGTCGATCCGCTCGGAGCGCAGCAGCGACACCCGCTGCTCGCTCCTGGCCCGCTCACGCTTGAGCTGGGCCAGTTCGCTGGTCAGCGCGATGATCTCCTGGTCGAGTTCCTGGCGGGCGTTGAGGCCGTATTTGCCGGTATAGGCGTTGACGCCGAAATAGCCGACGATGGCAGCCGCCATCGCATAGAGGGCAAGACCGGTCAGGATCGATTTCAGGCGCGCGCGAGAGACCATCCTGGGAAGATGGGACAGGTTGGTTAAGGGAGTGCTAATCGCCCCCGGCAACCCGTCGTCATGCCCGGGCTTACCCCGGGCATCCACGTCCTTCATCGCGGCAAAGCAAGAACGTGGATGGCCGGGACGAGCCCGGCCATGACGGAGAGAGTGCGGGCTCAGCCCTGGTGCTTCGCCACGTGGGCGGCGAAGGCGTCGATGTACTGCTGCAGCACGGTCTTCAGGGAGTCCTTGGTCAGTTCTCCGTTCGCATCGAAGGCATCGCCGACGGCGTTGAGGTAGATTTCCGGCTGCTGGAGCAGCGAGCCGGAAATGCCCGGCAGGATGTTCTGCAGATGCTTGGCCGCGCTGACGCCGCCGAGCGGGCCCGGCGAGTTCGAGATGATGCCGACCGGCTTGCCGAGCAGCGAGCTCTTACCATAGGGGCGCGAGGCGACGTCGATGGCGTTCTTGAGGACGCCCGGGATCGAGCGGTTGTATTCGGGGGTGATGAACAGGACGCCGTTCGACTTCTGGAGCTTGTCGCGGAAGGCCAGCCAGTCCGCCGGCGGCGCGCCCTCGAGGTCCTGGTTGAAGAACGAGATGCCCGCGGGCGTGATGACCTCGAGCTTGAGGGTATCAGGCGCGAGCTTGGCCAGCGCATTGGCGATCTTCAGCGAAAAGCTCTCCTTGCGCAGGCTGCCGGCGATCGTGACGATGTTATAGGCCATGAGGTGTCCTTGAACCTTGAGGGGAAGTGCCGAACGGCACTTAAGCGATCCCGGGCAATGGATGCAAGTGCATGAACCGACCCGATTTGGAAACCCAGCGTTTCGCGAAAGGGGATGGTCGCCCCAAAGCGATCAGGCCGCCCGAAGGCGGCCTGACGTTTCTCGTATTGGTTCCCCTTCAGATCGTCGGATTCCACGCCGACGGAATCAGGCGGTATTTGGCGCCGTCCTTCTCGACATGGCCGACCGACGGGAAGGTGAAGTGGAAGCCAATCACGGTCGCCTTCTCGGCCGCTGCCATGTCGTAGAATTTGTGGCGCGTCTCCTGCGCCAGCGCGGCATCATTGTCGAACATCACGTGCCAGTCGGGATTGCGCAGGAAGAATTCCGGAATGTTGGTGACGTCGGACTGGATCAGCACCTTGGCATCGCCAGAGGCAACCGCGAACGAGGTGTGGCCCGGCGTATGGCCCGGGGTGGCGATCGAGGTGATGCCCGGCGCGACCTCCTTGCCCCACTCGTATTTGGTGACCTTGGACTCGAGGCCGGCGAAGGTCTTCTTCACGTTGGCGAAGTAGTTCTTCATCATCGGGTTGGACTCGGCCTTGGCGGCGTTGTCCTCGCTGGTCCAGAATTCCCAGTCCTTGCCCGGCACCATGATCTCGGCATTGGGGAATGCGAGCGCGCCGTCGGCGAGGCGAATGCCGTTGGTGTGATCGGGATGCAGATGCGACAGCAGCACCACGTCGATGTTCTTCGCCTCGACGCCGGCCGCCTGGAGGTTCTGCAGCGTACGGCCGACCGCGCCCTTGCTCGCCTCGAAATTCGCAATGCCGTTGCCGGTGTCGATCAGGACCAGCTTGGAGCCGGTGTTGATGAGCTGCGGGTTGAACGGCACCGTGACCATGCCCTTCGGCATGTAGGCCGCCTCACCCGCGGCCAGCGCCTCTTCCTTCGGCTTGTTGGCGACGAATTTGTCCGGCATCGGGAAAGTTCGCGCACCGTCGTTGATCGAGGTGCACTCGTAGCTGCCGACCTTGTAGCGATAGAAGCCCGGCGCCTGTGTCCCGGCTGGCGGCACGGCGGCATAGGTCACGGTCGGGCGAAGCCCGGTCGCGGCGGCCGCACCGAGGGCGGCAGCGCCAGCGAGCAGATGACGGCGATTGAGATCGGTCATGGAGATGTCCCCTTCTGAGCCCTTGCGGTTTTCCGCATTCAATGGCGGCGGAATAATCCGCCGCTGGGCTCAGAAGGCAAGACCTTCCTGCGGTGACCTGCCGTCGCAGATCGCGATTATTTATTTGGGTTGATGAGGAATTTTTCGCCGGTGGCGCGTTTGGCGTACACCGCGATGTTGGCGGGATCGAGCACCTCGGTCAGCGACACCACCTTGGTGTAGTGGCTGGCGAAAGTGGTCTTGAGCTCGGACGCGACGCGCTGGCGCAGGCGACCGATCTCGGCCGGACCGATCTTCTGGAGGAACGGCGTCAGCAGCCATCCGCCGACGCCCCAGGTCAGACCGAACGACCGGCTCAATTCGGTCGGACGATTGTCGAGGCTGCCGTAGATGTAGATCTGCTTGTACACGTTGGAGCCGTAGCGGCTGTATTCCTTCGCGGTCTTGTTGGCCGCGACTTCCATCGCGGTCAGAATCTGGCTCGCCAGCTTGCCGCCGCCGATCGCATCGAACGCGATCGTAGCGCCGGTCTCGACCAGCGCGTTGGTGAGATCGTCCGTAAAGCTGGGCGCGCTGGAATCGACGACGTGCTTGGCGCCGATCTTGTGCAGGATGTCGGCCTGCTCCTTGCTCCTGACGATGTTGACGAGCCCGATGCCGTCCATGATGCAGATCTTGTTGAGCATCTGGCCGAGATTGGACGCAGCCGCGGTGTGCACCAGCGCCTTGTGGCCCTCCCGCCGCATCGTCTCGGTCATGCCGAGCGCGGTCAGCGGATTGACGAACCAGGAGGCGCCGTCGGCGGCCGTCGTTCCCGCCGGCAGCTCCATGACGTCGCGGACCTTCAGCGCGCGGTACTGCGTGTACATCGCGCCGCCGATCATCGACACGATCTTGCCCATCAGCGCCTTCGCCGCATCCGACGAGCCGGTCCGGATCACCGTGCCGGCGCCCTCGTTGCCGACCGGCAGCGATTGATCGAGCCGGGCGCCCATCATCCGCATCGCCGCCTCCGGCATCGTCGCGGTGATGACAGGCTTCTCCTTGGTGCCGGAGGCCTTGGCGGCCGACATGTCGGCCGGCCCGATCAGGAGCCCGAGGTCGGACGGGTTGATCGGCGTCGCCTCGACGCGAACCACGACCTCGTCGTCGGCCGGCTCCGGCGTCGGGATCTCCACGAGGGACAATTCCAGCTCGCCGCTCTTCTTCAGCAGCGAACGCAGTTGCAGTCCGGATGTGCCGTCGCTCATGTCGATCCTCCCCTGTCTCGGTTTTTCGCGGCTCGCGCGATGACGCTGGCTTACGCCAGCGCCTTCAGTGCCGCCTTGCCGCCGTACAGCGCCTGCTTGCCGAGTTGCTGCTCGATGCGCAGGAGCTGGTTGTATTTGGCGGTGCGATCGGAGCGCGCAAGGGAGCCGGTCTTGATCTGACCGCAATTGGTGGCGACCGCGAGGTCGGCGATGGTGGAATCCTCGGTCTCGCCCGAGCGGTGCGACATCACCGAGGTGTAGCCGGCCTTATGCGCCATCTCGACGGCGGCGAGCGTCTCGGTCAGCGTGCCGATCTGGTTGACCTTGATCAGGATCGAGTTGGCGCGGCCGGTCTTGATGCCGTCGGCGAGGCGCTTGACGTTGGTGACGAAAAGGTCGTCGCCGACCAGCTGACACTTCTTGCCGATGAGGTCGGTGAGCTCCTTCCAGCCGTCCATGTCGTCTTCCGACATGCCGTCCTCGATGGTGACGATCGGATAGCGCGAGACGAGGTCGCCGAGGTACTTGGCCTGCTCGGAGATCGAGCGGGTCTTGCCCTCGCCCTCATAGACGTACTTACCGTCCTTGAAGAACTCGGTCGAGGCGCAGTCGAGGCCGAGCACGATATCGCTGCCCGCCTTGAAGCCGGCCTTGCCGATCGCGTTCATGACGAACTCCAGCGCGGCGTCGGCCGACGGCAGGTTCGGAGCGAAGCCGCCCTCGTCGCCGACATTGGTGTTGTGGCCGGCCTTCTTCAGCTCGGACTTCAGCGTGTGGAAGACTTCCGCGCCGTAGCGCAGGCCCTCGGCAAAGGACGAGGCGCCGACCGGCAGGATCATGAATTCCTGGAAGTCGATCGGGTTGTCGGCATGCACGCCGCCATTGATGATGTTCATCATCGGCACCGGCAAAAGGCGCGCCGAGGTGCCGCCGACGTAGCGGTAGAGCGGCATGTCGAGCGAGTTAGCGGCCGCCTTGGCGCAGGCGAGCGAGACGCCGAGGATGGCGTTGGCGCCGAGGCGGCTCTTGTTCGCCGTGCCGTCGAGGTCGATCATGATCTGGTCGATCTGAGCCTGCTGCTCGACATCGAGGCCGCTCAGGGCCTCGAAGATCTCGCCATTGACGGCGCCGACCGCCTTGGTGACGCCCTTGCCGAGGTAGCGGGCCTTGTCGCCGTCGCGCAGTTCCACGGCTTCATGGGCACCCGTCGACGCGCCAGACGGCACCGCGGCGCGACCGAGCGCGCCATCTTCCAGCACGACATCGACCTCGACGGTAGGATTACCCCGGCTGTCCAGGATTTCGCGGCCGATGATGTCGATGATGGCGGTCATGAGAGCCTCATTTCGAGAAACAAAGGGGGGGCAGTTGGCGGTGCTTCTACCGCAATGCATCGACGTGGAAAAGGCCGGGTGACGGCCGCCGGATGATTGGGTAAGAGGGCCGCTCGGAGGCGGACTGATGTCGAAAAAGCCCAGCAAATCGAAAAACTCAAGCCTGGACCCGGCTGCCCTGCAGCTTGGCCACGCCGTGGAATGGCCGGATGCGCCCGAAAGGGCAAAGCTCGACCGCGTGCCCAATCCGCAAAAGGGCACCGACTACCTGGTGCGCTTCACCGTGCCGGAATTCACCTCGCTCTGCCCGGTCACTGGCCAGCCGGATTTCGCGCATCTGATGATCGACTACGCGCCGGGACCGTGGCTGCTGGAGTCGAAATCCCTGAAACTCTACATCGCGAGCTTCCGCAATCACGGCGCCTTCCACGAGGACTGCACCGTGATGATCGGCAAGCGCATCGCGAGCGAGATCAAGCCGAAATGGCTGCGCATCGGCGGCTATTGGTATCCGCGCGGCGGCATTCCGATCGACGTGTTCTGGCAGACCGGCCGCGTGCCCAGGGGCCTGTGGGTGCCCGAGCAAGGCGTCGCGCCCTATCGGGGGCGCGGCTGAGACGACGGGCGTAGCGAAGCGCGCTACTTGGTGACGGATGACCTTTCCCAGGGACGTTTGCCGCTGGCATCTCTGTCCCATGGACGCGCGGTCGGCGCGTTCCTTTCCTCGGCAGCCGCCTTCGCACGGTCGGCTTGCACCTGCTCGCGATCCGTCACCGAGGGCTTGGGCTGCACTTCAGGCGTTTGCGCGGCGGCCGGGCCCATAACGATCAGCGCGGCGATCAGAAACTTTGTCATCCCCGGCTGTAGCACGCCGAAGCCGGGGCCGTCCGATTTAGTTGTCGGGTTCCGCGCTCTTTCGTCAGACCCGCGCGTCAGCCGGCGCCCGCTGCTTGAGCAACCGGGCACAGACAACGCCCAGCACCACCATGATCAGTGCGCTCGCGAACAGGGTCGGCATCTTGCCGGCGTGCTGGAGCCCGAAGCCATAGGCGAGCGGTCCCACGGTCTGCCCCATGAAGAAGAAGAATGAATGCAGCGACAGCGCGGTGGCGCGCGCCTCGACCGAGAGCTCGCTGGCGAAGACCTGCAGACAGCCATGGGCGATGTAGAAGCCCCATCCCATCACGATGAGGCTCAGGGCCTGCACTTCCCAGCGCGGGCCGAAGGCGACGGCAACGAGCTGCGATGCCACCAGCGTCATACCCGAGATCATCATGCCCTTCACGCCCAGCCACGGCAGCAGACGCGACACCGTCAGCGTGTAGAACAGCCCGCCGACCGCAAAGCCCGCGATGACGATGCCGGCGATCGACAGCGAGGTCTGCCCGAGCTCGAACAGGAACGAGGCGATGTAGGGAAACAGGCCGAGCACGCAGCAGCCTTCGATGAACACGGCGGAGTAGCAGACATAGGCGTTCGGATTGGTGAAGATGGTGCGATAGCCGGCCTTGAGCGCCGACAGGCTGGTCTTCGGCGGAGGCTGGACCTTGGCGCCGTGGAAGCCGGCGGCAACCGCGATCGACGCCACGATCACGAGCACACCGAGCACCGCCAGCACGCCGCGCCAGCCGAGGAAATCGCCGATCAGGCCGGAGGCCGAGGCGCCGAGCAGATTGCCGGTCATCGCGCCCGCCAGCGTGCGGCTGATCGCGACCTGGCGTTTCTCCGGCCCGACGAGATCGCTGGTCAGGCTGAGCGCCACCGGAAACACGCCGCCGGAGCCGATGCCGGCGAGGATGCGGGTTGCGAACAGGACCGAGAACGAGGACGAGAGCGCGCCCAGGATGTTGGCAAGGCCAAGCAGCGCGAGACACCCGATCATCAGCCGGGTCTTGCCGAACAGATCGGCGGCGGCGCCGACGATGGGCTGGATGATCGAGAAGGTGAAGGCGAACACCGCGGCAAAGCCGGCGGCGGTCGCGATGCTAACGCCAAAATCCTCGGCGACGTGCGGCAGCACCGGATCGAGCGCGCGCGCCGACAGCGCTGCGGCAAAGCTCGCCCCTGAGATGACGTAGAGCGCTGTCGGCAAGCCGTGATCGTGCGGCCGCGCCTCGCTCTCCTGCATCAGCGCGGATTCTTTGCCAGCGCGTCGAACGCCATCAGCCGGGCGATGAGCCCTTCGAACTCGCTTAGCGGCACCATGTTGGGACCATCGGACGGCGCCCGGTCGGGATCCGGATGGGTCTCGATGAAGACGCCGGCGACACCGACCGCAACAGCCGCTCGTGCCAGCACCGGCACGAACTCCCGCTCACCACCCGACGAGGCCCCCTTCCCGCCCGGCTGCTGCACCGAATGGGTGGCGTCGAAGATGACGGGCGCGCCGGTGGTGCGCGCAAGGATCGGCAGCGCACGCATGTCGGAGACCAGCGTGTTGTAGCCGAACGACACCCCACGCTCGGTCACGAGCACGTTGGGATTGTCAGCGCTGGTGATCTTGGCGACGACGTTCGCCATGTCCCACGGCGCCAGGAACTGACCCTTCTTGACGTTGACGACCTTGCCGGTCGCCGCGGCAGCCAGCAGGAGATCGGTCTGCCGGCACAGGAACGCCGGGATCTGCAGGATGTCCACGGCTTCCGCCACCTCGGCGCATTGCGTGGCCTCATGCACGTCGGTCAAGACAGGCAGGCCGAGCGAGGCGCGGATTTCGGCGAAGATCGGCAGCGACTGCGCAAGGCCGAGCCCACGCGCCGCCGACGCGCTGGTGCGGTTGGCCTTGTCGAAGGAGGTCTTGTAGACGAGCCCGATGTTCAGCCGCGCGGCGATCTCCTTCAGCGCGGAGGCTACCTCCAGCGCATGCTGGCGACTTTCGAGCTGGCAGGGGCCGGCAATGATCGAGATCGGCAGATCATTGCCGAATTTGACCTTTCCGACGGTGACGACCGGCGCCGCTGAATGCGAAGAGCTCAAGGCAAATCCCTCGTTTCGGCGCGACCATAGCCGCCATGGGGGTCGGATCAACCCCATTCGGCCCGGACCATCAGAATATCAGGGTTGCGCCAGAGGTCCCCGCTGCAGCAGAGGCCGCTACTTCACCGCTGAGAACGCGGTCGGCGTCAGGATCTGGCTGACGATGTTGCCGACGATCTGGCCGTCGGCTTCGCTCTCAGCACGAGCTTTCATCCAGTCCGGATCGGTCATGAACGCGCCCCACTTCTTCTCGCGCTCGGCGAGCGAGTCCCAGGCCAGGAAATAGGTCAATTCCTGATTGGATTCACCGATCATCGTCGTGAAGAACCCGGCCTGCTTGATGCCGTGCTTTTCCCAGATCTTCAGCGTGGCGGTCTCAAACCGCTTCAAGAGCGCCGGCAGGCGGCCGGGCACGCAGCGATAGACGCGCATTTCGTAGATCATTCTTGTTCCTCCCTGAACAGGCGCGGCAGTTATAGCGGCTGCCCCGGACGGTGTCTTGAGCGTCGCACGGCAGCCTCTGTGGCGTTCTGCGCATGGCTGGAGCTTCCGGCGCAACAGACTCACGCAATGCTGCCGCAATGATCAGGCCGCTAGAATGGCTCAGTTGCGGTTCAGGTGCCCGTCACATGCGTATTTTGCTGGTCGAGGATGAAGCCGAAATGGCCTGTGCGTTGGCCTCGGCGCTAAAGCGTTACGACATGGTGGTGGATCACGCCCCGACGCTGGCCGAGGCGGAGGAAGCCATTTCGGCCGATGTCCATGTCGCCGTCCTGCTCGACCGTCAGCTGCCGGACGGCGATGGTCTCGCCTTGATCCCAAAGCTCCGCGCGCGCGCCGATGGTGTGCCGATCATTGTGTTGACTGCGCGCGGCGAGCTCGCCGACCGCATCGCCGGCCTCGACAGCGGCGCCGACGACTATCTGGCAAAACCATTTGCGGTCGAGGAGTTGCTCGCGCGGTTGCGCGCCGTGCTGCGGCGGCCGGCGGGCCTCTCTCCCGACGTCATCCGTGCTGGCCGGCTTGTCTTCGACCTCAGTCATCGCGAGGCCAGCATCGACGGCGGGTCGTTTGAGCTTCCCCGCCGCGAGTTACTGGTGCTCGAGGCCCTGATCCGCCGCATGGGCCGGACCGTGCTCCGCTCGGCGCTGGAAGAGGCTGTCTACAATTTCGACGACGAGATCCAGTCCAACGCGCTCGATACGCATGTCTCGCGACTGCGGCGAAAGCTCGCGGACGCTGATGCGGGCATCGAGATCCACGGCATTCGCGGCGTCGGCTATCTCCTCAAGAAGCTGCCATGAGCACGATCGGCACGCACGAAGATCCCTATTGCCTGCGCTCGCGGCTGAGCTGGCGCCTGCTCTCGCTCCAGGCCGCGCTGCTCCTTGCACTGGTGGCTGTCGTGGTCGGAGCGTTGTGCGCCTCCGGCTTCGTGCTCGCCGAGCGCGACGAAGACCGCGTCATCGACGTGGTTCAGCGCGCGCTCGCGCGCGACACGCAGGGCGGATTGACTCTGCGGCCGACGGCCGAGCTTCAGCAATTGCGCGACGAGACACCCGACCTCTGGTTCCTGGTGCGCGACCGCCAGGGTCGCTCACTGAGCGAAGGCATCGTGCCGGCCGAATTCGCCGCGATCGGCAGCGGCCTCGACCAGATCAGTCAGGCGCGGCTCGGCTGGCAGATGTTCGAGGACGATCCGCGCAAGCCGGCCGCGCGGCTGAAGCGGGTCGACACCGATGCTGGCAACGTGCAGATCGTCACGGCGACACAAGGGCGTCTGACCGGCGCCAAGGCGCTGTTCACGACATCCCTTGCATTCCTCGGAATCGCCTTGCCCGGCCTGCTGCTAATGGGAACGGCGACGTTCATTGCGACGCCGATGATCGTGCGGCGCGCATTCCGGGGGCTCGATTCCGCGGCGGACGAGGCCAGGCGCATCGATATCCACCAGCGCGGCACACGGCTGCCGGTGGAGCGTATTCCGCTTGAGGTCATGCCGCTCGTGACCGCGATCAACGACGCACTGGCGCGGCTCGATCAGGGCTATGCCCGACACAGGCGCTTCGTTGCCGATGCTGCGCATGAGCTGCGCACGCCAATCGCAATCCTGAACACGCGCCTGGAGTCGCTCAGCCCCGGGCCCGACAAGAGCCGCCTGCTGGAGGACGCCGCGCGGCTGGCGACGCTTGCCGAGCAATTGCTCGACATCCAGCGGCTCGACCGCTGCGGCCATCCGTTCACGCGCGTCAATCTTGCCGCCGTTGCGCAAGGCGTCGCCGCCGACCTTGCCCCGCTCGCGATCTCGGCTGGCTACGAACTTGCGCTCGATGCGCCAGCGACACCGGTCGAGACGATGGGCGATGCGGCCGCGCTCGAGCGCGCGCTGACGAACCTCGTGCAGAACGCGATCCAGCACGGCCCGCGCCACGGCACGATCGGAATTCGCGTCAGCAGGCCCGCGAGCATCGAGGTCACCGACGAGGGCGTCGGAATTCCCGCCGATCAGCGCGACCAGATCTTCGAGCCGTTCTATCGGCTGACGCCGCTCGATCGCGGTGCCGGCCTCGGCCTCAACATGGTGCGCGAGATCGTGCAGCTGCATGGCGGCCACGTCTCGGTAACGGACGCGCCGGACGGCGGGGCCTGCTTCAGGATGACGCTGCCGGAGGTGCGACAGAGCTAATCGAATTGGTCTTCGCGTCCGACAGCGCAATGCTGTCGCAATGCGCTCCCGCGACACTGCATGCGCCGCACCTCCAATGAGGTGCAAACCAAGATCCCGGAGTGCGCATGCCCAACGATTTTCTTTCCTTCTTTCTGTCCTGGATGTCGTCCCCGCGTCGGGTCGGCGCGATCGCACCATCGGGCGCGGCACTCGCCGATCTCATCACGCGCGAGATCAGTACAACGACGGGGCCGATCCTCGAGCTCGGTCCCGGCACCGGCGCGTTCACCTACAAGCTGCTCAAACGCGGCGTCCGTCCGCAGGATCTCACGCTGATCGAATACGGCTCCGACTTCATGAAGCTCTTGCAGATGCGCTTTCCCGGTTCGCGCGTGCTGTGGATGGACGCAGGCCGGCTCGCGACCGAGCACCTCTATGACGGCGCCCCTGTCGGCGCGGTCGTGAGCGGCCTGCCGCTGCTCAACATGAGCAGGCGCAAGGTGATCTCGATCCTCAGCGGCGCGTTCAGCTATGTCCGCCCCGGCGGCGCCTTCTACCAGTTTACCTACGGCATGAGCTGCCCGGTGCCGCGGCCCGTGCTCGACCGGCTGGGCCTGCGCGCAAAGCTCGTGGATCGGGCTCTGCTGAACGTGCCGCCCGCCGCCGTCTACAGGCTGACACGGCGGCCGCAAATGAAGCTGATTGCGGGATCGCTTGCACCTGAACCTTCGGCACAGGTCGCGTTGGAGCCGACGCATCCCGCGCGCGACGACTCCGCCGCGCGCTGAGCGATCAGACCAGCCGGCTCTGCACCATCGCCGCCTGAATGAACGAGGCAAACAGCGGGTGCGGCTCGAACGGGCGCGACTTCAGCTCGGGGTGGAACTGGACGCCGATGAACCAGGGGTGATCTTCGTACTCGACGATCTCAGGCAGCACACCGTCGGGCGACAGGCCTGAGAATTTCAGGCCGTGCTGCTCGAGGCGGTCCTTGTAGGCGGTGTTGACCTCGTAGCGGTGGCGGTGGCGCTCGGAGATCTCGGTGGCGCCGCCATAGACCTGCGAGACGCGGCTGCCGCGGGTCAGCGCGGCGGGATAAGCGCCGAGCCGCATGGTGCCGCCGAGATCGCCGGCCTGCGAGCGCTTCTCGAGTTCGTTTCCGCGCAGCCATTCCGTCATCAGGCCGACCAAGGGCTCCTTGGTGGGGCCGAACTCGGTGGAGTTGGCGTCTTCGATGCCGACGAGGTTTCGCGCCGCCTCGATCACCGCCATCTGCATGCCGAAGCAGATGCCGAAATACGGCACGTCGCGCTCGCGCGCGAACTGCGCCGCGCGAATCTTGCCTTCCGCGCCGCGCTGGCCGAAACCGCCCGGCACGAGAATGCCGTTGACGTGCTCGAGGAACGGCGCCGGATCTTCCTTCTCGAAGATCTCGCTCTCGATCCAGTCGAGGTTGACCTTCACCTTGTTGGCGATGCCGCCATGCGAGAGGGCCTCGATCAGCGACTTATACGCATCCTTCATGCCGGTATATTTGCCGACGATCGCGATGGTGACGTCACCCTCGGGATTGCGGATACGCTCGTTGATCTGCTGCCAGCTCTTGAGCACCGGCGGGATGCGCGATTCGATGCCGAAAGCGGCCAGCACTTCGTCGTCGAGACCCGCATTGTGATAGGCCTCGGGGACAGCATAGATGCTGTCGGCGTCGCGCGCCTCGATCACCGCGCTCTCGCGCACGTTGCAGAACAGCCCCAGCTTGCGCCGCTCTTCCTTCGGAATCTCGCGATCGGTGCGGCAGAGCAGGATGTCCGGCTGGATGCCGATCGAGCGCAGCTCCTTGACCGAATGCTGCGTCGGCTTGGTCTTCAACTCACCGGCGCTCGGAATGTAAGGCAGCAGCGTGAGGTGGATGTAGATGGCGTGATCGCGCGGCAGCTCGTTCTTGAGCTGGCGGATCGCCTCGAAGAACGGCAGGCCCTCGATGTCGCCGACGGTGCCGCCGATCTCGACCAGCACGAAATCGTAATCGTCATTGCCGGAGAGGACGAATTCCTTGATGGCGTTGGTGACGTGCGGAACCACCTGGATGGTCGCGCCGAGATAGTCGCCACGGCGCTCCTTGGAGATGATGTCCTGGTAGATGCGCCCCGTGGTGATGTTGTCCTGCTTGGTCGCAGGCCGGCCCGTGAAGCGCTCGTAGTGACCGAGATCGAGATCGGTCTCCGCGCCGTCATCGGTCACGAACACTTCGCCGTGCTGATACGGCGACATCGTTCCGGGATCGAGGTTGAGATAGGGATCGAGCTTGCGGAGGCGGACCTTGTAGCCTCGGGCTTGCAACAGCGCACCGAGTGCCGCTGAAGCCAGACCCTTGCCGAGCGAAGAAACCACGCCGCCGGTGATGAATATGTACCGCGCCATGGGACTTAACCTCTAATCCCCAAAATTCGATTCGCCAAAGCGATTCGTATTCCGCCCCGAAGATTCTGCGGGCCTGTGGGTGAGCCAAAACGAAGAGTGGTGACAGTGCCTTGATGGGGATTGTTGATGCAGGACGGTAGCAGCCGCCCTGCATGGCCCCCCTGCTTTATTGCGAGCGCGGCACCTGCGGGCCGGTCGGAGCCGGCGCCTGCTGCTGCTCGTCCGCCTTCTTCAGCGAATCCAGGATGCCACCCGAGGTCGGCGGCGCGATTGGCGAGCCGCCGGCCGGCTGGCCCTGCGAAGCCGGGGTGCCGATGATCGACGACGGCGCACGGCTGTAGCCCGCGTGCCAGGACAGGAACATGCTGGTGAGGAAGAAGCCCGCGGCCAGAATCGCGGTGGTCCGCGTCAAAAGGTTCGCGGTGCCGCGGCTCGACATGAAGCCCGCGCCCCCGCCCATGCCGAGGCCTCCGCCTTCCGATTTCTGCAGCAGGACGGCGCCGATCATGACGGCGACGATCATGAGGTGGATGACGATGACAACGGTCTGCATAGTGCCCTTCCGTCACAAGCGGGCGGCGCCTGACGGCGGCCGATCGCGCTTCGCGGGTTTTCCTGAAGTTGCGCGGTGTTACACGATCGGAGGGGGCATTGCCACCCCCGATCGGGTCCGGACCAACGGTTTGAATGAGTTAGGGGCAGCCTTTGGCAATCGCAAGGAAATCGGCCGCCTTCAGGCTGGCACCACCGACCAGTGCGCCATTCACGTTCTTGACTGCCATCAGCTCGGCGGCGTTCGAGGGCTTGACCGAACCGCCATAGAGGATGCGCATCTTGCTCCCATCGGCCTTGAAGCGGGAGGTCAGGAGTTCCCGGATAAACCCATGAATCTGCTCGACATCCTGGGCCGTGGGGGTCAGGCCGGTGCCGATCGCCCAGACCGGCTCATAGGCCACGACGAGATTCGCGGCGGTCGAGCCGTCAGGCGGGGAGCTGGCGAGCTGGCCGCGCAGAATGTCCAGGGTCTGGCCGGCGTCGCGCTGGGCCTGGGTCTCGCCGATGCAGACGATCGCAATTGCCCCGGCGCGCCAGGCGGCCTCGGCCTTCTGGCGGATCAGGCCATCGCCCTCACCGTGATCGGCCCGGCGCTCGGAATGGCCAACGATGATGGCGGTTGCGCCCGCATCCACCAGCATTTCGGCGGCGATATCGCCGGTATGGGCGCCGGAGGCCTTGGGATGGCAATCCTGGGCCCCCACAGCGACCTTCTTGCCCGCCGCCTTCCCGGCGAAGGCCGCAACCAGGGTCACGGGCGGGCAGACCAGCAGGTCGGCCTTGGCGGCCACATCTGCCGCGCCGCTGAGCATGGCGTCGAACTCGGCAGCCTGGGCCTTCAGGCCGTTCATTTTCCAATTGCCGGCGATCAGGGGGCGGATAGCGTCGGTCATGTCGATTTCCAGCGATATGAGGTTTGTCCATGCGCTAGCAGAGCTGCCGCGGCAGTTCCAGAGACCAGAGGCCTTTAACCGCAGTCTCCAGCGGTCGCCGGACCTGAGGTTGCGGGGGGAAAGCCGCCACTTTATGATGATGGATCAATTTGGTGAGGCGCTTTTGCTGAATTTGCATTAAGACGCGCTCCCGTTCCCCTCCTGCTCAAACAAGTTGGACCAAATGCTTCGAGGAATGCGCAAGGCCTCATCAAACTGGCTCGGCAAAACCATAATGGCCGTGGTGATGGGCGTGTTGATCGTCAGTTTCGGCATTTGGGGCATCGCCGACATCTTCAAGGGCTTCGGGCAGTCCACGGTGGCCAAGATCGGCAGCACCGAGATTTCGCTGAACGAGTTCCGCCAGATCTACACCGACCGCCTGCAACAGATCAGCCGCCAGTTCGGCCGTCCGCTGACGCCCGACCAGGCGCGCGCCTTCGGCCTCGACCGCCAGGTGCTGCAGCAGACCATCGCGGAAGCCGCCCTCGACGAGGAAGCGCGCCGGCTCCGACTCGGTCAGTCCGACGAGCAGATCCGCCAGCTCATCATGAACGATCCCAACTTCAAGGGCGTCGGCGGCAATTTCGATGCGAACCGCTTCCAGGCCATGATCCGCAATTTCGGCTATACCGAGCAGCGCTACGTCGCCGAACAGCGCAAGGTGTCGCTGCGCCGGCAGATCACCGGCACGATCGGCGCAGGCCTCGAACCGCCGAAGACCATGCTCGACGTGCTGACGCGCTTCCAGAACGAGCAGCGCGCCATCGAATTCGTCAGGCTCGACGCCGCCCAGGCAGGCACCATCGATGCGCCCTCGCCCGAGACGCTCGCCGCCTATTTCGAGGATCACAAGGTCCAGTTCCGCGCGCCCGAATATCGCAAGATCGCCTTCGTCGTGGTCTCGCCTGAAGAGATCGGCAAATGGAGCGAGGTCTCGGACGAGGACGCCAAGAAGGCGTTCGAGCAGCGCAAGGACCGGCTCGGCACGCCGGAGAAGCGCCAGATCCAGCAGCTCGTGTTTCCGAACGTCGCCGACGCGCAGGCCGCCCGCGAACGCCTCGTCGGCGGCATGTCGTTCGAGGACCTCGGCAAGGAGCGCGGGCTGAACGCCTCCGACATCGACCTCGGCCTCGTCACCAAATCTTCGCTGGATGCCGTGGTTGGCGAAGCCGCCTTCGCGCTTCCCGCCGGCGAAATCAGCCAGCCGATCCAGGGGGCGCTCGGTACGTCCATCGTCAAGGTCGACAAGATCGAGCCGGGCAAGGAGGCGGATTACGCCAGCGCCGTCGGCGACATCAAGCGCGAGATCGCCACCGAGCGCGCGCGCGTCAAGGTCGCCGATCTCCGCGACAAGATGGAAGACGAGCGTGGCGGCGGCGCCAGCGTGATCGACGCTGCGCAGAAGCTCGGCCTCACCGCCGTGACCATCGACGCCGTTGACCGCTCCGGCCGCGCCCCGAATGGCCAGCCGATCGCCAACATTCCGCAAGGCCTCGACGTGGTGTCGCAGGCCTTCAACACCGATGTCGGCGTCGACAACGACTCGATCTCGTTCAAGGGCGGCTATGTCTGGTACGACGTGCTCGCCATCACGCCCTCGCGCGACCGCAATCTCGACGAGGTCCGCGACCAGGTCGAGGCGCGCTGGCGCCAGGACCAGATCGCGGCCAAGCTGAAGGCCAAGGCGACCGAGATGGTGCAGAAGCTCGAGGCGGGCGGCAAGCTCGCCGATGAAGCCGCAGCGATCGGCGCCAAGGTCGAGACCGCGACCGGCTTCAAGCGCGACGACACGCCCGCCGGCGTGCCCGCGGCGGTCGTGACGGCCGCCTTCCGTACCGCCAGGGACGGCGTCGGGCAGACGGCTGTCAGCGGCGGCAGCGAGGTCATCGTCTTCCGCCTCACCGACATCGTCGATCCCGCCGTCGATGCCGCCTCCGACGCGTTCAAGAAGCTGAAGGAAAGCCTCGACCGCGCCCAGACCGAGGAGCAGGTCGCTTCCTACGTCAACAAGCTTGAAACCGACATCGGGACCACCATTAATCAGGCCGCCTTCGCGCAGGTGACCGGCGCGAACCAGCAGTAAGTTGAAAGCACGCGATGGACGACCTGAAATCGATCATTGGAAAAGTGGCGACCGGCGCCAGCCTGTCGCGTGACGAAGCCGCGTCCGCCTTCGACGCCATGATGAGCGGCGAGGCTACGCCCTCGCAGATGGGCGGCCTGTTGATGGCGCTGCGCGTCCGCGGCGAAACCGTGGACGAGATCACCGGCGCGGTGACGGCGATGCGTTCCAAGATGCTGACCGTGACGGCGCCGCCCGACGCCGTCGACATCGTCGGCACCGGCGGCGACGGCTCCGGCTCGGTCAACGTCTCGACCTGCGCCTCCTTCATCGTGTCAGGGGCCGGCGTGCCGGTGGCCAAGCACGGCAACCGCGCACTGTCGTCGCGCTCGGGCGCGGCCGACGTGCTGGCTTCGCTCGGGGTAAAGATCGACCTCAGGCCCGAGCAGGTCGGCCGCTGCGTGCGCGAATGCGGCATCGGCTTCATGTTCGCCCCCGCCCATCATCCTGCCATGAAGAATGTCGGCCCGACCCGGGTCGAACTTGCGACACGCACGATCTTCAATCTGCTGGGCCCGCTCTCCAATCCTGCCGGCGTGAAGCGGCAGATGGTCGGCGTGTTCTCGCGGCAATGGGTGCAGCCGCTGGCGCAGGTGCTGAAGAATCTCGGCTCCCAATCCGCCTGGGTCGTGCACGGCTCCGATGGCCTCGACGAGATCACCCTCACCGGCCCGACCTTCGTCTCCGCGCTCCACAATGGCGAGATCCGGAATTTCGAGGTGACGCCGGAGGACGCCGGCCTGCCGCGCTGCGAGGCCGGCGCACTGAAGGGCGGTGATGCCGACGCCAATGCGATCGCGCTGCAAAGCGTGCTCGACGGCAAGCCGAGCGCCTACCGCGACGTCGCGCTGATGAACGCCGCCGCCGCGCTGGTCGTGGCCGGCCGCGCCAAGGACCTCAAGGAAGGCGTCGCGATCGGCATGAAGTCGATCGACAGCGGCGCGGCCAACGCGAAGCTGAAGCACCTGATCGCGGTCTCGAACGGCTGAGCCTGACATGTCGGACATCCTGACCAAGATCGAAACCTACAAGCGCGAGGAGATCGCCGCGGCCAAGCGCGCGCAGCCGCTCTCGGCGCTGGAAGCGAAGGCCAAGGCGCAAGGCGCCCCGCGCGGCTTCGTGGGGGCGATCAAGGCCAAGCATGCCCGTGGCGACTTCGCGCTGATCGCGGAGGTGAAGAAAGCCTCACCGTCGAAGGGCCTGATCCGCGCCGATTTCGACCCGCCGCTTCTCGCCAAGGCCTATGAGGCGGGCGGCGCCGCGTGCCTCTCGGTGCTGACGGACACGCCCTCGTTCCAGGGCCATCTCGACTTCATGGTGGCGGCGCGCGCCGCAACGTCGCTGCCGGTGCTGCGCAAGGATTTCATGTTCGACACCTACCAGGTGGTCGAGGCCCGCGCGCACGGCGCCGATTGCATCCTGATCATCATGGCGGCGCTCGATGATGCCACCGCGAAGGACCTCGAGGACGCCGCCATCGCCTACGGCATGGACGTGCTGATCGAGATCCACGACCGCGCCGAGCTCGACCGGGCGCTGAAACTGCGCTCGCCGATGATCGGGGTCAACAACCGCAATCTTCGCACCTTCGAGACCACGCTCGCCACCAGCGAGGCCCTGGCGCCGCTGATCCCTGCGGAACGGCTGATGGTCGGCGAGAGCGGCATCTTCACGCCCGCCGATCTCGCCCGGCTCGAGCGCGTCGGCATGTCGACCTTCCTGGTCGGTGAAAGCCTGATGCGGCAGGCCGACGTCACCGCGGCGACGCGCACGCTGCTCGCGCGCGAGACGGCGCCGCGCGCGACGGGCACGCGCTGAGATGGCGCGCAAGGATATGGTGCGCAAGCCGTCCAAGAAGGCCGTCCCGGCCCTCACCCATATCGGCGCCTCCGGCGAAGCGCGGATGGTGGACGTCTCGGACAAGCCCGCAACCGAGAGACTTGCGGTCGCGGAAGGGCGCGTCGTCATGACCAAGGCGACGCTCGACCTGATCGTATCCGGCAACGCCAAGAAAGGCGACGTGCTCGGCACGGCCCGCATCGCCGGCATCATGGCCGCCAAGCGCACCTCGGAGCTGATCCCGCTCTGCCATCCGCTCGCGCTGTCGAAGGTGACGCTCGACATCGAGCCCGACGCGAAATTGCCGGGCTGCCTGGTCCGCGCCAGCGTGAAGGTCACGGGCCCGACCGGCGTCGAGATGGAGGCCCTCACCGCCGTGTCGGTCGCCTGCCTCACCATCTACGACATGATCAAGGCGGTCGAGCGCGGCGTGCGCATCGAGGGCATCCACCTCGTCGAGAAGCTCGGCGGCAAGTCCGGCCACTATCGCGCGTGATCGTTACTTCAGCGACGTGCTGATCGACGTGAATTTCGCGTTGAGCCTGGAGCCCATGCCGTTGATCACGGTGATGATCGCAAGCGCGATGCCGGCGGCGATCAGGCCGTATTCGATCGCGGTCGCGCCACGCTCATCGGCGATGAAGCTCTTCACAATGTTCGTCATGATCGTGTCCCTCTCTGTGTCGTTGGCAGAAATGTTCGCAAATCACGTGCCAATGCGCGTTCGAGGATCGCCAACAAGTTAGATGGTTAAGCCTTTCTTGATCACGGCGCGGCCGGCAGGAGTTGACCGGCATCGCGGGAGCCGCGCGGCAATTCCTGCACGGTGTGCGCCCTGCACATCGATTGCTTTTGTGCGCGGCCGTTCACATCGCATTAACCGCGCTTCCTAACTTCGCCTCCACACCGTTCCCGTAAACCGACGGATGTTTGCGGGGCCAAGAATTGATCCTGACGTGTGCACGGCAATGATCCAGCATGATGACGAGATTCGGCAACCGCCTCTTTGACCAGGCCTTCGTACGCAGCGGACCGATCCGCTGGCTGGTGGTGGGCGGCACGCTGCTGATCGCAGCAATTGCCATAGGCTCAGTCCTGATGGCGCAGAATTTCCGCGAGCGGGCGCTACGCAATTCCGGCCGCGAGCTCGATAACACCGTGCTGATGCTCGCGCATCATTTCGACCAGCAATTGCAGGATTTCGCGGTCATCCAGCGAGACTTCGTCGACCACGCGCGCTCGATCGGCATTGCCAGCGTTGCAGACTTCCGCGCACGCCTCTCCGGCGAGGGCATCCACCAGATGCTTCGTTCGAAGATCGAGGCCCTGCCCTATATCGGCGGCGTCAACATCATCGACGCCGAAGGCAATCTGATCAATTCATCGACGGCCTGGCCGGTGCCGAAGGTCAACATGGCCGACCGCGCCTATTTTCGGACGTTCAAGTACGATCCCAATTCGCCTGACGTCCTGATCGAGCCGCTGCACAGCCGCGTTTCCGGCGCGTGGACCATCCTGGTGGCCCGCAAGATCATCGCCCCCAACGGCGAGTTTCTCGGTGTCGTCGGACGCGGGATCGAGCCGGCCAATTTCGAGAGATTCTTCGCCTCCGTCGCGCTCGGTGAAGGCGGGACGATCTCGATGCTGCATCGGGACGGTACGCTACTCGCCCGCTATCCGCGCTCCAGCGAATTGATGGGGCGAAACTTCAAGACCGGCTCGTTCGAGCAGCAGAGAGTTTTCGGCCTCGACCAATTCGCCGGCCGCTTCGTAAGCCCGGTCGACGGGGAAGATCGCCTGATCTCCTCGCGCGCACTGCCGCATTTTCCGATCCTGATGATGGCCACCACGACGCGTGCGTCGGCCTTGACCGACTGGCGCGAGCAGATCGGCATGCTGATCTCCGTCGCCATCGCCTCCGCGCTCGCCATCGCAGGCGTGCTGATCGCGGTCGTGCGCAAGCTGCTGGAGCAGCACCGCCTTTCGCGGGAACAGCTGACCCTGGAAAAGCAGCGGCTCGACCGCGCCGTCAACAACATGACGCAGGGCCTTTTGCTGTTCGACGCCGAGCGGCGGCTGGTGGTCTGCAACCAGCGCTACATCGACATGTATGGATTGTCGGCCGAGATCGTGAAGCCCGGCTGCAGCTTCCACGACATCATCGCCCATCGCAAGGTGACCGGTTCGTTCACGGGCGACGTCGACGACTATGTCGCGCGCGTGCTGAAAGGCATCCATGCGCGCAACTCCATGGTGGTCGAGACCTCCGACGGCCGCTCGATTCACATCCTCAACGAACCGCTGGCGGACGGCGGCTGGGTGGCAACCCATGAGGACATCACCGAGCGACGCCGCATCGAGGAGCGCATCACCCACCTCGCCCATTACGACGCGCTGACCGATCTGCCCAACCGCACCATGTTCCACGAGCATCTGCGCGAAGAGCTCGCCGCTGTCGGCAACGGCGAAGAGATCGCAGTGCATTACATCGACATCGACGAGTTCAAGGGCGTCAACGACGCGCTCGGCCATCTCGTCGGAGACGAGCTGTTGAAATCGGTTGCCGCGAGCCTGCGTCGCTGTACGGGCCCGGCGGATTTCGTGGCGCGGCTCGGCGGCGACGAATTCGCCATCGTCCAGAGCGCGGTGACGTCGCTGGACCAGGTCAATGAGCTTGTCGCGCGCATCTTCGAGGCCATCCGGTCGCCGTTCGATTGCCTGGGCCATCATCTCATCACCGATGCCAGCATCGGCATCGCGCTCGCCCCTGAACACGGCACCGCGCTCGACCAGATCCTCAAGAACGCGGACATGGCGATGTACGCCGCCAAATCCGCCGGGCGCCGCACCTATCGCTTCTTCGAGCCGGAGATGGACGCCAAGGCCCGCGAACGCCGGCAGCTCGAGAGCGATTTGCGCCACGCCATCGCCCAAGGGGGGCTGGAGGTCTATTACCAGCCCTGCCTCAGCCTGAAGGACGATCGCATCACCGGCTGCGAGGCGCTGGTGCGCTGGCGCCATCCCGAGCGTGGCATGGTGTCTCCGGCGGAGTTCATCCCGATCGCCGAGGACACCGGCCTGATCAACGAGATCGGCGAGTGGGTGCTGGCGACCGCCTGCCGGGACGCGGCGAGCTGGCCCGACGACATTCGCCTCGCCGTCAACGTCTCGCCGGTGCAATTCAAGAGCGGCACGCTGGCGCTGAAGATCATGGCGGCGCTCGCCGCCTCGAACCTGCCGGCGAGCCGGCTGGAGCTCGAGATCACCGAGGCCGTGCTGATCCGCGACGACGATGCCGCGCTGACGATCCTGCACCAGCTACGGGCCATCGGGGTGCGCATCGCGCTCGACGATTTCGGCACCGGCTACTCGTCGCTGAGCTATCTGCACCGCTTCCCGTTCGACAAGATCAAGATCGACCGCTGCTTCGTCGACGACATCGCCGGTCCCGACGGCTCCGCCAGCATCGTCCAGGCCGTCGTCAATCTCGCGGCCGCCCGCCGCATGACCACCACGGCCGAGGGCGTCGAGACCGAGGAGCAGCAGCGCCTGCTGCGCGCGCTCGGCTGTTCCGAGATGCAGGGCTATCTGTTCAGCGCCGCCAAGCCCGCCGACAAGGTGCTGGAGCTGTTCGCGCTGCATCGCAGCCGGCTCGCCCAGCGCGAAGGCAGCGGCAGTCGCCGCCGCGAGGCGGGTTAGGTCAGACCTCGGTTGTCGGCGCAGCGACACTCCCAGAAGCTCTCCTCGAGACAGACAACGCATGTCTGCTCGAGCCGCTCCTTCAACGCATGTCGTGCGCGGTGAAGCCGAACCGTCAAATTGTTCACGGTCACCCCCAGATCGGCAGCAACCAGCTCCCGCGGCTCGCCGGCGAGATCGATCCGTCGGATGACTTCGGCATGCTCAGGCTTGAGCAGGGACAGATGGATGTAAAGACACTCGCAGACCACGGTATTCGCCGCAGCGTCCTGATCGGCCGCGAGGCGATCGTTGAGCTCATGCGGGAACGGCATCTCCCGCGTCCTGTTCCTCGATGCCTTGCGGTGGAAGTCGGCGATGGTCGTCGCCAACACCCTGCTCAGCCAGCCTCGCACCAAATCCGCGTCGCGAACGTCGCCGGACCGCTCGAGTGCGCGCAACATGAAGGCCTGCAGCACCTCCTCCGCTTCCCCCTTGCCACCAAAGCGTCGTTGCAGATAGCCGCGCAGGCGGTCGTAACTACCGACGAGGGCGGCGCGAACGAGGGCATCCTGCCCTCCCAGGGAACCGACTGCCGGCAGCGGCAGCTTCTCGTTCGGCGGCTTCATGGCGTATCGTCCTTGGCATGCCATCCGGTCAATCGCTTCGTTGGATCGGAAAGTTGTCAGATCGGCATGGCTGCGATCCGCGGATCGCAAGGCCTTCCGAGCAGGAATCGCGAGAGATCGTCGCAACCCGAAGCGCTGACGCGGCGACTTCACTGGCCGCAGGTCAGCGATCGCAATGTCGAGGTTCTTCCGCTCAACGCGCGGCGAGCGCCAGCAGCGACCGGAACCGGTCTTGCGGTCTCGCGGCCCGCGAGTTTCCGGCATGCATCAGCATCATCCCCCTGGGCTTGACACCCTCGCAGACATGCGGACCCGCGCCCGGACCTGGAGCGACGAAGCTCGGTCTTCGGGAGCTATCTCAGGCGATGGGGGGCCGGTAGTGACGACGGAACGCGCCTTCGTCACCGATCACATCGGGCTGCGCCTCGCAGCGCGAGCGCGGCACCACGAACTCCGCGATGGCGGGCATTTGCGGCGACACGGCGCTGAAACACAGCACCGAGCCGCAGCAGGTCGCATGTCGATTGCCGGGCTGGTCCTGGTCGTCCTCGCAATCTCCGGCCATAGCCACGTCATGCGAATGCGGCGCCGATCCGGCATCAGCCTGATCGTGCTCATGGTCGTGCGCATGCGCGGACTGATTGGCAGGATGCTCGCAGGGAATCCCTGTATCGGGAGACATCGAGATCGCAAGGGACGGCGTCATCGACGCAAGCAGATAGGCGATGACGACAAGCCATCCCCACCACCTTCGCCTTGGCTTTCTCAAGCCAATCATCTCTGCATCCGCTGACTCGACCCGGCACATATAGCTCTGGTTGCAGGGACGGCCAACAGAAAACGACAGGCATGGCATCGACATCCGCGCATACGGCCAGCGCCAATCTGCACGCTCGAAAATTTGTCGCAAGCCGCTGTAATATCCGACACCAATCAGCGTCGCACGATCGCGCCGATCAATGATGCTTCATCCAGCCGACGCCCTTGATGTCGTTGAACGAGTCGGTTCTGTGGCACAAAAAGCATTGATCGACCGATGCATGTTCCTGCCCCGTGATCGTTCGGTCCATCATCAGGAAGTGGCCCATATAATGGCTCGGCGGCGCCTGATGGCATTGGGAGCATTCCTTCGATGTCGACGAGGGATGAAGGAATCCCCCGATTTTCCAGGACAGGAGCCCGTGACACGCCGCGCAGTCCCGCCCGAACAGTTCGCGGTGCGGCTCACGGTTGCTGTGGCAGTTGGCACAGTCAAGCGCGGTCCTTTCCCGCTGCTCTGATCCCGGCACGCCGAGAAACTGCCGTAGAGCACGCCCCTGATCGTCACGCGAGCCACCGCAGCCCGTAATAGACCTCGGCCGCGACATGCAGGGCGAGCGACGCATACATGACGATCGCTGCCAGGACGTGCAGCCCGATCCACTGCATGAAGATCTTCTTGACCGCCTCACGCGAGCCGATCGCCGCTTCGACGTCGGAAATGCCGTCGACGAGTTGCAGCAGCGGCACGCCCTGAGCCATCATCGCCGGACCGTCAGACGTCACACGCTCGGGCGACGACATAGCCGCCGCAACATGCTCGTAGGCCGACCTCAACGTCGCCAGGTGCGTCTGCTGCTGCCGAAGCTCCGTCGCGGTCTGCGGCAGGTAATAGCGCCCGACGAACCCGGTGACGACGACGACCATCATTGAAGCTACGAGAGCGATCCCAAGCGGACTCTGAAACTTGTGTCCGGTATGCAGAAGGGCGAGAAAGGCTGCGACGATTCCGGCATAGGCGTGAAACGCCAGGAGCGCACGCATGGACACCCATCGCGTGACCAGCGCCTTGAGCACCATGCTGTATTTGGCCAAGGGATAGACGAGAAGCAGAACCATCAGCGCAGCCGCAACTGCCCCGAGGGCAAAGCCTGCCAGGCTCCCTGCAAACCTGCTGTCGACGTGGAGCAGGAACGCCGGCACCAGCAGCAACAGGGCTCCCAGAACGAGGTCAGCAATCAGGCGGTCTCTCGTGTCCGCCATCTCAGGCCTCGACGACCAGATCGCCGATGGATTTCGCCTGGCAAGCCAGGATGAGACCGTTCGCCTTGTCGTCCGCGGTCAGGGCGTCCTGGACTTCCATCGTGACGTTTCCCTTCAGCAGATGCGTCTTGCAGACCCCGCAGACCCCGACCCTGCAGGAATAGTCGATCGACACCCCCGCCCCTTCGGCGACCTCCAGGACGCTCTTGTCCGGAGGCAGCGCCACCACCTTGCCTGAGCTCGCAAAGCGAACGGTGGCCGTTGCCGGACCGATGGCCGCCGCGGCTCGGCCGTCCGCCTTGTTGTCCGGCGCTTGCGCATTGGCGGCGCTCCCGCCGGGAGGTGGAACGGCTCCGCGGGCGGGCCCGAAGGCCTCGGTCTTGATCTGCTCGCGCGGAACGCCAAGACCGGCCAGGGTCTTTCTCAGTGCCTCCATCATTCCGGGCGGACCGCACAAATGAACGCGCCGTCTGGCCAGATCTGGCACCGCGTGCGTCAGGAATTCGGCCGTGATCTGCCCCTCGCTTCCCATCCAAGATGTGCCCGCGGCCCGAACCATCGTGGCTGCAACGTGCAGATTGTTCATTCTGCGCTGGAGATATTCCAATTCGTCACGGAAGATGAATTGCTCGGTCGTCTGCGCGCCATAGACCAGATAGACTTGGCCGGGCCATGCAATATCCGAGAGATAGCGGATCGCCGCCATCAGCGGCGTGATGCCGACGCCTCCGCCGATCAGGACGACACTATCGGCCTCCGCGCCCGTGAACGTAAAGGCGCCGGAGGGACCCGCCACCTCGACGAGATCTCCCTGCTTCAGGTGACCATGCATGTAGTCGGATAGAAGCCCGCCATCTTCACGCTTGATCGTGGTCTCGACGTAAGCGGACTGCGCAGCGGACGAGGCGATCGTGTAGGAGCGACGGACCGTCTTTCCCTCAATCTCGATGGCGTAGGTCAGGAACTGCCCGGGCAGGAACGCAAACGGAAGCGCGCCGCCGCCTGGTGCCTGCAGGCGGAAGGTCTTCACATCAGGCGTCTCCTGGTAGATCGCGCAGATCCTCAGTTGCCCCTTCCAGAAACGGGCCGGCTCATCCCGCCCGATCGAGCCAGTCGAGGAGGATGTCGCCTCGACCTTTGCGGCCGGTGCGACGGCGAACGGCGCGGACACGAGGGCCGCGCCGGCGCCTGGAACTGCCGCTACCCGCGTCAACCTCTCCACCAATGCGTCGGCCCGGCGCATCCGGGCGACGTAGACGGCAAGCATCGCCAGCGCGAAAAGCACCAGCAGCGCCATGGTCGTGACGTGAAACCAGGACACGCCCGGCGCGCCGTCATCGCCATCCACTATGTTTTGCCGCGGCGGAAGATTCATTTGCGACTTGAACCAGGCCTGAGCGATCTGTTGCGGCGGCTTGCCCTCGTGCAGCGAACGCAGGGTGACCACGCCGCTCTGGACCGCGTTCAGCGACTCGCGAAGCCGCCGCGACGCCTGATCGGCCGCTGCGATGTCGTCGCCCGCGATCGCATGCCGCAGGTCCATTTCCGCCTCTGCAAGATGATCGGAGTCCGCGCTTATGCGCTGGCGCGCCTGGACCTCCAACCTGCTCCGCTGCTCGGCGGAGAGCGCCGGCATGTCCATCAGTGCCGGATAGAGCTCCTTGCGCGGACGGCCCATCATGCCGTCCATTTCACTCATCATTCCAGGCGTGGCGCCGCCCGCCTGCACGCCAGCGCCGGCAGATCCCTCCGGCCTTGACGCCGCATCTGCGGCCGCGCCGGACGCTCCAGGATGGTGCGCGGCATGGTCGCCGTCATTCTCCGCCAGCTTCCAGCGCGGGACAAACTGCCGGGCTGCAGACGTTACACCGATTTCTATATCCGATGCGGACGCAGCACATGCAAGCTGGCTCGCCAGGACAGCCAGCATCAGCAGCCCTGGACGACGCCAAAGAGGCAGACCGAACATGATCGCCCTCACCTGTCGGTCAGAACGAGGCGATCAGCGGCAGCAGGATCGAATCTGCAGTCTGCTTCTGACTCTCGTTCAAGGATGCGTACAGCCGGGTGAAGGCCAGTCGCGCTGCTTTGAGCGCCTCCAGGCGCTCGGACAGGTGCCGCTCGTAATGCTCCAGGCGGTCGGCGCTTCCCAGCCTGTCATCCATCGCCATCATCTTGCGCGCTTCCAGCAGATGTTGACGGCTCGAACGCAGCGCCTCTGCGACACCGTTCCAATCGGCGGCCTGCTTGTCACTGATCTGCAGCTCAGACTTCAGAAAGGCGATGCGCCCCTCGAGCCGCTCCGTCACGTCCGCCGGGCCGCTCATCGCACCGCTTGCGGCGGGCGAGCTCATCTGGCCCCGCATCATCTTTTCCATCATCTGCATCATCGGCATCATGCCGGAATTGTCCTGGCAGCCGGCGCCCTTGCAGTCCCGCATCTGGCCTTGCGAAGGCATCTTCATCTTGTCGTCATTCATCGCGCCGCCACTCATGTTCGGCTGCCCTGCTGGTTGGTCCATGTTCATCTTGCCGCTCGAATCCGGGGGCGCAGGCATCTTCGACATCTTGTCGTCATCCATCATCGCGATCTGCCGAGAGCCGGCGGCGATGGCGGGCGACAGCCCAGCCGGCGCCAGAACGAGGGCGGCAAAGGCAACGTTCAAAAGGGCACGTGTCGAACGGTTCATGGTCATTCTCCAGTCGGTGTTAATGGCGATCTGCTGATCGCGGTCGGCGATGAGCACAGCGGGGGCGGGGTCAAACCTTATAGACGTGCAGCACGCACAACTCTTACGTGGGCTGCCATCAAACACTGCAGCCTCCAGCATCGCCCATCTCCTTCTCATGCCTGCGCCACGGCCATCGTCCCTCGATCTCGATCTGAAGCGAGAAGCTCAGAAACGTACGGATCACGATGATCAGTGCCAGGATGCCGAGCCGATCGAACGACGGCACGATCGCGACCATCCCGATGATGTCGGCGGCAATCAGGAATTCGAGGCCGAGCAGGATGCCGCGCCCAAGATTGGCGCGATAAGATCGAAACGCATCGGCAAGATCGCCGCGCCTCATATCGCCGATCGACCGGATCGTTGCGGCCAGCACTCCGCCGACGATGACCACCACGCCCAGCAGCTCGATGGTCGAGGCAGTCCAGTGCAGGCCATGCAGAACAAGATCCCGGATCTCGTCGCCGAAAATCATCCCCGACGTCATCATCCGCCCCCCTCCTCGGTCGCGCGGCTTCTGTCGACGTCCTTCGACCAGGTTCGGTAGTAGGCCACGATCGTCATGATCCAGAGACCGGCGGCACCGACCAGAAGCTGGGCCCATAATCCTTCGGATCCGGATTCGAGCACGAAATGGGCGACGAACGACAGGAAGAGGCCGACACAAAACACCGACAGCGACTGCTGACCGCATCTGATCAGGGGCTGAAGCAAGCGCGACTTGAGACCGGGCCAATCGATTGGAATGAACGAGACGGCGATGAACACCAGGCTCGCCAGATGGACGACGCGATAAGGCCCGAGATTGGTCTTGTCGTTCGGAATGAAAATGGCGGCGAGCGCGTCAGGGACATAGTCTCGCAATCCCGGAATGCGTTCCGCCAATGTCATCGCGAGCGCAAACATCAGGAAACCCGCGCTCAGGGCAAACAGCGTGCGGGACGACAGCAGCCGGCGGCAGGCCGCGGCTCCTCCCAAAGCCAGCCAGGCGCCGAACACGAAGAGCAACTGCCAGGCGAACGGATTGAAGTACCAGACCCCGGCCGGATAAGCGGGCAGATTCCACCCGTAGTGACGGGCGGCGAGGTACAGACCGAGCGAGCTGATCATCACGGCATTACGCCAGCGCAGCATGAACCAGAGCACGGCGGGAAACGCGGCCATCAGCACGATGTAGAGCGGCAGAACGTCGAGATTCAGCGGCTTGAACTTGAGGACCAGGCCTTGCGAGAGCGTCTCGACGGGAAAGTTCATCAACGGCGCGACGTTGAACTGGTCCATCAGATGAACCTCGTCGAAGCTGTGTGCGATGTAGTGCACGGCCGTGAGATAGACCAGGAACAGCAAGAGGTGAGCGACATAGAGCTGCCACACCCGCCGCAAAAGCCGGGTTGCGCCGATGACGAAGCCGCGCTCCATCATCATCGATCCGAACACGAACGTCGCGGTATATCCGGAGATCAGCACGAACAGATCGGCGCCATCGCTGAAGCCGTAGTTGCGCATCGTGAACCAGACGAGCGCAGAATCCGGAATGTGCCCGAGGAAGATCAGCCAGTTCGCCAGACCGCGAAACAGATCCAGGCGCAAATCGCGCCGCGGCTTGACCAGCACCGACCTGATCGTGATCGTCTCCCACAACCGGCGACGCAGGACGAACGCAGCCCTCAACGACCGAGCAGGTGCATGGATCATCTCGTCAGTCAAAGGCCCGTTCTCCATCTCGGCGGCCGATCTCTTTCGGATCGCGATCATGTCGCCGCTTCATTCGCGCCGGCACGCTAGGTTGCGTCATTGATGCGAGTTTGACGGATATCAAACTCGCTCGACGCACCAGCCAAATCTTTTTGTGGTTCAATCGCGTAATGAATCGCGGCGCATGTCGTCTTCGGCCGGAACGGTTCTCGGTCGCGACATCCGTCATCCGGCTCGCAGACACGGCCGAAGGCTTTGCCTGCGGCCCGCAATCGCGCGCCACGCGCAAATATTTCTCTGTAAGAAGTTCGACGTTTCTCGTCCCCTGCAGCAACGCGACGATCCATGCAACGACGCAGGCGAGCGTGCGCGTCGACACTTGATCTCGCTCAACTTACACAATCACGCTGCGGGCTTGGTTGCAGCTCGATCGAGCCACCGGGACTTGATTGACACCAACTCGCCGAAATCAACAGGAGAAACCAGAATGAGTCACCGCAAGCTGATCGCCGCAGCCGCGATCATGTCGTTCGTTGCGTTGCCGGCCATGGCGCAGACGAGCACGTCCGACGAAAAGAACGGCCACCACTATTCGGGCGGCCCGAAGACGGAGGTCCCGCACCACATGGGCAAGAAAGCGAACGACGGCGGATCGACCAACGGATCCGGAGGCAGCCACCATTACGGCGGCGGACCGAAGACCGAAGTCCCGCACCACATGGGTCCGAAGAAGCCGCAATGACGATCGTGCAGTGATCGCGCGGCTCGCCGCTGCCATGGCGCCGAACTCAAACGGCGCCCAAACGAAATCGCCCGGGAGTGGTCATCCACGCCCGGGCGATATCGATCTCTGAAAATCGTAAAACCTAGTTCGGCACCGCGGCCTTCGGCGCGGGCTTCGCCGCAACCGCATTCGCGGTGACGCCGTGCAGGAAGTCATAGGCCGCATGCAAGGCCTTGTCGTCCTCCTCCTTCGGCGGGACGTAGGACTGCGATCCGGTCTGCTCGCCGCCCTCGCCGGCCGACAGATGCCCGCGCATCTGGGATTCCGCCATGGTGTCCATCCGGCCCTTCAGCTCGGGCGGCACGTCCTGCAGGATCTCGATGTCGGGCGCGATACCCTGGGCCTGGATCGAGCGGCCCGACGGCGTGTAGTAGCGCGCCGTGGTCAGCGCCAGCGCACCGTTGCCGGCGCCGAGCGGAATGATCGTCTGCACCGAGCCCTTGCCGAACGAGCGCGTGCCGATGATCGTCGCGCGCTTGTGGTCGTGCAGCGCGCCGGCGACGATCTCCGAGGCCGAAGCCGAGCCGCCATTGACCAGAACCACCAGCGGCTTGCCCTTGATGAGGTCGCCGCCATGCGCGGTGAAGCGCTGGGTCTCTTCCGGATTGCGGCCGCGGGTCGAGACGACCTCGCCGCGTTGCAGGAACGCGCTCGACACCGACACGGCCTGGTCGAGCAGTCCGCCGGGATTGTTGCGCAGGTCCACCACGTAGCCGACGAGCTTGTCCTGCGCGACGTCCTTGGAGATCGAGGCGATCGCCTTCTTCAGGCCGTCGGTGGTCTGCTCGTTGAACGAGGTGATACGGATATAGCCGATGTCGCCGTTCTCGACATGGAAGCGCACCGGGCGCACATGAATGATCTCGCGCTTGATCGCGACATCGAGCGGGGCGTCGGCGCCCTTGCGCACGATGGTGAGCTTGGTCTGGGTGTCGACCGGGCCCTTCATCTTGTTGACGGCCTGCTCGAGCGTCATGCCCTGCACGGCCTCGCCGTCGATCTTGCTGATGAGGTCGCCGGACATCAGGCCGGCCTTCGATGCCGGCGTATCGTCGATCGGCGAGACGACCTTGACGAGGCCCTCTTCCATCGTGACCTCGATGCCGAGGCCGCCGAACTCGCCGGAGGTGGTCTCCTGCATTTCGGTCCAGGCCTTCGCGTTCATGTAGCGCGAATGCGGATCGAGCGAGGTCACCATGCCCGTGATCGCGCCCTCGACCAGCTTGGCGTTGTCGGGCTTCTCGACATAGCTCGCCTTCACGCGCTCGAACACTTCGCCGAACAGGTTGAGCTGGGAATAGGCGTCATTTGCGTTCGCCGCTGCCCGCGCCGCCCATACGCCGCCATGCGGGCTGGCCACCAGAAGGGTCAGACACGCTCCGGTGAGCGCGCCCAGAGGGAACAGCAGGGATTTCCGCATGGTTAGGCTGGCCTTTTTGCTGGGCGGTTTGCTTTAAGCTCGTCTCTCGAGCCTTGTCTTGCAAGACTTAAGTCTTGCAAGACTTGGGAGTCTTTCAGACTTGGGAGGCGCCAGGCAATTGGCGATCCAGTCTGTTTCTCACAATACCATTCTGGTTTCTTCAAGGCCGGGATGCCACGCCGACGGGTGCACCGCAGAAATCGCTTCGCCCGGACCTAAACTTTTGGCAACGTTGCAGGACTGGCCCACCCGCAAGGGGAATCATCGGCCGGACCACGCCCTGCAGCTATGCGATTTTAGGATAGTTTTGGAGGGCTGGACGGGTTAGGCGATGGCATAAGGCTTCAAATTCTCGGGAGGATAACAATGAACGAAGCACCCCGCATCCGGCCGGAACGGAACGTCGAGCTCGGCGCCAGCAACGAACCGTTCCAGAACCTGCACGAATTCATCCGGAAAGCGCGGGCCAACCTCAACCAGAACGCCTGGGACTACATCGTCGGCGCCGCCGAGACCGAAACCACGATGCGCCGCAACCGGATGGCGCTGGACGAGATCGCCTTCCGCCCGCGGGTGCTGCGCGACGTCCGCAAGGTCGACGGCTCGGTTCAGCAGTTCGGCCGCACCATGCGCCTGCCGGTGGTGCTCGCCCCCGTCGGCGCGCTCGAGATCTTCGATCCGGATGGCGCGGCGAGCGTTGCGCGCGGTGCCGGCACCTTCGGTGCGGCGCACATGCTGAGCTCGGTGTCCGAGCCGGGCCTGGAGAAGACCGCCGAGATGGCCCCTGATGCTCTCCGGCTCTACCAGCTCTATGTCCGCGGCGACGATGCCTTCGTCGCCGATGTCGTCAGCCGAAGCGAAAAGAACGGCTATGCCGCGTTCTGTCTGACCGTCGACACCGCCCATTACAGCCGTCGCGAACGTGACATCGCCAAGCGCTATGTCCGCGAGAGCCGCCTGCGCGCCACCGGCGGCGATTTCCAGAAGGGCCTGGAGTGGCGGACGGTGAAGATGATCAAGGACAAGTCTAGGATTCCGCTGATCCTGAAGGGCATCGCCACCGCCGAGGATGCCCTGATCGCGGTCGATCACGGCGTCGAGTGGATCTACGTCTCCAACCATGGCGGCCGCCAGCTCGACCATGGCCGCGGCGCCATGCATGTGCTGCCCGAGATCGTCGAGGCCGTGAAGGGGCGCGCCAAGATCATGGTCGACGGCGGCATCTGTCGCGGCACCGACATCGTCAAGGCGGTCGCTGCAGGCGCAGACCTCGTCGGCATCGGCCGGCTGCAATGCTGGGCGCTGGCGGCAGCCGGCGAAGCCGGCATCACGCGGATGCTGGAGCTCCTGGAGGACGAGGTGCTGCGCTGCCTCGGCCTCCTGGGTGCCACCTCGTTTGCCGAGGTCGACAAATCCTGCCTGCATCCGGCGACCGCCACCAACGCGCCGAGCGTGTTCAGCGCATTCCCGTTGTTCGACCACGAGCCGTATCGCTACTAAGGAAAAGGACGAACGTGACCCAGCTCTCTCCCGGCAGCGCGGATGCGCTTCTGTTCGATCTCGGGCGTGTGGTGCTCGACATCGACTTCTCCAAGGCGATCGCCTGCTGGGCGGGACATGCGGGTTGCACGCCCGAAGCCATCGTCGCGCGCTTCGTACGCGAGGAGGAGTATCGTCTTCACGAGGTCGGCAAGATCAGCGATGCAGATTATTTCGCCTCGCTACGTGCCTCGCTGGGAATCGGCATTTCGGACGCGCAGTTCCTGGAGGGCTGGAATGCGATCTTCGCCGGTGAGATGCCAGATATCTCCGAACTGTTGCCGCGTGCTGCGAAGCAGATGCCGCTTTACGCCTTCTCCAACACCAACCGGCCGCATGTCGACTATTTCTCTCGGGAATATGCCGATCTGCTCGGCCATTTCCGCGAGCTGTACTTGTCGTCCAGCATCGGTCTGCGCAAACCGGATGCGGAAGCTTTTGACCATGTCGTTGCGGCGATCGGCGTGCCGGCCGAGCGCATCGTGTTCTTCGACGACCTCGCCGAGAACATTGAGGGGGCACGGGCGCGGGGCTTGACCGCCGTGCATGTCACCTCGCCGCGCGATGTCGGCAATGCCTTGAAGGCCCTGGGCATCTAAAAGTCAGTCCGTACCCTGACAGCGGGCCTCTCGAACTAAATTTGCGGAACTATGGAACCCAATCTCTTTGTGCATTTTTGTACAAAGTTCCGGGAACGGAATACCACCCTTCCGACTCATGACTCCGTTGGGACTTCTACACCGGACGGAATGACGTGCTGGGCAAAACCTATCTCACCAAGCAAGCCTCTCTCCTGCTTGAATTCGCAAGAACCACCTCGGATTCTGAACTCTCCGCCAAGCTGATCAGCAAGGCCGCCGACCTGAAGTCGCAGGCCGATCCGCTGCCCGACAAGGATCAAGGCCCCAAAGCGCCCGACGTCGCACTGGACGACGGCTTGGGCCGACCGCGCGGGAGTTGACCGATGCTGGCCGTGGCATTCGTCCTTCTGGTGCTCGCCATGGCCATCCTCATCCCGGTCTGTCTCGCCTTCCGGATCATGCCGCGACGGACTTGAGCCGCCTCCTCCACTGCTGAGGCCACGCAGGATAAATCACCCAGCCTGCTGCTTTGCCTCGCGCCCGCACTCGGATAGAACTCTCGCCGGCCATTTACCAATGTGCTCAGCAGGAGTTTAGCCCGTGGCCCTGATGCCGGTTTCTGACGCGCTTGCCGCGGTGCTGGCGGGTGTAGAGCCACTGCCCGAAGAGAAGGCTTCCCTCGACGAAGCCTATCACCGCGTGCTCGCGCGCGACGTCGCGGCGCGGCGCACGCAGCCGCCGCAAGCGATGTCGGCGATGGACGGCTATGCCGTACGCGCGGTCGATGCGGCCGCGGTCGATTCGCGGCTGACGGTCGTCGGCGAGGTCGCGGCGGGCCGTCCTTTCGCAGGAACGGTCGGCGCCGGCGAAGCCGTACGGATCTTCACCGGCGGCGTCATTCCCGACGGTGCGGACGCGGTCGTGATCCAGGAGGACACCATCGCGGACGGCAAGAGCGTCACCATCAAGGAAGCCGCGATCGCCGGGCGGCACATCCGCCCGGCGGGCGTCGATTTCCGCGAGGGCGATGTGCTCCTACGCAAGGGAACCCGCCTGACGGACCGCGATCTCGCGCTCGCCGCCGGAATGAATCACCCGCATCTCGCCGTTTACCGCCGCCCGAAGGTCGCGATCCTCGCCACCGGCGACGAGCTGGTGATGCCGGGCTCAACCCCCGGGCACGGCCAGATCGTCTATTCCAACGGCTACGCCCTGCATGCGCTCGCCCGCAGCGAGGGCGCCGAAACCATCGACCTCGGTGTCGCCGCCGACACGCTCGCAGCCACCTCCGCCGGCATCCGCCGCGCCCGCGAGAGCGGTGCCGACATCCTGATCACCACCGGCGGCGCGTCGGTCGGGGACCACGATCTGGTCCAGCAGGCGCTCAGGGACGAAGGTATCTCGATGGCGTTCTGGAAGATCGCGATGCGGCCGGGCAAGCCGATGATGAACGGACGGCTGGGCGCGATGGGTGTGATCGGCCTGCCAGGCAATCCCGTGTCGTCCTACGTCTGCGCCTTCCTGTTCATGGTGCCGCTGATTCGTGCGCTGTCGGGCCGTTCGGTGATTCATCACCGCCGCGAGCGCGCTGTGCTCGGCCGCGATCTCGGCGCCAACGACCAGCGCGAAGACTATCTGCGCGCGCGTCTGGAGCTGCGCGACGACGGCACGCTCGTCGCCGTTCCCGTCAGTCATCAGGACTCCTCTCTGCTTGCGAATCTCGCTGCGGCACAGGTACTTCTCGTCCGCCCACCGTTCGCGCCGAAGGCCGAGGCCGGCAGCCCTTGCGAGGTGCTGCGGCTCTCCGTCTGAACCGCGCGGCCACACGTATTCCGCGAGCCTGCCTCCGTTCACGGTAAATTAAGCAGTTGCGGAACATGTATCGAACATATAGTGTCCGTTCATGATTTGTTTCGAGGATGTAGCGGCTTATCGCTGAGTTCATCGTCTCGGAATCGAACGACATCAACCGGGGGACTTTGGTCGAGATGTTAACGCGCAAACAATACGAGCTTCTGCGGTTCATCAGCGAACGTCTGAAGGAAAGCGGCGTGCCGCCGTCCTTCGACGAGATGAAGGATGCGCTCGATCTGCGCTCGAAGTCGGGCATTCACCGCCTGATCACCGCGCTCGAGGAGCGCGGCTTCATTCGTCGGCTGCCCAACCGCGCCCGGGCCATCGAAGTGATCAAGCTGCCGGAGCTCCAGGCTGCCGCCGGCGCCCGGCGCGGCTTCACGCCGAGCGTCATCGAAGGCAATCTCGGCAAGGTCCGCGCCAGCTCCAGCGCGCCCGTGGACGAAGGCGAGCGTCCCGTGGCAGTGCCCGTGATGGGCCGGATCGCGGCCGGCACGCCGATCGAGGCATTGCAGACCCGCAGCCACACCATCAGCGTGCCGCCCGACATGCTCGGCTCCGGCGAGCATTACGCCCTCGAGGTGCGCGGCGATTCCATGGTCGAAGCCGGCATCCTCGACGGCGACATGGCGCTGATCCAGCGCAACGAGAGTGCCGATACCGGCGACATCGTGGTGGCGCTGATCGACGACGAGGAGGCTACGCTCAAGCGCTTCCGCCGCCGCGGCGCCTCGATCGCACTGGAGCCCGCCAATGCCGCTTATGAGGTGCGCATCCTGCCGCCGAACCGCGTGAAGATTCAGGGCAAGCTGATCGGGCTTTACCGGAAGTACTGATTGGGAAGCTCTCGATACGGTCGTCTTCGGCGCCCTTGCGTGCGCCCTCGATCGGCACCGGCGATCAGAGATTGGAGCGGGTGATCCGTCCGCTCCGGCTGGATAGTCTTCTGGTTCTGCACAGACTATCCGGCCCCTCCTCCACCTCACATCCTCTGCAGGCCGCATCGCTTCGAGGGCTTGAGGACAAGTCACGGCGCGGTGCCGCCCGTCCTTGACGCGCGTGCCAAATGCGCGCGAGCCGGCTTTGTTCCTGCCGAATTCGGGAAAGATAATGTGATCGCAGCTTGCGGATCGCAGCCGCAGATTTGCCTACAACCAAGCAGAGCGTTGCGTGCTTCCACTCCGACAGAGGCCTGCGCCTCCAAGAGAGGTGCGGGTCGCTATCTTCGCAAGAGGAGCACCCGATGTGTGACTACAGCCTGCACGCCGTCGCGACACGCCCCGCGGAAGTCGGCGAGACGATCGTCATCACAACCTTCCGCGGCACCTCGACGCGCGGCTTCGCGTCCGAAGCCGATGTCTCCGTCGCGGTCTGCCTACTGCCGGGAACGGAGCTCGCCTTCGCCGACAACGTCCGTTACGACAACCGCTGGATCTGGACGCGCACCGTCAATTCCCGAGTCGGCAAGTTCGGCAAGATCGATCCGCACATTCCCGATCGCCATCACGATGCGATCGAATTCCCCGACGGCAAATACGTGCTGGTGACGCAGCTGGTCGAAGGACAGCGCGCAACCGTGCTGCAGCTTCCGGTGACGCAGCCAGTCGGCGAGCGCGAGCATAAGCCTGAGATCATTGCCGACAGCCGGCCGACGGTGACGCGCCTGCCGATCGCCTGACAGAGGCTCAGTCCTCCGCCTGAAGGTCGGCCTCCGACGGGGTTGCATCCTTGCTGCGCGGAGCTGCGGCCCTCGGCATGAGGGCGCCTTCAAAATCTCCTTCGCCGGCGGCCGCCGGCGACCAGGGACGGTTCGTGCCCCTCGCCCTCACCGCCTGAACCGAAAAGCCGTCGCCCCGCTGCGTCAGAGCCAGCGCACCCTGGCGAACCAGCCGCGGCCGATCCACCACCATCGCCGCGCAATCAGGCGGCGCGGGCCGTGCGGTCACCACCAGCGCAGCCCGGCTGCAATCATCCTCCAGCGCATCGACGCGCAAGGCCAGCGCGACCAGCCGCCCGTCGGCAAGCGGCGTCACGCAGCCGGACTCGTCGCACGACACCCCCTCGGCGAGCGCGCTATTGCCGGCATCGCGCGGATCGGCGTCGGCCGCCAGCCACTCCTTCAGCAGGAAATTGTCCTTGCCCGCTCTGATCAGGTGCAACCGCCCGTCCCTGCCCCGCACCGCGACACTCGCGCCGTCCCCGGCGATCAGGATATCGGGCTGCCGCACCGACAGGCCCCAGGCGATAGACGCCAGCAGCACCATGGCACCGCACCAGCGCAGAGGCGTGCGCAACAGGCCCATCACGATGATACCGAGGCTCGCGGCGATCAGCGGTGCGATGCCGAACGCCGGGATGCGACCGACCGCGCCCGGCAATGCAGCCACCCAGCGCGAGACCGCGACCATCCAGTCGATGCCGATCCCCATCAGCCACCAGAACACGCCGTCGAGCCCGAACGGAGCCGCGAGCAGGCCCAGCAGCCCCGCCGGCATCACCAGCGCCGAAACCACCGGCATCGCACCGAGATTGGCGAGGACGCCGTAGGGCGTGACGCGGTGGAAGTGGAAGGCGGCATAGGGCGTGGTCGCGAGCCCCGCGATCAGCGAGGCCAGGAACAGCATCGCGATCTCGCGACCGCCCCACAGCGCAACACGCGCCGTCGCAGAATGATCGGGCGAGGCAAACAGGTTCGGCATCCCGATCTGCACCAGCGCCACCAGCCCAAGCGTTGCCGCAAACGACATCTGAAAGCTCGGATGCACCAGCGCCTCCGGCGCAGCCGCGAGCACGATCAGCGCCGCCACGGCCAGCGTGCGGAAGGTGATGGCGCGGCGATCGACCATCACGGCGATCAGCACCACGGCCGTCATGAAGAACGATCGTTGCGTTGCGACTTCCGCGCCCGACAGCAGCAGATAGAACGCGGCCGCCACCAGCGCGGCGGCGGCCGACCATTTCTTGATGGGAAAGCCGACTGCCAGGCCCGGGATCAGCGCCAGCAGCGCGCGCACCGCGAAGAAGACCACGCCGGCAACGACTGCCATGTGATAGCCGGAGATCGAGAGCACGTGCCCAAGCCCCGAGACGAACATCGCATCGTTCACGGGCGTGGAGATCGCGTCGCGCCGCCCGGTGAGCAGCGCTGTCGCGATCGCACGGTTGTCGCCCTCGAGCGTCGAGCGGATGCGAGTGTCGATCGTATCGCGCAGGCCCTGCATGAAGGCGGCATAGCGCAGCCGCAGGCCGCCGGCATCGGGCGGGATTGAGGCCGTGATTGCGCCCATCACGAAGCCGGACGCGCCGATGCCCTGAAAGAACATGTCGCGCGAAAAATCGTAGCTGCCGGGGCGCACCGGCGTGAGCGGCGGCATCAGCCGCGCCTTGAGCTGCACGAAGCTGCCGACCTCGGGCGCGGTGCCCTTGCGCACGGAAAGGCGGACGCGCTCCAGCTTGACGTCGCTGCGCTGCGCCTCCATGGCGGTGACGCGCAGCACGAAGCGATCGGTGCGCTCACGAATGTCGCGCGTCTCGACGAAGCCCGACAACGACACCGAATAGAGTGGTTTTGCGAGCACGATGTGTGCGATGCGCGCGGTTTTCCAGGTCGCCACGGCAAAGCCGGAAGCGACCGCCGCGATCATGATCGCGGGCGCGAACAGCCGGCTCCGCCGCAACAGGATCGCACCGACCAGGAGCGCGATCGCCGTCGTCGCGACAACCCACAGCACCGGCTCATGATCGGCGGCAAAATACAGCGCGATGCCGCCACCGAAAGCGACGGGCACCCACGGCAGCAGCCGCCCCGGGCCCGCTTCGGCGCGGACCCATGCCTGCAGCGATTCGACGATCGCGGGCCAAATGCCAAAGCCCGCCGGAACAAACCCACCGGCGGGCGCAGCGCGGCCGACCGGCCACGTCCCGGCAACTCCCTGGGACCGTACTGGCCGGCCCGGCTCCGCCATCTCCCTGCACCCTACGCTACGCGACAGGTGTGGAGGCTACCGGAACGTGCAGCCGGCCGAATAGGGTACGGATCAGGAACGGGCTCGGAGGCGCCCTACTTTTCCTCTTCCATCGTCACGGCGACATCCGCCTTGGCCGACAGCCGGACCTTGTTGCCTTCGACACCGGCGACGAGGCCCTTGTCGATAAAGTGATGATGGCCCTTGTGGCTGCCCTCGCCGCTGTCCTTCTTGGTCAGCTTGATGCGATTGCCTTCGACCTTGTCGACGGTGCCGATGTGAACGCCGTCGGCGCCGATGACTTCCATATGCTCTGCGATATTCTGCATGGGGTTGCTCCAATTGACCCTTCATAACGCGGAGAGCGCGCCTTCGTTCGAATGAAGTGATCGCTTCAGCCGCCGCGCTTGACGCAGGACGCGCTGCATGCTTTGCGCAATCAAAGATTGCGTTTGGTCCCCTCTCCAGCACTCACTGCGGCCGCCATTGACGAAGCACCGTATTTATCTCTTTCTGGTCCTTTCCCTCGTCAGCGCTGGCATTGCACGTGCTGAAACGGATTTTGAACAGCGAGTGAGGCTGAGCCACGAGAAAGATCCTGGCTCCAGTCTCGTCTTCATGCATGCCCGCTTGATGGAGGAGAGTTCGCGCGCGCCGATCTGTCAGCAAATCTGGGTCGACCTGCTCTCCGACAAGGACAAGAAATTCTCCGTCAAGGTCCAGGACACGCCGACATTGTTCGGTCGCGTCCTCAGCGGTGCGACTTACGGAGGAGCCATTATGCTGCCGGCGGGCAAATATGCCGTGCAATCTGTAAGCTGCGAAGGTGCCGCGGGCACGAAGCTCTTGGGGGAGTTCGCGCGATTTCGGGTTGGCTCGGATGAGATTGTAAATGTCGGGTCCATCTTTATCGACTTTACTCGCGGCTCATTCAAGCTTGTCGGGAAAATGACCTTTACCGGCCGTAGGAGTGTAGAAGATATGGGCGAGCAGGCCAAGGCCTCCCTCGCGGAGCGCTCGCCTGTCATTTTCCCGAAGGCAACGAAGCGCTACATGATATCGAATCCGGCAACATCCGGAAATGCTTCAACCGGAGAAACCGCTAGATCAGCGGCGCCTGCGCCGAAGCGTGGTGATTGACGATCTTCCAGTCGCCGTCCTCGCGGATAATCACCCAACTCATCTTGACGACGAGATCGTCCCGCTCGCCGGCGAGATCGAACGAGATGGTCGCAGCCATGTTGATCAGGTCGGAGCTAACCTGCGCCGCGCTCACATCGGAGAACACAGCGCTCGGTTTGCGCCAGCGCGGCAGGCCGTTGAAATAGTCGGCGACGCCGTCCCTGCCCCGATAGAGTCTTGGGTTGGAGCCGAAGAAGAACGCATTCTTCGAATAGAGCGCGGACAGCGCGGCCGCATCGAGCGTCGCGAAGCCGGCGCACCATTTCGCGATGATGGCGGAAACGATGGCACCGGCTTCGCTGCTCATGTGCACATCACCCCTTTGCGACTTCCTTCGCGAAGGTGTCGCGCAGGCCGATCGTGCGTGAGAACACCGGCTTGCCGGGCGTCGAGTCCTTGTCGCGGACGAAATAGCCCTGGCGTTCGAACTGCATCGGCTCCGTTGAATTGCTCTCGGCGACTGACGCCTCGATGCGCGCGTCGCTGAGAATTTCCAGCGAATTCGGATTGAGATCGACGGCGAAGTTCGAAGCGTCCGGGCTCGGATTGGCGAACAGCTGGTTATAGATGCGGATCTCCGCAGGCACGGACGTCGCCGCCGGCAGCCAATGCATGGTCGCCTTGACCTTGCGGCCGTCGGGCGCGTTGCCGCCCTTGGTCGCGGGATCGTAGGTGCAGCGGAGCTCCACCACCTCACCCTTGTCGTTCTTGATCACGCCGGTGCACTTGACGAAATAGGCATAGCGCAGCCGCACCTCGTTGCCCGGGGACAGACGGAAGAACTTCTTGGGCGGGTTCTCCATGAAGTCGTCCTGCTCGATATAGAGCTCGCGGCCGAACGTGATCTTCCGCGTGCCCGCGCTGGGATCATCCGGGTGGTTGATCGCCTCAAGCTCCTCGGTCTGCCCTTCCGGATAGTTCTCGATCACCACCTTGAGCGGCTTCAGCACGCCCATGCGCCGCTGCGCGGTGCGGTTGAGCTCCTCGCGGATGCAGAACTCGAGCATGCCGACGTCGACCACGCTGTTGGCCTTGGCGACCCCGATGCGCTTGACGAATTCGCGAAGCGCGGCCGGCGGTACGCCGCGGCGGCGCATGCCCGCCATGGTCGGCATACGCGGATCGTCCCAACCCGCGACATGGCCGTCGCGGACGAGCTGGGTCAGCACACGCTTGGACAACAGCGTGTAGGTCAGGTTCAGCCGCGCGAATTCATACTGATGCGGCTTTGACGGCACCGGCAGCTTCTCGATGAACCAGTCGTAGAGCGGCCGGTGGTCCTCGAACTCCAGCGTGCAGATCGAGTGCGTGATGCCCTCGATGGCGTCCGACTGGCCGTGCGCGTAATCATAGCTCGGATAGATGTGCCATTTGGTGCCGGTGCGCGGATGGTGCGCGTGCAGGATGCGGTACAGCACGGGGTCGCGCAGGTTGATGTTGCCGGCGGCCATGTCGATCTTGGCCCTGAGCACGCGCGCGCCGTTGGGGAATTCGCCGGCCTTCATGCGGCGGAACAGGTCGAGGTTCTCGTCGACGCTGCGGTCGCGGAACGGCGAGTTCTTGCCGGGCTCGGTCAGCGTGCCACGCGAGAGGCGGATCTCCTCCTGGGTCTGGTCGTCGACATAGGCCAGGCCGTCGCGGATCAGCTGCTCCGCCCAGTCGTACAGGCGGTCGAAATAGTCCGAGGCGAAGAACAGGTTCTTGCCCCAGTCGAAGCCGAGCCAGCGCACGTCGGCCTGGATGGAATCGATGTATTCCTGCTCTTCCTTGACCGGATTGGTGTCGTCGAAGCGCAGATGGCAGCGGCCCGGAAACTCCTGGGCGATGCCGAAATTCAGTGCGATCGACTTGGCATGGCCGATATGCAGGTAGCCGTTCGGCTCCGGCGGGAACCGGGTCACGATCTCCCTGTACTTGCCCTGATCGAGGTCGGCCTGGATGATGTCACGAATGAAATCGCGCCCAACCTCAGCTGCCACCGGTTCTGTCATTGCGATAATCCTGTCGGGAAATCAGCGATCCTTCTGCCAAATTCGCTCGGCTGAGCCAAGAGCTTAAGCAAGAGCTTAAGCACGGGCTTAAGCGAGGTTTGGCGGTCCGCTACCGGGCTTTAGTTATGCTGCGGTCCTGTTATATACCACCGCCTCCAATGCATAGGCCCTGCCAAGAATGACCTCCCCCGTCGTCACCCGCTTTGCCCCCTCGCCGACCGGCTTCCTCCATATCGGGGGCGCCCGCACGGCGCTGTTCAATTGGCTCTATGCCAAGAAGCACGGCGGCAAGATGCTGCTGCGGATCGAGGACACCGACCGGGAGCGCTCCACGGAGGCGGCGATCGGCGCCATCCTCGACGGCTTGAAATGGCTGGAGCTCGGCTGGGACGGCGAGGTCATCTACCAGTTCAGCCGCGCCGCACGCCACCGCGAGGTCGCCGAGCAGCTGCTCGCCGACGGCAAGGCCTATCGCTGCTACGCCACCGCCGAGGAGCTCGCCGCCATGCGCGAGAAGGCGCGCGCCGAGGGGCGCACCCGCCTCTATGACGGCATGTGGCGCGACCGCGATCCCGCAACCGCACCGAGCGACGTGAAGCCGACCATCCGCCTGCGCGCGCCGCAGACCGGCGAGACCGTGATCGAGGACCAGGTCCAGGGCCGCGTGGTCTGGCAGAACGAGAACCTCGACGACCTCGTCCTGCTGCGCGGCGATGGCAACCCGACCTATATGCTCGCCGTGGTGGTCGATGACCACGACATGGGCGTCACCCACGTGATCCGCGGCGACGACCATCTGATCAATGCGGCCCGCCAGAAGCAGATCTACGATGCGATGGGCTGGGCGCTGCCGAGCATGTCCCACATCCCGCTGATCCACGGCCCTGATGGTTCGAAGCTGTCGAAGCGCCACGGCGCGCTCGGTGTCGATGCCTATCGCGCCATGGGGTACCTGCCGGCCGCGCTGCGCAACTATCTGGTCCGGCTCGGCTGGAGCCACGGCGACCAGGAGATCTTCTCGACCGAAGAGATGATCGCGGCGTTCGACCTCGCCAGCGTGGGCCGCGCCGCTGCCCGCTTCGATTTCGCCAAGCTGGAAAATCTCAACGGCCACTACATCCGCCACGCCGACGATCAATCACTCGTGAAGATGTTCGAGGACGTGCTCGACCATCTCGTGCCCAGCCGCAACGAGCTTAAGGCCAAGTTAAACGACACCACCCGCGCGCAGCTTCTCAAGGCCATGCCGGCCCTGAAGGAGCGCGCCAAGACGCTGATCGAGCTGATCGACAGCGCGTATTTCATCTTCGCCGACCGGCCGCTGGAGCTCGATCCCAAGGCGCAGGCGCTGCTTACGCCGGAGAACCGCAAGCTGATCGGCCAGCTACATTCCGCGCTGGAGAAAGTCGAGACCTGGAGCGGCGCCACCACCGAAGCCGCGCTGCGCGCTTTTGCCGAGGAAAATAGTCTCAAGCTCGGCGCGGTCGCCCAGCCGTTGCGGGCGGCGCTGACCGGACGGACGACGTCGCCTGGTATATTTGAGGTTTTGGACGTCCTGGGACGCCAGGAAAGCCTCGCCCGGCTTAAGGATCAGTCTACGACGTAAGTCGACCATGCGTGCGGTGATCTTGCAGCGCACACAGCAATAATATACCCATCTCCCCCGTACCTTCTGGAACATCCGGCCTGCCCCATCATCTCGCGACGGGGGCCTCCGGCTCCGGCCCGTTTCACATTTCATCGGGGACCTACGATGGACGCAAAATCGAGCAATAAGACCGCTACGCTGACGGTCGGAAACAAGAACTACGATCTCCCGATCCATAGCGGCAGCGTCGGGCCTGATGTCATCGATATCGGCAAGCTCTACGGCCAGTCCGGTCTGTTCACCTACGACCCCGGCTTCACCTCCACCGCGAGCTGCCAGTCCAAGATCACCTATATCGACGGTGACGCGGGCGTGCTGGAATACCGCGGCTACCCGATCGAGCAGCTCGCCGAGAACGGCGACTTCCTGGAGACCTGCTATCTCCTGCTTTACGGGAACCTGCCGACCGCCGCGCAGAAGAAGGATTTCGACGACCGCGTGATCCATCACACGATGGTGCACGAGCAGATGGCCCGCTTCTTCCAGGGCTTCCGCCGCGACGCTCATCCGATGGCGGTGATGGTGGCCTCGGTCGGCGCGCTCGCCGCGTTCTATCACGACTCGACCGACATCAACGATCCGAAGCAGCGCATGATCGCGTCCATGCGCATGATCGCGAAGATCCCGACGCTGGCGGCGATGGCCTACAAGTACACTGTCGGCCAGCCCTTCGTGTATCCGAAGAACTCGCTGTCGTTCTCCGAGAACTTCCTCAACATGTGCTTCGCCGTGCCGTGCGAGGACTACAAGATCAACCCGGTGCTGGCTGACGCGCTGGACAAGATCTTCATCCTGCACGCCGATCACGAGCAGAACGCCTCGACCTCGACGGTGCGCATCGCCGGCTCGTCCGGCGCCAACCCGTTCGCCTGCATCGCCGCCGGCATCGCCTGCCTCTGGGGCCCGGCGCATGGCGGCGCCAACGAAGCTGCGCTTGCGATGCTCGCCGAGATCGGCTCCGTGGACAAGATTCCTGAATTCATCGCCAAGGTGAAGGACAAGAACTCTGAAGTCCGCCTGATGGGCTTCGGTCACCGCGTCTACAAGAACTACGATCCGCGCGCCAAGATCATGCAGAAGATGTGTCACGCCGTGCTCAAGGAGACCGGCCATGGCGACGATCCGATGCTGAAGGTGGCGATGGAGCTCGAGAAGATCGCGCTTAGCGACCAGTACTTCATCGACCGCAAGCTGTACCCGAACGTCGACTTCTATTCAGGCATCACGCTGAAGGCGATGGGCTTCCCGGTCTCGATGTTCACCGTGCTGTTCGCGGTCGCCCGCACCGTCGGCTGGATCAGCCAGTGGAGCGAGATGATCGAGGATCCGCAGCAGAAGATCGGCCGTCCGCGGCAGCTCTACACCGGCGTCACCCGCCGCGACTACGTCGCGATCAAGGATCGCAAGTAAGTCTCAAGCCGATACGGCTACGAAACGGCGCCATCGCAGGATGGCGCCGTTTTCGTTTGTGCGCTTGTAGGTGAGCAAAGCGCAGCTTGCCCACCACCTGTCCTCGACAGGCACGAATTCGTGAGCACGCTTGGCTTTGCCCACTCTACGAGACCGACCGCACCTCTTGCTGCCGCGCACAACAACAAGTCCACGCATCGTCCCGCCGAACGCTTGACAGTCGCAATGCTCCGCGCGCATTCTTACACTAAGTAAGAATGACGACAGGGATGGAAATGCCGGAGCAGCCGAGAAGTCGGCGGCAGACGCGCGCTGCCATTTTGACTCATCTGCTACAGTCGGGCGGCTCGTTCCGTCCGCCGCTGGCCAAGGCCGTGCGCCTGTCGGAAGCGAGCCTGTCGCGCATCCTGTTCGACCTGAAGGCCGAAGGCCTGATCGAGGAAGTGCGTCGCCCTGCCCCTTATGTCGGCGGCCCAACCGGCCTCGTGTCGCTCGATGCCTCGGTGGCGCTCGCGGCCTTCGAGCTGACCGCTCAGCATCTCAGCGTCGGTGTCGGCGGCCTTTCGGGCGAGGTGCACTACACCGAGCGCGTGAACCTGCCGAAGACGCCAACCGTCGAGAGCGTCGGCCGGGCGTTTCGCGACGCCATGACATTGTTGCGCGACTGGACGCGGCGCCGCCGGATCACCCTCGCCCAGATCGGCGTCTCCATTCCAGGCCTTGGCCGTTTCAGCATATCGGTCAATCCGATCATTCCCTGCGATATCGGGCGCATCAGCGGCATGTTCGGCGAGATGTTCGCCGACGTGCCGCTTGCATTCACCAATTCGGTGGTCGCCCACGCCACCTTCCACCGCTGCCGCACCGAGAATTATCCGTTCAGCGACACCCACCTGTTCGTCTTCGTCAGCCAGGGCGTTGCCGGCGCCTGGATGGATGATCCGACCGAAGCCGACAACCTTCAGCCGGTCGAGCTCGGACACATGGTGTTCGGTGCCGACGGGCCGCGTTGTCGGTGCGGCCATCATGGCTGCGTCGAGGCGTACACGTCGCTTCCTGCGCTTGCCGAGCTTCTCGGTATTGCCGAGGCCGAATTGCTCCAGCTCGGCAGCGAATGGGTGAGCACGATCCCGATCTCATCGCGCGTGCGGCAAGAGCTGCGCCGGCGCTTGTTCCGGCTCGGCCTTGCGATCGGCAACACCCTGAACGTGAAACCGTGCAGTGGCGTTGCGATCAGCGGCTGGCCGTCGCTTCTCGCCGATGAGGATCGCAACGCCGTGGTCGAGGGCATCGATGCCTGCCTGCTGGGCGGACGCAAATTGGCGCAGGTGTCCCTCGCCTTCGTGCCGCCCTCGACCGGCAACGATCCGCAGGCTGCGCTCGCCTTCGCCGCCTTTTGTCTCGCCAATCGTGGCGGCATGCCTGCGGCCTCGACGGAGGCGGCCTGACATGCGCTGAGCCTGCACGGCCCACACGCGCCGAGATTTCACACCGGGAGGAACTGCCATGCCGATCACAACAACAAGGCGTCGTCTGCTCGCTGGGTCCGTTGCCACGCTCGCACTGCCTGCATTTGCCCGCGCGCAAGGCGCGGCCAAGCCGCGCCTGACCGTGATCTCGCAATGGTCCGCAGGCAGCGACGGCGCAGCCATCACCGCGCTCGGCAAGAAGTTCGAGGAGAAAGGCGGCGTGTGGCAGCATTCGCCCGTCCCCGGCTTCACCACCGAGATGATGAACAAGCTGCGCGCGCAGATCATGGCCGGCGATCCCCCGGCCTGCTCGCAGCTCAAGGGCCCCGAGATCGCGGCCTGGTCGAAGATTGCCCCGACTGTCGATCTCGACGCCGTCGTCGCGGCCGCCGGTTACGAGAAAGTCGTCGCTCCAGACCTTGCGAAGCTGCACAAGCCGGGCGGCAAATGGATCGCGCTACCCTTGCAGATCTACAGCACCAACATGCTGTTCCTGTCCAAACGTGCAATGGACAAGGCCAAAGCCGACAAGATCCCCGTCACCTGGGCGGAGTTCAACGACCTCGCCGAAAAAATGAAAGCGGGCGGCGTCGCCTATCCCGTCGCCAACGGCGGCACCCGCCCGGACGACGGACAGAAATTCGAGGCCGCTCTCGCCGGCATCAGTCCCCTGGCCTACCGCGCCGCCATCATGAATCTCGAGAAGAAAGCTCTCGAGGGTCCCGAGATCAAGGCTGCGTTCGCGCAGGTGCGCAAGATCGCCGACTGGATGGACCCCAATGTCGGCGCCCAGCACTTCTCGACCAATTTGAAGCGCTTCATCGACGGCGACATGGGCATGATGATCATGGGCGGCTGGGCGCAAGGTGTGCTGCGCAACGCCGGCTTCAAGCTCGAGGACTTCACGATCGCGCCGGGCCCCAGCGACAACGGCAAGCCGGTGTTCCTGCTCAATGCCGACGCCTTCATCTTCTGGCAGCGCAAGGACGCGGATTTGCAAGCCGGCCAGACGCTGATGGCCCAGCTCGTCATGGATCCGGCGATTCAGACCATGTACTCGCAGATCACGGGATCGATCCCCGTGCGCACCGACGTCGATCTCTCCGGCGAAGGCTGGTCGGAGGGGCAACGAACGACCGCAAAGGCCCTGAAGGACGCCATCGCCAGCAACCAGGCCGTGCTCAGCATGGCGCACAACATGGCGCAGGAAAACGGCATGACGGCCGCGATGATCGACGTCATCACGGAGTACGTGAAAAACAAGACGATCAAGCCCGAGCAGGCGGCAACGCGCCTCGCCGAGGCCGTCGAGGGTTCGCGTTGAGCAATGCCGCCGCGATGAGACCGGCCCGGTCGGCGCTTCCCGAATGGGTGCGCCGGCTGCCCGAATATCTGATGATCTGGGTGCCGCTGCTGCTGTCCGCAGCGCACCTCATCTCGTTCTCACTGTGGACGATCTGGATCTCGTTCACGCCATCCACGCTGGTCCCGGTTACGGGCTGGGTAGGCTTGCGCAACTATTCGGCGGTCGCGGCATCTCGGAACTGGCAGATCGCTTTCGACAATCTGCTGCTGTTCGGCATCTCTTTCGTGGTGTTGAGCGCGGCGACCGGCCTCATCCTTGCGATCCTGCTCGATCAGCGGATTCGCGGCGAGAACGTGCTGCGATCGATCTTCCTCTATCCCCTCGCGGTGTCGTTCGTGGTCACCGGCACCGTCTGGAGCTGGCTGCTCAATCCCGGCCTCGGGATCCAGAAGCTGGTCCACGACCTCGGCTGGACCTCGTTCAGGTTCGACTGGCTGATCGACCGCGACATGGCGATCTGGACCATCGTCATCGCCGCGATCTGGCAATCCTCCGGCTTTGCCATGGCGCTGTTCCTTGCAGGTCTCAGGTCCGTCGACGGCGACATCGTCAAGGCCGCGCAGATCGACGGCGCCGGACCAGCCCGGATGTACCGGCGCATCATTCTGCCCTCGCTTTGGCCGATCACCATCACCGTCATCGTGATCCAGCTGCAGTTCGCGATTTCGACGTTCGATCTCGTCCGCGCGCTCACCAATGGCGGGCCGGGAATCGCGACCCAGCTGCCCGCCCTCGTCGTCTACGATTTGATGTTCCAGCGCAGCCTGCTCGGCCGCGGCGCGGCCGCGGCGGTCCTGATGCTGCTCATTCTTCTCGCGGTCCTGCTGCCCTATGCAGCGTGGCGATATCTCCAGCGGCGGCGGGCGACCCATGCGTGAGCGAGGCTTCGCACCGACCCGGATCCTGATCTACATCATCGTCCTGCTGGTCGCAGCGGCATGGCTCGCGCCATTGGCTGTTGTCGTTCTGAACTCGCTCCGCACCAACGAGGAGATCGCGCAGGGCTCGATGATCGGATGGCCGCAACATCTGGCGTGGAGCAACTACGCAGCAGCCTGGAGCGGATTCTGCGTCGCCGAGACCTGCGCAGGCATCCGACCATACATGCTGAACTCCGCGCTGGTCACGATCCCTGCGACGATCTTCTCGACGTTGCTCGGTGCGGTCGCGGGCTACGCGGTGTCGCTCTGGCGTTTTCGCGGCGACAGCTGGATCTATGGCATCGTCACCCTTGGCCTTTTCCTGCCCCAGCAGATGCGCCTCTTGCCTTGGACCATCGTGCTGCGGGACATCGGGTTGATCAATACGCTGGCCGGTCTCGTACTGATCCACACCATCCAGGGGCTCTCCTTCACCACGCTGTTCTGCCGCAACTACTATGTCGCCATCCCCCATGAACTGATCAGGGCCGCGCGGATCGACGGCGCCGGGTTCTTCCGCATCTTTTGGCGCATCATCCTGCCGCTGTCGCCGCCCATCCTGATCGTCACCGTGATCTGGCAGTTCACGCATATCTGGAACGAGTTTCTCTATGGCGTGACGTTCACGAGCGGCCAGCAGCAGCCGGTCACGGCCGCACTCATCGCGCTATCTGCCGCGGTCGCTGATATCCCGCAGCACGGCGTGCAGAGCGCCGCTGTGATCATCGCCGCGCTCCCCACTTTGTTGATCTATGTCCTCGGCGGCAGATACTTCGTGCGAGGCCTCACCGCCGGGGCCGTGAAATGACGAGGTCATCATGGCAGCACTGAGCATTCGCACCCTGTCGAAGCGCTACGCCAATCTGGAGGTGCTGAAGGGCGTCGATCTCGATATCGAAAGCGGCGAGTTCACGGTGCTGGTCGGCCCATCCGGGTGCGGCAAGTCCACGCTGCTCAACATCGTTGCCGGGCTCGATCATCCAAGCGCGGGGACGGTCGAAATCGGCGGACGTGTGGTCAATGACATCCCGCCCAAGGACCGGGACATCGCCATGGTTTTCCAGTCCTACGCGCTCTATCCGTCGATGACGGTCCGCCAGAACATCACCTTCGGCATGGAGTGCCGGGGTGTCGCCAAGGCCGAGCAGGAGAAGGCGGTCGCCAGCGTGGCGAAGCTGCTGCAGATCGAACCGCTGCTCGGACGCAAACCCTCGCAGCTCTCCGGCGGCCAACGCCAGCGCGTGGCGATGGGCCGCGCATTGGTGCGCGATCCCCTGCTCTTCCTGTTCGACGAGCCGCTCTCCAACCTCGACGCCAAGCTGCGGGTCGAGATGCGGATGGAGATCAAGCGCCTGCACCAGCGCATTGGCGCAACCATCGTCTACGTCACCCACGACCAGATCGAGGCAATGACGATGGCGACGCGCATCGCGGTGATGCATCGCGGCGTGGTGCAGCAATTTGCCGACCCCGATACCGTGTACCGCTATCCCGCCAACCTGTTCGTGGCGCGATTCATGGGCTCGCCGCCGATGAACACGATGCCGGCGCGGCTCGAGGCAGGCGGCAACGGGCCGATGGTCGTGATCGGTGCAGGACGGCCGGACGAGGTTCGCTTGCAGCTGCAGGGCTACGATGCGGCAGTCCCCTATCTCGGCCGCGAGGTGGTGTTCGGGATCAGGCCAGAGTGCATCGCCGAGGGAGACCGCGCGTTCTCCGGCGCCGTAAGCGCGCCAATTGTCGTCACCGCGCCGGTCGAGATGGTCGAGCCCACGGGTGCCGAGACCATCGTCCTGCTGCGGCTCGGCGGCGAACCGGCGCAGGCGCGCATCTCGCCGGACGTCCGCCCCACGCCCGGCACCTCCGCCCCCTTTGCGCTCGACACCCGCCGCATTTGCCTGTTCGACCCCGAGACGGAGCGACTGATCGCATGACCAAGACGAGCTATGCCGGCCTCGCGGACCGCGTGGTGCTGATCACCGGCGGCGCCAGCGGCATCGGTGCCGCCTTCGTGCGCGCCTTCGCCGCGCAAGGCGCCCGCGTCGCATTCCTCGATATCGACCAGACGGCCGGCACAGCCCTGACCGCCGAGGTCGCGGACGCGGGCGGGACCGCGCCGCTGTTCGTGCCCTGCGATCTCCTGGACATCGACGCCCTGCGCGCCGCCATGGCGGAGGTCCAGCGATCGCTCGGTGACGCCGCAGTGCTGGTCAACAACGCCGCCAACGACCAGCGCCAGGTGCTGGCAGAGGTGACGTCCGGCGAATTCGACTGGATGATGGGCGTCAATTTCAAGCACGTCTTCTTCGCCGCGCAAGCGGTGGTGCCACAGATGCAGGCGCGCGGCGGCGGCTCGATCGTCAACATGTCCTCGATCGCCTGGATGCGCGGCGCCCCGGCGCTGCCGATCTATGCCGGGGCAAAGGCTGCAATCGTCGGCTTCACCAATTCGCTGGCCCGGTCGGTCGGCCACGACCGCATCCGCGTCAACGCGATTGCGCCCGGCATGGTCGTCACCGAACGGCAACGCCGGCTGTGGTATCCGGACGAGAAGGTCATCGCCGAGATGCGCGCGCGCCAGGCGGTTCCGGATGCGGTGACGCCCGAGGACATCGCCAACATGGCGCTGTTCCTCGCCTCAGATGACAGCCAACGCATTACCGGACAATGTTTTCGGGTGGATGCAGGCTTGGCGTAGCGTGCGCAGCAAATCTGTGTTGGGTCCGCTTTATTTTCCGAAGCAGACGTGAAGCATACGTTGACGCAGGTCGCCCTTGGGCCAGAAGCTGACTCGCCCTTCAGGGGAGTCTTAATAGCTTGGCGAAGATCTGCATCACGCCAAGCGGAATGTCGCCGGTCACGTTGATGATCGCCCACAACCCACGAGGGGCGCGGAGAAGACTTTCAGTGTCATCCCCGGGTGCAGACAAATCGGGTACCATTCTTGGTGACGCCTGTCGCCCGACTGCCCTTCTTCTGAACGGGATAGTCGCTCCCCCGGTTGAAGCCTGAAAGATGAATGTAGGCGGTAGGGCCGCCGTCATAGGAGCCTGTCACCATGCCGGGAGCCGAGCAGGTCCAGTTCTCCGCGCGAGCGGTGCTGCTGGCGAATAGAACCAAAAACGCAGCGAGTAGTCTCATGGCTCCTCTCACTGCTTCCGGTCACGGCAAGCGATGTAACGGTCGACCTGGGCCTGTGTCCCGGCGTGCCCGGAACGCCAGCCAGCGTAGGTAATGCCCGCCTTTTTCATGCATGCCAGGGCATGCGGCGTGTTATTTTTCACTTGGGCGAGTGCAGGGCTAGTTAACAAACCAGCGGCGATGGGCAGTAGTATCGTGGTAGCGAGCTTCAGACAGTTCTTCATTATTGCCCCCCTTTAGCTGCGACCGTCGAGCGAGGGGCGCCGCATAAGCAATTACTCATTGTAACCCAACGCGGTTCGTTTGTGTCAAGGCGAAAGCTGTCGTAACCGTGGCGCATCAACCGAATGCTGCCAAGCAAAAGCCAGGCGGCTACCAATGTCCGCTCCCTTCAAGACAGCGCAAAGTGGAGATTTGAAATCTGCTTAGAGTCAAAGCCGCCAATTGCGCTCACACCAAGTGACTTCCGCTCGGCCGCTGCCAGCCGACGCTTGCAATGCGCCTAGCTTGGTCTGCCGCCCTTCCGCATCGTCGCGAGCACGATGTCGGCCGCCAGCACGCTCGGTGACCTGTTGCCGGTCGACATGATCCGGTCGAGCCGGGCAAAGGCCTCGACCTGCCGCCGCCGCAGCGGGGAATCCGTCAGCACATCGTGAAGCGCCGGCGCCAGCTTCTCCGGCGTGCAGTCCTCCTGCAGATACTCGGGAATGACGTCCTCACCGATCACGAGATTGGCGAGGATCACCGAGGAGACGCGGATCGCGCGGCGCAGGATGAAGGCCTCGACCGCGCCGACGCGATAGGCGGTCACCATCGGAATGCCCGACAACGCGAGCTCCAGCGTCACCGTACCGGATTTGGCCAGCGCCGCGCGCGCGATGCGGAACGCGGCGCGCTTCTCGTTCTCACCGGTCACGATCCTTGGCTTGACCGGCCAGTGCGCGCTGCCCTCACGGATGGTGGCTTCCAGATGCGGCATGGTCGGCAGCACCAACTCGAAGGCGCGCCCTTCCGCCTGCAAGCGGCCGAGCGTTGCGCCGAACACGTCGAGATGGTGCCTGACTTCGCTGCGACGGCTGCCGGGCAGCACCAGTAGCACCGGCGGCTCGCTGTCGCGGCGGACCTGCTCTTCAGCGTTCGGCCGCAGCGACGGCAATTGCTCGATGAGGGGATGGCCGACATAGCTGCATGGCGGCCCACCGAGCTTACGGTATTCCTCCGGCTCGAACGGCAGCAGGCCGAGAACGTGGTCGACATAGCCGAGCATGGTCCGCGCCCGCCCCGGCCGCCACGCCCAGAGCTGCGGCGAGACGTAGTCAACGACGGGAATCGCCGAATTCTTCGCGCGCACGCGGCGGGCGACGCGATGGGTGAAATCGGGGCTGTCGATGATGACGAGCGCGTCGGGCGCGGCCTCCAGCACGGCGTCGGCCGTCTCGCGGATCAACCGCAGGATCTTCGGCAATTGCTGCACCACCGCGGCGAAGCCGACGATCGACAGCTGCTCGATCGGAAACAGCGATACGAGCCCCTCGCGCGCCATGGTGCGGCCGCCGACGCCTGCGAATTCGACGCCGTCGCCGAGGCGCTGGCGCAGCACCTTCATCAAGGCGCTGCCGAGCCGGTCGCCCGATTCCTCGGTGGCGATCAGGAATATCTTGCGCTTGGGATCTCGCGACTGCATCACGCCGGCAGGCCGATGACGAAGAGATATTTCGCGTCGGCCACCGCAATCATTGCCTGCGGCTCGGCGGCGATGGTATTGCCGGCGATGACGGCAATGCCGGCGAGCCCTGCGGCGGCAACACCTTCGAGCGTGCGCGGGCCGATCGTCGGCAGGTCGAAGCGCAGATCCTGGCCGCTCTTCGGCGCTTTGACCAGCACGCCGCGGCCGGTGGCGGCGCGGATGCGGCCCTCCTCGCGCAGCCGCGCCACGCGCGCGAGGAGCGCGTCGGTGCCCTCGATGTCCTCGACCGCGACCACATGGCCGTCGATCACCACCGCGGCCTGGCCGATGTCGAACGGACCGAGCGCGGTCAGCACCGCACGGCCGCGCGCGATGTCGGTCTTGCTGTTGTCGTTCGGCCAGGCGCGGCTGATGCAGCCCTCGGGCATCAGCAGATCGGGCGCGACGTCCTTGATGCCGACCATGCGAAAGCCGCCCTGCTCGAGGATGCGGCCGACACCGGACAAGAGATGATCGTCGCCGCCGCGGAAGGCGCGGACGACGTTGCCGAGCAGGCGCAGCGTCGTGACGTCGAACCTTATTTCGGTCAACGAGGGCCGCACCAAGGTGCCGATGAAAATCAGGTCGCGACAGCCTTCTTCGCGAAACAGCCGCATCGCGCGGCCGAGCTGGCCAACCGAGATCCAGCGGTGGCGGAATTTCTCCACCCGCGCAGGATCGCAGGCCCCGCGCAGCGGAAACAGCACCGGCGTGATGCCGCGCGCCGCAAGCGAGTCCGCGACCGCGAACGGCATCGCGCCGCCGCCGGCGACGATGCCGACCGGCGAAGACGTCTCGGAAGCCGCCGATGTCATGCCCGCGGCCATCTCGACATCACTTCGCGATGGCAGGAAGACAGAGCGGGCGCTTGCCCTTGCCGATGAAGTCGAGGATCTCGGCGATCGCCGGATCCTCGCCCGCGAGCGCCCTGGATGCCTCCAGCCGTTCGGCGAAGGTGCCGGGGCCGTGGAAGAGCTTTTGGTAGAACCCGCGCACCGTCGCCAGCCGCTGCTTGGTGAATTTGCGCCGCTTCATGCCGATCAGGTTGAGACCTTCCAGCACCGCGTATTGGCCGTTGACGAGGCCAAACGGAATGATGTCGTCACGGACGCCGCAGACGCCGCCGACCATGACCTGCGGGCCGATGCGGGTAAATTGGTGGACCGCGGACAGGCCGCCGATGAAGACGAAGTCGCCGATCTCGCAATGACCGCCGAGCGTCGCCGACGTCGCGAAGATCACGTCATTGCCGACGTGGCAGTCATGACCGACATGGCTGCAGTTCATGAAGTAGCCGCGATCGCCGACGGTCGTGATACCACCACCGGCAACGGTGCCGGCATTCATCGTCACGGATTCGCGGATGGTGCAGCCCGAGCCGATCGTCAGCTTCGTCAGTTCTCCGCGATAGCTGAGCGACTGCGGCGGCGTACCGAGCGAGGCGAACGGGTAGATGGTGCAATCGTCACCGATCGTGGTCTGCGCGGTGACGTGCACATGCCCGATCAGCTTGCAATTCTTGCCGATCACGACGTTCGGGCCGATGATGCAATAGGGTCCGATCTCGGTGCCCGCGCCGATCACGGCGCCGTCCGCGACCCGTGCGGTGGGATCAATTGTGCTCATCAAGCCAATCTTACTCGTTAGGAAGCGCTGATTATGTGTTGAAGTCGCTCAGTTTTCCGGTGGTTAGCGCGACTATGCCCGATCTGTCCAGTGACGTATCATCTCGGCGTGTTTCAAGGATCGGATGAGGCGGCCTTCCCGGTCCCTCAACACGTTCATGTGGAGCTTCAGCCCGCGTGGTCAGGACCCTGGCGTTTCTGCTCGTACAGCTCGCAGCCGCACCGATCGTGTCCGAGACGGTGGAGACCGGCGATCGCGGCACCATCGACCTCGCGACATTCGAGTGCCGCGACATCAGCCGCAGCACGGTGCTTCAGCGTGTCTGTTACGACCGCGCGCAGCACGACCTCGTCGTCGCGACGGGCGGCTTCTATGCGCGCTATTGCGGCGTCGCGGCCGAGACGGTCGACCGCCTTCTGGGCGCCCCGTCCATGGGCCAGTTCTTCAACCGGCATATCAGGCGCGGGGCTGCCGGCGGCCGCTACGATTGCAACACGTGAGCGTCGGCCCGAGGCGGCTCAGTCCGTCAGCATGGCGCCGACGTCGGCCTCCGCAACCACCTGCCCGTTGACCTTGGCGTCGCCGTGAAACCACCACATGGCCTTGCGGCGGCCGAGCGAGCGCATGTGGTACTCGATGGTGTCGCCGGGCAGTACCGGCTTGCGGAACTTGCACTTGTCGATGGTGAGGAAATAGACCGCCCGCGGCTTCTCCGTGCCTTCGACCGACTTGATGCCGATCACGCCCGCGGTCTGCGCCATCGCCTCGATCATCATGACGCCGGGATAGACCGGGCGCTCCGGGAAATGCCCCTGGAAGGCCGGCTCGTTGAAGGTGACGTTCTTGATGCCGATGCCGCTGTAGTCGGCGCGGATGTTGATCACGCGGTCGATCAGCAGCATCGGAAAGCGGTGCGGCAGGGTCTGGAGGATGGCATTGATATCCACCAGCTCGAACTTCACAGGTGATTCCGCCGTCATTCCCGTCCCTCGTCCTTCGCCTCGGCCTTGCTGTCGCGCACCAGACGCTCCACCGCGATGATCTCCTTGAACCACTGCTTGGTCGGTTTGGCAAAAAAACCGCCCCAGCGTCCGCCGGGCGGGATGTCGTCCTTGACCCCGCTCATCGCCGTGACCTGGGCGCCGTCGCCGATCTTGAGGTGGTTGTTGATGCCGACCTTGGCACCCAGCGCCACGTTGTCGCCGATGGTCAGGCTGCCGGCGAGGCCGATCTGAGCCGCCAGCAGGCAATTCCGGCCGATGGTCACATTGTGGCCGATCTGGACCTGATTGTCGATTTTGGTGCCCTCCCCGATCACGGTGTCGCGCAAGGACCCGCGGTCGATGGTGGTGCCGGCTCCGACCTCCACATTGTTCTGGATCAGCACGCGGCCGGTCTGCGGCACTTTCAGGTGGCCCTCGGGACCGAAGAAGATGAAGCCGTAGCCGTCCTGGCCGATCGAGCAGCCCGGATGGATCAGCACGTCGTTGCCGATCAGGGCGCATTGGATGGCAGTACGGGCGCCGACATTGCAGTCTCGGCCGATCTTGACCCCGGGACCGATCACCGCCCCGGCGCCGACCACCGTGCCGCTGCCGATCTCGACGTCCGGGCCGATCACCGCCAATGGATCGACGATCACGCCGTCTTCGAGCCGGGCCGTGGGATCGATGATCGCGGACGGCGCGATGCCGTCATTGCCGACCCAGGATTGCGGCCTGAGCGCATCGCCATGCCATTCCCGGGCGAGCCTGACGAAGGCCCGGAAAGGCTGCGCCACCCGCAGCACGGCCACATGCGCGGGCACCTGCGCTTCGAAGCGCGGGCTCACCAGGCACGCGCCGGCCTTGGTCGCCTTGAGCTCGTCGGCATATTTCAGGTTGTCGAAGAACGCCAAATGCATCGGGCCCGCTTCGTCGAGCGAAGCGAGGCCCGTAATGACATGGCCACCCCTGCCGGGATCGACCAGCTGTGCCTGAGTCAACGCGGCAATGTCAGCCAGCGCTGAAGCAGGCGGCTTTGTGAAGAAGATCGGCTGCGCCATTCCACCCCGTCGCGGTCCGGCTTCGGCATGAAGCGGTCAGGCCGCATCATGCCCCATCTCTTGGAATGGCACGATCCCTTTCGGAAACCGGCTCCAGTGATCCGGATCGTGCCGTGCTGATCGAATTAGAACGTGGTGCCGCCGCCGAACCGGAATTCCTGCGTGCGATCGTACTTACCCTTGCTGAGCGGCACGGCATAGTCGAAGCGCAGCGGACCGAACGGCGACTGCCAGATCAAGCCGACACCGACCGACGAGCGGATCACCTTGCTGTCGTCATACACGAGGCCGGTACAGGTTCCGGTGCTCGACGGATTGATCGTCGACGGGATACAGCCCGGCGCATTGACTTCGTTGGTCGTGGTCCAGCTGGTCGGTCCCTTGTAGTCGTAGAGACCGCCGGCATCGGCATAGACCGCGCCCTTCAGACCCACTTCCTTCGGCAGGAACCAGAACGGCATCTGCAGTTCGAGCGAAGCGCCCCAGTACTTGGTGCCGCCGAGAGCGTCCTGCGTGCCGAATGGATTCAGATCGCGCGGGCCGATGCCGTTCGGGGCAAAGCCGCGGACGAGGTTCGAACCCATCTGGAAGTGATCGAGCATGCGCAGATCGCTGCCCATCTTGTTCAGCATGCCGCTCTGCAGGCGGACGAGGCCGACGATATCGGACACCAGCGGAGTGTAGTACTTCGCGTCGACCACGGACTTCAGGTAGGAGACGTCGCCGCCGACGCCGGCGAAATCCTGGCGGAAATCGACGAGCAGACCGTCGGTGGGGTTCTTGTTGTTGTCCAGCGTGTTGTAGGTCAGCGTGTAGCCGAGCGCCGAGGTCAGGGTCTTGCCGTTGGCAAGCTCCTTGCGCACCGGCAGCGAGGCTTCGCCGTCGCTGTAGCAGCCGAGGCCGTTGGTGCCGCTCAGGTCGATGCCGTTGGCGGCGGCAAATGCCGGGCTCGGGTTGAACGCGGAGCCGGCGTTATTGTTACAGTTCGCCAGGTAGTACGGCAGCGTGATTTCCTGCTGGTAGATCGAGTAGCGCAGCTGCAGCGACAGATCTTCACGCAGGGAGAAGCCGAGGCGCGGCGAGAAGCCGAGCGTCTTGGTGCCGTAGGAGATGTAGCTGTTGGACAGCTGCTGGCGCTGATAGAGGTCGAGGCCGAGCGCAACGCGGTAGTCGAGCAGGTACGGCTCGACGAACGACAGCGAGTAGCCGCGTGCATACTGGCCATAGGTCACCGACGCCTTGGCGAACAGGCCGCGGCCGAGCAGATTGCGCTCGGAGATCGAGACTTCGGCCAGCGCGCCGTCGGTGGTGGAGTAACCGCCCGAGATCGAGAAGTCGCCGGTCGATTTCTCTTCCATGTCGACGACCAGGATCACGCGGTCGCTCGACGAGCCGGGCTCCGTGGTGATCTTCACGCTCTTGAAATAGTCGAGGTTCTTCAGGCGCCGCTCGGCGCGGTCGACCAGGGCGCGGTTGTAGGCATCGCCTTCCGAGATGTCGAACTCGCGGCGGATCACGTAGTCGCGCGTACGGGTGTTGCCGCGCAGGTTGATGCGCTCGATATAGGTGCGCGGACCCTCGTCGATGTTGAACACGACGGAGACGGTGTGCGCCTCGAAATTACGGTCGCCGCCGGGACGGACCACGGCGAAGGCGTAGCCGCGGCGCGAGGCCTCGATCTGCATCTCCTCGACCGACTTCTCGACCGATTCGACGTTGTAGAGCGAGCCGGCATGGACGCGCGAATAACCGCGCATCGACGAGGGATCGAAGTTCGCAATGCTGGAGCGGAAGTCGACCGCACCGACGCGATACTGAGCGCCTTCCTCGATCTTGAAGGTGACGTTGAAGCCCTTCTTCTCCGGATCGTATTCGGTGAGCGCAGCCACCACCTGGACGTCGGCGTAACCGTTCTTGAGATAGAAACGGCGGATCAGGTCGCGATCGGCTTCGACGCGGTCGGGATCGTAGATGTCACCGCTGGCGAGGAAGCTCAGCAGGTTCGATTCGCGCGTCTTGATGACATCCCGGAGGCGATAGGACGAGAACGCGTTGTTGCCGACGAACTCGATCGACTTGACGCCGGTCTTGGCGCCCTCTTCGACCGTGAAGATGAGGTCGACGCGGTTGTTCGGCTGCTCGATGATCTCGGGCGTGACGCGCACGTCGTAGCGGCCGGACCGGCGATAGATTTCGGCGATTCGCAGCGTGTCGGACTGCACCATGGCGCGGGAGAAGGTGCCACGCGCCTTGGACTGGACCTCAGTGGTGAGCTGCTCGTCCTTGATCTTCTTGTTGCCCTCGAAGGCGACACGGCCGATCACCGGGTTTTCGACCACTGAGACGATGATCTGGCCGCCCGGGCCACGGTTGATTCTGACGTCCTGGAACAGGCCGGTCTCGATCAACGCCTTGAGGCCGTCATCGACGGCGCCTTGATCCAGGCGACCGCCCGGACCCGGCTTGAAATAGGAGCGGATGGTCTCCACCTCGACGCGGCGATTTCCTTCGACGGAAATCGACTGAACGGTCTGAGCGAGCGCAGACGAAGACACAAAAACAGCCCCGACCGGGGCAACCACCGGCGCGCCGAACATGATCAGGGTTGCGAGCAAGCCCCCCCGGAGTCGCAGTCCAAACTTCATCGCGCAACGCGCCCTTATCATTCCGTGCCAGACCCACCCCAACGCCGGTCTGGAGATTCCCCAAGTCGAGGCCGCTTGTAGCCAATTTCGCCGACGCCGCAAACGGCCGAAAGCGTCGTGATTTCAATTTCATTCCAAGACGTTGCTCAACAGCAACGCCACAAAAAAGCCTCCATCAGGATGCCGCCATCCGCAGGATGTCGTTGTAGGTCGCAAACACCATCAACATCAGCACCAGGCCCAGCCCGATTCGGAACCCCATCTCCTGGGTCCGCTCGGACAAGGGTCGGCCGCGGACCACTTCGGCCGCGTAGAACATGAGGTGGCCGCCATCGAGCAGCGGGATCGGGAACAGGTTCAACAGACCGATCGACACCGACAGCACCGCGCACAAATTGATCACGAACTGGAACCCGGCGCTGGCCGCCTGCCCCGACATCTTCGCGATTCCCAGGACGCCGCTGACCTCGTTGGGATTGCCGTTTCCGGCGAACAGCGAGCCCAGGAACTTGAAGGTGCTGGTGATGATGAACCAGACCTGCTCGACCCCGATCTTGAGCGCCTCGCCGACGCCCACCGGTGCGGTCGAGGCCTCGCCGGCCTGGGATTTGTGCTCGACGCCGAGCACACCCAGACGGTGGCTGTTGCCGAACGGATCCTTGCGCTCGAGCAGCGCCGGGGTTGCCGTCAGCGATACGATGCTACCGTCCCGCTTCACCTGGAAGGCAAGCGCCGAACCAGCATTCATCGCAACGATTCGCTGCATGTCGGCAAAGCTCTCGATCGGCTTGCCGTCGATCTGGACGACGACGTCCCCGATCTTGAAGCCGGCCGCGGCCGCGGCGCCATCGGCGACGACGCCGTCAACCCGCGCGATCGTGCTGGGCTTGCCGTAGTACAGCGCCATGCCGGCGAAGATCAGCGCGCCCAGGATGAAATTGGCGATCGGCCCGGCGGCGACGATGGCGGCGCGGGGGCCGACTTTCTTGTGGTGGAAGCTGCCGGCGCGCTCCTCGGCCGTCATGGCCGCGAGCGTCTGGGCCGACGGAGTCGAAGCCTCGCTCTCGTCGCCGAAGAACTTGACGTAGCCGCCGAGCGGGATCGCCGAGATCTTCCAGCGCGTGCCGTGGCGGTCATTGAAACCGACCAGCTCAGGTCCGAAACCGAGCGAGAAAGTTAACACACGAACGCCCGCCCAGCGCGCGACCAGAAAGTGGCCGAGCTCATGGAAGAACACGACGATCGTCAGGACGAACAGGAAGGGAACCGCGTAGCCGAGGAGCCCATGGCTCAACGTATTGAAACTATGGACGAAAAAGTCGATCATCGATTTCCCTCATCCAGCGCCGCAAGGCCCTGGCCGCGAACCATCTAGGATGCCTTTAAGGCAATTTGAGGCAATAGGGCGGCAGCTTTATTTCGAGCAACATGGTCAACAGAGATTGCATCATCGGCTGACGTCATGGGGGCCTGGTTCCCGCTGCGGATCCAGTCGTCGAGTGTCGCCTCCACCAGCCGGGCGATCGCGCCGAACCGGATCTTGCCGGCGATGAATGCGGCGACCGCAACCTCATTGGCCGCGTTGTAGACGGTGGTCGCCCCCTTCCCGGTCCGGAGCGAATCGAAAGCCAGGCGCAGCCCGGGGAAGCGCTCGAAATCCGGCGCCTCGAAGGTCAGCTGGCCGATCTTGGCGAGGTCCAGCTTGGCCGCCGGCCCCTTGATGCGATCGGGCCAGCCGAGGCAGTGCGCGATCGGGGTTCGCATGTCGGGCGCGCCGAGCTGGGCCATCACCGACCGGTCGGAGAACTCGACCATGCCGTGGATGATCGACTGCGGATGGACGAGGACGTCGATCTCGTCGGGCGTGAGCGCGAACAGATAGGACGCCTCGATCACCTCGAGCCCCTTGTTCATCATCGAGGCCGAATCGATCGTGATCTTCTGGCCCATGCTCCAGTTCGGATGCTTCAGGGCCTGTTCGAGCGTGGCTTGCTCGATATCGGCGGGCTTCCAGGTGCGGAACGGGCCGCCCGACGCCGTGATGATGACGCGGACGAGCTCATCGCGATTGCCCGAAGCGAGCGCCTGGAACAGCGCATTGTGCTCGGAATCGGCCGGCAGGATGCAGGCGCCGGCCTTGGCCGCACGCTGCATGAAGAAATCACCGGCGCAAACCAGGCATTCCTTGTTGGCGAGCGCGACATGCGCGCCGCGATCGACCGCCGCCAGCGCCGGCTTCAATCCGGCCGCGCCGCTCACGGCCGCCATCACCCAATCGGCAGGACGCGCGCCGGCTTCGATCACCGCGCTTTCGCCGGCACCGCATTCGGTGCTGGTGCCCGCCAGCGCGGACTTGAGCTCGGCGAGCTTGGAGGTGTCGGCGACCGCGACGTAACGCGCGGAAAATTCCTTCGCGAGCTTCGCCAGCGCCGCGACGTTGCTGTTCGCCGTCAGCGCCTCGACCCGGTAGCGCTCGGGCGAGGCCCGCAGCAGATCCATCGTGCTGTCGCCGATCGAGCCGGTGGCGCCGAGAACCGTGACGCTGCGGACGGTGGACGCCGCAGCCTTGTTATTACGCAATGGGACCGCGCTCATATCCTCACCAAACCATAAGACCGCTTCCGGCGCTATGCACACCATGGCGGAGAAAGCCAATAATCCAAGCCGCCAGGATGGCAGCGACAAAACCGTCCAGGCGGTCCATAAGCCCACCATGGCCGGGAATTAAGTGACTGGAATCCTTGACGCCGAAGCGCCGCTTCACCGCGGATTCGAACAGATCGCCCAACGCCGACACCACCGAGAGGATGGCGCTGACGAGCAGCAATGGCGCCATCTTTCCGAGCCCGCAAGCCGCAAAGCCGACCGCAACCAGAAGGCTTGCGACAAAGCCGCCGACAGCGCCTGCCCAGGTCTTCTTCGGGCTCACGCGCGGCCAGAGCTTCGGTCCGCCGATGCTGCGGCCGGCGAAATAGCCGCCGATATCGGTCGCCCACACCACCAGCAGCACGAACATCAGCGCGGAGAAGCCGTTGACGAGATCCTTCCGCAGCAGGATCGAGGCGAGCAGCGCCGCCGCCGCATACGCGAATCCGGTCGCGGCCCAAATGAACTTGCCGCGCGCCATCAGCGTCACGATCGCGCCGCCGATGAGGCCGACGACGACGGAGGTCTTGAGCCCGCCAAAAGCGACGGCGGCCCCCATCATCGCGATGACCACCGTCCCTGCCCCGGTCAGCGCGGCCGATCCCGCGCCCACCACCGTCAGCCATTCCGCAAGCAGGCCGATCGAGACAAGGGTGACGAGCAACACCCACAGCCAGCCGCCGACATAAGCGATCGCAATGGTCAGCGGCGCCAGCACCAACGCTGCGAGGACTCGCATCACGAGATTGCTCGGGGCCGGCTTTGCGCCGGCCGGTGCGGAATCGTGTTCGCTCACGAGGCGGTTTTCGCGACCAGACCGCCGAAACGGCGCTCGCGCCTGGCGAATTCGGCGATCGCGCTTTCCAGCGCCGCCTTGTCGAAATCGGGCCAGTGGATCGGCACGAACACGAGCTCGCTATAGGCGGCCTGCCACATCAGGAAATTGGACAGGCGCTGCTCGCCGCTGGTGCGGATGATGAGATCGGGATCGGGAATGTCGGGCGCATCGAGATGCGCGCCGAGGGTCTCGGCGTCGATCGTGGCAGGATCGCGCTTGCCCTCCGCGACCTCGCGGGCGAGCTTCTGCGCCGCTTTCGCGATTTCCTGCCGCGAGCCGTAGTTGAAGGCGACGACGAGCGTGAGGCGCGTGTTGTCGCGGGTCAGTTCCTCGGCCTCGTTGAGCAGCGCGCAGATGTCGCCCTCGAGCCCCTCGCGCTCTCCGATGATGCGGACCTTGACGCCGTCGCGATGCAGGCTCGCCAGGTCGTTGCGGATGAAACGGCGGAGCAGACCGAAGAGATCGCCGATCTCGCTCGCCGGACGCGACCAGTTCTCCGACGAAAAGGAGAAGATGGTGAGATAGCGGATGCCGAGCTCGTGCGAGGCGCGCACCACGCGGCGCAGGGCCTCGACGCCGCGGCGATGCCCCTCGGCACGCGGCAGACCGCGCGCGGCCGCCCAACGCCCGTTGCCATCCATGATGATGGCGACATGCGCGGGCGCCTCGGACCGATCGGGTCCTTCCGTTGCGGGCGCGGCGGCGTTGGACATGAAGGCGATGCCTTAAACGGTGAGGATTTCTTTTTCCTTGGCGGCCAGCAACTGGTCGATCTCGGCGATGGTTCCGTCGGTCGCCTTCTGCACCTCGTCGGCGTGACGCTTCTGGTCGTCCTCCGACATCTCGTGATTCTTCTCGAGCTTCTTGAGGACGTCGAGACCGTCGCGGCGGACGTGACGCGCGGCGACCTTGGCGGCTTCCGCGTATTTGTGCGCGACCTTGACCAGTTCCTTGCGCCGCTCCTCGTTGAGCTCGGGGATGCGCAGGCGCAGCACCTGGCCTTCGGTCGCAGGCGACAGGCCGAGATTGGAATCGACGATCGCCTTCTCCACCGCCTTGACCATCGACTTGTCCCAGACCTGCACCGAGATCAGGCGCGGCTCCGGCACGCTGACTGTGGCGAGCTGGTTGAGCGGCATGTGACTGCCGTAGGCGTCGACCTGCACCGGATCGAGCATCGAGGCGGAGGCGCGCCCCGTCCGCAGGCCGCCGAGCTCGTGCTTGAGCGAGGCGATGGCGCCCTGCATGCGGCGCTTCACTTCGTTGAGGTCGAAATTACCCGTGGGCATCACGTTTCTCCTTCAAAATCCCGGCGACCGCCCGCCGCCCTTCCCGAAGGGCGCACCAGATGAGCCGTCAGCCGGCGACGATGGTTCCGTGGCCGACGCCGCGCAAAATCGCGCCGATCGACCCCGGCTCCGCGATCGAGAATACGATGATAGGCAGCGACGTCTCGCGGGCAAGCGCGAAGGCGGTCGCATCCATCACCTTGTAGCCGCCCTCGATCGCCTGCGAATGGGTCAGCCGGTCGAACCGCGTCGCGGACGGATCCTTCTTCGGATCGGCCGAGTAGACGCCGTCGACATTGGTCGCCTTCAGCACCGCCTGGGCGCCGATTTCGGCGGCGCGCAGCACCGCGGTCGTGTCGGTGGTGAAGAACGGATTGCCGGTGCCGCCGCCGAGCACCACGATGCGGCCCTCGGCGAGGTATTTGTGCGCCGCAGTGCGGGTGAACAGCTCGGAAATCTCGGGCATGACGAAGGCCGAGAGCGTGCGCGCCGGCGCACCCTTGCGCTCGATCGCGGCTTCCAGCGCCAGGCAGTTCATCATGGTGGCGAGCATGCCCATGGTGTCGCCGGTCGGGCGTGACACGCCGCGGGCCGAGACCTCGACGCCGCGCACGATATTGCCGCCGCCGATCACGACCGCGACCTCGCATCCGAGCTTGCGGGCGGCGATCAGATCGTCCGCAACCAGGTCGACGGTCGGCTGATCGATGCCAAAGCCTTGTTGTCCCGCGAGATATTCGCCGGACAGCTTGATCACGACGCGACGATAGACCGGATCAGTCATGAGCACTTTCCTTCTCCGGGCGCCGCTTCCGGCGGCACGCCGGAAGGAGGTGTTCCGGCGCTTACTTCTTGCCGCTGGCCGCGGCGACCTCGGCTGCGAAGTCGCTTTCCTGCTTCTCGATTCCCTCGCCGAGAGCATAGCGCACAAAGCCCGCGATCTTCACAGCGCCGCCGACCTTGCCCTCGACCTCCTTCACCGCCTGCGCCACCGACTTGCCGGTGTCGTGGATGAAGGCCTGCTCGAGCAGGCAGACTTCCTTGTAGTAGGTCTTGAGGCCGGACTCGACGATCTTCTCGATCACGTTCTCGGGCTTGCCCTGCTGGCGATATTTGTCGGCGAGCACGTCCTTCTCGCGCTTGACGACCGCCGGATCGAGGCCGGACGGATCGAGCGCCAGCGGGTTGGCGGCGGCGACATGCATCGCGATCTGGCGGCCGAGGCTGGCGAGCTCATCGGCCTTGCCGGGCGATTCCAGCGCCACGATCACGCCCATCTTGCCGGCGCCGTCGACGACGGCACCGTGGACGTAATGCGCCACAACGCCCTGGCTCACTTCGAGCGAAGCTGCGCGGCGCAGCGTCATGTTCTCGCCGATGGTGGCGATCGCGTCGTTGATCGCGGCTTCGACCGTGACGTCACCGACCTTGGCGGCCTTGATCTTCTCGACGTCGGCGCCGACGTCGAACGCGACCTGGGCAATCATCTTGACCAGGCCCTGGAACTGACCGTTGCGCGCGACGAAGTCGGTCTCGGAGTTGACCTCGACCACGACGCCCTTGTTGCCCTTGGTGAGCGCGCCGATCAGACCCTCGGCCGCAACGCGGCCCGACTTCTTGGCGGCCTTGGACAGGCCCTTCTTGCGCAGCCAATCCTGCGCCGCTTCCATGTTGCCGTCGTTTTCGGTCAGCGCGGCCTTGCAGTCCATCATGCCCGCGCCGGTCGACTCGCGCAGGTCCTTGACCATCGCAGCTGTGATCGTTGCCATCGTTGAAAATCCTTTGTGCCTGCTGGTTCGCCGCGGCGTGGCATCGAAGCGCCCCGCCGCGGTCCATCTCAGGGATTCGCGTCAACTGAAATGGTGGCCGGATCACTCCGGCCAACCCATCGCTCTTTTTGACTTATTCCGCTTCCGCGGTCAGCGCCTTGGCCTTGGCCACCCAGGCGTCCGCACGGCTCGGCAAACCGACTTCTTCGCCGATCTTGTGCGCGGTGTCGTGATCGAGCTCGGCGAGCTGCCAGAAGTGGAAGATGCCGAGGTCGTTGAACTTCTTCTCGATCGCACCCGACACGCCCGGGAGCTTCTTGAGGTCATCGGCGGTGCCGCGCGGGCCTGCAAGGCCCTGGAAGCCGCTCGACGAGGCCGCCGGCAGTTCTTCAGCGAGCGGACGAGCCGACGCGCCGACGTCGATGCCCGAATCGCCCTGGGCCCGGGAGATGCCGTCGATCGCAGCGCGCGCGATCAGGTCGCAATAGAGCGCGATCGCACGGCCGGCGTCGTCGTTGCCCGGCACCACATAGGTGATGCCCTTGGGGTCCGAATTGGTGTCGACGATCGCGGCGACCGGGATGTTGAGGCGCTGGGCCTCCTGGATCGCGATGTCTTCCTTGTTGGTGTCGATCACGAAGATCAGGTCGGGCAGACCGCCCATGTCCTTGATGCCGCCGAGCGAGCGGTCGAGTTTGTCGCGCTCGCGCTGAAGCGTCAGGCGCTCCTTCTTGGTGTAGGAGGAGGCATCGCCGCCCGCCAGCACGTCGTCGAGATGACGCAGGCGCTTGATCGAGGCCGAGATCGTCTTCCAGTTGGTCAGCGTGCCGCCGAGCCAGCGCGAATTGACGAAATACTGCGCGCAGCGCTTGGCCGCGTCCGCGACGCCGTCCTGCGCCTGGCGCTTGGTGCCGACGAACAGAATGCGGCCGCCCTTGGCGACGGTGTCGCTGACCGCCTGCAAGGCGGTGTGCAGCATCGGCACGGTCTGCGCGAGGTCGACGATGTGGATGTTGTTGCGGGCGCCGAAAATGAACGGAGCCATTTTCGGATTCCAGCGGTGAGACTGGTGACCAAAGTGCACGCCAGCTTCAAGCAGCTGACGCATGGTGAAATCGGGTAGCGCCATCGTTCTAATTCTCCGGTTGGTTCCTCCGGAAGCGTGTGAGCAAAACGGAGCGTTGTCGCCCCGGCTGCCACCGGACGGCCTTGTGAGCCATGCTTCCGTGTGAGATGCGGCGCTATATAGCGCCATTTCGGCCAGAAGCAAGGAAATAAGGGCCTTTCGGAGGCGGTTTTCGCCCGCTCAAGCCCCTATCCCGTAATGCCCGGCGCCCGACCGGTACCCGGCTAGCATTTGGGCTGGTTGGGTGGGCACTTCTTTGCCGCCGCCGGCGGCGGTGGCGCAGGACGCGGCGGAGGTGCAGCCGGGCGCGGCGGCGGCGCGACGGCCATCCGCGGCGGCGGTGGCGGGGGTGCCGGCCGGGCCACCGGGGGCGGCGGCGCCGGCCGCGCCATTGGTGGAGGAGGCGCCGGACGCGCAACCGCCACGGGCGGAGCCACCCGTGCCGGCGGAGGCGATGCGACGCGCGGCGGAGGCGGGGATGCGGGGCGTGCGACCGCCGCAGGCGGCGGCGGTGTCGGTCTCGCTACGGCTTGGGGACGCGCGGGCGGCGCGGACGGACGGGCCGCCTGCGCCGGCCCCGCCGACGGCAGGTTCTGCGGCCTGACCGGCTCGCGCGCAGCTGTGGTCGGCGGTGGCACCGGACGTCCCGCGACTCCGGGAACCGCGCCGGGCGGCGTCTGCGCAACCGGCGGCTTCGGCGCCGGACCGGGCACGGCAGCAGGGCTCGTCGCAGTCGGCGCAGCGGTCGCCGGCGCAGCTGCCGTTGGAGCATTCGGGTGAGCTGGCGGGGGTGCACCGGGCGTTGCGGTGACCGGCACGCCCGGATGTGTCGGCGCCCCCGGATGGGTCGGAGCCGTTGCCGTCGGGGCCATCACCCCCGGTGCGGGCTTGCCGCCCGGCAGGGTCCCTGCCCCCGCCGGCGGCGTCGGCGGACCACCCTGGGCACCGGGCACCGGCAAGATATTGGCTTGAGGCAGCTTGGTCTGCGGTGCGACCGGCGGCGCGGCGGTGGGCGCAACAGCCGCGGGCGTCGCCGGCGGCGTACCGGGCTTCGCCATCGGCTGGATCGTCCCCGGGACCGTGCCGGGCTTCACCGTCGGCTGGATCGTCGCGCTCGGCGGCATCGGCGCCTTACCCTGCTGGATCAGGGCAGCGCGCTGCACGACCGCCTGCGGTACGGCAGGCCCGGCAGGATTGGCGCGGCCGGCAATCGCCGGCGCCAGATTGCCCGGTCCCGGTCCAGCCCCTGCCCCCACAGCAGGTGCTGGAGGCGGCGGACGGTTGATCACGGTGTTGATGACCGTGGTGTTGTGGATGTTCTGGTAGATGATGTTGTTCGGCGGCGGCGCGACATAGACCGGAGGCCTCACGAACACCGGGATCGGCACGAACACCGGCTGCGGCAGCACGAACAGGCCGACCACGGGCATCGGCGGCGGCAGCACGACGAAATCGGGCGGCGGCGGCGGCAGGTAGTAGACCGGCGGCGGTGGCGGCGGTGCGAAGGCGAACACGGGATCGCCGAAATACAGCACCGGACGATCGACATAGACCACCTCCTCCGGCGGCGGTGGCGGCACGTCGTAGTCGATCATCGCAAAGCTCGGCGGCGGCTCGGCCGGCGCGGTGAGGATCGCAAGGCGGCGGCGCGCATCGCCCGCGTGCGGTCCGCGCGGATAGCGGCGCAGATACGACCAATAGGCTTCCGGCGTGTCGTTACGATAGGTGCGCCGCCAGGTGATGGCCTCGCGGCGCGCCGCGACGATCGCCATCACGCGCTTGGCCAGGGGATCGCCGGGATAGGCGGCGAGAAATTCCTCATAGGCCGGCAGCGTGTCGCGCTCGAGCGCGGCGGCATAAGCATCCTGCGCGCCGAGATCGCGGATCGGGCGGGCACGCAGTGCGGCAACCTGGTCCGCCGTCTCCGCCGGCGGCGGCGCATCCGGCCCGCGCTCGAAGAACGAGAACGGCGCCGAGATCTTCTGCTCGTTCCAGGGGATTTGCGCGCCCTTGCTGGCCTCGTTGACGCGCAGGCGGACGCGGTCGAACACTTCGGGCAGCGGCAGGCCGCCGGTCCGGATCATCTCCGCCAGCGACTGGGCGTAGATGCCATAAGGCCCCGGCTCCTCCGGCGCGACCGTGCCGGGCGCGGCGTTGAACGCGATCAGCATGTTCGGCTCGGGCTCGACCAGCGCCAGACCGCTCGCGATCTGTTGGCCGCCCTCGATGAAGGGCTGTGCGCGGGCCGCGTCGAGCACGACGATATTGGCCTTGAGCGGGATCGACGCGAGCTGGCGCATATAGTCGCCGATCCGCAAGGCCTCGGTCGGAACGTCGGTGTCGCGGGTGATGTTGGAATCGACCGGGATGAAATAGTTCTCGCCGGCAAGCTGCACGCCGTAGCCTGCAAGATAGACCATCGCGACGGTGCCGGGTCCAGAGGCCTGGGCCTTCTGGATGAAATCACGAAAGCTCTTGCGCAGCGTATCGCCGTCGAGATCCCTGGCACCGACGACGTCGAACCCGGCCGCCTGCAGCGTCTGGGCGATCAGGCCGGCGTCGTTCGCGGTCGTCGCCAGCGGCGACTTGGCGTAGGCGCCGTTGCCGACCACGAGCGCGATGCGCTTTTCCTGCTGCTGCGCGCGCGCAGGTCCCGGCGCGCCGGCGGCAAGGACCACGATCGGTAGGAGAAGGCAAATGAAGACTCTGAACGTCCCACGCATGGCTTGCTGCCCGTTATTGTCGTTGAGGTGCCACCACGCATGAGGCGCGCGGCCGGCTGAACGGCGGTTGAACGAAAGGCTTGGATAACGAAAGGCCTGAATAACGAAAGGCTTGGATTGAGGCGGAGGCGTGGCCACGCCGCTGCCGGCGTCAGCCCCACGCCCCCTCGTGTCAGCCTCACGTCAGCCTCGGCGCAGCCTAGAAACAGCGCGAGGCTCCTTCAAGTCGCCGCTTGTTCAAATCCCCGCTTGGCGGCCGCCCTTCAACGGGCAGAGGCGCGGCCGCCTGGCTTGGCGTCCTCCTGAAGCAGGCTCAACCCTGGGCAAGCAACTCGACGGCCCCCGTGCTCAGCCGATAGATACCGCCGACCACCTTGAGCTTGCCCTGCTCGACCGCTGCATTGAGGAGCGGAGCCGCCGATTTCAGCTTGGCGACGTTGTCGATGACGTTCTGACGGATGGCGTTGTCGAGCGCGTTGCCGCTCTGCTGGGCCGCCGTCTTCACCGACGGCGCGATCGCGGAGACCAGCGTCGGGATGTGCCCCGGCAGCGGCTTGTCGTCCTTCAGCGACTTGATGGTCGCGTCGACGGCGCCGCAATTGTCGTGGCCGAGCACCAGGATCAGGGGCGTGCCGAGCACGGCGACCGTGTACTCCATGCTCGCGACCGTCTCGTCACCGGCAAAGTTACCGGCGACGCGGCACACGAACAGGTCGCCACGTCCGCTGTCGAAGGCATATTCGGGTGCTATGCGCGAATCGGCGCAGCTCAACACGGCCGCATACGGATTCTGACCACCGACCAGAGCCTCGCGCTCGTGCTTGAAGTCGTGGCGGCGCGACACGCCCGAGACGTAGCGCGAATTGCCCTCCATCAGCCGCTTCAGCGCGGCATCGGGCGACAGCACGTTCTGAGGTTTCGGCGGCGCCTTTGCCTCCTTGGCCAGCACGGGCCCGCCAAACGCCGCCATTCCGAGCGCGGAGGCGGCGAAGAGCATCATCGAGCGGCGGGAGGGAGCCATCGATTGATGCAGATTTTCAGAGCATTTGTCACACATGGTTGTTCTTCCTTGGTTGCGCGCCGGGCGACAACTGATAGCTGTGCCCGGCACAGTTCGAAACCATGCGAGAGCTTGTTAGTTAAGCTTTGGTTTGCGACGGGACGCGCAAGCGTCAGATCTGCTGCACGTCCACGACGCCCGCGACCGCCTTGATCGCGCCTGCGATCTGCGGCGAGACCTTGAAGCGGCCGGGCAGCTTCATCTCGACCTCGGTCTCGAGGTCGAGCAGCATCACCAGCGACACCTCGCCGTCGCCATTGGAGCGCGGCGCGATGGCCGGACTGCCGATCTTTGGCGCGGCGCCGATCGATGCGGCCATGTCGGGACCGGCCAGACGCTTGGCGATCGAGTCCAGCGGCTTGGTGTCGCGCAGGAAGATGCGCAGGCCCTTCTGCGTCTTGGCGGCGGCATCGTCCAGCGGCTCGGCATGCAGCACGCGGGCTCGGACGTCCTCGCCCTGGAGCTCGGCCCCGAGCTGGAGCAGCACGGCGGCGCCGGGCTCCAGCACGTCGCGGTATTGCGCGAGGCCTTCCGAGAACAGCACCGCCTCGAAATGGCCGGTGGGATCGGACAGGCCCATGATGCCCATCTTGTTGCCGGTCTTGGTGCGCCGCTCCATGCGCGAGACCACGGTGGCCGCGACCTTGCCGGCGGTGGCGCCGGTCTTCACCGCGCGCGAGAATTCGGCCCAGCTCTGCACCCGCAGCCGCTTCAGCACGGTGGCGTAATCGTCGAGCGGATGGCCCGACAGGAAGAAGCCGACGGCGTCGTATTCGCGGCGGAGCTTTTCGGCCGGCAGCCACGGCTCGATCTGCGGCAGCATGATGGTCGGCGCATCCGCCGACATGCCGAACATGTCGTTCTGGCCGATGGTCTCGGCCTGATGGGCGCGCTGACAGGCGGCGAGGATGGAGTCCGCTCCCGCAAAGACGCGGGCGCGGTTCGGCTCCAGCGTGTCGAAGGCGCCGGCGGCGGCGAGACTTTCGATGATGCGCTTGTTGATGGCGCGCGGATTGACCCGCGCGGCGAAGTCGGCGAGCGAGGTGAACAAGCCGCGCTTGGTGCGCTCCTCGATGATCTGCTCGATCGCCTGGATGCCGACGCCCTTCAGCGCCGCGAGCGCATAGTAGATGACCTTGTCGCCGACCTCGAAGGTCGCGCCGGAGCGGTTGATGTTCGGCGGCTCGACCTTGATGCCGAGGCGCTGCGCCTCGGCGCGGAATTCGGAGAGCTTGTCGGTGTTGTTCAGGTCGAGCGTCATCGACGCCGCGATGAACTCCACCGGATAATGCGCCTTCATGTAGGCGGTGTGGTAGGACACCAGCGCATAGGCCGCCGCATGGCTCTTGTTGAAGCCGTAATCGGCGAACTTCGCCAGCAGCTCGAAGATGGTCTCGGCCTGCCCCTTGGGCACGCCGTTCTTCACCGCGCCCGCGACGAAGATGTCGCGCTGCTTGTCCATCTCGGCGCGGATCTTCTTGCCCATGGCGCGGCGCAACAGGTCGGCGTCGCCGAGCGAATAGCCCGACATCACCTGCGCGATCTGCATCACCTGTTCCTGGTAGATGATGACGCCGAAGGTCTCCTTCAGGATCGGCTCCAGCACGGGATGCAGATATTCCGGCTCCTCGTCGCCGTGCTTGCGCGCGCAATAGGTCGGGATGTTCGCCATCGGGCCCGGGCGATAGAGCGCGACCAGCGCGATGATGTCCTCGAAACGGTCCGGGCGCATGTCGACCAGCGCGCGCCGCATGCCCTGGCTTTCAACCTGGAACACGCCGACCACCTCGCCGCGCGCCAGCATCTGATAGCTTTCGGCATCGTCGATCGGCAGCGTGGCGAGATCGACATGGATGTTGCGCGGCTTGAGCAGTTTCACCGCGACGTCGAGCACGGTCAGCGTCTTCAGGCCGAGGAAGTCGAACTTGACGAGGCCCGCCGGCTCGACCCATTTCATGTTGAACTGGGTCACCGGCATGTCGGATTTGGGATCGCGGTAGAGCGGCACGAGCTCGCTCAGGGGCCGATCGCCGATCACGATGCCGGCCGCATGCGTCGAGGCGTGGCGGGTCAGGCCTTCGAGGCGCTGGGCGATGTCGAAGGCGCGCGCCACGATCGGATCTTCGTCGCGGAACGCCTGCAGCTTCGGCTCGCTCTCGATCGCGGCCGCCAGCGTCACGGGCGCCGCCGGATTCTGCGGCACCAGCTTGGTCAGCTTGTCGACTTGGCCGTAGGGCATCTGCAGCACGCGGCCGACGTCGCGCAGCACGCCGCGCGCCTGCAGCGTACCGAAGGTGATGATCTGCGCGACCTGGTCGCGGCCATAGCGTTCCTGGACGTACCGGATCACCTCGCCGCGGCGGTCCTGACAGAAGTCGATGTCGAAATCCGGCATCGAGACGCGCTCGGGATTGAGGAAGCGCTCGAACAGCAGGCCGAACTTGATCGGGTCGAGGTCGGTGATGGTCAGCGCCCAGGCGACCAGCGAGCCCGCGCCGGAGCCGCGGCCCGGCCCGACCGGAATGCCCTGCGACTTCGCCCATTTGATGAAGTCGGACACGATCAGGAAGTAGCCCGCATATTTCATGCGCATGATGACGTCGAGCTCGAACGCCAGGCGCTTGTTGTAGTCTTCCTCCGTGGTGCCCTGCGACAGGCCGTGGACGCTGAGGCGGTTGGCAAGCCCCGCCTCTGCCTGGCGCTTCAATTCCGCCGACTCGACCGCCGCGGCGTCCGAGCTCTGCGCGGCGCCGACGGTGAAGAACGGCAGGATCGGCTTGCGCGTCATCGGGCGGAACGAGCAGCGCTCGGCGATTTCCACCGTCGAGGCCAGCGCCTCCGGAATGTCGGCGAACAGCACCGCCATCTCGGCGCGGGTCTTGAAACGGTGATCGGGCGTGAGCTGTTCGCGCTCGGTCTCCGCGATCAGCCGCCCGCCGGCGATGCAGAGCAGCGCGTCATGCGCTTCGTAGTCATCGGTCGCGGCGAAATACGGCTCGTTGGTCGCAACCAGCGGCAATCCCTTGGCGTAGGCGATGTCGATCAGGCCGCTCTCGACGCGCCGCTCCTTCTCGGTGTTGTGGCGCTGCAGTTCGATGTAGAGGCGGTCGCCGAACAGGCTGGCCAGACGCTCGCAGCGCAGCGCGGCGAGCTCGGCATGACCGCCGGCCAGCGCCAGCGAGATCGGCCCATCCGGTCCGCCCGTCAGCGCGATCAGACCCTCGGTCTCACCCTCGAACCAGTCGAACTTGATGAACGGCGCGTGGCTATCCGGTGATTCCAGGAACGCGCGCGAGTTCAGCCGCATCAGGCTGCGATAGCCGCGCTCCTGCGCCGCCAGCAGCACCACGCGCGAGGGCCCCATCGCGTTGCGCGCGTTCGGATCCTGGTCACCGAAATCGATCGCGAGCTCGCAGCCGACGATCGGCTGGATGCCGGAGCCCGCCATCTTGTCGGAGAACTCCAGCGCACCGAACAGATTGTCGGTGTCGGTCAGCGCCAGGGCCGGCTGGTGATCCTTCTTGGCAAGCTCGGCGAGCTTGCCGATCTTGATCGAGCCCTTGAGCAGCGAATAGGCCGAGTGAACGTGAAGGTGAACAAATCCGGCGCTCGGCATGGTCGCGTGACGGCCTCTTGCAGATGAAATGGAGCGGTCGCCGGCTCTTCAAGGCATCACTCGCCATCTGCCCCTTTTGCCGACTCGCCCCACAATGGTGGGACCTCGCAGCTTCAGAGTCCACGCCGGAGCGGCCAATTGGCGGCGTCGTCCTGCTTATCCCCAAGGGCACCGGTCACGAGGCGGATGGGCCTGCAAGACCGCTGCACCAAAACCTCCGGAATCAAAGTTGCGGTATGACCTGGGCCCAGATCGCGATCATCCCGACGAACAGCGTGATGGAGGCCAGCGCAGCCGCTTCTTCCACGAAAATCTTGAACATGATCTCGCTCCCTTGCTAGAACGTATGAAGAACATTGTTCTCATTTCGTTCTCAGGAGTCAAGCCATCTCGACCATCCCGCAAGGGCATGGTTAACTCGTTGAATGCGAACAAAAAAAGCCCCGGCGCAAGGCCGGGGCTTTCGATAACCGCTCGAAGAGCGATCGATATCAGTAACGGCCGAGGATCGGGCCGCCGAACTTGTAGTTCAGGCGGACGAGGCCCATGTCGACGTCCTGCTTGACGTTGACCGCCAGAACACCGGCCGGGCCGGTCAGGTTGCGATCGTTGCCGCCCAGGAAGATGTGGTTGTACTCGGCGCCAATCGACCAATTCGGAGCGAAGCCAAACTCGAGGCCTGCGCCGACGGTGCCGCCCCAACGGGTGTCGTTGGCCGAGGCCAGCGACACGCCGCCGAGCGAAGTGTCGTACTTGGTGCCGACCACAGCCGCGCCGCCCTTGACGTAGAGCAGCACGTTGTTCCAGGCGTAACCGACCTGACCGGTGATCAGACCGAACGAATCGATCTTGGTGCTGTTCGTGAGGCCGGAGATCGCGCCGACATGGCTGCCGGAGAAGTCGGCCCAGTTGCCCTGGCCTTCCACGCCGAACACGAACTGGCCGGACTGCCAGCGATAGCCGATCTGGCCACCGACCGTGCCGCCGGTCGCATCGTGCGAACCATCACGGCCGAAACCGACCAGGTCCCACTTCGTGCTCGACGAACCGCCGCCGCCGTTGATACCGATGTAGAAGCCGCTCCAGTCGTAGATCGCGGCGACCATCGCCGGCGCCTTGGTGTAGGGCCGCGCTGCGAGGTCAGCAGCCAGCGCCGGCGCAGTCGCGCTCAGCGCGACAAGGCTCACAGCGGCAAGCAACAAATTCTTTTTCATTTGAGTCCCGTTCCAGTTTCGTCGTTAGGCCCCCTGGCCGTGCAGTGGTCATAACAGCGATCGACGGAATTGCTGTAACCTCAACGCCACAGTTCGCTCCAAAGGCCAGCGCTTCATTAATGAAGATTTATCAGCGCGCGCTGGAAACCCTTTGAAACAAGTGTTTTCTGTAGTTCCAATGTCGGCGACACGAGATAAATTGCAGGCGCGCGTAACAACGTCGCTCGCACGTTCGCGTGATGGAGAATTGAAATGCCTGGACGAGTTGCCCTCCCCATTGTCGCCACATTTTCGCTCGCACTCGCCACATTTGCCCTCGCGTCGAGCGCAAGCACACCGGCGCGCGCGTTCGGCACGCACCATCCGTTCTGCCTCACTGGCGATGAATGGCCGGGCTTGAGCAATTGCAGGTTCGACACCTACGCGCAGTGTCAGGCAAGCGCCTCGGGACGCGCGCTGACCTGCATCGCGAATCCCTTCTTCTCGGGTCAGAGCGACGACCCCTACGCCTATCAAAATCGTCCGCGCGGCCAGATGCCGGGTTACTCGCCCGGCTACTACCTGCCGCGCTGAGATGCGCGGCGCCCGTCTCGCGCTCGCTGCAATCGGCCTGCTGCTCGCGGGCGCATCCGCACGCGCGCAAACCTATGACCCGAGCTATCCCGTCTGCATGCAGATCTACGGGCCCGTCGGCTATTTCGACTGCCGCTACGGCTCGCTCGCGCAGTGCAGATATCTCGCCGTCGGACGCTCGGCGAGTTGCGTGGTGAACCCTTATTTTCCGCCAAGGGAACCTGCTCGCCGCGCGAGGTCGGCCACCAGACGCTGATGCCGCGATCACCCTGTCGCGATCGTCTCCTTCAGATCATCGATCGTCTGACGTGATCCGTCGCCGGCCTCAGTGGCCTCAACCTGCCATCGTCACGATCAGGGGCCCGTTGCGGGTGGCGACAACGGTGTGTTCGTACTGCACGGTCGGCGCCGCGGGACTGCTGAAGAGCGTCCATGGATCATCGCCATTCTCTGCCCACTCGGCGCCAAGAGACAGGAATGGCTCGACGGTGAACACCAGGCCATCGTTCATGATGCGGCGCTCGGAGCGGTCGGGCCATGTTGCGATCTCGGTCGGCTCCTCGTGCAGCGACAGGCCGACACCGTGACTGGCGAGATTGCGGACCAGGCTGTAGCCGTTCTTGCGCGCGAAGGTGCCGATGGCTTGGCCGATGCCGGCAATCGGTTTGCCGGCGCCCACCTGGCGCAGGCCGGTCCACATCGCCCGCCGGCCGTCCCGGCAGAGACGTTCGACCACGCGCGTTGCGGGCGGAACGGCGAACGAGGCGCCGGTGTCGGCAAACAAGCCGTTCTTCTCGGCTGACACGTCGATGTTCACGAGATCACCGCGCGCGATCCGCCGCTCGCCCGGGATGCCGTGAGCGATCTCCTCGTTGACGCTGATGCAGGTCGCCCCGGGAAAGTCGTAGGCCAGCTCCGGAGCCGAACGCGCCCCGGCGTCCTCCAGGAGCTTTCGCCCGATCAGGTCGAGCTCGGAGGTGGTCATGCCCGGCTCGAGCGCCTTCCCCATCGCCTCCAGCGTATTGGCGACGATGCGCCCGATCTCTTTCAGGCGCGTCAGGTCGTCGTCATCAGAGATCGTCATATCAGGGCTCTCTACGAAAGCCGCGGCATAGCGCGTGTGAAGCCCGCTTGCAAACCGGAGCCGTTACCCGCGCCTAAGACGTCCTCAACCCTCATCGAGCAGATTGCGCACCTTGACGGCCAGGTCTTCGATCGCAAAGGGCTTGGACAACAGATGCTTGCCGGCATCGAGCATGCCGTTGTGCACGATTGCGTTGCGCGTATAGCCGGTGGTAAACAGCACCTTCAGATCCGGGTGTCGCTTCGAGAGCTCGTTCGCAAGTTCGGCGCCGGTCATGTCGGGCATGACGACGTCGGTAAACAGCAGATCCGGAACGAAGCCGTTTTCGATCGTCCTGATCGCTTCCTTGGCGCTGGCGGCCTCGATCACCGTATAGCCGAGCTCGCGCAGGCTTTCGGATGAGATGCTGCGGACCCGCTCGTCGTCCTCGACGACGAGGATGGTCTCGCCCTGGAGGCTTGCACCGGGATGTGCCGCGCTTTGCGACGGCGTCGAGACGGCCTCCTGGCCCGCGTAGCGCGGAAGATAGATCTTCACGGTCGTGCCGACATCGACCTCAGAGTAGATTTTGACGTGGCCGCCCGACTGCCGCACGAAGCCATAGACCTGACTGAGGCCCAGACCAGTGCCTTTGCCCACGACCTTGGTCGTGAAGAACGGATCGAACACCTTTCCCAGCACCTCGGCCGGAATTCCGGTGCCGTTGTCCGTCACGGCAATGAGGACATACTGACCGGCCGACAATGCGTATTCTTGGGCAAATTTGCGGTCGATCGAGACGTTGCTGGTTTCGATCGTCAGCCTGCCGCCCTTCGGCATCGCATCGCGCGCATTCACCGCGAGGTTGATGACCGCGCTTTCCAGTTGGGCCGGATCTGCCCTGACGCGCCAGAGGCCGACCGCAAGCACCGTTTCGAGCCGGACAAGCTCGCCGAGCGACCGCTCCAGCAGCTCGCTCATTCCCCCGACCATCTTGTTAAGGTCCACAACTTCAGGCGCCAAAGGCTGTTGGCGCGAGAACGCGAGCAACCTTTGCGTCAGCGTGGCCGCGCGGTTTGCACCGTCGATGGCGCCCTCGATGAATCGGTCGACGTCGACCTCCCCCTTGCCGAGCCGACGCTTGGCGAGATTCAAGCCGCCGAGAATCACGGCCAGCATGTTGTTGAAGTCGTGCGCGATACCGCCGGTCAACTGACCCACGGCTTCCATCTTCTGGGCTTGCCGCAATTGCTCCTCGGCCTTCATGCGCTCGGCGATCTCGTCGGCGACACGCTGCTCCAGCTCGGCGTTGAGCGCCTCGAGCCGGGTCAGAAGCCGGGCGTTGTCGATCGCGGTGGCAGCATGGCCGGCGATCCCGAGCAAACTGGCCTCATGCCCGGCCTGGAATTTTCCTGTGTCGGCATGCCCGAAGAAAAGCCCCCCGAGCACCTCGCCCGTCCGCGAGATCACGGGGACCGCGAGGTAGGATCGGACCGGAAGATGGCCCTCTGGCATGCCCTTCCGCGGTGCGTTCTTGCCATATCGCGGGTCCTGCAGGATGTCGTCGGACCTCACCACGCCCGTGCCCTTGAATGTCGGCTCGAAGACGGCCGTGTTGCGGGGCATCGGGAAGTTCTCGAAGGCGGATCGCGGCGCGCCGGACAACGAGTACAGCATGTAGCTGCCGCCATCCGCGGTCAGAACATTGTAAAAGAAGGCTCCGAACTGGGCCCCGGTCAGTTCGACGCCGGCATCCGTCACGATCTGCACGATCGTCCCGAGATCGCGTTCGCGGGCAACCGATGCTCCGGTATCGTTCAGGATCCTGAGATCACGTTCGGTCTTCTTCTGCGCTGTGATATCGAGCACCGTGCCGATGAACCGGATGGCCTGGCCGCCGGAAAAGATCGCTTGACCGGTCGCGGCAATCCAGCGCTCGATACCATCTTCGATGCCGATGGTACGGTATTCGATGTTGTAGCTCGGAGAATGCGGCTTCAAGGCTGAATTGACGGCCTCGTGCGCGCGCTGCCGATCGTCCGGATGAATGCCCCTCAGGAACGAGCCTTGATAGCTGACCTCGGCGTCCGGCGAGAGACCGAACACCTCCTTGCAGCGGCTGTCCCATCGCAGAACGTCGTTGACCGGATCGTAGTCCCAGGTGCCGATGCCGGCCGCCTTGTTCGCCAGGACCAACCGCTCGGCGGCCTCCCGGGCCGCCTGCTCGGAGCGAACGCGCTCGATATGTGCCCATGATCGCTCGGTCACCTCGGCGAGCAAGGCGAGCTCGCGCGCGGTCCAAAGATGCGGGCCGCGGTGATGAACCGCCATCAAGGCGGTCAACTGCCCCTCCTTGACCAGCGGCATGCATATCGTCGCGCCGATCCCGATGCTCTGGAAGGCGGCAGCTTCCTCGGGCGCGATCTCCTTCAAATTGTCGTTGATGACGAGCGGCCTGCCGGCGCCCAGCTCTCGCACCGCCTTTTCGCCGAAGTCAGCCAGGCTGTAATGGCCGAGAATATGCATCGCGCCCGGCGCCGCCCAATCCCCGCGAATGGTGAAGCCGTCCTGATCGGGATCCATGTCGGCATAGGCGCAATTGGAGACGCCGAGATGCTCACCGAGCATCCTGGTCGTCACGGCCATCACGCCGTCGGCATCGCGCGTCCTGGCCGTCTCCTTGTTGAGAGCGTCCAGGAACAGCAGCCGCGCTTCATTCTCCCGCACGGCCGTTTCCGCCCGGCGGCGTTCAACGGCGGTGCGTGTGCGCTCGGCGACGTCGCGGATGAGCTCGAGCTCCTCCGGACTCCATTCACGCGGCGTGGCATTGTTGAGGTACAGCAGCGCCACGACGCCGTCAGGCTCGGAGATCGGCATGTTGACGAGCGCGCGCGCCGAGATGGCCTCGAGTGCGCGAGCACGGTCGCCGACGCGGGGGTCTTTCTCCGCGTCGGCACAGATAACCGTTTCGCCGCGCTTCAGGTCTTCGATGTAGCTGCCGTAGTCGCGAAAGTGCAGCACACCGGCGAGGCTCAAAATTCCCGGTGCATTCCAGTCGCGTGCGATCGTGATGGTCTCGGCCGATGTATCGACCGTGCCGTAACCGGCCCTGCTGACCTTCAGACTCCGGCCGAGCAGTTCTGCCGCAGCGTAGGCAAGATCGTCAGGATTGCTGATCTCTCGGATGTAGTCGCCGAGTGCGGCCAGGACGGCATTGCGATCGGTCGAGGTCTCCCCGGCCGCCGTTGTCATCTGACCTCCCCCGACACGTTGCTCGTTTCACCGAATATCGTCCAAGCAATCTCGCGGCATCCGCTTGAAGCCGATGACGACGCCAGCGAGAGGTTGGCACCCGCGCGCCCTGATAACCTCATGAAGGCGCTAAGGTTCCCGCGAGATCCCGCGCATCGCGGCTTCGCTTCCGCCGCCGATATTGGCCGGCGAACTGACGGGGCCAAGCCGGCGGGCAAATCACGAACAGCCGCGCGGGAAGCGGCACATGCCGGCAAATAAACGCGGATCGACGCGCCACCGCAAGTTGTGAAAGCGCCGATCGTCGTATAGCGTCAGCTACGGTCTCTCACCATACGTAGTCGATCGTTTCATGCTCGCCCGAATATTGTTTCTGCTGGCCTTGCTGTTGTTTCCCGGCGCATTGCGCGCAGCAGGACCGCCGGCCGAGAAGGCCGGCTTCGCCTCCAAGCTGACGATCTATCTGGCCAAGGGCGCTCCCGACGCATGCGGGCCGGGCTGCGACCGCTGGATCGCGATCGAGGGCCAGATCGATCAGGACGCCGCCTCCCGCGTTCGTCGCTTCCTCGCCGGCGTCAAGGACACGCAGCGGCCGATCTATCTTCATTCGCCCGGCGGCAACGTGGAGCAGTCCTACGTGATCGGCCGGCTGCTGCGCGCTCGCAAGGCCATCGCGCGGGTTGGCCGGACGATCGCGACGGCGTGCAGCGCCGGCACGCAGGAGGACGCCGCGTGCCTGAAGATCAAGAATGCGACCGGCGAGGTCGAGGCCGAGCTCACCACTTACCATGCGATGTGCAACTCGGCCTGCGGTTACCTGTTTTTCGGCGCGACCTCGCGCGAGGTCGCCCCCGATGCCGCGCTGGCGGTCCATAATTCCAGGCTGATCCTCACATTCCGGGGCAATCCGCCTCCGGAGGTGGTCGCTGAAGCGCGGCGGCGCCGGATCGCCGGCGCCGACCACGACCGCGCCGCATACATCGCGTCGATGGGAATCAGCCGCGAGCTCGATGCGCTGATCCGCACCGTGAAGTTCGAAAACCTGCACGTGCTGACGCGGCCCGAGCTCTACCGCTTCGGCATAGACACGCGGCCGCTGGCCGAGACGAAATGGCGGCTGGAAAAGGGAGCACGGCCGTTCGTCAGCAAGCTCGCCGCGCTGAAGAAGGAGAGCGACGCCTCGTTCCGGACCATGGAATGGCGCCTGTATTGCGAAAACAAGAAGCGCGTGCCGCTGATGTTCGCAAGCGAGATCGACGCATCCACCACGGCTAAGAAATCGATCCTGATGGCTGCCAGCGCCGACCTCAGCAAGGAAGCGGGAGGACCTCCAGTGCGGCTCGGAAAGTACGAGGTCTGGAGCGGCGCCGTCGATCCCGACATGGTCGAGGCGGTGCTGGCCTCACACTCCCTCCAGGTCCGGGAAACCATACCGGAGGCGGAGGGAAAGGCTGCGGTCACAAGCTTCAACATCGACATGTCCGGTTTGACCTCGGTGTGGACGCAACTCGGAACGTCGTGCAGCTCGGCAGCGGCCGGCCCGGCAAAACCCTGGCCAGCGAATGCTCCCCAGCCGACGCCCTGGACCGCCATTCCCTGGAAAGCGACCGGTTCTTTGCCGAACGTCAGCGCCGCGCCTTCGGCCACGCCCGCGCCGTAGGCGCGCAGCGAGCGCTGGCAGGCCTGCCGATCGCCCTTGTGAAGCTGACGCGTCGCCGGTCCGTCAGCCTGCGCCCGCGACCGGCGTGTAGATCACCAGCTTCAGCGCGGGATCGTCGTTGGCCTGGAAACTGGTGTGCTCGAACCGCAGCACGCCCCGGGTCGGATGGTTCATGGTCTTGAGGCCGGACATGGTGCTGCGGATCTCGTGCGCTTCCCACCATTTGACGAATTCCGTGCTGCCCTGGCGCAGCCGCGTCAGCAACTCCGCGAAAGCGGGATCGCCGGCCCAGACGTCGTGCGTGGCGCGAAACATCGCGACCATGCTCTTGGCGACGTCCGTCCAGCTCGCGCCGTAGAATTTTCGCGTCTGCTTGTTGGTCATGACCAGCAGCAGCGTGTTGCGATCCTGCTCCGGCAATTGCCCGAAGGCGAAGATCTCCTCGGCCGCCTCGTTCCAGGCCAAGACGTCCCAGCGCCGGCCGGTGATATAGGCCGGCTGCTTCAGGCTCTCGATCATCCGGCGAATGGGCGGAGGCACGCTTTCGCGCGTGAACGCGCTTGTTGCGCCGTCGCGCGCCAGCGCCTTCAGATGCGCGTGCTCGGTCTTGCTGAGGCGAAGCGCACGGGCCAGCGCGTCAATGGTGGTGACGGACGGGCTGACGGTGCGGCCCTGCTCGAGGCGGATATACCAGTCGACGCCGATGCCGGCGAGTTGTGCGACCTCCTCACGCCGCAGCCCTGCGGTGCGCCGCCGGCGCCCTGCCGGAAGCCCCACGGTCTTCGGCGACAGCTTCTCACGGCGGGACCTGAGGAAATCGCCGAATTCGACGCGGCGTGGGTCGGCCATTGCTGTCGCTCCCGCGATGGAGGGCCTCTGGAATACTAGGATAATACCAGGCCTTCTTGTCCCTTCCAAGGCGGCGCATATCGACCTCACCTGTCTGCGAGGTGAACATCGTGAAAGCTGCCGTGCTCAAATCCTTTGGCTCGCCGCTGGCGATCGAGAATGCCCCCAACCCGGTACTCGGCACCGGCGAGGTCATCGTCGATGTCGTCGCCACCCGCGTGCTCTCCTACATGAACGAGGTCTTCGACGGGACGCGCAACTACGCGCTCGACCCGCCGATCATCCCCGGCCCCGGCGGCATCGGCCGGGTGCGCGCGATCGGTCCGGATGCGACCAAGCTCAGCGTCGGCGACTGGGTGTTCTGCGATCCGACGGTGCGTTCGCGTGACGACGCCGTCGCGCCCGACATCGCCTTGCAAGGACTCACGGCCGCCGGCCCCGGCGGCATGCGCCTGCAACAGCATTTTCGCCACGGCTCTTTTGCCGAGCAGATGCGCGTGCCGACCGAGAACGTCAAACCCCTCGGGGCGATCACGTCGGAGCAAGCGACGCAATGGTGTGCCCTCGGGACGTTGCTGGTGCCCTATGGCGGCTTCCTCGCCGCAGACCTGCAACCAGGCGAGCGCGTGCTGGTGAGCGGGGCGACCGGCAATTTCGGCAGCGCCGCCGTCTCGGTCGCGCTGGCGATGGGCGCTGCTTGCGTGGTCGCACCCGGCCGCAACGAGAAAATCCTGGCCGACCTCGTCCGCCGCTTCGGCCCGCGGGTGAAGCCGGTCACGCTCACCGGCAATGAGGACCACGACCGCGAAAGCATGAAGCGCGCTGCGGCGGGTCCGATCGACTGCGTGCTCGACATCATGCCGCCCTCGGTGAGCCCGACCGTCGTGCGGGCGGCGGTCATGACGGTGCGCCCCTATGGCCGTGTCGCGCTGATGGGCGGCGTCGGCATGGCCGGCGGCGCAGGGCTCGAGCTGCCCTACCCTTGGATCATGCGCAACTGCATCAGCATTCACGGCGTCTGGATGTATCCGCCGGATGCCGCGAGCCGCCTGATCGCTCTGGTGCGCGCGGGACTGCTGCGGCTCGATGAGTACGCAGCGACGGCCTTCGACCTCGACCATGCCAATGAAGCGGTCGCGCATGCCGCAGCCAATGGCGGGCCGTTCAAACTGACGGTGATCAGGCCCTGAGCATCAAGGCGGCGACGGGGTGCCGCGGCCGAATCTTTTTGCAAGTCCAGCCAAGCACTTGGCTACTGTGCATGGGGTTGTTTTCGCAGTTTTGCTATTCGAGCTCGACCACCTGGCCGTTCGACAGCGACACGCGCCGGTCCATGCGGCCGGCGAGCTCCATGTTGTGGGTCGCGATCAGCATCGAGACCTTGGTCGCCTTGACCAGCTGCATCAGCGCCTGGAACACGTGATCGGCGGTATGCGGGTCGAGATTGCCGGTCGGCTCGTCCGCGAACAGCACCCGCGGCGCATTAGCCACCGCGCGCGCGATCGCGACGCGCTGCTGCTCGCCGCCCGACAGCTCGGCCGGGCGATGGGTAATGCGGTCGCCAAGGCCGAGATAGCCCAAAATCTCTTTCGCGCGCTTGACGCTCTCGGACTTCTTCAGGCCGCGGATCATCTGCGGGAGCATGACGTTCTCCAGCGCGGAGAACTCCGGCAACAGCCGGTGCGACTGGTAGACGAAGCCGATATCGGTGCGGCGCAGCTGCGTGCGCTCGATGTCGGGCAGTTGCGAGGTCGGCGCGCCCGAGACATAGACCTCTCCGGAATCCGGCGCCTCGAGCAGCCCCGCAATATGCAGCAGCGTCGACTTGCCCGAGCCTGACGGAGCCACCAGCGCGACCGACTGGCCCGCCCACAGCGCCAGCTTGGCGCCGTCGAGGATCGTCAGCGGCACCTCACCCTGCAAGTACTGCCGCTTTATCTCGTGGAGATAAATGACCGGTACATCGTCGGCCCCCTGCTCAGCCCCTTGGCTCTCCATCAGCCCCTCACTCGTACCGGAGCGCTTCGACGGGATCGAGGCGCGCGGCGCGCCACGACGGATACAGCGTCGCCAGGAACGACAGCGTCAGCGCCATGATGACGACCGCCGTGGTCTCGCCGACGTCGATCTCGGCGGGCAGCTTCGACAGGAAATAGAGCTCCGGCGAGAACAGCTCGGTCGAGGTCAGCCAGGACAGAAATTGCCGGATGGACTCGATGTTGAGGCAGATCACGAGGCCGACGACGAAGCCGACCAGCGTGCCGACCACACCGATCGAGGCGCCCGTGATCAGGAAGATCCGCATGATCGATCCTTGCGAGGCCCCCATCGTGCGCAGGATCGCGATATCGCTGCCCTTGTCCTTCACCAGCATGATCAGGCCGGAGACGATATTCAGCGCTGCGACCAGGACGATCATGGTCAGGATCAGGAACATGACGTTGCGCTCGACCTGGAGCGCGTTGAAGAAGGTCGAGTTGCGCTGCCGCCAGTCGACCAGGAACACCGGTCGGCCCGCAGCTTCCGTCACGGCCTGACGGAAGGCGACGATCTGGTCGGGATTGGTGGTGAACACTTCGATCGAGGTGACGTCGTTGCTGCGGTTGAAATAGGCCTGCGCCTCCGCGAGCGGCATGAACACGAAGCCGAGATCGTATTCGGACATGCCGATCTCGAACACGGCGGCGATCTTGTACGGCTTGATGCGCGGCGTGGTACCCATCGGGGTCACCGCACCCTTCGGAGCCACCAGCGTGATGCTGTCGCCGGCATGCAGCGAGAGCTGGTCGGCGAGACGCCGGCCGATCGCGACGCCCTGCCCGTCGTCAAAGCCCTCGAGCGAGCCCTGCTTGATGTTCTTGGCGATCGAGGTGAGGTTGTTGAGATCGTCGGAGCGGATGCCGCGCACCAGCACGCCCGAGGCGTTCCACGGCGAGGACGCCAGCGCCTGGCCGTCCACCACGGGCGCGGCAAGCCGGATCCCCTTCACCTGGCTGAGGCGATCGGCGACGTCCTTCCAGTCGGTCAGCGGCGATTCCAGCGGCTGCACCAGGATGTGGCCGTTCAGCCCCAGGATCTTGTCGAGCAGCTCCTTGCGGAAGCCGTTCATCACGGCCATGACGATGATCAGCGTCGCCACGCCCAGCATGATGCCGAGGAACGAGAACCCGGCAATGACCGAGATGAATCCCTCCTTGCGGCGCGCCCGCAAATAGCGCGCCGACAGCATCCACTCGAATGGCGCAAAAGGCGCGGTCTGCACGGTTTCGGTCATGGTTTCATCCATCGCTCGATAATCCCATGATTCGGGGGCAATTGTGGCCGGATTGGCGGCCGCGATATCGCGCGATGAACAATATTCAGCCGATCAGCCCACAAGCCTTGCAACCGCGTCCGCAGGCGACATGGTCTCGCGGGAGCCGTCACTACGCCGCTTGATCTCGACCTTGCCGTCGGCGAGCCCCTTCGGCCCGATCATGATCTGCCAGGGAATACCGATCAGGTCGGCGGCTGCGAATTTGGCGCCGGCGCGCTGGTCGGTGTCGTCATAAAGTACATCGACGCCCTTGGCTGTCAGCTCGGCATAGAGCTTCTCGCAGGCCGCGTCGACCGCGGCATCGCCCTGCTTAAGGTTGAGGATCGACACACGGAACGGGGCCACCGCCTCCGGCCATTTGATGCCGGCGTCGTCATGGCAGGCCTCGATGATGGCGCCCAGGAGGCGCGAGACGCCGACGCCGTAGGAGCCGCCGTGGATCGGCACGTCGACGCCGTCGGGCCCCGCCACCATCGCCTTCATCGGCTCGGAATATTTGGTGCCGAAATAGAAAATCTGCCCGACCTCGATGCCGCGGGTGTTGAGCCGCTTCTCCGCGGGGACTTCCTGCTCGAACCGGGCGGCATCGTGAACGTCTTCCGTCGCGGCGTAGACCGAGGTCCACTGCTTGATGATCGGCGTCAGATCGCTTTCATAGTCGACGTCCTCGCCCGGCACGGGCAGGTCCAGCACGTCGCGATTGATGAAGACGCCGGATTCGCCGGTTTCGGCGAGCACGATGAACTCATGACTGAGGTCGCCGCCGATCGGGCCGGTCTCGGCGCGCATCGGGATCGCCTTCAGCCCCATCCGGGCAAAGGTGCGCAAATACGCCACGAACATCTTGTTGTAGGCGACGCGCGCCGCGGCCTCGTTGAGATCGAACGAATAGGCGTCCTTCATCAGGAACTCGCGGCCGCGCATCACACCGAAACGCGGACGCTGCTCGTCGCGGAATTTCCATTGGATGTGATAGAGATTCAGCGGCAGGTTCTTGTAGGACTTCACATAGGCGCGGAAGATCTCGGTGATCATTTCCTCGTTGGTCGGCCCGTACAGAAGCTCGCGCTTGTGACGGTCGGCGATGCGTAGCATTTCCGGGCCGTAGGCATCGTAGCGGCCGCTCTCGCGCCAGAGGTCGGCGAGCTGCAAGGTCGGCATCAACAGTTCCAGCGCACCGGAGCGGTCCTGCTCCTCGCGCACGATCTGCTCGATTTTCTTCAGGACGCGGAAGCCGAGCGGCAGCCAGGCATAGATACCAGCCGCCTCCTGCCGGATCATGCCGGCGCGCAGCATCAGCCGGTGCGAGACGATCTCCGCCTCTTTCGGATTTTCCTTCAGGATGGGCAGAAAGAACCGCGACAAGCGCATGGCAATACTCGTGGAATCAGTGATCGGTTGCAGTGAAACCGGATTGGGAGCGAAAACACAAGACCGGGAATGAGGAAAAGCCGCTAAGGCAACGGAATTCCTGTCATTTTTCCGTCGGACTTCAGATTCAGCTTAAGCTGCGCCTCTACGGCCCGGTGACGTCGAGTTCGTCTTCGAGCGTGATCTGCTCGAAGTCGCTCACCAGCGCGTCGATCCGCACATGCCAGCGGCCCGCGAAGGGAAGCTCGACCTTGCGCACGTGCCAATAGCCGTCCGGCCCAGCCAAGGCCTTCCGCTCCATCGGCTCGATGCCGCGCTCCGGCAGGCTCAGCGTCAGCGTCGCCTCCTTGGCCACCAGCGGCGTCCCCTCGCCGGTCATGAGCTGGAGCACGAAATCGTCGACACCGGGTCTGCCGGGCGACACCAGCACCTGGAACATCGCCTTGTCGGTGTGGATGTGGAGCGCCAGCGGCGTCTCGGGAACGATGGTCCGCGGCGGCGGCGTGAAGCGCCAGCCGGCGACCACGGCCAGGATCGCCAGCGCGACAAAGCTTTCGAGCAGGATCGAGCGCCTGAGTGCGGGTGTGCCTGTCTCGTTCCGGGCCAACGCCGGAGTCAGCCGGAACCGATTGAGCGCAGCCAGCGCCAGCAAGCCCGTGACCAGGACGAGCTTGACCGAGAGGATCAGCCCGTAACGAGTCTCGACCAGCGCTCCCGGCTTTTCGAGCTGCACGATCGCAAGTGTGAGGCCGGTCAGGGCCAACACGCCGACCGCGAGCGAAGCCATGCGGGAAAAGCGGTTCACGATCTGGAGGGTCGCAATCGTCGGCCGCGACAGCAGCGCCACGAGCGGCGCGAGAGCACCGATCCAGATGGCGACACCAAGCCCATGGAGAAAGATCGCCGGCCGCGTCAGCACCTCGGGCGGTGCGGTCGCAGCGTGCCCGGTCATGGCAAGCGACAGGCCGACGCCGACCAACGCCATGATCGCAAGCGCGCGCCCGTACGACGCGCTGCGCAGCGCCGTCAGCGCGAGCAGCATCGCGAGCGTGGCAACCAGCAGCGCGGGACCGGCGCTTGTCGCGAGCGCGACTTTCCAGGGGGCCGCGGTCGCAAGGGCCGCCACCGGCAGGCCGAGCAGGTCGAGGCCCACAGCGCCAAGCGACGCTATGGTGCTCGGGATGCCGATGGCGAGCGCCATCCGCGGCACGGCCGTGCCGGTCAACGACCATGCGATCCAGCGCGCGAAGAACACGCCGCCGGCGCCAACGAACAATCCGAGATAGAGGCCGAGCCGCGTCAGCCAGATCAGCGCGTTCAAGCCGCTGTCTGCGGCGGCGGGTGGCTTCGTTGCCGTCGGCACGCCAATCGAGAAGACCATCGATCCCGCGACGGGATGTCCGTCTTGCGAGATCACGCGGTAGCTGACGACGGCTGTCCCCTCGGGCAGATCCGCCGGCATCGCGATCGAAATCGTCTCGCCAGATACGCTGACGCGAGTATCGTCCCGCGCCCTGCCCGCACCGTCGATCAGCCGGATCGCGCCCGGCGTCACCATCTCGTTGAAGCGCAGCTCCACCGCCTTGGGCGCCGCAGTGAGCATGCTGCCGCTCGCCGGCTCGACCGAGACGAGGGCCGCATGGGCAAAGGCGCCGGTCGCGAAACCGACAACGAGGAGCAGCGTCGCGAGCGCGGCGACGAGGCGCATCAGGGCTTCGGCACCAGCTTCACGCCTGGCGCCGGCGTTTTACCCTCGTGCGAATGCTTTGCTCCCTCCGCAGGAATCTCGATCCAGCGGCTGACGCCGGTCTCGCATTCCTGGACTACGGGGAAGTACAGCGTCGTATTCGCCTTCAGGCCGTCGGTCAGGAACGTCTGCATGACGAACTCGTCATAGTTCTTGTCCGGTAGCTTGCCGCCGGACCACGCCACCTCCTTGACGCCGGCGGAGAGCTTGTTGCCGTGATAGTCGTACTCGGTGGCATATTTGCCCTCGACGACATCGACGTTCCAGCCCGCCTTCGGCATCGGCTTCACCGCGATCACCCCTTCTGGAATCTGCACGCGGATCTTCACCGTCGGCGAGCCCGCGCAGCCGTGCGGCACGGTGAAGACGGCCTTGTACGGCGCGCCGACCGTTGCTTGCTTGGTCTCGAGCGAGACATGCGCCGCCGCCGGTGAGGCGGCAAACGCGGCAATCAGGAACAGGCAGGATCGCTTCATATTCGGTCTCCCGAGAGCCCAGATCCGTCTCATTTCATTTTCATTCCCGAATGATCCGGCATCTTCTTCATGTCCATGTGACCCGAATGGCCGGCATCGCCGGGCGCCTGCGCACCGACGCCCTGGACGTCGAGGGAGACGGCGACTTTGCCAGCCTTCTCGAACTGCAGCGTCACCGGCACCTTGTCACCCTGCTTGAACGCGCCCTTCAGCTCCTGCAGCATCAAATGATTGCCACCGGGCGCAAGCTTCACCGTCTTGCCGGGATCGATCGCGAGCCCCTTGTCGAGCGGGCGCATCTTCATGACGCCGTTGTCCATCGCCATCTCGTGGATCTCGGACTTGCCAGCGATATCGGCGGACACGCTGACCAGCCTGTCCGGCGTCGTCCCCTTGTTCTCGATGGTAAGATAGCCGCCGGCGACCTTCGCGCCGCCCGGCGTCGCGCGGCTCCACGCCTGCGAGATGACGAGATCGCCGGCCTTGACGTCGTCGGCGAGCGCCGGTGCTGCGGAGATCGCGACAGCGAACGCGGCGAGCAGCATTTTTTTCGAGATTGTCTTCATTTCCGTATTCCCTTTGCAGACCTAGGCTTCAGTGTTTGGAGAGTTGTTGCGCCGACCATTTTTCGAGATCGGCCATTTCGGCCGAGCCTTCGATCGTCGTGACGGCCCCTTCCCGGGAGATCAGCATGGTCCGGGGGATGTCACCCTGCCAGGCAGGGTCGATCTCGAACCGCAAGCGCTCGGCAAAGCCGTCGTTGAAAACGAAGTTCTCGGTCGACGACAGCCCGGCCTTGTCAAGCATCGATTGCGTGGCGGCCGGCAGGTTGGGCACGAGATCGGCACTGATCGTGAGGACGTCGATCTCCGGATGGTCCTTTGCAAACCGCCCGAGCAAGGGCAGCTCGACCTTGCAGGGCCCGCAGGTCACGCCCCAGAAGTGCACGAGCGTTGGACGCCCGGAATGCCGCTTCAATACGCTTTGCCAGGTGCCGCGCTCGAATGGCTTCAAGACGGGTGATGCACCGAGCGCAGCCGCCGATGCGATCAGGACACCCAGACCCAGCATCGCTGCAAATCGAAATCTCATGGTTGGTCCTCGATCGCTATGAGACGATAGCCGTCCGCCTTCGTCATCCATGACAGGTAGACCTGCCCGCCGTTGGACACGAGCAAGGGATGGTCGGAGGTGTCGGTCGTGTTCGATATGGTTTTGGGCGGCGACCAGGTCTCGCCATCGTCGCGGGAGGTCGCGACGTGGACCGAGGTCTTCTCGCCATCGAACTCCTTCCAGGCGATGACCGTCCCCTTCGGGCCCGCGAGCACGTAGGGGCGTGTCGGATTTCGGCCCGGCTGCCCCAGCGCCATCGGCGCAGAGAAGGTCCGCCCTTCGTCGCGCGAGTGGGCGTAGAACAACCCCTTCCGCGCCTTCCCGTTCGTGTACCAGAAGACGTGATAAGTTCCGTTCGGCGCAACGGTGAGGCTCGGCCCGTGGTGCGGGCAGGCGTTGATCTGCCAGTCGTCATGGCTGACCCGGCGGACCTCACCCGGGGTCGCGACATCAGTGAAGGTCATGACCGCGTGATCGCGCACGCCGCCCTCAAAGATGTTTCTGAAGATTGCGACCGGCCGCCCGGGCGCAGCGAAGGCCAGCCCCAAGCGGCAGCATTCGCAGGTGCCCTCGTGCGCCAGCTTCGCTTCTGCGTAGGTGGTGCCACCGTCACTCGACGAAGTGAAGAACAGCCCTGCTCCCTCGTACTTCTGTCCCGCTTCCTTCGCAAAAATGCGATTGCGCTTGTCGAGCCAGGCCGCAAAGACCGTTCCATCCTGATCGAGAGCCAGCGCCTCGAACCGCTGGCTCTCCTTGTTGGCAGTGATGGGCTTTGGCTCTGCAAAGCTCTTCCCGCCGTCGGCCGAGCGCGTGTAGAACACCTCTCCATTGAAGGCCTCGTCCCGGAAGGTCGAGAACGCGAGCGCGATGCCGCCCTTGCGATCGACCACGATCTTCGGCCGCGCATCCGGTCCCCAATCGAGATTCAGCCGCTTCGTCGTGACCTGGGTGGGGGCCGAAAAACTACGCCCCTCATCGTGCGAGCTCGCGACCGAGACCTGCCCTCCCGCCATCCAGACCAGCCACAATGTCCCGTCCGGACCGAAGGCGGGCGTCGCCTTGGTCGCACAGCGCAGCGTCGGCTCCTCACAGGCCGCTTCAGATGCAGGCGGAGCCCGCATCTGTGCGACCGCCGTCCCTTGCGCGAATGCGAGCGCGACGATCGCGAGTAAGCCAGTTCGGATCACGGCCCTATTCCCTTCGAGAGCACGGATCATTTGAATGCCACCTTCATACCCGCAACGAACGTGCGCGGCGAGCCCGCATAGATCGACCCTGTCGTGTTTGCGAGCGTGCTTGCAGCATCTGGAGTGCCAGTCGCCGAAACTGTATTCGCGATGTTGTTGGCCGACGCGACATAGGTGCGGTCGAACACGTTTCTGACCTCAAGGAACAGATTCAGAGATCTGAAGGTGTCGGACACGAGATCGGTCTTGTAGTGAACGTTGACGTTGACCAGCTCGTAGCCCGGAGCCTTCAGAAGATTGGCATTGTCCATGTAGAAGGAATCCTTCCACTGCACCTCGACGAAGCCTCCCAGGCCCGTCAGTGGTCCAGCAAATTCGTCGTAGCCGATCCTCGCCGTCAGCTCGTTGGGCGAGATGCCCGGGATTTTATTGCCGGCACGGTTGAAGCTGAACACCGCACCCTTGGTGATGTTCTCGACATATTCGGTGTAGACCTCGTCGAGATAAGTGTAGGCAAGCATGAATCGCCAGCCCGGATGGAACTTCCAGTCGGCTGCAAGCTCGATGCCTCGGTGCTCCGACCGCGGCGCGTTAAACGAATAGTTTACGCCTGCGACGGGCGTTGCCTGGTTGACGATCTCGTTACGGAAAAACTCATAAAAACCGGTCGCGCTCAGTTTGAGCGTGTTGTTTGGAGTCCAGTCGAAGCCGAGATCGTAGCCAAGATTCTTCTGAGCCTGGAGCTGGGTATTGTTGCCTGACAGCCCCGTCGGAAGAACGAAGAGATTCGAAACCTGAGGAGTGCCATATCCCGTGGCGACTCGTCCGCGGAATAGCCATTCGTTGCTGAGATTGTACAGCAGCGCCAGTTCCGGCGCGACATTCTGAAACTGCCGGTCTCCGGTCGTCAACGTCGTTGTGGTAATGCCGGTGGGACCAGCATAGGCATACGCTGTATTGATACCCTTCAGGAGCGTCGTCTCCCAACCGATGCCGGCGACCGCCGTCAGCGCCGAGGTGAGCTTGAGCTCTTCCCTCGCACGAACTCCATAATTGGTCGTTTCGCTGTAGAGATTGCTCGACAACCTGCCGAGAGTCGCGTTGCCTCCCGGCATCACGTTTCGCGTGTCGCTCGACGCCGTCAGGGTATTGTAGAAGGCGCCGAAGAACGCTGCGGACTCCAGGCCAAAAATCTCTCCGCGCTTCGTGATGTCGCTCATATAGTTGTAGGAAGGGAAATCGCCGATGGCGCTGGTCGAGCCGGTGGGCTGACTGATGTTCCTGTCGTCGAAGACGAACTGGTTGCGCCACGTCATCGTGTTGTCGAAATCGTGCTCCCAGCGTCCTCCGACAATGGTCCGCCGATCGTTTCGTCCGAGACCCGCTTGGGTAGCTGTCTCGGTGTCCTTGCCACCGTTGAAGCCATTCTTGAAAAGAGACACGGTGGGACATCCGGCGGCCAAGGCGGAACCCGTCGTACAGCCCTGCTGGAAGGGATTGGTGTAGAACTGGTTCAGCGACTGCCGAAGCGGCAGCCGCGCGCTGAGATCGTTGTTGATGATCTTGACCGTGAAGCGATCGTCCGGCGTCGCCTTGAGCGTGCCGAGAAAGTTGACGGTTTGGGTGTTGAACCAGCTATTGCCGATATAGCCGTCGCCCCTTGTGTCGCTCGCGAACAGCGAGCCCTCGAAATTCCCGACCTTCTTGCCCGCCGCGAGGTAGTTGTTGAGGTAGCCGTAGCTGCCGCCGTCCACGCCGTATTCGACGCCGTCGATCGTGCCGCCCGGCCGCGTCCGGAAATTGAGCGCGCCGCCGGTCGCATAGTTGCCGTAGAGCGCCGAGGAAGGCCCCCGGACCACGTCGATGGCACCATAGGCGTGGGGATCGATCAGGTCGCTGCGCGACAGGCCGTCCGGCTGCGTCACCGGGAAGCCGTCCTCGAAGATCACGAGATTGCGGATGGCAAACCCGTTGCGGGCGTTGGAGCCCCGAATCGAGATGCCGAAATCCCGGGGACCGTTGCCCTGCTTGATCGAAATGCCCGGGCTGTCCCGCAGCACGTCGCCGACCGAAAACGACGGCCGGTTGTCGAACTGGCTGCGATCGATGGTGGTCGCGGTCTGGCCGGCCGGCGACTGGTTCAGGCTGGCCCGCGCCTCGCCCGCGCTCCTCGTGTTGTTCTGCCCCTGGGAGCCATCGGTCGCGTTCCGCGCGACCGGCCTCACGGCCCGGGCCGCCGAAGCGGAGCGCGATCTCGATGGACGGGTGATTGGCTTGGGACGGCTGGCCTGCGGCGCCTCGACCGTCACCGCGGGAATCGCTTCCGAGGCCGCCTGGGCGAGCGCGTCTGAACCGACCGGGGACAGCAGTCCGACGAACACGGGCAAGCCCGCGCGCCCGATCGCACGAATGCGTAACATCTCTTGAATTCCTGACATCCGGCACGTCGGCCGGTGATTGAGCACGCCATCGGCACGGCAACGGCGCGCACCAACGGTTCGGTTTGTCGCTACGTCAGGAAAATTGAGGCGGGGCGCGCGCCTGAGCGCTCGTATCCGCGTGAACGGCGATCGCAAGCGCATCCGCCGGACGCCACACCACGGGTTCAGCATGGCGGAAGGGAATCGGGAGAGCCGCGTGCCCAGGCGAATCGAGCGACGCATTGGCTTGGCCCAGACAGCACAGGGCACACGCGCCGGCATGCGCGGTCGGCGCGCCGGTCTGATCGCTCAGGCCGCCTCGATCGCCCCCACTGTGGCAGATGATTCCGGCAGACAGCGGATCGGCAACGGCGAGGCCCGTCGCCCAGCAGGCGGCAATGGGCGCCAGCACCTGCATCGCCAAAGCGAGCAGGACCAGGGGCAGGAATTTTTGTAGCCGCGCGCGCATCCGCCGAACCATTCGTTCGTCTGCTAACTAAACACCGTGCCGGCCCCAAGTCGAGGTCAGTTCCGCCGCGTTCTTGGCCCAGCGCAAATTAGGCGAAATCCGTGGCCGCGGTAACCCAGCATGGCACGGGGTTGGGCATTTGAGGCATGTCAAGCCAACCTGAAACCCACAGATTTCTTTTATTTGTCATATACTTGCGGCCATGACGCCCGATCATTTCGTCTACTGATCGAATTTTGAACATTCGTTGCCGAAAATGATGACAAGTGAGAAAAGTTGATCTAGCATCCCTCTTGCTCAGGCGCTGACCGCAAGGTCGAGGCCTGGTGGTCCAAGTCTCGGGAGGAGCCCCTGGCGCGCAAAATGCAGCGTCGCCCCGTCAATCAAGAGCAAATCTTAGAATCGGGGATAATAGGGTCGACACAATTTTTGAGCGGGGCCAGGGCCCCGCTCTTTTTTTGTCCGCAAGTTTCGTTGGCAAGGGGCTGAAGCGCCGATGAAGGCTTCGTCCAATCCGATCGAAATCAGTTTCGAACTCGCGGCCATGCGCTGCGCGGATCTCACACCGCTCGTCTACCGGCGGCTGTTCGACGCGCATCCCGAAGCGCAGGCGATGTTCCGCACGGACGGCGGTGACCTCGTGAAGGGATCGATGCTCGCGCTGGCGATCGAGGCCGTCCTCGATTTCGCCGGCGAGCGGCACGGGCATTTCCGGCTGATCGCTTGCGAGGTCGCCTCGCACGATGGCTATGGCACGCCGCGCGAGCTGTTCATGGCGTTCTTCGCCGTGATCAGGGACAGCGTACGCGATCTGCTCGGCGAGGAATGGTCAACCGAGATCGCGCAAGCCTGGGACCAGCTGCTCGTCGAGATCGACGCATTCGCTCGTGCGACAGCCTGACGCTTTGCGCTGCACCAACTGAGCTTGCAGCGACTGATTGCAGATTGAGTGGCGCCAACTCTTGTGAGAGACTTTCGGACATCGGTCGCGCAATCAATGACGCGCCGACGATAAAATCTATGGGAGCGAGCGATGTCCGGGACGAAAGATTTCTCGACGACGAGGCGCGATCTTCTTCAGGCGGCAGCGGCCGCCGGCGCCGGAGCTGCCCTGTTCGGCAGCATGGGCATAAATCCAGCACTGGCCGCCGAAGTGGGACGCAGCGAGAAGCCGCTGAAGGCGGCGTTCTCCAACGCAGGCCTGCAGGCGACCTGGTGCGCACAGGGCAAGCAGGCCGCCGAATTCTGGGGCAAGCTGTTCAACGTCGAGGTGACCTGGTTCGATGGCCAGCTCGATGCCGTGAAGCAGCGCGCGGCGATAGACAACATGGCCTCGCAGAAATGGGACTTCGTCGCGATCCAGGCCTTCGGCATCGGCACCCTCACCCAGCCCGTGCAGAAGATGATCGATGCCGGCACGCCGGTGATCGACATGGACACGCTGATTGCGCCGCTCGATCAGATCAACGTCCACTCCTTCCTCGCTCCCGACAACGAGTTCATGGGCGCCTCGGTGACCCAGGCGCTCTGCAACGCGATGGGCGGCAAGGGCAAGATCATCATGACGCAGGGCGCGCTCGGCCACACCGGCGCGCAAGGACGGGCCAAGGGCTTCACCAACACGGTGAAGCAATTCCCCGGCATCGAGGTGCTCGACACCCAGCCGGCCGATTGGGACGTCTCCAAGACGGCACGCCTCTGGGAGACGTATCTGACCAAATATCCGCAGATCGATGCGGCGTTCTTCCACAATGACGACATGGCGCTCGCGGCGGCCAACATCATGAAGGCGCGCGGCCGCACCAACATCCTGATCGGCGGCGTCGACGCCATGCCGCCGGCGATCCAGGCGGTGAGCGAAGGCCGCATGTTCGCGACGGTCCGCAATCCCTCCTGCCGCATCCATGGCGGCGCCATCATCGCGGGCGTTTCGGCCGTGGTCGGCGGCGAGAAGAGCGGACAGGGCATTCCCAAGAATGTCGTGACGGACGGCCCTGTCGTGACCAAGGCCAATGCCGCCGGGATGCAGTGGATGCAGGATCACTTCCTGATCTGAGCTTTCATGTCCGAGGGTCGCTCGCCCATCCTTGAACTGCAGGGCATCACGAAGAGCTTCGGCGGCGTCGAAGCGCTTCGTGGTGTCGACTTCGCGCTTCATCCCGGCGAGATCCATGGTCTTGTCGGCGAGAACGGCGCCGGAAAAAGCACGCTGATGAAGATCATCGCCGGCGTGCACAGCGAATTCTCCGGCCGCTTCCTGATCGACGGTGCGGAGACGCATTTCCGCTCGGCGCGCGACGCGCACGCGGCCGGCATCGCCATGGTGCATCAGGAGCTCTCCGTCGCGCCGGACCTGACGGTCGCCGAGAACGTCTTCCTCGGCAACCAGCCGACCAACGCCCTCGGCCTCGTACAATGGCGGCGGATGGCGCGCGAGGCCGGCGAGCAGCTCGCACGACTGGGTCTCGACGTCGATCCGATGAGCCGGCTCGGCGACCTCTCGATCGGCCTGCAGCAGCTGATCGAGATCGCCCGCGTGCTGTTCTCCGGCGCCCGCATCGTCATCCTGGACGAGCCGACCTCCGCGCTCTCCCCGCCCGAGGTCGAGCGTCTGTTCGCAACGCTCCGGCGCTTGCGCGAGGAAGGCACCGCCATCGTCTTCATCTCGCATTTCATCGAAGATATCCTGCGCGTGTCCGACACGGTGACCGTGTTCCGGAACGGGCGGAAAGTCGCGGAGACCGCGAGCGCTGCGACCAGCAAGGGTGCGCTGATCGAGGCCATGATCGGCCGCGGCGGCGAAGCGCTCGAGCACAGCTACACCGAGGATCTGATGCTGCCGCAGCCGAGCGCCAGTTCGGTGATCCTGAAGGTCGACCAGCTATCGCTGGCGCGCAGTCTCAAGGACGTCTCGTTCGAGGCCCGCGCCGGCGAAGTGCTCGGCATCTACGGCTTCATGGGCTGCGGCCAGCAGGAGCTGTCGCGCATCCTGTTCGGCAAGCTGAAGCCGGATGCCGGGACGCTTTTCGTCGAGGGTCAGCCGAAAACCTTCGCCAGCACGGCGGCAGCGCGGCGCGCCGGCGTGGCGCTGGTTCCGGAGAGCCGGCGCGACATGCTGTTTCACCAAGAGCCGGTCTACAAGAACATCTCGATCAGCATCCTCGACCGCATCTCCTCCCTGCTGCTCAAGCCGGCACAGGAGCGCGACATCGCGCAGCGCCAGGTCGAGCAGCTGCAGATCCGGCCGCCGGTGGTCGGGCTCGACCTCGGCATGCTCTCCGGCGGCAACCAGCAGAAGGTGGCGCTTGCGAAGTGGCTGACCTATCCGCCAAAGCTGCTGGTGCTGTGCGAGCCGACCCGCGGCATGGATGTCGGCGCCAAGAACGACGTCATCAACATCGTCCGCGACCTCCGCACAAAAGGGCTCGCGGTCATCGTGCTGTCGACCGAGCCGGAAACGGTGCTGTCGCTGGCCGACCGCATCCTCGTGCTCAAGCGCGGCGCATTGGTGCGGGAATTCAGGAACGAGCCGGTCAGCAAGGACCGCCTGCTGGAAGCGGCGTGACGGAGAAGCACATGAGCAGTGACACGGCTTTGGCGGCGGGGCAGCGAGCGCGGGGCCTTGCGCCCTTCCTGCGCTCGCAGATGCGCAACATCGCCCCGTTCCTCACCCTGATCTTCCTGTCGGCCTTCTTCGCCTTCGCCAGCCCCTCCTTCGCGACGCTGGACAATCTCGGCAACATCCTGACCCAGGTGTCGGTGACGGGCATCATCGCGGTCGGGCTCACCTTCGTGATCCTGTGCGCCGAGATCGACCTCTCGATCGCCAGCATCGCCAACGTCACCGGCATCGCGGTCGCCTACTTCACCTTGCAGGAATCCTACGTCAACATCGCCAACCTGCCGCTGCCCGGCGCCGCCGCGATCCTGCTCGCCATCGCGCTCTGCGCCCTGCTCGGCCTCGTCAACGCGCTGGGGCTGACCGTGATCGGCATCCCCTCCTTCATCATGACCTTGGCGATGATGCAGATCGCCGCCGGCATCTCGGCGCTCCTGGTGCGCGGCCAGATCGCCTACAAGGTGCCGAGCCTGATCACGACGCTCGGATCGGGATCAATTGGCGGCATTCCCTGGATCGTCATCGTCGCCGCCATCATGCTGCTCGGCGGACACCTGGTGCTGACCTATACGCGCTTCGGCCGCTACGTCTATATGGTCGGCGGCAACCGCGAGGCGGCCGAATATGCCGGCCTCAACGTCAAGCTCATCCTGGGCGCGGTCATGGTGATCTCGGCGGTGTGCTCCGGCATCGGCGGCATGCTGGGCGTCGCCCATTTCGGCAGCGCGCAGCAGAACGAGTTCGACACCTACCTGCTCGACTCCATCGCCGCCGTCGTGGTCGGCGGCACCAGCCTGTTCGGCGGCCGCGGCGGCATCGGCAACACCATCGTCGGCCTGTTCGTGCTCGGCGTCCTCAACAACGGCCTCGACCACGTCAACATCGACAGCTTCCTGAAGATCCTGATCCGCGGCCTGATCCTCTTGGCGGCGCTGGTCATCAACGTCTATGCGCAGCGGCTGAGGGAAAAGGCGGCGGAGTAGACGGCCGCCAAAGCAAAAAGTGCGAAAACAACCCCATGCACAGTACAAATCATTGGGGAATTTGGCCTGCCGATCCCCCCGGCGCCAATCGCGGGACCGAGGTGCGCTCCGCCTCCCCGGCGATCCAGGTCGCAAATCGTTTGACACGGTTGTCGCCGGTCAGCGCGGGTTGCCAGCGCAGGAGGTGTGCCTTGCTCGACGGCATGTCCCATTTCGGTGCCAGAACGCGAAACAGCCTGCGCTCGGCCAAAGCGTCCTGAACCAGGAGCGAGCGCGCGAGCACCACACCGCCGCCTTCGAGAGCGGACGCAAGTGCCAGGCTGAGCGAACTGAACCGGACGCCCTCCGGCACCCGTCCTTCAATTCCCAGCCGCTCGAACCAGACCGGCCATGACCATTCGGCGCCGTCGTTGCGGCCCGCCTGGCCCTTGTGAATGAGCGGCAGGTCACGAAGCGTCTGCGGATTTGACAGCAGCCGGCCGCGACGCAGGAAGCGCGGCGCGGCAACGGGAAACACCCGCTCCCTGAACAGCAGGCGCTGCGTGGAGCTCGCCCGGGCGATGGACGTCGGCAACCACAGGATCAGCACGTCGACGTCGGCTGCACGCATCTGCGCCTCGGTCTCGACGACGACAAGGTCGAGGCCGATATCGGGGTGGGACTGCATGAAACCCGGCAGCCGTCGCGCGAGCCAGTAATGCGCCAGGGCGGCACCGACGCCAACCCTGAGGCTCGATGGCTTGGCCGTGGCCCTGAACTGCGCTCGAAGCCCTGCCATGTCGTCGAGAAGCAGGCCGATCTTCTCCAGCAGCGAGACGCCTGCAGGGGTCGGCGCCAATCCAGTCACGCCGCGGGTGAACAAGGGTGCGCCGATGAAGTCCTCGAGCTTCCGGAGGCGGTGACTCACTGCACTCTGCGTCAGCCCCAATTCGCCGGCCGCGAGCGTGACGCTGCGATGACGCGCGGCGGCCTCGAAAGCAACAAGTCCATCGAACGGAGGAAGCTCTCGCATACTACAATTATGAATGAGATTCATACTGACGTGAATAGGTGAAGCTGATGTAGCTGTCGGATGTCATGCAGCGAACTATCCGGGCCCGCCGAGCAGGCCCCTGCCTTCCATGTCTGGCCTGCACTTGCGCTCGGTCTGGCCGCCTTCCTGGCCAATTTCGACGTCACCGCGGTGGTCGCGGCGCTGCCGGCCATCGCGCGGGACCTCGGGCTCGATGTCGCCGGCTATGCCTGGGTGATGGACGCCTACAGCCTGTCATTCACCTGCTGGCTCCTGATCGCCGGTGCGCTCGCAGACCGGTACGGGCGCCGCAGAACATTGTTGCTCGGCAATCTCGCCTTCGCCGCCGCGTCGCTGGGATGCGGACTGGCCTGGAACGAGGCTTCGCTGGCGGCTGCACGCGCCGCCCAGGGACTCGGCGCCGCCTTCGTCGTCACGGGCGGCTTTGCCTTGATCGCCACCACTTACCCGAGCCCGACCTCGCGGGCTCGCGCGTTCTCCTGGCTCGGCGTCACCTCGGGCATTGCAATGGCGATGGGACCGACGCTTGGCGGCCTGACGGCCGCCTGGCTGGGATGGCGATGGATCTTCCTCCTGAACCTGCCGATTTGCGGACTGATCTGCTGGAGCGTGCCGCGCCTGATTGCCGAGGCCCGGGACCCGGCCCCCCGGTTCGTCGATCTCTCAGGAATGGCGATGCTGACGGCCGCTTTGCTGCTGCTGGTGGTCTCGCTCCTGCATGTCGCCTCTTCACCCGCTGCGTCCTCGGCGGGATTCGGCCTCGCGTCATTGCTTTTTGCCACCTTCATCAAGCAGCAGAGCAGACGCGTGCAGCCGATCTTCGACCCCGGCGTCTTCGCAAACAGGACGGTGGCGGGAATTGCGCTGCTTCTCACAGCCGTCTCGGTTGGATATTGGGCTTTGCTGGTCTACCTGCCGCCGTTCCTCTCCCATGTTCGAGGCCTCGAGACTGATCTGGTCGGAACGACGCTGCTGGCCGCGACCTTGCCGATGTTGCTGCTTCCTCCACTAGGCGGCAGAAGCGTTTCCGCGCTCGGCTGGCGCCGGCATTTTGTCATCGCACTCGGCTTCATGGCAATCGGCAACGCCATCTTCGCTGTGACGCTGGTCTCGAACGTCCCATCAGTCTGGTCCGTCATCCCGGCAATGGCGTTGATCGGCTCGGGCGCCGCGCTCGCTCATCCCCAACTATCCGGCGCCGTGGTGGCATTGGCGGGCAGCGAGCAAGCGGGCATGGCGTCGGCAGCCACGGTCGTGGTCCGGCAGGCAAGCTTCGCCATCGGCATTGCCGCGCTGGGCGCGACGCTCGTAACGACAGACCGAGCCGATGCCTACAGTCCGCTCTTCCTCACCGCGACCATCGTGTGCCTTGCCGGTATCCTGGCCGCCGCTGTGCTGCTTCCGCCGAGACAGAGGAGCGAACCATCGGAGGTGACGCCAGCCGGGCCGTCGCCCTTCGAGGGCCGCTGAAGAAGCGGCCACCTCAGGGTGACGGGGATAGAGCGACGCTCGCTGCGCCGATCTCGTCCGCCCGCCAGCATCGCACAGCATGCCCGTCGGGCCGCGTCTCCAGCACAGGCCCCGGCTCGTGCCGGCACACTGCTTCCGCGTGACGACAGCGCGGGCTGAAGGCGCAGCCATTGGGTGGATTGAGCGGGTTGGGAAGGTCACCGCCCGTGGTCGCCAGCGGGGCGTGGTGCAAGGGATCGGGAATGGCGGCGATCAGGGCCTGCGTGTAGGGGTGCGCGGGCCGTTCGAAGATCTCGCGCCAGTGGCCGTTCTCGACGATACGGCCGAGATACATCACGGCGACACGGTCGCTCATGTGTTCGACCACACCGAGGTCGTGGCTGATCATGATGTAGGAGAGCCCAAGCGTCTCCTTCAATTCCAGCAAGAGATTGATGATCTGGGCGCGGATCGAGACGTCGAGCGCCGAGACCGGCTCGTCGCAGATGACAATCTTGGGATTGAGGATCAGGGCCCGGGCAATGCCGATCCGCTGGCGCTGGCCGCCGGAGAATTCATGCGGATAGCGATCGGCCTGCTCGGGTCGCAGGCCGACATGCCGCAGCATGGTGGCGACGCGATCCTCGATCTCGCTTTTCGCGGTCACGCCATGCACTCGCAAGGGATCTTCCAGGGTGCGACGCACGGTCTGGCGCGGATTGAGCGAAGCGTATGGGTCCTGAAACACTATCTGCACGGTGCGGGCCAGCGCCTTGCGATCGCCGGATTGCCGGTTCGTGACGACCTGCCCGTCCAGCACGACGCGGCCGCGCGTCGGCGTCAGGAGACCCAGGATCGACAAGGCGACGGTCGACTTGCCGGAGCCGGACTCGCCGACGAGGCCGAGGCATTCGCCACGCTTCAGCGTGAGATCGACGCCGTCGACGGCCCGAAGCAGTCGCCGGCCACGGCCCAGCAGGCCGCCGCCCAGCGGAAAGTGCACCGCGAGGTCTTCGACGCTGAGGATGAGATCGTCATCCGGTCTCGCCTTGCCCAGCACGTCTTGCGGCTCACGCATGGTGGTGACACCTGACCAGGCCGCCCGCCTCCAGCCGATCCGCCTCCGGCACGACCGTCCGGCAAATCTCGGTCGCTTGCGCGCAGCGCGGATTGAACCGGCAACCGTCCGGGAAGCTGCTGATGGCCGGGACGACGCCCGCGATCTCCTTCAGCCTGCTGCGCCCGAGCGCGGCACGGCTGCCCAGCCGCGGCAGCGAGTCCACCAGGCCCTGCGTATACGGATGAGATGGCGCGCGAAAAATATCGGCCGAGCCGCGCTCCTCGACGATGCGGCCGGCATACATGACGGCGACGCGCCGGCAGACATTGGCGACGAGGCCGAGATCGTGGCTGATCATCAGGACCGCCGTTCCCCGCTCGGCACATAGATTGCGCATCAGCTCGATGATCTCGGCCTGCACGGTGACGTCGAGCGCGGTGGTGGGTTCATCGGCGATCAGCAGATCCGGGCCGCAGGCGAGCGCGATGGCGATCATCACGCGCTGGCGCATGCCGCCGGAGAGCTGATGCGGGTAATCCCTCACGCGGCGCTCGGGCGCGGGCACGCGGACGCTGGCCAGTGCCTCGACCGCGAGCTGGTTGGCCTCCCGCCAGCTCTTGCCCTTGTGCAGCACGAACATCTCGGCGATCTGACGGCCCACCGGCGAGACCGGATTGAGCGCGGTCATCGGCTCCTGGAAGATCATGGCGATGCGGTCGCCGCGCAGGTCGCGCTGCCGCGCCGCGGACAAGTGCTGGATCTCCCGCCCCTCGAACCGGATGACGCCGCCGCCGATCGACAGGGGATGCCGCAACAGGCCGATCAGCGCGAGCGCCGTGATGCTCTTGCCGCAGCCGGATTCGCCGACGAGGCCGAACGTCTCGCCGCGGTCGATACGAAACGAAATGCCCTCGGCTGCCGCAACGCGCCTCGACCCATCGTCGAGATCGATACGCAAATCCTCGACTTCGATCAGCGGCGTTCCGGTCATATCCGCCGGCTCCGCGATTGGGGATCGAGGATGTCGCGCAGGCCGTCGCCGAGCAGATTGAGGCCGAGCACCGTCAGGAAGATGGCAAGGCCCGGAAAGATCGAGAGCCACGGCGCCGTCGTGATCTGCTCGCGTGCTTCCGACAACATGCTGCCCCAGCTCGGAAACGGCGGGCGGACGCCGAGGCCGAGGAACGACAAGGCGGCCTCCGACAACACCGCGCTGCCCATGCCGAGCGTGCCGATGACCACGATGGGACCAAGCATGTTCGGCAGCAGCTGCGTGACCATGATCCTGAGATCGCCGTAGCCGAGCACGGTCGCCGCCTGCACATAGCCTTGGCTGCGCAGCGACAGAGCCGAGGCCCGTGCGATCCGGCAGGTGAAGGACCAGTTGGTCAAGCCGAGTGCGATCAGCAGGCTGGTCAGGCCGGGTCCCAGCACCGCCATGATCGCCAGCGCAAAGATCAGCGAGGGGATCGCCAGCATCAGATTGGTCAGAGCGTTGACGACATCGTCCCACCAGCCGCCGAAATAGCCGGCACTGAGCCCCAAGGCCACGCCGATGACGCTGTTGATCAGCTGCGAGACGATGCCGACCGTCAGCGAGACGCGCGCGCCGTAGACGACGCGTGAATAGATGTCGCGGCCCTGGTCGTCGGTGCCGAACCACCAGGTCCAGCTCGGCGGCTCCTCGGCGTTCATCAAATTGGCGTCCAGGACAGGATCGGTGTGCGCCAGCCAGGGCGCGAGCAGCCCGACCAGGACAGCCAGCGCGAACAGGACCCCACCGATGACGAGATTGGCGCGGAGCTTCATGCGTATCTGATCCTGGGATCGATCACGCCGTAGAGCACGTCGATCAAGAGATTGATCGCGAGAAACGCCAGCACCACCACGAGAATGGAGCCCTGGACGGCGGGAATGTCGCGCTGCAGGACGCTGTCGACCAGCAGCGAGCCGATGCCCGGCCAGGAAAACAGCTTTTCGACGACGACCGCCTGCCCCATCAGCCCGCCGAATTGCAGACCCACAGTCGTCAGAATGATGACGAGCGCATTGCGCATCACATGCCACTTCACCACTCTCGCCTCGCTCATGCCCTTCGAGCGCGCCGTGCGGACGAAATCGGCGGTCATGATCTCCAGGACCGCGGCGCGCGTCGTCCGCGCAAACAGCGCCATCGGCGAGACGCCGAGCGTCACGGCCGGCAGCAGCAGGTATTTCAGCCCGCCGTCGCCATAGCCGAAACTCGGCAGCCAGCCGAGCTTCAACGCGAACAGATACATCAGGACGAGTCCGAGCCAGAACTTGGCAATGGACAGGCCCGACACCGCCACGACCATGGCGAGCGTATCGACGATGCCCCCGGGTTTCAGCGCCGCGATGAAACCGAGGGGAACGCCAATCGCAATCGCAAACGCCATCGCGGCGAATATCAGTTGCAGCGTCGGCCAGGCCCGTTTGGCGATCATGCTCGTGACCGGCTCGCGGGTCCGGAACGAGGTTCCGAAATCGCCGGTCGTGAGCTTGGCGATGTACTTGCCGAAACGCACATAGACGGGATCGTCGAGGCCGAGCTGCTTCTTCATGCGCAGCTCGACCTGCGGATCGGCGTCATCGCTCATGCTCGAAGCGATGCTACCGGGCACGACGCTGAACAGCACGAAGACCAGCAGCACGACAGCGAGCACGGTCGGGATGGTCTGCAGGAGGCGACGGAACAGGAACGAGAGCATCGGCACCTTTCCTCTCTCCCTCCATCACGTGACGCGATGGAGGGAGCGCGACAGCGCGCGTCACTTCGCGGGCGAGGTCTCGTCGACCCAGAGGTCCTCGACGTTCTGGTGGGTCAGCTCCGTCGCATTGAGCTGAACGCCCTTGAGCCACGGCTGCACCGCCATGACCGCCTTGTTGTAGTTGAAGAACCAGACCGGCGCTTCCTCATAGAGCAGCGCATTGGCCTTTTGCAGCAGCTGGATGCGCTTGGCGGGATCGTCGGCCTGTCCGGCCTCGTCGACCATCTTGTCGAAATCGGCGTTCTTGTAGGTCGTGTAGTTGCAGGCCGGCTGCGGCGTCGACGAATGGAAGCATTTGAGGGCAGCCAGCGGATCCGGCCCGCTCGCCTGGGAATAGATGAAGGCCTGGTAGTCGCCGGTGCGAACCACCTCCGCCAGCACCGCGGTCTCGACCTGCTTGACCTTGGCCTTGATGCCGACCTTGTCCAGCATCGGGATCACGGCCGAGACGATCGGCAAGCCCCAGCTCTCGTTCTGGCTGGTGGTCCATTCGAACTCGAAGCCGTTGGGGTAGCCGGCCTCCGTGAGCAGCTGCTTGGCCTTGGCGGGATCGTAAGCATACGGCTTCATCGCCTTGTCGTAGGCCGGCGAGGTCAGCGGCAGCCAGCTGGTGGCACGATAGGCCTTGCCCTTGACCAGCTTGTTGATGATCAGATCGGTGTCGATCGCGTAGTTGATCGCCTGCCTGACCCGCTTGTCGGCGAACGGCTTGAATGAGGGATTCATCCCCATGTAGCGCGTGAAGACCTCGGCGACCTCGACGATGGTGCCCTTGAGATTGGCGTCCGATTGATAGGCGACGTATTGCGCAGGCCCAAGCACCGAGGTGTCGATCTCCTTGTTGCGGAAGGCGACATCGCGCGCGGCGGCCTCGGCCATGATCGACACGGTAACCTTGTCGGCATAGGGCTTGCCGGGCTTGTAGAACCGGTCCCACCGCTCCAGCACGATGCGCGATCCCGGTACGTGCTCGACGAATTTGAACGGTCCGAGACCGATCGGATGCTGGATGAAGCTCTCCTTGGCGCCCTCGTCGGCGGGATAGATCGAGGTCAGCGCGGTGAAGAAGTAGAAGCCGGGATCGACCTTCTCGGTCAGCTTCATCTCGATGGTGAAATCGTCGATCTTCTTCAGGCCGGAGATTTCCTTGGCCTGGCCCTTCTCGACCGCGGCCGCGCCCTCGATCACGCGCACGAAACGCGCACCGGGAAAGGCCTTGGTGCCGTCCATGATGCGGGTGTAGGACCAGATGACGTCGTCTGCCGTCATCTTGCGGCCGTTGTGGAAATAGGCGTCATCGCGCAGCTTGAAGGTGTGAACGAGACCGCCACCCGAGACCACGTCCTCCTTGGCCAGTTCCAGAACCGGTTTGCCTTCCGCCGAATTCCAGATGTAGAGCGAGCGATGCAGCGCCTTGGCGTAGATCTCGTCCTGGGCGCGCTGGGTGGTGTGAATGTCGAGACTGGTGAAACTCGAGCCATAAGGCGCGGTCATGCGGATGGTTCCGCCCTTGCGCGGCGTCTGCGCCTCCACTGACCCGGCGAGCGCCAGCCCCACCCCCGCGACGATCGCGATCATCCTGAACATCATGTGTCCCCCAACAACGCAGGTGCATGCCGATCAGAGATTTGATCATTCGCAGCCTGTCGAATGCAAGCTTCGTTTTTGATGGAGACCAATGTCTGTTCCGGGAGGCCGGTTTTCAACGCGGAGACCTCCGAGACCGGGTTGCATCCCCGCAGCGATACAAGCCGCCGATTGACGCGGTGCGTCACAGCCGGCCGGGACAAGTGAACATTTTTCGCAGCCAACGCGACCAAGCTGTGGATCGTCACCTGAGCCCCGGAAATCGCGAAAACAGGGATCGCGGAAACATGAAACGCCGAAAGCTAGGTTTTCTACTCGCCTGCAGTCTGGTCGCCGCGACGGCGGCGATGGCGATCCCGGTGACGCCGGACCCCGTTCGCGACCGCCCGACCAACACCATCCATATCAACTGGTCCCACACCACGCGGTCCAACGGCTATGTCGACGATACATGGTGGGCGCTCAGGGAACGTTGCACGCCGGACAATCTTGGCGAACGCCTGCTCTGCGATGCCATCGGGCTGTTGGCAGGGGCCACCAGCCGGACGTTCGAGGCCAAGATGTCCGACGATGTGGGCCTGCCGCTCGCCGACCGCTGGGGCCTCATGACTGCGAAGAATTCACCCTTCATCCGGTCGGCTCACGTCGAAACGCCGCTTGGTCTTGCGGCCGTGCTCGGCTTCTATCGCGCCGCACTCGATCAGCACGGCTGGACTGAAAACGATGGCGCGGTCGTCGAGGCTGAGAGGGCCGTTGTCGCCTTCACGACGTCGGATGGGCCGGGGCTGCTCCGGCTTGGCCGTCAGAACAACATGACGATTGCCGACCTGTCGCTGCGCAAGGTGCTGGCCGCAACGTCCGGCATCCGGCCGGCGCCGGACCGAGTGATGCTGTTGGTCGGCAACAAGACGGATGAAGCTGCCGATATCACCGTCAACGAGCGAACCATCAGACTGGAGGCTCGCGCCGGAGAGGACCTGACGGATTCCGACGCCGCCGCAGGCAGGCTGCCTGATAGCCAGAAGATCGATCTGCCGCCGGGCAGGTACAAGGTCACGCTCAAGCTCGAAGGCCACGCGGCGCAGCAGCGCGAGTTCGAGGTCGCGGCCAACGAGACCTGGGGCCTGCTGGTCGGCCCCGATGGGGCCCCGCTTCCGTTGCGGCTGTATTAACGTTCCGCAACAATCCCTCCCCGTCATTGCGAGCGAAGCTCCCCCCACGACATTGCGAGGAGCCCTTGCGACGGAGCATGCGGGTGCGCCCCGCACAACATCTTCAGCTGGACAATTCCGGCTGCCAGTCCCTCAGCTTTCGCGCAGCACCCGTAACATCGGCGATCACCCGAAACGCCGCGGCCTCCACCATCATCCCGCGCGCGAGCCGCACGGCGCGCGCCTCGCTCACCGCCCGCTTCTGAGCATCCTCGATCAGCTCGAAGTCGATGTTGTGGGCAAGGCCGAAGATGCGGCGGATGGTCTTGGCGGCGGCGAAGCCGACGGTGTCGGTGAAGAGACGCTGCATGTAGGCTTGCCGCTCGGCCTCCAGCCGCGCGGCGCCCTTCTCACCGGCGAAGAGCGAGATCGGATAGGCATCGCCGGTGCCTTGCGCGCGCCAGAGCTCGAGGAATTTCCGGGCGAACTCGCTCCACACCGTTTCCACGGTCTGCAGCACCCAGGCCTCGAACGCGGCCCGCTCGCCCGGCGCACGCTCATGGCCGGCGGAGGCGAAATAGGCCATCAGGAGATTGGCGAGCACCGCGCCGACGTCGAAGCCCATGGGACCATAGAACGCGAATTCCGGGTCGATCACCCGCGTCTGGCTCTCCGTGACCATGATCGAGCCGGTGTGGAGGTCGCCGTGCAGCAGCGCCTCGGGGCTCGCCATGAATTTCAGCTTCAGCCGGGAGATGGCGACGTGCAGGTCCATGTCGTCACGCAGCGCCGCGGCAAGGCCGTCGAGATAGGGCGCGGTCCAGCGGTTCTGCTCGGCGATGCGATAGGGATCGGTGAAGATCAAATCCTCGGTGATCTTGCAGAGCGCGTGGTTGCCGGCGAAAGCCGCGATGCCCTCCTTCTTTTCGGCCGCGGACAGCGCGAGATCGGAGGTGAAGAACAGCGTCCGCGCCATGAAGGTGGTGATGTCATCGACGAAGCCCGGATATTGCGTTCCCGCAACCAGTCCCTTGCGCATGATGATATGGGGCTCGAGCAGCTCCATCACCGTCAGTGCCAGCGTCTCGTTGTGATGCAGCAAAGCCGGCACGAGGCCGGACGCGAGCTCGGCCTGCTTCGACAGCGCCAGATACTCGTAATGGGCCCGCGACAGCGGCAGCGGCCAGCTTTCGCCGACGAGGCGGACATAAGGCAGCGCCTGCTTCACGGCGATGCCGCCGTTCGTGCCCTTGACGATGAAGACGAGGTTCAGATTGCCGTCGCCGACCTCGGTGATTGCCCAGCGGGCGGGATCGCCGCCGAGGAGCGTTTTCAAGTCCGGCAGGCCTGCGAGATAATCCCGCAAGGCCGCCTCATGCAGAATCCGGTAGTCTCCCCGCTCCTGCGCCATGACGATCCCATCCCATTCCTATTTTGAGCATGATCTTTCGGAAAACCGCCTCACACTTGCGCTAGCGCGGCCCTCCGGGTCCGGATCATGCTCTGCAGGGCCCGGATCGTTACTCCCGCTCCAGGAAGCTCGAGCCGATCTCGGCCTTTCTTTTGATGGGATCGTAATCACAATAAACGAGATCCGCCACCAGCGTGTAGCTGGCGCTGACATTGTATTTGTCTGTTTTGACCGAGTTCAGGCCAATCACCGAGGTGCTCTTTCCGCCGTTCCATTTGAACGGGGTCGAGCTCTTGGCCTGCTCGCAGGCTGCGACGGCCTCGTTGAAGACATAGCCCTCGACGAAGGCCTTCAGCGTGCGCACCTGCACCGCCATCCTCCATTCGACATAGCCGATGGCACCAAGGCCGGCGACGATCAGCACCAGAAGCGCGACGACGATGCGTTGAAAAGTCATTCGTCCCCCCAAAGACAATATCAAAAAAGATCTAGAACGGCATTCCCATCAATTTCGATAGGCGCTCGATCGAGAGATAGCCGGCGTGATAGGCGACCATGGCGATCCCGTAGATGATTGCCGAGAGGATCGTGGTCCAGATCAGCTTGCTCCTCATCCGCGTCAGGATCGGCGCGCCGGGATCGGTGCCGGGGGCGCCGACGTTGTCCTCGTGCTGGCTGCGCACGCCGAACGGCAGGGTGAGAAACAGCGCGACCCACCAGATGACGAAGTAGATCGCGATCGCGGTCGATATCTGGATGGCCATGGGACGGCTTTATGCCTGCTCGATTTCGACCAGAGCGCCGGAAAAATCCTTCGGGTGCAGGAACAGCACCGGCTTGCCGTGGGCACCGATCTTCGGCACGCCGTTGCCGAGCACGCGCGCGCCCTCCTTCACCAGCGTGTCGCGCGAGGCGATGATATCGACGACCTCGTAACAGACATGGTGGATGCCGCCGTCGGGATTGCGCTCGACGAATTTTGCGATCGGCGAGGCTTCGCCGAGCGGCTCGATGAACTCGATCTTGGTGTTGGGGAGCGTGGCGAACACCGTGATGACGCCGTGCTCGGGCAGCGGCACGGCATCCGAGATCTGCGCGCCGAACGCGGCGCCATAGATCCTGGCCGCCTTGACGGCATCCTTGGTCGCGATCGCGACATGGTTGAGCCGGCCCAGCATGGTTCTCTCCCGTTAGACTGTCAGTACGTGTACCAGACAGGGGGGCTTTTTGCCCCAATGTTCGTTGATGACGGCCCGGACAGCGCGTCGCACCGACTCCGCCAGCGCATCGGCATCGCGGCGGCGCGCTTTCGGCAGGCCCTCGATGGTGGAGACCACGGCATCGAAGACGATGTCGTCGAAGGGCTCGCCGGCCCGGTTCTTCTCGGGGATGCCGACCAGATCGACCTCGGGATCGTCGGCGAGCTCGCCCTGCTCGGTCATGGCGATGGCGACGAAGGCGCAGCCGGAGAACGCCATGCGGCGGCGCTCGACCACGGCGCGCGACTTGGAATCCTCCAAAATCGTGCCGTCCTTGTAGAGACGGCCCGAGGGCACCTCGCCGACGATGCCGGGATCGCCGGGGCCGAGCTTGACGAGGTCGCCGTTGCGGCAAACGAGCACGCGCGGCACGCCGGCGGCGCGCGCCAGCTTGGCGTGCTCGTGCAGATGCAGGGCTTCGCCATGGACGGGGATCAGGAGCTGCGGTTTCGTCCAGGCGATCAGGTCGCGCAATTCGTCGCGACGAGGATGACCGGAGACGTGGACCAGAGCGTCGCGGTCGGTGATGATCTCGACGCCCTGCAGCACCAGATTGTTGACGATCGAGCCAACGGCCTTCTCGTTGCCCGGGATGGTGCGCGAGGAGAAGATGACGCAGTCGCCGCGGTTGAGCGTGATCTCGGGGTGGTCGTCATTGGCGATGCGCGCCAGCGCGGCGCGCGGCTCGCCCTGGCTGCCGGTGCAGAGCGCCAGCACCTTGTCCTGCGGCAGATGGCCGTAGATCTCGGGCGAGCGGAAATTCTGCACGCCGTCGAGATAGCCGGTCTCGCGCGCGACCTGCACCACGCGCTCCATGGCACGGCCGACGACGACGACCTCGCGATCGGCGGCTTTCGCGGCGGCGGCCACGGCCTTGATGCGCGCGACGTTGGAGGCGAAGGTCGTAACCGCGACGCGGCCCTTGGCCGATTTCACGAGGTCGATGATGGTCCGCGCGACCTCGGCTTCCGAGGGCGAGCGGCCATCGCGCACCGCGTTGGTGGAATCGCCGATCAGGGCGAGCAGGCCCTCCTCGCCGAGCTCGCGCAGCCGCTTCTCGTCGGTCGGACGCCCCAGCGTCGGGGTCGGGTCGATCTTCCAGTCGCCGGTGTGCAGCACCGTGCCGGCCGAGGTGTGGATCGCCAGCGCGTGCGCCTCGGGAATCGAATGCGCGACGGGGATGAACTCGACGTTGAACGGGCCGACGTCGACGCGGCCGCCCGACGGCACCACCGTCACCGGGATCTTCGGCGCATTGCGCTCGGCGGCGCATTTGGCCTCGAACAAGGCGGCGCTGAACTGCGTCGCGTAGATCGGGCATTTCAGCTTCGGCCAGAGATCGATGATGGCGCCGAAATGGTCCTCGTGGGCGTGGGTCAGCACCAGGCCCATCAGGTTCTTGCGTTCCTTCTCCAGGAAGGAGATGTCCGGCATGATCAGGTCGATGCCCGGCAGATGCTCCTCGTCACCGAAGGAGACGCCGAGATCGACCGCCATCCAGGCGCGCTGCTGGCGGCTCCCAAGGCCGTAGATCGACAGGTTCATGCCGATCTCGCCGACGCCGCCGAGCGGCGCAAACACCAGTTCTTCAGGCTTCGCCATCACGCAGCTCCCACGGAGGCGACCGGACCGAAGAACACCTCGCCCGCGGCGACCGGCACGCGGCGGCCCTCCGCGGTTCGGACGATCAGGCAGCCGGTGTCGTCGATGGTGTCAAAAATGCCTTCCAGCGTCATCGTCCCCGTATGGATCGCGACCTTCTCGCCAAGACCCGCGGCGCGCTCGAGCCACAGCTTTCGGATCTCGGCAAAGCCGCTTCCATTGGCCCAGATGCCGCGGAATTCGACCCAGGCGTCGGAGAGCGCCGCGAACAGCTCCTCCGCGCTGATCTGGACGCCCAGTGCGGCCAGCGAGACGGCGGGCGTTGGCGTCCCCTCGGGCGCAGCGACGACATTGGTGCCGATGCCGACGACGATGGCAAGGCGATCGCCGATGGCCTCCGCCTCCAGCCCGATGCCAACAAGCTTCTTGCCGTTGGCCAGGACGTCATTGGGCCATTTCAGGGCGTAGCGGGGACGGCCCTCGCCGAGGCGCAGCGCAGCCTCGAGGCTGACCTTCTCCAGCGCGGCCTCTTCGGCGAGGCCTGCGGCAAAGCCGATGGTGGCGGCAACCGCCGGCGCCACGTCCAGGACTTCGAGCACGCTGGCGGCGAGGTTGCCGCGCGGCGCGATCCAGGGGCGCTGACGACGGCCACGGCCGGCGGTTTGCTCCGACGTCACGAACCACATCGGGCCGCGTTCGCCAGCCCTGGCGCGCTCGATCGCCTCGGTGTTGGTCGAGCCGGTCCGTTCGAACGCCGCGAGCTTGTAGCCCGCGGATGATGCGCGAGGACCGAGCGCGAAAGCCATCCTAGAACAGCGACTTTGCCGCGGCGGAGGCGACGCTCACCACGGGACCTGCGAACAGCGCGAACAGGATGTTGAACAGGCCGAACACCGCCAGCACCGTCTTGACCTCGACGCGCACCGGATCGACCTGGCCGGCCGGCTCGTCGAAATACATCGTCTTGACGATGGACAGGTAATAATAGCAGCCGACCACGCTGGTCAGAACGCCGATGACGGCGAGCGTGAACAGGTTTGCCTTGATGGCGGCGACGAAGACGTACCATTTGGCGAAGAAGCCGGCGAGCGGCGGGATGCCCGCGAGCGAGAACAGCAGCATCGCGAACATGAAGGCGAGCAGCGGATTGGTCCGCGACAGGCCGGCAAAATCGCTGATCTGCTCGACGGCCTGGCCGTTGCGGCGCATGGCGAGGATGATCGAGAACGAGCCCAGCGTCATCGCGACATAGATCACGATGTACATCAGGACGCCCTGCGCGCCCTCGACCGTGCCCGAGGCAAGGCCGACCAGCGCGAAGCCCATGTGGCCGATCGAGGAATAGGCCATCAGGCGCTTGATGTTGCTCTGGCCGATCGCGGCGAACGAACCCAGCGCCATCGAGGCGATCGACACGAACACCAGGATCTGCTGCCACTGCGAGACGATGCCCGGGAATGCGGTCAGCGTGACGCGGGTGAACACGGCGAGCGCAGCGACCTTCGGCGCCGAGGCGAAGAACGCGGTGACCGGGGTCGGCGCGCCCTCGTAGACGTCCGGCGTCCACATGTGGAACGGCACGGCCGAGACCTTGAAGCAGAGACCGACGAGCAGGAAGACCAGGCCGAACAACAGGCCGACATTGGAGATGGTCGCGGCCGCGGCGATGCCGGTGAAGCTGACCGTGCCGGTGAAGCCATAGATCAGCGAGGCGCCGTACAGCAGCATGCCCGAGGACAGCGCGCCCAGGACAAAGTACTTCAGGCCGGCTTCGGTGGACTTGGCATTGTCGCGGTTGGAGGCCGCCACGACGTAGAGCGCCAGCGACATCAGTTCGAGGCCGAGATAGAGCGAGATCAGGTCGCCGGCCGAGATCAGCACCATCATGCCGAGCGTCGAGAGCAGCACCAGGATGGCGTATTCGAAGATGCGGCGCGACGGATCCGACAGGAACTCGGTCGACAGCACCAGCGTCACCGCCGAGCCGATCAGGGCCAGGATCTTCATGAAGCGAGCGAAGTCGTCGACGATGAAGCTGCCGCCGAAGGTCACATGCTTGCCGGCAGGCAGCATGTATTCGAGCACCCCGACGACGACCAGGAGCACGACCGCCAGCGAGGTGACCGCACCGGTGGTCCCCTGCCCGCGATAGGCTCCCAGCATCAGCAGAGCCATGGCGCCGATCGCGAGCACGATCTCGGGCAGTACCGGCGCCAGTTGATAACCTGCAGTCTCAAAGCTCATGGCGATATCCTGACCTGCCCGGTCACTGGAGCAGTGCGGCGGCCTTCACGGCCGTCACAGCGGTGTTGTAGTTGTTGACGAGTTGCTGGACCGAGGCGGCCGACATATCGAGCACCGGCTTCGGATAGACGCCGAACAGGATCGTCAGCGCGATCATCGGGAACAGGATCACACACTCCCGCAAGGTGAGATCCTTCATGCTCGCGAGCGACGGCTTGACCAGCGCGCCGAAAACGACCTTGCGGTAGAGCCACAGCGCGTAGCACGCCGACAGGATCACGCCGAAGCTGGCGAAGAACGCCGTCGGGATCGAGACCTTGAAGGTGCCGAGCAGCGTCATGAACTCGCCGACGAAGCCACTCGTGCCGGGCAGACCGACATTGGCCATGGTGAAGACCATGAAGGTCAGCGCGTAGAGCGGCATCCGGTTGACGAGGCCGCCATAGGCCGCGATCTCGCGGGTGTGCAGGCGGTCGTAGACGACGCCGACGCAGAGGAACAGCGCGCCGGAGACGATACCGTGGGAGATCATCTGGAACACGCCGCCGGCGACGCCCTGCATGGTGCCGGCGAAGATGCCCATGGTGACGAAGCCCATATGCGCGACCGACGAGTACGCGATCAGCTTCTTCATGTCCTCCTGCATCAGGGCCACCAGCGAGGTGTAGATGATGGCGATGGCCGAGAGCGTGAAAATCAGCGGCGCGAAGTCATGCGAGGCCAGCGGGAACATCGGCAGCGAGAAGCGCAGGAAGCCGTAGCCACCCATCTTCAACAGGATCGCGGCCAGGACCACGGAGCCCGCGGTCGGCGCCTCGACGTGCGCGTCCGGCAGCCAGGTGTGCACCGGCCACATCGGCATCTTCACCGCGAACGAGGCGAAGAAGGCCAGCCACGCCCAGGTCTGCAAGCTGCGCGGCACGGCGGTGTGCATCAGGGTCGGGATGTCGGTGGTGCCGCCGTTCCAGTACAGCGCCATGATGGCGAGCAGCATCAGGACCGAGCCGAGCAGCGTGTAGAGGAAGAACTTGAACGATGCATAGACCCGGCGCGGACCGCCCCAGACGCCGATGATCAGGAACATCGGGATCAGGCCGCCCTCGAAGAACAAATAGAACAGCACGAGATCGAGCGCCGAGAAGGTGCCGATCATCAGCGTTTCCAGAATCAGGAACGCCATCATGTATTCGCGGACGCGACTCGTGATCGCCTTCCAGCTCGCGGCGATGCAGAACGGCATCACTGCGGTGGTGAGGATCACCAGCGGCAGCGAGATGCCGTCGACGCCCATGTGGTAGGTGATGCCGGTCGCGAGCCAGTTCGCCTTCTCGACGAACTGGAAGTCGGGATTGCCGGGGTCGAAGCGCATGACCAGGATCACCGACACCGCGAAGGTGATCAGCGTGGTCCAGAGCGCGATCCAGCGCGAATTGCGCTTGGCCGCCTCGTCGTCGCCGCGGCTCAGATAAACGATCAGCGCGCCGACCAGCGGCAGGAACGTCGTGACCGATAGGATGGGCCAGGTCGTCATTTACTGGCCTCCAAAGCCGAACATGAACCAGGTGATCAGGCCGGCGGCGCCGATCAGCATGGCAAACGCGTAGTGATAGAGATAGCCGGTCTGGATCTTCACGACGTTGCGGGTGACGTCCAGCACGCGGGCGGAGACGCCGTCGGGGCCGAAGCCGTCGATGATGAAGCCGTCGCCCTTCTTCCAGAGCTGGTAGCCGATCCACTTCGCCGGACGGACGAAGATGATGTCGTAGAGCTCGTCGAAGTACCATTTGTTGAGCAGGAACTGGTACAGCATCGGCTGCGTGTTCGCGAGCTCGACCGGCAGATAGGGCCGGCGGATGTAGAACAGGTACGACACGAGGAAGCCCAGCACCATCATCACCGTCGGCAGGAAGGCGATGGTCTCGGGGATGTGGTGCATCTCCTCGATGATGTGCGGGTTCATCTTCACGGACTCGCGGAAGAATTCCTCGACGCCGTGGCCGGCGAACAGCTCCTTGAACGGCAGGCCCGCGACGAACGAGCCGACCGCCAGCACGCCGATCGGGATCAGGATCCAGAGCGGTGCCTCATGCGCGGCCTCGTAATGATGCTCGTCATGCGGCTCGCCGTGGAAGGTCTTGAAGATCAGGCGCCAGGAATAGAACGAGGTCAGGCCGGCGGCGACGATCGTCATCAGGAAGCCGTACGTCGCGAACGGATTGTGCGAGGCGTAGGCGGACTCGATGATCGCGTCCTTGGAGAAATAGCCGGCGGTGAGCGGGAAGCCGGTCAGCGCCAGCGTGCCGACCACCATCACCGCATAGGTGTAGGGAATCTTCTTCCAGAGTCCGCCCATGTTGCGGATGTCCTGCTCGTGGTGCATCGCGTAGATCACCGAGCCGGAGCCTAGGAACAGCAGAGCCTTGAAGAAGGCGTGCGTGAACAGATGGAACATGCCGACCGAATAGGCCCCCGCTCCCATCGCCACGAACATGTAGCCGAGCTGCGAACAGGTCGAGTACGCCACGATGCGCTTGATGTCGTTCTGGACGAGACCGACGGTCGCGGCAAAGAACGCCGTGGTGGCACCGAAGAACATCACGACGGCCTGCGCATTCGGAGCGAGCTCGAACAGCGGCGACAGGCGCGCCACCATGAAGACACCAGCGGTGACCATGGTCGCGGCGTGGATCAGCGCCGACACCGGGGTCGGGCCTTCCATCGCGTCCGGCAACCAGGTGTGCAGCAGGAACTGGGCCGACTTGCCCATCGCGCCCATGAACAGCAGCAGGCAAGTCAGCGTCAGCGCGTCAACGTGCCAGCCGAGGAAGTTGATGGTCTTGCCGGTGAGGCCGGGCGCGGCATGGAAGATCGTCTCGAAATCGGTCGAGCCGGCCAGCATGAAGATCGCGAAGATGCCGAGCGCAAAGCCGAAGTCGCCGACGCGGTTGACCACGAAGGCCTTGATGGCGGCGGCGTTCGCCGTCGGCTTCTGGTACCAGAAGCCGATCAGCAGATAGCTGGCGAGACCCACGCCTTCCCAGCCGAAGAACAGCTGCACGAGGTTGTCCGCGGTCACCAGCATCAGCATGGCAAAGGTGAACAGGCTGAGATAGCCGAAGAAGCGCGGCCGGTTCGGGTCCTCGTCCATGTAGCCGATGGAATAGAGGTGCACGAGCGAGGACACCGTCGTCACCACCACCAGCATCACGGCGGTGAGCGTATCGACCCGCAGCGTCCACCAGACCTGGAGGTCACCGGAGAAGATCCAGGGCAAGAGCTGGATGCGGGCATCGTGGTGCATGAAGCCGACATCGACCAGCGTCATCCAGGACAGCCCGGCCGAGACGAACAGCAATGCCGTGGTGATCAGCTCGGCAGCGCGCGAGCCAGCCGCGGGCGGCTCGGTCGGACCGTGACCGTGATCGTCGTGACCATGGTCGTCATGACCATGCGCGTCGTGGGCCGCCGACGCATGCGCATCGCCATGGCCGTGGTCGCCGTGATGATCGAGCTCGTCGCCCGAGGGATTGCGGGCATGCGCGCCGGCCAGGGCGATGAGCCCTGCCAGAATGGCGCCCAGCAGAGGCAGGAAAACGATTGCCTGAACCATTTGAGAGCTCAGCCCTTCATCAGATTGACGTCCTCAACCGCGATCGAGCCGCGGTTGCGGAAATAGACCACCAGGATGGCGAGACCGATCGCGGCTTCCGCAGCCGCAACCGTCAGCACCAGCAGCGCGAAGACCTGGCCGACGATGTCGCCGAGGAAGGTCGAGAACGCGACGAGGTTGATGTTGACCGAGAGCAGGATCAGCTCGATCGACATCAGGATGACGATGATGTTCTTGCGGTTCAGGAAGATGCCGAGGATCCCGAGCGTGAACAGGATCGCGCCGACCGCCAGGTAATGTCCGAGCCCGATCGTCATTTCACCCACTCCGCCGCATCGGCATCCGAGAGGCCCTGCCCCGGCGCCACCTTGCGCATCGCCATCGCCATGTCGGGCGTGCGCGCGTTCTGAACGTTGATGTCCTGCCGCTTCACGCTGGCCTTGTGGCGCAGCGTCAGCACGATGGCGCCGATCATGGCGACCAGCAGCACCATGCCCGAGAGCTGGAAGTAGTGAATGTACTTCGTATAGAGCACGAGCCCGAGCGCCTCGGTATTGGTCACGTTGGACGGAATCGGCGACGTGATGGTCTTGGTGACGGTCGGGTTGATGATCCAGGCGCCGACGGTCAGCAGCAGCTCGAACAGGAAGATGCCGCCGATCACGAGGCCAACCGGCAGGTACTGGATGAAGCCTTCGCGCAGCTCGACGAAGTCCACGTCCAGCATCATGATCACGAACAGGAACAGCACCGCGACCGCGCCGACATAAACGACGATCAGCATCATGCCGAGAAATTCGGCGCCCATCAGCACGAACAGGCCGGAGGCGTTGACGAAGGCCAGGATCAGGTACAGCACGGAGTGCACGGGATTGCGCGAGACAATCACCATCACCGCCGAGGCGACGCAGACGCCGGCGAAGAGATAGAAGAACAGCGCGGGAAGGATCATGCTCTCATCTCACCGGTAAGGCGCGTCGAGCTCGATCGCTTTCGCGATCTCGCGTTCCCAGCGGTCGCCGTTGGCGAGCAGCTTGGCCTTGTCATAGAACAGTTCCTCGCGGGTCTCGGTCGCGAACTCGAAGTTCGGACCTTCGACGATGGCATCGACCGGACAGGCCTCCTGGCACAGGCCGCAATAGATGCACTTCACCATGTCGATGTCGTAGCGCACGGTGCGGCGGGTGCCGTCGTTGCGGCGCGGGCCGGCCTCGATGGTGATGGCCTGCGCCGGGCAGATCGCCTCGCACAGCTTGCAGGCGATGCAGCGTTCTTCGCCGTTCGGATAGCGGCGCAGCGCGTGCTCGCCGCGGAAGCGCGGCGAGATCGGGCCCTTCTCGAACGGATAGTTCAGCGTCGGCTTCGGCTGGAAGAAATAGCGCATGGCGAGGAAGAACGCCGACACGAATTCCGACAGCAGAAGCGAGCGTGCAGTGGCGTTGACGTTGATACCCATGACGGCCCTCACTTCGGCGCGATGCCGGCGAACTGCAGCACACCGGCCACCACGATCACCATCGCCAGCGACAGCGGCAGGAACACCTTCCAGCCGAGGCGCATCAGTTGATCGTAGCGGTAGCGCGGCACGATCGCCTTTGCCATCGCGAACAGGAAGAACATGAAGAACAGTTTCAGCGAGAACCAGATGATCCCCGGCACCCAGTTGAAGGGCGGCAGGTCCACCGGCGGCAGCCAGCCGCCAAGGAACAGGATCGTGGCCATCGCGCACATCGTGACGATCGCGACGTACTCGCCGAGCATGAACAGCAGATACGGCGTCGAGCCGTATTCGACCATGAAGCCGGCAACCAGCTCGGATTCGGCTTCGACGAGGTCGAAGGGCGGACGGTTGGTTTCCGCCAGCGCCGAGACGTAGAACACCACGAACATCGGGAACAGCGGCCACACGTACCAGTTCAGGATGGTGAGCTGCGGCAGTCCGATCAGGCTGGCGAGCCCGCGCGCATGCTGGGCCTCGACCACGCCGGTGAGGTTCAGCGTGCCCGCGCAGAGCAGCACCGTGATGATGACGAAGCCGATCGAGACTTCATAGGACACCATCTGCGCCGCCGAGCGCAGCGCCGCCAGGAACGGATATTTCGAGTTCGACGACCAGCCGGCCATGATGATGCCGTAGATCGACAGCGACGAGATCGCGAAGATGAAGAGGATGCCGACATTGATGTCGGAGATCACCCAGCCGAGATTGGTCGGGATCACCGCCCAGGCCGCGAGCGCGAGCACGCACGAGACCAGCGGCGCCAGCAGGAACACGCCCTTGTTGGCGCCGGCCGGGATGATCGGCTCCTTCAGCACGAACTTGAGCAGGTCGGCGAAGGACTGCAGCAGACCCCACGGGCCGACCACGTTCGGGCCGCGGCGGATCTGCACCGCCGCCCAGATCTTGCGGTCGGCGAGCAGGATGTAGGCGATCGCGACCAGAAGGACGACGAGCACCAGGACGCTCTCCGCGACCATGATGATCAGCGGCCAGAGGAAGCCGGTCCAGAATGCGCTTTCGAAGAATTCCATCAGCTCACTCCGCTGCGGTCAGCATCTGCCCGGAGGCAAGCCGCGAGCATTCCGCCATCACGGCGGACGCACGCGCGATTGGGTTGGTCAAATAAAAGTCCTCGACAACAGGCTTGAACGGCGCCTTCTCGGGCGAGCCGCCCTTCCCGGCCAGCTTCTTGATCTGGTCGGCCGAGCCGGCCTCGATCTGGTCGAGACGGATCAGGTGCGGCACGGCCTTGAAGATCGCCTGGCGAAGTTGCGCCAGCGAGTCGTAGCCGAGCTTCTTGCCGAGCGCTTCCGAGAGCGCGCGGACGATCGCCCAATCCTCACGGGCTTCGCCCGGCGGGAACGCGGCGCGGCCCGTCATCTGCACGCGGCCTTCGGTGTTGACGTAGATCGCGGACTTCTCGGTATAGGCGGCCGCCGGCAGGATCACGTCGGCGCGGTGGGCGCCGCGGTCGCCATGGGTGCCGATATAGACGACGAAGGTGCCATCCGGCGCGTTGATCTCGTCGGCGCCAAGCAGGAACAGCAGGTCGAGCGTGCCGAACGTCGTCATCTGTGCGGCGTTCAGTCCGCCGCCGGTCGCCGCAAAGCCGATGTCGAGCGCACCGACGCGCGAGGCGGTCTCGTGCAGCACGCCGAAGCCGTTCCAGCCGTCCTTGACCGCACCGACATCGAGCGCGAGCTTGGCAGCGGCTGCCAGAATGGCAGCACCGTCGTGGCGCGAAGCTGCGCCCCCGCCGACCAGGATGATCGGATTCTTGGCGTTCTTCAGCACGTCCATGAAGGAATGCTTGCCGGCCGCGAGCTCACCGAGCGTCTCGGTGCCCGCGCCGAGGTGATCGTAATCGTAGGTCAGATCGGGCTTGGCTCCGATCACGCCGACCTTGAAGCCGCCGGCACGCCAGCGCTTGCGGATGCGGGCGTTGAACACGGCCGCCTCTTTCCGCGGGTTGGCGCCGATGATGAGCAGCGCATCCGCCTGCTCCACGCCGGCCAGCGTCGGGTTGAAGATATAGGAGCCGCGGCCAAGCGCGGGATCGAAGGCATCGCCGCCCTGCACCGCCAGATTGGCCGAGCCGAACTTGGCGAGCAGATCCTTCAGCGCGAACATCTCCTCGACACCCGCGAGGTCGCCGGCAATCGCGCCGATGCGCTTGCCGTCGGTGCGCGCCGCCTTGGCGGCGATCGCGGCGAAGGCCTCCTGCCAGCTCGCCGCACGCAGCTTGCCGGCTTCGCGGATATAGGGCCGGTCGAGGCGCTGGGTGCGCAGGCCATCGACGATGTGACGGGTCTTGTCGGAGATCCATTCCTCGTTCACGGCCTCGTTGATGCGCGGCAGCACGCGCATCACCTCGCGGCCGCGGGTGTCGACGCGGATCGCCGATCCGACGCCGTCCATGACGTCGATCGACTGGGTCTTGCCGAGCTCCCAGGGGCGCGCCGCGAAAGCATAGGGCTTCGAGGTCAGCGCGCCGACCGGGCAGATGTCGACGAGATTGCCCTGCAATTCCGACGTCAGGGCGTGCTCGAGATAGGTCGTGATCTCCATGTCCTCGCCGCGGCCGGTCGCACCCATTTCAGGGGCGCCGGCGACTTCCGCCGAGAAGCGGACGCAGCGCGTGCACTGGATGCAGCGGTTCATCGAGGTCTTGACCAGCGCGCCGAGATATTTGTCCTCGACCGCGCGCTTGTTCTCGGCGAAGCGGCTGGTGTCGACACCATAGCCCATCGCCTGGTCCTGCAGGTCGCACTCGCCGCCCTGGTCGCAGATCGGGCAGTCCAGCGGATGGTTGATCAGAAGGAATTCCATCACGCCTTCGCGTGCCTTCTTCACCATCGGCGAACGCGTGGAGATTTCCGGCGGCTCGCCCTTCGGGCCCGGACGGCAGTCGCGCACGCCCCAGGCGCAGCTTGCGACCGGCTTCGGGCCGCCCTTCACCTCGACGAGGCACATCCGGCAATTGCCGGCGATCGACAGCCGCTCGTGATAGCAGAAGCGCGGAATCTCGGCGCCTGCCGCCTCGCACGCCTGAAGCAGCGTGTACTCGGCGGGGACATCGATCTCTTTGCCGTCGATGATGAGCTTGGTCATGTCTCTTACTCCGCCGCGACCATGTTCACGGGATCGCGGACGCCGATATCGTCAATGTCGGACTTGTGGGAATACTCGTCGATGCGCGCTTCGATCTCGTGACGGAAGTGCGCGATCAGGCCCTGGATCGGCCAGGCGGCTGCGTCGCCGAGCGCGCAGATGGTGTGACCTTCGACCTGCTTTGTGACTTCGAGCAGCATGTCGATCTCGCGCTTGTGGGCGCGGCCCTCGGCCATGCGGGTGAGCACGCGCCACATCCAGCCGGTGCCCTCGCGGCACGGCGTGCACTGGCCGCAGCTCTCATGCTTGTAGAAGTACGAGATGCGGGCGATGGCGCGGATCAAATCGGTGGACTTGTCCATCACGATCACGGCCGCGGTGCCGAGGCCCGAGCGCAGCTTGCTCAGACTGTCGAAATCCATGGGCGTGTCGATGATCTGCTCGGCCGGCACCATGCGCACCGACGAGCCGCCGGGGATCACGGCCTTGAGGTTGTCCCAGCCGCCGCGGATGCCGCCGCAATGCTTTTCGATCAGCTCACGGAACGGAATGCCCATGGCCTCTTCGACGTTGCAGGGCCGCTCGACATGGCCGGAGATGCAGAACAGTTTCGTGCCGACATTGTTCGGACGGCCGATGCCGGCGAACCAGGCGGCGCCACGGCGCAGGATGTCGGGCGCAACCGCGATGGACTCGACGTTGTTGACGGTGGTCGGGCAGCCGAACAGGCCGACATTGGCCGGGAACGGCGGCTTCAAGCGCGGCTGGCCCTTCTTGCCTTCGAGGCTTTCGAGCAGCGCGGTCTCCTCGCCGCAGATATAGGCGCCGGCGCCGTGCGCGACGTAGATGTCGAACGGCCAGCCGTTGACGTTGTCCTTGCCGACCAGCTTGGCTTCATAGGCCTGGTCGATCGCGGCCTGCAGATGCTCGCGCTCGCGGATGAATTCGCCGCGGACATAGATGTAGCAGGCATGCGCGTTCATCGCGCAGCTCGCGATCAGGCAGCCTTCGATCAAGAGATGCGGATCGTGCCGCATGATCTCGCGATCCTTGCAGGTGCCGGGCTCGGACTCGTCGGCGTTGACCACGAGATAGCTCGGCCGGCCGTCGGTCGATTCCTTCGGCATGAAGGACCATTTCAGACCAGTCGGGAAGCCGGCGCCGCCGCGGCCGCGCAGGCCCGACGCCTTCATCTCGTTGATGATCCAGTCGCGGCCCTTGTCGATGATGTTCTTGGTGCCATCCCAGGCGCCGCGGCGCCGCGCACCCTCGAGCCCCCAATCGTGGAGACCGTAGAGGTTCTTGAAGATGCGGTCCTTGTCCTCGAGCATATCAGTGCTTTCCGATCAACGAATGGTCTGCTTGTAGGCAAGTGCGGCGGCGCAGACGGCGAAGGTCAGCGCCCAGAGCAGACTGGATTCCAGCGAGGCGTTCAGGCTGAAGCGCTGCAGCAGGAAAATGAAGGCGGCCGCCACGGCGGCGTGCATCGCGATGAAGCCCCATCTCTTCATGGCACCGTTCCCCTGCAGGGCTGGCTGCGAGAGATCACGCATCAGGTGATCTCCTTCAGCGTGGTCGGCCCGGTGATTGGCGCCGAGAACTGGCGGCCGTTCTGCGGACCGGGCTTGGGCGGATTACCCGATGCGAAACCGTCGAGAACCTTGCCGAAGCTTTCCTTGGTCAGGTCCTCATAGGTGTCCTTGCCGATCAGCACCATCGGCGCGTTCACGCAGGCACCGAGGCACTCGACCTCTTCCCAGCTGAAATTGCCGTCCTTGGAGAGATGGAAGGGCTCGTGATGGATGCGGTGCTCGCAGACGTGGATCAGATCCTCAGCGCCGCGCAGCCGGCACGGCGTGGTGCCGCAGACCTGGACGTGGGCCTTCTTGCCGACGGGGGCGAGCTGGAACATCGTGTAGAAGGTCGCGACTTCCAGCACGCGGATATACGGCATGTCGAGCATGTCGGCGATGACGCGGATCGCGGCTTCGGAGACCCAGCCGTCATGCTGCTCCTGCGCTCGCCAGAGGATCGCGATGACCGCAGAGGCCTGCCGGCCGGCCGGATATTTCGCGATCTGCTGCTTGGCGAACGCGAGGTTCTCCTCCGTGAACGCGAAGCTCGCGGGCTGGACTTCCTTCGGTGCTAATCGGCGAACGGACATCTCTTCTATCTCTCACTGCATGCGGCGCGCGGTTTTCGCATTCAGGGCTTCGATCCTGTCCTGCCAAAATGCGCTTGCGGTGCCGAAAACGTTGTAGCCAACATGGGTCGAGACCTTGATGCGGTCGAGGATCGACAGCTCGGTCACTGTCTCCATGCGGTTGCTGCGCGGATCGAACACGATCAGCTTCAGCGGGGTCTGCTCGAGGATGAAGCGCGACACGGAGTGATTGCGGTCGCTGCCGTGCTCTTCGCACATGATGACGCTGTCGGCTTCGAGCAGCCGTGCGCCGCCCTTGATTGCCTCGATCTCGACGCCCTCGACGTCGAGCTTGATCAGGTACTTGCCGGTAGCCGCGATCTTGCCGTCCTCGATCAGATTGTCGAGCGAGATGACCGGCACGTCCTCACCGCCTGCCGACGGATCGCCTGCGATGCTGAAGGCCTCGTGCTTGGTGCCGGACAACCGCGCCGTGCCACGCGATGCACCGATCGCACACTTCATGGTCTCGAAGCGATTACCGTTGACGCGGGCGTTGTTGGCGAGCTTCGGATAGTTCTGCCCCGACGGCTCGATCGCGATCGCCTTGTGCGAACCGAACGGCTTGCTCGAGACCAGCACCGACCAGTAGCCGTAATTGGCGCCGCAATCGAGCAGCGTATAGTCGACGTCGATGCTGTCGGCGAACAGGACCTCGAGCTCGTCTTCGTAATTGTAGGAGCGGTTGAGCAGCTTGCTCCAATAGCCGTCGCCATAGGGGAATTCGAACACGGCGTCGGGATTGAGCCGGATCGCGATGTTGCGCTCGGGCAGCGTCTTCCGCAGCAAATTCGCGCAGGCGATGTAGCCCATATGCGAGAAGTGCGAGGAGATCTTCGATCCCGTCACCAGCGCCAAGGCAGCCGTCCGCTCCCACAGGTTGGCCCCTTCCAGGGCCCCCGAGGCGCGGTCGAACTGGATTGGCGCCTGCTGCCCCATCACCGATCGACCTCTCCGAACACGATGTCGAGCGAGCCGAGGATGGCCGAGACGTCGGCGAGCAGATGGCCGCGGCAGATGTGGTCCATCGCCTGCAGATGCGCAAAGCCGGGCGCGCGGATCTTGCACTTGTAGGGCTTGTTGGTGCCGTCCGAGATCAGATAGACGCCGAACTCGCCCTTGGGCGCCTCGACCGCGGCATAGACTTCGCCGGCCGGCACGTGAACGCCCTCGGTGTAGAGCTTGAAGTGATGGATCAGCGCTTCCATCGAGCGCTTCATCTCGCCGCGTCGCGGCGGCGCGACCTTGTTGTCTTCGACGACGACGGGGCCCTTGCCGTCGGCCGCGTTCAGCTTCTGGATGCACTGCTTCATGATGCGCACGGACTGGCGCATCTCTTCCATGCGGATCAGATAGCGGTCGTAGCAGTCGCCGTTCTTGCCGATCGGAATGTCGAAATCCATTTCGGCGTAGCACTCATAGGGCTGCGACTTGCGCAGGTCCCAGGCCGCGCCCGAGCCGCGCACCATCACGCCCGAGAAGCCCCACTCCCAGGCTTCCTTCAGCGGCACCACGCCGATGTCGACGTTGCGCTGCTTGAAGATGCGGTTGGCGGTGAGCAGCCGGTCGAGATCGTCCACCACTTTGAGGAACGGATCGCACCAGGCCTCGATGTCGTCGACCAGCTTCTGCGGCAGATCCTGATGCACGCCGCCGACGCGGAAGAAGGCCGCGTGCATACGGCTGCCCGAGGCGCGCTCGTAGAACACCATCAGCTTTTCGCGCTCTTCGAAACCCCACAGCGGCGGGGTCAGCGCGCCGACGTCCATCGCCTGCGTGGTGACGTTGAGCAGGTGCGACAGAATGCGGCCGATCTCGCAATAGAGCACGCGGATCAGCTGGCCGCGGCGCGGCACCTCGATGCCGAGCAGCTTCTCGGCGGCGAGACAGAAGGCGTGCTCCTGGTTCATCGGCGCGACGTAGTCGAGCCGGTCGAAATAAGGGATCGCCTGCAGGTAGGTCTTCTGCTCGATCAGCTTTTCGGTGCCGCGGTGAAGCAGGCCGATATGCGGGTCGACGCGCGCGACGACTTCGCCGTCAAGCTCCAGCACCAGGCGCAACACGCCGTGCGCCGCCGGATGCTGCGGTCCGAAATTGATGGTGAAGTTGCGAAGCTGTTCGGGTTGCTCGTTCATGATCAGACCTTCGGCCCCGCTTTTTCATCCCCCGGGAGGACCGGATAGTCCGCGCCTTCCCACGGCGAGAGGAAATCGAACTTGCGGAATTCCTGGTTGAGCCTGACGGGCTCGTACACCACCCGCTTCTCCTGGTCGTCGTAGCGGACCTCGACGAAACCGGTGGTCGGGAAATCCTTGCGCAGCGGATGCCCCTCGAAGCCGTAATCGGTGAGGATGCGGCGCATGTCGGGATGACCGACGAAGAACACGCCGTAGAGGTCGTAGGCCTCGCGCTCGAACCAGTCGGCGCCCGGGAACACCTCGATCAGCGACGGCACCTGCGTGGTCTCGTCGGCCTGGGCCTTGAGCCGGATGCGCGCGTTCAAGGTCGGGGACAGGAAGTGATAGATCACGTCGAAGCGCTTTTCGCGCGACGGATAGTCCGCGGCCGTGATGTCGGTGAAGTTGACGAAGCGGCAGCTCGGATCGTCGCGGAGGTACTTGACCACCTCGACGATCTTGCTGGCCTCGACATCAACCGTCAGCTGGTTGAAGGCCACCGAATGACCGGTGGCGGCGCCCGGAAGCGCGCTAACGATCGTCTGCCCCAGGGCGTCGAGCTTGGCGTCGTCCATGACGTAAAACCTTAGCGTTCGATGGTGCCGGTGCGCCGGATCTTCTTCTGCAGCAGCAGCACGCCGTACAGCAGCGCTTCCGCCGTGGGCGGGCAGCCCGGCACGTAGATGTCGATCGGCACGATGCGGTCGCAGCCCCGCACGACCGAGTAGGAATAGTGATAATAGCCGCCGCCGTTGGCGCAGGAGCCCATCGAGATGACGTAGCGCGGCTCGGGCATCTGGTCGTAGACCTTGCGCAGCGCGGGCGCCATCTTGTTGGTCAGCGTACCCGCGACGATCATCACGTCGGACTGGCGCGGCGAGGCACGTGGGGCGAAGCCGAAGCGCTCGACGTCGTAGCGCGGCATCGACACCTGCATCATCTCGACGGCGCAGCAGGCGAGACCGAAGGTCATCCACATCAACGAGCCGGTACGGGCCCAGGTGATGAGGTCGTCGGTCGCGGCCACGAAGAAGCCCTTGTCGGACAGCTCGGAGTTGACCTCGAGGAAGAACGGATCATTGGCCCCGACCGGCCGGCCGGTCGAGGGATCCAGGATGCCCTTGGGGGCCGGCGCGATCGCCGGACCAGCGGGCGATGCAGGGTTCAATCCCATTCCAGTGCTCCCTTCTTCCATTCATAGGCGAACCCGACCGTCAGCACGCCGAGGAACACCACCATGGACCAGAAGCCAGTCGCGCCAAGCTTGCCGAACGCCACCGCCCAGGGAAACAGGAACGCCACTTCGAGGTCGAAGATGATGAAGAGGATGGCGACCAGGTAGAAGCGGACGTCGAACTTCATGCGTGCGTCGTCGAAGGCGTTGAAACCGCACTCATAGGCCGACAGCTTTTCCGGATCCGGCTGCTGGAACGCCACGATGAAAGGCGCGATCAGCAGCACCAGGCCGATGAGGCCCGCGACCGCTATGAAGACGACGAGTGGAAGATAGTTCTGCAGAATGCCGCTCATTGGCGAGCCCTTTTTCCCGCAGCCTCGGGACAGCCACGGATTCGTCCGATTTGGAATTGTTCTGAGCCTTAGCGCAGTGCACCAATGGGCGCAAGACACGCTCTTTTCAGGCCCTTTGCCGCTCCCAGAACGGTGAAAATCCCAGAATCACCCCGCGCTGGTATGGAGCAGATCGGCAGGGCCAGCAAGGGCGGCCACCGGTGTTGCAGGGCGGCAGTCCGGGGATTGCGGCATACGGGCTGCGGTAGCGCCTTGCCGTGCATCGTCCGAGAAAAATGCTTGGTTTCGAGTGCGGCAGCGCACCCAAACCGAGGGCTGGGAGCCGAACCGTCGCCCCGGTGACATATTGGCTGCCCCGTGTCTGGGAGCCGCGATGGCCGGATCGCCGAAAATGGTCGCGATCGCGCGCAGGGCAGTTGCAGCAAAGACACCTATCCACAGGCGCAAATGATCAGACGAGCCATGCGTGACGCCGGGACCGGACCCGCCTTCCGCGAAAGCTGCCGAGTCCTGCCATATATTTCGCAGTCCGGCGGGCCGCGAGCGCGGCGCCGGCGACGTGCATGGCCGTCGCGCGCGCCGCGCCCGGATGAGCTTCAGGCCGGGGGGCATAGCCGGGAGCTCATCGATCCCGTGTGGAAGAGCGGCGGCACCAGATGTCGCCGCCCTCCCCGATCCTCACCATTTGTAGGAGACGCTGGCCGTGACGCGCCTTCGGTCGCCGTAGAAGCAGGAGGTCGGGAACGAACAGCTCGCGACATAGATCTTGTCGGTCAAGTTGATGACGTTGAGGGCGGTGCGCCAGTTCTGCCATTCGTAATGCAGCGCGAGATCGCCGAGCACCACCGCGGGAACCTCGAGGGTGTTGGCGGGATCAGCCCAGGACGAGCCGATATAGCGCACGCCGCCGCCGAAACCGAAGCCTTCGAGCGGCCCGTCCTTGAAGGTGTAGTCGGCCCAGCCGGAGACCAGCAGCTGAGGCGTGTTGGTCGGCGTCTTGCCCACCAGCGACGGATCGAGATCCCGGCTGTTGAAGAGATGATAGGCGGTGAAGGCGCCGATCAGCTTGAGTTCCCTGGTGGCGTTGGCCACCGCTTCGAGCTCGATGCCGCGCGAGGTTACCTCGCCGGTCTGGTTCAGCAGGATCGGCGTGCCCGCGGTCGTCGCGACGTTCTGGCGCTTCAGGTCGAACACCGACGCCGTGAAATAGCCGTCAAAGCCCTTCGGCGAGACCTTCACGCCGATCTCGGTCTGCTGCCCGGTCTCGGGGAGGAAGAGTTGGTTGCTGGCGTTGAGACCGATGACCGGATTGTAGCTCGTCGCATAGGAGACATAGGGCGCGATGCCGTTGTCGAAATTGTAGATCAGCCCGGCCCGCCCGCTGAACTTGCTGTCGTTCCGGCTGGCGACGTTGGCCCCGGTATCGCGCGCGTCCTGAATCGTCTCGACCCAATCATTGCGGCCGCTCAAGACCAGCGTGAAGTTGCCGAGCTTCATCTGATCCTGAAGATAGGTGCCCGCCTGCTTCTGCGTGATCAGGAAGTTGCGGAACGGCGCGCCCGTCAGCGGAATGTTGAGACCGTAGACGGGATTGAAGACGTTGACCGATGGGACGGTGCCGAAATTGAAATTCTGGTAGTCGTCGATCTGATAGCCTTTCAGATCCACCCCGAACAGCATCGTGTGCCGCACCGGCCCCGTGTTGAAGCGATATTCCAGCTGGTTGTCGAGATTGGCCTGGTTGGCGGTGTTCTTCGCGTACCAATTATATCGCCCCATCGTGGCGGTGTTGATGTTGTCCCAGCCGTTGCCGATGTAGCCGCGATAAGTCAGGTCGATATGCGCGAACCGTGCATTCTGCCGGAACGTGAGGTCGTCGGTGAGATTGCGTTCGAACTGATAGCCGAGCATCTCCTGCTCGCGCGTGAACTTGTCGACGCTGGGATCGCCGACGAAGAAGCTGGTCGGGATCTTGCCGAACGGCGCGTTCGTCACCGTGCCCTGGTAGGGCAGGAAGTTGATGCCTCTCGTGTCGGTCTTCGAGGCCGATGCGAGAACCGTGAAGCTGGTGTCGGCATCCGGCCTCCACGTGAAGGACGGCGCGATGAAATAATTATTGTCCGGCGTGAAGTCGACCTGCGTGCCGCCATTCCTGATCTCACCAACGACACGATAGAACAGCTTGCCATCCTGGGGCTGCGTCGCGACCGGTCCGCCGACGTCGAAGCCGACATAGGCATTGCCGAAATTGTTGACGCCGGTCTCGATGTAGCGGATCGGCTCGGTGGGCGGCATCTTGCTGATGACGTTGACGATGCCGCTCGGGCTCGATCCGCCATAGAGCACGGCGGACGGGCCGCGCAGCACCTCGACGCGCTCCATGTTGGACGGCGGCAGCCGCCAGCTCGCATAGGAGGTGTAAAACAGCTGCATGCCGTCGAGGAACAGTCCGATGTCGTCGGACTTGAAGCCGCGGATCAGCCACCAATCGTTGCGCGTGTCGGCACCGAAGGTCCCTGCCCGCACGCCGGCGGTATAGCGCAAGACCTCGTCGAGCTTGTTCGGCTTCTGGTCGCGGATCTGCTCGGCGCCGATGACGGACACCGATTGCGGTGTCTCCATGATCGGCGTGTTGGTCTTGGTGCCGGACGAGCTGCGGCCGGCGACGTAGCCGTTCACAGGGCCATGCGGCGTCTCGACGAAGCCGACATTGCGCTGCGGCTGCGGCTTGCTTCGATTGGCGGTCTGCACCGAACTCGGCGCGCGACGCTGCGGCGTTGTGGCCGCACGGCGGCGAGATTCCGGTGCAGTGACGGTCACCGACGGCAGGCTCGTTGCGCCGCCCAGCGCGGATGATTGTGCAAGCGATGCCTGCGGCACCAAGACCAAAGCGGATGCGGTCGCCAACACGGCCGATCGCAGCATTCCAAGACTGTTCAACGCGCCACCCCGAAACTGCATGTTCGATGCGTCATGCCGCCTGTCCCCGGACGGCACGCGCTCGAGGGCGACGCTTATGGGAGGGCGCGAAAATTCCCTAATTGAAAAGGTCTTAGAAGGGCTCTTAGAAGCGATCCAACATATCAAGAGATCGGCGCGAGATCAGCGTGAGTTCTTCTCGCTCTCGAGCATGTCGGCAGCGATCGCCGTGAGCTGATCGACCTGCCCCAGCAGCGTGCGGAACTCGGCTTCGCTCAAATGTTCCAGCAGGCGCCGGTTGCGCTCCTGCGCCCCTTCGACGATCGCATCATGCGCGGCAAGGCCGGTGGCGGTCAGCGAGATCAGCACCTCGCGGCTGTCTCTGGGATTGGCCGATTTCGCGATCAGCTTGCGTGAGAGCAGATTGGCCAGTGCGCGGCTGATCTGCCCCTTGTCCTGGCCGACGGCCTCGGCGAGCCGCGCCACGCTCATCGGCGGCCGGCGGCCGAGCGAGGCGACCAGACCAAACTCGACCGAGGACAATCCGGTGAGACGCTTGTAGCGCAGGATCGCGCCACGCTTGAGCAGGTTGGCAAGCACCATCAGTCGTGACGACAGCATCACTGTGATCGGGGCTGACGGTTCGCTCTCGTCCGCCGCGGGCGACGTCTCCCCGCCGCTGCTCTCGCTCTGGCTCATGATCCACCTCTGCCAAGAAAGCCGGGACCTGCCAAGCGCCGGCCAGCTCATCAGATGCGACTAAGAGGCATTTGGAAATATCGTTGACATTGTCATCGAATTATTTTTCACTGGCGGCAAGACGCCCAAAAGGGCCCGGCCAGCACGGCCCACAGTGGGAGGACCAGCATGACGATCACCCAGCGGGATCGCGATCTCGGCACGGCCTATGCGATGAAGCCGGCGCACACCCGCACCGAGCTGACCTCGGTCGTGCGCGGCACGCCGATGGGTGAGCTGCTGCGCCGCTACTGGCACCCGGTCGGGCTCGTCGGTGACGCCACCGACACACCGAAAAAGGTGCGCGCATTGGGCGAGGATCTCGTGCTGTTTCGCGACAAGCAGGGCCGCGCCGGCCTCTTGCACGCCCGCTGCTGCCACCGCGGCACCACGCTCTATTACGGCAAGGTCGAGGAGGACGGCATCCGCTGCTGCTATCACGGCTGGAAATTCGACACCGAAGGCCATTGCCTGGAGCAGCCCTGCGAGCCCGAGGGCGCTCCGTACAAGGACAAGGTGCGCCAGCCCTGGTATCCGGTCGAGGAGCGCTACGGCCTGATCTTCGCCTATATGGGCCCGGGCGAGAAACGCCCGGTGCTGCCGGCTTACGAATGTCTCGAGCAGATGGACGATGGCGAGTTCGTCGAGGCCGACGATTCCTCGATCGGCGGCGGCGGCCCCGCCATCATCCCCTGCAACTGGCTGCAGCATTTCGAGAACGTGGTCGATCCCTATCATGTCCCGGTGCTGCACGGCTCGTTCTCGGGACCGCAATTCACCAACATGATGGCCTCGATCCCGGAGGTGAAGTTCGACAAGACACCGCGCGGCATCGCCGTGCGCTCGATCCGCAAGCAGGACGACGGCAAGGTGTTCTATCGCGTCACCGAAGCCGCCCTCCCCACCTTGCGCGTCGTGCCGAACCCGCGCGTGGCGCAATTCGCCCGCGTCGAGTCGATCGGCTGGACGCTGCCGATCGACGACACCTCGTTCCGCATCTATGTCGCCGGCCGCGTCAAGACCTCCGGCGACATCGGCCGCATGCGCTCGAAGTTCAACGGCAAGTTCTGGTGGGACATGACCGAGCAGGAGCACCAGCAATTCCCGGGCGACTACGAAGCCCAGGTTGGCCAGGGCGAGGTGACGATTCATTCCGAGGAGCATTTCGGCCAGAGCGACCGCGGCATCCTGATGATCCGGCGCATGCTGAGCGACCAGCTCGACGCGCTCGCCGCGGGTAGCGATCCGATCGGCGTGTCGTTCGATGCGAGTGCGCCGCCGGTCGAATTCGAAGCGGGGAATTACATCCGCGAAGGCTGAGTTGCAGCCGATCAGGCTGGACCGCCAACGACAACAAAGACAAATTGGGGGACGCGATGGTGGATGTGACGTCACAGATGTCGGTACAGACGGCCGCCGCGGCAAAGCCCTCGGCGCGGCGCTATTACGTGCTGGGACTGCTCACCATCATCTACGCGCTGAACTTCCTCGACCGCACCATCTTCAACGTGCTGATCGAGCCGATCAAGAAGGAGTTCGCGCTCAGCGACACCATGATGGGCCTGCTCGCGGGCTTCGGCTTTGCGCTGTTCTATTCCCTGCTCGGCATCCCCATCGCGCGCGCCGCCGACCGGCTCAACCGCCGTAACATCGTCGCGGCGGCCTTTGCGTTCTGGAGCGCGATGACGGCGCTATGCGGCGCGGCCACCAGCGTGACCTCGCTGGCGCTGGCCCGCATCGGCGTCGGCATCGGCGAATCCGCCGGCTCCCCCGCCTCGCAGTCGATCGTCGCCGATCTCTTTGCCAAGAACGAGCGCCCGCGCGCGCTCGGCATCTACGCCATCGGCACTTATCTCGGCGTCTTCCTCGGCTATTTCGTCGGCGGCTACGTCAACCAGCACTATGGCTGGCGGATGGCGTTCTATGTCGCCGGCCTGCCCGGCATCCTGCTCGCGGCTATCCTGTGGCTGACGATCTCCGAGCCGAAACGCGGGGCGATGCAGGAAAGTTTCGTGCCCGAGCCGCTCGGGCGGACGCTGCGCTTTCTCGTCTCGCAGAAGAGCTTCCTCATCGTACTGATCGGCTTCTGCCTGACCACCTACACGAACTACGCGACCGCGGCCTGGATCCCGCCATTCCTGGCGCGCGTGCATCATCTGTCGAGCGCCGAGATCGGCACCTATGCCGGCACCTTCAAGGGTCTCGCCGGCATGGCCGGCACCCTGCTCGGCGGCTTCGTGGTGGAGCAAATCAGCCGTCGCGACGACCGCTGGAAGCTGTGGGCACCCGCGATCACATCAGGGCTCGCCGGCCCGGTGTTCGCGCTGTGCATGCTGACGCAGGATTTTACGATGATGGTCGCCATGCTGGCGCTGACATCGTTCCTGGTGGGCTTCCATCTGGGCCCCATCTTCGCGATCGCGCAGACGGTGGCCAAGCCGAGCATGCGGGCGCTCGCCTCCGCGCTGATCGCGCTCACCGCCACCTGCTTCGGCCAGGGCGTCGGCCCGCTCGCGGTCGGCATGGTCAACGACGCGTTGAAAGGTAGCTATGGCGTCGAGGCCGTGCGCTATTCCCTGCTCTCGGCGGCGGTCACGACCACGGTCGGCGCCCTGCTCTTCATCTGGGCGGCGCGGTCGATCCGGGCCGATATCGAGAGGGCCGCGGCCTGAGACCTTATCCGCCGCAAGCCCGGCGAAACCCGACCGGCGTATGAATGAAACCATTTTGCGGAACTCGCGAAACCATCCGGAAACAGATGGTCCCTAAAAGATGAGCCCATAGACGGCGGCAAAGCCCGTCGGGAGGCTCAGATGAACCACTCCATTCACTCTGCTGATCGTGCGACCCACCTGAAGATCGTGGTGGTGGCGCTGGTGGCCGGCATCATGGTGGCCGGCTTCGGGATCGCAGCCCGGACCAATGCCGACTACAGCCAGACCGCCCAATCGACCCACGTCATCAAGGCCGGCAAGCCGGTGGTGGTGACGAGCGCCGGGACCTCGGAGATTCGCTGACACGCCCCCCTTCCGGGCTGACCCATGGCCGCCTCCGGGCGGCCTTTTTCGTTTTCCAGAGCAATGCTTAAGCGGAGATGCACCGGCGAAGCGCAACGTCCTTGACTTCACCCAGCCCCGCCTTTAATTCCCCCCTCGTTCCGCGCGCATCGAGCGAACCACGCGGGAGTAGCTCAGTTGGTTAGAGCGCCGGCCTGTCACGCCGGAGGTCGCGGGTTCGAGCCCCGTCTCTCGCGCCATTTTATGGCGGAATAACAATCACTTAGAGCCAGACTGAAGCGAAGCCCGACATCGCATGTCCAGGGCAACAGGGGTCGTGGGCCTCGGCGAAGAGACGGCTTGAGTCGGATCGAGGTTAGGCGCGGATTTGCGCCGGGCTTCCGGGGCTGCTGGCGGGATTACGCGATGGCGGCAGACGGCCGAAGCATCCGGGCAGAAACGATCTCACCGCGGGCAGCTTCGAGTTCGGCCGCATAACCGAACAGAAGAAACAATGCCAAGTCGCTGCTGATCTGACCGTGCGCGAGCGCGAGCAAGGAAAAATAAACCAAGGCGCAACCGGCGAAACGGAACGAGGCGGAGACCCGAGCCCTTGCGATCGCATGCCGGCCGAAGCTCATCGCAAGCAGCAGGATCAGCAACAGCCCAGCCGGCCAGCCGAACTCGATCGTGGCCTGGAGAAAGCTGTTATGGGGCGTGAAGCCCTTGATGCAGCTCTGCGCGGCGAACCGGTCGAGACCGATCCCCAGCAGCCCGGCGCCCGGGATTGCCGCGATGGCGTCGATGTAAAGCTGCTTCCGGATCGCGATCGAGTTATCGATGTCGATCGGCGGGCAGCGGCCGGCGTCTGCCGGGTCTGGCAGATGCAGGCGCGCATCGGGCGCGATTGGGGCCAGGTCGGTCGCTGTCGCGAGATGGTGCAACAAGATGCCGGCGTGGTGCGATCGCGCGGCAAAGCCCAGTACGCCGGCGGCGATGACGATCGAAGCGAGCAGCATCACCGACCTTCGGCCCGCACCGGCCGGCCTGAAGAACACGGCCGCGGCCAGCGCCACCGCGAGGGCTGCAAAAGTGAAGCGAACCAGCGATGCACCGAACACGACCGCCGGCGCCGCCGCGACCAGGGCGATGATCAGGTGCTGGCGTGTCGTCAGCTTGTCCGAGCAGGCGGCCATCAGAACGGGCACGCCGAGCAGCATCGCGAACTGGGTTGGGGCGGCGTCGAAAACGCCGAACACCAGGGGCTTGCCATGATTCCAGGTCCACTGCTCGGCGAGCGCGATGGCGGTTGCGCCTGCGCCGACAAGCGCGATCAGTGCGGTCGCGGCAAACGTGCCGCCCGCGACCAGATCGCGGCCCGACACGCGCGCCGCCGGATAAGCCGCCAGGCTCAGGGCAAGCAGGAAGACATCTTTGCTGTCGTCAGGGACGCCGTTCACCGCAATCGATGCTGCGGCAAGCAACACGAAGCCGGCGAAGAGAAAGTCGCAGATGTGGGGACGAAACGCCCTCCAGTCGCCAAGGAGGAGCAGCAACGCCGTCGGAATGGCAAGAATGGCGCCGGTGAAGACTGGTCCCGTGCCGGCCAGTCCGTGCCCAAGCACGGCAATTGGGCCGGCGCTCAGCAGGACGCCGAACAGCACAGATCGAAGCTGGAAAATTGGACCGATTCCTCTTGAATACCCGGTTGAATCGGGCCGTAGCACATCGCGGCAAAGTTGCACAACCATGAGACGAGAAAATGACACGTTGGTACTAACGGTACTATCGGACCTCAACCCGCGTCAGCCCCGGGCATAGTCAGCCCGCGCCCGAATCGTCTACGCCTGCTTGGACTTAGAGGGGTTCCCTGGCGTTTTCAGCTTCGCCAGGGATGCTCCGTCATTGGACAATCGAGGAGGCCCGTCATGGCTAAAAAGGACCCGGCAAAAAAAGCAGCCGCTCCCGCCACCGTCACCCTCAAGCACCTCGCCGCCGATATCGCCGAGAGCCAGGACCTCTCCAAAAAGCACGCCGAAGCCGTCCTGACCGACATGGTCGATTTGATCACCAAGCACCTGAAGAAGGGCGACCGCGTCCGCATCGTCGGGCTCGGCATCCTCCAGGTCCGCAAGCGTGCCGCCCGCACCGGCCGCAACCCCGCCACCGGCGAGCCGATCCACATCAAGGCCAGCAAGAAGGTCACCTTCCGCCCGGTCAAGGAACTCAAAGAGGCGATCTGAGGTCAGCGTTCGATCGGCGCCGTTCCGGCCGCATCCCGGCCCGCTTTTTCTGATATACCGCCCGCTTCCCCTGACCCCGGCGGTTTGACCAGAAATGTCCTCCCTCACCTTCTCGCATACCGTGACCGAACGCTTCCTGCGCTACGTCACCATCGACACCCAGTCCGATCCGGAATCCCCGCGCTCGCCTTCGACCGAGAAGCAGAAGGATCTCGGCCGCGTCCTCGCTGCCGAGCTGAAAGCCATGGGCGTCGCCGACGCGCATCTCGACGATTATGGCTACGTCTACGGCACCATCCCGGCCAACACCGACAAGAAGGTGCCGGTGATCTGCTTCTGCTCGCACATGGACACCTCTCCCGACGTCACCGGCAAGGACGTCAAGCCGCAACTGGTGAAGAACTATCGCGGCGGCGACATCACCCTGCCGGGCGACACCAGCCAAGTGATCCGCTTCAATGAGCACCCTGCGCTGAAGAACCAGATCGGCAACGACATCATCACCACCGACGGCACCACGTTGCTCGGCGCCGACAACAAGGCCGGCGTCGCCGAGATCATGGATGCCGCGCATTTCTTCATCAACAATCCCAATGTGAAGCACGGCACCATCAAGATCCTGTTCACGCCCGACGAAGAGATCGGCCGCGGCGTCGACAATGTCGACCTGAAGAAGCTGGGCGCCGATTTCGGCTACACCATGGACGGCGAGAGCGCCGGCTGTGTCGAGGACGAGACCTTCTCGGCCGACGGCGCCACCATCACCATATCAGGCGTCAGCGCTCATCCCGGCTACGCCAAGGGCAAGATGGAGCACGCGATCAAGATCGCGGCCGCCATCGTCGAGCGGCTGCCGAAAGAAGGCTGCTCGCCGGAGACCACTTCGGGCAAGCAGGGTTTTCTGCATCCGATCGGCATCGAGGGCGCGCTGGAACAGGCAAGGCTGTCCTTCATCGTCCGCGACTTCACCGAGGAAGGGCTGAAGGAGAAGGAGGACCTGCTCGAGGGCATCGTCAAGGACGTGATGAAGGACTATCCGCGCTCGACCTACAAGTTCGAGGTTCGCGAGCAGTATCGCAACATGAAGCAGGTGATCGATCGTCACCCGCACGTGCTCGAATACGCCATCGAAGCGATCCGCCGCGCCGGCCTGCGCCCGATGCGCACCGCGATCCGCGGCGGCACCGACGGCTCCCGCCTGTCCTTCATGGGCCTGCCCTGCCCCAACATCTTCGCCGGCGAGCACGCCTTTCACTCGCGACTGGAATGGGTCAGCCGGCAGGACATGGAGAAGGCGGTGCAGACCATCGTGCATCTGGCGATGATCTGGGAAGAGAAGGCCTGAGCTTTCCTGCAGACGTTCGCCATGGCCGGGCCTGCGCCCGGCCATTTGTTTGGCGCCTACGGGACCGGCATTATGCGCGGATTGCGATGGAAGCGATTTGAGCTCGCCATCCAGTTCGGCAATGGCGCGCCATCGCGATGCCGTCCGCCGGCGACAGCCGCAGCCCAGGCCACCGCGGCGCCGATCAGGGTCGCGGCTGCGACCGAGAAGGCCACGATGATGGAGTTGCGCCGCGCGCGGTTGATGGCGGTCTTGGAGTCCGCGATCAGTGCATCGACACGCCGTTCGGCGTCGGGAGCCTGCAGCCCCGTCAGACCGGCAACCTGCTGCACCAGATAGGCCCGGTCATCGGTGCTGACGCCGCTGTGGCTGGACGACGTCATCAGGATTCGTCCAGCTTCGGCACGCGCTTCCCTCAGATCGATGTTTGGCGCACGGCGGGGCGCGCGGAACAGCTTGTCGAGCTCATAGCTCAGCAGAGGCTCGGCTGCGGACGTATTGCTCGCCGAGCTGCGCATCGGCGAACGGTCGATCGCAGCAGCGCCGAGAAGTGCGAGCAGAGCTGCGCCAGCGAGCACGGCCAGCGCCCAGGCGGTCAGGCCATGCAGCCCGTCGCGCCGCTCGCCGTCGTCCTCGATCGTCGCCAGCGCGGGCGCCGGTCGCGTTGTCCTTCCTGCGATGTAGCCGCCGAAGCCGAAGCTGATGATCGCCTGGATGATCAGATAGAACCCGGAGAGCAGCGCCAGTGCCGCCGAGGCATCGCGCCAGGTCGGCGAGGCCGAACTGACACCGAGGCCGACTGCGACCCCGAAGCCGATCAGGATGAAAGACATGGCGCCAGCGGCGAGAGCGCCTGCGAACACAGAGCTCCAATGGATGGGCCGGCGTCCGTCGGCGGCCGTCACGCCACCCTCCATCATGTCTTCCCGTACGAGGGTTTCCATTGCCGTCCTCTCAACGCAGGCCGAAGAACGACAGCACCGCCATGATCACGACGATCAAGCCGATCAGATAAATCAGTCCGTCCATAGTCCCATCCTCCTCAAGACGTTTCTGCTGGCTAATCAGAAAGGAGGAGGAACGTTCCTAAATTCGGCAAGGTTGCGGAACGAACCGGCCGGATGCGCATTGCTTGTGCGAGTCCCAAGGATGAAGATTGTGAGCACGAGGGCCTCAGCCGGTAAGCCGCGGCTGGGGCCCTTCCGCATTTGATGCGCCGCTCTCTCCCTGGCCTGTCCTATGTTAACGACGCCGACCGCGAGATCATCAAAGATGCAACCTGGCAGGAACCTCTCAGATCGGGAGCGGCGCGTGGATCGCAGAACGGCGTGCCTGCATCAGGCGGATGCTTTTCGGGAGAAGGCCCTCGCCGATCCCGAGCATCACGACCAGTGGATCGACGAAGCCATCAAATGGCTGGAGCGGGCGATGGAAGCGAGTTGCCGTGCCGCCATCGCCTTGGAAGCCGACGGGGACAGCCACGTCGCGCGGCCGACCCGCACGACTGACATCGAAACCATCGCCTCGCATCGAGCTGTCATCGTCCGCCAGTAAGAGGCGGTCGCACCGCTGCGGCAATTGTTCCAGGGACGTAACAATGTTGCGGGTCGACACTGTTCCTACCGTCATGCTAGGCCGGACATAGACCGCAACCAGAGTGACGTCGTGCCCGCGAACCGCCAGTCATCAGGAACCTGCCGTCCGGGCAATTGGCGCGGGCTGCTCTCCGTGCTGATCGCGGTTGTCTATCTGCTCGCGAGCGCGCTGCACGGCGCGCACGATATCGACGTCACCACGCCCGGCGGGGGCTCGGAGATCACTGCGGCCCTCGATAGCTCCCCGGGTCATAGCGACCACAAGGCCATCGGCGGGCATCATTGCCATGGCTGCTTCTCGGTCACGGTTGCGCAGCCCGCGCCATCGGCCGCATCTAGCGCGCTCGTGTCGGCAACGAGCCCGCAACCTGCGCCCCGGCTCGCCGGAATCATCCCCGATACCGACTCCCCGCCTCCCAAACATATTGCCTGAACGGATTGGTCGGGCGTCCCGCGCCCATTAGGTTCATCCTTCACAGGTCGGTTTCATGTTTTCCAGGGGAATGGCCGCGCGCCTGGCGTGCGCGGCGGCGTGTCTGATTGCCGGATCGGTGTTTGCACCGTCTCACGCCCAGACTTTGACGATGCGGAGCGCGTTGTCGCGCGCGCTGGCCGCGAGCCCGCGGCTGACGGCGGCGGAGCGCGACGTCGGCATCGCCACGGGCCAGCGCATCCAGGCCGGCGCCCTGCTCAATCCGGAACTGACTTATGAGCAGGACGATTCATTCGGCTCCGGCAAATATCGCGGGACCCGATCGGCCGAGACCACGCTGCAGATCAGCCAGGCTTTCGAGCTGTTCGGCAAGCGCGACGCGCGGATCGCGGCCGGCGCTGCCGGCATCGAAGTCGCCGCGATCCAGCGCAAGGCCGTCAGGCTGGAGGTGCTGTCGGAGACCGCAATCGCCTTCCTCAGCGTGCTCGGCGCGCAGCGCCGCATCCAGATCCTCGACGAGCAGATCGCCGCCATCGACCGCCTGACGCCGCTCTTGCGCCGCCGCGTCGAGGCCGGCGCCTCCTCACCGGCCGAGACCGGCCGCGCCGAGGTCGCCTCCGCCCTGGTGAAGGCCGACCGCGAGCGCTTCAAGGCAAGTCTGGCCAGCGCCCGGCGCGAGCTTGCGGTGCTGATGGGCGACCCCAACGCGAAATTCGGCGAGGTCTCCGGCCGGCTCGACACCATGGGCAAGCCGCCGACGTTCCAGTCGGTCATCGCCGCCATCGACGCCAACCCCCAGCTGGTGCGCTGGACCGCGGTCTTTGCCCAGCGCAATGCCGAACTGCTGCTGGCGCGGCTCAAGCCCTATCCGGACGTGCGGATCGCGGCCGGCTGGCGCCATTTCAACGAGACCAATGACGATGCGGTGCGGCTCTCCCTCTCGGTGCCGATCCCCGTGTTCGACCAGAACCAGGGCAACATCCTGTCGGCGCAGGAAAGCCTCGCCAAGACCAAGGCCGAGCGCGAGGCCAACCGCAACACGCTGATCGTGATCGCCGGCCGCGCCTACGACTCGCTGCAGGGCTCGCTGCGCGAGCTCGCAGTGCTGCGTGAGACTGCCATCCCCAAGGCGGTCGAGGCCTCCGAGGCGATCGCCCAAGGCTACGGCCAGGGCCGCTTCACCCTGCTCGAGGTGCTCGACGCCCAGGCCAGCGTCGCCCAGGCGAGGCTGCGCGAGCAGGAGGCGCTGCAGAACTTCCATGCCGGCGTTGCCACCATCGAAGGCCTCGTCGGCAATCCCTTCACGCTGGCGCGGGAGAGCGCGCGATGAGAACCGCCTCGACCATCCTCGTTGCCATCGTCGCCGCGGCGCTCGGCGCCTACGGCTATTCCCTGCTCGCTCCCGGCAAGCATGCCCCTGACGAGCACGCAGAGCATTCCGAGCCGAAGAAACCGAACGACCATGTCGAGCAGGACGAGCACGGCGCCGACCGCATCCGCATTTCCGACGTCAAGCTGGCGGCCGCGGGCGTGGTGCTCGCGGAGGCCGCGAGCGCGACACTGACAGACACGCTCGCCTTCAACGGCATCCTGCGCGCCAATCAGGAAGCTGTGGTGCAGGTGACGCCGCGCTTCCCGGGCCTTGCGAAATCCATCCAGAAGCGCATCGGCGACAAGGTCGCAAAGGACGATCTGCTCGCCGCGATCGAGAGCAACCAGAGCCTCACCGTCTACGAACTCAAGGCGCCGATTGCCGGCACCATCATCGAGCGGCAGATCTCGCTCGGCGAATATGCCTCCGAGCAGAAGCCGGCCTTCGTCGTCGCCGACCTCTCCACCATCTGGGTCGACCTGTCGATCTACCGGCAGGATCTCAGGCGCGTTCGCCTCAATGACGAGGTGCTGATCGATCCCGACGACGGCCGCGGCGAAATCAAGGGTACGATCTCCTACATGGCGCCGATCGGCTCGAGCGAGACCCAGACCGCATTGGCGCGCGTGGTGCTGCAAAATCCGGGCGGGCGGCTGCGGCCCGGCCTGTTCGTCACCGCGCGGTTGATCCTCGCCGCCCGCAACGTCGCCGTCGCCGTGCGCCGAAGCGCGATCCAGACGCTGGAGAACAGGACCATCGTGTTCGTCCGCGAGGATGGCGACAAGATCGAGGCACGTCCGGTGGAGCTTGGCGATTCCGATCCGCGCCATGTCGAGATCAAAGCGGGCCTGTCCGCCGGCGAGCATTACGTCGCCGAGAACAGTTTTGTCGTGAAGGCAGAGATGGGCAAGGGCGAGGCCGAACATGATTGAGCGCCTCATCGCCGCCTCGCTTGCGCAGCGCTGGCTGGTCCTGCTGCTTGCGCTCGGCACTGTTGCGTTCGGAGCCTGGAATTTTCAGCGCCTGCCGATCGACGCGGTGCCTGACATCACCAACATCCAGGTCCAGATCAACACCCGCGCGCCCGGCTATTCGCCGCTGGAGACCGAGCAGCGCATCACCTTCCCGGTCGAGACCGCGATGGGCGGCCTGCCGAAACTCGACTACACCCGCTCGCTGTCGCGCTACGGCCTCAGCCAGGTGACCGTCGTCTTCAAGGATGGCACCGACATCTTCTTCGCCCGCCAGCTCGTCGGCGAACGCATCCAGCAGGTCAAGGACCAGCTGCCTGTTGGCGTCGAGGTCGCGATGGGCCCGGTCTCGACCGGACTCGGCGAGATCTTCATGTACACCGTCGAGGCCAAGCCGGGCGCCAAGACGGGCGCGAAGGCGCAAGGCGGCCACGATTATTCGCTGACCGATTTGCGCACCGTGCAGGACTGGATCATCAAGCCGCAGCTTCGCAACGTGCCCGGCGTGATCGAGATCAACACCATCGGCGGCTTCGAGCGCCAGTTCCACGTGCTGCCCGATCCCGGCAAGCTGATGGCCTATAAGCTCGGCTTTCGCGACGTGATGACGGCGCTCGCCGCCAACAACGCCAATGTCGGCGCCGGCTATATCGAGCGCAATGGCGAGCAATACCTTGTTCGCTCCCCGGGCCAGGTCGGCAATATCAGCGAGATCCAGGATGTCGTGATCGGCTCGCGCGGCGGCAATCCCGTCAGGATCAGGGATGTCGCAACCGTCACAGAGGGGCGCGATCTTCGCACGGGAGCCGCGACGCGAAACGGCGAGGAAACCGTGCTCGGCACCGCCATGCTGTTGATCGGCGAGAACAGCCGAACCGTGGCGCGCCGCGTCGCCGCCCGTCTGGACGAGATCGCCAAATCGCTACCCGAAGGCGTCGTGACGCGGACGGTCTACGACCGCACCGATCTGGTCGAAGCCACCATCCGCACCGTCAAGAACAACCTCCTCGAAGGCGCGGCGCTGGTGGTGGCCGTGCTGTTCCTGATCCTCGGCAACATCCGCGCGGCGCTGGTCGTGGCCTGCGTCATTCCGCTGTCCATGGCGATGACGATATCAGGCATGGTCGAGACCAAGGTCAGCGCGAACCTGATGAGCCTCGGCGCAATCGACTTCGGCATCATCGTCGACGGTGCCGTGATCATCGTCGAAAATTGCCTGCGCATGCTGGCCGCGGCCCAGAGCGAGAAAGGCGGGCTGCTGACCACATCCGAGCGGCTGCGCGCGATCCTGCGCGGATCGAGCGAGGTGATCAAGCCGAGCCTGTTCGGAACGCTGATCATCGCGGTGGTTTATCTGCCCGTGCTGACGCTGACCGGCGTCGAGGGCAAGATGTTCACGCCGATGGCGCTGACCGTGCTGATGGCGCTCGGCGCCGCCGTCCTGTTTTCCATCACCTTCGTGCCGGCGGCCGTCGCCATCTTCGTCACCGGCAAGGTGTCCGAGCACGAAAACCTGTTCATGCGGATGGCAAAGCGCGTCTATCTCCCCCTGCTCCGCTTTGCCATCGACAACCGGGGCGCGGTCGCCATCATGGCCACGCTCATCGTGATCGCAAGCGGCATTGCGGCCTCGCGCATGGGCGGCGAATTCATTCCGAGCCTGGATGAAGGCGACGTCGCGCTGGCCTCGATCCGGATCCCCGGCACCAGCCTCACGCAATCGCTGGATCTGCAGAAGGCGCTCGAAAAGCGCATCATGCAGATTCCGGAAGTGAAGGAGTTCTTCACCCGCATCGGCACCGCCGAGATCGCGACCGATCCGATGTCGCCGGCGCAGACCGACGGCTACATCATGCTGAAGCCGCGCGCCGAATGGCCCGACCCGGGCAAAGCGAAATCGGAGGTGATCGAGGCCATCGACAAGGCCGCCGACGACATTCCCGGCAGCGCGTACGAACTCTCGCAGCCGATCCAGTTCCGCGTCAACGAGCTGATCTCGGGGGTGCGCAGCGATGTCGGCGTCAAGATCTTCGGCGATGACCTCGACATCCTGCAGGGCGCCGCCAAGCAGGTCGAGGCCGCGATCCGCGGCATCCGCGGCGCCAGCGACGTCAAGATCGAGCAGGTCGCAGGCCTGCCGATCCTCACCGTCCGCCTCGATCGCCAGGCGCTCGCCCGCTACGGCCTCAGCGTCAGCGAGGTGCAGGGCATCGTCGAGATCGCGGTCGGCGGCAAGTCGGCCGGCAAGCTGTTCGAGGGCGACCGCCGCTTCGACATCGTGGTCCGCCTGCCCGAGCATCTGCGCGGCGACCTCGAGGCGATCCGGGCCATCCCGATCCCGCTGCCGCCCGGCGAGGAGGCCGGCTCCGGCACGGCCATTCGAACCGCGCTGGCCGCCTCGCCCCTCACCCAGATGCGCTATGTACCGCTGTCCTCGGTTGCGACCGTCGATGCGACGCCCGGCCCGAACCAGATCAGCCGCGAGAACGGCAAGCGGCGCATCGTCGTCACCGCCAATGTCCGCGCACGCGATCTCGGCTCCTTCGTATCCGAGGCCGAGGCAGCAGTCGCGGAGAAGGTCAAGCTGCCGCCGGGCTATTGGATCGGTTGGGGCGGGCAGTTCGAGCAGTTGGTCTCCGCGACCAAGCGGCTGACGATCGTGGTGCCGGTGGCGCTGCTGCTGGTGTTCCTGCTGCTGTTCATGGGGATGGGATCGGTGGCGGATGCGGCGCTGGTGTTCTCCGGCGTGCCGCTGGCGCTGACCGGCGGTGTCGCGGCGCTGTTGTTGCGCGACATTCCGCTCTCCATCAGCGCCGGCGTCGGCTTCATCGCGCTGTCGGGCGTCGCCGTGCTCAACGGCCTCGTCATCATCGCCTTCATCGAGCGGCTGCGCAGCGAGGGGCGCCCGCTCGTGGAGGCCGTGCGCGAAGGCGCGCTGACGCGGCTGCGGCCGGTGCTGATGACGGCGCTGGTCGCCTCGCTCGGCTTCGTGCCGATGGCGCTCGCCACCGGCGCCGGCGCCGAGGTGCAGCGGCCGCTGGCGACCGTGGTGATCGGCGGCATCGTCTCCTCGACAGTGCTGACGCTGCTGGTGCTGCCGGCACTCTACGTGCTGTTCCGGCGTGACGCGGCAACCGAAACGCCTACAATGGCGCCTGATTTGGCGGCTTCCGGGGAGCGCTAGAATTGGGCAGCCACGACCATCACGGTCATCACCACCACGATCACGGCGATCACGGCGATCACGGTCATGGCCATGGTCACGACCACACTCATGGTCATGTCCATGCGCCCGCCAATTTCGGCAAGGCGTTCGCGATCGGGATTACGCTCAACACCGCGCTGGTCGTGGCTGAAGCGGTGTACGGTTATCTCGGCAATTCCACCGCCCTGCTCGCCGACGCCGGCCATAACCTCTCCGATGTGCTCGGCCTGGTCGTCGCCTGGGGCGCCTCGATCGCGGCGCGGCGCGCGCCCAGCGGTCGCTTCACCTACGGTTTTCGTGCCTCCACCATTCTTGCGGCGCTAGCCAACGCGGTGTTCCTGCTGGTCGCGACCGGCGCGATCGGCTGGGAAGCGATCCTGCGCCTGCGCGAGCCGGAGCCGGTCGCAGGCCTCACCGTCATGGTGGTCGCCGGCATCGGCATCCTCATCAACGGCTTCACTGCCTTGCTGTTTGCAGGCGGGCGCAAGGACGACATCAACATTGAAGGCGCGTATCTGCACATGGCGGCCGATGCTGCGGTCTCGCTCGGCGTCGTGGTCTCGGCCGCGTTGATCATCTGGACCGGCTGGCTCTGGCTCGACCCCGTTACCAGCCTCGTCATCTGTGCCACCATCCTCTGGAGCACCACCAGCCTCTTGCGCGGCTCCATCGACATGTCGATGGCCGCAGCGCCCAAGGGCACCGACCTCGCCGCGATCAGGATCTTTTTATTGGCGCGTCCCGGCGTCTCGGCGATTCACGATCTCCACGTCTGGCCGATCTCGACCACCGAGACGGCGCTGACCTGCCACCTCGTCATGCCCGCCGGCACCGCCGATGCTTTCCTGATGGAGACGGCGCAGCTCCTGAAAACATCATTCCGCATCGGCCACACCACGCTTCAGGTCGAGACCCATCCGGACAATGGCTGCGCGCTGGCGCCGGATGACGTGGTGTGAGCGCGCTTACGCCTCGCCCCCGCCGGCCCGACCGGTCTTGGCCCTCAGCCAATCGAACAGGAGACTTCCCAGCATCGCGCTCGCGCCGGCGAGGAAGGGAATGGCGTAATACGCGTAGCGATTGAGCCCATAAATGAGGAAGGTCGGAACTGCGGCGCTGACCAGCGCCAGCATGATCATCAAGGCCCCGCCGGCAACGAGGCCGGTGGAGGGCCGCCGAATCCAGCCCGCATGGCGCGCGGGGACGCCGATCAGAAGCACGAGGGCAAGAAAGAGCGTCGCCGAGGACAGCCACCAGATCGCGCCCGGGACATCGTCATATTCGGTCGACACCAGCAACCCGCAGCACAGCGGGACGAGTTCCGAGTTCGGCGCATAGCCGCGCGCAAACACCCGGTTGAGGGTGAGCTGAAGCTGATCCGCGGACAGCAGCCGCGACAGCGGCCACCAGGGTTTGTAATACTCGCTTATCAACTGTCCGGGCTTGAGCCCGGTCGGGCTGCCGAAGAACGGAAACCTGTCGCGGTTCATGAAGTACTCGTAGCCCTGCGGATTGGGCGTCCGTCGCGCCACCGAATTTGCGTCGAACAGCAGGAAGTACATCTCACGGAGAAAATGCCTGGTGAGGTGTCGATAGAGCGTCGACGGGGTCGTCAGTGTCTCGATGAAGATGTCGCGAACGACCCTCTCGATATCCGCATCGCCGTCGCCCGGCTTCGCCAGGCGGTGAATCGCGCCGAACGGCCATTGATAGACCTCGACGTCGGGCCACCCTTGAGATGTGTCCGCAGCCCTCATCTGCTCGACGAACGGCCGCGCCTGCGCCTTGCGGTCGAGATGAACGCCGTGTTCGAAATCGCCGGAATAGCCGACCACGAAGGCCATCACGGCCAGAATCTCGTTGCCGGCGGCGCGCTTGCCGATCACGGCATTGATCGCCGCCGGCGTCACAGAGACGACTGATGCGAGCAATCCCGCCAGCGCGAGCACGCCGAGCCGGCGCAGAAGGCCTGCATCCAGCACCACCGCCAGCCACAACAGAATGACGGCCGCCTGTCCTATCGCCGCCGATCGGCAGACCAACAGGGCACCGAGCGTCAAACCCACCGCCGCCGCGGCCGGCAACGCCGGCCACTTCCTCAATGTGGCGCCCGCGGCGATGAAGGCCGCGAGACTGACCAGGAAGTTGGAGATCGTCTCCGCGCCAATGGTGTTGTCGTAGTGGACGATGCGCCCGTGCAACGCCGCCAGACAAAAGGCCACGAGCGCGAAGAAACGCGGCGCGCCGGCAAAACGCACGATTGCCGCGACGAAAAGCGCGGTGCCGACGCTCATCAGGTGCTGTGCGATGACGAAGACGAGGATGTGCGGGCCGAACAGCTTCGACAGCAGCGCGAGGAAGACGGCCAACCCATACGGCCGCTTCATCACGTCGTCGACATATTGGCCCCTGAGGATGGATTCCGTCTGTATGATATAGGCCGCACTGTCTTCGTGGATGAAGTGATCCGGCCAGGCCGCCAGAAACGCGAGGTGAACCATCAGGGCGAGGCCGATCGCGCCAGCCCAGACCCAGAACCACGCGACAGAGTTCATCCGCCCGAGCCATGCAGACCAGAAGCCGGAGCGCTGGCGTGGTCCTCGATCCATTTGCATGCCGGCCATCGATATGTCCGCTAGGTCGTCACGCCGGAACTGGTCGCACCTGCGACGACGCCGATCTTCGAGCGCCGCGCCAGCCAACGCGCCGCCCAACGATTGATCGGGCGTTCAAACAGGATCCAGGACGCCGACGCGACCGCGATGACGAGCACGAGCAGACTCCAGCGCCAGATCTCGCCATTCGCCTTGTCCAAGTGCCTCGAAACCGCCAGCCACGGCAAGAACATGAACGCCGGCCAGTGCCACACATAAATGCCATAGGAGATGTCGCCAAGCCTGACCAGCAGGCGCGGCGCGGCGGGCAACAGCGCCAAGCCGGCAACGGCCAGGCCGCACGCCATGGAGGTCGACCATATCGTCAGTCGCGAACCGTATGCGTACGTGCCGACCGCGAGCGCCAGAAACCCCAGACTGGAGCTCCAGCGCGGCGAGAGCCGTGCAACCGTCATGTAGGCGAACACGCCCGCGGCGAAGTCCGCGTAGTGGCCATCGAGGAAACGCGCGATGATCGGGGGCTGAGGCTCGATTGCTCTGCCGATCCAGGTGGCGGCAATGCACCAGACGAGCAGCAGCCGGACTCCGCCGAGCGGGATGAGCACCGCGGAGACGAGGTAGAAGATCACTTCGTACTCGAGCGTCCAGCCGACCGCGTTCATCGGCGCGGACTGCGGAACGATCAAGAACGACCGTATTACCCGTCCCAGCTCGATCTCGTGAGGCGCCTCGCCGATACTGCGGCTGAAGAAAACGATCATGACCAGCGTGGCCAGCGCGTTGAGGGGGTAGATGCGAAAGAAGCGCTTGGCGAGGAAACTGAAGGGCGTGTAGCCCGGCGCCGTCGAGATGTAGCAGACGATGAAACCGGAAATGGCGAAGAAGAGGTCGACACCGTCGGCCCCGCGATCCGCCAGGAATTTCCAAGTGACCAGCTGCGACTTGTCGAAATAGACCAGCGCGAGATGCGTGTGAAAGTAAAAGACTGCCAGGGCAGCGACCGCGCGCCCGAGCTGCACGCCCGGCAGCCGACCATGATGTTGAGCGTCTCCCATCCCGTCCACACCTAGCAGCGCATCCCGTGGTGTTCAACGTCACGCGGCTCAGCTGGTTCGCTCAGGAACAGTTCGGATGAGGCAGAACTAGGCCCCCTTCGCGGTCACGATCCAGATTGCGCCCTGCAACGCGACGCTCTGCCCCTTCAATAACGGCGCCAGCATCTCGCGGATCGAGGCTTTTGCGGCGGCATAGGTTTCCGGCGGATGGCCCTGCAGCGCGCGGCTGGCGGGGCCGATCTGGAGGGCACCGTCGACCGCCGCGTCGAGGCCGCCGCCGATCGCGACGTCCATCGCCAGATTGTGCGGCTCCATCGCGACATCCGCAAAGCCGGCTCCCTTCAGGATGCGCGTCACACGCTCTTGCGAGGCGAAGGCGAACGGGCCCGGCTCCTCCGGCCCGACCGGCGGCATTTTCGGCACGTGCTTGTAGACCGCCATCAGCGGCGCCATCATCCACGGGTTCTCCTTCGGCTCGCGCCAGCAGGCGAAGGCGAGCCGCCCGGTCGGCTTCAGCGCGCGGCGAAGGTTGGTGAAGGATGCAACGGGATCGGCAAAGAACATCACGCCGAAGCGCGAGGTCAGCAGATCGAAGCTGGCCGGCTCGAACGGATGCACCGTCGCATCCGCCTGCACGAAATCGAGCGGCAGGCCCTTTGGCGCAAACGCGCGCGCCTGTGACAGCATCGGCTCCGACACATCGAGGCCGAGCGCGAACCCATCGGGCGCCACCGCCTTGGCGAAGGCGAACGTCGTCGCGCCTGAGCCGCAGCCGACATCGAGAACGCGCTCGCCCGGCTTTGGCCTGGCGCGCTCGATCAGCACCTCGGCAATCGGTCCGAGCAGGCTCTCCTGCGCTGCATGGCGATCGGCCCAGCGCTGGCCGCTCGGGCCGTTCCAATAGGCGATCTGGTCGGCGTTTTGTTCGTGGCCGCTGGGCTGTTGCATCGGGTTCCTCAGTCACTTTTCCCCAGCGGTGATAACACGTCGGAAGCCGATCGAGCGGTCAAATGGGCTGGATCTTCGCTCTTGCGGCCCCTTGCTCCTCCCCCCGCCGGAGCGCTAAAGAGGGCGCCGAGGGGCGGTTAGCTCAGCTGGTTAGAGCATCTCGTTTACACCGAGAGGGTCCGCGGTTCGAATCCGTGACCGCCCACCAGCCTTCGCTCGCTTCGCGAGCTACGGCTCGGCAGGCCAGCCCTTCCTCAATCCCCCGGCCTGCCCGGCAGCAGCGGCACCGCGTCGATCCAGACCGCCGCGGACTGACACCAGATCTGCCGCACAGGCCGCAGCTTGTCGCGCTGGCGGATGGAGCCCCAGCGGACGCCCCAATCGTCGGCCTGGTCGCCCTCGCCGCTGGTGAACAGCGGGGAACCGCAATCGGCGCAGAAGTGCTGGAAGCGCATCCGGCCGTTGTCGCCGCGCTTGCCGTAGATTTTTGGCGTGCCGGCGGTCAGGCGAACATCGGCCTTGGCGCAGACGGCCGTCACCCGGAACGGCGAGCCCGTCAGGGTCTGGCAATCGGTGCAGTGGCAGACCGACACGGCCTCGGGATCGACTTCGGCTTCATAGGTGATCTTGCCGCAATGGCATTGCCCCTCGATCTGCATCGCCCTCTCCCCTTGGCCGCAAAACAAAAACGGCGCCCGAAGGCGCCGTTTTATCATCTTTCGCGATGGCCTAGTGAGCGGTCAGGCCGCCTGCGGCTTCGTCGCCGTCCGGTTTCACCGTCACCTTGGTGTCCTCTTCCCAGACGATCGGCACCGGCTTCTTCACCAGCGCCTTGGCGACGACGTCGTCGAGGCGGGAGACCGGGATGATCTCCATGCCGCCCTTGATCGCATCGGAAATCTCCGTGAGATCCTTGGCGTTGTCCTCGGGGATCAGCACCGTCTTGATGCCGCCGCGGGCCGCAGCCAGCAGTTTCTCCTTCAGGCCGCCGATCGGCAGCACGCGGCCGCGCAGCGTGATCTCGCCGGTCATCGCGACATCGTGGCGGACCGGGATGCCGGTCATGACCGAGATGATCGCGGTGGCCATGGCGACACCCGCGGACGGACCGTCCTTCGGCGTCGCGCCTTCCGGCACGTGCACGTGGATGTCGCGGCGGTCGAACATCGGCGGCTCGATGCCGTAGTTGATCGCACGCGAGCGGACGTAGGACGCCGCAGCCGAGATCGACTCCTTCATCACGTCACGCAGATTGCCCGTGACTGTCATCTTGCCCTTGCCGGGCATCATGACGCCTTCGATGGTCAGCAGCTCGCCGCCGACATCGGTCCAGGCAAGGCCGGTGACGATGCCGACCTGCGGCTCGCTCTCGATCTCGCCGAAGCGGTACTTCGGCACGCCGAGCAGCTCTTCCAGAGTCTTCTCGGTGACCTTGACCGACTTCTTCTTGGAGATCATCAGCTCCTTCACCGCCTTGCGGGCGAGTGTGGAGAGCTCACGCTCCAGGTTACGCACGCCCGCTTCGCGGGTGTAGCGGCGGATCAGAAGCAGCAGCGCGTCGTCGTCGATCGAGAACTCCTTGGAGTCCAGGCCGTGCTTGGACACCGCGTTCGGGATCAGGTGCTTGCGCGCGATCTCGACCTTCTCGTTCTCGGTGTAACCCGCGATCCGGATGATCTCCATGCGGTCCATCAGCGGGCCGGGAATATTGAGCGTATTCGCGGTCGTGATGAACATCACGTTGGACAGATCGTAGTCGACCTCGAGATAGTGGTCGTTGAAGGTGCCGTTCTGCTCGGGGTCGAGCACCTCGAGCAGAGCCGACGACGGATCGCCGCGGAAATCGGCGCCCATCTTGTCGATCTCGTCCAGCAGGAACAGCGGATTGGACGACTTGGCCTTGCGCATCGACTGGATGATCTTGCCGGGCATCGAGCCGATATAGGTGCGGCGGTGACCGCGGATCTCGGCCTCGTCGCGCACGCCGCCGAGCGAGACGCGCACGAATTCGCGCCCCGTCGCCT